>OASY01000001.1_pt1 | contig 566850 bp, 415 predicted proteins | sample 1501231 | NCBI WGS metagenome assembly OASY01 (sample SAMEA2579917, study PRJEB22360) | human gut metagenome | biome: human gut; feature: human-associated habitat; material: faeces | place: Denmark | collected 2008/2010 | reverse complement strand
AAAGTCTGGGCTTTGCGCATAAAAAAAGGCTGTGTCAGCGTTTTGACACAACCTCATTCTATTTAAATGGAAACTCTTAATTTCTGAATACCAATCCGTCTCCACCAGCGTCAACGGTAATTGCTTTACTGCGGTCGACTTCCTGGGAAAGTAACTTTTTGGATAGATCGTTCAATAGATAACGTTGAATAGCCCTCTTTACCGGACGAGCTCCAAATTCAGGATCATATCCCACTTGAGATAAGAAGTCCAATGCTCCTTCCGTCAGTTTCAGTACCACTCCGTTTTCGGCAAGCATTTTCTGAACTCCCTTGATTTGTAAGAGTACGATCTGCTTGATTTCCTTTTCATTCAATGGTAAGAACATGATCGTTTCATCAATACGGTTCAGGAATTCCGGGCGAATCGTCTTTTTCAACATATTCATGACTTCCTTCTTCGTTTCTTCAATCACTTCTTCTTTATTGGAACCGTGCAACTTCTCCATCTGACTTTGTATATAAGAACTACCCATATTCGAAGTCATGATGATGATTGTATTTTTGAAGTTGACCACCCTTCCTTTATTGTCAGTCAGTCGTCCGTCATCCAATACCTGTAACAGGATATTGAAAACATCCGGATGAGCTTTTTCTATCTCGTCAAACAGGACAACAGAGTAAGGTTTCCGACGTATAGCTTCTGTCAGCTGACCGCCTTCATCATATCCTACGTATCCCGGAGGCGCTCCGACTAAACGGGAAACACTGTGCTTTTCCTGATACTCGCTCATGTCGATACGAGTCATCATCGTTTCGTCATCGAACAGGAATTCTGCCAATGCCTTCGCCAGTTCGGTCTTACCTACACCGGTGGTTCCGAGGAAAATGAACGAGCCAATCGGACGTTTCGGATCCTGTAATCCGGCACGACTACGGCGCACGGCATCTGCCACGGCTTCAATCGCTTCATCCTGACCGATTACACGTTGATGAAGTTCCTCTTCCAAGTGCAATAGTTTATCCTTTTCACTTTGCAGCATCTTGCTGACAGGAATACCTGTCCAACGGGAAACAACATCGGCAATGTCCTCAGCATCTACCTCTTCCTTAATCATGGCTTTATCGCCTTGCATATCACGTAGCTGCTTTTGAGTATCTTCTATCTCTTTGTCCAAAGCCTGAAGTTTACCGTAACGGATTTCGGCTACTTTACCATAGTCACCTTCACGTTCAGCTTTTTCTGCTTCAAATTTAAGATTCTCTATCTCAACCTTATTCTGCTGGATTTTATCCATCAGTGTTTTTTCACTCTGCCATTTGGCTTTAAAGGACTTTTCCTGTTCTTTAAGTTCGGCAAGCTCCTTACCGATGATTTCCAGTTTCGGTTTATCGTTTTCACGTTTAATAGCTTCCCGTTCGATTTCCAACTGCTTGATTTTGCGGGAGATTTCATCCAGTTCTTCAGGAACAGAATCTACCTCCATACGCAGTTTGGCTGCAGCTTCATCCATCAGGTCAATGGCTTTATCCGGCAGGAAACGGTCGGTGATGTAACGGCTACTCAATTCGACGGCTGCAATGATGGCATCATCTTTGATACGCACATGGTGATGGTTCTCGTAACGCTCTTTCAGTCCACGAAGGATAGAAATGGTACTCAAGTTGTCCGGTTCATCCACTTGTACGATTTGGAAACGACGCTCCAAAGCTTTGTCCTTTTCGAAGTACTTTTGATATTCGTCGAGGGTTGTTGCTCCGATAGAACGTAATTCTCCACGAGCTAAGGCAGGTTTTAGAATGTTTGCAGCATCCATGGCGCCTTCACCCTTTCCGGCTCCTACCAGTGTATGAATCTCATCAATGAACAGAATTATATCACCTTCTGATTTCTTCACTTCATTGACAACTGATTTCAGTCGTTCTTCAAACTCACCTTTATACTTTGCACCGGCAACCAGTGCTCCCATATCCAATGAATAGACCTGTTTGTTTTTCAGGTTTTCAGGTACATCTCCTCGAAGGATACGATGTGCCAAGCCTTCTACGATTGCTGTCTTACCAGTTCCCGGTTCACCGATTAGAATCGGATTATTCTTTGTACGGCGGCTCAATATCTGGAGTACCCGGCGGATTTCTTCATCACGTCCAATTACAGGATCCAGTTTTCCGCTACGGGCAGCTTCGTTCAGGTTGATAGCGTACTTTTCCAATGATTGATAAGTATCTTCACTAGATTGTGACGTTACTTTTTCTCCTTTCCTCAACTCGCTGATGGCATTGCGTAATTCTTTTTCCGTCATACCGGCATCTTTCAAGATAGTGGAGACGGTACTTTTCACAGTCAGCAATGCTAGTATGATATGCTCTAATGAAACAAACTCATCGCCCATTTCTTTAGAATACTGTGTTGCTTTCTGCAATACTTCGTTAGATTCACGACTCAGATACGGTTCTCCGCCGGATACTTTTGGCAGGGAGTCGATCTGTTTGTCGACAACAAGAGCTACCTGCTGTCCGTTCATGCCAAGTTTCTGGAAGATGAAGTTAGTGACATTTTCACCCACCTTCATTACTCCCTGCATGATGTGGACAGGTTCAATGGCTTGTTGTCCCCGGCTTTGTACCAGGTTCACGGCCTCCTGTACCGCTTCTTGAGATTTGATGGTAAAATTGTTAAAGTTCATATCTTTGTTCTCCTTTCTTATTTCACGTTTTTAATAACACCTAAGAGGGCGCAAAAGATTTGCCAAGTATAAAAATATGACAAAATAGCATGAGTATTAAGGAGTTAAAGGACAAAATGACCTTTTTATCTGGGAGTAACTGACGAATTTGCTATAAAATATCATTTGTTACCTGATACGCTTGTTTGTGTAATCTTAGCCTGTGATGAAAGAAAATAAATATTGAAAAGTGGATAAATAAAAGTATTGTAGTATCTTTATCCGCTGTAATAATATAGATGGTATATGAGTGATAAGCCCCAAATAAAACTTGCTGAAACAGTGGTGTTGATTGACGCTGCTTTTTTGAATTTTGTAATAACGGATATAAAAGGATATTTTGAAGAAACTTTGCATCGTTCTTTACAAGAGATAGACCTTTCGATGTTGACCACCTATATAACCTTGGATGCAGGGATTACAGAAGGGAAGAACGAGGTGCAATTTCTTTTTGTGTATGATAAAGAATCCAGTCGATTGCAATATTGCCAACCTTCCGGTTTGCAGGAAGAATTGAATGGAGTTGCGTTTCAGAGCCCTTATGGTGAATATTCTTTTGCCAGCGTTCCATCGGAAGGAATGGTGTCAAGAGAAGATTTGTTTTTGGATTTACTCTCTATCGTTTCCGATTCGGCAGACGTGAAAAGGATGATCGTTATTTCTTTCAATGAGGAGTATGGAAAGAAAGTGACTGATGCTTTGCATGAAGTGAAAGGCAAAGAGGTCATTCAATTCCGTATGAATGAGCCCGAACTTCCGGTGGATTATAAATGGGATATGCTGGCTTTCCCTGTCATGCAGGCGTTGGGGATAAAAGCGGAAGAATTGCAATAACTATTGTGCTTTTATTCTTTCTGTAATTCATTATTCGTCATTGATTTCTTAACTGTTAATCATAATTGCCGTGTCCGATTTTCGTTTAAAAGTATTTCAGAGCGTAGCGAAGAATCTAAGCTTTACGAAGGCTTCGCAAGAATTGTTTGTCAGTCAACCTGCTATCACCAAACATATTCAGGAGCTGGAGACTTACTATCAAGCTCGTTTGTTCGACCGTCAAGGGAGCAAAATCTCACTGACTAAGGCCGGAGAATTGCTGTTGAAACATAGCGAGAAAATCTTGGACGATTATAAACAATTAGAATATGAGATGCATCTGTTGCATAATGAATATATCGGCGAACTGAAATTGGGGGCCAGTACTACGATTGCGCAATATGTACTTCCTCCTCTGTTAGCGAACTTTATAGCCAAGTTTCCGCAAATCAATCTTTCTTTGATTAATGGAAATTCCCGGGGAGTGGAAGCTGCCTTGCAAGAGCATCGGATTGATTTGGGACTGGTCGAAGGGATCTTCCGCTTACCTAATCTGAAATATACTCCATTTTTGCAAGACGAACTGGTTGCCGTGGTGCATACACAGAGTAAATTAGCTGTCACGGATGAGATTACTCCGGAAGATTTGCTGAATATTCCTTTGGTTTTGCGGGAGAGGGGCTCCGGTACATTAGATGTGTTTGAACGTGCCTTATTGCAACATAATCTCAAACTTTCTTCTTTAAATGTATTGATGTATCTCGGTAGTACAGAGAGTATCAAGCTTTTTTTGGAACATACGGACTGTATGGGAATTGTTTCTATCCGTTCGGTGCATAAAGAGCTTGTAGCTGGCAATCTCCGTGTAGTCGAAATAAAAGGAATGCCGATGCTGCGCGAATTTAACTTTGTACAGCTGCAAGGGCAGGAGGGAGGATTGTCACAGGTGTTTATGCGTTTCGCCGGACATCATAGTAAAAGCCTGTAAGTTTGTCTTTTTCTCTCGTGCAATCGCTTCTCCAGAATAAGAAAAATGATTTTCATTTCTCATATTCTCATAATTATTTTATAATAATCTTATAACCAGGTAATTACTGAATGAGAAACGTTTTGAGAAAGCCTATTTCTCATAGTTTCTTTAGTGAAATAGGCCTCAAAACAGTTATTTCTCATCTATTTTCGGGGTATTTCTCATACTGTTATCCTCTTCGTTCGACTATTTTTTCTTTATATATACCCTGTGTGCTCCTCTTCCTGTGATTTCTATTCCAGAATCCGGTTGATGTCCCCACTGTCTTAGTTCGTTGGTTGCTGCTGTTTGCAACAATCCTGTTAGTTTGCGATATTCCCAAACGGTCAGGAAGGGATGTTCATCCAGATACTTTAGAGCTAATGCCAGTCGTTGTTCCGATGTGAATTTATTAGAGGATCGTTGCTTTTTCCAGGGTGCTCTTTCCAGTTGGCATCTTTCGCTGATATTTCTCACCATTTCTCGGTCTACCCGGAAATTTACACCTCCTATAAAGATACTTTGTGCGTTGCGATGACTCCCACCTTCTTCCGGATCTTCCCGCTCCTTGTCTCTGCCTAAAGTAAGAGAGGGAGTAAACGTTCCTATTCCATCTATCTTTACCGAGCGTCCTTCCGCCATCAAATGCGCCATTTCAATGGCGGTCTGAAGTAGTACGCCTTCTATGTCTCCTGCACTGAATCCACTGACGTCACCAACTCGTTGCGCCAACTCTTTTATGCTTGCATTATCTATCCGCGCAAATTTAGGATAAGTAATTCTTTTGCCTGTTTTCTGAAGATCGGGCATCTCTTCTATGATATATCTTGCCATATCATCTATTGTTTAAAGTATTAATAGATAAGTTCTTTTGTATTAGAGACAAACTTCCTTTCTTCTAATAGTAAAGTTCCTTTTGATTAATTATAAACTATAAATGCAACTTTTGTTTTTATAATTGAAGCTTGCGTTTATAAAAACAAAGCTTTCATTTTTATAATCAAAGCTTTCATTTATAGTTTACTCTTATACAAAGGTAAGTTTTCTATTTGACAAAAAGAAGTTTATCCTTAATAAAGAAGAAGTTTTCTATTAATAGTTTGGGAGGGAATGAAGATGATTGAAGAGAAAGGATATAACGGGATTTTATGCTTAATATATTATTTCCTAAAAAGTGGATGCAATGCTTCTGTTAGTTTTTAGAAAAGTGTATATTTGTAATATTATGAGTCATACTAATATCATGCAAGCTGAAGAAAATGATTTGGTAAACATTTTATCTTTGCAAAAGAAATCTTTTATGGTGGTGGCCGAACGAATGAATAAATTCGATCTTCCCCCTTTGTTGCAAAATCAGGATGAGATTTGTGATGAGTATCAGACAGGCATTATTCTAAAATACGTATCAGATGATGAACAGATTGTAGGTTCTGTCAGGGGACGTATGGATGAAAATAGAGTATGTCATATTGGTAAATTGATAGTGCATCCCGATTTTCAGAATAAAGGTATAGGTAGAGAACTTATGACTGAAATAGAACGATTATTTCCCCACTGTCATAAGTTTTCTCTTTTTACGGGTGAAGAGACACCCAATACTTTGCATCTATATAGCAAAGTCGGTTATAATATTGTATGTAGAAAAGAAATGGAGGGTATCAGCATGATTATTATGGAAAAAGAAAAACTTACTTATAGAGATTTTACGTTTGACGATTTAGAAACTGTTTGTAAATTACCTCGAAACAAGCTGGAATTGTTTTTTATGTTTCCTAAAGCTGATTTTCCTTTAACAATCGATCAATTAAAGAATACAATAAAAGATAGATTTGATTCGACTGTTGTTTTATTTAATAATGAAGTAGTAGGGTTTGCAAATTTCTATGAGGTAAGAGAATCTCAATATTGTGCTATTGGAAATGTAATAGTAAGTCCTTGTTTTCGTAATCGTGGCGTTGGCACATTTCTGATAAATGCTATGGAAGATATTGGGAAAAAGAAATATAATGTATCGGAGCTTCATTTGTCTTGTTTTGATGCTAATACGAGTGGGCTTCTGTTATATACTAAATTAGGATATAAACCCTATGAAATAGAGAAGTACATTAATAAGGAAAACGAAGTCTCGGCTTTAATAGAATTGAAAAAAGTGCTGTGATTCGAAATAAATCACTTATTTGATTCTGTTATCTCCTGAAAGTATGATAACTTAAAAAAATGCGAGAAGTATCTATGACTAACTATAACTTACAACGATTTTTAGATGCCCAGCGAGGTGATTATGAACAAGCCCTTGCAGAAGTTAGAAACGGGCGGAAATATTCCCATTGGATTTGGTATATATTTCCTCAACTGAAAGGATTGGGCATGAGTTATAATTCACAGTATTATGGTCTTAGCGGCAAAGAAGAGGCTGAAGCATATCTTGCCCATCCAATTTTGGGAGAAAGACTTCGTGAAATAACGTCTGTTTTTCTTCAATTGAAAAATAAAACGGCGCAGGAAGTTTTCGGTTCGTTAGATGCGATGAAAGTATTGTCATGCATGACGCTTTTTAATGAAGTTGCTTCGGATGATTTGTTTCAGCAAGTGATCGACCATTATTATCAGGGTAAAGTGGATGAGACAACAAAAAGAAAATTGGAATAATAACTAATACTATTTTATATGGGCTGTTTAATGAATCTATTGTGGTTGCTGCTTGGTGGTATCTTTACTGCTGTCGAATACCTCATTTCGAGTTTATTGATGATGCTGACCATTATCGGCATTCCTTTTGGGATGCAAACATTGAAGTTGGCCGGACTTGCTTTATGGCCTTTCGGTAAAGAAGTCAGAAGTGGGAACCGTTCCGGTGGCTGCCTCTATATATTGATGAATATCCTGTGGATATTTTTGGGTGGCATTTGGATCTGTCTGTCACATTTGGTTTTCGGGGCTATATTGTGCATTACCATTATCGGAATCCCTTTTGGATTGCAACACTTCAAGTTGGCATCTTTGGCATTATCGCCTTTTGGGAAAGACATTGTAACAGTGTAAGAGTAGTTGGGAGAGAGTATGCCTATAATTAAAAGTTATAATGCATAATTAGAAACTATTGGTGGGTCTTGATTGTTTACCGTACCTTTGCACCCGGAAAACGATTAAAGACAAAAAGATATGATTTCAACAGCTACAAAAACTTTGCAGGCAAATAATAAGATGATTTATATTGCGCTGCTTTCCACTCTGACTTTCTTCCTGTTTTTAGACTATATTCCGGGATTGGAAGCATGGTCGGCTTGGGTAACTCCTCCCGTTGCTTTGTTCCTCGGACTTATTTTTGCATTAACTTGCGGACAAGCACATCCAAAGTTTAATAAGAAAACATCGAAATATCTGTTGCAATATTCAGTAGTAGGACTGGGATTCGGTATGAACCTTCATTCTGCTTTAGCTTCCGGTAAGGAAGGTATGGAATTTACGGTCATTTCAGTAATCGGAACATTGGTAATTGGCTGGTTCATCGGACGTAAATTGTTTAAAATAGATCGGAATACAGCTTATCTTATCAGTTCGGGAACCGCTATCTGTGGTGGTAGTGCTATCGCAGCAGTGGGACCGGTGTTGAAAGCGAAGGACAGTGAAATGTCTGTGGCATTAGGTACAATCTTTATCTTGAACGCTATTGCACTTTTCATTTTCCCTGCCATTGGTCATGCATTGAATATGGATCAACAACAGTTTGGAACATGGGCAGCTATTGCCATTCATGATACCAGTTCTGTAGTAGGCGCGGGAGCTGCCTATGGTGAAGAAGCATTGAAAGTGGCTACTACTATCAAATTGACCCGTGCTCTTTGGATTATCCCGATGGCTTTTGCTACTTCCTTTATTTTCAAGAGTAAAGGACAAAAGATAAGTATTCCATGGTTTATCCTCTTCTTCGTATTGGCATTGGTGGTAAATACTTATTTACTGGATGGAGTGCCACAATTAGGAGCAGCTATCAACGGTATTGCCCGTAAGACTTTGACGATAACTATGTTCTTCATCGGTGCTTCTCTTTCTATTGATGTTTTGAAAGCCGTTGGAATTAAACCTCTGATTCAAGGAATATTGCTTTGGATAATTATCAGCTTGAGTACATTGGCATACATTTATTTTGTATAAGGGATAAAAGAGAGAATGATATAAAAAAGAAAAAGGTGGGAGAATGATCGTAAACGACTTTCTCCCACCTTTGTTTACTTAGCTTTCAGCCTACGGATAAACAGATCTAAAGCTATTTATTTCTTCTTCAATTCTTCAAAAATCAGTCCTTCCAGTTCTTCTGCCAATTCAGGATTATCCATAATGCATTGTTTAGCAGCATCACGCCCTTGTCCTAACTTAGTATCGTTGTAGCTATACCATGAACCGCTCTTTTTGATGATTCCCAAGTCAGCACCCAAGTCGATGATTTCTCCGGAGTGGGAGATACCTTCACCGAACATGATGTCAAATTCAGCTCTGCGGAAAGGAGGCGCTACTTTGTTCTTCACTACTTTCACTTTGGTCAGTTTACCAAGAATCTCTTCACCATCTTTGATAGGTTGACTACCACGGATATCCAGACGTACAGAAGCATAGAATTTCAATGCGTTACCACCAGTCGTTGTTTCCGGGTTACCGAACATAACGCCGATCTTCTCACGCAGCTGGTTGATGAAAATACAAGTCGTACGTGTCTTGCTCACAGCAGCTGTCAACTTACGGAGTGCCTGAGACATCAAACGTGCCTGAAGACCTACCTTGTTGTCACCCATGTCACCTTCGATTTCCGCTTTAGGGGTCAGTGCGGCTACAGAGTCGATAACGATGATGTCGATAGCAGAAGAACGGATCAGTTGTTCTGCAATTTCCAAAGCCTGTTCTCCGTTGTCCGGTTGAGAGATATAAAGATCATCAATGTTCACTCCCAGTTTAGATGCATAGAAACGGTCGAAAGCGTGTTCGGCATCAATAAAAGCAGCGATACCGCCGGCCTTTTGTGCTTCAGCAATGGCGTGGATAGCCAATGTTGTTTTACCGGAAGACTCCGGGCCATAGATTTCGATGATTCTACCTCTAGGGTAACCTCCAACACCAAGTGCCACGTTCAAGGCAATAGAGCCTGTCGGGATCACTTCTACTTGTTCAACACTATCATCACCCATTTTCATGATAGAACCTTTACCGAAGCTCTTTTCTATCTTTTCCATGGCAGCCTGTAAGGCTTTTAGTTTTTCGCTTGATGCCATTTTATTATCTGTTTCAAAATTAAGTTCATCTTTCTTTGCCATACCTTATTCTTATATAATTAATGGAGTTATTGATTTAAAATCTGTGAGGCATGTTCCTTGGTCTTCACTTCTTTGGGAGTGATAATCCGTTCTACGATTCCTTCTTCATTAATCAGGAAAGTAGTGCGGAAAGTACCCATGTAAGCACGTCCGTACAGTTTCTTTTCTCCCCATACTCCAAACTCTTCCACTAACCTTTTGTCAGTGTCGGCAATCAGGGTAAAAGGAAGATTGTTCTTTTCGATGAATTTCTGGTGCGACTTTTCATTGTCTACGCTGACACCGATTACTTCATAGCCGGCTTTACGTAGTTCGGAATAGTTGTCGCGCAGATTACACGCTTGTGCGGTGCAACCTGATGTACTGTCCTTCGGGTAGAAGTACAACACAATCTTTTTTCCTTTATAAGCACTTAAACGGATTTCTTCGCCTTTTTCATTGATGCCTAAGATTTCCGGTGCTTTATCTCCTACGTTTATCATAACTATCTTTTTAATGAACAAGTCTACTCTTATAATTCCAGATTTTTGTCGAACTCTTCATGCCAGGGAAGACCTTGCTTATTGAGTTGTTCCATAAACGGATCCGGATTGAACTCTTCTACGTTGTTTACACCCGGACGCTTCCACTCACCTTTGAAGAACATCATGGCTCCGATCATTGCCGGAACTCCGGTGGTGTAGCTCACTCCTTGCATACCTGTTTCCCGGTAAGCTTCCTGATGGCTGCAATTGTTGTATACATAATAAGTACGTTCCTTGCCATCTTTCAAACCGCGGATACGACAACCGATAGAGGTTTCTCCTTCGTAGTTTTCTCCTAAATCCTGCGGGTTAGGCAATACAGCTTTCAAGAATTGCAGCGGCACAATCTTCACTCCGTTATAATCAACTTCGTCGATTCGTGCCATACCGATGTTTTGGATAACGCGTAAGTGAGTTAAATACTCTTGCCCGAAAGTCATCCAGAAACGTGCACGTTTGATTGTCGGGTAATGTTTCACCAATGACTCTAGCTCTTCGTGATAAAGAAGATAAGAATCACGCGGACCGATGTTCGGATATGTCAGGTCTTTATGAATTTCCAGCGGACCGGTAGTTACCCATTTGCCATTTTCATAATAGCGTCCGTTCTGCGTAATTTCGCGGATGTTGATTTCCGGATTGAAGTTCGTAGCAAATGCTTTATGGTGGTTACCCGCATTACAGTCTACAATGTCCAGATATTGAATCTCATCAAAATAATGTTTAGCTGCATAAGCGGTATAGATGCCACTTACTCCCGGGTCGAATCCGCAACCGAGAATAGCTGTCAGACCTGCTTCTTTGAAGCGATCGTGATAAGCCCATTGCCAACTGTATTCAAAGTGAGCTTCATCCTTCGGCTCGTAGTTAGCGGTGTCCAGATAGTTCACTCCAGCTTTCAGACAAGCTTCCATAATAGTCAGATCCTGATAAGGGAGAGCCACATTAATCACCATTTCCGGTTTGAAATCGTTGAATAAGGCTACCAGCTCATCTACATTGTCTGCATCAACTTTAGCTGTTTTTATATTGGGGTTACCTATTGCCTCGACGATTTTATCGCATTTCTCTTTCGTACGACTGGCAATCATGATATCTGTAAATACATCGGCATTTTGTGCCACTTTGTGCGCAACGACAGTGCCAACACCGCCCGCACCAATAATAAGAACTCTACCCATTTCGTTAATTGCGAATTAAAATATTAAGAATATTGGAATTGTTAGCTTTGCAAATATACGTGATTATTTTCAGATAATCATTCGCAGCTACCCCTTTTTATTTGTAACGCTGCAAGGTTCCATTTTCAAATTCCAGCGTTTTGCCATTGTAAAACCAAGTTTCGAAACGATTGTCTTTTTTTAGCTCGATTTCTATCGGATCACCAATGGACAAACGGCATTCCACTGTACTCATGCCCGTCTCCAGATCTCCCCGGGAGATAATCTGCCAACGATTTTCTGTGATACCCGGATATTTTTTATGTATATCTTCGAATCCGAAAAAGTCTTCGATATAATTTTCATTTCTGACGATAACATCATATTTCAGATCGGTTTCCAATTCATAGATCGCTCCGTCATTGTCTTCTAATGAGAGAATAGCCAGACTGCCGGGAGGAGATAATCTAATGTCTTTGATTTGCAGAACTGTATATCGGGGCAGGTGAACGCGTGATTCGGTCTGCTTGTCTTCAAATGATACGATTCTTTTGGCTGGCAGCACCTTTTTAGGATAAACTGTCATTCCCATATATTTATTTTTCAGGCTTTCGATAGTGCCTAGACTCTTATTGGTGAAACTGAATGCATTTGAGAAATATTTCATTCTTTTTTCTCCTTGAAAATCATTCAGGTCCATGCCGGAGTTTGTTCGTGAGAGGGCAACTTCCAGATAATAAGAATGTCCCTGCGTATCTTTGAATACGATTTTTGCCGGATATGCCTGACTGCCGACTCCGATAGCGGTAATCGTTGCTTCCGTATTGACGGGAATGGCTATATCCCGGTAGCCGGAATAATTGTTGGCATCGTCTATCCGGACACTTTCTGCTTGTATATAGACTGTTTTTCCTACCAACAGCTCTTTAGCAGTATCTACATCCTTCAAATAAACCAATCCGTTGATGCCGGCACGGGGAGCCTTTTCGGAGATCTCCTCCAGCCGCATATTCTTTATCTCATAATAATATTTTCCTCCCTCACATTCGAAGATGAAGCGAGTGGAGTAGTTAGTCCCGTTGGGGATATTCTGAGCTTTCTCTTCAGTTCCCGTGAAAGTGAGTATTTTATGTTTCAGCAGGCTGTTGTCTACCCCTTTCTCGGTCTCGTAGCTGGAAAGGGTGGGAAGGAACATGCTCCGTGGAGATGGAACGAACATAAATTTCATTCCGGGTGTCCATTTGCCCAGCGGTAGCAACGGAAAGTTACTTTTGATAAACTGTTCTTCTTGGCCTACAGGGATTTCCTGTGCAGAAGGAGTAGTGACGATGTAATCACTTTGGGCTATGATAGGAGACGTACCACAGTAGAATAGAATCAAAGACAGGACAATTATTCTCATATTTGTTTACTTTAAGTGAACTATGTAAATTGTTCGTTTGTTGTACATTTACTGGCAAATGTATATATTTTATGTTGCATTGGATGTTATTTTCCAATCTTTTTGATATCTTTGCCCTCGATTTTAACTTAAACGTTATAACAATATGAAGAAAGTATTTGTTTCAATTTGCATTGCTGGTGCAGCACTTGCAATGTCTTCGTGCCGTTCGGTTGAGAAGGCAATTTCCCTGTCGTCTATTAATGGTGAATGGAATATCATAGAAGTCAATGGCTCGAAAATCACTCCGGGCGAAAGTAAATCCCTTCCTTTTATCGCTTTTGATACAGCAACCGGTCGTGTGTCCGGCAATAGCGGCTGTAATCGGATGATGGGTAGCTTCGATGTAAATGCGAAGCCGGGAAGTCTTGAACTTACAGGAATGGCTAGTACCCGGATGATGTGTCCGGATATGACTACTGAAAATAATGTATTGAATGCTTTTGCGCAAGTAAAAGGATATAAGAAGGCAGGTAAGGACAAAGTGTATCTTTGCAATTCGTCCAACCGTCCGGTTGTCGTTCTACAAAAGAAGGAGGCTGATGTGAAACTTTCGGTTTTGAATGGAGAATGGAAAATAAAAGAAGTGAATGGTGAAGCAATTCCTTCCGGAATGGAAAAACAACCTTTCATTGCTTTTGATGTGAAGAAAAAGACAATTCATGGCAATGCCGGATGTAATTTGATTAATGGCGGTTTTGAAACCAGTACCAGCAATGCCAAATCAATTTCTTTTCCGGGAGTAGCGAGCACAATGATGGCTTGTCCGGACATGGAAACAGAAGGTAAGGTGCTGAAAGCTATCAATGAGGTGAAGTCATTCGATGTGTTGTCCGGTGGCGGCATTGGCTTGTATGATGCAAATGGCGCGTTGGTCATCGTGCTGGAAAAGTAATAAATAGATCAATCTATATAATAGGATATGCCTGTGTCGCACATGACGACACAGGCATATTTTTTTTCTTTCATCGAACCAGAGTCGTCTGTATTTGTTTAAAGAAGCAGTTGCTGACTGGCTTTGAATATGACTATGTCAGCAGTGTTTATTTATTAAAACTGTCTTTTTGGCAGATATTATGTCATGCATTCGTATAATTTCTTTTTGGCACACGGTTTGCTTTTTAGTAAGCGTCCGTTCGCGACGAGGCTCCTTGATAAGAGCCGGAGAAACAACCGGACAAAAGGAAATCAATGAATAAATAATAAATAAAAAAATAACGATCATGGGAAAAATTATTGGTATTGACTTAGGAACTACAAACTCTTGTGTTGCCGTATTCGAAGGTAACGAACCTGTAGTAATTGCAAACAGTGAAGGTAAACGTACGACTCCTTCTGTTGTCGCTTTCGTAGATGGCGGTGAACGTAAGGTGGGTGATCCTGCAAAACGTCAGGCTATTACGAACCCTACACGTACAATCTTCTCTATCAAACGTTTCATGGGTGAAACTTGGGATCAGGTACAGAAGGAGGTGACTCGTGTTCCTTATAAAGTAGTGAAAGGTGACAATAACACTCCGCGTGTTGACATCGACGGACGTCTGTACACTCCGCAGGAAATCTCTGCTATGATTCTTCAGAAAATGAAGAAAACTGCCGAAGACTATCTCGGTCAGGAAGTAACAGAAGCAGTAATCACCGTTCCTGCATATTTTTCCGACTCTCAACGTCAGGCTACTAAGGAAGCCGGACAGATTGCCGGTCTGGAAGTAAAACGTATTGTAAACGAACCGACAGCCGCAGCTCTTGCTTACGGTCTGGATAAGGCTCACAAAGATATGAAGATTGCTGTATTCGACCTTGGTGGTGGTACATTCGATATCTCTATCCTCGAATTTGGTGGTGGTGTGTTTGAAGTACTTTCTACAAACGGTGATACTCACTTGGGTGGTGATGACTTCGACCAGGTAATCATCAACTGGTTAGTACAGGAATTCAAGAACGACGAAGGTGCTGACTTGACTCAGGATCCGATGGCTTTGCAACGTCTGAAAGAAGCTGCTGAAAAAGCTAAGATTGAGCTTTCTTCTTCTACAAGTACAGAAATCAACTTGCCGTATATCATGCCGGTAGGTGGTGTGCCTAAGCACTTAGTGAAGACTTTGACTCGTGCAAAATTCGAATCTTTGGCTCACGAATTGATTCAGGCTTGTCTTGAACCATGTAAGAAGGCAATGAGTGATGCAGGTTTGAACAATGCTGATATTGATGAAGTAATCCTTGTTGGTGGTTCTTCACGTATTCCGGCTGTTCAGAAATTGGTAGAGGATTTCTTTGGCAAGGCTCCTTCTAAAGGTGTGAATCCGGATGAAGTAGTAGCAATTGGTGCTGCTGTACAAGGTGCTGTGTTGACAGACGAAATCAAAGGTGTAGTATTGTTGGATGTTACTCCGTTGTCAATGGGTATCGAAACACTGGGTGGTGTAATGACTAAGTTGATCGACGCTAACACTACCATCCCGGCTCGTAAGAGTGAAACATTCTCTACTGCTGCCGATAACCAGACGGAAGTTACTATCCACGTATTACAGGGAGAACGTCCGATGGCTGCACAGAACAAATCAATCGGTCAGTTCAACTTGACAGGTATTGCTCCGGCTCGTCGTGGTGTTCCTCAAATTGAGGTTACATTTGATATCGATGCCAACGGTATCTTGAAAGTATCTGCAAAAGATAAGGCTACCGGTAAAGAACAGGCTATCCGTATTGAAGCATCCAGCGGTTTGAGCAAGGAAGAAATCGAAAAGATGAAGGCTGAAGCTGAAGCTAATGCTGAAGCAGATAAGAAAGAACGTGAAAAGATCGACAAGCTGAACCAGGCTGACAGCGTAATCTTCTCTACTGAAAATCAGTTGAAGGAATTAGGTGATAAGTTGCCTGCTGACAAGAAAGCTCCGATTGAAGCTGCTTTGCAGAAGTTGAAAGATGCTCACAAGGCACAGGATTTGGCTGCTATTGATACTGCTATGGCAGAAATCAATACTGCTTTCCAGGCTGCAAGTGCTGAAATGTATGCACAGAGCGGTGCACAAGGTGGAGCACAGGCTGGTCCTGATATGAACGGTGGTGCCGGCCAGCAAGATAACAGCAAGCACGGAGATAACGTTCAGGATGCTGACTTCGAAGAGGTCAAATGATTCCGATAAGGATACAGATAATAAACAATAAGCAAAAGCGTGCAGCTCAATGAGTTGCACGCTTTTTGCGTTTATGGAGTTCATGGTTGCTATGTGTTTTCTATGGGCTTTTTTATCTCTTATTTGCGACATGTTTGCGACAAGACAAAAAAGTAGATAATGTGGTACTTAATCACACTTATACATACTAATACATACTTAAAAGTAGATAACATGCCAACAATCGGATTTGAAATCAAACGGAAGTGTAAGGTCTGCGGCAAAGTGTTTGTCGCAAAAACACTTGACAGTCACTATTGTTCCCCTAAATGTGGTAAAGTGGCTTGGAAACGCAAAAAGGATGCAAAGGATAGAAACGCGAAGTTAGAAGCCATTGCTAAACAAGTATCAGACATCAGAGAGTACATTTCTGTAAAGGAAGCCGTCGCTATGTTCGGGGTGGAACGTAGCACTCTGTATCGCCTGATTAAATTGGGACGTATTCCAACTATCAATATGGGTACAAGGCTCACACGTATCAAACGCTCTGAAATGGAATGGCTTTTTCTAAACAGACCGGAAAGTATTGCGGAGAAAGAAAAGCCTGTTCCTAAAACATACAGCTTAGAGCCGGAGGATTGCTATACCATTACTGAGATTTGTGAGAAGTACCATATTAATGACAGTTCAGTATGGGCGCACGTTAGAAAATACTCTATTCCCTCAAGACAAATAGGAAACTATGTGTATGTACCCAAGCAAGAAATTGATAATCTATATAAATCAGAAGTAAAATGAAGAAAGCATTACCTAATACCAAAGTGACCGTCAAACTCAGAAGGTCGAACTACAAAGAAGAGTGGTATCTGATTATAGAGTCGTACCCAGTGTACAAACGAGGTTCAACCCGTGCAAGCCGTGTGTGGAATCCATTAACCGGACTATATCCACGCCTGTTTGGGACAAATCGTCCATTGCACGCATCCTGCCGGATGGAACATTCAACTATAAGCCTAAACGTGATTTGAATGGGATTATCCAATGCCGTTCAACGATAGACCAAGAGGCTTGTATCTATGCCGACAATGTGCGGAAGTTACGCCAACACGAATACGATAGTGCCATCCTTTACACTGATAAGGAAAACGAAATAGCTGCACAGAATGAACGGAGCGAACAGGATTTTATCAAGTATTTCAATCGTATTATAAGCACACGTCATCCCAATAGTTCCGATTCGATTATAGTCAACTGGAGGCGTGTAGGCGAATTATTGAAAATGTATTCACAAGGGCAGCCAATTCCATTCAAGACGATTTCCGTTAAACTGCTTGAAGATATAAAGATGTTCCTTCTCCGTGCTCCAATGGGAGGGAATAAGAAAGGTACTATCTCACAAAACACGGCATCGACTTATTTCTCTATACTCAAAGCCGGATTGAAACAGGCATTCATTGATGAATATCTGACCGTTGATATAAGCGCGAAAGTAAAGGGGATAACAAACATAGAGAAACCTCGTGTTGCGCTTACCATGAATGAAGTACAGATGTTGGTTGATACTCCTTGCAAGGATGATGTTTTGAAACGTGCGTTCTTGTTCTCTATTCTCACTGGATTGCGGCATAGCGATATTCAAACTTTGAGATGGAAACAAATTCAGCAAACAAGCAAGGGTACATGGCAAGCAGTCGTAATTCAGCAAAAGACAAAAAGACCCGATTACAAGCCAGTCATTCAACAGGCACTTCAACTATGCGGCATACGTCCAGACGATGATGAAGCACTTGTTTTTGAAGGGTTGACTGATGCCTCTTGGATTTCTCGCCCGTTGAAAGTCTGGATAGAAGCATCCGGTATCAAGAAGCACATCACCTTCCATTGTGGCCGTCATAGCTATGCTTCATTGTTGCTGGAAAATGGCGTTGACATATACACTATCAAGTCTTTGATGGGACATACTAACGTCAAAACCACGCAGATTTATACGCACATCGTAAATGAACAAAAAGAGAAAGCCGCCAATACACTACATATAGAGAATTTGGATTTATAGGTTGTGGTGGTTTTATCCACCATTGAGCACCAATGACTTATGTAATACCAATCATATACTTACCACCGTTTACCCCTCATGAAGCATCGGCTTTTTGAGGGGTATTTTGTAGATTGAAGCTTTCGATAAGGAATGTGTTAGTCCCAATAGTGGTTTATTCCCCTTTTATTATGTCTTCCAATAAATTCTCGTATTAATGAAACTTAAATCTGTCAGTGGTAAATGAGCGGTTGATTGGTGGCGGTCAAGCACCTATTTAGCACCTATAAGCATCCCTATACTTTTGCGGCATAAACTTTAATACGAAGAAAAAATGGCCTATAAAGTAAATTCATTGGAGGAAATGCCGAATGCGTTGTCCTACCTGATTGAGTCCGTAGAAGTACTGCAATCCAAAGTAAATGCCTTGCAACATAAGCAGGCAAGTAACTCACCTAAGTGGATGGATATAGACGAACTTTGCGCTTATCTTCCATCACATCCAGCCAAACAAACGGTTTATGGATGGGTATCAACCAAACAGATTCCCGTACATAAAATAAATAAAGCGTTGGCTTTCCTGCAATCAGAGATTGATGATTGGTTGAAGAACAAATCACATAAGACACAAGATGACTTAATGGAAGAAGCCAGACGATTTGTCGAATCTAAAAAGATTATCAGATGATGGAAACGACAGACTATTGTTTTTCATTCTTTCGCAAGCCCATTCAAAACATCGAACCGATAAGGGCGGTAGGTATTGTGGATGTGTATCGTTATATCATCGGGCATTATGCCCAACCACAAACCGAAGCCCTGCGTTTGATGCTATCTTCTTCCGAAGCCAAAAGATACAAAGCCACTCATTTTGACTATTGTACTTTTTCGGGATTATTTCGCAAGCGTAATGAGAAGGAACTGATTATGCACTCAGGATTGATGTGTTTGGATTTCGATCATGTGGATAACATAGGGGAGTTAAAACAGCAACTGCTCAACCATGAGTATTTTGATACGGAACTGTTATTTGTCAGTCCATCTGGTAATGGATTGAAGTGGATAATACCTGTTGACTTGAAAGGCTGGGAACATTCCCGGTACTTTAAGGCTGTTGCCAACTGCATCAAAGCAACAGGTTTGCCATTAGTGGATATGTCCGGCAGTGATGTGGCTCGTTCATGCTTCTTATCCTACGACCCACAAGCATATATTAACCATAAATACAAAGATGATGTCGAAGAAAATATTTTCCGCCCAAGATTGGGAGAATGTCCCTTCTGAAATACAACAGGCACATACACCAAGTATTGTCCCTATATATAATAAGGTGGAGGAAGATGTGGAAAGTGTTGTTCGGGAGATAGAACAACGTTCCATTGATATAGCCCCTAATTATAAAGATTGGGTGGAGTTGGGCTTTGCGCTTGTGGATGGATTGGGAGAGAATGGACGGGAGTATTATCACCGTATCAGCAGGTTTTACCCTATCTATCAAAGGGAAGAAACGGATCAACAATATACGCATTGCCTGCACTCTAAAGGGCAAGGCATTACTATCCGTTCTTTCTTCCATTTGGCAAATCAAGCCGGAATCTCATTGGCTCCGTTCAGTAAAGAGTATTTATCCATTTTACCAAATATCCAAAATGGTAAAACGGGTAAATGGATAAAATCAGAAGAAGAGCTTCCTGTATTTCCTGAATGTGTGTTTGAGCATCTTCCTCCTTTTCTAAATGAGGTTGTCAATAATTCCATTTCAGTAGATGACCGTGATACGATACTGATTGGGGCTATTGTGTGTTTGTCGGTCTGCTTTCATAATGTTTGTGGCGTGTACGATGAACGTATTGTTTATCCGAATCTATATCTGTTCGTGGTGGCAGATGCCGGTATGGGAAAAGGAGCATTGGCCTTGTGCCGAGAGCTTGTAGCTCCCATCAACCGTAATTTGCATGAACTTTCCAAACGATTGGAACAGGAATACAAAGAAGCGATGAATACTTATATCAAAGGCAAGAAAGATAGCAGACTGTCTATGCCTGCCGAACCGCCCATGCGAATGCTTGTCATTCCTGCCAATAGCAGCGCAAGTTCTTTCCTGAAGATATTGGGAGATAATGACGGAATCGGATTGTTATTTGAATCGGAGGGTGACACGTTAAGCCAGACTTTGAAGTCTGACTATGGTAACTATTCCGATGTGTTGCGAAAGGCATTTCACCATGAGTTGGTAAGTTTGAGTCGGCGCAAAGACAGGGAGTATTGCGAAGTAGCTAATCCGAGAGTTTCGGTAGCTTTGGCTGGAACTCCAGAACAAGTACGACGATTGATACCTGATGCGGAGAACGGATTGATGAGTCGCTTTTGTTTCTATATTATCCGCTTCAAACGAGGTATAAGAAATGTGTTTGCCACAAGCGACATTTCCCAATCCAAGAATGCCATGTTCAAACTGTTGGGAGATAAATTCTGTCATTTGCATGAGGAATTTGTACGGCAGGGTAATTATTCCTTTTCTCTTCCCTCTGATTTGCAGGAACAGTTTATTGAATATCTCAGTCGTGTGAATGAGGAATGTTGTGACGAAGTGGATAACAAGATGCAAGGAGTAGTCAGACGGATGGGACTGATTGCTTATCGTATAATGATGGTGTTGACCGCTGTCCGACATTTGGATAATGTGATTCACAAATCTTCTTCTGACGAGACTGTACAATTGGTTTGCCATGAGTTTGACTATTCCATAGCCATGAGTATTTGCGACACCCTGCTTTATCATGTCGTATTCATTTATCAGAATTTGTCAGGAAATCAGTTTAAACGATTCAATACCGTTTCGCAAGGGACAGGCGTTTATGCACGAAGGAACATTCTTTATAATATGTTGCCTGACACTTTCACAAAGAAAGATTATGATGCGGCGGTTTTAACTTTGGGCGAGAATGGAAGTACGGCAAACAAGTGGATAGAAGCCTTTATTAAAGATGGCAAGCTATGCCGGATAGAGCAGGGGAAATATAGGAAGATTTTTTGAGTGGCAAGTTTGTGTTTTAGTGTCACTAAAACCTATGCGACAAGCGGATAGAACAGCCACTCTCAAAAAAACAATTTATCAATATCGAAAATCAATATGAGTATAAAAGAAAAGAAACTTGGTGGCCGCCCAAAGTTGGCGAGCTATCAGAAACGTACCAAATGTTTTCGGGTAATGTTTACTGAGAACGACTACATTTATATCCAATCCAAAGCGGAACAGGCAGGACTGTCTGTCAATGAATTTTGCCATCAGGCAGCAATGGATTGTCAGGTCTGTCAGCGTATCAGCCCGGAAATGGTATCGGCAATTCGTGACCTTTCCGGTATCGCCAATAATGTCAATCAGATTGCACATCAGATGCACATCTATGGATTGGAAACAGTCAAACAACAGTGTTTTTCGATTATCTCGGAAATTAGTAGAATTATCACCCAAGTAAAGAATACCTGTCATGATAGCGAAGATTAAAACAAGAGTTGATTTCGGAGGTATTGTAAACTATGCCAACGATCAAAAGAACAAGAAGAAATGCGCTACACTTTTAGCGCACGAAGGAGTATGTGCCATTAGCAATAAGTTGATTGCCGATTCTTTTTGCCTTCAAGCATCCATGCGCCCGAAAGTAAAGAGTCCTGTGAAGCACGTATCACTTGCTTTCTCTTCGCAAGATATTAGCCGTTTTCCTGATAATGAAGAAGGGGATGCGCTTATGGTGGAGATTGCCAAGAAATGGATGGAACAAATGGGGATTCGCAATACTCAATATATCATAGCCCGGCATCACGATACGAAACATCCTCATTGTCATTTGGTATTTAATCGGATAGACAATGAAGGTAATCTCATTTCTGACAGCAATGAAAGAATACGCAATGCAAAAGTCTGTCGTGCTTTAACTAAAGAGTATGGACTTTACTTTGCTCCTAAAAATAGCAAAGCCAGAAATAAGAGCCGTTTGCGTCCTCATCAATTACGGAAATATAATCTCCGTTCTTCAGTTCTTGATGCACGAGCAAATTCTCATTCGTGGAATGACTTTTTTAGCATTCTCAAAGGTTTGGGTATAGATATGCGTTTTAATCACGCTGAGAATTCTGATAAAATTCGTGGTATATCATTCAGTCAGGATGAGTATAGTATGGCTGGTTCTAAACTTGACCGTGATTTGAGTTTTAACAGTCTTTGTGCTACATTGGGTAATGTGGCAGCAGAACTGATTATTCAACCCCATCAAGCCATAACTCCCAGTGGAGGTGGAGGAACTAACAATGAACAAGGATGGCGAGACGATAAAAACAAAGACAACGAAAGAAACGAACCTTTTTATAAAACCTCAAAACGTAGAAGATAATGAAAGAAGATGTAGTAGCTGCAAATCTTGCGAATTTGCGCCAAAGTATCAACGAACTGAAAGTGTGTATTGAAAAACAGAACGCCACTGTTCCTAAACCGGAACAATCTGTAAAAGCGGATTCCAATGAAAAAGCCATTTATACAGGAATTGCCAAAAGTTTCTGTACTTGCTGGAATGAAGCCTTGTCTGTGGTCAAGAAACATATCTGGCAACAGCAGCCTAACACATTGCCGTTTTCGCTATGGTTCCCGAAACTCATTGATTTATTCAAGCAGAAATCCAAACTTCTTGAATATCTTTATCGGCACATTTGCGATTACAATCAGAATCGTATGACTATCGAAACTAATACCCGATGTATATTGAAACGGCAGGATGAGATATTAGCAAAAATCAATGAATTGAAAAGCCCAGTAACCGTTATTCCGCCTAATATCAGTGGGTTGTTTATATGTGGCTATCATATAAAACTCCAGTATATTGTGCCCATTATTGCCGTTATTATTATATGGGCTGTTGCTGTTTCTGCTAGTAGTATGAAGTATAAGGAAGAATCCTTTGCGTATTATTCTATGTATCGGGCGGTGAAGGAGCAGCATCAGTACTTGATAGAAAAATCGACAGAAAGTCAAAGAGGAATGCAAAATAATTAAACCATACCATTACCATAACATATAGAAATGTCGGATGTTTCATATTTTGTCATCCGACATTTTGATAATTTATCTCCCTTAGTATAGTGATATGACAGTCTTCCTTGTTTGTAATATAAACAAATATCTAACCTCTATATGGAATGTTTGATTTTACTATTTTTACGTTATCTAAATTATAACCTTTAATTTGCAAAAATTGATATATAGACAGTTCTTTCAAATATGTATTGTCAGTTGGACCAATCACTATTTCTCTCAATGCATTTTTAGGTAAAGAAACCTCAATATAAGGTATTATATAATTGTTTCGCGTTCTAAAATGTATTAGTTTGGGGTTATCGCAATAAACAATTCCTCTAGTTTCACTTTCATAACGATACGCTTCATTTTTTGCTCCCAAACAGGTAGTAAGAATACTATTGGCAGCTAACGCATTTCGATTTGCTTCTTCGTCTTCTTTTGAAAGTTTTGCACCTAAAAAAGAGGTAAAAACTCCTGTTTGGGTGAGATTGTAGAAGTTATTAAAACTCTGTTTGGCTTCATCCTTTCCATAAGTACATTTTATCAAGATTTCATACCCTTTTGACAATTCGTCATAATCAAAAGCTAAGGCACAGCCATTGCCATTAGCTGCATACATTCCCCACATATTAAGATTGTCTTGACACGATGAAAATGAAGTTATATAATAGTTACGAAATCCCCCTGGTTCAATATGTTTTTTTTGAACTTCATTGATAGTTGATATTCCTTCAATAAGTTCATGAGGGTCGTTAAGATATGAAATATTGGTTGCTCTTAATAAAATCTTATCACTCGCTAAAATATTTATCAATGCATTAAGATCTGTATAATGATACACATTCCATTTTGTTTTTTGTCCTAATACCGTTGGCATACATTTAAAATTATTAAGATGTTAATTTTCTTTTTTTATCTTTGTCTGCAAAACTCCTACTCGAATAATACAAGTTTCCGATGTCATTATACCAAGTTTCCGCAGGTTATTTCTTACTTGATAAATACTAAAACCTAATTGCTCCTTAGTGTATTTACAAAACAACTGTTCTATGGAGCCAAAGTATTCATGGTGGTCATTTATTTGAAGATGAACCACTTTCCGCTCTTGTTTATCTTTGCCTTGAGTCACCATATTTTTTATATATAGTGCAAATATACGGATAAAGTCGCGCATATTAAATAAATGCGATTAAAATCAAATAATCTGTGAATGTATTTGGTGGATATTAAATAAATACCTATCTTTGCGGTATGAAAACAATATTATTGAATAATCTCGTTAAATGTTTCTCTATTGAGGACATAGAGAAACATTTGGTTTATTCCTATATCAAAAGCAATTCACTTAAAATAGGAACAGATGATTTTATTAGTCAATACTTGGATGGTTTTAGCCCATTGCCAAAATTGATAAATGAAGTCACCAAAATCGGGATTACTTCAATTGATGAAATATCTATCGCAATGGAACTTCTAATTCCTGCAAAAGATAAAAAGGTAAATGGGGCTTTTTTTACTCCTGCTTATATAGCAGATTTTATCCTTACAACTATTCGACCGGAAATTAACGCAAAAATTATAGATCCAAGTTGTGGTAGTGGAGCTTTTTTGATTGCTATTGCAAAATATTACAAAAATACATTTGGTAAATCCATTTCAGATTGTATTTGCGAGAATATATATGGTTCGGATATTTTGCATTATAATATTGAAAGATGTAAATTGCTTCTTTCTTTGTTAGCATTGAGCGAGTCTGAAAACATTTCTGTTTCGCAAATGAATTTATTTTGTTGCGATAGCCTGAAATATAATTGGAATGAGGATTTTGATGCAGTAGTTGGGAATCCTCCATATGTCAAGTTTCAAGATATGGATGATGATACCAGAGCTTTTTTAATAGGTAATTATCGTACAACTCAATTTGGAACATATAATCTATACTTTGCATTCTTTGAATTGGGCTTGCGTATTTTAAAAGCTGATGGGAAATTAGGTTATATAACTCCTAATAACTATTTTACATCCTTGTCTGGCGAAAGTTTAAGAGCTTTTTTCCGTCAAGAACGATCTATATATAGGATTGTTGATTTTAATGCTACAAAGGTATTTAATGTACAGACTTATACAGCTATCTCGTTCTTAAACAAAGCGCAAAACGAAAATATTGAATATGACCGAATAAAAGAGGGCATTGCACCTGAATTGTTTCTAAAAAAAACGAACTTCACTCTTAACTCATACTCTAAACTTGATGATTCAAAATGGAGATTGCTCTGTGGAAATGAAAGGCACAATATCGCTCAAATTGAAGGATGTGGAGAAACTATCGGCAATTTATTTAATATATGTGTTGGTATAGCAACGCTTAAAGATGAAGTATATTTCATACAACCAATATCAGAAGATAATAATTACTATAACATCAAACGAAATGGTTTATCCTTTAGAATAGAAAAAAATATTACTCGCTCTGTTGTGAAAATATCTGACATGAAAACGCCTGAAGATATTAATCGAAATACACGCAGGATAATTTTCCCATATGTTTCAACAAATGGCAAAGCAATCGCTATACCAGAAAGCGTTATGCAAACTGAATATCCAGGATGTTATAAGTATTTACTTTATGTTAAAGATGTTTTAGCAGAAAGAGGTAAGGGAAAACATGTATATACCCCTTTTTATGCTTATGGACGCACCCAAGGATTGAATAGGACTGGAGTAAAACTTTTAACTCCAACTTTCAGCAAAACACCTCGATTCCTTTTCGACCAAGACCCAAATGGTTTTTTTACTAATGGCTATGGTGTGTATTTACGTCCGCAAGAAAGAACTCTTTTTGAATATAATCTTATGGCAATGCCTGAAAATCTTGATGTTATGCAAAAGATTCTTAATTCTATAATTATGGAATATTATGTAGATAAAACAAGTGTTGCTATTGAGGGAGGATATCCCTGTTATCAGAAAAATTTTATAGAGCGTTTTTCAGTTCCGAATTTTTCTGAAACAGAGATAAATGAATTACGTTCTCTAAAAACTCCTAACGAAATAAACAATTATCTGATAGATAAATATCATCTGAAGCTACCTAGTCCAAATCGTTGCTGATATATAGACATCAATGTGTTTGCAAATGTTGGAAAATTCATATTATTGATAGATGCAGTTGTATGTTCTGGTAGAAGCCCATTTGCTTTTAATTCATCATCTGTATTATAGATTTTTGGAATATCTCTATTGAAATCCACAATTAAAAGACAAACTCGTTCGTACTTATACTCTTCACCATTAATTGTTGAGCGGTTATTTACTGCTCCAAAAGAGTATATGTACTTTTGAATGTGCTCTTGAATTTTCCGATTCCTTTTGAAGCCAACTCTACGTTCTTTTGCAAGATTGTCATCGTATTCAAATACAGGTATCATATAAAACTCTCCTAAAACCATATTAGGACAGCGAAGATGAAGATTTAATGCTTCTGCAAAAGTTCTTTCATACAATGTGTCAAAATTTTTTGCGATACTGCTTAATTGACTTCGTACATTCACAGATAAAATTTTCTGTGTCAAATCAAAGCCAAAAGGGTCTTTCTTCCCTTTAAGTATTCCATCAAATAACAAAATTTCTTCTTCGGCAGAAACATTCCTAGGAAGAATACAAATATCTTGGTCTTTACATTTGAAGAAACCAGCCAGTTTTAGTTCACCATTATGCTCTCCATACGGAGGATTGATAAAATCAGGATTAACACCTAAACGTATAAAATCTGCTTTAGCTGCATCATGTAGAATACAGATTGGACCTTGTGTACGGATAAGATTATTTTTGGCTTCTACACCACCATCAACAATACTTTTTTCTATCAAATATTTTATTTTGGCTACTGCCTCGTCTATTGTTTCCAAATACATTGTTCATTAAAATTTGTAATATGCAAAATTATATGATTTTGTAATAAGTAAGATATAAGATATTAAAAAATCGTCCTCTTATAAGCTTAATTATATTTTATTGGGTTGGTTCAAGTAACATTTTTTATTTTTACGTATTGTCAATAATCCTTGGATATAAAATGATTTATATGTTTTGTAATCAGTTGAACTTATTGTCTTGTTTTTATAAACATTCTTTCTCCCTTTTCTCTTTTACCTTTTCCACCCCCGGCATCTTTTTAGACAATGCACTTTCTCCTGCAGGAAAATAGAGAGGAAAGACTTTATACAAGAAACTCACAATTTCACTACGGCTTTTATCCATATTGTAAAAAGCAGAGCAGACAAAGTACATAAGTTCTTGCTGACTACATGTGTCTTTGAGTTGTATGGCTATTGAGGGAGTGGTTACCAAACCGTGTTCTGCAAATGTGCAAGCACAGGAAAGTATTGCTTTTTGTTCTTCTTCGGTAAACATCTTTATTTTCCCGGCCAACCATTCAAGCTCTCTTTGCTGAAGTGCTTGTTGCTTTTCATTCTGATGTTCCAATAGAATTGCTACATTTTCTTGTTGCTTTTCGGTCAAGGCGTTTTCTAATGCTTGGTTCTTTCGTCTAAGAACATTGAATTTCAGCAAAGCAGCAATGTACATACAGAAATATCCTACTGCAATATCAAATATCAGAACAAGCAGATAATTGTTACTTGCGTTTTGTGTGTCACTAGCCATATATTCACTAATAGGGATAACAGCTAATAGCATGATGATGGCTATTGCATAAAGTACCCTGTATTGCGTCTTATGGTTTACCTGTGGCAAAGAGGCAAACAAAAAGGCGATAATCAAAACGGCAATTATTGCACCGAGTGGTATGAAAGATGTTCCCATAAGTTTATTGCTCAGTTTGAGGGTTAACAATAATGCGCCAATAGCCACCATGGTCTGCTCCTTCACGAGACAAAATTCCCATAGAACGAAGCTTTGAAATATGTTTTTCTACGGCTCGGGAGCTTATTCCTATTTTATAGGCCATTGCTTCTGCAGACATTGATGGGTCGGAAATGACGAAATCAATAATTTTTTGTGCGGTTTTCCCAATGCTTTTAGGTTTGTTTTTCGAATCTCCGAACTTTTTCTCCGAACCTTTTTGCATTATCTCCGAACCTTTCTCCGAACTTTCTTGCGTATCATCAAAGGTTTTCTCCGAACTTTTGCTGTTTACACCGAACTTTTCTACCGAACTTTCTTCATTTGCAGGGTGCTTTTCGAGGATACTGTTTACCCTGTTAGCTACTTCCTCAACAGGTATTCTTTCATTGTCACCCCAATTCAGATTATAGAAGGTGGTGTAGAAAGAAGTCGCTTCCGTTTGATATTGCGGTTCTTTACCTTGTAGGAAATTAGGTAGCTTCTCCGTAAGTTCCCGCATTTTGCGCAAGCCGGAACCACGCTTTTCCATATAGTCCAGCTGGGTAAACATATCCGCAATGACAGGGTTACGACGCATGGACGGCACTTTGTATATGTCACGGTCTTGAATCTGTGTACCGTCAAGCATTGCACCCGGTGACACTAGTTCTACTCGGTCATCGTAAATGTCAATATGCACTTCACCACCCATCACAGTATAATCTCTATGGATAAGGTGGTTTACCAACCCTTCAAAGATGGCACGGTCTGAATAGTCCGGTAGGTTTAGACGATAGTTTGGCATCTTCACCCAGCCGCTCATGGTATAGTTTTTGATGAAATCCATACCATATTTTAAGAGCAGCACAAGGTTAGCTCGATGTTCCACGGAACTGATGGCATCATCCTTATATAGTCCAGTCCAACGGGTGCAGAAAATACGCGATTGAAATACGGTGCAATTATCCACAAACAGCAATCCTGCATTGGTCAGTTTACCGTCTGGTGTTACCAGTCCGAATGATTCCAGATATTTGTCATTCCATTCCTGATGGGTTTGCTCGCGGAATGTGTTGGCAAGGATGATGAAAGAATGCTTGCTGGCATCCACTTGGGTAGGCAGTGAATCCCAAGTCATGTGCGTGCCTTTTAATACCAATGAAAGAAGTTGTTGCGAATTGCACTCCACGCTTTCATTGCCGATCCGTACATAGGCGGTACGTGTTCCATCCTGATAATAGTAATAAGGTGTAAGCGTTCCTGCTTTTACTTTCACTTCAAGCAGGGTATGCCCTTCGTGTTCTATCGGAATAAGTTGAACTTCCGGCACAGGGTCAAGTCGTGCCTTTATCATTTCACTGATAAAATCAGCATCGGCTTGTGGATTCTCCAAACCTACAATTACGCCGTCATCATTCACTCCATAGAACAAGCTGCCACCGTCCGTATTGGCAAATGCCGACACGGACTTAAGCCACGACTTCACTTTCTTACGTTCCAACATTTCCTTGAAATCGTAAGCTGAGCATTCTGTTATCAGTATATTGTTATGTATTTGCATCGTTTTCTTATTGCTTAGAGGCATCTACTGTTTTTGATAGATAACTCCTAGATGCCATTTTTGTGAAAATACTAATAAATTCTTCTAATCCAACGTTCCTTTGTTTTCATCCCCCATTGAACATGCCATTTTCTTCCACTTGTTTTGTCCAGTAGAATAAACTGGTACATATTTTTTGTGGGATATAGTTCAAAACTTCCAGAGCCATGACCAAATCCATAATTCAAGTCATCATTATTTATAGTTACGCTACCTTCGTTTTCTGAATCTAAAGACCATTGAACTTGTTCTATCATTCCTGTTTTAGTATCTAATTGAAGTAGGGTGTATATGTTCTCTGTCTGATATAATTTATAACGTTGTTTCAGTGAATGGTCAAGTTCTATTTGTTCTAACCAAGCATTCGTTATTTGAACAAGGCTATCAATTCTATTTAAAACAGAATCTTTGGGGGCTTGTTGGTTGCTTTGTTTCGTTTGGGCAAACCCTATTGTTGCACATAAAAATACAACAGTGAATGTTACAAATCTTCTCATTTTACTATGTTTTATATTGTTAATCGAGTTCTTTCTATTTTTCTTACTGTTGTAACTGATGTTATTATTCAGATACAATAACTCAATATAGAATACAAAGGTAAGGATAAAACTGAAGAATCTGGTAAATTCGTGCCATACTTTTGATTATTATGCGTTTATATCACGATTTTTATTAAATAAATCCGTACCTTTGCAGTCAAGAGCGTGTGTTGTTTATGGATGCTTATTTTCGGGTTTGCGTTATATTTGCAACACGTGTACGCAAGTCGCTGATAGATATATCACGTTGACTTTGAGGAAGTGAAATAAGATAGATAGTTATTCGAAATAATAGATAGTAAAAAGGAGCGTAACTCAATAAGTTATGCTCCTTTTTGTTTTGTTAAATATTGAATTGTCTTTCGTTATTTGGAACATACTATCATGTATGCAAGAAATATATGCAAAGGTACGTTGACGAATTTGTTTTCAGATTTAATACCCGAAATTTTAACGATTCTCAAAGATTTAATTTACTTTTGCGTAATGCAGCTTAATTATGGAAAAGAAAAAGAAACAAGAAAATAGACCTAAGTAAGATTAAAACAGTGAGGTTAGAGATTAACTTTTCTGTTCCTAAAGAACAGGTTTGATGAACTACATCGAACGATGGCGCACATTGAGGAAGAGAAAATACCGGATCAAGTCGAAGAAAAGAAAGAGGAAAATAAGACGAAAAAGAAGAAGGACTAACAGTTTGTAATTTATGAAGTTATTCTTATATTTGCAGCGTATCATTATGTAGGTGGTACGCTTTTTACATATTATAGCCTAATCGCCATCGAACTACCACATTGAAAGCAGTAAGGCTATCTTAACTCACTTATGGGTGTATTGCGTTTATACGCCAATATACGGGCGTAGACTTTGCCTATAAGTGAGTAGGGTGTGGTAGCCCTCGATGGCGTTAGGCATTAGCTCTACGCCTTTTTCATATATGCGTGAGGTGATGCTAACTAAATGGAAACATTATTATTTAGTATTAACCAATAAACACAAGTGTATGGAAAAGCAATGTAAAAAGTGCGGCAAAAAGTTAGACAATGATTTTTCTGATTATTGCCTCGATTGTTTAAAGTTTAGTTATTCTGCATTAGTAAAAGAAAAGCAAGTAAAAAAGGGGAATTTAGTATTGGAATCGTGCAATAAGGAAGAGGTTACCTTAATTGTACTTGCTAATATAATACTTGCGGTAGGCATAATTGCTTCAATTATCTTCACGTTTATTATGGCGTATGATAAATATGGAGATATTCGTACTGATGGACTAATAATTACGATTGCTACTTTACTATCAAGTATTGCAACTTGGGCTATTCTTTTATGTATTGCAAAAACATCTAAAAACATAAGAGAGATTAGAAATAAATTGCTATCTTAGCAACCGAATTAAAGAAATAGACTCTTCCCAGTTATAGCTAACTAGGAAGAGTTTTTTTATAACTAAAAGTTAGAACGATAGGGCTAGTGTAGAGTCGTATATAACTGCCTTTATCAGTTTTAGATTATATTAGATCATACATAACGTAAAAATATACAATGATGTCGAATTTTATTTGTCAAATATTTAATGAATCCGGTGATAGACTGAGGATTAATCTTTCACAGTCACATCCTGCATGGATGGATATGCTTAATTTACTCTGTGGTGCAAAACCACTTGAATGGATTGATGACAGTTCTCATAACAAACTTTTCATTTGTTCCTCAGAACTGAAAGTTAGAATTCATGAAATCTGTAGTAAGTATAAATCTCAAGAATCAAATTTGTCAGTTATAGAGGATTATTTCAATAATCAAGTAGATAATTCGCGGCTAGCGTTTCTTAGAGAAGGGGTCTTATTAAGTGTTGATAATAATTTGGTAAAGAAAGCCGTGTTTATGGTCAGAAAGGCTAATTTCTTCGTTACTTATAATGTAATATCGTTTGGTGACAAGGAGGAATATACAGGACCGAATGACCTTAATGCTTGTGTCTGTCGTTTCTGTGGAAAGAAATATCCTGAAGTGCGTTTTAAGAAGAAAAATGCGCATGCAATTCCTGATGCTCTTGGTAATAAACTCGTTTTCTGCAATGATGAATGTCAGAGTTGTAATGCAGCTTTAAGTCCTATAGACAAGGAACTGGCAGAATATCTGAAATTCCGCAGGTCTGAGAATAAGATTGTCAACAAGAAGAATAAGATTATCAAAGTATGGGGACATAATTTCTTCTATGATGGTTCTATTGGAGAACTTAAAATATCACGTTTGGCTATTCTTGAAGAGACGGAAAGTAAGTATTATGTCAAACTTGAAGGGGCCGAACCAATAACACATTTAGGAATCTATAAGGCTCTTGCTAAGATTGCCATAGATTTGATGCCGCGTAATCTTGTAGATGAGTTCCGTACTACAATTGATTGGATTAAGGGAGGATTCGTTCCCAAAGTTCTTCCGAATGTTTTTTATGCCTATCGTGATTCATATGTATGCCAGCCTTTGGCAAAGGTTTTTGTGCGACAAGGGATGGTATTGAGTCCCGGATTACCAAAATGTATTGTTGCCTTGACTTTGGTAGACTTGACATTCTTTTTTATTGTGCCGCTTGGGAAGAGTGACCCAGTTTATGGGGGAGATTATCTAAAACGTTATATGGATTATCTTATCCAAAGTCTTCAACTAACTGAAACAAGATTGAATATAGAACATATTGATATGGCGGACAGAATTGGTAAATTTGCTCATGTGAAGGATTGGATTGATAAAGGTGAGTGTGAGATTGTAGACCAGAGTGAGTTTGATAACACGCAGGAGAAGAGTCCGAATAAAGTAGATTTCCCATCCTTTGAGCCATCACTGGTGAATATCTTCAATACTCAAATCACGATTGGATATCTGGCGCCGAATGCAAAGTTGTCAGGTGGATTACGGATTGAAGATTCCACTGTAAATATTATCAGTCAGAGTATATGTCCCGATATTGTGCGGTCAGTTTTTCGCTGTTTTTGGGAAATCGAGATTCAAACGATTTATAACCGGGAAACAGTGTTAAAAGCTCAATGTGAAGTTTATGCCGGTCATAAGTGCATATCCAAGGTTTGTTCGGTGCAGGTTGGAGAAATTTCTTCGTTTTTTATTGCATATATGCTTGATGCGGCATGCAAACGTATTGGAGAGATTGTTTCCGATAAATTTCATAAGTATGATTTCTCACAACTTGCTGAATATCTGATGGAGTCTGATGGGCATATTCTACATCCGAAGGAAGGTGCGGAACAATCTGTGATGAAGGCATTACGTTGAAAAAAGAGAGTGATATTTAGTAGAAGAGGGTGCACTTCACACACATTCGGGCATCTTCTTTTTATTTTGAATGACTATTATTCTATATCGGAAAGTTCAAAAAAGTCTATACGTCTTTTTTTAGGGCGATTCGTCGAATAATTTTTCTGGTAATGAAAATGTAGCTTATCTTTTAATACTCCTCCTCGTAAAGCGATATAAGATAAAATAATGGAAAGAAGTTTGGGTAAACAAATGTCTTATGAGGAGTTTGCTGTATTTGATTTGCAGAATAAATCACAAATGCGCAGTGCTAAATCAGCTGTGGGACCAAGTAAACCATTCACACGTCTTCACTTTGTAAATAGAATGTTAGATAAGTAAAGCAGATGTATTCCATTCTGGCTTAGATACAAATTACGTTAAGTACAGTATTTCTCTAATCTTTTCCCGGTTGCCTACAATCCAGACGAGATCCCCTAATTGGAAAGTTGTGTCTTTATCCAAGGTAATCAGTTCGTCATTTCGTTCAATGGCTACAACAATACTGTCATGCTTCTCTCCTAAATGAGACTGCGCGATAGTCTGATTTAAAAAGCGGAATTCTTCGTCTACCGTGAAAGAGTGGAGAGTTATCTTTTTATCCACTGCATCTGTATCTGATGTGCTTTTTACATCTTCTATTCTATTTCTAAATTCCTGTAATTGTGTATCTGTACCAACTACTGTCAATTTATCCTGCGGATAGATGTGTTCAGAGCTTTTCGGTATATATATGTTCAGATCGCCACGAGTGATTGCGACGACATTTACTCCAAAATTTTGCCTGAATGAAAGTTCTCCTAAAGACTTGCCGATGTAATCGGAATAAGGCGATACTAGGATAGATGTCAAGTCAAGGTCTTTATCATTGAATTCGCTATTGAAACTTGTTTTTAGCGGGTGCCGTTTTTTAGCTACCTCTTCTCGTCGGTTAAGATTGGCAAGGAATCTTGTTTCCAATCGTGAATATTGCGTGAGGTCTTCCCTAAGAATAAGAATCAATGCTACTACGGCTATGGCAATAATCACACTTATTCCCCAGTTGAGTTTAAAGTAGCTGATGACTACACTAGTGATAAAGAAAAGAGCAACAGATACACGTCCCAGAACCAGGGAAACCAGGCGTCCGTGATTGTAATTCTCGTCTCTCCATAGCTTCAGGAATAATTCCGAAGAGTTGTATTTGTTGGAGATGAGCGCCCATAAAAAAGGAGTCATAAGCAGAAGAGTACCCAGACACATCACCAGTTTGATCCATATAGTGATAGGAGTAAACATTTCGCTGATGGCGGGATAAATGATTTGTATCGACAGCAGCCAAATAGCAGTGAGCAGTACGCTATAGATGACAACTCTCCCAATCATGTTTTTTAGTAATTTCTTCCAGTCACTATCGTGGTTCATGGTCTTCTTGCCGGAAGCATAACGATCTAATGTCTCCTGTACTTTAGTAGGCAATATTTTGTAAAGCCATTCGGCAAAAGGATTGGCTAAACGGATAAAGTAAGGAGTCGTGAAAGTGGTAATAACAGATACAGCCACAATGATAGGTGAAATAAACGGATCAAGCACTTTGAGCGAAACACCCAGTCCGGCAATAATGAAAGCAAACTCTCCGATTTGTGCCAGGCTGAATCCGGATTTGATGGAAGTGTTCAGTGGTTCTCCGGATAAGAGTACGCCAAACGAAGAGAAAATGGCTTTGCCGATAATGGTAACCAGTGTAATGATGATGACAGGCCAGGCGTATTCTACCAATACAGCCGGATTCACTAGCATACCGACCGAAACGAAAAAGATAGCTCCGAAGAGATCTTTTACCGGTTGTATGATATGTTCGATATGTTCGGCCTCGATGGTTTCGGCAAGGATAGATCCCATGATAAATGCTCCTAGCGCTGTTGAAAAACCTGTGTAAGTAGCCAATACCACCATTCCCAGACAAAGACCGAGAGAGACAATCAGAAGAGTTTCGTTATTCATCAACTTCTTTGCTTTTTTGAGAAAGGCCGGAATAACGAAGATACCTATGAGAAACCACAGGATTAAAAAGAAAACGACCTTGAGCACACTTATCAGCAAATCTTCACCCACAAAGTCTTGACTCACTGCCATTGTGGAAAGAAGCACCATCATTAAGATAGCAATCAGGTCCTCCACTACCAGAGTACCGAATACGATACCGGTAAAACGTTGGTTACGCAATTCCAGATCATTGAAGGCTTTGATAATGATTGTAGTGGACGACATAGACAACATTCCCCCCAGGAAAATGGAATTCATAGTGCCCCATCCTAATAATTGTCCCACCAAATATCCAATGAGCAACATACTGATTACTTCGGTGATAGCCGTTATAAAAGCTGTGGAACCTACATTCATGAGCTTCTTAAAACTAAACTCCAGTCCGAGTGCAAAGAGCAGGAATATAACACCTATTTCTGCCCATATATTGATATTCTCAATATCTCCTACTGTAGGGAAAATATTAATATAAGGACCTGCCAGCAATCCGGCAATAATGTAACCTAAGACTAAAGGCTGTTTTAGCCATTTGAACAACAAGGTTATGATACTGGCCGATATTAATATCAGCGCAAGGTCGGCAATCAAAGTTGGCAAGTGTGACATTAGATGTGGGTTTATTTATTATAACATTCCTGATAGATAATATGTTTCCATCTATAAAAAGATGGAAACAATATAATAAATAGCTGCAGCTAAGAGTCCACTGACTGGAATTGTAAGAATCCAGGCAGTCATGAGGCTTTGGGTTACTCCCCAACGAACGGCAGAGAGGCGTTTAGTTGCACCTACTCCAATAATCGCTCCTGTGATAGTATGTGTAGTACTAACGGGGATTTTCAACATTTCCGTAATGTAGAGAGTGAAAGCACCTGCTGTTTCGGCAATCACTCCTTCTAATGGGGTTACTTTGGTAATTTTTGTTCCCATTGTTTTCACTATTTTCCAGCCACCGGACATCGTACCGAGTGAAATTGCTGTGAAGCACGAAAAAGCAACCCAGTCGGGAAGGTCATTGATGCTGTTGATACCCATGCCCAATCCCATTGAATGGCCGGCTATCATGGCAGCGGCAATAATACCCATTACTTTCTGTGAATCGTTCAAGCCATGTCCGACGCTGAAGAGGGCGGAGGATACGAGTTGTAACCTCTTGAACCATTGCTCGGCTGTGTGAGGATGTGCGCGTCGGCAGATGTAGAGGACAAACAGGGTGAAACCAAAAGCAATGACCATTCCGATAAAAGGAGCCAGAAAGATAAAGGCTGCAATTTTAAGAATGATGTTAAGCTGAATTGCTTCAAATCCGTTTGCCATAATGGCAGCTCCTGCAAACCCTCCGATAAGGGTGTGTGAGGAAGAAGACGGAATCCCTTTCCACCAGGTAACCAGGTTCCAAGTGATAGCCGCTATAATTCCTGCTAATATAATGGGCAGGGTGATATATTGCTCTACCACAGTCTTGGATACTGTATTGGCGATACCGAATCCACCTATTATATATTTGGCAATGAAGAAGGCTACGAAGTTGAAGAAAGCAGCCCATATTACAGCTTGAAAGGGAGTAAGCACCCTGGTAGATACGATGGTAGCTATTGAGTTTGCTGCATCGTGAAAGCCGTTGATATAATCGAATATCAGAGCCAGAATGATGATAGTTACTAATAATTCCATGTGTTCCGGCTTGCTTTATGCGTACTTTACAATCAGGTTTTTGAGAATCTTACCTACATGCTCTGCGGCATCGGTCGTTTTTTCCAGTTCATGCATGATCTCCTTTATTTTGATAAGTTCAATGCAATCTTTTTCCTCTTCGAAAAGTTTGGTGATAAAGAATTCGTATACATCATCCGCCTGGTTCTCGATTTCATGCAGTTTGGAACAGTATTCACGGAGAAGAGTCGGTTTCTTACGGAATGTTTCGAGTTCGTCCATGGCTTTGCATATATAGATCGCTTCCTCCTGAATCAAACGGCTCAACTCTTTGCCATTCTCTGAAATAGGACGGGGATTGTAAATAGAGATTCGTTTGGCACAACTGTTTATTCCGTCAATGACGTCATCCATGCAGGAAGCTAAGTCATGAATATCTTCGCGGTCGAAAGGAGTGATAAAGGTAGTACCTAATTCATCAAAAATCAGGTGTGTCAGTCTGTCGCCTTCCCGTTCTAGGTCTTTGATTTTTTTGTAGTAGTCCGAACGTTCTGTAGGTGAGTCATGTTGCAAGCTTTCTATTAAAACAACTGATGCTTCGCAGAGCACTTCTGATAGCTGTTTCAGTAAAGGGAAAAATTTGGGCTCCTTTGGAGTAAACTGGCTAAAAAAAGAATTTTTCATAAGTGTAAAAACTTTAAATTGTTTTTTTCTTCTCTATTTATATTAGTAACAAATGAATACAGATTATAGTTTGCTGTTTTTAAGATTTTAGTTTGGCACGTACTACCTCTATAATGGCAGGCAATACAGAGATAAATATGATGGCTACAATCAGTAATTTCAGGTTTTCCTGCACAAACGGAAGGTCGCCGAAGAAATAACCAGCATAACAGAATACGGCAACCCAGAGCGCACCACCAACTAAATTATACATCATAAAATAGTAGTAATTCATCTTTCCCATTCCTGCTACGAAAGGTGCAAATGTGCGTACTATCGGGACAAATCTGGCTAGAATAATTGTTTTCCCACCATACTTTTTATAGAACTCGTGTGTTTTCTCCAGATAACTTTGTTTGAATATCCTGGAGTTGGGGTTATTAAACAGCTTTCGGCCGAAGAAATGTCCTATCATGTAATTGCAGGAATCGCCTAATACGGCAGCAGCAAATAAGATAATGACAAGTATATGCACGCTGATGGGCATATCGGGTAATGCTGAAATGGCTCCTGCAACGAAGAGTAAAGAATCACCGGGAAGAAAAGGAGTGACCACTAATCCGGTTTCACAGAAGATGATAGAAAACAAGAAGGCGTATGTCCAGGCATGATAATCACGCACAATCATCACCATATATTGATCGATATGAAGTATAAAATCCAATAAAAAGTCCATTTTATATACTTTGGTTATTATTGTAATGAAAGAATGTTATAGGCTTCCAGACCATAGTGAATTCTTTTTTCACTCAAATGGTGGAGGCAAACAGAAAGTGGGGCATAAAAGACTTGAATTGTCCTATGCCGAAAAAAGATATAAAATGGCTAAATGAGTATGTGTCCTAATGAATAGATATGATATCTATCGGAATATTTAAAAAGATTGGTATAATATGAAAAACCTGTCCATTGATTTTTAGGAAGTTGAATCTTTAGCGAGCTTAGTATGCGGATAGTGACAGAAGGAATATTGAATCTTAGTATTTTTAAGGGAGAGAGGTGGCGGAAGGAAAATGGATTTAAAACGCCGTTATCGTTATTGTAATTTTGCTTTCCGGCGTATTCTTTTGTCTTGACTAGTTTCTGTTCTTGATCCAGTTGTATAATGCTAGCTTTAGAGGTATATGAATAGGAATAGGTTTGTATGCCGTTACTACCGGCTTCTAACCGGTATGCCTCTTGTGCTTCGTTGAAAATCAGATGGAATCCCCAACACAGAAATACGCCTAATAGTATACAAAATATGTACTTCATCATAACGGCCGCAAAGGTAGAAACTATTTTTATATGAAATACATATTCACAAGCATAATTAACAATTATATCAGTGATTACCGGGAATTATTCTTTGAAGTTGCTTATCGTAAATTTCATCGGAGTATATGTTATCCCATTGGTACATTGTTTCCCGGCAATTTTATCGAAGCCCAGACTTTGATAAAAAGGAATAGCGTATGTGGATGAATTAACCGTCATTTCATTTACCGGGCAATGCTTGATTGCAAAATTGAATAATTGTTTGCCGATGCCTTTACGGTGGTGTTCTTTTCCGATGAAGAACAGGGATAGATGCTTCCCTTCATTCTTCGTTCCCATAATGCCTACTAGATTTTCATTGTCAAAAGCCCCGTAAATCACTAATTCATTCATAAGTTGCTCACTAAAGATAAAACTTTTGAATGAATTCAAACCTTCTTCATCGAAGTCTTCCGCTCCACATTGTATATATACCTCCAATGCTAATGAGGTAGCCCGGTCATATTCGGTCTTGTCTAATTTGCGTATCATGGCGATTGCTTTTATCATTAATCTGCCGGGAAATTTACTATTAATTCCCGGATATAACATTGGAATATGATTTCTTTTTCTTTTTTTTGTAAAAGCTGTAGGGTATTTCCAGTCTGAGCGCTCTTATAAATAGAAACGTAATTTATTTACCTTTAAAAAGCATCAGTATGAAGAATGTAGAAAAACACTTGGTTGGATGGCTGTCAGTTTGTTTGCTGCTTTGTAGCTTTCCTGTGTGGGCGCAAGGAGATGCCGGAAATTATCTAACAATCGTTGGTATGGTGAAAGACAAGCAAAATAAAAAAGCTCTGGAGAACGTAAATGTATCTGTGCATGGCAGTAATATCGGCACTGTGACGAATGCGGAAGGAGAATTTGCTTTGAAAATCAAAAAAACAGAAGCGCCGCGCGAACTAGAGATTTCACATATAGGTTATGTAAATAATCATATCTCTCTGGAGAAAGAAACACCCTCTAAGTTGACGGTTTGGCTGACACCTCATGCCAACCTGCTGAATGAAGTGGTGGTGTTTGCTGAAAATCCACGTATGATTGTAGAGAAGGCAATCAGTAAGATTCCTCTAAATTATAGTGATAAGCGTGATATGCTGACGGGATTTTATCGGGAGACTGTACAGAAAGGGCGTCGGTATATCGGTATATCGGAGGCTGTAATTGATGTGTCCAAAACAGCCTACACTAATAGAAATACTAATTATGACAAAGTAAGGGTGGTGAAGGGACGTCGCCTGCTTAGCCAGAAAGCGAGTGATACATTAGCTGTCAAGGTTGTTGGCGGCCCTAACTTGAGCATCACTTTGGATGTTGTGAAGAACAAGGGAGCATTACTCGATATGGAAGAATTGAATAATTATGAGTTCTGGATGGCGGAATCCATGCTTATAGATAACCGTATGCAGTATGTTATTAATTTCCGCCCGAAGGTAATCCTTATGTATGCTCTCTTGTATGGCAAATTATATATCGATCGTGAACGCTTGTCATTTACCCGTATAGAGATGAGTCTGGACATGCAGGATAAATCGAAGGCAACCACTGCCATTCTATATAAAAAGCCTCTCGGTTTAAGATTCAAGCCGCAAGAGCTGTCCTACCTGGTCACTTATAAAGATGTGGATGGAAAAACTTATCTGAATTACATTAGCAACACAATCCGTTTCAAATGTGACTGGAAGAAGAAACTGTTTTCCACAAGCTATACAGTAGCTTCCGAAATGGTCGTGACCGACAAGAGAGAAGGAATGTTGGAGACTATTCCCAACAAAGAAGCCTTCAGCTTGAATCAAATATTCTATGATAAAGTAGACGAATATTGGAGTCCGGACTTTTGGGGAAACTACAATATCATCGAACCTACGGAATCTTTGGAGCACGCAGTGGATAAATTAAAAAAGCAATCGAATTGAAACAGGGATAGTTTTCTTATATTTGAGGTCAATCATAAAGAAAAGCAAGTATGCTGGATGAACTGCTCATACTAAAAAAGATAAAGGGAGGTGACATAAAAGCGTTTGAGGAACTCTTTCGCCGTTACTATTTTCCTCTTTGCTGTTATGCGGCAGGCATTACCGGGCAAATGGAAGTGGCTGAAGAGATTGTGGAGGAACTTTTTTATGTACTTTGGAAAGAAAGGGAGCGCTTACAGATCTTTCAGTCCGTTAAAAGTTACTTGTATAGAGCGACTCGTAATCAATCTTTGCAGTATTGCGAACACGAAGAAGTTCGGAACAGATACCGTGAAACTGTATTGACTACTTCCAACCCAGAGCAGTCAACAGATCCTCATCAACAGATGGAGTATGAGGAATTGGAGAGATTCATAAATGGAACCCTTGAAAAGCTGCCGGTTCGCAGACGGAGGATTTTCGAGATGCATCGTCTGGAAGGGCGGAAATATGTCGAGATAGCGACGCAGCTTTCGCTTTCTGTTAAGACAGTAGAGGCTGAAATGACAAAAGCCCTTCGGACATTACGAGAAGAAGTAGAAATTTATATTCACATGAAGTGATGAAAACAGATATTTATAAAATAAAGACAGATCAGGCGTGGAATCGATTGTATAATCGCTTGGACAATGACCGTTTACTTGCGAAAGTGGATGAAGGCCACCATACACGCAAATATTCACAATGGATCAGGTACGGAGCAGTTGCCGCCGTTTTGATAGGCGTCATTTGGGGAACTTTGTATTGGGTGACCGGTTCTGATAAAGAACTGGCACAGCATCTTCTTACACAGGAAAATCAAGGTGTTTCCACTTTGGCAACGACTCTCGAAGACGGTTCTGTCGTACTCTTGGCAAAAGAAACTTCCCTGTTATATCCGAAACATTTTATTGCTGATAAACGGGAAGTGAGTCTACAGGGAAATGCGTTCTTTGACGTAGCAAAGAAGCAGGGACAACCCTTTTGGATTGACACGGAGCAAGCTAAGATTGAAGTGCTAGGTACTGCTTTTAGTGTGCAAAGTGATGAAAATGCTCCGTTCCGTTTATCCGTACAAAGAGGGATAGTGAAGGTTACTCTAAAAAAAGGAAATCAGGAGTGTTATGTAAAAGCGGGGGAAATGGTAGTAGTGCGATCACAACGATTAGTCGTTTTGGATACAGATAAGGAGAATGAAGAGTTGGGGAGCTTCTTTAAGCATATACGATTTAAAGATGAATCGTTAGCGAACATTCTGAAAGTCATGAATTTGAATTCGGATAGTTTGCAAATACAAGTTGTCTCACCGGCATTGGAGGAACGTCGGCTGACTGTTGAATTCTCTGACGAATCTTCTGAAGTTATAGCTAATCTGATAGCTAATGCGCTCGGTCTGCAATGTATCCGGCAAGGAGATATTCTTTTATTATCGGAATAGAACTCATTAAAGTTGGGAAAAATGAAACAGTCTTATCATTATCTGTCCGTTCTGCTGATACTCTTCTTCTTCGTCGATATGATGAGAGCGGATGGAAGTGATGTGCTGGAACGTATAGTCAGACTTCCCAAGATAAAAGGTACTGTTTATTCATTGTTGAGTGATGTCTCTCAACAGTCGGGATATATGTTTATTTATGATAGTAAAGTCATTGATAATGATGCAGTAGTGAAGATAAAGGGAGGCGAACGTTCCATTCGTCAGGCAGTGTATGACATCGTAGGAAATACCAGTCTGGAGTTTCAAGTGATGGGCACTCACATCCTGATTACTCTCCCTTCGGAGAAAAAGGTACGTGTGCAACAAGATTTTGTTCCGGAACAGATAACAAACTTTGTCATTATCGGTACTTTGCTGGATAAGGAGACAGGAATACCTATCTCTTCTGCTACTGTTGGAGTGCGAGGAACATCTATTGGCAGTATAACGAATCAGAATGGAGATTTTAAACTGTCTTTACCCGATTCTTTGAAAAATGATTCGATTACTTTTTCTCATATAGGTTATCTTTCACAGGACATAGAGTTTGCTTTGCTGATTGGACGGCACAATATACTTAGTCTCGAACCTAAAGTTGTCCCTTTGCAGGAAGTGGTGATTCGTCGAAGTGATCCAAAGAAACTTTTGCGTGAAATGATTGAGCGGCGGAATAAGAATTATTCGCATACTCCGGTATATCTGACTACTTTTTATCGTGAAGGAGTTCAGTTGAAAAACAAATTTCAAAACTTGTCGGAAGCTGTGTTTAAGGTTTATAAGACATCCTCATATTCTTCTGTACCGGATCAGGTGAAGCTGTTGAAGATGAGTCGGCTAAGTAATGTAGAAGCAAAAGACAGCTTGCTTGTAAAAGTAAAATCCGGAATTCAGGCTTGTATCCAGATGGATATCATCAAAGATATGCCCGAGTTCCTGACTCCTAGTGTAGAGAAGGGTATTTATGACTATACTTCAGAAGGAGTAACATTTTTAGAGGACCGATTTGTAAATGTGGTGCATTTTGAGCAGAAAAAGGGAATCAGCGAACCTCTTTTTTGTGGAGAGCTATTTCTTGATTCCGAGACAAGTGCTCTATTGCAAGCCCGTCTGGAAGTTCATCCTGTATATGTGAAGAATGCGGCAGGTATGTTTGTCGAAAGGCGTACGCGTAACGTGCGAATGATTCCTCAAAAGGTGGTATATACAATTTCTTATAAACCGTGGCAAGGGACTTATTACATACACCATATCCGTGGAGATCTTCATTTCAAAGTGAAACGGGTAAAAATGCTGTTCGGCAGCCGGGATCTTCATATCTGGTTTGAGATGATTACTTGCAAGGTGGATACCGAACAAGTGGTCGTATTTCCCCGTACAGACAGATTGCCCACCCGTACCATCTTCTCTGACACCTATTTCAAATATGATGAGAACTTCTGGAAGGACTTCAACGTGATCCCATTGGAAGAGGAAATCAGTAAACTGATAGAAAAGATCTCTTTGAAGATAGAAGAAATAGGAGATTGATTTGTTTTGTCATTCAATGAGATTGCTGTACCTTTGCATCCGGTTTAAAAGATTGTATGTTATGGAATTACCAAAAGATCCGATGATGTTGTTCAGCGTCATCAATATGAAGTTACGTGATTGTTATTCTTCACTTGACGAACTTTGTGAAGATATGAATGTGGACAAGGATGAATTAGTGAATCAGTTGAAAGCCGTGGGCTTTGAATATAGTGTGGAACACAATAAGTTCTGGTAATCATTTTCTTGTTTACAACTTATAGATAAACTACTAAAAGTGCCTTCATCGCCTTTACAAAGGATATGGAGGCACTTTTTATATCTTATGCGCAGCTTCTCTCTTACTCTTTCTTGTTAATAAAAGCAAAATGCGGATTCCCGTATTTAACTTCCCCGCTCTTCTTCGTTCTAATTAATAAAGCTCAGAAAAAGAATTGATGATAAACGAGAATAAAATTCGTGAAGCTTGTGCCTCGAATCGCGAACGGGGATTCAAGATGTTGATGGACTCTTTTCAGGTACCGATATATAATTATATCCGTAGACTGGTCGTATCTCATGAAGATGCGGAGGATGTGCTTCAGGAAGTCTTTATCCGGGTGTTCCGGCATATCGATCAGTTTCGCGAAGAAAGTTCACTGTCAACCTGGATTTACCGGATTGCCACGAATGAGAGTTTACGCTTGCTGAATGGTCGTAAAGATGAGGGAGTTGTTTCTGCAGAAGATGTTCAGGAAGAGTTGATGGGCAAGTTGAAGGCTTCCGATTATATTGATTATGAAAATGAGCTGGCAGTGAAGTTTCAGGAGGCCATTCTAAGTTTGCCTGAAAAGCAACGGCTTGTATTCAACTTACGTTATTACGATGAACTTGAATATGAAGAGATTGCCCGTGTACTGGATAGCAAAGTGGATACACTAAAAGTGAATTACCACTATGCGAAAGAGAAGATTAAGGAATATATATTAAACAGATAGAATGATGAAAAAGGATTTTGATTTTGACGATATTGGTAAACGGACACCTTACCGTACCCCCGATGGATTCTTCGAGGATGTGCAACGAAAGGTGATGGAACGCGCCGGAGTGAAGCAACAGCGGAAATCTCACATGAAGCTGATTATTTCTACGGTGATTACCATGGCGGCAGTATTGATCGGATTTTTGTTTGTTCCATCTTTGAGACAGGCAGATGAGGTGAAAACGTCTTCTTCGAAAGTATTAGCTAATGGTACAGAATCTGTAGATAAATGGATTAAAGAACTATCGGATGAGGAGTTGGAAGAGCTCGTCAGCTTCTCTGAAAATGATATATTTTTGAATTAAGTAACTCAATCAATTATTTTAAACGTGAAGATTATGAAGACTAAATTTATTTATGTAATTATGGCCGTCCTCCTGATGGGAAGCCAGATGACTTTGTCTGCACAGAATACGGATAACAAACAAAAAAAACAGCGTCCTACACCAGAACAAATGGTGCAGATGCAGACTAAACAAATAGTAAAAACATTGATGTTGGATGATGCAACGGCAGCTAAGTTTACTCCGGTATACGAGAAGTATCTGAAAGAATTGCGTGAATGTCGTATGATGACTCATAAGGCGAGAACAGAGAAAACTAAAGGACAAGGCACAGACGCTAAGAAAGAACGTCCGTCCATGACTGATGACGAGATTGCGACCATGTTACGGAACCAGTTTACTCAAAGCCGTAAAATGCTGGATGTTCGTGAAAAGTATTACAATGAATTCAGCAAGATACTTTCGCAGAAGCAGATTTTGAAGATTTATCAGCAGGAGAAGATGAATGCTAATAAGTTTAAGAAAGAGTTTGACCGAAGAAAAGGACAGAAACCGGGACAGGGACATCACCAGGGGCAAAGATCTCGCGCTCCACGTCCGGACCAGAAATAAATATTAGGTTTATTTTATTATAGTTTTATTTTACTAAATCAACACAATTTGAACATAGACAGCCATATTTATTCTTTTCAGTACCGTTTGATTACTTGTTATGTCTTGTTACTGATTAGTTTGACTGTTTTTGCTCAGTCCGGCAAAGAGCGTTTTTCCGGTCGTGTGATTGATACTGAAACCTATCAGCCGGTACCGTTTGCTACGGTCCGGCTTTTAGCTTTACCGGATAGTACATTGTTGGGCGGCGGCGCTACGGATGCTATCGGTAAATTTCAACTTTCCGTTTCCATTCCTAATCATGCAATTAAAGCGAAGTCTTTATTATTACAGGTGTCATATGTCGGATATAAGCAGGTTTTTCATCCCATTTCCATTTCCAGCAAAAGCTCTTCTTACGAATTGGGGGATATAAATCTGACTCAGGAAAGTTATGCTTTGGATGAAGCAGTGGTAGTAGGGCAGGCTCCAATGGCGGTGACAGAGGGGGATACAACGGTATTCAACGCTTCTGCCTATCGTACTCCCGAAGGCTCAATGCTTGAAGAATTGGTAAAACAGCTTCCGGGAGGTGAAATAGATGCAGACGGTAAGTTGCTAATACATGGCAAGGAAGTAAAAAAGATTTTGGTGGACGGTAAAGAGTTTTTCTCTGATGATCCGAAAGCTGCTCTTAAAAATCTTCCTGTGGAGATGGTGGAGAAGTTAAAAGCGTATGAACGTCAATCGGATTTGGCACGTCTTACGGGAATAGATGACGGAGAGGAAGAGATGATTCTGGACTTGTCTGTGAAAAAAAATATGAAACGGGGCTGGATGGAGAATTTTATGGGAGGATATGGAAGTAAAGACCGTTATGAATTAGCCAATACCTTGAACCGTTTTCGTGAAAACTCTCAATTAACCATTATCGGGAATCTGAATAATACCAATAACCAGGGATTCTCGGAATTACAGAATGAATCTTCCAGTTCAACAGGCAATATCCGTAGCCGGATGGGACTGACTACCTCCCGCTCATTGGGGCTTAATGCGACTTATGATTGGAAGCGCGTTAAATTACGTTCAAATATTCAATATGTCGGCACCGATCGTTTGGAAGATAGCCGTACCACAGTCGACAACTTTCTCCGGGAAGATAAATCAATCAATCTGGGCACGAGTCATAGCCGACAACAGAATCACGAACTGGTAGCCAATGCTTCTCTTGAATGGAAAATGGATTCTGTTACTACATTGATTTTCCGTCCTCAATATCGTTTCTCAGCCAATGACAGAGAGAATAGTGGCTTTCAGGAAGGGTGGGGGAATGATGTCTTGTTGAATGAAAGAGAGTCCTCCGGCACCAATCATAATTCCCGGTATAATCTGACGATGATGTTGCAACTTAGCCGGAAATTGAGTCGTTTGGGGAGAAATGTTGCTTTGAAGGTAGACTATGGTACTAATGCTTCAGCTACAGACCGAAAGAGCCTTTCCACCACCCGGTACTTCAAAAATAATACGAAGAAGATTCAGAATCAGAAAATAGAGGATGATGTTGACGGCTATAATTACCGGGTGCAACTGGTGTATGTAGAACCATTGCCGTGGCGGCATTTCCTGCAACTTCGTTACAGCTATCAGTATAGAGTGAACAATTCGGATCGTTTTGTCTATGACTGGGATAAGAAACTGGAAGAGTTTGCTCCTGACTTTGATGAAGACTCTAGTAACCGTTTTGAAAATCAATACAGTAATCACTTAGTGAACCTTGCCATACGTACTTCACAAAAGAAGTATAATTATAATATTGGTGTTGATTTTGAACCTCAAAAGTCTGTTAGCCATTCATTGTTGAGTGATGCTCCCGAAGATCAGTTGGAAAGATCGGTCATGAATTTTTCGCCTACTGTCAATTTCCGCTATAAGTTTTCAAAACGCACCCGTTTGCAAATTGTGTATAGGGGAAAAGGGAAACAGCCTAATATACGTGATCTCCAACCTGTGACCGACCGTACCAACCCTTTGAATATCCGTGTCGGAAACCCTTCGTTGAAGCCTTCATATATGAATACTTTTACGCTGAATTTCAATTCTTATAATACCAAATATCAGCGAAATATGGTAGCTACCGCTTTGTTCGAGAATACCATTAACAATGTAACTAATCAGGTGACTTATGATAGTGAAACCGGTGTACGAACTACATCTCCGGTCAATATGAATGGTAATTGGCGGGCCATGGGTTCTTTTTCTCTCAATACCCCTTTTAAGAATCGTAACTGGATATTTCGTACTTACTCCTATCTGCAATATCGGAATCAGAATGGCTATACAACCTTGAATAAAGAAGAACCGGTGAAAACTTCCGTACAGCATTTAACGGGACGTGAACGTCTACGGATTACTTATCGTACCCGCCAAATGGAACTTACAGGGCTTGTTGGCCTGACTTATAACAATTCTTATAATGACGTACGGGAGAAACGTACTGAAACTTTTGATTATCAGGCAGGAACTGAATTGCAGCTTTATCTTCCCTGGGGGATGGAGTTATATAATGACCTGACTTATTTCCTTCGTACCGGATATGGTTATGAGGGTTATGCCAAAGCAAATTTCATGTGGAACTGTCAGCTGTCAAAAGCCTTTTTGAAGAGGAAACAGTTACTAATCCGCTTCAAAATATATGATATTCTTCATCAGGACATTTCTATGATTCGCACGATAACCGCTACTGCCATTCGTGACACTGATTATAATGCACTGGGTTCTTACTTTATGGTGCATGCTATCTTTCGTTTGAATATGATGGGAAAATAATTAGAAATTAAATCTTCATTAGTTTGAAAACCACAGCAGGGTTTTGATTGTTGTATGTCCTACGTATAAAAACAATGTAAGGCTGGCTGAATGTTTCGACTGATAAAAATGATAAAAGATAAAGGTCGTTGGCGCATTTTTAAACTGAAGTTGATTGATGCCCGACTGTACTTTGTCAGTATCTTCGTAGGATTACTGACAGGACTTGTGGCTGTGCCTTATCATTACCTATTACAGTTTTTCTTTAATCTCCGTCACGATTTCTTTGATTCTCGTCCCAAATGGTATTGGTACATACCTCTTTTTCTTTTGATGTGGGGAATACTTGTATTCGTATCCTGGTTGGTAAAGAAAATGCCGCTTATTACCGGTGGGGGTATTCCGCAAACACGTGGAGTTATCAATGGCAGGGTTGATTATAAACATCCTTTTCTGGAATTGGTGGCAAAGTTTGTAGGTGGAATACTTGCATTAAGTACTGGATTGTCTTTGGGGCGTGAAGGTCCCTCCGTGCAAATAGGTTCGTATGTTGGATATTTGGTATCCAAATGGGGGAGGGTGCTTAGTGGTGAACGGAAACAACTATTGTCTGCCGGCGCCGGTGCCGGGTTAGCTGCTGCTTTTGCTGCCCCATTGGCTTCATCATTGTTGGTGATCGAATCTATCGAGCGGTTCGATGCACCTAAAACAGCTATTACCACTCTTTTGGCAGGAGTAGTGGCAGGTGGAGTTGCCAGTTGGATTTTCCCGATCAATCCTTATTTTCATATTGATGCTATTGTACCGGGGATGACTTTCTGGGGGCAAGTGAAATTGTTTCTTTTGCTGGCAGCAGTGGTTTCTGTCTTTGGAAAGTTCTTTTCTGTCACCACTCTTCAGGTGAAACGTATTTACCCTGCTATTAAGCATCCGGAATACGTGAAGATGCTGTATTTGCTTTTTATCGCTTTTCTGATTTCTATGGCCGAGTTTAATCTGACCGGAGGAGGGGAACAGTTCTTGTTATCGCAAGCTATGCATCCGGACACACATATTCTCTGGATTGTCGGCATGATGTTGTTGCATTTTGTTTTTAGCACTTTTTCTTTTTCTTCGGGTTTACCGGGAGGAAGTTTTATCCCGACGCTGGTGACGGGAGGACTTCTTGGACAAATAGTGGGATTAATTATGGTTCAACAGGGTGTTATTGCTTATGAGAATATTAGTTATATCATGTTGATTTGTATGTCTGCATTCCTTGTTGCAGTAATCCGTACCCCTTTGACAGCTATTGTACTAATAACCGAGATTACGGGGCATTTGGAAGTCTTTTATCCTTCTATTGTTGTAGGAGGATTAACTTATTATTTTACGGAAATGCTTCAAATCAAACCGTTCAATGTTATTTTGTATGACGATATGATTCATTCGCCTGCATTTAAGGAAGAACCGCGTTACACATTGTCTGTAGAAATAATGAGCGGCTCTTATTTAGACGGGAAAATAGTAGATGAACTTCGTTTACCGGAGCGTTGTGTGATAATTAATGTTCATCGTGACCGGAAGAATTTGCCTCCTAAAGGGCAGACATTAATGCCCGGCGATCAGGTGCAAATAGAGATGGATTCGCAGGATATAGAGAAACTGTATGAACCTTTAGTCAGTATGGCGAATATTTATTAAGTGTCTGGCTCTTATCCTTTGATATATACAAAAATAGCTGAAAGAGAGATTCTTCCAGCTATTCTTGTTTCAGTATATTAAGTACTTATTTTTTCTTATACCAATCGGCGTTTGTACCATATTTAGCCCAGTCTATAAATTTAGGATAGATTTCGCTAATAGACTTCTTCTCGTTTTTATCGAAGTTCTTTAGTTCTGCAATATCATTAGCATTGGCATTTGACAAATAGAATGCAAAAGGATAAATATTCTCTTGATTCGATACATAGTAAATGCCTTCATTAGGTTTAGAACAGTCTTCATATTGTCCGAAGAGAGAAGTATCGACTTTAGAAGTTGGTTTCTTCATAGGACAATGAACTTCCAGGCGATTACCTTCTTTGCTAGGACGGTATATGAATGCATCGATTGATGTTTCCTGCTTTTTATTCGAGTTTTTATCTCCGTATTTGAATGTTACTTTATATTCGGCATTTGGGTTTGTTTTAACATTATCTGTCAATATGATTGCATTGCTTTCACGAGTAAATTTGTCAGCTCCCGAAGCTACAGTAAAGTCCTTTTCATTTTCTTTTCTAATAAAGTATTCAGTTGACTGTGCATTTCCCTCATTTGAAAGAATGAAACCTAATCCGTTAGTGAATACAGTCGATTTATTATATAAAGTTTTAAATGTAAATGACTCGCTTAAGATTTCATTGAATATATTGAATACTTTTTGATAAGTATACTGAACCAATACGTCATTCATATCGTAATCACCAGCTTTAGGCCACTCATCTTCAAATGCGTATACACCTGTCTTTTCAATAGTTGTATTTAAGTCTTCATCTACAGGAGGAACATTAGTGATTTCAGGATTGGCTTTTAATGAGAATACAACATCTGTAAAATTCTGATCATCCATGAAATCTTCAAAGGCGATAGCAATGTTACTGTTTTTATCTTTAAACATAGCTGTACGTACATCTATACCGCTATTAACTTTAGTACTAAATCCTTTTGTGGAACTAGCATAAAATCCTTCGGTTAGAGTATAACTGTTGAAACCTGTAAAATAGGTGTTCCATGCGTTGCAAGCGAGAATAAAACCAATGTAGTATCCTTTGGGGAAGTTCTTGCCTTTTGGATATTCCGGATCATCAAAATATTTTAGTTGTACAGCTGTACCTTCTTTTATACCTTGGGGAGAGGCTTGAAGGCTTCCATTATTCCAGGTCATTTGAGTATTGGGGAATACAGCATATACTTTTACGTCTTTCAGACTGGCAGGAGCTTGATCGTATCTGTAATAGTAGTAGCCTAATGAACTGTTCCAACAGGTCCATCCTCTTAATGCAGTTAGTACTACGGCTGTTTCATCTTCCTCTACATATAAGTCGGCTTGAGTACGATATTCCTCTGGACAACTTCCTAATGTATTCAACACCTTGCTTACAGTAGTACGTAATTCGTTCATTTCAGATTTACTTAAAGTGAGCTTAGGATCATTACCTTTATAAACATAATCAATAACTCCACTGCGATCGTCGAATGAACCGAGATTAGTATTCCAACCTAGATTATTAAACCGATTTCTATCAAACCGGGTTGACTCTCTGTAGGATGCTCTGGTAGTAAGTTGTTCATCTGTGTCTGATACTTTCAAAACACCGTTAACTATTTTTCCAGGGATTGCCTGTCTGGCAAAAGGTGATGTAGAAACGATATACACATTAGATACATAAGCCGGCAATTCAACCGTTGCGGTGAATTTACCTTGTTCATCTGTCCATGCACCATCTAATGCCTGAACGTTTTCTTTTAGAATGGTGGTGTTTTCACCTTCAATCAATGGATTTCCATCATAAATGGAAAAAGGAACTCTTGATTCGGAATTGGAATAATCAATTTCTACTTGTACTTTTCGTATAGTAGAAAAATTAGAGGTGTTAATTTCTGCCCCTGGAGCTTCTTGGTATAAGTCTTTATCACTATCCACACAACTGCTTATACCCACTACAATTACCATTGTGCATGCTAACCAAAATCTTCTCATATCTAATAGTTTTTGTTTATGCGATACTTTAGTTCGTTTTGTTTTTAAAAGAAACCCGTAAGTTCTTTGAAGTTCAAAGGCTTACGGGTACAAAGATATATATAATATTCAACACAACCATAAAATAGTTGAATATTTTTTTCAAAATATGTTCTATAACTTGTATTTTCTAATCTTTTATTCCATACTTCTTAACCATGCAATTTCTTCTTTCCATTTACTTTCATCCGGAGTTTCGAGTATTAACGGTATATTATCAAATCTGGAATCTTGCATTAATCTTTCAAAAAAAGCTTTGCCAATCAATCCTTTACCAATGCTGTCGTGGCGGTCAACATGGGTGCCTAATGCTTTTTTAGAATCATTCAAGTGCATACCACGGAGGTAGTTGAATCCGACTTCTTTATCAAATTCATCAAATACTTTATCATATTCATTGACAATATCGTAACCAGCGGTATAGGTATGGCAGGTATCGAGACAAACACCTACCCGGTTCTTATCGTTTACCCGATCAATGATATATTTCAATTGCCAGAATTCGCTTCCTAAATTACTTCCTTGTCCGGCAGTGTTTTCAATAACAGCTGTTACTCCTTTTGTTTTTTCTAAAGCGAGATTAATGCTTTCTGCAATAAGCGACAGACAATCTTCTACCGATACTTTATTGAGAGAACTACCAGGATGAAAATTTAAAAGTTTCAATCCAAGCTGTTCGCAACGTTGCATTTCATCCAGAAAAGCGGCACGGCTTTTTTGAAGTCCCTCTTCCTCCGGATGTCCCAGATTGATAAGATAACTGTCATGTGGCAGGATATATTCCGATTGGAAACCATATTTCTCACAATTCTCTTTGAAGAGACTGATACTTTCTTCTGTTAGAGGTTTACTTACCCATTGACGTTGATTCTTGGTGAATAACGCAAAAGCATTTGCTCCTATTTCGTGCGCATTAATGGGTGCGAACTCTACGCCACCAGAGGCGCTAACATGTGCTCCGATATATTTCATTGTTCTTTCTTAATTTATTTTACTCTGCAAATATAACGTTTTTAAAGGAGTATATGTTTGTAGAGAGAACTCTTCTTGGTTACAATTCATAGGATCATGTACTTTATACTCTGTTCTTTATCTTTTATTCTCTATAAAAAATATCCCGTTATTCAATTTATAGAAAATTGAATAACGGGACAGTTTTTTGGGGGGAGAGATTAAATCTCAAAATCCGGTAAATAGTCTGTCAGGACTTTATTAACCTGTTTCCCTTTTACCTGATCTGTTACCGTCGTTGCACCTTCCTTTTTACCGGCATCGTAGTTTAAGGAAACTTTCTCCACTTTATTACTAACGTGAATAGCGGCTTTTCCTTTTTCCGTAAGGTTGCAAGTGATAGTCCAGTCACCTACTTGAATGATATTGCCTTTGCGAACTACCTGCATATCCGGACGGTTGTCTCCATGTGTATCCATCACAGTCAGGAAACGGGCGGTTTTGCAAGGAACAGTTGTAGAAGAGAAATGCCAGTGATTAGGATATTTCACTGCTTTTCCTTGTGCATTCGTCACATTTTTCCAGTTGGTCGGAGCACAGAAAAAAGTATCTACCATTGCCTGTTCCGTTTTTGCCGAACTGAAAAGATGGGCAACAGAGATACCACCGGCTTTATTCCTTCCGGTTACTTTCACCTCATTGGGCAGTTCCTGTATTTCCATCGGTAATTCTACAGTATGTAAAAGGTAACCCCATGTAACAGCCTCCTTTCCTTCCAGTTCATCATAAATCACGAAAACTCCGGTACTTCCCAGTTGGATGATATGACGGCGGAACATATTCAGTTTGTTCTCATCCCATCCTTTTTCAGGCGTATATTGCGTACCGGATAGTTCTCCACGTTTCAGCCATAGGGGAGAAGTCACTTTACCATAAGCATTGGAAGCATCTCCTACCATATAAGCGATTTTTTCTCCTTCATACCAACGCGGAATCCATCCATATCCTTCCGTTCCAATCTTTTGAGTCATTCCATTTACCAAAATGCTGTTGTGTGCACGGGTGTTACGGTAAGAATACATACAATGATCGTCCGTAAAACCTGTACGATGTCCGCTGCTGTAAAAAATGGCTTTACCTCCATAGAATGTATTAAAAGCATTCTGATTGGCCAGTGCATGGGAAGTGGAACCATAAGAACTGGAGCGGAACGATAACATGGCATTCTTATCTATATCTCCCAAAGAGGTATTCATCGTACCGATTCCCGTTTCATTGAATACTTTCGCCATGGGTAGTTCGGCAAGAGTATGTCCTTCTTTGGGGAGAGCTTTCTTGGTTGTACAACGATACCAGGTCAAGTCTCCAGATTTTCCGAGGAAAGTTTTTTCCATGATATCCGGTTCCTTTTGCAGAATGGTACGTACATAAGCGGCCGCCCACGGATTATTACATTCACGTGCCAAGGCATCCGCATAACCTACTCGTGTACCGTTCGGCTTCATCTTGCTTTCATGTGAATTACCTTGTCCGGCAGATTTTGAGAATGGAGGCTGCTGGTAGATGACGTAAAATGCATTGTTGTTATACCACGGATCAGCAAAGAAATCGAATCTGCTGATACGGGAGTAGAAAGCGGGAACTTCAATCAATGTGCGAAGATTGACCTGGAAATAAGAATCACCATTGTGCCATCCTCCATCCGCATTGAGGCCCGGCAGACGGGATACCCATTCATTGTAGCAATAATCCACCCAGGTGGAAGCCATCGGGAGTTCGCCATACGTAGCAAATGCCGCCATATTCAAGATACGGAAAGTCATTTGCCAGACATGATTATCAGCAATGCGGTTTTCCAAGTGATTGACATATTCATGATAGAACTTCTTTCCATTGTCACGAATCGTTCTTAGGAGTAGTTTTCTCTCATTCGGAGTCAACAGATTGTACCATGCATCATACGCTGAAGTGCTCATGGACAGAATAGTAGAACGATTGAAATCTCCAGCAAAGTACTTACTTTTTTTCCAGGAAAGAATTTCGGAAAGACGCTTAATGCCTTCTTTATAGTATACCTCATCTTTCGTTAGCAGGTAAGCGCGTACCATGGCTTCGATATTTGCTTCTTCACGGTCTACAATCTTACGACTTTCCCGAATCAGGGCAGAACGATATTGAACAATATTTGTCAACTTGACAACCTGGGTTGTATCAATTTCTTCTTCCAGATGTTTCAGCGGGTGGTTCAGGCATTTATCGGCTTTTCGGATATAAGCCTGTGCCTCCGGATTGTTTTTATTCCGTTCGATGATATTATCCCAATCTTCGGCATCAAGCAAGATGCGGGGATGAGTCTTGGGCAATTTGGTTAATACTTCCTGTAGAGAAGGAGGGTTGAATGTACGTATGTGTTCGTCTATATAAAAATGATAAACAGGTGACCATTCTTCTTTTCCTTCTTTGTTAACGTAGGCATGTTGCCAATACCATTTCCCTTTTTCAAAGAGTTTGAATGGGTTGAAAAATGCCCATTTTCTTTCGGCGGTAATCACTTCCGATTTAAATTCGGGGTCGCGTGCAATACGGATGCGGTAGGTTACTTCGGGTTTGTAGTCCTCTTCTTCAACTCCGTCCAATACAGCACCGAGGTGCGGGAACTTATCCGGCCACATAAAACGTGGAGGATTGACAGTAATATGCTGTCCGTCCAGAGGCGAAGGCGTTTCGCGGACTTCATGCATCAAGGTCTGTTGAGTCAGACGCATGATTCCTTTTTGTGCATATCCATTGGCGAATAGCAGAAGGGTGAACAAGAGAAAAATAGATATTCGTTGTTTCATCATATAACTTTGCTTTTATTATTCATCGCTTTGTTATTCAGCGTTGTTTGAACAAATCTTTCAGACGAACAGTCTTGTTATTAATCAGTGGACATGCCCAGAAACCGATAAAGGTGATATATCCTACAAAAACAAGGATAAAGAGCATACCCGTACGGAGTGATGTTGCATCTGCCAGTGTACTTACAATCATCGGACCACCGGCACCACCGACGATTGCCGAACATAGTATACCGGCGAATGAACCGTGATGCTGTGAAGCAGAGTTCAAAGCCAATGAGAATACGATGGAATACATCATGGAAATACTGAATCCGACAGCAGGGAAAGCGATCATAGATACTTCCTTGCTTCCGAACAATGCCGATAATAATAGGATGATGGTCAGGATTCCGGAGATTTGCAGCAATCGCTTGCTGTCAATCAACTTGAGTAGAATCATACCTACGAGACAGCCGGCTGTCATCAATCCCCAGAAATAGCTCACGGCTTGCGCACCATCTGTTTGCGGATTGACTCCGTGGTATTGTTCCAGGAAGGTGCTCATAAAGATAGAAGTTCCCTGTTCCGTGCTTACGTAGCAGAAAATCCCCAGGAAAAACAACCATACATATTTCTGTTTGAACAAAGCCAGATATGAATCTTTGGACCCGCTTTTCTCATCTTCTTTCAATTCGATCTTGGGAAAGCGGGAGACACCGACGGCAATCAGCATGACTAACAACAGGATGGTGAATACCCAGTAAAGAGATACCCACGGCATTTCCCGTGGAGTGATATCGGCCAACAAGTCGATAAAGAAACCTTTCCCGGCTGTATAGGTTGCCGGGTCAAGTTCACGAATCAGATAAGTATATACCAGAGGGCTTAGGAAAGAAGCGATGCCAAACATGAATTGTGCCAGTTCGGCTATAAATGCATAGTTTTCTTCTCCTCCTACAGTACGCTGGAGCGGATTCAATACAGTTTGCAACATGGCCATTCCTAATCCGATGATGAAAGAAGAAGCTAATAACATCGGATACGTATGCATACAGGCAAACAGGATGGTGCCGATGAACGGCATCAGGAAGCCACCGAATAATACCGGTTTTTCACCGAAACGGTCAATCAGTAATCCGGCAGGGATAGACATGATGGCGTATGCCAGGAAGAAAGAGGTCGGGATAAATCCCGCCATCGCCAGGTCACTTAGATTGAAGTTGTGGATAATATCCGGAATAAGTGGTCCCAGAATATTACTAATAAACGAGATGGTGAACCAGAACGCCATAATCAGCGCCAACATTCCTAAATTCTTTCTCATAATTTAATCAGGTTTGGAGCAGATAATTGAGTAAATACAAGTGACGCAGCTCCAATACTTCCGGCCTTGTTTCCAAGAGCGGCAGCTATGATTTGAGTATTCACAGCACAGTCGGGGATGGCATAACTACGTGCTTTTTCGCTTACTTTCTGAATGTAAAAGTCTCCTGCTTCGGAGAGCCCTCCACCAATCACAATCTTTTGCGGACTGAAGATATTGATAAAGCCTGCAATTCCGTGTCCCAAAAAGTCGCAGTGTTCTTCCAGTGATATTTTTGCAATCGGATCTCCTTGTTTATAAAGGCGGACAATCAATTCACCGTTAATCTCTTCATCTGGGTAGGAGATGCCTGCGTCTATTATTCGTTGACTGAAGCGGCGTACCAAAGCAGAAGTGGAAGCATAGTGTTCCAGACAGCCGACAGAACCGCAAGCACACGGTTCGCCATTGGCAATGAGAGGCACGTGTCCCAGCTCCGTTCCCCGGTTGGCATAACCGTTGAACAATTTGCCGTCGATGACTACTGCACCGCCAATACCCGTTCCTACCGTCAAGAAAACAACATGAGTGGCTCCCTGACCGGCTCCGTACATTGTTTCTCCCAGTCCCATCAGATTGGCATCATTTCCTAATAAAGCAGGAAGTCCGGTTTCCGTTTCAATGCGGTCTGCCAAGTGAATGTTTTCCCAGCCGTTAATATTTTCCGCACCTCCTAAAACAATACGGTTCGTACAATCCACAATGCCCGGTGTTCCGATTCCTATACCATCAATTTTGTAGTCTTTTTCCTGTGCAAAGGCTTTCACTTCATTGATAGCAGTAACCAACTGTCCGATGACAGCTTCTGCTGATACATCGGCTTTCGACGGTAACTTTCCTTGAAAGTAAAATACGCCTTCATTATCAATAAGGGCGTATTTTACTGAAGTTCCGCCAAGGTCAATTCCTATAGCGTATTCTTTCTCCATACCACGTTAATACTTAATACTTGATACTTAATACTTAAAAACTACACTCTTTCTGCCCAAATCGGTGAACTCCAAGCCCATTGTCCGTCACGTTGGCGAACGCGTACATAGTAGTAATCCGTATCCCGCTGTGGCTCTTTATCTTCCATGTAATGTTCCAGAGTGAAACAGCTTTCCGGCATGGCACGATTGAAGAGAATAGCCTCGCTCAACCAACCGATCATGAAGTGTGAACGTGAACCTTCAAGCAACTCGCCCAACGTATGTTCAAACTTCTTGCCATTGAATTCGGCAATGACCTTACCGTCTTTTGGCATTTCCACATCAAGGATTACAGCTTGCATGGCTGCTGTAGTCGTATTCGGATTCTTGCTGCTGTACATGTCCAGTTCGGTTTCCTTGTCGCCAACGGATACAATACGGTTGACATGTGTGTGGAATTCAGTTTCACCTTCTTGCGGAGAAGTGAATGCTGCGCCACGGAAACAAGGAGTTACACTATGAATCTGGCCTTTGTCCACGGACAGTTTACCCTGCCAATGTACGTATTTCTCTTCACGATTCCAACCAAAATCAACTTTAACTTTGCAACGTACCGTATCACCTTCCGGGGCAATCGGAGTCAGTGGGCCATTCATGCGAGCTAAAATCTGTCCGTTCTTGACAATATCTACATAGTCGATACAGCTTTCACCTGTAACGTTCAGATAGATACGGCGGCTGTTACCGCGAACCACGTCACCCATGAAAGCGTCGTTGAGGCGGAAGTCGATAATAATTTTATCACCGGTTGCGGCACATACATGGCGGGTGCGGAGAGCTTCCCAAATAGCGTCGCGAGTCAATGACGGAGCCATGACACCGATACGACCGTCGCCATAGCTTCCCGGATAACCGGAATGTTGATCGGTAGAAGCCATGATACCGAATTTGTTGCCTAATTCAAGGCCATATTGAATGGTTCCTTCCCATTGGCGCGGACCCATATCGTGTAGATAAGGATAATCTCCCTGATCGCTTTCTGCCAGACCATGACGGGAATACATTTCTACGAATGGGGTAATATCTCCTTCGGTAAAGCATTTCCAGTTGTAACCGCGATAGCCGCCCTGGTAACCCATGTGATGTGGAGTAATAAATACTTTGTGTCCTTTTGCCTTCTGTTTCCAGTCTTCGATAGAAGTACATTCCACAAGCGGTGCATCGAGATCATAATTCAATGCAACATGGTCACCATGTTCCATGCTGTGGGCCTCGTATCCGACAAAAGTAAGGAACTCACCTTCTTTATTATATTCATTCGTCATTTTTACGTACTTCTCATAACCGCCTTCACGCAAACGTTTGAAAGCTCCTGTGTGATAATCAATCACCCATTTCAGGCGGGGATCATCTGCTCCGGGAATATCCGGCCACATAGCATGAGGAGTGACACTGACAAAATCCAATTGTCCTTTCGCTGCTTCAAAAGCGTCGCGCATGTCGCCGTGTCCGTATGTGATGTTGCAATGGTTATGTAAGTCGCCCCAGTACATTTTGAGGTTACTGGCTGACGGCATAATCTTTTTTGCTTCTTTGCTTCCAGCTGCGCAAGAACCCAGCAAACTGCCTGAAGCTGCCAATCCGAGGAAAGACCAGCCTGTGTTTTTTAAAAACTTTCTTCTATCCATGGTTTTATCTAATTTATTCGGTAAATTAATAATGAAGCATATTAATTCTTATTTATATGTCCTCCTCTTAGCGGTTTTGCATTTGTCGGCGATCACCTTTAAAGAGGACTTTTTCCTTTTCATCCGGGTCAGTATCTTTGTACTGTTTTTGAGTGTCCTGAAGTAGCTCCATCAGCTCTTTTTGTACTTTAGCATACTCCGGTTTGCCGAAGACGTTGTTCATCTCTCTCGGATCAGCTTTCATGTCATACATTTCCCATTCGTCAATATCGTTGTAGAAATGAATCAGTTTGAAATCTTGTGTACGGATACCATAGTGACGTTTTACAGAGTGTTCTGCAGGGTACTCGTAATAATGGTAATAAGCAGCTTTACGCCAGTCGGCCGGGGTTTTGCCTTCGTTGACCAATATCGGTTTCAAAGAAGCTCCTTGAATATCTGACGGGATATCTACTCCGGCAAAGTCGAGGAAGGTAGGAGCAAAGTCTACATTCATGCTGATGGCGTTACTGGTACTTCCTGCTTTAATTGCTTTCGGATAACGGATAATAAGCGGCATGCGTTGACATTCTTCATACATGAAGCGTTTGTCAAACCAGCCATGTTCGCCAAGGAAGAAACCTTGGTCGGAGGTGTAGACAATAATTGTATTGTCCAGCTCACCAATTTTTTCGAGATAATTCAGCAGTCGGCCGATATTTTCGTCTACTGCCAGAACTGTCGCCAGATAATCACGCATATATTGCTGATATTTCCAGCTGATTAATGATTTGCCTTTCAGGTCACCTTTGCGGTATTCGGCAATGCGTCCGGCATATACAGAGTCCCATTTATCCTGAACTTCAACAGGCATACGTTTGTATACGCTGTAAAGACGGTTGGTGGTATCTTTCAGCATCTCTTCACGAGTCAGCAATTTGAGGTCCCAGTCGTTTGTCAGTGTATGTTCGATAGACATATCCTGTTCACGGGCTGCTCTTCCGCGGCCTTCATAGTCGTCGAACAGATTAGCCGGTTCCGGGAAAGTGGTATTGTTGAATATACCCAGATGGCGGGGAGCAGGCATCCAGTTGCGGTGCGGTGCTTTCTGATGATACATCATGCAGAAAGGCTTGTTCTTGTCGCGACTTTCGAGGAATTCAATGGCTTTATCAGTAATAATATCCGTAGCATATCCTTTTTCTACAATATGCTTCCCGTTTTCCCAAAAATCAGGATCATAATAGTCGCCTTGTTCGTGTTGACCACTAAGGATGCTCCAATGATCGAACCCTTGCGGTTCACTGATAAGATGCCATTTACCAATTATTGCAGTCTGATATCCGGCTTGTTGAAGCAGCTTGGGGAATGTCTGCTGGTCTCCGTTGAACGTACTGGCGTTATCGGTAAAACCATTCTCGTGGCTGAACTTACCGGTGAGGATGCAGGCGCGTGAAGGTCCTGAAAGAGCGTTGACAGCGTAGCAGTTGTCAAAACGGATACCTTCGTTGGCAATCCGGTCCATGTTAGGAGTCTGAATCAAATTTCCTCCGTAACAGGACATTGCTTGAGTGGTATGGTCATCCGTCATCATAAAGATGATGTTCGGTTGTCTGGTCTCTTCTTTCTTTTGATTGCCGCAGGAAGCGAGACTTAGTGCAGCTAGTGGGAGGAGTAGGGCAGAGGGGGTGTAATAGTTTTCCATAATGATGAAGGGGAGTGACTAAAAAGTCGGTTGCATCTCCAATTCCCTTCCTTCCGGAAGGAGGAGAAATTGAGATGCGACCGACTTTTTAGTCAGCTTTATTATAGTTTGTATTTTAATGACTGTTTCTTTCCGTTTACTTTCACTTCTACTTCCAGTCCGTTTTCATCGAACGCTTTGTTCTTGAACTTAGCTGCAAATTTAGGGGCATCTGCGCTCTTCTTAACTGGGTAGATAACTGTGATGTAACGTACAGCTTCTTCGCCGTCTTTCTTCACGTTGAAAGATACATTCATACGTTTGTAACGTTTGCGATAAGCAGTTGAGCACCATCCCGGTTCTTTCTTCATCGACATACCGTCGGGACCGAAACATTGCAGTTTCATGTTGCTTCCGTCTTCAAATTGTGTCAGGAACGTCATGTCTTCGCGGCTGTTGGCAATTTCTCCTTTTGGCATTTGATAGTGAAGATTGATGGAACCTTTGGCGCTACCGGTCATTTCGTCTACAATGACAAAGTAAGTGTTGTCAACAAAGAAAACAGAACGACGGTGTTTCAGGTTCTTGTAGCTAGGATTTTCGGTCACTAAAGTTTGGATAGCACCTTCTGGTTGCCACAATTTAGTCACAGATTCTGTCGTATCCAAGTTCTTGTTGTTCAGCGTTACTGTGTTGTGAACACAAGTCTGACGGTGCCAGTTGCGTTGTTCCATCACTTCGCCTTCACCGGCATAGACATACGAACCAGAATCCGGGAACAAATTCTTGCCGTTAAACCAAAGTTCAAACGTTCCGTTATCCGGCTGACAATGCCAGAATGCTTTCGGACCTGCTTTTACTACCATTTGCGTAGCATCCATTCCCCATGAGTTACGGAATACAAAGAAACCTGATTTCAAGAATCCTTTAGACATATAATCCGGCAATGCACCTTCTTTACCTTCGGTTGCGAAGTATTTGATAGCCTGGTTTTTCGGGAACAGTTTACTCCATGCTTTGTAGTTTTTCACCATTTCTTTCTTTGTTGTCAACTTAGCATCGCTGAAACATGGATTGGTATAATCAGGGAAAGAAATGTTTGCGTAGAACATAATCATGCTTTCGATTGTATCCAGATAATCCTGTGGGAATTCTTTACGGAATCCGTTTGCATCCGCGATACCTAATGCCTTGCAGAAAATGTTGATGGCTGCCAGATGATAATGTGGGTCGAGTTCGAACTGTCCGCCGTCTTCGTATACCTGTACATGAATTTCACGGTTCAGAATATCGATACCGCTTTTTCTCCATGCCGGAGCATCTTTGAATTCAGGAAAGAAAGCACCGGCGTAGATCATACGTTGAGCTTCAAACAGCAAGTGGTTACCTTGATCGGAGTAATTAGCAAGGATATGTATAGCATGTTTGTGATAGTTCGCCAGGAATTCTGTCAGGAAGTCCGGAGTGAAAGAAGGAGAAGGGAGGAATAACTGGAACTGTGAAGTCTGGTCCTGCAGACGATTACTAACTTCCAGCGGACGCCATGCGAAACGTACATTTTCTACTTCACCTTTGATTTTTCCATCACTTATCAGCTCATATTCTTTCTTGTTCATCTTTACCAACGGATTCTTTTTAATCCAGTCGATATACTGATGTGCCCATTCTTTAGCATATTTCTCGTCACCGGATATGCGATAAGCCTTTCCCATCGGAGTGAACCATTTGTGACGGTGCAACTGCCAACGGAGTTCATTGTCTTTCACCGGCCAGTATTGCCAGTTGATGTCTTCTCCATAGTTGTAAGAAGGTTGATAACCTTTATGTACGAAGAATGTATGTTTCAATCCGTCATCTGCCCACTGCTGTTCTTCTTTGCTGATAGTCACTTTGTTCAGATTGATATCCGGAGTTTTTACGTTGGTACGTGCACGGTAATAGTCTAGTAATGCTTTGGCAGCATCCTCATCTTTACCTTCCTGATGCAAAGCTTTCACTTTTTCCAATCCCGGATAGTCCAGGTTAAGAATTGAAAAGACTTCGCTTTTCAGTTCTTGGGCACTAGCTTTGCCTACAAAACAAGCGATTGCCAGCAGAACGATATACTTTAAAGTTTTATTCATGATATAATTTACGATTGAGAACACTCTTGCTTTTGTATTATTGGATCACTCTCAACTCTCCATTCTCAACTCTCAACTTCTTCAATTCCATGAATCTCTTCAATGCTTCAAGATAGTAATAGTCAGCATAGTTTAGTGGAGTGTCGATTTCAGAACCGTTGGGCAGTGAACCGACAGAGTGCATCAGAATGAAACCTTGATTGTCACCCACTTTTGCAAGATATGCGTCGCTTGACAAACTCTTCAGAATCTTTTCCGCATAATCCAGATATTTCTGTCCGTCGGGAACCATGGTGCTTAGCTCGATCATGGCAGAAGCAGTAACAGAAGCAGCAGATACATCGCGCGGAGTTTCTTTAGTTACAGGAGCATCATAATCCCAGTAGGGAATGGCATCCTCCGTTTTTACGCGGTCCATAATCATATCGGCTATATCCTTTGCAAAGTTTAGGAAAATGCTGTCATTGGTTTCACGGAAGCAAGCGGTATATCCATATATAGCCCACGCTTGTCCGCGTGCCCATGAAGAATCATCGTTCTTTCCTTGGAAAGTTTGTTTGCTTTCCACTGTGCCGTCGTTGTTATAGCTTATTACATGCCAGCAGGTATAATCCGGACGGAAGTGATTATGCATGGTGGTCATGGCATGCTTGATAGCAATGTCTTTGTATTTATTGTCACCTGTCGCTTTTGCTACGTTGAACAGAAGATCGAGGTTCATCATATTATCGATAATAACCGGGAAGTTCCATGTTCCGAAGTCCCATGAACGGATAGCGCTGATAGAGTCGTTGAAACGACCGCAGAGGTTATCGGCTGTTTCTCTCATCACAGCGGCAATGGTGTCGTTGGGTGAAAGACGTTCTGCATTGCCATAGCTGCAGTTGACCATGAATCCCAAATCATGTGTACCTTTATAATAGCGTACCGGATTCAGTAGATTTGTATATTGGATGGCTTGAGTTTTCAGTGTATCGTTTCCTGTCAGTTCGTATGCATACCACAATGAACCAGGGAAGAAACCACTCGTCCAGTCATAAACGTTGCAGAGGCGGCGTTTGCCTAGTTGGTCAGCAGTGGGTTGTGCGCGTAGTGAATCTTTGAATGTTAATGAATCTCTTTCCAACTGACGGCAAAGGAAATCCATGTTATAGCCGGTACGGATGGAGCGTGGCAACATTCCCGTACCACTAACCTCTTCAGCAGAAAGTTGTAATTGGGCAGAAGCTACATCCAGTCCTTTTTTTATCCAACTGTAGTCTTCCTTTGGGGTTGTCTGGCACGACGCGAGTGCAATACTAACCGAAGCAAAGAGAACAAGTTTCATTTTCATGTTATTCATTTTAAGTGATTGTTTTTAGAAGTTTTGTAACTGATGCAAAAGTAACTGAAAGGCAAAACTTTCCGTTGCAGGATTGTCCAAAAGGTGTTTGAACTCTGCTTTTTAAGTTTTGATTTTGTTGAAAAAGGTTTTAAATTTCTCCAATATGCCCTAATTAAGGCATATTGGAGAGAATGAGGACTATTCCCAATTCGGATTTTGATTAAATTTAATCATCAAGTCCATGTCTCTTTGTGGAATGGGAAATAGTTCATGCTTACCTTTTACAGTATGTCTGTAAACAACATAATTAAATTCAGTTTCCGCAGTCCACCAGTTAAGCAAATCATTGTATGTTTTTTGAATAGTTTCATAATATATTCCCCAGCGGATTAAATCCATGCGGCGGTGTCCTTCAAAAGCCAGCTCATAAGCTCTTTCTTGATAGACTGCTTTACGAAAATCTTCTTCATTTAAATCTTTTAAATCACAAATACTCGTCTTACTAGGATTACCAAATCCACGACGGCGCACCATATTGATCGCTTCATAAGCTTCATCAGTAGGTCCATGTTTCCATTCATTCAAAGCCTCTGCGTAAAGTAAAAGTACATCTGCATAACGTAGGAAATACCAATTAACATTTGATTTATCGTTATTGATTAATTTACTGGTGGTTACATATTTTTCAATGTCCCATTTAGCAGGTGTATAATTTTGTTTTTCTTTTTGTCCTTTAGTGGGGTCTTTGTCTTTTTCTTTAGCAGAATAATCGGTATCATTTTTTCCTTTTGTCCAAAGTACTTTATCATCATCGTATTTATAATTGGCAACGGAAAGATCGCAGCGTAAGTCTTGAGGATGTTCACGCCATTCTGTTACGAAAGTATGCACCACTTTCACATTTCCTGCGCAACTTCCACGCTGTCCTGCGATTGATGTGGTTTTAACTCCATTCCATTTTCCAATACGGCCTACAGGGTCACTGTTTCCTGAAACGGTAGGGGAGTAAAATGATATTTCGATCAAGCTTTCTGTTGGGTCCCAAACCCCGTTACAAGTGTTTTTCCATAATTGTTCGTAATCAGATAGAAGAGCATGTTTGCCGGATTCTATTAAAGTACGCGCGGTTTTAGCGGCTTCTTCCCATTTTGACTCATCATATACAGGATATCCTGCCCATGTGGCGTAAACTTTTGATAATAAGCCTAGAGCAGCCCCCCTGGAAAAACGATAGCTGTTATCGATGCGGTATTGGTCATCTTGTGCATAGGGCAGTATTCTACTAGCGTAAAGCAGGTCATCTTCGATGAATTCATACACTTTTTCCGGTTTTACTTGAACAAATGTTCTTGGATCTTGTTTCGACATTTCTGTATTGGTCATAAGAGCAATATTACCATATCTGCGCACTAATTCAAAGTAAAACATAGCTCTTAAAGCTCTTGCTTCAGCTATATATAAAGTGGCCAATTGACGGTCGGTATCTGAGTATGTATTTATTTTGCTTGAGATTCTTTCTAGAAAATCATTCGCATTATAGACACCGGCATACAAAGATGACCAAGTAGTTTGTACTTCCGATTGAGTGGTAGGAAATGCATTGGCTGGTATGATACGATAGTTCTCCGTACTATTTCCTTCTGCCTGCTCCATATCTGTTCCTAAATTAAACAATATAGATAAATGATAGCCATATTGTCCATCTTCTATGGTTGAACGATAAACACCTTGTAATACAATCTCTGCCTCTTTAGCATCTCGCATAAAGTTTTTCTTTTCTACATCGGTGCTGGTTTCTTCGTCTAATGTGCAAGAATTAAAAGGTAATGCACATATTACTGATATTGCTATATAGTATAGAATCTTTTTCATTGTACTTAATTTATTATTAAAATTGAATATCAAGCCCAAAAGTAAATACTTTACTCTTTGGATATGCACCCCAATCTAGTCCAGGAGTCATCGGATTGCTCCCTGCTGTACTTACTTCCGGATCATAACCACTATATCCTGTAACACAGAATAAGTTTTGTCCTGTAGCATAAACACGAAGTCTGGATACATAGAATTTACTTGTCCATTTTTTAGGTAAAGTATAACCTAATGTTATATTTTTCAAACGAAGGAATGAACCGTCTTCTACAAAACGTGAATAGACATCATTGGTAATGTATCCATTATATAAAGGTACTTTATTGGATGCATTGGTCGGACTCCAGCGATCCGCTACTTCAGCCAGCATATTTCTACGTCCGCTTCTTGATTGAGTTGAATATAGACGGGTTGCATTATAAACGTCATTGCCGTAATTGAATTGTAGCATGAAACTGAAGTCAATCCCTTTATAATTTAGTGTATTGGTGATACCTCCATACCATTTGGGGATTGCAGAACCGATGACAGTACGGTCTTTGGTTGTAATTTTACCATCTCCGTCTTGATCTTTATATTTTACTACACCCGGTCTTAAAGGCTCTTTTGTACTATAGCGCGGGTCATTAACGACTCCGTCTTTTAAATACAATGTAGGATCGCCTGGCTTTGTGTAAAAATCAGAACTTTGGTAGATCCCATCAAACTCATATCCGTAGATCAATCCTAAAGATTCACCAACTTTGGCTATGTAATCATATGCGGTGAAGTTGCTGTCGAATCCGGAACGTGCATACATCGCATCTACACCGGAAGCAAGTGACTTTAATGTATTTTTGATAAATGATATATTAAAGTTCGTATTCCAAGTAAAATCTCTTGTTTGTATGTTAATACTGTTCACATTTAATTCAAATCCTTTATTTTGGATCTTACCAATGTTCTGCATTTGTGAGTTAAAACCTGTAATGTGTGCAAGTGATTGAGCTAGCAAGAGATCTTTTGTATTTTTGATAAAGAAGTCTGCTGTAATATTTAGGCGACTATCAAAGAAACCAAGATCTACACCTAAGTTCACGGTATTGGAACCTTCCCATTTCAGGTTAGCGTTTTTGAGTTGTTTCGGTGTCAATACCGTTACTGTATTATTACCTACTCCATATTTACTAGCTTCATATAAATCTAATGATAAATAGTTTGAAATACGGTCATTACCGACAGTACCCCAACCGAAGCGAACTTTAAAGTTTGACAACCATTTTATATCTTTCATGAATGCTTCTTCAGAAACACGCCAAGCAGCTGAGAAAGAGGGAAAGTATCCCCATTTATTCTTTTGGGAGAATACAGTAGAACCATCTGCACGTATTGTCGCTGTTAATAAATAGCGATTGTCATAATTATAGTTACCACGGGCGAAGAAGGATAGTAGCATCTTGTCATTATAGCTGGAGCTCACTTTACTAGGAGTAGCTCCGATGCCTAAATTGTCATTGCCCAGATTATCAAATGGGAAATCCATCGCTTCTCCTAATAGATATTCGCTGCTTTTGAATGAAACTTCATGGCCTAACATCACATCATAAGTATGTTTTTTAATCTTTTGTTTCCATGTGAGGTTATTATAATTAGTCCAACGTACGTCGCGTCCCATTTGAGTTCGGCCATACGGCTTTTCTCCATTACGATATGCTTCTTTAGAACCTGTTTTGTAAAAAATGTCAGTTCTGCTGTCAGTTGTATTATAGGTACCAGCTGTCTTAAATGTTAATCCTTTAATAATTTGCCAGGTTATAGATGCATTGGCTGACCACATTTCTCCACGTTTATTATTAGTAACGGATTCGGTTTGCATGACAGGATTGACTTGAGCAAGGCTTTCTCCAGTCTCTAGCATTTCAGGGTCAATAGCAGAATTTAATAATTCTTCATCTGTCAGCTTCAGACCACCTGTTGGACGTGCACTTAGAATTTGTGCTAACATATTAAAACGTCCGGAGTCTGCGGAAGTTCCCACACCTTTACGGTTCGTTTGTGCGTAATTAACAGTTGTATCAAAAGTGATGTTTTTTGTTATCTTTTGATTAAAGCGAATTTTACCTGTCGTTTTATCAAATCCACTATTCTTAAAAATACCATTTTCAATATAACGGGAAAATGAAGCTGTATATTTGGTATTATCACTACCGCCTGAGATGGATAGATTATGGTCTTGTGACCATGTCGGATTGAAAGTCTCTTCTTGCCAGTCTACTCCTTTCATTCCGATATAATCTTCCGCTGATTGATAAAGATAAGGAATTCCATTATCATCATTTCCTGATTTATAGTAGGAATTTGCATATTCGGTTTTTATTTCTCCTTGCAATTTAACGAATTCATAAGGAGAAAGTACATCTAACATTTTTGAAATCTTACGATAACTTGCAGAGCCGTTGTAGTTAATTACAGGGCGTCCTACTTTACCTGACTTGGTGGAAACCATAACCACCCCATTGGCTGCGCGCGCACCGTAGATAGCGGCAGAGGAGGCATCTTTTAAAACTTCTATAGATTCAATATCGGAGTTCGATAAATAATCGATATTATCTACTTGAAAACCATCTACGATATAAAGTGGAGAAGCATCTCCTGTTAAAGTACCTACACCACGGATGTTGATATTAAATCCAGCTCCTGGTGTACCGTCAGTTTGGGTAATTTGTACTCCGGCAATTTGTCCTCCTAAAGCCCCCATAACAGAACTGCTTTTATAGCCTTCAATGTCTTTGGAAGCGACGGATGCAACAGAACCTGTCAAATCACCTCGCTTCATGGAACCATATCCGACAACAACAACTTCGTCTAAAGTTTTATTATCTGGTACCATTTTAACATTCATAGGAGATTGTCCGGTATATTTAATCTCTTGGGTTTTATATCCAATATATGAGAAAGATATTATTGAACCTTTTGAGGTTGTTAACGTAAAGTTTCCGTCGAAGTCAGTAATAGCTCCAGTAGATGCACCTTTTACCATAACTGTTGCTCCGATAAGCGGAGTGTCTGTTTCATCTACAACAACACCTTTTACAGTTATATTCTGGGCTTGTAGGCTGATTGTGAAAATCAGTGCTAAGAGGGTGATATACCCTCTTAGTTTTATTGATTTAGTGATTGTATTATACATAGTTAATGATGTTTTGCTCATTATTTAATAAATTTTTTGTCAAACCATATAATGATAGGTGCTATTTTCTTTCCATTTTTTAATGATTCTCCGGTTTCTGTTGTATCAACGGTGACATTTGTAAGGAAAGTCATTTCTCCAACCATAATTCCATTAGCATATTCTCCATTACTATTTTTCCAGATATTCGGACTGATATGTATAGTCAGGTCATTAGGAACTACATAGGCTAATGCTACGGATAGTCTATCCGATTGATTAGGTAATTTCTTACTATGGCTCATATCGTATACGCTGCCGTAATATGACATCGGATTTCTAGACCCGGTTGATAGTTTTATATCCATAGCTTTATAATATGTAGTCCATAGTTCATTTAAGAATGAACCGGCAGTTCCGGGTGCTCCTTTTACTAAAGTGCCTTCTGTGGGATAGTAGTTAAATGAACGGCGGTAATCTAATGCGAAATTAGAAGTTGTAGTTGTTCCGTTAACTGTAACCAACGGAACAGTTGAATTACCACCATTTTTAGGATCAGCTTGGAAGACAAAAGGATTATAATGGATATGTACTCCATTATTTGCTTTTAAGTCATAATGAATAAATACAAGAGTTGTTTGAGATATTTGGCTATCTTTATCTGTTCCGGCTGTTGCTGTAACATAACAAAATCCTATTGTATTTGCTTTGACTCCATTTTTATCTGCGGGCCATGTAGCTTCTTGATTGAAACTGATTTTTCCTGTATTGCTATCGATTGTTAAGTTGTCACAATTATTTCCGTTCTTGATGCTCCATGCGACCGATACATTCCCTTTAAGCCCTGTTTGTGGACTTGGGAAAGTGAAGCTTTTTAATGTAGCATCCGCATTAGCTTCATTATCTTCTGTAATTCTAAATTGATTAGCATTATTTTCTTCTGGTACATCAATGTTGTTTCCATAACGAATATCAGTGAAGTAATTAGGATTCTCAATGATATTCAGAGTAAATGTCGCATCTGCAGGATTTTCTGCGTTTTTAGAGTTAGTCGCTCTCACGGTAAGAGGATAATTTCCTTGTGGAATAGTATTTCCCTTTTCTACAGAGATTGTTCCAGTTTGGGCGTCAAATTCTATCTGACCCTTTAATGCATCCGGTTCATTAATCAAGCTGAATTGGATATTATCTCCTTTCAACCCTTCCTTAGGACTAATGGTGAACTTTGAATATTGATATTTATCAATACTTGTTTCATATTCGAATCCTGAAATTGGCTCAATGTATTCTACGACTTGTAGTGTAAATGCATTATTGAAATCTTCTTCTCCAAAATTGTTTTTAACATGTATTGAGATGACATAGTTATTTCCACTTTGCAATCCGTGGTCTTTGTCAACGGAAAGAACTCCGGTAGTTGGATCTATTTTAATTTTATCTGTTGTAGGAGTAATATTTTTTATAGAATATTCTATTCCTTCTAATGAACCTTTAAGTGCAGGCGCATTACTCTGAAATGAGGTCTTTCCACTTTTGTCGTTTTCAGCTTCTAGCATATCTTCGTTAGGAGTGTACTCCAAACCAAAAGGTGCTGACGTGACATTTATTTCTAGTGCATTCTCAAATATTCCTTCATCTTCAGAAGAAGCTCCGGTTGTTAGTTTTAATGAGATGTTATAAATACCGGGAAGAAGTGCTGTGCTACCTTTGATAATACTTATTTTTCCACTTTTAGTGATGTCGAAGTATTTTGAATAGTCACTTTTTGCAATCTCATATTTGGTAATGGTTACATGATCTCCATCTGTCTTGACTTGCGCTGTTGGTAGTTCTACTTCACTTGTTTCATCAATAATATCATTATATTTGACTTGGAGTTTGTTGGGTTCCACTGTAATTCCATCGGGGACGGCCTTCAAGAAGTTTATTTCTACAATATCTTTAAATTCATAATAATTCCCTCCGGATATGCATGATATGGATAATTTATATAGGCCAACTTGCATATCTTTGGTGCTATTTATAGATATGAATCCATCATTTGGGTCGATAGTAAAACAATCTCCGGAATAGGCTTCACCTTTTAAAGTTACTTTGGTTATAGCAAAATCAGAAGGTGTATTTCCTTTATAAGTTGGGCTACTAATTCTTCCACTCATCGAAGGACCTATATCAGTCATACCTGAGTAGAATATTGTGAATTTAGTAGAATCGGTAGTTTCTGTATCATCACAAGATGTATAAACTACACTCATTATAACTATCATCAGACTCATTATAAGCCTTGATTTGGTTTTTAATAATGCATGTTTCATTTCTTAGATATATTAATTAAGTGTGTATGATAAATTATATTCTTTATTATCAATAATTACTTTTACTGATGTTCCATTTGCATGGAATGTTCCAGCGGCTTCATCATCTGCTATATCTGTAAATGTGGCTGTCATGTTGATGTTTGCTGCTTCCGCGCCATCATTAATTGGATAAATTATGCTAATGAATCTTGCAGCACCATTTACTATTTTAGGTTTACGTATGGTAACTTGATAACCTTTACGTTCGGTTTTTTGTCCTATATCATTAGAAGTATTAGTCGTTTTTACGGATGCGCTATAATCGTTGGCTGTTTCAACAAAGGTTCTAAGCATGATATTGTTATTGTCGCTAAAAGCCGTATGTGCACCGTAAATATGGCTGTCTTTTTGTCCTTCGTCTATTACGACATCGCTCGATGCGTTTTCAATAGGACATAAATGAAAATTCACATTGATGTTACTGTTATGGTCTGCTGTGGTATCATATCCTTCATCTACTATCACAAAGAACTTTTGATTAACAAAAAATACAGAACGGCGATGGGTCAAATTCAGATGTTTTTCACCTGAAACAGTATATGTCGGATTTTCAGTAACTAAGACATCGTAGGATGTTGCTTCATCCGTCTTTGTTGTTAATTGAAGCAATTTCCCTTTCATACTATCATCAGGTATTGTTTTACTCATTATGGTTAACGTGTTATGTCTGGCTGTTCCGCGATAGGTCTCTCTATCGCTCCCACTGTATGCGTATGACCCTGCGTCAGGGAAGAAATTACGTCCTTTTTTATATAAACTAAATGTACCGTTATCTGGTTGACAGTGATATTTATTATTAGGATTATTGTTGTTTTTTAGGATCATCATCATAGATTGGTCATCCCATTTATTACGCAGAATATAATATCCTCCATTTGTATAAGCTTTTTGTAAATAAGTAGGTGTGGATCCACTTTGCCTTTCTGAAGCCATCCATTGTATTTCTTGATCATCCGGGAACATTTCTGCATACTTTTTGAAATTTTTAATGAGTACACTTTTTCCTAAACGACTGGAACGGGTATCATTAAAGTTTTCTACACTGTAATTAGGATAAGTGATATCCATGACAAAATGAGCAGGTAATTTTAACTTCTCAAGGTATCCTGCCGGAAATCCGCCAGCTTTATTATTTAATTGAGCTACTCTGTAAGTTTCATAAAAATCAGAGATGGCACCAACGTGGTAGCTAATGTCAAATTCGTAATGTACTCCATCTGCAAGGAACTGTTTATCTATTTGTTCTCCTAGTTTCTGAGAACCTTCTGATAGCCATTCATTGGCATTCTTGAACTCAGGCATAAGTATGCCTGCCATTGCTACAGCTTGTGCTTGGGTAACCAGAATGTTACCTTCTTTATAATAATTCAAACGAATACATTCTACTTCTTTGGCAAATGCTGTCAAGAAGACAGAGAGCCATTCTGGCGTGAAATTTTTAGATTGAATGAAATAAGTCATGATATCTATCTGTGAGATAACTCTTTCAGCTACCTGTAAACCTTTCCATTGATAATCAACATCATTCTCTTTTCCTCCTTCTTCGGGGAATGTTGTTCCTTCTTCATAAGGAAAAGTCTTAAGCCAATCCGAGTAAACATTGATCCATGATTCTGCATATTTTTCATCACGACTTGTGCGATAGGCTTTTGCTTGTGGAAGCATCCATTGATGGCGATGAATCTGATATTTAAATTCTTGGTCAGTGACTTTACTGGGAATGAACGACCAGTCTATTTTATTATCTTTGGTAAAAGAATAATAGATCTCTTTTCCATCCTCAACTCGCTCTGCAAATCCTCTAACATAAAATCTGTTTTCTAATGCTTGGTCAGCTATATTTAGTTCAGATGCCGTAATTGGTGTGTTCATCAGTTGAATATTAGGGTTGATGACACTTGTCCGATTTCTGTAATATTCTAATAATTCATTTACTGCATAGTAGTATTTCCCTGAATTATAAAATTCTTTAGCTTTTTCCAGTCCTGGATAATCAAGATTGATAACTGCAAATAGTTTTTCATCGATCACATCATTAGGTTGATTAGGAGGAAGCATATCTATGTCTATATTGCCTCCGGTCAATATTTCCTCCTCGTTGTCTGAGCATCCGGCAAATGCTAGCAGACCGAACATACAAATAAAGAAGATGTTCTTCATACTTTATTAGGTTTTAATTATTAAAAGTTATATTTTACTGTTTGCAAATGTAATCTGTTTATTTAGAAATGATGATTTGTCCTGTTCACACTTTGTTCAAAAAATGATTTTTTGATATTAATATTGTTGAATCATATATTAATAATGTTTAGAAAAACGGTTTTTAGGCTGATATTAAGCTTTTTATACATCATAATGTAACTTTCATCCTATTCTTTTATGAAATGAACTAATTCATTTTGATACGGGAGGGAAACGGTACGGAGACGAACTAAACGCTAGTTGTCAATAAGAGATAAGCTGTCTTAATACTGTGTTTAGTTTCCTATCTTCTATAAATAATAATTAGCTCTACATTCTAGTTTGCGTTCCACTTAAGTAGAACGATAGAACCACTTAAGTTGAACTATCGCTCCACTTAAGTGGAACGCAAATTTATTAGGGAACGAAGAAAATAATAGCTCCAAGAAGAATTATTAAAAAGACTATTGTGCTAGATTAATCCTTGTAACTATGAATTTAGCTCAAAACCCTACTGAAAAAAGAAAAGTACTGTTTTATACATTGGGGTTGTTTGTTATGTATAAACTCTCTTCAAATCCAAAAATATTATGATTTTTATGGAATCCAATCCGTAAAAATCATAATATTTTTGGATTTACCTCTCTAGTTGTTTATCCCTTTGCCTTCTTAATATACTCTGTAGGCAAACATCCGAAATACTTTTTGAAACTCGTAGCAAAGTAAGACGGCGTATTAAATCCTACCATTGTGCTGACTTCTGCTATTGTATAACGGCCATCCTTCAGTAGTTTTGCCGCTTCATTGAAACGAATCTTGCGTATAAAGTCGATAGTCGATTCACCTGTGATAGCTTTCAATTTGAGGTGCAGATTAGAACGGCTCATATTCATTTCTCTGGCGAACTCGTCGGTAGAGAATTCAATATTATCCATATTCTTTTCTACGATGGCAACGGCACGTTTCAACAAAGCTTCATCCATGGCGTTGAACGTAATCTTTTCCGGTTCCACTTCCAGAGATTTGGAATACCGTTCAAGCATACGCCTGCGGGTACGCATCATATTCTGTATCTTCGTAGTCAGGATAGCCAGCGAGAATGGTTTCGGGATATAATCATCCGCGCCCATTTGCAGGCCTTCCATCTGATCTTTGGTTTCGCTTTTGGCAGACAGGATAATCACAGGAATGTGACAGGTACGGATATTCTGCTTCACATTCTTGCATAGCTTGATACCATCCATCACAGGCATCATGACATCAGTCACAATAATGTCCACTTCATTCTCTTTCAGCTTTTCCAGGGCTTCTTCACCATTTCCGGCTTCCAGTGTATTGAAAAGTTCGGCAAGTCCGCTACTTAGATAATGGCGGATTTCATTATTGTCTTCTACGATAAGAATCGTACCACGTTTCTTGTCACCAGTTTCGATCGTTTCGTTTTCTACTTTTTCCGTATCAATGAAATACATCTCTTTCGAGTTGGTAGAATAAACTTGGTCCTCCTCGTTTTTAGCGTCATTAGAAACTAATTCGGAAGGTTTGTAGATGTTTATATCCTGTGGTAGATAAACAGAGAAAGTACTGCCTTTACCTTCTTCACTGTCTAACTCAATATGTCCGTGATGCAGTTCCACCAAACGCTGTACCAATGACAGCCCGATGCCGCTTCCTACATGCTCACTCTCTATCTGATAGAAACGTTCGAATATTTTTCCCTGCTTGTTGATAGGAATACCAATACCGGTATCACTAACTTGCAGTACCAGCCAGTTGTTTTCCTCTTTCAACGTAACAGTAATGCTTTGCCCGCTTTCTGTATATTTGAAAGCATTTGAAAGCAGGTTATTAACGATCAGTTCCAGATAATTCGGATCGAAAAGTTCCTCTTTTTCTTCCAGTTCGGAGTGGAGCGTATAAGTAATCTTCTTGTGGCGTGCCAGTTTATCGTAGAACAAGAAATTATCCTGTATCAGTTGATGCGCATTCTCTTTCTTTACTTTCAGCTCAAAAACTCCCAATTCGGCACGGCGATAATCCATCAACTGGTTGACAAGATGCAACAGACGATTGGCGTTGCGTTGGATATATTCCAGTTGGTTACGAGTCCAGCGATCACTAATCTTATTGATTATTTCTTGTAAAGGAGCTAAGATGAGAGTTAACGGCGTGCGAAGCTCGTGCGAAATATTGATGAAGAAACGCATCTTCATCTGGTTGATTTCTTCTTGATGCTCCTTGTCCCTGCGTTCCAGTTCCAGTTCCGCTTCCATGCTCTTACGCATCCAGAAAAAGCGGAAGACGAAAGTGATAAAACCGATAAAAGTGGCGAGGAAAATCATGATTGCCCACCAGGTCTTGTACCAGATAGGGAGAACTATGATTTCCAACATCGTGGGTACGGTGTTCCATTTCCCGTCACTATTGGCAGCTTTTACCAAAAAGTGATAAGTGCCTTGTGGCAGGTTGGAGTAGGAGACAGTACGTTTATCTGTCAGATAATACCACTCTTTGTCATATCCTTCCAGTTTATAGGCGAAAGTATTATGTTGTCCGGAAATATAATTGGATACTACAAATTCAATCGTGAAAGCAGTTTGCCATGATTTCAGGGTGATACTTTCTGTCTCATTGATATTCTTAGTCAGGATACCGGTTTCATCATCCGGGCGAACTGTCTTGTTAAACAGTTGAAGTTTAGTGATAACTACCGGAGGCGTATAAGGGTTATCCAACAACAGTTCCGGGCGGAAAGTAGTGATCCCGTTGATACCTCCGAAATACATTTCACCGCTTGAAGTACGACAGAACGAAGAAGTATTAAACTGATTACTCTGTAATCCGTCGGATTCCGTAAAATTACGGAACCTCTCTGTCTCCGGATTGAAACAGGAAATACCACGGTTGGTACTTACCCAAAGACGTCCGAAAGTATCTTCCAGAATACCATATACCACATTGTTAGGCAAACCGTTAGCCGTAGTATATCGTTTGATTTTCTTTTCTTTCTCATTAAAACAGTAGAAGCCTTCACGCGTACCTACCCAAATGATACCGTTGGCAGCCTCGTAAATGCAATTGGTAAACGTCTTTGTTACAGATGATTCCGGCAGAATAGACACCTTTTCTATCTCGATTCCTTCCTGCTGAAAGACAGATATACCTTCCTCACCCCCGACCCAAAGCCGTTTATGGGAATCTCTGAACAGGATTGTGATTCGTTGTGAAGTAAATGGAGTACCGTCCTTTTCCTTATCAATGGTGGTAAAACTCTTTTTTTCCGGGTTAAAACTAACCAGAGCACTTAATGTCCCCAATAAGAGATTCCCCCCTTTGTCAGGAAGAATTGCATATACATTCTCATTCACCAACTGGCTGTTCAGCTGATTGAAACTTTCCATTTTTCCACTGTTTCGATGGAGGACAGTCAGTCCGCCGGCATGTGTCCCTATATATACAAGTGATTTTTGTTCATCTACATATACGGCTTTGATATTGTTGGAACCAATACCGATTTCCCGTTCGTCTTCCTGTAAGATATAGTGCGTAAACTGTTGTGTCTTTGTATTATACAGATTCAAACCACCATCATTCGTTCCTATCCATAAATTCTTATCCTTATCTTCCGTAATGCAGCTGACTACGTTATCGCTTAGAGAATTCTTATAGGGAATACGCTGGATATTCTTGAATCTGTTGCGGATAGGATGGTAATAGTTCAATCCCCCGAAATAGGTTCCAAGCCACATACCTCCTTGCGAATCCATAAAGATACTGCGAACCGAACGTTGTGACAAACTACCGTTTTCTACCGGACTGCTACTATAGGATACGAAAGAATCGCTTCCTTCATGATAAATGTTTAGATCATTGAACGTTCCTATCCATAAGCGATTTTGCGAATCCAGTGCCAGAGAGCGGATATAATTGGAACTGATACTTTTAGGATTGGAAGAAGAATGATGATAAGCCTTGACCTCTTTCGTTTTCGGGTTGAGCAGAAGCAGACCGGCTCCTTCGGTAGCTACCCATATACGGGTAGGAGATTGCTGCAAAATGGCCTGAATCTGTTTCGTTTCCGTTATCGGAGTAATCTTTTCCAGTTTCTTTTGAGGAATGGAATAGCTGTAAAGCCCGTCAACCGGGGTACCGATATAGATAATATCCCCCTGTCTGTAAAGAGCTGAAGCTATAAGCTTGTGCATAGCGGTACTAAAAGAATCGTCTACAAACTTGGATTCTTTAATATCGAACATGGTCAGTCCTTCCTGTGTACTTATAAGCAGTTGTTCCGGTGAGATTTCTGCAATGCCGTTGATTTGTTGCCGTTTGCCCTTTTTCTCGTAGAAGAAATTTCTGAATTTGTCTTTTTCTTCGTCATAATATGACAAACCATCCCGCGTACCAATCCAGACACGTCCCTGACTGTCAGTTTTTACGATTCGTGAAATGTCATTAGCAATACTGTTCGGATCCTCTTCATTATGTTGATAAACTGTAAATGAATACCCGTCATACTTGTTTACTCCATCATAGGTAGCGAACCACATATTACCTCTTTGGTCCTGATCGATAGAGAATACGGTGCTTTGTGACAATCCTTCGTTAATAGAAATATAAGAGAAGTTAATTTGCTCCGGAACTTCAGAAAAAACGCAATTAACCCCTATACATAGAAAGAGTAGACAGATTGTTGTTTTTTTAAGGCTGTTCATTATTAGTTCATAAGATTAATAATGGCATCAAAGATAGCAAAATCTTTTATATGGAGGTATTCAATAGAGAGAAAGTAAATATAGGGAATGAAAAAATACCACCAATTATACAGATTAGCACGGATTTTTATATCGACAATCTTCGAATTACAATTAAATCTGTGTTAATCTGTGTAATCGGTGGTGAAACTTGAAACTGGTAGGTAATTTATTTAGCTAAATCTCCTATCTCGTCTAAATTCTTCTGAATATCTTCGTCATTCAATGTATAATTCACCAGATCACCGGCCAAATACTTGTCATAAGAAGCCATATCGATCAGACCATGTCCCGAAAGATTGAACAGAATCACTTTCTCTTCTCCTGTCTCCTTACATTTGTTAGCTTCGCGGATAGCCGCTGCAATAGCGTGGCTGGATTCGGGAGCCGGAATAATACCTTCAGACTGCGCAAACAGACAACCGGCTTCGAAAGACTCCAATTGCTGTATATCTACCGCTTCCATCAGATTATCTTTGAGCAACTGTGAAACGATTACACCTGCGCCGTGATAACGAAGTCCACCGGCATGGATATGAGCAGGAGCAAAATTGTGCCCCAAAGTAAACATCGGCAGCAACGGAGTATACCCGGCTTCATCACCGAAGTCATACTGGAACTTACCACGTGTCAGTTTCGGACAAGAAGCAGGTTCGGCAGCAACGAAACGAGTCTTTTTTCCTTCCTGTATGGTGTGGCGCATGAACGGGAAAGAGATACCTCCGAAGTTGGAACCACCTCCGAAACAACCGATCACGATATCCGGATACTCGCCTGCCATTTCCATCTGTTTTTCAGCTTCCAGTCCGATAATAGTCTGGTGGAGAGTCACGTGGCTAAGTACGGAACCGAGCGTATATTTACAGTTAGGAGTCATTTGTGCCAGTTCGATAGCTTCCGAAATAGCAGTTCCCAATGAACCTTGATAAGTGGGGTGTTTCGTCAGAATATCCTTACCGGCACGGGTAGACATAGATGGAGAAGGAGTGACCTGTGCTCCGAAAGTTTGCATGATGCTGCGGCGGTATGGTTTTTGTTCATAACTGATTTTTACCTGATAAACGGCAGCTTCCAGACCGAAAACCTTGGCTGCGTAAGAAAGAGCGGCTCCCCATTGTCCGGCACCGGTTTCAGTGGTGATGTTGGTCACCCCTTCTTCTTTGCAATAATAAGCTTGTGCCAATGCAGAGTTCAATTTATGTGAACCGATAGGGCTTACGCTTTCGTTCTTAAAATAGATATGAGCCGGAGTGCCGAGTGCTTTTTCCAAACCATAAGCACGAACCAGCGGAGTGCTGCGATAGTACTTGTACATTTCACGCACTTCTTCCGGTATTTCGATCCATGTATCCGTCTGATTCAGCTCCTGATGACACAGCTCTTTTGCGAAAATCGGATATAAATCTTCTGCTTTCAGCGGTTGTTTGGTTCCCGGGTGCAACGGAGGCATAGGTTTGTTCACCATATCGGCCTGAATGTTGTACCAGTAATGTGGAATTTCTTCTTCCGGTAGAATATACCGTTTTCTTTTTTCACTCATAATATTGTAGTTTTTTAGTTTTCTGTTGCCAAAAGTACTCAAATTTTTAATATTCGGAAAATTTTGTCAACAAAGAATCGCATTTGATTGTTATTTTAGTTAAGTTTGCACGACCCTGTTAAAAAAGATGATATGAAGATTTATCATAAGTTTTTATTGTATCAGAATAAGCTCCTAAAACCCTATGTACGTATCTTGTTAGGGCTGGTAGAAGCACTCACCTATCTGGCGTCATTATTATTGATTGTCGGAGTAGTATATGAACATGGCTTTCCCTTGTCTATTGATGAAGTGGCGAATTTACAGACATTGTATAAAACTGTCTGGATTATCTTTCTGATTGATGTAACTTTACATATCTCGCTGGAATACCGGAATACCAAAAAGCAATACCGGCGATTAGCCTGGATCTTGAGTGGGTTGTTATATCTCACTTTAGTACCTGTTATATTCCATCGTCCGGAAGAAGAAGGAGCTATTTTGCATATTTGGGAATTCTTACATGGGAAGTTTTATCATCTTCTGTTATTGTTAGTTCTTTCTTTCCTCAATCTGTCCAATGGGCTGGTGCGTCTGTTGGGACGGCGTACCAATCCGTCTCTGATATTGGCAGTCAGTTTTATGGCTATTATTCTGATTGGAGCAGGCTTGTTGATGCTTCCGCGCTGCACGGTAAATGGTATCACCTGGGTAGACTCTTTATTTACGGCTACCAGTGCCGTATGCGTTACAGGCTTGGTACCGGTAGACGTGTCCACTACATTCACCACTTCGGGATTAGTTGTCATTATCCTGCTGATTCAGATTGGCGGATTGGGAGTGATGACATTAACCAGTTTCTTCGCCATGTTCTTTATGGGGAATACTTCCATTTATAACCAGCTTGTTGTGCGTGATATGGTTAGTTCCAATTCATTAGGTTCTTTGCTGTCTACTTTATTATATATATTAGGCTTCACCTTAGTGATTGAAGGGATCGGCATGGTTTCGATTTGGTTTAGTATTCACGGAACGTTGGGAATGACCCTGGAAGGAGAGTTGGGTTTTGCTGCTTTCCATTCTATTTCAGCTTTTTGCAATGCGGGCTTTTCTACACTTTCCGGCAATTTAGGAAATCCGATGGTGATGACTAACCACAATTGGCTGTTTATTACCGTTTCTCTATTGATTATATTTGGTGGTATCGGTTTCCCCATCCTTGTCAATTTCAAGGATATTGTATTGTATCACCTCCGTCGTTTCTGGAAATTGATTCGTACCCGCAAACTGGATCGGCATAAAATGCAGCACCTCTATAACCTGAATACGAAAATCGTGTTAATCATGACTTTTTTGCTTTTATTAATCGGTACATTAGCTATTGCTGCTTTTGAGTGGAATGCTTCCTTTGCCGGTATGCCTGTGGCAGACAAATGGACTCAAGCTTTCTTTAATGCCACTTGTCCGCGAACAGCCGGTTTCAGCAGTGTCGACCTGGCATCATTGAGTGTGCAGACATTATTGGTTTATCTCTTCCTGATGTGGGTGGGCGGTGGATCACAGTCCACGGCAGGTGGTGTGAAAGTGAATGCTTTTGCGGTCGTAGTTCTGAATCTTGTAGCCGTATTGCGTGGCACTGAACGAGTGGAAGTGTTCGGCAGAGAATTGTCTTACGATTCAATCCGGCGTTCCAATGCAACAGTAGTCATGTCATTGGGAGTCTTATTCATTTTTATTTTTGCATTGAGCATACTCGAACCGGGTGTTTCCATTATGGCATTGACTTTCGAATGTGTCTCTGCGCTTAGTACCGTGGGTTCCAGTCTGAATCTGACCCCTCATTTGTGCGACGCGAGCAAACTATTGGTGTCTTTGTTGATGTTTATTGGTCGTGTGGGGTTAATAACATTGATGCTAGGAATAGTTAAACAGAAAAAGAATACAAAATACCGTTATCCGAGTGATAACATCATAATAAACTAAAGCTATGAAGTATATTATTATTGGTTTAGGAAATTACGGCCATGTGTTGGCGGAAGAACTGTCCGCCTTGGGACACGAGATTATAGGTGCGGATATAAGCGAAAGTCGTGTAGACTCCATCAAAGATAAGGTTGCTACAGCTTTTGTCATTGATGCCACTGACGAACAATCATTATCAGTGTTGCCATTGAATAGTGTGGATATAGTTATTGTAGCGATTGGAGAGAATTTTGGTGCGTCGATACGAGTCGTTGCCCTGTTGAAACAGAAAAAGGTTCCTCGTATCTTTGCCCGTGCTATTGATGCCGTGCATAAAGCGGTGCTTGAGGCCTTTGATCTGGAAAGAATCCTGACTCCGGAAGAAGACGCAGCCCGTAGTCTGGTGCAACTGCTCGACTTCGGCACAAACATGGAAGGGTTCCGCATCGATCAGGATTATTATGTTGTGAAGTTTACGGTTCCGAAGAAATTTGTAGGATATTTTGTAAATGAGTTAAACTTGGATGAAGAGTTTCATTTAAAAATGATAGGCTTGAAACGGGCGAATAAGATCACCAACTGCCTGGGTATTTCTCTGACCGAGCTTCATGTGAAGAATGAATTACCGGAGAATGAGAAAGTGGAAGAAGGAGATGAACTGGTTTGTTACGGCAGATACCGAGATTTCCAAACTTTCTGGAAAGCTATTTAATTTATTGGATTTCCGGTTTGCATTGATGGATCGTTACGGGATGCGCTTTAACTTTGCATGCCGTAGATGTAAAATTGAGTTGCACAATCTGGCTTTGTGATGTTTCCGGTTTTCGTTGGTCGAATACAAAGTTGCCCAGACTATAAAAGATGGGCTTACCATTGAAATATTCCTCTTTCTGAATGACGTGCGGATGATGTCCGATGATAGCATCCGCACCTGCACGAACGAGTCGGTGTGCTCCCTTTCTTTGGTTCATAGTAGGAGAGGATTGGTACTCGATTCCCCAATGGAGAATAACGACCACATAACTTTCGGGATTCTCTTGCTTGAAGTTCTTAATTTCCTCTTCTATTTCTTCCGTGGTTTGCTGGCAAATACCGGGATCATTTTCTAAATATACCCAATTCTCCAAAGGAAGTGTAACTGAATTGAAGAGTGCTACTTTAATTTTTCCTTTCTTTATCACTACGGGTTGGCAACTCTCGGAAGAAGTATTACCATATCCTATCGGAGTGATTCCTGCCGATAAGAGATGCTGATAAGTATCTGTCAATCCGCTTCGTCCCTGATCCATAGTATGATTATTCGCTAAAGCCGCATGACTGATGCCGGCTTTAACCAATTCTTCCATCCATCTCGGTTCCGCGTGAAAAATATATTTCTTGTGTAGCGGCGAACGAACGGAAGTGACGGGACATTCCAGATTGATTACCGTAGCGTCCATTTGATGAAAGAGAGGAGCTACTGACGCAAATAAATCTTCGACACCTCCCCGTTGAATCTGTTGGCGTACCCCTCTGTCCAGAAGAACATCTCCGGTGAAAGCGATAGAGAGACATTCTTCTGACGGGTGCTGGCAGGCAGTAAGCAGTAACAGACCTATACTACCTATAATCCGGTTAATTCGGGAAAAGGATATTAGCATCCTGAACTATAAAAAACTCTGTCATCTACTTTCGGTTCTTTCTCCAGCAGGATCTTTTTCATCCATTCCGGGACGGCAGGTGCTTTCTTTTCTTCCAGCATTTTCTGCCACTCTTCGTCCGTGAGCCGGGTATCCAGTGGCTGGACAAACTCGTAGTAACTAAATGTGGCACCACGGGTAAGATAGAGATTACCCTCTATTTCTACTACCACATAGATATTGTTGGCATTTCCTGTTGCCACATGCAGTACTCCATTCTTATCACATCCACTCACGTTGCGGGTATAAATATCAGCCACTACAGCTATCGACTTGTCCGGACCTTGCACTAATGACCAGTTATCCAGATGTAAATCCGGATCGAGCACAGACAGAGTGAAATATTCTATACTACTTCCCATATACTCAAGAGTGCGATATTCCTGTTCGGTCAGTTTTTCTCCCCGCAGTTCCTTTTCAGTTACTTGAATCAGAAAGCTGACATAGTCTTGCAACTGCTCTGTTTTTCCTTTCAAGTCATCCGTCAGGCAATTGCTTTGTTGCAGAACCAGTTGGGTGGCTTGCAGAATTCCTGACATTTTCTTCCAGAAAGGAAGATTCGGTTCTACATATCCCACTACGATCGGATCAGGAGGGCCGGCACCTCCACATTCTGCAGCCATGGGCTGTTCTCCGTAAAGGATCGCGTCATGCTTCAATTCAGCCCAAGATGCCAAAGCTGTATTCAGGTTCTTGTATCCCCATTCGGGTGTTTGCATAAATCCCGGCTGGCTCTTATCCGTTTTCTGCATGGTGAACAGACTTTTCATCCATAATTCGTAGACAGATACTTGCGCAGGCTGGGAAGCTTTGAATTTATCTTTCAGTTTTTGTAATTCTCCGGTATACTGGTTCCAGTTGCCCGGTTCTTTGTAAAAATCAGTCAGTAAAGTCTCGGCGGAGTTTACTCCGAAAGCGGCAAAGACATCCAATCCTTTCGGATAAGCACGTTTGCTGTTTGGGGTGACGTCTACCAATTCCTGAAGAACTTCATTATCTGCCAGATATCTTTGTGGCATAAAGTTGATTTTGTCCCGGCAGGAGATTTCTATTTTAGGTTTGGTCCTGTTCTTGCTTTTTGCCAGTTCAATGAGCGCTTGATTCACCTTTTCTATTTGAACCGGAGTCAATGCATCTTCAGTATATTCTGCTTTATTTTTCTTCAGAATCTGTGCAATATCGAGAAGAGAAAGATTATCAGTCTCACCCATCAGGAAGGTAAGTGGTGTATAGACGCGTTGGTATAGTTCCATTAGTGGTGTCTCGGCCATATCCTTATAAGTGGATAGTACGGTAGCTTGAAAGATTGCTTGTTTGAGCTGTTCTTGTTGTTCTCTGCAAAAGCAGGCAGTTTGAAGCCACATCATAGCCTGAAAGTATGCCTGTAATTGGGGTTCACGGGTATAATGTCCGCGTGGTTTGAAAAGACTGTATGGGAAGTATGCCTCTTTGTATGAAAGAAATTCCGAGAAATCATCTTCTTGTGCATTAATATGTTCTATTTCCTGTTGATATGCTTTTTGATACTTAGCAGGGAGATTGGGCGTTTCCTTTGTCAGCAAATAATAAGGGATAGCATAGAAAGTAGCGGCATATTCTGCCATATCTTTCAGAGATTCGTCTTCTGTCTGGCGGGAGATGCTTATGCAAGTTGCGTTGAGTGATAGACATAGTCTTTCCAAAGTAGGAATGATGTGTTGTTTCTCCAGACTTTTCAGTACATAAGAGAAATACATGTGAAATGCCTGTAAATATAAGTCAGTGGTGATGAAATTGGGCACTTGGCGATAATCATTCTCTTCGTAAGCATGAAACAACTGTAAGTTACTTCCCTCTGTAATGGCAAAGTTGTTCTGTTGCAACTTGGCTAGTAATGCCTCGTCTATATCTTTGAATTGGAACAGGTTGACTATATTATTTGCATTTCCTAAATAATAAGAGTCTCGTTGAGTAAACTGTTGCTGACGCATTTCTGCCATGCGAGCATCGATGCGTTCTACAAAAGCCTTTTCTTCAGCCGTCAGTTTGACTTCATCATAGTTTTCCGGAAATTTATTCTCTCCGTTTGCCTCCGATTCTTCCCATAACTTCCAGACAAGATCATTATACCATTTCGTATTGGCCGAGAAGAAAGCATTGATGTCCGCTTCCATAAAATGATAACCGTGTATAGCGTATGGATAACTACGTAATAAACGTAACTCCTGAAAAGAGTAACGACTGATATCCTGCTTCAAATCAATAGATTGAGGTAGAACCGTATCGGTCAATAATGAAGTGGCAGTCGTAACAGTATCTTGTGCCAATGCCGTTGAGGTGTTTTTATTCTTGTTCTTGCATCCGCAAAGAATAAGAACTAGTGTACAGGACAGTAATAATAGTCGTCTCATGTTTTTCATTATTCTATAAATTGCCATATATAAATGATAGTATCTAACGTTAACGTTCAAGAATGCGTTTGGCCTCCTTTTCTTCTGTCTCGCGTTTCAGATATCCCTTAAAATCCAGACCAAAACCTCTCCATGCATATTCCGCTATCAGATATTTTCCACTTCGTTCCCGTTCCATGGTGCGTATCAACACAGAAGTATGTTCACGAATCACTCTGAAATCTTCCAAAGGTTGTGCTACCCTCGAACCTAACCAAAGTGGGCGGATATACGCTTCATCTGCAATCCGGTAAATGAATAACCGCTTGTCAGGTTTGGGATCGAATCGGGTAGGCTTGATAACCCCCACAATGATTTCCGGCATCCCGTCTCCTGTAACATCTCCATAATCAAACTGATAGACTGGATAAGGCAATTTCCAAACAGAGTGGGAGGGTTGGTCTGTATTCAAATGAATGACATAGAGCGAATCAGATTCTTTGTTCAGAGATACTTCCATGTGTCTTTGATTAACTTGCCATTCAAACCTGTTTTCTTTCCGGCATGAACAGAACATCAGTGAAAGACCTGTAAAAATAAGGAAGTGAATCCTGTGTGACATATCTGTAACGTTTTCTTTGGCAAAGATAGATATTAACCTGTATTTACCTGCTTCTTTTCTCGTAAAAGTGAAAAATCCAGTATATTATATATGAAAACCACCGGACTTCTTAACTAAAGAGAAGTCCGGTGGCTTGATATTATAAAGAGTATGCCTTATTTCGTTTGAATACGAATATTTCCGGCTTTCACTCCATTTGCTTTTGCTGTAAACACAATCTCTCCGGCAGTTTCACCGGCTTGCAGGATAGCTGTCAACATTCCGTTGAAAGCATGCATCTTCGGAAGATGGAATTGTTCAAGGTTCGTCGGATCTCCATTGGCAGCGGCACGATATTTACCGGTTCCCTTTACCGAGAAATTTATCTGACGATTGTCGGCAGGACAGAGGTTACCGTCTTTGTCTACTACTTTAACAGTCACATAAGCCAGGTCTTTTCCGTCTGCAGTCAGTTCGTTACGGTTGCTTACCAGTTCGATGTGATGAGGCTTTCCGGCAGTACGGACTACTTTTTCAGCTACCGCTTTTCCGTTTTTGTCGTAGGCTACTACTTTCACTTCACCCGGTTCGTACTTTGTATCCATCCACATCAGGCGATAGCGGTTCTTTAGCGAACTATTATTCTTGCTTTGTTTTCCATAACTTTTGCCATTGATAAACAATTCGGCAGTAGGATAATTAGTGTACACAAAAATGGGAGTCACTTCACCTTCACGTCCCGGCCAGGTCCAGTGAGGCAGGATATGCAAGGTTTCCGCTTCCTTGTTCCATACGCTACGGTAAAGATAATAGCGGTCTTTTGGTAAACTGGCAAGGTCGATGATACCAAACATTGAACTGTGGTTAGGCCATGAATCCGTATCGTATGGTGACGGTTCGCCCAGATAATCGAATCCGGTCCATACGAACTGTCCGATGGTCCAATGATGATCGTCAGCTAATGCAAAATCCTCGTCCGGAATATTCGACCAGGGACAAACCTCCACATCGTATGAAGAGCATTGATGATCTTCATATTTTGCCCCTTTCTTATCCTCCACCGGGAACTTGTATACGCCACGTGAACTGACAGTAGAAGCCGTTTCGCTTCCCAAAATCAGATTCTGCGGGAGTTGGTCGTATGATTCCTGATAGCGTTGCGTACGGTAATTAAGTCCCGGAATGTCAATCATTGCTGCAAATCCGTTGGCAAGTACACAAGTCACTTGGTCCATTCCGCAAGTGACAGGGCGGGTCGGATCTTCACGATGGCAGATATCCTGCAGGAATTTGGCCACTTTATAACCGACAGGACTGCATTGAGTCGGTACTTCGTTACCGATACTCCACATCACGACGCAAGGGTTATTCCGGTAATTATGAAGCATATTTTTCATATCACGTTCCGCCCATTCATCGAAGTAGCGGTGATAACCATTTTCACATTTGGCGATGTCCCATTCGTCGAACGGTTCGATCATCATCATAAATCCCATTTCGTCACACAACGCAACGAGTTCGGGAGTCGGCATATTATGAGAAGTACGGATCGCGTCGCATCCCATATCTTTCAATAGCGTAAGCTGATGACGCAGTGCTGCTACATTGATAGCGGCGCCCAACGGACCTAAATCGTGGTGATTACATACACCCTGGAATTTGCGGTGCTCCCCGTTCAGGTAGAACCCTTTGTCGGCAATGTATTCAATGCTGCGGATACCGAAACGTGTGGTGTAAGTATCTACCAGTTTATCATCCGCATAAATTTTAGAGACAGCCTTGTAAAGCGACGGACTTTCCGGCGACCAGAGTTCGGGCGCGTTTACAATAAAGTTTTGTTCGAAAGGCTGTTCGTGATTGATGCGGCTTGTATTCTCTTTGCGGGTCACAACTTTACCTTCCGGAGAAAGAATTTCCGTCTCTACACGGATGGCTGTTTTCTCATCGGCGTTGTCTATCTTCGTTTGGAGACGTACTGCTGCAAAATCCTTGCTGACGTGAGGAGTCGTGATTTGCGTTCCCCATACAGGCACATGGATTTTGTCGGTCACAATCAGGTGTACATTGCGATACAAACCTGCACCCGGATACCAGCGCGAAGATTGCGGACGGTTTTCCAAACGCACGGCAAGCGTATTGTTTTTACCGTCTTTATTCAATAAAGAAGTCACATTACAGTGAAAAGAATTGTAGCCGAAAGGCCAGAAACAAGCTTCTTTTCCGTTGATGTAGACACGCGCTTCACTCATGGCACCGTCAAAAAGTAGTGTCACTTCTTTGTCGGCAGGAGCATCAAAACTGGTTCGATACCATCCGGTGCCTACATAAGGGAGCCCACCGGTACGTCCTGTCTTTAAGGAAGCTTTTTTCTCAAAGTTCTGTGTCACTGCCACGTTTTGGAGGTCATTGTTCATGTCGAATGGACCGAAAATCGCCCAGTCGTGTGGAATAACAACCGACTCCCATTGATTGTCATTAAACTCCGGCTGGCTAGCCTCTTTAAAATCTCCTTTACTGAATTTCCAGTTTTTCTCCAGCAGTGTCTCACTGCGTTGCGCTTGCATGGTGCAGGCGGCACCCATCAAAAGTACAGCTAATAACTGTTTTTGGTGTTTCATGTTCATTTTTACTTTTCAGGTATAAAATATTTTGGATTCGGCGTAAAGTTATAAAAAAGGATTCAATAATCTTATCTCTTGAAAGCATTAAATGCGCTGGTGGGTTTACCACTATCGTCAAACATGCCCTTTCCATAGTTCTTCCAACCACCATAACTCTGCGGTTCCCAGGAGAATACACCAAGACATTGTTCCACTTGTTTGGCTTTCGTCATAAAGTCTGTGAAAAAGTCTTCAGCTTCGGAATAGTCCCAGGGAATACCAATTTCGCACATCATCACCGGAGTGTTGTATTTGGCAATCAGACTTTTCATATTGGCAATACATTTGTTGTTCATATCTTCCCAATCATCGGCTGCTCCCTCTGTCGGGTACATATCCGGATAAAGAGACATACCGATGACGTCCCATTTGGCATTGTTGTCATGCAAATAACCGAAAATCCGGTTGTATAGATTGGCATCATTTCCCTGGTCGAGGTGTACAATCACTTTCGCATTCGGATAAATCTCTTTAACAGCATTGTAGCCGGAGTTAATGAATTTCGCAAAGTTTTTAATACCGTCACTACTCGTTGTTTGTCCAGTGGGGAATAGCATTCCCTGATGAGTTTCATTGCCTACTTGCACCCATTCCACATCAATGCCCATCTCTTTGATTGCACCGAGTACATCTTTGGTATGGTCGGCAATCGCCTGCTCCAGTTCTTCTACCGTATAGTTTTCCCAGGCTTTGGGTTTGGCTTGCTGAACAGGATCGGCCCATCTGTCACTGTAATGGAAGTCGATCATCAGGCGATAGCCCAAATTATGCGCTCTCCATGCTTTGAGCAATACGTCACCCTTATTGCACCAGCCTTTTACATCTTCCGTGTCATTTTCCGGGTTCACCCATACACGTAGACGAATTGCATTTATACCCAGGTCGCGAAGCAGAGACATACATTCCTGTTCTTTTCCATCGGAGGTATAGAATTTATATCCGGAACTTTCCATTTCCGACAGCCAACTGACATCAGCTCCCCGGGCGAAGCCGGACATATCATAAGTGGTTTCCGTCTTTTCCGGAAAAGTCGGAGTATCATTATCATCATCACAAGCGGTGAAGATGCTTCCGCAAAGTAGTGCGGAAGCTATCATTATATATTTTCGTATCATAGTGATTCTGTTGAAATTAATAATCATGTTGTTGAACTTAGAATGTTATTCAGTGATTTCAGTCATTGTAAACTCCATCTTGTTGAGATCCAGCGTAATGCGATATTTACCCTCCTTAGTGGGTTTAATGTTATCACCATTCTGATCACTTAGATAGAGCCCACTTTCAGAAGTATAGTACAATCTCCAGTCCCAGCTAATCTGATCGGGATCCGTATTCATGAGGAAGTAGAATCCGTCACCGATAGTGGTGATATCGCATTCTGCGCTCCATATTCCGGTTTCCTCATCATATATCATCAGGTCTTTAGCCGTTGACCAGCCATTGAAAGTTCCATATACATTGATTTGTTTGATTTCAGTAGGCTTCCAAGTCAAGTTGACGTAATCTACTTCGATTGTATAACTTTTCTTGCCGGAACCATCGAACCAGATGTTGTAATGCTCCCCTGTTGTAAGAGCAAGGCTATAAAGATTGTTGGGATCAGAGCCATACCATGTATCTGTTGATGGGTCTACTATCTGGAAGTTTTCATCGCTGACGGTTTGGAATACAGTGCGATAAGTTCCTGCAGTTTTACCGGGTTCAAGTTTGCGGTATAACTTTCCCCACCATGAGTCGGCCCCTTGCATTTCCAGATAAGAGGGATAAGTCGGTTCTATACTTCCTCCTTCCGTCACTTCCACTTTCCATGCTTGCGGGTCGTTCAGGTCAATAATCAATGTACATTCTCCGGCTGCCGGTACGTTTACTGTAATATTTCCGGCAGAAACATTCGTCCCGGTATTGAATGTCAATTCATTAGCAGAACCACTAAAGGCGAAAGGAGTATCTTTGGCTTTCGTATCATCAATGCTGTTATCAGCTCCGCTGACGCTGGTGTTATCATATAGTTTACCTGTTCCATTCATCTGAATATTGATAGTGCCGGCTCCTGTAGCAGTAAATATGCCCTGCCATTGATTCTTGTCACGTTTGTATTCCATCGTGATACCTCCGTCGATGCCACTTACATGGAGTGTTGGCATCCATAAGGCAGTCCATAGTTTTTTGGTGGTATTGACATTCGTATAGTAACAGCCCGATTGACCGGGGAACCACAAATCCCACGTTCCTTCAGCAGCGTCAGTTGTCAGGAAGAACGGAGTAGCCGTACTGCCCGATTTGGCTGTGTGCCAAACAGTACCATCGGCTTCCTGTAGATAGAAACCTTCCCAAGAAGTGGCTCCCATAAAGCCGATATAGTTGCCATCCGCATTGGCTGCATACAGATCTTTTCCTGAATCCTTGCCGTCTCCCTTATTGATAATATTGGCAAATCGCATATCAATTTCATAAGGAGTAACCATGACTTTTACCACATTACTGTATACAGGAGCGATGTTACTTCCGTTTCTTCCGGCAAGCCGGAAATAGAGCGGCGCTTCTTCTTCGGGAGTAGCTTTCAACTGATAAGCGACGATATTTAAAGCGGAGACAGAGTACGTCTTTGATACTCCACTTTCGGTCGTTTCCAGAATCTGCCCGGAGAAATCTTCCGTGCGTGAAACCTGTACGGAAGTTTGTACACCGGTGGTAGGCTGGTATCTTGGATCGCTCACTTGCAGCGTCTGGTCAGTCCAGGCAAGCGACAAAGCATAAAACTTGGCTGTCTCCTTTGTCAGTACGACAGAATTGGCAGAAGCTATCAATTCGTTCTCTTCCGGGCTGGAGAGAAAATAGGTATCCCCATCTTTCTCGCAAGCACCTAGTAATAGGAGAGCGGAAAGTAAAGTGAATAGATTATTTAGTTTTTTCATATCGTTGTTCCGTATTAATATGATTAATAGTTTTCATTGTATAAGTTTGGATTGGCCGTCAGTTCGGTAGCAGGTATCGGATAGATATTGTATTTGCTCTCTACTGCCTTACCGTCTTTTACGCCACCTTTCCATTGCCATACATAGCTGTTGGTTGTAAATTGATTGAAGCGGATCAAGTCCGTACGGCGATACCCCTCCCAATACAGTTCACGGGCACGTTCGTTGATGATAAACAGTTCGTTGATTTCAGACTCGCTTTTGTTATGAGTGTTGTCGCCGAAAGCACGTTCCTGTAGCTCATTGATATAAGGCAGTACATTTGCCAGAGTCGCTTCCGTTCCTCCACGTACCACAGCTTCTGCCATCATTAAATATACATCGGCCAGACGGAATAGGGGATAATCTGTATTTACACCACCGTCTGCGGTGTTGGAAGCAGTCTGTCCGGCATCAGTCAGGTTAGTCCATTTTTCTACGAAATAGCCATTGCTTTGGTCATCTATCTTTTCCAGGTCCCGGGTTTGTCCGTCGGTAAAGAACATATATCGCTGGTCGGCTTCTTCGTTACCGGAGAAAAGTTGAGGAATTTCTCCGCGTACACGGAACATACCCCATCCTGATTTTACACCGTAATCTTCCGGTATCTGTTTTTCGGACGTGTTGCTCACTGCGCCACAAACAATGTAAGTGGATGATCCCCATGACACGAGATTGGTTGCGTCTACCGGGAGGGTGAAGATTATTTCGTTCGTACGTTTGTCATTGTCGGCATTAAACAGCTTGTAATAATCGCTTTCCAGTTGATAACCCTGTTCGATAACCTTTTTACAGGCTTTGATACATTCGTTGTATTTGGAAGTCTGGGTATAAACTTCCGCATTCAGATATAATTTGGCAAGTAATGTATATGCAGCTCCTTGGGAAGCGCGTCCGTAAGGACAGTTCGCTTTATTTAGCATTTCATCTTTAATGGCATTCAGTTCACTTTCAATATAATCGAAAATCTGTTGGGCTGTATAGCGGGGAGGCAGATATCCGACTAGCGGGTCATTTTCCGTCACAAACGGGATATTGCGGAACAGATCGAGTGCGTGATAGTAGAATAAAGCACGCATGAAACGGGCTTCGGCACGATAAATACGAATTTCAGTCTGCTCCTGGTCCGTGAACTGTGCTATCTTTTCATCGGTGGCATTGCGGAGAAACTCATTACATAAAGCAATGTTGTAATAGATACGGTAATACATATCCGATACCCAAGGATCATTAGCGTCCCAACTCAAATACGTCAGTCCCGTTACGTTGTCACCGGACAGCCAGGTAGAAGCCACTTCATCCGTTCCACATTCCTGCAAGTTGAAGAAACAGCGCATATAATCCTGTCCGCTGTTACTACTCAAATCGTTGTCACCATTCTTTTCCTGTCCGGTGGTCACCATGGCTGCATAGATTTTTCCCAGAACGGCTTTATAGTTTGCAGCACTGGTATATATGGTAGAAGATGTTTCTTCTTCGTGTGGATATTGGTCCAAGTCGCCTATGCAGGAACTCATCAGGAGTGCGCTGCAAAAATAAAGGGCTGTATAAAATATCTTTTTCATAATCGATGCTTTTAGTAATTAGAAGTTAATACCTATGTTGAGAGAGAAAGTACGTGGGCGTGGATAAAACGAATTATCCACACCGTCGGGAATTTCCGGGTCAACGCCGCTGTATTTGGTGATACAGAATACATTTTGCACCATGGCACTCACATTCAGACTGCATCCTTTATAAATAGTGCCGAAGTTGTAACCCAATGAGAGATTATCCATTTTCAGGAAAGAAGCATTCTCTACATAGTAGTCAGAGAGATATTGACGTGTCTGGAATCCTGTTTTCAGATAGGTTGATGACAGGTTGTTTAGCTGATAAGAGTTATAGCTGACAGTTTCCCAGGCACCGCTGTTCATAGCCATCGCATTATAGACATAGTTTCCGATATTGGCACGCAGGCTGGTGCTCAATGTCCACTTCTTGTAACGCAATGAGGTACTGAAACCGAGGATATAGTCGGGAGCCGGAGAGTGGTAGCGGTACAAGTCGTTCGAGTTGATTTGTCCGTCCCCGTCAAGGTCTACGTAAGCTCCTTCTATCGGTTTGCCGGTTTTTTCATCATACAGCTGATGGTAAACGTAGAACATATAAGGAGCATATCCCTCGCTCAATGTCTGTACCTGATAACTGTCGATATACGGACCTACAGAAGTGTTGGTGGCAGGCGTACCGGCTGTCAGTGATAAGTTTTTCACTTTCATCTTCTGCCATGTCATGTTGAAACTCAAGTCCCAGTTCCAGTCCTTGGTCTGTATGGGCGTTGCGTTCAGACTGAATTCCACACCCTGACTGTCCACATTTCCGACATTGGTCGTGATGTTACGATCGAATGTAGTACCGGCAGCAGCAGGTACGGTGGCAATCAGGTCTTTGGTCTGACGGGTGTAGTAGTCGAAACTACCGGTGATACGGTCTTTGAGGAAACCGAAATCAAAACCCATATTCCATGAAGTGGTTGTTTCCCATTTCAGGTTGGGTACATACGCTTTGGGGCGGTAAGTAGGAGTCGGGGTATCTCCGATAAGGGAACCGGCACCACTTTGGCTGATCGTATAGATAGGGAGGTAGTTGTAATTGCCTATACCGTCTTGCTGCCCGGTGACACCATAACTGGCACGCACTTTCAGCGTACTGATAACTTTATTGTCTTTCAGGAATGATTCTTCTGTCACTCTCCATCCTAATGCTACTGACGGGAACGTACCCCAACGTACATTTTTAGCGAAGCGCGAAGTGGCATCGCGACGTACAGTAGTAGTCAGCATATAGCGGGAGTTGAACGAGTAGTTCAAACGGCCATAATAAGAGAGTAATACATGGCGTTCGTCAGAGGCTTTCGATGTTTTCTGTATTTCTCCCAACGTGTTCATTTCGCTATAAAGCGGAGTCGTGGATTTCCAGTACTGATAATCGTAACCGGCTGTTACATCAAAACTACTCTTAATGGATTCCACCAATTTGTTGTAGTTGGCATACAGAGTCAACAGACGGTTTTCTTTTTTCTGTGGGCCATAGCTGTAATCCAAACCGGAAGTGGTGTAATTCTGTGCAGCTTCTGCCGGAACATATACACTTCCTTTACCTTGTGCATAGTCATAACCTAACGTAGCATGCAACTTCAAATCGGGGAAGAAGTGAAGACGATAGTCTGCATCAATGTTTCCGATAAAACGTTTTACTGTACTTTGTGAGTCATTCATATTGAGAAGTCCCACCGGATTCATGACTGCTCCGTTCACAGGAGCACCGGTGTTGTCAATTGCTTCCGTATATCCGCCGAATGTGTCTAGACCCGAATATACTGGAATGGTAGGATTCATGGTCGAAGCAGCCCAAATGGCACTTGTATTGGCAAATGTGTTCTTATTGATAGAACCTTTAGCATTGATATTCAGTTTTAAGTGGTCTTTAAAGAAAGACGGATTCAATGTAATGCTTCCGGTGTAACGCTCCGCGTTGTCAGTACGTAATAAACCACTCTGGTTGTAGTAACCGATAGATGCACGGAAAGGTAAGTTTTTGGTAATCTTTCCAGCAACACTTAGATTATTATCCGTACCGAAGGCATTTTGATAAATCTCATCGTTCCAGTCCGTATGTGTCGTGCCGAGTAACGCCCGTTGTGCATCGGTTCCTTTGCTTTGGATGGTATTGACAAATTCATCGTAACTCAACATATCTGCCAATTTGGTACGGGTTTGTACAGAGTTGGTCGTACTGAATGTAATCTTCAGTTTATCCGAACTTCCTTTCTTGGTAGTAATCAGAATAACCCCGTTGGATGCACGCGAACCGTAAATGGCAGTCGAAGAAGCATCTTTCAGAATGGTCATACTTTCAATATCGTTCGGGTTGATGAGGCTAAGGAAATTCCCGTCATTACCGCTGATGCCTCCCTGTTCCAAAGGAACGCCGTCCAGTACGATCAAAGGGTCATTACTAGCGTTCAGTGAAGCACCACCACGTACACGGATCGTACTTCCCGCAGTAGGAGAACCACTGTTGGACATGATTTGCACACCGGAAATCTTACCATTAATCAGTTGCTCGGGAGAGCTGACCAATCCCATGTTGAAGTCCTTGCTGCTGACGTTAGTTACCGAACCTGTCAGGTCGCTTTTACGCTGCGTACCATAGCCGATTACTACAACGTCGCTCAATACCTGTGAATCACTTTTCAACTGGATATTCAAAGTAGTACTGTTGGCAGGAACAGGTACTACCTTTGTTTCATATCCTACATAAGAGAATTGCAACTCTTTGCTGCCCTGTGGCACATTGAGTGTATAATTACCGTCGAAATCGGTCACTGTTCCGGTAGAAGTACCGACAATGAGGATACTTACTCCGATCATCGGTTCCTTGTTCTCGTCAATCACTTGTCCGGTGATTTTCTTGCCTCCTTGTTGGGCGAAGGCAGGAATGATGCCTCCTAAAAAGGCTGTACACAACATAAGTAGTACAGTCAGATGGCGTAGATTTAAGATATTCCTGTTCATAATTACTGTGTTATTGATAATAGATTTATTTTTACTTTTTATTTAAAAATCAGCGGCTTTTCCCTTTCTGTCTCTTCCGTTTGCTACCCCTTTTCAGAAGGCTTCAGACGTGGTTCAGACGAAAGATTTGTTCCTCACCGAGGAAGACCTTGTTCCTCACCGAGGAACGACCCTTTCCTCACCGAGGAACAAAGGCTTCGACAACGGGGAACTTTAAGAATGATTATTCCAGCCAGATATTTCCTAGTTCAATCTCAACTAAACCTTTCTTGTTTCCTGACATTGATAGCTCCAGCTTTTCAATCCTTTCCGGTAAAAATGCGATTTCCGTTTCCGGATGGAAATACTGTTTCAAGAAGGTCGGATAAGCTATCGGCAGCAGTGCCGTGTCTGTCTGGCGTAAATCTTTCAACGGTATCCGTATGATTCCCTCCGATGATGGAGCAGGACAAGGGCTTTTATAAGTATATCCGTCTGACGTTACGAAACCGGCACTGAGTCCTTCCGGAAGTGCTTTCGTGCGATTTACCCGGATACAGAGAACGCTACAATCCTTTACTCTTTCTTTTCTTTCTTCAATCAGGTTCTTTACGAACGTGCGGAGGAAATAGTGCGGATTTTCTCCTTTAGGAGTAAACCGGAACCGGAGCAAAGGTTTTTCCACCGGAGAAGAATCAACCAAAGTACGTTGGAGATCATTCCATTCGGGAAGCGTGTATGCTTCTATCCGGCTATCTGCGTCCGTAATAGTCAATAGTGGTATCGCACTATCTGGGGCAACAACACGAGTAGTCCAATAGGCTCCGGAAGTATAATTCCAGTCCAGTGGATTTCCCTTTATTCCCAATGATGAATTCCTGTAACCGGAATTTCCTGTGGGATAAGTGCGAGTGCTGTTGCCCCGGCATACGATGATGTTATACCTGAAACAATCATCCTTTATTTCTGTAGCGGGTATCGTTGCTTGATAGGTATATCCGCCTGTACGTTTCATCTTGATATATGGATTATGCTCATTCCAAAAAGATATCTTATCGGTGTAGATAATCACAGAATCCGGGAATTCGGTTCCTACCACCTGTGCACTAATCGTCAAATCCTTATTTGCTTCAGTGGTTGCCGATGGAGTATGAACGACTTTATAATCCGTCACACGTGGAGCAGGAGCCACATACTCTCCGATGCGGATGGAATTCCATTGAGAGTCTGCCTGCCAGTTCTGTTTGGGCGTACAGTTTTTACGTTTCAGCAGATAGGTACCCGGACGAAGTCCGCGGATAATCCCATCTGTCACATTTCCTTTCTGCTGATTTCCTTGATTGAGGGCCGTAAAGGTAAATTCCATCCCTAAATCAGGTACTTGTAAAGCCATGTCCCAAGCACCATAAGCGATGGTAACCACTTCTTTATCGAGTGACGGTTTGGCAAATGGATCATTCACTACTACTGCGTCCGGCATCACTTCCAGTCTCCAGACTCCCGGTTCGAGGCAATCCATGAAATAAGCACCTGTTCCCTCATAACGAATAACCGGGGAACTGCCACAACCGGCAATGGAAATAAGTTGTGACGCATCTTTGGGTCGGGTGTTAGTATGATTGGAATAATAGAATTTCTTTCCATTATTTAATTCGCTCAAGTCCTCCGTATAACTGACGCGAAAACCGTCACCAAATAAAGTGTCCTGTGGATAACTGCCGTATGATTCACCTCTTTTCAGACTGCGTGCAGCTTCGGCAGCAATCTTCATACTGATAGCTTTATGAGGCGTATAGGCAAGATTCAAGAAATGAGTCTGATATTCCGTATTGGCATAAGCGATATCCATCGGATCATACGCAAACTGGGTAATCCATTGAAAACCTGCTGTACGGAAAGTGCGTACCATGGCCGGATACATATAAGAATACATGATATCTGCCGGATCGAACTCATATACCATCCGTGTTTTCTTATCGAATCCTTTCACTTTATCGGAAAAGGGAATATCATAGCGGTCTATATAGGGAAGGAAATTTCCCTGCTGTGTCTGTCCGGATACCAGTCCGATGGGATACCATTGATAAGTAGTTCCCTGAATGGCAGTTTCGTAATAAGCCTCTACTACATATCTGTTGTGGCTTACATTATAGAATACAGGTTTGCGGTTTCCTGTTTTATTGATCGCTTTCAGCATCCGGTTGATATAGGCTTTTACCTCTTTCTTCGTACCGGAATGACAAGGTTCATTATTGATTTCGAACCCAACAATGGAGGGATCGTCTTTATAAGCTAACCCCGTATATGGATTGACGTGCTTCACCAAACCATGAAGATAGGTTTCTTGTGCAGCGATAGCTTCCGGGTGGGAGTGCATATCGCATTTATCATATTTATAGGAGAAGCCGCCCGTCTGTATGTTTCGTTCGGGATATCCGTTCCCGAAGTTGGTCTGCGCGGTAATCACAATATGAATATTGCGTTCTTTGAGTTTGGCAATCAGGTAGTCCATCAAGTCGAGATGCTCGTTTTCGAGGAGATTTCCCTGTCCGTCTGTCAGTTCCACATCCCATAAATGAATACGGTAAGCATTCAGTCCCAGACGGGAGATATGATATACATCTTTATCTATGGCAGCTTTGCGGTCCAGTCCCAAATATCCAATGGCACGGTAAGCATGGGCGAAAGGCAGCGTATAATTAACGCCGAAAAAGGAAGCCTCCCGGCGGGTGTCACTCCAACGCATCACCCCATTTCCATCTATATATATAATAGGTGTAGAGGATGATTTGCCTTGCACTTTGACAAAGGCAGATATCAAACAAATAAAGGTAAGGATCAACAGTCTTTTCATGCTATCAAATTTATCGGTTTATTGATAGCGACAAAGGTAATTTATTGGTCATTTCAATAAAAGCACAGATTGGACATATAAGGATAAAAATAGGACGAAATGCCCCAAAATGCCTCTACAGGTCTTCATTAAGGTACTGGCGTGGCGTTTTTCCGAATTCTGCCTGAAAACATTTGGAGAAGTAAGAGTGATTGGAAAAGCCTACCATGTACATCACTTCGGCAATGGTAAATTTCTTTTGTTGCAACAACATGGCCGCCTTTTTCATCCGGATCGATTTGATGTATTCCACTGGAGACATTCCGGTCAGCTGTTTGATTTTCCGGTAAATCTGCTTATTGCTGATACCGGATAATTCACAAAGTGCATTTACATTCAATTCCGATTCAGAAAGATGGTCCTCAATCAGGCGGATAATGTTCGACAGAAATTTCTCATCTTGAGATTCTGCTTCGATTGGTTTAAGAACAGGCAACGATTCCAACTGCTTTTTCACCTGTGTCGCCGGAATCTCTTCTTTCTCTACGGCGATGACAGGGATATTCAGGCCAATGGAAGTTCCTTTTCCTTCGTTCGAGGTGACTCCGTTGATGTGACCGCCATGAAGTTCCGTATAAGTCTTGACCAGATAAAGTCCGATACCTGTACCTTCCTTATTGCCGGAATGTGGAGACTGGAAAAAGCGCTGGAAGATATATGGAATATCTTGTTGCGGGATTCCGCTTCCTGTATCTGAAACACAGATATCCAACAATCCCGTTTCTTCACGATAGAAAAGAGACAGACGGACGCTTCCGCCATCCGGGGTGAATTTGACGGCATTTGAAAGCAGATTATCTAAAATCACTCCAAGTTTGATGGCATCCATATCAGCATAAATCTTGGCTTTATTCGTCTCGAAATGGAATGTGATCTGTTTGTTTTCCTCATAGACAGAAAACAGGCTACGGCTGAATGACACAAGTTCGATGCGCGACAAAATCAGCAGCGAATCTTTATTATCCTCTATCCGGTTGAAGTTTAATACCTGATGAATCAATGAGTTTATTTTCATTGCATTACGCTGTACCTCCTCCAGTGTCTGTTTCTCATGCACTTCTTCTGCAACGGGGAGCAATTGACTGACAGGAGCGATAATCCGGCTAAGCGGTGTCTTTAATTCATTAGACAAATTGGTAAAGAAAGCCATTTTCTGGCGTGATTGTTCCAGAATCTTCTCTTTTTCCATCCGTTCCATTTTTAGACGGTTCTTGACACGGAAAAAGTTGATAACCCAGGCAATGAGGCTCAAGAATAAAAGAATGTAGATTATCTTTGCCCAAAGTGTGTAATACCATGGAGGGAGAATTTTAATATTCAGGATATATGGATGCTCGGAAGGAGAACCGCTCTTTTCTACTTTGCTGATTACCAGCTGATAATCCCCATAACCCAGATTACTGTACGTAATGCGATTCGTGTTGGATTGCAGGAAATTCCATTCTTTGTCCATACCTTCCAGCCGGTAGACGAATTCATGTTTTTCTTCCAGCGAGTAGGGGAGGTCTGAAAGTTCGAAAGCCAGGTTGTTCTGGTCGTATTTTAGTTCGATAGCATCGGTATAACGGATGTTGGGAATATTCTCTCCAGTATGCGGAGACATCAGTTGATTGTTGATATATAAGGCAGTCAGTAAAATGGAGTGTTCCGGCTGACTCATGGCTTGTATTTCGGGACGGGATATGCCGAACCCGTCTGCACCTCCCAGATAGATATTTCCATCTTCCGGATCAAACATTAGACTGGTGAAACGTTTATCCGTCAGGCTTTGCTGGCGGGCATCCATTGTTCTCCGGTCGATGATCCAAAGTCCGTTAGTGGTGGAAACCCAGATGTGTTCTTTTACAGAGGTCATAGACAGAATCTCGTTATTGCTGAAATTGCCGAAAGAGATACTTTGCTGACTCGAGTCTTTGGGATTGATACGCATCACCCCTCCGTGAAATCCTACCCAAAGCATGCCGTCTTCATCCCGTAAAAGGTAGTTCGGGCTCTTCTCGCCACTTAATTCATCGGCAAACAGCTTTGTCACTTGCCGCGTACGGGCATTGATTTTGTCTATTCCTTTGCTGTTGTATAACAATACCCATACATTACCTTCCGCATCAGGGACAATCTGATTAATGAACATCCCCGACAGCCCATTATGAATGGAATAATTTTGATCGGCCACATACGATCTTCCGGCAGATTGTATCAGTTTATGTTTGTCCACAACAAAGATACCTCCGAGACAGGTGGCGATCCAAAGCTTCCCGTCAGTATCTTCAAACAGGTAATAAGCCCAGTTGGTATTATAAGTTCCTGTACTGTCTACGATGTTGTAGTGTACAAATTGATGGGTATTATAGTCATAGCGGTTGATACTTCCGTCTGTGGCTATCCATAACTGCTGTTCTCTATCCTCGTAGATGTGTCGTATCCGGTTGTGGGATAACGGATGGTTTTTATCCCCCATTCTATACCAGATAGCATCGTGTTTATTGCCTGCAGGATGGGTGAACCGGATCACTCCGTTTGTACCTCCGAACCAATAGAATCCTTTGGAATCCCGGAACAGGGAATAGAACTGATTTCCGTCTCCTGTGCCTGTGATTTGAGAAATCGGTACAAATTGCAGCGCACTGTTATAGCGTGACAGGGAAATGCCATAATCTGTTCCCAGCCAGATATTATGTTCCTGATCCGAGAATATGTTCCAGATAATATTGTTGGTTAGTGACTGGATATTGCGTGAATCGTGAATGATATGCTGCAAAGGTTCTTTGTCATTCTGGTACACATAAAGCCCGTTGTCTGTACCTGCCAGCAAATTTTCATCTCCGTCCAGTGCCAGTGATTTGATGGAGTTGTTATGAAATACCTCTATCGCCTTCATCTCTCCTATAGTGGGATTGTATTGGAAGAGATAACCTTCCATCCCGATCCAGATACATTGTCGGGTGGTGTCTTCCAACAGAGAATTGACAAACAAATTGCTGCCTCCCCGGTTAACGGGCAAAAGGATGTTTTCAAATTTTCCACTTGCCTGCACATAGCGGCATAATCCGTTGTAAGTACCTATATAAATTTGATTATCTTTTGTATGAATGATGGAATAGATGGTGTTATGAGGCAATCCGGTCTGTTTGCTGTCGAAATGATTCAGTTGACGGCTTTTTAACTGATAAGTATATAATCCGTTCAACGAACCTATCCACAATGTATCTCCCTGGAGTACCATGGTACGGACATCCGTTGGAAAATCAGTATCCGGTTGCTCATATTTGTCTGTTCGATAGTTATAAACAAGAATCCCGTTATCTGTTCCCAGATATAAATAAGTGTTATCTGCTATAATACCGCAGTAGATACGTGTGTTAGTACGTTCTCCATACGTGAAATGCTGTTGTGTGGAATAACCGTCATAACTGAATAACCCCTTGTTGGAACCCACCCATATCAGTCCCTCGCTATCTTGCAGGAAGCAACTAATCACCGAAGCTTCGGCCCCGAGATAGATGTTGTCGAATTGCTGGTAATTTACTTTTTGCCCATACACATTGCCACTGCTACAGTAGGCAAGGATGAGAAAAAGAATTGTTGTAATTCGTTCGCGCATGGTGTTAGGTTTGCAGGTTTTTAAATCTGTAATTGTTGTAAAAGTATTCCTTCTTTCCTGCAAATGTAGGAAAAATGTCGGTTACACTTGTAAATATCCCGCTCTTTTTGTTCCTTTGCTATCTATTTATAAACAGAAAACTTACGTATGAGAAAACTAATTTATTGGCTTTTATTGCCGTTGGCAGTGGCTGTGAGTGCATGTGGCGGTAAAAAAGGATCTTCAGATAATACGTCGACATTGGCGATGATAGACAGTGTGGATGCTCACGGATTGCAGCGTATGCAGACGTCTAAGAGCGAAACCGACTTTAAATTTAAGGGGAAAGATTATCATTCCCTCGTTTCGCGTACTCCGGATGAAAATCTGCCCCATGTGACAAACGAGCTGGGAGATACCTATGTCGACAATAAAATAGTGTTGCACCTGACGCGTGGTAATGAAACCGTGTTGAACAAGACCTTTACCAAGAATGATTTTTCATCGGTAGTCGATGCGAACTTCCTATCTAAGTCTATATTGGAAGGTATTGTATATGACAAGACTACTCCGCAGGGGATTGTCTATGCCGCAAGTGTTTGTTATCCGCAGACAGATTTGTATATGCCGCTTTCTATAACGATCACTGCCGATGGAAAAATGAGTATACAGAAAGTAGATATACTTGAAGAAGATTATGACGATGAAGCCCCCAATTAAGTTTGTAGGCGGGTGTTGACAGTAAAATTACACAAATGTGAAAACATTTGAGACAAAAGAAAGGCAGCCGATGAGGTTGCCTTTCGTATTTTTGCACCGTCAACGAACTTAATACCAAATAGAATGAAGAAAAACATTTTTGCTATCTGTGTGGTAGCAGTAGGATGTACGGCACTGACCGCTCAAACCCAAGATACACAAACGTTGGTTCCGCTTACGGAACGGGTAAACGTGCAGGCGGATTCGGCACGCGTCAATCAAATTATAGACGATTGTTGGGTAGCAGTAGGGACTAAAAAGCCTCATGCAATTCAACGCGACTTCACACGTATGTTCAACGGTAAGCCTTCCTATCGTTTTGAATTGAAGGAAGATGATAACACCCTGTCAGGATATGCCAAAGGGGAGACAAAAGGACGTGCGGAATTTTCTTATTGTTATGCAACTTCCGATGATTTCAAAGGCCTGCCTGCCGATGTTTATCAGAAAGCGCAGATTACCAAAACTGTATATCATCATGGGAAAGGTATTTGTCCGCAAGGAGCTTCCCGCGACTATGAGTTTTCCGTATATATTCCTTCTTCATTGGGTAGCGATGTCTCGACAATTTTTGCCCAATGGCATGGGATGCCGGATCGTACATTGGTACAAACTCCACAGGGCGAAGTGAAGAAACTGACGATTGACGAGTTCGTTGAACTGGAAAAGACTACAATCTTTAAAAAGAATGAAGGGCACGAGAAAGTAGCCAAGCTGGATAAACAAGGTAATCCGGTGAAGGACAAACAAGGAAATCCTGTATATCAGGCCGGAAAGGCCAACGGATGGCTCGTGGAACAAGGAGGCTATCCTCCATTGGCGTTCGGGTTCTCCGGTGGATGGTTCTATATCAAAGCAAATTCCGACCGTAAGTGGCTGACTGATAAAGACGACCGTTGCAACGCAAATCCCGAAAAAACACCGATCATGAAACCTGTAACATCAGACTATAAAGCATCGACCATTGCTTACAAAATGCCTTATGCCGATTTTCCGAAAGACTGCTGGATTACATTCCGCATTCATATCGACTGGACAGTCTATGGCAAAGAGGCGGAAACGATTGTAAAACCGGGTATGCTCGATGTGCAGATGGACTATCAGGAAAAGGGGAAAAAGGTTAGTAAACACATTGTAGACAATGAAAAAATCATGATTGGACGTAACGACGATGATGGTTATTACTTTAAGTTCGGTATCTACCGTGTAGGTAATAGCACGAAGCCGGTATGTTACAATCTGGCAAACTATTCAGAGAGGTAATTAGTCAGAAGGTAGAAAGAGAGTGATATCCGGATGTCCTTTTGTGAGCATCCGGATATTTCTTTTATTCTTCCCGTTTCGGGCATACTCTAATCGGCCTGTTTCTTCATCGCTTGTTCGTCAGCGCGGCAATGATATACTTCCCCGGCGCGCCGATCTTGCTCCAGCTGGTACTGGAAAACAGTCTCCATACCTGCGTGCCCTTTCTGCCGTAATCCGAGAGCCGTAGAATCGTCTGCTTCTCCTCCGGACTAGTCACTTTGTAGCGGTCCAGACTTTCAATCAGCCCGTTGATATTATGAGTAGCCTGATTGTATGCGTACCCCGGAATTTCAAACGAAGCATCGTGTTTATCTTCTTCTTCAGAATATAGTTTAGTTTGGTTTAGTTTAGTTTGTCGAAAAATGTCATCATTTTCCGGACTCACCTTCACTTGAGTCTGCAAAATGTCTACATTTTCTTTGTTCAACCCGCCTTTTTGTCTACCATTTTTTTCTTTGGGTGCTAATAAATAAGGTAACTGGGAGTAATCAATTTTTCTCCGTACCGTAGCTTCCATCCAAACTTTCTGAATCTGTTCCGAAGTCAACACTCCGTATTGGTCGTACGTCTCTTTATGGAAAAATTCCTTTTCCAGCAGTAACTCCACAATCTTTTCTATCATATCCTCCTTAATGCCTTCTCCTATTTTGCGTGCAAAAATCAGATTCTGTTCTTTTCCCCAAGAAATATAGTATCCTTCCTTGTAGATTTTACACAGTAATCTCAAGACGATATAAGAAGCTAATATTCCAAATTTGGCTTCTACTAATTCCATGACTTCTTCTTCGAAAAAGTTTGCAGATATAGGGAAATAGGGTATCCCTTTATTAATCATACTCATCGTTCAAATTCTTTTATTAACGTTACACAATCGCTTTCCATTCGAGCAGGTTCCCGATCATAAATCTTCTCCATGCATGCTGTTCCGTACTCCAGTAGACAACTGATTCTTGTCTTGCCGTGCTTTTATACTCCCGATGAAAGAATTTTTCATATCCTACCAATGTGCCTTTTTCCATGCAGAAGGTACCATCCTGTTTATAAAAAGCGATCATGGCATTTCCATACTGCATACGTTCTATCAAGTCTATGCACCTTTGTGCTATTCTTTCCGCACGTTTTTCTGAAAATCCTTTTTCGGATACGATACGTCTTTTCCATACTAACTTGCAAGAAACGGTCTTGTTTCTGTTGAATTTTATTTTCATTGAAAAAATAATTAAAATTAAAAATACATGTTTAGTGAAGTGAGAATAATCCCTTAAAGATAGTGACGCTATGTTGTCAGTATAGTGACGCTATCCTCCTTTTATAGTGACGCCATCCCGACAGGATAGCGTCACTATTTTTCCGGGAACTGATTCTCTGTTTTTAGCCGGTTGAAAACGGCGTCAAAAGTATAGCTTGCATTTCATCCGCACAATTATTTTTGTCAATACTTGTTTATGGTCCTTTCTTTGGCCTGTCTTTCTTCCTCTTCCAACCGCTCTCTTCTGGCTCTTCTGATGACGCATAATTCAGTCTCTATACTGCTGACTTCCATAAGTTTATACCCACCGTGTTTGGGTATGTATAAAATTTCTTTCTCATGGATATGCTCCGCCAGATCCTTGAGCTTCCTGGAGTAGTGGATATGAGCTTCCCCTTCTTCAAACTTCTGCAGGTATACCGTGAGAAAAGCGGTTGCATCTCCGGTGAGCCCGCCCCTTTTTTCCAGTTCATCTCTACTGATGATTTCCCCTCTCTGATGTTCCCTCTCATTCTTTTTGGGGTTTTGAACGTTGTTCTTTGCTTGTGTTTTAGATTCTCCGTGAGTTGTCTTTTTGTTAGCCATGATTTGCTAATTTTTTAAGAGGTTAATAAAACTAAAAAATAATAGCGCATTTGGTTAGTGTGCGCCAAGTCTGCCAAAAGATTTGTTTTTTTGTCGCCTGCCAAATGGTATAATATATAAAATAACTAGTGATGCAAATGATGAACAGAAATGGATTTAGCCGGTGTGGTGAATTCTACATCGGTCGTTTGCGGAAGGAGGGACGGCATTCTACGGCGCATGTCTACAAGAATGCCCTCTTCTCTTTCAGCAAATTCTGCGGCACGTCCAATGTGTCGTTCAGACAGGTCACCCGTGAACGTTTACGACGTTACGGTCAGTATCTTTATGAGTATGGCTTGAAGCCCAACACGATTTCTACGTATATGCGTATGCTTCGTAGTATTTACAACCGGGGAGTGGAAGCGGGTAGTGCGCCTTATGTTCCGCGACTTTTTCATGATGTCTATACAGGTGTGGACGTCCGCCAGAAAAAGGCTTTGCCTGCTGCAGAATTGCATAAGCTTCTGTATGAAGATCCCCAATCGGAACGCTTACGCCGTACACAGGCTATTGCCGCCCTGATGTTCCAGTTTTGTGGAATGTCATTCGCGGATTTAGCCCACCTGGAGAAATCTGCACTCAATCAGAATGTGTTGCGGTATAATCGCATTAAGACCAAAACCCCGATGAGCGTGGAAGTGCTGAATACAGCAAAAGACATGATAAACCAGCTCCGCAGCAAGGAGAATTCTCACCCCGATTGTCCGGATTATCTGTTTGACATTCTTCGTGGGGATAAGAAGCGGACGGATGAAAGAGGTTATCGGGAATATCAGTCCGCTCTCCGCCGATTTAATAATAGCCTGAAGGACTTGGCAAGAGCCTTGCATTTGCAATCTCCCGTCACTTCTTACACGCTTCGCCATTCCTGGGCAACGACCGCGAAGTACCGGGGAGTCTCCATTGAAATGATTAGTGAATCATTGGGGCACAAATCTATAAAAACGACACAAATCTACTTGAAAGGCTTTGGACTTACAGAACGTACGGAGGTAAATAAAGGGAATTTATCTTACGTTAGAAACTGTTGTGTAGGCAGTGTAAAAACTGTAAAGTGTTAATAATCAGAATTAAACTATGTGTGTTACTTCTTAGGTAACGGAATTAAATTTGACGCAAAGATAGACAAAAACACAAATAGAAAACAAATATTCCTCCACTTTTTTTCGTTTTATCTGAAACATAAGGCAAAAAACTATCCGAACATGAAATAATCTTATTTTCATGCTCTATACTTTTTATAGCCTGCTCTCTTGGTTTTTCCCGTTGAGTATTAGGCCTTTCCAAATTTTACGCCTTTGTCATGTGTGTGATTTCTATTTTCATCGTAGTGTACGTTTCGTGTATGTATTATCCGTTACCTAAGAAGTAACGGAAGAACATGGGGTAAAAAAATATGATTTTAACGAAACCGAAATCAGTAAATGCCGGGCCTATTAGTGGGACAGGGGAAGGCGTAGCACACTCAAAACGCTGGTATGTAGCACTCGTTCGAATGCATCACGAGAAGAAAGTAGCGGAGCGTTTAGGGAAAATGGGAATCGAAAATTTTGTTCCTGTCCAGCAGGAAATTCATCAGTGGAGTGACCGACGTAAGGTGGTTGAGTCTGTTCTTCTTCCAATGATGGTTTTTGTACATGCTGATCCGAAGGAACGCAAAGAAGTTCTAAGTTTTTCTACAGTCAGCCGTTATATGGTGATGCGTGGTGAGAGTTCTCCGGCGGTAATTCCAGATGAGCAGATGGCCCGTTTCCGTTTCATGCTCGACTATTCAGAAGAAGCTATTTGTATGAACAGTTCTCCTTTGGCACGTGGTGAGAAAGTCCGTGTTGTGAAAGGCCCTTTGTCTGGTCTTGTAGGCGAACTGGTCAATGTTGATGGTAAAAGTAAGATTGCCGTTCGTTTAAATATGCTTGGCTGTGCCTGTGTGGATATGCCTATTGGGTATGTAGAATCGGCAGACGTTCATGTAGGCTAATTTTTCTAATTTGAATTGATCGATGAAAATACAAACGCTTTTTCGGACTCTTCTTCTATTTTTGTTGCTGGGAGTTTTTTCTCCCTTAATGGCTCAATCCATGAGTGACTCCCAGGTACTTGAATATGTCAAGGATGGTATCAAGCAAGGGAAAGAACAAAAACAACTTGCCTCTGAACTGGCACGCAAAGGTGTGACCAAAGAACAGGCTATGCGTGTAAAGCAGCTCTATGAGCAACAGAATAATGTAAATGCTTCCAATGCTACTGGTACTGACGTCAACGAATCACGCCTTCGTGAGGAAATGAAAGAAAACACTTCGGATATGTTGGAAGACCACCCGAGTACTCAAGACCTTGCACGTGGTAATCAGGTTTTCGGAAGAAACATTTTCAATACCCGCAATCTGACTTTTGAACCTAGTGTCAATCTTGCCACTCCTTCGAACTATCGTCTCGGTCCGGGTGACGAAGTGATAATCGACATTTGGGGAGCCAGCCAAAATACCATTCGCCAACAGATTTCTCCTGACGGTACCATCAATATTCAGAAAATAGGTCCCGTCAATCTGAACGGACTGACTATTTCGGAAGCTAACGACTATCTCAAGAAAACATTAAATAAAATATATAATGGTCTTAATAATACGAATGACCCCACTTCAGATATCCGTCTGACGCTTGGTAACATACGTACGATTCAGATCAATGTAATGGGTGAAGTAGTCCAGCCGGGTACTTACTCTCTATCATCCTTTTCTACTGTATTCCATGCACTTTATCGTGCCGGTGGAGTCAGTGACATAGGAAGCCTTCGCAATGTCCAGTTGGTACGTAATGGCAGAACGATTGCCACAATCGACGTCTACCAGTTTATCATGAAAGGAAACATTCAGGATGACGTTCGTCTTCAGGAAGGCGATGTTGTGATTGTTCCCGCTTATGACATATTGGTAAAGATCGACGGAAAAGTGAAACGTCCCATGCGCTTCGAAATGAAGAAGGATGAGAACCTGTCCACCCTTATTAGTTATGCTGGCGGCTTTGAAGCCGACGCCTACACCCGTTCCTTGCGTGTCGTACGCCAGAACGGGCAGGAATATGAAGTAAATACGGTCAAAGACCTTGACTATAGTGTCTATAAAATGCGAAACGGTGATGTTGTGACCGCCGAAGCCATCCTTAACCGCTTCATCAACAAACTTGAAATCCGCGGAGCCGTTTATCGTCCCGGCATCTACCAGTTGAATGGAAAACTGAATACAGTCCGTGAACTGGTAAACGAAGCTCAAGGCCTGACCGGTGATGCCTTCTTGAACCGTGCCGTTCTCTACCGCCAGCGTGAGGACTTGACTACCGAAGTTGTTCCAGTAGACATAAAAGCCATCATGGACGGTACTTCCCAAAACATCATCTTGATGAAAAATGACATCCTTTATATTCCGAGTATTCATGACCTGGAAGACAGAGGTAACGTCGTAATCCATGGTGAAGTAGCCAAACCGGATTCTTATCCTTATGCGGATAATATGACTCTTGAAGACTTGATTATTCAGGCGGGTGGCTTGCGTGAAGCCGCTTCTGTAGTTCGTGTAGATGTATCCCGTAGAATTAAGAATCCTCGTAGTACAGTAGATAACGATACTATCGGCCAGATATATACATTCTCCCTAAAAGAAGGTTTTATTGTAGATGGAACTCCCGGCTTTGTCCTTCAACCTTATGATGAAGTTTATGTACGTCGTAGTCCGGGGTATCAAGCTCAACAGAATGTGGTTGTTGAAGGTGAAATTCTGTTCGGAGGCTCTTATGCAATGACCAGTCGTGAAGAACGTCTTTCGGACTTAATCAATAAAGCGGGAGGTGCAACGAATTATGCCTACTTACGTGGTGCCAAATTGACTCGTGTGGCCAATGCAAGTGAAAAGAAACGCATGGGTGATGTGATCCGCTTGATGAGCAGACAGTTGGGTGAAGCTATGATGGACTCTTTAGGAGTTCGTGTGGAAAATACCTTTAGTGTTGGTATTGACTTGGAGAAAGCATTAGCTAATCCTGGTAGTACAGCAAATATTGTCTTGCGTGAAGGTGATGTGATTTCTATCCCGAAAAACAATAATACGGTTACAATTAATGGTGCCGTAATGGTTCCGAATACAGTTTCTTATATAAAGGGTGAAGATATAGATTATTACCTGAATCAGGCAGGTGGTTATTCTGAAAACGCGAAGAAGAGTAAGAAATTTATCGTATACATGAATGGGCAGGTTACTAAGGTGAAGGGTAGTGGTAAGAAACAGATCGAACCGGGTTGTGAGATAATTGTGCCTAGTAAAGTTAAGAAACGTACTAATATGGGTAATATCTTAGGTTATGCTACTACATTCAGTACTTTGGGAATGATGGTTGCTTCTATTGCTAATCTGATTAAGAAATAAAAGATAACAGTTTATACCACTATGATAGACGGGGAATCTGAAAAAGAAATAAAACTGAGACAGAGTAACCAAGGGGATCAAGAGATTGAAATTGATCTGATGGATATTCTTCGTAAGATTATAGGTATTCGTAAGAAAATCTATAAAGCCGCCGGCATTGGTTTGATAATTGGTATTATTATAGCAATAAGTATTCCAAAGCAATATACAGTTGAAGTAACTCTTTCTCCTGAGATGGGGAGTACTAAAGGTGGTGGTTTATCCGGTTTGGCTGCCTCTTTCTTGGGGAGTGGGGCTACTATGAGTGATGGTACTGATGCTTTGAACGCTTCTTTATCTGCCGATATTGTTTCTTCTACTCCTTTTTTATTAGAACTTTCTGTAATGGAAATCCCTGCATCGGAAAACAAAAAAATGACTTTGAATACTTATTTGGATGAAGAATCTTCCCCTTGGTGGAGTTATATTATCGGACTTCCGAGTATGGTGATTGGTGGAGTGAAGTCACTGTTTATTAAAGAAGATGAAGAAACAATTTCTGATAGGGGAAATCAAGGTACAATTGAATTATCTAAAAAGGAGTCGCAGAAGATTGAAACTCTAAAGAAAATGATTATTGCTAGTGTAGATAAGAAAACGTCTATGACCACGGTTGCCGTAACCTTGCAAAATCCCAAAGTCGCTGCGGTAGTTGCCGATTCTGTTGTAGGAAAGCTGCAGGAATATATTATAAACTATCGTACTTCCAAAGCAAAAGAAGATTGTATCTATTTGGAGAGACTATTCAAAGAACGCCAGCAAGAGTATTATGTCGCCCAGAAGAGATATGCTGATTATATGGATTCTCATGATAATATCATATTGCAAAGTGTACGTGCCGAGCAGGAACGATTGCAGAATGATATGAGTCTGGCTTATCAGGTGTACAGTCAGGTGGCTAGTCAACTTCAGGTCGCCAGGGCTAAAGTGCAGGAAGAGAAACCGGTATTTGCTGTTGTAGAGCCTGCTGTGGTACCATTGAACCCTTCGGGGACTAGTAAAAAAATATATGTTCTGGCATTTATCTTTCTTTCTGTTTGTATTGTCATATTTTGGAAGTTATTCGGAGAAAATATTCTGAATAAGTTCAAAGAAATATAGGCCTAAAATTAATAGATAACGTGATAATGGCATCAACTAACCAGATAAATAAAGTCGTAGAGCTGATTGTAGTTTTGGGAGATCTGATCATCCTGAACTTCTGTTTATTCCTGCTTCTTTTCTATTGGGAAAAAGCATTCAATTCTTTGCCTTTTTCTTGTACTGCTTCTTTGATGATGACTTCGCTTAGTCTCTGCTACTTAGCCTGTTCGGCATCTCGTGGAAGAGCCTGGAATAGCAGAGAAATTCGTGCCGACCAGCTTGTGTTACGTGTTTTGAAGAATGTCATAACCTTTTCGGTCTTTTGGGCTTGTATCATGGCTTTTAGTGGAATATCTATAATCTCTCCACTCTTTTTTGTTCTTTATTTTTTCATACTCTTTGTTATTCTAAGCATCTATCGTATCATAATTCGTCATTTGCTGATTAGTTATTGTGCGAAGGGTAAACACAAACGCTATGCTGTTTTTATAGGCGGAGGTAATAATATGCAGATGTTATATGAGGAAATGGAGAGTTCTTTGGCATCTATTTATGAAGTTGTAGGTTATTTCGATATTAAACCTAATGATGTTTTTTCCTCCCAATGTTCTTATTGTGGTAGTCCTGATGGTTTCTCTGAATTTATGTCCGGACACACAGGAATCAAGCATGTTTTTTGTTCTTTGTCAATGGAGGAGGGACGTTATAATTTTTCTATCATGAATTATTGTGAGAACCATTTGCTTTATTTTCATGGCGTTCCTAATATATGTAAGGGTTTTCCCCGACGTATTTGGCATAGCATGGTGGGTAATATGCCGATTTTGAATTTGCGGTACGAACCGCTTAGCAAAATGGAGAATCGTTTATTAAAGCGTATTTTCGATATAGTATTATCAGGTCTTTTTTTAGTTACTATTTTCCCGTTTATTTATCTTATTGTGGGAATTATCATAAAATTGACTTCTCCCGGTCCTATATTTTTTAAACAAATGCGAACCGGTTTGAATGGCAGGGAATTCAAATGCTATAAATTTCGTTCCATGCTGGTGAATGAAGAGGCTGATCGCAAGCAGGCAACAGCAGATGATCCGCGAAAGACCCGATTTGGAGATTTTCTTCGCCGTTCTAATATTGATGAGCTTCCGCAATTTATTAATGTATTCAAAGGTGAAATGTCGTTAGTCGGTCCCCGTCCCCACATGTTGGCTCATACGGAGGTCTACACACAATTGATTGATAAATATATGGTGCGCCATTTCATTAAACCCGGGATAACGGGTTGGGCGCAAACGAACGGATTCCGTGGTGAAACTAAAGAACTGTCACAGATGGAAGGTCGTGTGAAGGCTGACATTTGGTATATGGAGCATTGGACATTACTGCTTGATTTATATATCATTTATAAGACCATATTGAATATCGTTGTTGGTGAAAAGAATGCGTATTAGGGACAATGGTGCAATCTGTTTGTCTTTAAAAAATAATTTGTTTAATGAGAATATTATTACTGAATTGTCTATATCAGTTATTGTGGTATAATAATTCGATTTTTAATAAATAAATTAAAGTGGGGTACGAGTCTTTTTTAGTCAGAATGGCATAACACGAAGAGTATTTTCTTTAATTATCCTAACTGTTTTTATGCAAACATCCATCAATAATAAGCACATTGTCAAGAACACTGCGTACCTTTATGTACGATTAGTTGTATCCCTTGCTATAGGTCTGTTTACAAGCCGTATTATACTTTCCGCATTAGGAGTTTCTGACTATGGTATTTATAATATTGTGGGTGGATTCGTGTCGATGCTTTCACTTTTTACGATTTCATTAAGTGGTGCAACTTCCCGTTTTATCACTTTTGAATTAGGACGCGGAGATATGGAGCGTATGAAGAAGACATTTGCTACGCTTTCCACACTTGTCTACTTGCTAGCAGTTATAGTATTAATATTGGGTGAGACAGTCGGGTTATGGTTTGTTAAGGAATATCTTGTAATACCAGATGAGCGATGGAAGGCGGCGCTTTTTGTATATCATTGTTCTCTGTTGGCATTTATTGTTAATCTAATTGCATTGCCATATAATTCATGTGTTATTGCACATGAGAAGATGAACTTTTTTGCAATTGTTAGTGTATTAGACTCTGTATTGAAATTAGGGATAGTATATATGCTATATATATCACCTTTTGATCGTTTGAGAACTTATGCTGTATTGTTGGTTGCAATTGGTGTTATCATTCGTATAATATATATAATATATTGCAAACATACTTTTGAGGAGGCAAAAGTAAAGTGGGGTATTGATAAGAATATATTCAAAGATATTTTTTCCTATTCTGCATGGATAACTATTGGAGCTAGTTCCGCTATTTTTAAAGAGCAAGGTGTGAACGTGCTTGTCAATATGTTTTTCGGAGTATTGTTTAATGCTGCTAGAGGTATTAGTATGCAAGTCTATGGTGTAGTTAGTCAGTTCTCTTATAGTATCGGCCAAGCTATCACGCCGCAGATTACTAAGGAGTATGCAGTTGGGAATCTGCCACGTGCTATCAGTCTGACTTTTATATTGGCCAAGGTGCAAGGTATACTAATAATGACTTTGTCACTTCCTCTTTTATTGGAAACAAATTATGTACTAGGTTTATGGTTAGGAGAATTTCCTGATTATACGGTCGCTTTTATGCAATGGGCACTGATACTTTGCTATACTCGAACCTTGGAAGATACTCATGGTACACTCTATTTGGCAACGGGTAATGTCAAGTGCTTGCAGATTATAGGAGGAGGATTGATGTTGCTCAATATTCCTATTGATTATGTCTTTCTCAAACAGGGTTTCGAACCGATAATTACAATGATTATAGGTGCTGTTTTAGAAGTTGTGACAATGTTTGTTGCGTTCATGTATCTAAAGAAAATTGTGAAATTTCCTATACTATGTTTTTACAGAGAAGCTGTTCTTCCGCAATTGGTAGTATGCGGGCTTTCTTTAATTTTTCCTCTTCTGATATTATCTTTCTGGAAAGAGGCGTGTTTTCTGCGCTTTTGTTTGGTCAGTATCGTATCTGTATTTATGACAATTGGTTTGAGCTATTTGATTGTATTGAACATAAAAGAGAAAAACTTAATAATTGAAATAATAAAAAGTAAATTAAAAGGAAAATAGAAGGATGACATTTATTAATAAGATAAATAGAAAATTGCATACTCTGAGCGAAATTCGTGAGAGTAAGTATGTATTGAAGCAGATTGCCAATTACTTGTTGAACTTGGATGTACATATACTCTATGTACAACTTCCAAAAAGTAATAAAATTAAGGGACTTACAGAATTTGAACAAGAGCGTATAAAAAATTGGTGTTTCGATTTTAATAAATACAAAAAGGAGTTATCCAAGCTGAAGATGCTTTATGGCGAGGATATTACTCAGGAATATATACTTTCTGTTTTTGATGGTGGAGTAGTGGTAGATGGAGCAAAACGTAAAGTACTTCTTGATTTCCAGAGTGAACATCAGCACATAATTAATGGTCGTCGTATTACTGTTGGCCAACCTAAAAGATATCACAACACTATTTATACTCATGGAGCTTGTACGTGGCGTGGCACAGGCGTTGAAGATCAAGAAACTATAGCTTCATTTCTACAACAATTGATAAACATAGACTATCCATTGGCTTATCGCATTGTTAACAGTGCAATAGGTAGGGGGAGCAATATTAGGGATGATTTCGAAATGATTAAAGAACAAACATATTTTCCAGGAGATATTGTGATTCTTGGTTCTCATGGTGCTATAATGAATATTGGGCGTAGTTTCTTTGAGAAAATAGGAATTGTTTATCTTACAACATCGTCATTGTTTAACCGTCCACATAATTACGGCGAATGGTTTAATGATACAGTACTTCATACTAATAAACGAGGAAATAAAGTTCTAGCTGATGCCATTTATAAAGTTCTTAATGAAATGAAGTGGCTTACTTCTGGAGTTTTAATTGAAGAACATAAAAAACGGATATTGGGGAATAATAAATCTCTTACTAAGGGTGAACGTATTTATGGTGATAATCCTGAATTATTAAAATATATTGATTTGTTGCGGCAATACAAGCAAGGTGATGCAGAATCTAATATTGGTTGTATTGTGATGAACTGTAATCCGTTTACACTTGGACATCGTTATTTGATAGAATATGCTTCTTTGCGAGTGGACTATCTTTATATATTTGTGGTAGAAGAGAACCGCTCTTATTTTACATTTGATGATCGATTTGATCTTGTTTGTAAAGGTACAGCTGATTTGAAAAATGTTAGAGTGCTGCCTAGTGGGAACTTTATTATTTCCGCTATTACGTTTCCTGGTTATTTTTATAAGGACAATTTGAAGGAGGCGAAAATTGATTGTTCAAATGATCTTAACGTCTTTGCACAATATATTGCTCCAGCTTTGAATATAAAGAATCGTTTTGCAGGCGAAGAACCTTTGGATCCTGTCACCAATCAATATAATATGGCTATGGCAGAGATTTTGCCTCAATATGGTATACAATTTCATGTAATCCCTCGTAAAATAGAAGGGAAGGAGGTGATTAGTGCTTCTCGTGTTCGTCGTTATTTTGAAGCAGGTAAACTAGATGAAATAAAGGAGATTGTTCCGAATGCCACTTATAATTATCTAGTCAACCGATATAATAAAGAGCATGATTGAAATTAAGGATAAAAGTCAGTGTACAGGTTGTACAGCTTGTGCTAATGTTTGTACTCATCGTTTCATCACAATGTGTTTTGATGATGAAGGGCATTCTTATCCTTTGGTCGATACAGCTAATTGTGTGAATTGTGGCTTATGTGAGAAAGTTTGTCCTATGTTACATCAAGATGAGTTACCTAAAGATTATGATCTTGACCAACTTTCTGTTTATGCAGTTTACAATAAGGATGAGGTTATTCGAAACAGCAGTACATCTGGGGGGATTTTTACACTTCTTGCTGACTATGTTATAGATAAGGGAGGTATAGTTTATGCCGCTCGTTTTGATGAATACTATCATATTTATCATACATCGGTTGAATGTAAGGAGGAATTGCAAGCTTTTCGTGGAAGTAAGTATGCTCAAAGTGATTTGTCTGATGTTTTTTCTCAAATAAAACTCCAGTTGAGGAATGAACGCTATGTCTTGTTTGTTGGTACTCCTTGTCAGGTTGCAGGATTGAAAAGTTTTTTAATTAAGGAATATGATAAGCTTTATACCTGTGATTTTATTTGTATGTGTATATCTTCACCTAAGATATGGGAGGAATATCTTTCTGAGTATTGGGATAAGAATACTATTAAACGTATTGTATTTAAGGATAAACGTATAGGTTGGCATAGTTGGCGAATGTTGATTGAGGACGATAAGGGGGAGCATTTTTATCGAGGAATAGAAAATCCTTTTTTTTGTAGTTACTTGCAACATATAACTAATCGTCCCTCCTGTTTTTCTTGCCCATTCCGTCATATTCGTAGGGTGAGTGATATCACTATTGCAGATTGCTGGGGGATTGATAAAGTTAATAAAGAATTTGATGATGATAAAGGTTGTACTACAATGATACTTCAGTCACAAAAAGGTGTAGAAGTATTTAATTCTATAAAAGAGAAATTAGTTATTTCAAGTTATAATATAGGTTCAGTTATACAATACAATCCATACATTGTGAAACCAATAGAAAAAGCACCGGAATGTGATATCTTTTATCAGACTTATCGAGTATTGGGAATTCGAGCTGCGTTTGAAGAAATAAAGAGGCTTAATCACCCCTCGTTAATAAAGAAAATTATAAAAAAAATGAAAGGTGTATTTGAAGTATGAAGTTTACATTTAGACATCAGTGTTATGAATTATCCTTTTGGAAGAAAATTATTCCATATAGATTGCGTCCTTTTAGTAATTAAATGGGCATTGTATTCATTCACAAAGTCTTATGGGCAGAAGTGTTTTAATGAGGGAAAGAATATTAAAGTTAATGGTCTATGTCCTGGTCCAGTCAAGACATCGATGACAGTTAGCGAGAATTCTTCTCTATTACGTGGCGATATACCCAATAAACGAATAGGACTTCCTGAAGAAATAGCCGAATTAGCTTTAATGATAGTATACAGTTCAATGTATGGTATGAATGGACATATTATAGTGTGTGACGGTGGTGAGACATTAATATAAAAACATGTACGATGAAGGAGATTTCTTTGAATGTAGAAAATTATAATGAACATTTGTTTCATTATCCTTGTATAAATCCTATTGGAAAATATCTTGAAAATAAAATTGTTTGGGTATTAAACGACAATGAGAGTAATACTAAATATCTACGGTCCATAGTGGAGGCCGGTGCAAAAATTGAAAATATTTTAGAAATAGATCTTCTATGTAGTGTATTCACTCCTGAAATAGCTATTGTCTTTCCTCCAAAGCAATTAACGGATAATGTTCCTAGTGGTGATACACAAGAAGAATATTATCGTATTATGGAACATTATATACATTTTTCTCAGATGATGGTACATAGGATGAGTGACCAACCTACTACTTTCAATCATCTTCTTTTTGTCCTTCCACCATATGCCGATGAATATTCATGTGAGTTAGATAGAATGGCTTATTATGCTATCACTGGACTTGTAGCTGGGCTGGGTAAGATGTATGCTCCTAGAAGTATATTTGTAAATAGTGTAATACTGAATGATAATTTAGACATATTTTTAGTGTCCGACTGGATTGCTTATTTAGTGTCGGATAATTCAAATAATATTGTAGGTCAAAATATAAAACTATAATTTATGATTGCCTTTATATTGATTGTAACAGTAAATTTGATATTACTTTTAGTGGTCAATTACTACTATACTCATGTAGTAGTTCGTAACACACAGGAATATCACATAAAGCAAGTGGAACAAGGACAGTGGGATGCATTGGCCTTCGGCTCTGCCTATTGCCGTTTTGGTATAGATTTTTCTGGAACCGATATGAACGGTTATAATTTAGGTTTTGCTTCCCAGTTCTTCTATTATACCGATAAAATGTTACGTCAAAATGCTCGCTTTACGAAACGAGGTGGGCACATATTTTTAATATGTGCCCACCTCTGCTTTGCAGAGGTCGGCACAGGTTTATATGATGCAGATCGCTATATTAAGTTTCTTAAAAAAGAGTATCTTGGTTCGGAATATTCTTATTGGAAATATTTTAAGGAGGTTATTTTTCCTATATTTTTCCATCCCAAACGGACTGTAAGAGATATTTGGCATTCACTTAATAGACGTTTTGTTGATATGTATTCCTATAACCAAAATCCCCATGACGAACTGCAAGTGGATAAAGATGCTGAGAGGCGTTGTGCTGATTGGTGCTCTCAATTTGGTTTGAAAGATACTTTAACTGATGAAATCACTGATACTCTTGCTGATAAATTCAAGCAAACGAGTAAAATTCTAGAAGGTATGATAGATTTTTGTATTTCTCAAGGGTTACGTCCTATATTGGTATGTACTCCTATTAGTCACCATATGAATTTACGTCTTAGTGATCGATTTTTGGATAAAGTTCTTTTTTCTAATATTCGTAATGCCAATAAAGCTAATATTCCATTCCTAGACTATACCCGTGATGCTAGATTTCAAGATATTAAGTATTATTTTAATGCTGATATGATGAATGTTATAGGACGTAGGAAGTTTACAAAAATTTTGGTAGAAGATGTGAGAAAGCTGCGAAATGACTAAATTAATTATATAAAATTTCATATTTCTGAAAAAGAAGTATTATTATGAAGATAGGAATCTTGACATTTCATTATGCTCATAACTATGGGGCTATGTTACAAGCTTACGCACTTAGTACGTGGTTGAATAATAATGGATACGATGCTGTAATTATTGATTATCGATTACCTTTTATTTATGACAATCATCGAAAGTTTACATTTAGGCAGTTTGTAAAATATTATAGATCTAATAATAATTTGTTGTTTTCATTTTTGAAAGCTGCGAAGAATTATCGTACTCATAGAAATTTTTGTCGAATGGTCAAATGGACTCGTTTTGAAGACTTTTTAAATAATATACTGAGGAAAACAGATTATATTGAATCTATAGAACAGATTAATCAGCTGGGCTTGGACACAATTATTTGTGGTAGTGATCAAATATGGAATGAAAAGTTAACGGGAGGGTATATCCCTTTATATTTTGCCGAGGGTATTAAAAAGAGTATTAATAGAATTTCATATGCAGCTAGTACTGGAGATAATAGTGTAGAAAGCGACAAAGTTCATTGTTTTTGTAGTTTGTTGACTAATTTCGATCATATATCAGTTCGAGAAAAGGGGTTATCTGATTTTATGAATTTGAAGGGGGTAACTAACCAGTTAGTCCTTGATCCTATTTTTTTATTGGAAGATGTTCAATGGAAAAAAATAGAAAGGCTTCCGATAGAATCAGATTATGTAATGACTTATTCTTTTGGTGAGACTCCTCACTTTTTTGAAAAGGCACAGGATATATCTCGGCGTTTGAATAAGAAAATGATATGTTTCTTATTCTCTCCTCATAAAAATATACCAAAATCGGCAATACAGTACTATAGTGGCGGTCCGCAAGAATTTCTAGGTTATTTCAGTAAAGCTTCTTTTGTTATTACTAATTCTTTTCATGGTACTGCTTTTTCGATATTATATAAAAAACAATTTATTTGTATTCCTCCTCAACGAGGACGTGAGCGGACTGATTCTATATTAAGCTTATTAGGATTATGTGGAAGAATCATTGAAGATTATCAAGCTATAGGTGAATTGCGCCCTATAGACTATAAACAAGTTTATAGCACACTGGAACTGCTCCGTAATCAATCAAAATCTTACTTGGAAAAATCATTGCAGTTAGGAGGGAATAAGTGATTGTTTATGATTGAAAGAATGATGAAAATGTTTTGCAAATAATTTATGTTGTTAAATGTCTGTTTTGTGATCAATGTGTTTTTTGATAAAAAATGATTTTATCCTATGAATGTACTTTTTGTTGAAGAATCGTTGGATCCCTCGTTAGGAGGAATAGAACGAGTTACTTATTGCTTGTCTAAATATCTTACGAAAAGGGGTATTGGTTGTTATTTTATTTATTATCAAAATGATTATCCTAAAATCGAAAAGCAATATAAGCTGAAAGTAGATTTAAAACGGCAGGGTTGCAAAGAATTTAAAATCGAGGTTCTTTCTTTTGTTGAAAAGAATGAGATTGACGTAGTTATTAATCAAGATCAGTATCATTGGCGTTTAGAAATGATATATAGGGAATTGATAAATATTGGTAGTTGTAAAATTATTAATTGTTTTCATTTATCTCCTGACTATTTTAAATATAACAAACTGACCATAAAAGGAAAACTGAAAAATGTTGTTTATAAGCTTTTTACAGGTTATACGCCTGATGTTTATGTGAGGAAAAAAAATTACGAATTATGCGATCGTTTTGTGCTTTTATCCCAAAACTTCATGAACGATTTTATAAATCTTTATGGAGTGACTGATACTCATAAATTGATTTCTATTTCTAATCCTCTATCCTTTGATGAGAGTTTGGATATAAATGTTATTTCACAGAAAAAAAAGCAGGTTTTAATTATTTCTAGGTTGCAAGAAAGTCATAAAAATATTTGTTCTGCATTGCGTATATGGAAACGTATTGAGGATTATCAAATATTTGATTGGAAGTTAGTATTGGCTGGTTACGGGAGAGATGAGAAGTTGATTTTGGATTATATGAGCCAGCTTGAGTTGAAAAATGTTTGTTATGTAGGGAGGAGTAAGAATCCTCAAAAGTTATATCAAGAGTCGAAGATATTTATGATGACTTCTAATTTTGAAGGATTTGGAATGACCTTGACCGAAGCCTTACAAAATGCTTGTGTTCCTTTTGTTTTTAATACTTTTAGTTCTTTGCACGATATCATAGAGAGTGATTATAACGGTTTTATTATTCCGGCAAAAGACGAAATTTTATATGCAACAAAGATGATTGAATTTATGCAAGGGAAAAATCAAGATAAATACGCAGTTCAAGCTTTAGAGAGTAGTCGAAAATTTAGTATTGAAAATATAGGTTTGCAATGGATACATCTATTGAATGAACTTGTTGGATATAAGTAGAGATTTAAAGTTAAATGAAATTGAATGATAAATAATGAAACATCTTCTTCTAACAACAGATGACTATTATCCAAGAACTGGGGGAGTGCCAGCTGTAAGTCGATATCTTTGTGAAGGATTAGCACAAAAAGGGTATAAAGTAACAGTGGTAACTATTAAATATGGTTCATTACTTGCTAGAGAATCTTTTAATGGCGTTGATATTGTGAGATTTGAAATACATACTACTAGACTGAAATTTATATCAGGGGAAATTACAGAGTTTAAAAATTATATTCAACAGGCTAATGTAGATATACTTGTAAATGAATGTCCGGAGGCATTGACCTCTCGATGTCTATATCCTATTTTAGTAGATTTGAAAGATGTTATTAAAATACTGCACGTTCATGGTTTTGGTGGCCTTTTTCAATATCCATTAAAATTTGAAAGAAACAAATTATTAGATTCTTTAGGCAGGATATTGAAAGCTTTTAAATATCGCTTATTTTATTTTGTCTATTTGAGAAAATATCTGTCTTTATATGATTTATGTCTTTGTCTATCAGAAGTTGATAGTAGTAAAAAGACTTTGGAAAAATATGCTAAAAGGGTAAAAATCTTAAGGAATGCAGCGGATGATGTTTTTTTTAGGAATTTCAACCGTGAGAATCCGCTTTTTAAATATGTCCAGCTAGCTAATAAACGTTATTGTCTGAGCATTGCAAATTATTTTCCTTATAAAAATCAAAAAGGAATTTTACTAGAATTCTATAAATCTGTAAATGATGATATCTCAATTATATTTATAGGGAAGGGGTCTTTAGAATATCTCACAGAATTAATAGCTTATAATTTAGAATTAGAAAAGATTTATGGTAAAAAAGATGTGTTCTTTTTATCTGAAGTTGCTCGAGAAGATATTCCGGATATATTGTCAAATGCAACTTTATATTTGGTAGGAAGTCTTTTTGAAGAATTTTCTATTTCGATTATTGAGGCAATGGCAAAAGGAGTTCCATTTGTGAGTACCAATGTTGGAAATACAAGATTGTTGCCAGGAGGCATTATTGTTGAATCAATATCTCAGATGCATAAAAGTATAGATCTTTTATTAAATAATACTGAACTATATAAAGAATACTCACGTCAAGGTAGAGCTTATGCTATGCAAAATTGTCGAACGGAATATGCTGTGGATCAATTGGAAAAATATATTCAAGATTTAATGTAAGATGAAAAAAATTGTAGTTATTGGGGCTGGAGTCTCGGGTTTATCTATTGCACGTCTATTAGTTGATGGTGGAAACAAAGTAACTGTTATTGAAAAAGAGGATAAACCTGGTGGTTTGATCAAGTGTGATAATATAAATGGATGTTTGTATCATAAAGTGGGGGGACATGTATTTAATACCAAGCGGAAAGATGTATTGGAATGGTTTGAGAGTATCTTTGATAAAGAAAAGGATTTCTCAAAAGCAGATCGGAATTCCGTTGTTTCTATGCCGGATCGTAGATTAATTAATTATCCAGTAGAAAATCATGCTTATCAATTTACACCAGTTTTGTTAGACGAATTTATCGATAATTTGCAGGGGATGATTAAAAATGGGGATACAAAAGGTGAACCTACCAATTTTGCAGAATTTTTATATTTTCGTTTTGGAGCAATGCTTTATAGAGAGTATTTTCAACCCTATAATGAGAAAATATGGAAAAGAGACTTAACAACGGTTCCTTTGTCTTGGTTGGAAGGTAAACTCCCCATGCCAACTTTAAAAGAAATATTATATAATAATTTTATTCATTTAGAAGAGAAGAATTTTGTCCATAGTACTTTTTTCTATCCTCGATATGGCGGATCCCAATTTTTGGCTAATAAGTTGGCGGAAGAATTGGATATACGATATAATACACAAGTGGTTAGTCTAGAGAAAAGAAATGAATGTTGGTTGGTTAATAATGATTGTTTTGATCAGGTCATATTTTGTGGTAATATAAAAGATTTACCTGTACTTCTTAATAATGTAGTGGATATTTCAAGTTTTGAATCTATGATTGAGAAGTTGGAATATCATGGGACAACATCAGTTTTCTGTGAAATAGAGAAAAATCCATATAGCTGGATTTATTTACCATCAAGAGAGTATCAGGCACATCGTATTATATGTACAGGAAACTTTTCAGAAGCAAATAATACACCTGGGGTATTGACTGGTGTTGTAGAATTTACAGATCATATTTCTAAGGAAGATATTTTAAAAAATCTAGAAAAAATTCCTTTTTCTCCACGGTATCTTACTCATACTTATACAAAATATACTTATCCTATTCAAGATACTTTAACCAGAGAGATGATACTAAACTTGAAGAATATTTTAGAGAAGCAAGGACTTTATTTGTTAGGGCGATTTGCTGAATGGGAATATTATAATATGGATGCTGCAATGGGGGCGGCAATAGATATGTTTAATTCAAAATTGAAATAATATGATAGTTGTATATTCAAATGCGGGATTGGCAAATAGAATGTTTCATTATGCTTTATATAAAGCATTAGAAGTAAAAGGTATTGATGTCTATTTTGATGAAAAGAGCTATGTACCTGAATGGTCTTTTGAAACAACGACTTTGATGGATGTTTTTCCAAATATTCAATATCGTGAGTCTTTGCAATTTAAAAGAGCTTCTAAAAAAACGTTTTTAGATAAGATTGTAATACACTGTTCTAATTTATTTGGGGGGAGATATTATGTAAACTATCGATTTAAATATGATGATAAACTCTTTACTAAGTTAGAAACAAATCAAGATTTGTGTTTAATAGGTTTGTGGCAATCGGAAAAATATTTTATGGATGTGCGACAAGAAATACAAAAATGTTTTCAATATAGAAGTTTTGTGGATGATAAGAATGTGAAAACTGCTCAACAAATGCTGTCTGAAAATTCTGTCGCTATTCATGTGCGGAAAGGAGCAGATTATCAACAAAATAGAATATGGAAAAATACTTGTACGATAGATTATTATAGATTGGCTATAGACTATATACGTATGCATGTTCAAAATCCAGTTTTTTATGTGTTTACTGATAATAAAGACTGGGTAATTGAGAATTTTACTGATTTAGACTATACATTATGTGATTGGAATCCAACTTCTGGAAAACAAAATTATTTAGATATGCAATTGATGTCTTGCGCAAAACATAATGTTATAGCTAATAGTACGTATAGTTGGTGGGGAGCATGGCTAAATGAAAATTCAGATAAAATAGTAATAGCACCCAAACGTTGGTTTAATAAAATAGTAACACCGGATATTTTGCCAGAACAATGGATTAAGATATGATAAGTATAGAATGTAATATCATTTTATGAGAATAAATTTTGTTTCTTTCAGTCAATGGCTGATATTATGTGGTATAGTATGTGGAAAATATGGAGAGGTTATAATGCTGATTCTCTTTTTTTTCTTATTACTAACGTTCAAAAAGGGGCAAATATACAATTGTAAGGGAATTATTGTTTTTTTCTTTCTTTTGGGTTCATATACAATACCTCTATTATTATTCAATGGATATTCTCTAGCAAAGTTTATTCAACAGTATACTCTTCTTTTTTTCTGTGTGTTTATATATCGACAATTTTTTATATTGAATCGCACCAATTTAGATGCTTTATGGAATAAATATATACGTATCTCTTACTATGTCTCTGTCTTGGGAATCATTCAATTCATTATATGTTTGTTTATTGGTATAGATATATTTCCGAATGCATTTGTTCCAGATGGGAGAGTTATGCGTATTCATTCGATTTTTCAAGAGGCAGGGAATTTGGGGACATTCTTAATACCAGCAGTGGCGTATATTGTTTTTTCTCGGAATTTTTTTTTGACTCATATTCGTCTCTCTCTTATTGTATTAGTCGTTGAGTTATTAACATTTACAACTATTGCTTATACTGCTTTTCTCTTGATATTTGTAACTTGGTGTTATACATCTTTTAAATCTATACGTTATTTACTTATGGGTATAGTTGTTTTTGTGTTTTATTCGTTTATAACTTCTACACAGGTGTTGTCGGATAATGGAAATGATCTATTTTTAGTAATGAAAACAAAATTTATTCAAACGATTCCAAAAGCTGATAATTTTTCTCCTAATGATTTTGAAATGCTAAATTTAAGCTCTTATTCTATTTTATCTAATTTGTGGGTTGCTTCTCAAGCACCTATGCGGATGACAGGTACGGGATTGGGCAGTCATGAACTAAATTATGAACGTGTATATCAATCAGACGATCCAAAGTATGGTTCTAATAAAACTGATGCTTATTCTTTGTTGATTAGAATTTATTCAGAATTTGGCTACTTAGGACTATTCTTGTTTTTTGTTTTTCTCATTAAATTTTATAACCCTGCAAATGTAATGAGTAAATGTATGATCTTTCTTTTTATAAGTATGGGAGTTAGAGGGGGGCATTATACTTTATATGGAGTTGTTTTCTTTTCTTTTTTCTATTACTATTTACATAAAAAATTACAGCTGAAATGAAACTATTTATAAGATCTGTGATGTTTTTTCTGTTGCCTTCATTTATTCTTAATTTTTTCTTTTTTAAAACCTTCAAAAAAAGAATAAAAATAGGGTTCTCAATTGTGCTAGTAAAAGATATATCTTTATTAGATGGTTGTAAGATTGGACATTTTAATTTCATTAAATGTCCTTGCCTTAAAATGTCCGAGAGTGCAATGATCGGAAATTTAAACTTTATTAGAGGTAATTTTAGTTTGGAATTGAGAGAAGAATCAATGATTTATATGCAAAATAAAATTACTTCTTCAGGTTACTCTTTTCATGATGTTACTTTTGTATTAGGAAAATATGCTTCTATTCAAGTCGCTCATCTTTTTGATGTTACTGACAATATAAAAATAGGAGATAATACTCTTTTTGCTGGAGTTGGAACTCAAGTTTGGACTCATTCGTTCTATTTGGAAGACTCAGGAAAGGGGAGACACCGAATTGATGGTAGTGTTTCTATTGGAAATAATGTAAATATCAGTTCAAGATGTATTATATGCTGCGGGGTTAAAATTGCAGATTCTATAATTATTGGTGCAAACTCTTGTATATCTAAAGATTTAAAAAGTAAAGGATTGTATGTAAATCAGGAATTACGTTTCATTGAGTTTGATCCAGCAGAGAAAATGTCTTCTATGATTTGTCAGAAATCTATTGGTAAACTAAATATTTATAAAAAATAATAGTATGTTAGGCACAGTAGTGATAGTTAACGATTATGCTTACGTCAATGGAGGCGCAGGTTGGGTTGCGTTATCAACGGCAAAAGCTTTAAAAAAAAAAGGATATCGAGTTATATTATTTTCTGGAGTAGGTCCTATAGATGTCGGGCTTGTAGAACTTGGGATAGAGGTTGTCTGCTTGGGTATATCTGATATTTTACACGAAAAGAATAGACTGTATGCTTTTTGTCAAGGTTTATGGAATAAGAAAGCATATAATCTATTTTTAAATTTATTGAGTGCACTAAATAATAAAGAAACGATTATCCATTTTCACTCATGGAGTAAGTCTTTATCTCCCTCTGTTTTATATGCTACCAATAAGATGGGGTTTCATTCAGTTCTAACACTACATGATTTTTTTCTATATTGTCCTAATGGTGGTTTTTTTAATTATCAGAAGCAAAAGATTTGTTCTCTTAATCCTTTAAGTTTATCTTGTCTAGTATGTAATTGTGATGCAAGAAGTTATTCGCAAAAAGTTTGGAGGTGTATAAGGCAGTTCATTCAAAATAGAGTAGTTCGAAAGATGAATAATTTAACATGTATTTCTATATCAGATTTATCTTCTCGAATTTTTAATGAAAGTGATTGGCATGAGAAAGTTAGTAATATTCGAATAAATAATCCAATAGAGACAAAATTTACAACTGAATATGTATCAATAGAAAAAAATGAAACATATTTATTTATTGCTCGTCTTTCCTTAGAAAAAGGATTAGATTTATTTTGTGATGCTATATCTCAGTTAGGATTGAAAGGTTGTGTGTTAGGTGATGGCTATCTACTAGAGAGCTATCGACAGAAATATCCTACTATAGAATTTGCGGGTTGGGTATCAGGTGAAGATAAAAAATATTATTATCAAAGTGCTAAGGCTTTTATTTTTACGTCTAGATGGTATGAAACTTTTGGCTTGGTTGTTGCAGAAATGAAATCTTATGGTATTCCATGTATTGTCCCAGATAGGTGTGCAGCTAGTGAACAAATAGAGGAAGGAAAGACTGGTTACATATTTGAGAGTGGAAATTTAGAATCATTGAAAGAGTGTATTTGTAAATATGAGCAAACTGATATAATTAAACTTCAAAATAATATTTTAGATATATCTACTTCACAAAAATATTCAATGGAGGAGCATATTAAAGTGTTATTAAATGTTTATGAAGGAATTTTATTGTAAGGACTTACAGAATTTTGTATTTGTAAAATGACCATAACAAAACATATTCTAAAATGAAAATAAGAAGTAAAGCTCCATTACGTTTAGGTTTAGCTGGTGGCGGTTCGGATGTTTCACCATATAGTGATATTTATGGAGGGCTGATATTGAATGCAACTATTAATCTCTATGCATATTGTACCATAGAAGAAACGAATGACAACAAAATCGTAATCAATTCATATGATGTGTGTTGCCATAAAATCTATCCATTAGCAAAATGTTTGGATATTGATGGTGAAGCGAGTCTTGTCAAAGGTGTTTATAATAGAATAATGAGAGATTACGGTCTTGATGCGAAGTCTTTCAAAATTACAACCTATAACGATGCGCCGGCAGGTTCGGGTCTTGGCACGTCGTCAACAATGGTCGTATGTGTGTTGAAGGCATTTGTGGAATGGTTTAGCTTACCTCTTGGGGATTATGAGTTGTCTCGTCTTGCGTATGAAATTGAGCGTAAAGATTTAGGGTTATCTGGAGGTAGGCAGGATCAGTATGCTGCTGCATTTGGAGGGTTTAACTATATGGAGTTTCTTCAGAATGATCTGGTTATTGTTAACCCTTTGAAAATAAAACGGTGGATAATAGATGAACTTGAAGCTTCTATGATTCTTTATTTTACTGGTGCTTCTCGTAGTAGTGCCGCTATAATTGATGAGCAGAAGAAAAATACTTCGCAAGGTAATAGTGCCGCAATAGAAGCTATGCATAGAATAAAGCAGAGTGCGAGGGATATGAAACTTGCTCTTTTAAAAGGCGATATAGATAGTTTTGCAGATATACTTCGTGAGGGCTGGGAGAATAAAAAGAAAATGGCATCTCATATAACGAATCCTGTAATCCAAGAAGTAATGGATGTGGCTATGGAAGCTGGTGCAAAAGCAGGTAAAATATCTGGTGCTGGCGGTGGCGGATTTATAATGTTTATTGTTGAGCCGACTCGTAAGAAAGAGGTTATTGAGGCTCTTAAAAAAATGAGTGGCTTTGTTATGCCGTTCCAGTTTAGTGACGGAGGTGCTCACGGCTGGAAAATTTATTCTACAGATAACGTGCATTCGATGAATAATTTATAGTATAACCGATGAAAATTTTAGAAACAAGACTATACCAATACATAGACCTTCTTATTTTGAGATACCCTCAATTGATTGTTGCTAAGGATTGTATTGTTGAAGCGTATCAAATCCTTGAGGAGTCTTATACTAATGATGGAAAACTTTTAGTGGCAGGAAATGGTGGCTCTGCTGCTGATGCGGAACATATCGTTGGGGAATTGATGAAGGGCTTTGTTAATCCTAGAAAATTGGAAGCGGAGTATTCGGATGCATTGATTACTGTTAATAAAGAGCTGGGGAGAGTGTTGAGTGAGAATCTACAGGGTGCGCTCCCTGCTATTGCTTTAGATGGTCATTTAGCTCTAACTACTGCATATCTGAACGACTGTGAACCTTTACTTTGTTTTGCACAGCAAGTAAATGGATATGGAAGGAAAAGTGATGTGTTTCTTGGTATTTCTACTTCCGGGAATAGTAGAAATATACTGTATGCAGCGACTGTTGCAAAAGCTAAAGGGATGAAAGTAATTGGACTGACGGGTGAGAAAGATAGTAAATTATCAGAGATATCTGATACCTGTATTCAAGTTCCGGAGACAGAAACCTATAAGATACAGGAATTACATTTGCCTGTTTATCATTGCCTCTGTCTGATGCTGGAAGATACGTTTTTTGGAAAAGAATAATTTTTAGAATTAAATATATGAAGGTAGTAATAATGGCTGGTGGAAAAGGTACCCGTATTGCAACAGTTGCGGCTGATATACCTAAACCCATGATTAAAATATGTGGTAAACCTATCCTTGAACATCAGATAGAGAATCTTAAAGTTTGTGGACTCACCGATATTATTCTTGTTATAGGTCACTTGGGAGAAGTTATTCAGGAATATTTTGGAGATGGGGCAAAATGGGGAGTAAATATAGAGTATTTTGTAGAAGAACATCCACTGGGGACCGCTGGAGCATTGTTTATGATGCCACAATTGACAGACGATTTCTTATTGCTTTGTGGCGATGTTATAATAGATGTGAATTTCAACCGTTTTATTGCATTTCACAAGGCACATAAGGCATGGGCTAGTTTAATATCTCATCCTAACGGGCATCCTTATGATAGTTCTTTGTTGGTGACAGAGATTATGTCGCCAAAGGAGGTGGGAGGTATGCCGGAAGATACTCATAAAGTAATCCGCTGGATGAATAAAGAGGATGAGAGATTATACTATAAGAACAGAGTGAATGCTGGAGTCGAAATTGTTTCTCCTGAACTTCTAAAAGAAACAATGAAGAATTTTACTCCTCGTCACCCTGAGAATCCCAACAAGATAGATTTAGATCGTGATGTGCTGAAACCTAATATCAAAAGTGGTAGAATATATGCTTATGATACCCCTGAATATGTTAAAGATATGGGTACTCCTGATCGTTTTCATGAGGCTGAAACTGATATGTTGAAAGGGTTGGTATATGCAAGAAATCTCAAAAATAAGCAGAAAGCTATATTTCTTGATAGAGATGGAACGATAAATAAATTGGCAGGGTTTGTTACCAATCCGGAGCAGTTTGAACTGATACAGGATGTGACGGATGCAATTAAATTAATAAATAAATCAGGCTATCTGGCTATTGTTGTAACTAATCAGCCTGTGATTGCTCGTGGTGATTGTACTTTTGAAGAATTGCAGACTATTCATGACAAAATGGAAACGGAACTTGGGAAAAAGGGGGCTTTTGTTGATGCAATATATGTATGTCCTCATCACACGGACAAGGGGTTTGAAGGTGAACGACCTGAATATAAGTGTGACTGTAATTGTAGGAAACCGAAGCCGGGACTATTTTTACAGGCAGCTAAAGACTTTAATATAAATTTGTCACAATCCTATATGATAGGTGATAGTGATAGTGATATAGAAGCCGGTCAGAATGCCGGGGTGCAGAAATCATTAAAAATAGGGACTAGTGAAGGAAAAACGTTATTGGATCTCGTAAATCTCGTCTTGTCATATTAAAGTTTTCTTAATGAAGAAAAGAGTTCTACAAATATCAAATTACTATACACCGCATATAGGTGGTATAGAACAAACATGCCAGTACTTATCTGAAGGTTTGAAAGATGAATATGAAGTAAAAGTTATTTGTTTCAGTGAGGATAAAGAAACAAAAGTTCAAGAAACCAATGGGATTCAAATAATAAAACCGGGAGTTTTTCTTAGTGTAGCTAGGCAAGATTTGTCTTTTTCATATTGGGGCCATTTATATAAGGTTATTAAAACGTGGAAGCCGGATGTGATTCATTTTCATTATCCTAATCCTTTTGTAACAGCACTTCTTCTTCCCATTATACCAAGAACCACGAAATTATATGTACAATGGCATCTTGATATAACAAAGCAAAAGAAGATATATCCTTTTATTAAGCCTTTTGAAACAATATTGCTAAAAAGAGCGGATCTGATTGCACCTACATCACCTAATTATCGCGATTCGTCCAAAACTTTATTCCCATTTAGAAATAAAACAACTATTCTTCCAAGTGCTATAGATATTCAAAAGTTAAATGTAAATACTGGAGATATAGAAATCATACAAAGAATAAAAGATAAAGCGAAAGGGCGAAAAATTGTTTTCTTTATTGGCAGGCATGTTCTTCATAAAGGAATCCAGGATTTGATTGAGGCTGAACAGCTGATAAAGAATGATTGCTATATTTTTATAGGAGGAGTGGGACCAATAACTGATGAAATGAAAGCTATTTGTAAATCAAATAGGGTTGAATTTGTGGGTAGACTATCCGATCAGGAGAAGAAATGTTATTATCATGCAGCTGACATTTTTGCATTTCCTTCTTATACAAAAGCAGAAGGTTTTGGCTTGACATTAGCAGAAGCAATGTATTGTAATGCTGTTCCTGTAACATATACGATAGAAGGCTCGGGAGTTAATTGGGTATCACTTCATGAAGTTACGGGTTTAGAGGTCCCCAATAGGAATGTTGCAGAATATGCTAAGGCGATAGATGAATTGTTGTCAGATGATAAAAAAAGAAATGATTTCGCGGAGACGGCTCATCAACGGATTGTCGAAAATTTCACCATTGAGAAAGAAATCTTGAATTTAAAAAAACAATATAAGGAATTACTATGAATTATATAATAATAGGTGGCACGGGGTTTATTGGTACACATCTTACAATTTTAATAAAACAACAGTATCCTGATGCTCAAGTATACAATCTTGATATTGTGAAGCCCGGTACTCCATTACTTACCGTAAAAAACTATGTGAGTCCACTGAAAGAAGAGCAGGTATTGCAGTCTGTATTTGTAGAGTGTGATGTCCGCAAGTCTATAGAACACCTTACTTTTACTCCCACTTCCGAAGACGTCATCTTTAACTTTGCAGCCGTTCATCGTACTCCGGGGCATCCGGATCAGGCTTATTTTGAGACGAATATTCGTGGTGCAGAGAATGTATGCGCTTTTGCAGAGAAGTTCGGAATAAAGAAAATAGTTTTTACCAGTTCCATAGCTCCTTATGGTGCAGCAGAAGATTTGAAAACAGAAGATACGCTTCCCACACCGAACACGCCTTATGGAATTTCTAAGTTAGTGGCTGAAAAAATACATACGATTTGGCAGGCAAAAAGGTCGAACGAACGACAACTTACTATTGTTCGTCCGGGTGTGGTATTCGGTAAAGGGGAAAATGGTAACTTTACCCGTTTGTATTGGGGGATCCGTGGTGGTAAGTTCTTCTATCCGGGTCGTAAAGATACGATTAAAGCTTGCATTTATGTGAAAGAATTGGTTCGCTTTATGCTTTACCGGTTGGAGAATCATAGCGAAGGAGTAGAGTTATATAACTGTACATTTGAACCGGCTTTTACTATCGAGCAAATAGTAGAAACGATGAAAAAGGCTACGGGATTACAACGTACCATTGTCAAGGTGCCGGGAAGTCTTCTAATGACAGTTGCAAGTATTGTCGGTCCGTTAGGGGGAAAGGCACTAGGTATTTGTCCGGCTCGTGTGAAGAAGTTAATGATCTCTACTAATATATGTGGAAAGAAACTGGCTGATTCGGGGTATAAGTTTCATTATACATTTGAAGAAGCTATTAAGGATTGGTATAGAGATAATGATGGTCAGTGTTTGAGATGATTTTTCTTAAACAATTTGGGTATATATAATAAATGTTGAAAATGTTGAGATGTAATAAACACGTGAGTGTTTCGTATGTGAGATGAAGAAAAATGTAGGTCCCTAGCTTCATGCTGTTTACAGCATGAAGCTCCTACATTGTGGATTAGAAATAGCGCGACGGCGCATTTCTAATCTACGCCCTGACATCGGAGGTTAAAGCCGATGTGAATTTCCCACTATATCAACTGTCTGTGAAGATCGTTGATATTTCCTGATTTTACGTATAGTGATGTATTTAGATACACAAATATAAAGAAAAAACATTGGGAGATTTGTATCGAAATATCCCAATGTTTGATTTCAATTATTGAGATGTTTTTTTCAAATCTCCCGATGTTTTTCCAGTTCTCCAAAAGGACAAAAGGACAAAAAGGACATATATGACTGTTATTATTCATCTTAGTATAAGAATTATGAGGTATATTGCTGATTTTTATTATGTTAAGTGATTTTGTAGACGTGTAACCTTACGAATATTGAAATCGTGTATTGCGCCAACCTGAATCGTTTTGTCTGTCATGAAATGATTGGGCAACTCTTGAACGAAATTACCTATATTGTCAGGATTATTTAGTGAAAGGGCTGTGCTTGGAAAGAAGAGCGACATCTTGTTCGCGTTTGCTTCCGTCTTCAGTAACACAATCATTCGACAATAAGGTAAGATTATTGTACGAATTTCGGGGAAATAAAGGAGCTCCTTTCTGGAATTCCTCTCCCAACTAATAGGCTTCGTCGTTGGCATTGGAATTTTTATAGTACCATAGGGGATTTTTGTCCTTATGTCCTTTTGGCCTTTTGAAAGGAGGGCACGTTGGTGGGGGAAAAAAGAGGTGTATGAGATTTATAACTTGCTTGTATCCAGACGATAAACTCTTGTTGTTTTTTTAGGGACGAAAATTTATATGCTCGAAAAAATGCAGGAAGCTCACGCAATATGCTTTTTTGCGAATAGTGTCAGTGACAGTTGATTTTAGCAGTGAATCGCTGATTGTTTCCCTATGTGGACAATGTTTGATAAAGTAATAAAAACTGAAATATTATAAATTATTAATCATAGAATGACATGGCAAAAGAAAAACAGAAACCATACGAGTTTTTAAGCAATTTGGTATTGGCTTTAATGGGAACGGATCGTATTTTCAGTAACAGTTTCTTTTCCAGCGAATTTGCTATCTCTCCCAGTACACTGAGTGAGATAAGACGGGGAGAGGATATGTGCATTTATCAGTATGTACGGGTGATACGGTGTATGATGAAGTATCTTCATTTAATTGTTCGGATGGATATGTTATTGAAGGAATTAAGAGCCGTATTAGCTTCTAATTGTGATTTGGTGGTTGCTACGATTCCGCACCGTTTTCACGGAACTTACCAACCGAAAGAGTGGGTGGTAGTAATGCATTGGGATGGTATAAGATAAATGTTGAAATGAAGAAATATGTAGGTCCCTAGATTCATGATAAACTCATGAAATCCCTACATTTTGCAGGTTAGAAATCGTACAGCGGTATATTTTTAACTTGGCCCTCATATCGGTGTAAAAACTGATATGTATCTATATGTGAAATATGCCAGCTGTCTGTGAGGATCGTTGGCATATTGTTTTTAGGGGAGATGTTGGTTAACGCTATCTTTTTGTCTGTTTAAGAAAAAATAATAATGTCTTGTATAATACCTGTTTTCGGATTTACTTGTTATCTTTGTGATGTATATATAATATATATATGATTGATATGGAAAATTTGCAAAGATTATATCCTATCGGGATACAGACATTCTCGAAGATACGGGAGGGAAATTACCTCTATATTGATAAAACAGAATATGTTTACCGGATGACACATTCGGCGTCTGACTATATGTTTTTAAGTCGCCCACGGCGTTTTGGAAAGTCATTGCTCACTTCTACGTTACACAGTTATTTTTCCGGTCATAAAGAACTGTTCAGAGGGTTGGCTATTGAGAAGCTGGAGAAAGAATGGATGGAGTACCCGGTACTACATTTCGATATGAGTACCGCCAAACATGTAGATGAGGAACAGTTATTTCAAGAATTGAATTTGAAATTGTTCAATTACGAAGAAATTTATGGAAGGTTAGAGGAGGAGATTAATCCCAATCAGCGTTTGATGGGGTTGATAAAGCGTGCTTATCAACAAACAGGTAAGAAAGTGGTCGTACTTATCGACGAATACGATGCTCCTTTGCTGGATGTGGCGCATGAACGGGAAAATCTTGATGTATTGCGCAACATCATGCGCAACTTCTACAGTCCATTGAAAGCGTGTGATCCTTATCTGCGATATGTGTTTCTGACTGGCATTACCAAATTCTCCCAACTCAGTATATTCAGCGAACTTAATAATATTGAGAATATTAGTATGGATGAACCTTATGCTGCCATCTGTGGTATTAGTGAGGATGAAATACGTTCTCAAATGAAAGAAGATGTGGAGGGGTTGGCGAAGAAGTTGGAGGTTACTCCAGAAGAAGCTTTGATGAAACTGAAAGAAAATTATGACGGGTATCACTTTACTTACCCGTCGCCTGACATATACAATCCATTCAGTCTGCTTACAGCTATGGAAAAAGGTAAGATTGGTTCTTATTGGTTTGGCAGTGGTACGCCTACATATCTGATAAAGATGCTGGATAAGTTTGGCGTAGTACCTTCCGAAATCGGGAAGAAAAAGGCCGCTGTAGAGGATTTTGATGCACCAACAGAAAGGATGACAAGCATTATTCCGTTGTTATATCAAAGTGGTTATATTACGATAAAGGACTATGATGAAGAATTGGACTTATATACATTGGATATCCCCAATAAGGAAGTAAGAATAGGCTTAATGAAAAGTCTTCTCCCATATTATGTTGCTAGTAAAGCACCGGAAACCAATACTATGGTGGCGTATCTTTCTCGAGATATCCGTAATGGGGATATAGATGCTGCATTGCGTCGTTTGCAAATGTTCTTGTCCACCATACCTCAGTGCGATAATACGAAATATGAGGGACATTATCAGCAGATATTTTATATCATATTCAGTTTATTGGGGTATTATGTGGATGTAGAAGTTCGTACTCCCCGTGGACGAGTGGATATGGTACTTCGTACAGAAACCACATTGTATGTGATGGAATTGAAGTTGGATAAAGGAGCGGATCGGGCGATGGAACAGATTAACTTGAAGAATTATCCCGAACGTTTTGCTTTGTGTGGGCTCCCGATTATAAAGATAGCTGTCAGTTTTGATAGTGAACGATGCACAATTGGGGAATGGAAGATTATGGAAGGATGATTATGTTTTTTAGGATGGTTAAAGAATATAAAAAAAGAGCAAACTCATAATATTCCTAAATCTTTCCGGAATCTGTATCGTTATTTGTAGCATAGAATAAAGTATAGTATTAACGCTAAAAGAATAACGATTATGAAGAAAATTCTATCTCTACTTGTACTGGCTCTGGTAGCCGTGCAGTTTTCATTCGCAAAAGATGTGATAACTAAAGACATGAATCAGTTGCCGCTTCCGGCGCGTAATTTTATCAATAGTAATTTTACAAAACCACAGGTTGCCCATATCAAAATTGATAAGGATATGATGGAATCTACCAAGTATGAAGTGGTATTGATGGATGGTACGGAAATTGATTTTGACAGTAAGGGAAACTGGGAAGAGGTAAGTGCTAAGAAAGGGCAGACTGTTCCTGTTAGTATTGTTCCGGGATTTGCTGTCAACTACCTGAAAGCGCATAATTTTGTGAATGAAGGAGTGACAAAAGTGGAACGTGACCGCAAGGGGTATGAGATTGAATTGTCTACCGGGCTTTCTTTCAAATTTGATAAGAAAGGAAAATTTATCAAGACCGATGATTAACTAGTTGCAGTAAATAGACCTAAACAAGAAGATAACTATGTGGAGATTTAAGTTTAGCGCATGGGTAGTAGTGTTGCTTATGGCTGCCTTTTCTTTCGGCGCATGTGATAATGACGATGATGATACTTTTGTTCCTCCCAGTAATATTACGGAGGCCTTGAAACAGGTATATCCGGCTGCCCAGAATATAGAATGGGAGATGAAAGGTGCTTATTATGTAGCTGACTGTTGGGTGAGTAATGATGAATTGGAAGTCTGGTTTGATGCTAATGCCAACTGGGTGATGACAGAAAATGAACTGAACAGTATTGATCAGTTGGTGCCGGCTGTTTATACGGCTTTTATGGATTCTAAATATAACGCGTGGGTAGTGACAGATGTATATGTGTTGACATTTCCACAGAATCCGATGGAATCTGTGATTCAGGTGAAACAAGGTAGCCAGCGCTACTCGCTTTATTTCACGCAGGATGGCGGATTGATACATGAAAAAGATATCAGTAATGGAGACGATACGAATTGGCCGCCAACTGAATAACTTTTAATCATAAAAATGACAACGGACTATTTCTATAAAAGGAATGGTCCGTTGCTTTTTATAATTACATTTGTTTGTAATCTTTGGCCAATCCTCCTTCACTTGTTTCTTTATAGAGTGACGGTAGGTCATGTCCGGTCTGTTTCATCACTTGCACTACTTTGTCGAAAGAGACACGGTGCATGCCATCGGTAAAAGCTGAATAAAGATTAGCATCCAGCGCACGTGCGGCGGCGTATGCATTTCGTTCGATACAGGGAATTTGTACCAATCCGCATACCGGGTCGCAAGTCATTCCCAAATGGTGTTCCAAGCCCATTTCTGCTGCATACTCAATTTGTGCAGGGCTGCCCCCGAACAATTGATTGGCGGCAGCCGAAGCCATTGCGCAGGCAACACCTACTTCTCCCTGACAACCTACTTCTGCTCCGGAAATGGATGCGTTGAATTTGACGATGTTGCCAAATAAACCGGCAGTGGCTAACGCACGTAAAATGCGCATATCGCTAAAGTCACGGCTTTTTTGAAGATGATAAAGTACGGCAGGCATAACTCCACAAGAACCACAGGTAGGAGCGGTTACTATTTTACCACCGGAAGCATTTTCTTCACTTACTGCCAAAGCATAAGAGAAGACGAGCCCTCTGGATTGCAGGGATTGTTTGTATCCGGTAGCACGTATGTAATAAGTGGAGGCTTTCCGCCGGAGATTTAGTGGTCCGGGTAGTACGCCCTCTGCTTCGAGTCCACGGTGAATGGCATCTTTCATGGTAGCCCACACTTCAGCCAGATAGTCCCATATATCTTCTTCCTCACATTCCTTTACGTATTCCCAATAACTTTTTCCGGTATCTTCACACCATTGGAGTATTTCAGTCATGTTTTCCATACCATATACATCGGGGCTTTCGATGGTTGGATTGTCATTATTTTCTGCCAGTGCACCACCACCGATGCTATAAACAGTCCAATTCTCCTGCACTTTATCGTTGCTATCCAAAGCCGCAAATGTCATTCCGTTCGGATGGAACGGTAGAAAGACTTTGGGCTGCCACACAATTTCTACCGGGGCAGTGGGTTGCAAGGTGTCTATAATGGCTACATCCGTCATGTGTCCTTTGCCTGTAGCAGCTAAACTGCCGTAAAGGGTTACTTTAAAAGATGCAGCATCCGGATGACGTTCCAGAAACATTTCGGCAGCTTTGCGCGGTCCCATAGTGTGGCTACTGGAAGGTCCTGTGCCTATTCTATATAGCTCTTTTATCGATTTCATGATTGATGATGTGTTTTTGTTAATACCATTTCTTTTTTCTGAAGTACAAATATACAATAATACCGATAATTGCCATTATAATCCAGGCAAATAAATACCCGTACTGCCATTCCAGTTCCGGCATCCATTTGTAATTCATTCCCCATACTCCAACCAGAAATGTCAAAGGGATGAAAATAGTGGATACGATGGTCAGCCTCTTCATGATATCGTTCATTCGTAAGTCATTGTTGGAGATGTATAGATCGACTAATGAAGAAAGGGTTTCCCGGCAGATTTCGATGGTTTGTAATACAAATTGCAAGTGGTCGTTTACATCATTGAAAAAAGCACGGTTCACTTTATGGATGAGCAGGTTTTCTGCCCTCAGTAGCTTTATATATTGTTCTTTTAAGGGGAGAATTGCTTTTTTCATTAGCATATATTGGCGTCGTAATGCTTGAATCTGGATACCGATGTCGTCTCCGCTGGTGATGGTTAGCAATTCTTCTTCCAAATCTTCGAGTGCGTCATCGATGGAAGAGATGGTTGAAATGTAGTTTCCCATCACGCTGTTGAGCAGTACGCTAAGTAGATAATCTGTTTGACGGCTGCGTATCTTCAGAACATCATTACGCAAGGCAGAACTGACATCATCAAAGAAATCAGTTTCTTTTTCGAGGAAAGTCAGTACATAATTATTTCCTATGATAAGGCAGACTTGCTGTTGGAGCAGTTCGTCCAGTTCATTTTCTTCTTTATGTTCGTTCGGATAGAATATCTTTAAGATCAGGACAATGTATTTATCATGTTCTTCTATCTTAGTCGGATGATCCGCATTTAATATATCTTGTAAAACAAGGAAGTCTATTTCGAAATGACTGCAAATTTCCCGGATAGTTTCTGTGTTTTTCATTCCGTGTATCTGTAGCCAGTTGATTTGATCGTTGTTTAGCGTACCTTTGATGGCCTGAAAAGTGTCACTAGAGCTTTCCTGCATCTCGGTAGCATTGTAAGTACAAAGATGTAAATGGGTAGGAGTAAGACTTTCTCCTGTGTAAATAAGCTTTTCGCTTAACAGATTATTTTTCATGCTTTATTCTCGTTTTAGAAAACCACTGTAACAAAGGTAGTGGTTTTCTAAATGAGAACAAGTTCTTTGAACGTTTTGTTTACGTGTCAGTCAAAATCGACTACTGTGATTCCGGCACCGCCAAACTGTACATGTTCGTCGGCATAGTGGCTGACTCCTGGTACGGTGGCCAGATATTGGCGGATAAGTGTACGAAGTATTCCCGTTCCTGTGCCGTGAAGGATACGTACACGATCCATGCCGACTAATATGGCGTCATCAATAAAATAGGTGACTGCCTGTAAGGCTTCATCCCCACGCATTCCGCGTACATCAATGTCCTGTTTGAAGCTAAGCTTCTTTTCATACATCTGATCGTGTGTCTGGCTGCTGACAAAAGTGCTTTTTGCAATCCCTTCCGTCTTGGGCGTATGATTGGTACGTTCCAGACGGTCTATTTTTACGGTCGTTTTTATGCTTCCAAAAGCAACAGTCGCATTTTTACCACTGATTTCCATCACTTGGCCGACGCTTGTCTGTCCTTTGATTTTTACATTTTCTCCTATTGCAATCGGCACTATTTTAGGGGCACTTGATGGAGAAGAGACTGCAGCTTTCGGTTCACTCTTCTTGTTTTTCTTCCGTTCTTGCTTTTCCTTTAGTTTCTCCATTTTTTTTGCAATCTTCTCTTCATGCTCTTTAGATGCCAATGCATCCAGAGAAGTACGGAAGTCTGTCAGTTCCTGACGTGCCTGGCGCGTCTTTTCCTTTTCAGCTTGCGCTTCCTTTATTGTACGAATCGTATTTTCAATGCGGGCATTGGATTCCTGAAGCATGCGTTCCGCTTCTTCTTTTGCTTGCCGGATAATCTCTTTCCGGGATTTTTGCAATTCTTCCATCTCTGTCTGGTAACGGGCAATGGTTTCTTCCATGTGCTTTTCCCGTTGACGGATGGTTTGACGTTTCCCTTCCCAGTAACGCTTGTCGCGTACAATGTCCTGAAGGTATTTGTCTGCATTGACATATTCGCTTCCTACGATTTCCGAAGCATCTGCGATGACATCTTCCGGTAGTCCGATTTTTCGTGCAATTTCTACGGCGAACGAACTTCCCGGATTACCGATTTGTAATAGGAAAAGTGCTTGCATGAGATGACGGTCGTAAAGCATGGCTCCGTTCACTACTCCTTCATGATCTTCAGCAAAATGTTTCAGATTCTGGTAGTGGGTAGTGATGACTCCGAATGTTCCTTTCTGGTTGAAACGTTTAAGTACGGCTTCGGCAATAGCACCTCCGATTTGTGGCTCTGTACCTCCACCGAACTCGTCAATCAGGATGAGGCTCCGTTCGTTGCAGCTCTTCATCATGATTTTCATGTTGGTCAAGTGAGAAGAGTAGGTACTCAAATCATCTTCAATAGATTGCTCATCACCAATATCGATAAAGATGCTGCTGAATATACCGGCATGACTACGTTCGTGCAAGGGAATCAGCATACCGCATTGCAGCATATATTGCAGTAAGCCGACTGTTTTCAAACAGACGGACTTACCTCCGGCATTCGGTCCGGATATAATAAGGATACGTTGTTTTTGATCGAGCTCTATATCCAGTGGTACAACTTTCTTTCCATGTTTGGCTAATGAAAGTTGTAATAAAGGATGCACTGCCATTGTCCAATCCAGTAGTTGCTCATTCTCTACGGCGGGTTTCAGACTATTGGTCTGTATGGCGAAGTAACTTTTCGCACGGATAAAATCTATCTCTGCCAGAAATTCGTATGATTGAAGAATTTCCGGAATAGATGGACGAAGGATATTCGAGAACTCGGTAAGGATACGAATGATCTCACGTCGTTCATCACCTTCGAGTTCACGGATGCGGTTGTTGGCTTCTACCACTTCCGCCGGTTCTATAAACACAGTTTTTCCACTGGCGGATTCATCGTGTACGATACCTTTGATTTTTCGCTTGAGTCCGGGGGCAACTGGAATCACCAGACGTCCGTCACGCATGGTGGGAGCTACATCTTTGTCCACGTATCCTTCGGACTGCGCACTACGCAGGATGCTGTTTAATGAACGGGAAATATTTCCCATCGTACTGGCAAGTTCGCGACGTATGCGGGCTAATTCGGTAGAGGCATTATCCTTGATTTTTCCATATTTGTTAAGAATGCCGTCTATTTTTCCTATCAGTTGCGGGAACACGGCAATATCTCCTGCCAGTCGTTGCAGGCTGGGGTAGGGGGTATTGTTTCCTTCTTCATCTTCATTCCGATGCAGAAAGCGTACAATGTCACGGATGGTTTCTAATGAACGGCGTAGATCAAATAATTCTTGTTCGTCCAAATACATTCCTTCTATTCGCACACGTTTTAGCGAAGGACGGACATCAAAGAAAAATTGATCGGGAAATCCGTCCTCTTCCTGGATGATGCGGACAAACTCTGTTACTTGGTTTAATTTCTCCTCAACCTCTTCATGTTGCTCGGAAAAGTTCATGTCTGTAACTCTTTCTTCACCTAAAGTACTGAGGCACTTATCTTTTAGTAACTGTCTTATCTGGTCGAATCCTATCTTTTGCTCAAAGTTTTGAGGGTATATCATATTTCTGTTCTTACTAATGAACTGCAAAAATACGATTAATTCGCGAAAAAAATATCAGAATGTTTGCAGATTTAAAAATGATTCGTACCTTTGCACCGCTTTCAACGGAAAGCACTTCTGATAAAGGAGTTTTGGAGAGGTGGCAGAGTGGTCGATTGCGGCGGTCTTGAAAACCGTTGTACTGCGAGGTACCCGGGGTTCGAATCCCTGTCTCTCCGCAATAAATGCTGAAAATCAGTAAATTACAAAACAAACACCCAATTTTACACCCAAGAATGTAAAGTTGGGTGTTTTTGTATTATTTAAGATTATACCCTTAATAAGGACACACCCCAATGTTATTGGTGGTATAATTGCAAAAAGTTATTTAAAGCATTGTTATTGATTAAGTTTATTCAATCGCATAACGATTGACGTTTGACTTCTGCCCATTTTGTTTGCAATATATTTGACGCTCTTTCCCTCATTATGCAGTTTCAATAGAAATTGGTCTGCACTTCTTGTCCATCTCTTATTGGCATTGGGGTGCTTCACATAGCTATCTTCTGAAACCTTTTCAGGATGCAAAAATTCATCCACAAATACAGAGGGAAAACGCTTGTCATATAGCACAAGAGTTTTCATCTTTGCTCTTGTTATTGCTACATAAAACAATCTACGTTCTTCTCCATATGGGAATTGGTCGCTTTTAGTTAGTACATAGTTAAGCACAGGGTCGTCACTAACAAGAGACGGGAAGCCATAAGTATCCTTGTTACATTGCAATAGTATTACATAATCTGCTTCAAGACCTTTTGACTTATGTACGGTCAAAAACTCTATTTTTTGTCCTCCTATCACATAGTAGAATCTATTACCCTCCTTTATAGATTGATACATAAAGGAGAGGTAGTAATCATCAAAAGAATAACGCCCTAATAGGAATATTGATTTATCCGATGGAATAGAAGCCACAAGTTGCCCTATCGTATTGCAGTAATCTCGTCTATCGTAAGCATAGAATTCCAACTCAGTTCTCATTTCAGAACTGAACGAATGGATATTCTTTTGTATTTGGGCTTTATTGCGTTGTATGAAGTTCGAAGACAAAGAAACCAAAGGTTCTCCAAATCTGTATGTCGTTTCAATCTTGTTTATCTCCGTTGTTCCAAAATATTCGGGGAATTGATTGAATAGAGCCATATCACTTCCCGAAAAACGATAAATAGACTGCCAATCATCACCCACACAATACAACTTTGCAGGAGGATTCCCTTCTCGCAATACTTTCAAGAAATTGTAACGGTCAACTGAAATATCTTGAAACTCATCCACTATGATATAATCATATTCAACAGGGTGTGAAGTACGACATATCTCAGTGGCTTGAAGAATAGCATCGGTAAAATCAATTTGGTTACTATCGCTTAACGCATTTATGTAGCGTTCATATACAGGTTGAAATATATTCTTGATGATAAACACACTTCGTTCATCATCTGCATTTTTGGCTTGTTTCAAAACCTCTTTAACTGATTTACAACTTGATTTTACCAATGTAACGAAAGTAACAACAAGTCGTATAAACGCCTTTTCCTGCTTGCTGCCTTTGGGTAGTACTAAATCGTATAACTCCTCATCGGTTTTTTCTTGAATTGGTACACCTGCTTCAGCTAATAGTTTACGGAGTTTATCCCTAATATCAGAATAATGGAAATCTGCACTTGATGTCACTAAAAGTTGTGTACCAAATTTCTCGTGAGCCGCTTTTTTCCAAGTTATACCATCATTGTATTTCTGATTGGCTTCTTCGTAGGTTATACCCTTGTCTTTTGCGAACCAAGCAGGAACAAGCCCGTGTTCATCAACTCCGAAATGTTCAAGATAGATGCGTTTGGTTACTCCTCCTTGCTTAAAATATATTGAGAAGTCGGGACGATATTGTGAGTGCATCTCATCTGCTAATTGATGTTCGTATGGTTCTTCATATCTGAATTTCACTCCCAGCGAGGACAAAGCAAAACATATTTTTTGTTCTTGTTCACTTCTCACATATATGGCTCTGCCGTCCATATCGGGGAACATCGCCTTTAGCTGCACATTCTTTTGCTCTGATAATTGCTCTCGTCTTTCATTCTTGCGTTGTTCCCAATCGGCTTCATTCGTTTGGTAATCAATAAAGTATTCTACTATACTTTTCTTGAAAGACGATTTATCTAACAATTTGTGATATATATCAACAAACAATGAATCTGTATTGTCGCAAATCGATGGTTTTGTGCCTGTTGTTTTGCCTATAATATCAATGGCTAACTTATGGAATGTGTAACCTTTCAATCCATTGGTCGCCATTCTTTCGGTTAGTTCGGCTGCTGCTTTGTTGGTATAACTGATAAGTAAAATTCTTTCAGGTGCTATACCCTTGATTTCGGTGAGATATTTAACCTTACCGACAATTGAAGAGGTTTTACCACTACCTGCACTGCTGACTACTAAACAATTATCCTCTTCTGAAACAATTGAGCGTCTTTGTTGCTTGTCTAATGGGTATTTTAGGCAATGGTCGAAAAAGTCCCTGTGCGTGTCAAGTAGAAAGGTTATAACACCATCATTATGTTGTTTTACAAGTTTGTTGATTCTTCCAAAGTCGTTAATGAATTTGGATATGGTTTCTGATGGAGTGATGTTAAAGGCTTCAAGTTTCTTCAGAAGTGAATATGCCTCTTGGAAATGTACCTTATAATGATTGATGAAATCTTTTTCTTGCGTTGCGGAGATTACCCTGCCATAAAAGCCATTATTTAAGTCTGAGGGAATATCTATAAACGTCCCCTCATTAAGAGCCGATAATCTCTCTCTTGCTTGCTCATAATTTGATTTCTCGCTATATGCAGATATATGGTTTAGCTTTTCTGCAAGCTCTTTGGATTTGTTTTTTAGGCGTGTTCGTACCATCGCTATTACAATAACCGAAATAGCAATTATACAAATAACCAAAATAAACGCCCATTGCATATTAAAAAAATAGCAGTTAATAATATTTGCTTTGCATAAAAATTAGCGTACTACGGAAATACGGAATTTATAGCAAAAAATTATTTTCTTTAAAATAATCTATTACATCTTCATCCGAAGTTGCTTCATCTACTGCGTTTAAAATTTTTACGAAGTCCTCAAACTTATCTGTTTCATAACCCCCACAAGTTGTAAATTCTTCATCGCAAAAGAAAATCATTTCTCCCGGAATGGTCATTGAGCCTGCTCCATTAAGACTCCTAAATCTATGGCTTACTGCCCAACCTGTAAATTCTCCTTTGTGATATTTAGCGACATTTTCTTTTAGAGAAGCAAGTTGTTCTGAAAGTTTCTTGGTGTATTTGTTCAAATCAGATTTGGCTTCTTCCTTTTCTTTTTTTGCTCGTGAATACTCTCCACGAGAGTATTGAGAAGAATAACCATTGGGGGCAAAAATATCCATAGAAGATTCTGCTGATTCAATTTTTCTCTCACAGCGATTTATTTTAGATATCAAATTCTTGATTTCATCGCTAATTTTCATAATAGGCTCAATAGTAGTTACATCAATAAACATACTATCAACTCTTGTTGATATTGGCTCATAAGAATCAGGGTGATAGAGATAGTCTTTAAGCGTCTCTTTAACCAATTTCTCAGCTTTTTCCTCGTTAGAGAGTGTACAAGAAGTTATAACTAAAGCGGATAATACTAAAAACTTTTTCATAATCTGTCGTATTATTGGGTTATTTCTCAGGGAATAAACTTGTTAAGGCTCTTCTAATGGCTTGACGGATATCATCAGCTTCTGTTTCGCCTTGTCCTTCTGCTGTACAAGAACATATCATTTCATTGGTTTTTGCAGAGCTAAACTGTATAGTTACTTCTATTGTATAACCTAAACCTCTATTACGCCTGCCACTCTCACCATAATTGACGATTAGAGTTTCATTAGATAATTCGGGTTTAAGTTCGGGTAATATGATATATCCTTCTTTTATTAGTATTCCTGCTATTACATCACTTGGATTAACACTTTTGGTGGTTGAAGAACCATAGATACCGTATTGCCCACCATATGTACCTCCTATGCTTGATGTCAATTCCTTTGTTGGGGAAATGTATGCGTATTTATACATTTCAATAGGAGCATTCCTTACTATTACAGGCATTCGAAGTGGTGCACATCCATTCATTAATATAATGGCGCAAATAGCAAATAACCATTTTTTTATTACACTCATACACTACATATTTTAATCTCCAGTTCCAAAAGGAATTTAACCTATTAAAGAAGCGTGGAACTGTATGCCACATTCTTTACTTGAAGGTCGTAGGAAACCATAGATGCAGATGTAACAATAGCAGCCCACGCTATATGCGTGAGAACCACTATGCTATCCTTGCATCTAATTGAAAATTTCCTACGTTTTCAAGTACAAGATAAGCATAACGCTTCTTCTTAATTCTAATATGTTTTGGAAAGAGTAGTCTCAATCCGTTTACAAAGATATTTAATTTTATTGAGATACAATCAAATACTATCAAAATTACATTCTGAATCCTCTACTTTTTCTTGGTTCTTCTGTAGATTGTCGCAAACCTTGCCTTAATTTCTCCCATTGCTCTTTGAACCATTCGCCTATCGGCTGCCTGTTTATGGTCAGCACCAATTTATTCTCATCTATCGGACTTTTTTCAACCTTGAAAATATCATTCTTGATTTCAAATCTTCGTCTATGCTCTTCGGAATAGATTTTCCCATTGCATCTGATAGCTTCTTTTTTTGTCAAAAGACTGTTTACCATATCTTTGGTAAATCCGATGGCATAGCATAATTTTTCCATTCTCAGCATTTCTTTGAGCAGTGGGAACCAGTTGAACGCTTTTTCAAGAATGGTGTTCAATCGTGATATTTCCTTGTCTTTGGCTTCAAGCTCTTGATTATGTATTCCTTGCAGGTTACGAATTTGATTACCGTGCTGTTCCTGCATTTGTTGCATCTGAACTTTTAAGTCATCAAAGCTTTTGTCACGCTTGGCAATTTCATGACGTAAATTCTCGTTAGATTGTTCCAAATCTTTTAATTTACCGCTTCCGAAAAGAGAACCTACACTGCTGGTTATGGCTGTGGCTACATCGGTAGCTGCACTTTTGAGTTTGTCCGTACGTATCTCTGCTTTTACCTGTTTGAGTTCCTGCTCGGCGAGGCTTACCTGTTGCTCCTTGTGTCGCTTGGTTTCCTCTATACGTTGCAGTTCGGCTTTCTGCTTCTCAATGATAAAGTCGTTCCGTTCCAGATGCTCTTTACCTGTAACAGCTTTAGCCTGTCCACGTTCCATCAGGAGAATATCGGAAGCAAGGGTCTGCATGGTTGCCATATCCTCGTCATTGAGCTTTCGGCTTTTTCCAGTTTCATGGTTCATCCAGTCGAATACGACATGAGCATGATAATTTGGTTTGAACCATCTGTTACCGACTTGGAAGCTCTCCTTGTCTTCCGCTTCCGGCTGACCGTTCAGCCAATGCCCTTCGTCTTTGTGCAGGAAAATTTGTAGCGGAGTGATGCCCCAGCGTCTTTGACACTCTTCACCGAATTTGCGTACATCAGCCAGTGTGGTGTCCGGTCTGATAAGCAATACTCCTTCACGGATGGGTGAACATCCCGCCACCTTGATAATCTTTCCATTTTTTCCCTTGCGTTCCCTTTCCTTTTCCTGCATGGCACGTCCGGTCTTTTCCTTGACCATTTGCTTGATATTGTCATAATGAGTTCGCAGTTCGGGAGTGCCGAAGTCGGGATTTATCCACTGTTCGTTGTTGGTGGAAAGTTCGGGAACGACATAGATTCTGGACTCCCCGATGTTACGCATATACTCGGCAGTCCTTCGGTTGTGCGCCTCGCTCGATGCGATGTTGCAAGGCTTGATGTGTATGCTTGATTTTGTTGCCATAGCTTCTTTTCTTTGTTTACAATTGATTTACTTTGCTCGCTTTCGCAGAGGGGTTCTTAGGGGTAACCCATAAGCGGAGATTGCAAAGAGAGGGTCACTCTTTGCTCGGGGTTCTCAGGGGTGAAACGCCTTGAGTGGGTCATTAGGGCAAAGCCCTAATCCCCTCGGGAGAGCCCACAACTACGAAAGCGGAGCGTGTAGTTATAGTGGGCTATAACCGGAAGCCGTTCTTCTTCTCCGGTGATTGGCTGCGCACCCCTTTGGCGGATTGAACTTGCCTTTTTCTTTCAGCCTGTTCCTGTAAATATTCGTTCAAGTCCTTGCATCCGCTGTAAGTCTGAGAAGCGTCACGGATGTATCGGTCTCTGCCGTATTCCTCACGGATTTGCCGGAGTGCTTCCATTCCTGCATGGTCGTTGTCGAAAAAGCAGTGGATGCGTTCGTAATTGCCCAACGGATAGAGAGCCTTGTTCACATTCGATACGGAATTCAATACGATGTAATCCTGTCCATCCAGCTCCGGATAATTCGGACAGTTCTCTTGTCTCAATGTCAGAAAGGAGAGGTAGTCCATAAATCCCTCGAACACATAACAGGTGTTCCTCGCTTTTCCCGACTGCCTGATGTGGGAGATTTCCTTTGGGGCGATGCAGCCCTTGAAATAGCGGTTGCGGATTTCATATCCACCCGAACCATTGGGAAAGGCGATGGCAAAGTACCGCTTGCCGTTGTGAGTGAAACGTGCTTCACTACATTCTCTTTTCGCCAGTTCTATGTTAATTCCTCTACCTTGTAAGTAGGCAAGCAGGGTAGGAGATGACAGCGGAACAATCTCCAACTGTTGGAAGCTCGGCTCGGAAGAGTTTTGCTTTCCAAAAGAGAAAGATACCGGGCGCACGTGCGGTGTCTGCTCTGCTATCCGTTTCAAGATGTAAGGTACATGGTCGGTAGCGTACAGGTGTGCAGCCAGTTCTATGATGCCACCACCTTTACCCAAACCGAAGTCATACCATTGTTCACGTTCGGTATTTACCTTGAACGAGGCTTCGGCTTCTTCCCTTAACGGTGATTTATACCACAGATTGACACCTTGTTGCTTGATGGGAGAATATCCTAAACTATGCAGATAATCCGCTATTCTGATTTGCTTGGCTGTCTGTATATCCATAAAATGATTGTTTTAGTAGTTGGTGAATTGGTTTATTTTTCTTTTTGCCCGTACCTTTTTAGGAAGTACGGTCTATAATCACTTCACTAAATTCTCGTATATATAGGATACGGTAATAAAGTGAAGTGATTTAGTCCCATTCCCCAAGCACTTCACTATATTCCTAATATATACACCCCGAGAATAAAGTGAAGTGATTGCAGGGAAATGGGCTAATAGTGGAAGTCAGGCATGAATGTGTATTTTCTGCCTGTCTCCTGCACTATCATCCGTTTGTTGCGAAGCATGGTGATGAGCGATACCGCCTTTTTATGGTTCAGCTTTACACCCACTGACATATAGGTCTTGATTAAGGCATCTTCCAGTTCCTTGTAGCCGTATTCCTCTTTCAGCCCGAAAACGGCTTCCAATGCGATACGGTGCTGCTGCTCGGTGATATGCCTGTAAGGGTCGAACTTCTCTTCTTCGGGTCTTCCCGGCTTCTTTGTTTCAGGTTTGTATCCCTCAATGAGTTCGGGAAGGGCTTTGTCGTTGATACGGAATGCGAAAGGCTCAAAGTCCATTGCCCGGATGTGAATGGCTGAAACATGGCTGATGTCACCGTTGCCCTTGTCCTTTTCTACCTGCAATACGGTTTCCGCCTTGTTGTTCAACTCCGTACCGATGTGCCCTCTTGCGTTCTCATCCCCTTTGTTCTGATGCAGTATCGTATGGATATGTATCTGCCTGTCGTCCGTCCACTGCATCAGCTTGGATATGATGCGTGTTGATTCACCGGGGCTGTTGATGTCATACACCATATCCCGTATGCCGTCTATAATTACAAGACCGATTTCGGGTGTATTGTAAATAGCCTGTTCCACAATCCTGATACGCTGCTCAGGCGTGTATTTTCTTAAGGCAAGAAATTCAAGATTCTCATTGTCCCTATCATCTGGCAAACCAGCCATTCGCAAAATGCGCGTCATGACTTTCAGACAATGGTAAGGGCTTTGCTCTGTATCAACATAAAGCACTTTCCGCTTATCTTCAGGCAGTTCAGCTACATACCGCAGCACTGTGCCATTCTTCAATGCAGCGGCTACGATAGCCGATACATTGAACGTTTTTTTACTTTTGGCTTTGCCGATGGATGCGCTGAAATTACCCAATGTCCCAATGACAGAATCATGTACTTTAAGGATTTCAGGTGCTTTCTCATAACTTTTCGACAAGCTCAAACGTGAGGCTTGCCAAAGGATTATGGCTTCTTCAGCCGATATTTCCTTAGTCTCTTTCATATAGTCCATAGCCATGTCTCCCGTTATTTCCGTCCTCCTGTTTTCTTTCCAGCCAGTTCAAGGGCAAGCTCAACATTCACGATAATCTTACGTCCTATCTGAGTGATTGCCTTGTCAATCTTTCCGCTTTTCTTGATACGGTTGGCGGTGGGTAGGCTGCACCCGAACAGTTTGGCTATGCCCAGTATTCCGTACACATATTTTCTTTCTGTGTCTGTAACGGGCTGTGGCTGCGTTTCCGTTTGACGGGAAGCGTGCTTGCTTAGGAATATGAACTCTTCACCTGTCATCTGCCAGACGGGTTTTGATAATAATTCTTGAAGATTTTTCATCGTTCAATCTATTTAGTCGTTTAACAATCAGCCCTGCGCACTGGCTGTTATCTCTGTTCTCGAACGATGCAAAATTAGGTAGGGTTGTAAGTGGTAAGGATGTGGTTGATACAAATGGAATATCTTGTTATTTATCTGAATATCAGATAATAAAAATACCACTCAAAAATTTAATTTGAGTGGTAAAAGTGGTTGTTTTGTAAAATGTCAGGGCATATCACAGATTATCGGAATATACCGTCCATTTCTTTGGCAAATTTCCGGTTGCTGTCACTGGGGAAATCGGAAACAGGCTCTTTGTACTTTGACTTGTAGTAGCTTTCCTCAATATCCAATATTTTCAGGATATTCCTCTTCCAATTCTCCCTGTCCTGTTTGGGCAGTTTTTCGCTCATCAGGAATATCAGATAGCAGGTACGTATTTTTTCTCTCGGTCTGATTTGGGGTTTGGTGTCGCTTGGTAGCAGGTTCATGCAGGTATAGAAATTATGTTCGGAAATATTCTCGAACTGTTCTCCCACGCAGGTTACATGAATGAGCGAAAGCAGTTCCATATTGAAATACTCAGTCTGTTTCGTTCCCAGCACTTCTTCCTGTATGTTGGGGGCGTTTGGTTCTTGTTTGGCTGGCTCTTCCGGCTCGTTTGTTTCATCAAATACATATTTCGCCAATGTCTCTTTGAGGTGGCAGCCCAGCCGATAGATTTCATTGAAACGGCTTTCTGCATATTGCAGGGCTTTCTCTCTGGTCTGTTTTTGCAGATCGTAGAGTTCGGTCAGCTTGTTTTTTTCCTCCTCGTATTCAGCCTTGAACCGTTCATATTCCATTTCCGCACGCTTTTCATCCTCTGCGGTGTGTTCCCGATAACCTATGGAATCGTATCGGTGGTATGCTTCGTTTAGCGGAGCATGGAGCTTGGTCGTCTTGTATTGCTGTTCTTCTATGGCTTCTTTATAGATTTCTGAAACTCGGAAGCAGATATTGTAAACGGTCTGTTCATCCGGCATACATCCTTTCTTGTAATAACTTATGTTTTCGCATACTTCCTTTTTCAGGCTGTTCAGAATCAGTGTGTATTGCTCCTGTGGAAGATGAAATACCAGTTCAAGAATGGCTGTTTCAAGAACCGTTACATCATTGTAGTCCAGATAGAACTTGGTAATGAATTTCTGCTTTTCAAAAGAGAAACCTTTATTATCAGACCAGTCTTTGTATATTCTGTTCAATTCTCCGTATCGGGGAATCAGCGTTGTAATTACATCTTTCATGGACGCAACTATTTTTGAGTGTTATTGTCTTTGTCAAGGAAAGAAGCCAGTTCTTCTTCCACTTCTTCCACGCTGGGCAACGCTGATTTCAGTTTCTCGGGAATCACTTTGCTCAATTGATAATCGCTGATGCCGATGGGCTGGTCGTAGCCTGTCAATGCGTATTGTGCCACAACTTCGTCTTTTCCCTTGCATAGCAACAACCCGATAGTCTTGTTGTCATTCTCTCCCCTCAGTTTATCATCCACCACATTGATGTAAAAGTTGAGTTGTCCGGCATATTCCGGCTTGAAAGGAGTGGCTTTCAATTCTATGACAATATATGCGTGCAACGGAATGGAATATAGAATCAGGTCGGCAAAGAAATCGCTGTTTCCTACTTGGAAGTGCTTCTGCCGGGCAACGAAGGCAAAACCGTTGCCCATTTCTTATGCCAACAAATTTATTATGCAAAGTGACTTAAACTAAATCGCAGCTACAAAAGTAATTATAAAAATATAATCATTTATTTCTTTACATAAGAATTTCATTAATTTAAGTGCGGTGATATTGCCACAACTTAAATTAATGACGTATGAATGATCACTCAACAACTTTTGAAGCAGTCACATCCTCTATGCTGAAAATCTTAAAAGAGGATTTTTCTCGTACAGATAGTACATTGGAAGGCTATGCATGGAAATGGAATCAATTAAGGCAGTTCATGGAGAACAATGATTTGCATTCCCTCACCCCTAAAGTCTGCGATGATTTTTTATCTTCTCTTTATGGTTCTAAAGATTTAACTTCATTAAAATCTGGTGACAAGAAATTTTTATCCGCTATCTTACTCCTGAAAAATTACCTCATTACAGGCCAAGTTATTCCAAGAAAAGTTCCGGTAGAATTGAAAGGAGAGATTGGCAGTTTGATGATGCAATATATATTATCTCGAAGTCAAGAACGCTTGTCCGGACACACTATCTACAATCACAAACAAATATTCCATCGTTTCCTTGATTTTCTAACATCTGCAAAAGTAGCCTCCATAGAACAAGTTGAGATTACCCACATCATTAAATATCTTAATACCATTGGTACTAAATATAAATCTGTAGCAAGTATATCCATCCATATTCTACGTAACTTTTTCCGATATCTATATGAACACAAAATTATAGATATGGATTTAGCGGCATTTATTCCAAAAGATAATTATAAGAAACAGCCTAAGCTACCGTCAGCTTACACTTCTGAAGAAATAAAAAAGATAGTGTCTTCTGTGGATAGAAGTACGACTACAGGAAAACGTAATTACTCAATTATTCTATTAGCCACAATGCTTGGTTTGAGGGCTTCTGATATAGCAAATTTAAAGTTTGAAAATATATTGTGGGAGGATAATGCCATACGTTTAATCCAGCATAAAACAAATAAGGAATTAGAACTGCCACTTCTACCGGAAATAGGCAATGCTATTATTGAATATCTACGGTATGGACGTCCAAAGTCCCAGTCATCATATATATTTCTCTTGGCACGTTCTCCCTATACTCACATAAACCAACCGGTCATATCCCAGATAGCCAAGAAATATTTTCTTAAAGCCAACGTAAATATAAAGAACAAGCATCATGGCGCACATGCCCTTCGACATTCCTTAGCGACACTTCTTTTAGAAGAGCAGGTAAAGCTCCCTGTTATAAGCGAAGTTTTAGGGCATGAGAACACGGAATCAACAAGTTATTATCTAAGAATAGATATCCAATCACTGAAAAAATGCTCCCTTGATGTATCACCTGTATGTGAAAACTTTTATACCCAGAAAGGAGGCTATTTTTATGAATAGAAATTTTAAAGGCATTTACGCCTCATTGATAAGAGAGTTTGTGAGCTTGAAGCGCAGTATGGGATTTAAGTATATTGGGGGAGAGTTTGTCCTGACTTTATTTGATAGATTTACTATTGAAAGAAATGAGACTGCAATAGGTATTACCAAGGAGTTGTCAGATGCATGGTGCAAGGAACGTGACAATGAATCCAATAGTTACCATTATCGTAGGTGCTATATTTTAGGTGCTTTCTCTTCGTTTCTTAACAAAAAAGGAATCCGCTCATATATACCAAGAACCCCGTCATTGAGAAATACCTTTATCCCTCATATCTTTTCATCAAAAGAGATAGAACGAATTTTTACGACATGTGATAATATGCAAAGTGGAAATAATGATATGAGATCCTCTTTTTTTATAATGCCTTCACTGCTTCGCATGTTATACGGAACAGGAATACGCATAGGTGAAGCCTTGTCTCTGCTCAATGAAGATATTAATCTTGAGGAAGAATACTTCATTTTACGAGATACAAAAAACGGCAAAGACAGGATTGTCCCATTTTCCACTTCTTTAGCAGAGGTTCTTAAAGATTATGTTGTACATAGAAACAGATTACCCGTAAAGATATCAGATACTACTCCCTTTTTTATCACACTTAAAGGAAGGGCTTGTGACAGGGATAGCATATATCGTCGATTTTGCAAAATACTCATTCAAGCAAACATTCCCAAAGACCGCATACGTCTGCATGACTTGAGACATACATTTGCCGTTCACTCTCTTGCTAAAATGGCTGAAGAAGGTATGGATTTATATTGTTCTTTGCCGATCCTATCAACTTACCTTGGACATCAATCTTTGCGGGCGACGAATAACTATGTTCGGCTTACGTCAGAGATGTATCCCGAATTAATTAGAAAAATAGATATCATTGGTTTTGATATTTTCCCTAAAATGTGACATTTATGAAACCTACAAATTTTTCAAAATATCTAACAGACTTCCTTCTCCGGTATTTGCCCCATGAAAGAGGAGCAAGTACTAATACGATCCATTCATACAGGGACACATTTACCTTATATCTGGTATACATGGAAAGTAAAGGTGTAAAAGCTGAAAAACTGACAATGGAAAGTATAACAAAAGAGAATATCTTGTCCTTCCTTGATTGGTTGGAAACAAAAAGAAGTTGCTGTACATCAACACGTAATCTTCGCCTTGCTGCCATACAATCATTTTTTAAGTACCTCCAATATCAGAGTTCAGACCATCTATACGAATATCAAGAAATAATGGCTATAAATAATAAAAAGAGTGTCAAGCCTATTATGAACTATCTAACGGTAGAAGAGATGAAGATTCTTCTGCAACAACCAGATACGACCAAACCTAAAGGTCGTAGGGATCTGGCGTTATTGTCACTTATGTATGATACAGCGTGTAGAGTGTCAGAAGTAATAAGCCTAACTCCGCAATGTGTTCGATTAGATGAACCATATACTGTAATAATCACGGGAAAAGGGAATAAAAATAGAGTTGTACCAATGCTTGAAGAACAGTTGGATATACTGAAAATATATATGAAAGAGAATGGATTGTTGAGATCAGAATGTCTACAACATCCGCTATTTACAAACTGTTGGGGCGAAAAGCTGACAAGAGCAGGGGTGGCGAATATACTGGATAGATACATCAAAAAGGCAAAGCTACTTCATCCCACGTTAATGAAGGGGAAAATAAGCTGTCATAGTCTTAGGCATAGTAAGGCAATGCATCTGTTACAAGCTGGGGTTAACTTAGTTTATATTAGAGATATTTTGGGGCACGTGAATGTGCAAACTACAGAAATTTATGCAAGAGCGGACTCAAAAGTGAAACGGGAGGCTATAGAAAAAGCTTATATTAAAGTTGTTCAGGAGGTGGATACTAAACCTATGTGGCAAGGAAATGAAAAGTTAATGGATTTTTTAAAGTCTTTCTGATGAAAATATTATGCAAAGTGATGGAGATAAATCTTTTTATAATTACTTTTGTAGCTGTGATTTAGTTTAAGTCACTTTGCATAATAAATTTGTTGGCATAAGAAATGTTATGCAAACCTTTACATAAAAGTTCCAACAGGTAGCGGGTAACGTGTTTCACCAGCTGTTCTTCAATATCCCTTTCGTCTGCTTTTTCTTTGGCTCCTGCCAAATCAAAGATGTACGGATCTTTGAGTAGGTAATTGGCAAGGTCGCTTTGTGGAGCCGGAAGTGTGGTCGTGAAATTGTTTACCTTGTTGTTGCTGATTTGTCGGCTGTACAAATCACTGTCAATCTGTAATTTCAATACATTGCTGCTCCATCCCATTTCTATGGACTGCTTCGTGTACCAGTAGCTTAGACCTAAAGGTAGCGAACTGTCAAGTATAGTCATTTGGCTTGTCCAGTTTATTTTGGCTATAGGAGAGGTCAAGAAAATTTCTTCTATTTCCCTGATTCCCATCCTGTAAATGGCAGAAACGGTTTTTCCCACATCTTCAAATTGCGCAGGAACCTCCTGCGTAATTGCTAACGATTGACAATCAATAGATTGTATTTGCGCAGTAAGTTCCTGCGTAAATTGTTTGTCATTCAGTTTCAATACTTCATTGGTCACACTCTGTATGGTTGGGACAGACAGTCTTGCATCCGTTTCTATGAAACTTTGCAACGCTCTTAAAGGATATGCCTTTGCAAACTGACACATATAGGTAAGGTTGCGTTCCGAATAGCCTTTCTTTTCAGGGTAATGCAGTCGGATAGCCTTTGCCAACTGCTTGATGATTTTGCTTCCCCATCCGTGCAGCTGCTGGTGATAAAGGATGTAATTGCCTACCTTCCAGTAATGGAACAGCATTTGTGCATTGGCTGCAACAATCAGCCTTACTTGTGCCTGTTCTATTTCCGAACCGACCGCTTGAATGAATGCATCAAAATTCGTTTTCTCTATATTGGATTCCTTGTTGCTCATATTGTGATGATAATTTCTACAAATATAGTCATTGGTAACTATCTATGAAACTGTTTGATACTTTTATAGTTGATTAAATTTGTTCATGGCGTTTGCCTTAATATCATCCGCTATGTCAATGTAGGGTTTCATAGCCTTGTAGTCGCTGTGGCCCGTCCATTTCATGACCACCTGTGCCGGGATTCCAAGAGCCAGCGCATTGCAGATGAATGTCCTTCTTCCGGCATGGGTGCTTAACAAAGCGTACTTGGGTGTGACTTCATCTATACGTTCATTCCCCTTGTAGTAGGTTTCCCGTACAGGCTCGTTGATTTCCGCCAGCTCACCCAGTTCTTTCAGATAATCATTCATCTTCTGATTGCTGATGACGGGCAATGCCATGTGATTCTCGAAATGAACATCCTTGTATTTTTCAAGAATGGCTTTGCTGTGGTCGTTCAGTTCGATTATCAGGCTGTCCGCTGTCTTGACTGTGGTAACTTCAATGTGGTCGGGTTTCACATCGCTTCTTTTCAGATTGCGAACATCCGAATATCGTAAACTCGTAAAACAGCAGAACAAGAAAACATCCCTGACACGTTCCAAATACTGTTTGTCATGCGGTATCTGGTAGTCTTTCAGCTTGTTCAGTTCATCCCAAGTCAGGAAGATTACTTTTTTCGAGGTGGTTTTCAGTTTCGGTTTGAATGTATCGTATGCAATGTTCTGATGATGTCCTTTCTTGAAGCTCCAGCGCAGGAACCATTTGAGGAATCCCATTTGCTTGCCGATGGTGCTGTTTCTCATATCCTTGGTATCACGTAGGAAGTTGACGTATTCGTTCAATCCAAACTCGTCGAAATAGTTAAACGTTGCATCCTCCTTGAACTCTTTGAGGTGGTTCCTCACTGCTGCAAATTTTTCATAGGTGGATGCCGTCCAGTTATTCTGGTTACCGCACTCTTTTACAAACTCATCGAACACCTCCCAAAAGCTGACAGGGGCTTCTTCCGGCTGTTCTTCGCTGGTGTCTTTCATTCTCATGTTGAAAGCTTCCTTCAACTGTTGGGTCGTTGGCATGACCTCCTGTACCTCAAATTCTTTGAAAATATTCTGGATTTCGGCATAGTATTTCAGCAAGTCCGTATTGATTTCGGCTGCACTTTGCTTTAGCTTGTTGGTACATCCGTTCTTTACCCGCTGCTTGTCTGCATCCCATTTGGCTACGTCAATCCGGTAGCCCGTTGTAAACTCGATGCGTTGGCTGGCAAAGATGACACGCATACGGATGGGTACGTTCTCTACGATTGGCACACCGTTCTTTTTCCGGCTCTCCAATGCAAAAATGATGTTGCGTTTGATATTCATAATTGGGTGCGTTTGAAATTCTACACCCAAATATACACCCAATTATTGAGATAGCAAAAGACATTTAGAAACATTTAGTTTTACTCTATATTGTAATTTACACTTGATTATCAGTTGTTTGCAGTTTTATGATATTCTGTGAAAGTATAAGTTCGAGAGCCTGTCTCTCCGCTTCAATTAATAGATAAATCCCTGTAAAGTAGTACTTTACGGGGATTTTTTTATTTGTGTATGTGAATAAGATAAGCATAAAAAGGGGCGGTTTCTGTTGAAATAGAAAATAACACTATTTGAACTGTTTATTTTAGAATAAACACTCTTTTTTCAGATTAAATTTATCGGTTTAAAGAATATTATTCCAAAATGCTTATTATCAGTTAAATATCTGTTTTTATCTACTGTCGGATTTCAGTTTTTATATCTACCTTTGTTCTTATTGTACGAGATTTGATAGTTATAATATTAATGAATAGAATGATGAAAAAACAGACCCAAGCGATTCATACGCAGTTCCAAAGAAGAGATGCTTACAATTCTCTCAGTATGCCGGTTTACCATACAGCGGCTTATGAATTTGACAATGCTGATGACATGGCTGATGCTTTTTGCGGGCGGACAGATGCTCCGGATTACTCCAGAGTGATGAATCCCACAGTGACTTTTTTTGAGAATAAGGTGAAGGAACTTACGGGGGCAGCAGAAGTCATAGCCCTCAATTCCGGTATGGCGGCTATTAGTAATACATTATTTTCAATTGCAGCTGCAGGAAAGAATATAGTTACATCGCGTCATTTGTTTGGTAATACTTATTCGTTTATTGCTGGTACATTGTCCCGCTTCGGGGTGGAACCTAGATTGTGTGATTTGACAGACATTGGAGCAGTAGAGAAAGTAGTAGACAGTAATACCTGCTGCATTTATGTGGAGATTATCACCAATCCGCAGATGGAAGTGGCGGATTTACAGGCGCTCTCACGGATAGTTCATGAAAGGGGAATTCCTCTCATCGTTGATACTACGCTTATTCCTTTCACAGAATTCGATTCACATAGCTTAGGCGTAGATATTGAAGTGGTTTCCAGTACCAAATATTTATCAGGGGGAGCCACTTCCATTGGTGGTTTAGTAATTGATTATGGTACATGTCCGGGATTCGGTAAACGTATGCGTACAGAGATGTTACTCAATCTGGGAGCTTATATGACTCCTCATGTGGCCTATATGCATACTATCGGATTGGAAACATTGGACGCGCGATATCGGATACAGTCTGCCAATGCCGCTATGTTGGCTGGTAAGCTTCGCATATTATCTGCTGTCAAACGTGTGAATTATGTGGGGCTGAAGGATAATTCATACTACGCTTTGGCACAAAGACAGTTTGGTCCGACTGCCGGTGCTATGATTACGATAGACCTGGAAAGTAAAGAGGCATGCTTTGCTTTCATCAACCGACTGAAATTGATACGTCGCGCTACTAACTTGTTTGACAATAAGACGCTTGCTATTCATCCTGCAAGTACTATTTTTGGACCGTTTACTGATAAACAGCGACAGGACATGGATGTGTTGGATACGACTATCCGTTTCTCAATTGGTTTGGAGGATGTGGATGATCTGTTTGACGATGTCAGACAGGCTTTGAATAATAAAAAGGATTAGAAGCAAAAATCTGAAAGTCATACACGCAACTGTAAATATACCGCAAATATGGTATATAAAATGCCATTCATACGGGATTTATCAGCTTGTATATATCTAATACCTTTGCCCCATCATTTTAACAGTAAACAATAATGGGTAAAAGGATTCATTTATTTTTGCTTGCTCTTGCAATAGGAGTGATACAAGGGGCAGCACAGGTGACAACAGTGCGGGGCATCGTCACCACAGAAGAAGATGGGGAGCCGGTTATCGGTGCCTCAGTTATAGTGAAAGGAACTTCATTGGGTACCGTAACTGATGTCAACGGGAGATTTGAACTGAGTGGACTCCCGCCATCAGCCACCCGGCTGCTAATCTCTTACATTAGTCTGATGGCAAAAGAGGTGGCTATTGCACCACAGGTATCGGTAACACTGAAGAGTGATACGCATCTGCTGGATGAGGTAGTAGTAACGGCTTTGGGTATTTCACGCGAGAAAAAGGCATTGGGCTATACGGCACAGGAAGTAAAACAGAATGCTTTGGTGCAAGGGAAAGATAATAATCTGTTAAATTCGTTGAGTGGTAAGATAGCTGGTGTGCGTATTACCAATACACAAGGAGATGTTGGTTCCAGTCGCATCGTTATTCGTGGTGAAACTTCTATTGCAGGTGAGAATCAACCGCTTTTTATTGTGGATGGAATCCCAGTGGATAATTCGCAGCTTAATGCACGTTCCAGCGGACGTGATTTTAAAAATGCAATAGCAGACCTGAATCCGGAAGACATAAAAACACTTACTGTATTGAAAGGTCCGAATGCCGCTGCCCTTTATGGTGCGCGTGCTGCTCACGGTGCTATTGTCATCACTACTAAGGGAGGAGACAAAAGGCAGAAAGGGATAGGGATTACATTACATTCTTCCACGCAAGTCTCTTTTGTTGCTACCTTGCCGGAGTTTCAAAATCTTTTTGGACAAGGGGCAGGGGGACGGTTCAGTTATGTAGATGGCAAGGGTGCAGGTGTGAATGACGGGGTAGACGAAAGCTGGGGGCCACGTCTTGATATTGGTTTGTTGATTCCTCAGTTCGATAGCCCATTGGACGCTGACGGTAATCGTGTGGCTACTCCCTGGGTATCCCATCCCAACAATGTACGCGATTATTTTCGCATGGGTATTTCTACAAACAGCGGTATTTCTGTTGCCCGTGGAGACGACAAATACCAGTTCCGTGTAGGATATAACTACGAAAAACAAGTCAGTATCGTTCCTGATGCTGGAACTAATAAGACGAATATCAGCCTAAATACGGATTACCATCTGGCAAAATGGATTGTGGTGGGAGCTACGGCCAATTACATCGTTTATACAGCTCCCAGTTTACCGGGGTCAGCTACCCCCTCGGGCAGTAACGTACGTTCTAACAGTCCTATGCTTCAGTTCTTGTGGTTCGGACGTCAAGTGGATACGAACTCATTGAAGGCGGACTATACTCGCAACTGGAATTCAAGCTATTACGACAATCCTTTTTGGAGTGCTTCTTATAATACACAGAGTCAGGAACGTCATCGTCTGATAGGTGATCTGCATGCCGAATTCCGTCTGACAGATGGGTTGAATGTGCGTTTTCGTACTAGTACCGACTGGTATAATGACCGGAGGAAATCCAAAGTAAAATGGGGGAGTGCAGGTGCCGGTTCGCCTTACGGCAGTTATGCTGAAGATGCCTATACGGTGAAAGAGAATAACACAGAAGTATTGGCGACTTATATCAAACAGTTGAATAAAAATTGGGGAATTGACGCTCTTCTGGGTTTTAATGTACGTAACAAACAATATGAGAATAATTATCAGGCTGCTCCCCGTTTGGCGGTTGCTGATCTTTATACATTGACTAACTCGCGTGATCCGCTCACTTCGTCCAATGATTTCTACCGTTTACGGCAATATGGCCTTTACGGTTCCATACAACTGGATTACCGTCGTTGGGCTTTCTTGAATATAACAGGACGGAACGATTGGTCGTCTACACTACCTGTGGACAACAATTCTTATTTCTATCCTTCGGTGACGGCTAGTGTGTTGCTTTCTGAAGCTTTCGGGTGGAGAAGTAAAGCTGTTAACTACCTAAAAATACGTGGAGGATGGTCTCAAGTGGGAGCAGATGCCAATCCTTATCAATTGGCAACGGTCTTTACTTCAGAAACAGCTTTCAATGGGAATCCACTTCAAAGTTCTTCTACCATTGGTATGAATCCGAATCTAAAACCGGAGAAGACGTCATCTATAGAAGCTGGTTTCGAGGCGGCTTTTTGGGACAATCGCCTATACTTGGATTTCACTTACTATAAGACCGATAGTCGTAATCAAATATTGAAACTAGCTACTACTGCTGCCAGTGGGTACACGTCGCAGGTGCGTAATGCCGGACATATCCGTAATCGTGGCTATGAAATACAATTGGGCGCTGTTCCTATACAAACATCGAAAGGGTTTCGTTGGAATCTGGATTTGAATTATGGTGCCAACAGCAGCAAGGTTGTCAAATTGGATGATGAAGGTTTGATTACGAGTTACCGGCTCTACTCGTCTGGTATTCAGATACTGGCTTCAGTGGGCGAAGCTTATGGAACCCTGTTCGGCACTTCATACGTGCGTGATGCTAATGGAAACGTTGTGGTGGATGCTAACGGTCTGCCTAAGATTTCGACCACTAATAAAACGTTGGGGAAGTTTACGCCCGACTGGACAGGCGGTATCAGTAACACTTTCAGTTATCGTTCGTTAAGTCTTTCTTTTCTGATAGATGCAAGTGTAGGTGGTTCTATTTTTTCCAACACTAATAAAACTGGAAAATATACCGGTGTATTAGCTAACACATTATCGGGCCGGGATGCCGAGCACGGTGGCTTGTGGTATTATACTGCCGCCATGGGTAACAATGTACGATTACCAGAATCTCCTTCTTATTCCGTATCCTCTGATGGACTTTACTATGCCCAGGTCAATGGGCAATCCACCCGTGTGTATCAGGATGGCATTATGGTAGAAGGAGTGACGGAAAGTGGTTCTAAGAACGAAGAGGTTGTATCTGCCGAGAAATACTACCATCGTATTTACAGTATTGCTGAAGCTAATGTATATGATGCTTCTTACGTGAAACTGCGAGAAGTCGCTTTGAGTTACCGTCTACCTCGCTTGTGGACGCAGAAACTGCATTTGCAAGAAGCTTCCGTTACACTGACGGGACGTAACTTGTGGACTATTTATAAGAGCGTCCCTAATATAGATCCGGAATCGGCTTTGACTACTGGAAACGCACAAGGAGTAGAAGCCTATTCATTGCCTACAACACGTTCCTTTGGTGTGAACCTTTCCGTGAAATTCTAAATGTGAACTTTTAAATAATAGGATAAGATGAAAAGAAGAATATATTTTTTATATATAATATGGGTACAAGTGGTTGCCATTTCTCTATCATCGTGTGATGATGAATTGACTGATATCAACCGCAACCCCAATGCCACTGAAAATCCACAGCCGGCTTATTTACTTGCCGCTGCACAGTATCATGCCGCCAATCTTTATTGGGGAAGTAGTACGAACTATAATTCTACTCTGTTGTGGGTGCAACATTGGGCTAAAATACAATATACAGAGCCAGATTGCTATAATGTGGATAATGGCAGCTTTACCACTACGTGGGACACCGGCTATGCAACGCTAATAACTGACTTGAATGCTATTATCAGTTCGGAACTCGGAAATGATAATTATCGAGGGATAGCTACAGTGTGGCGTTCGTGGGTTTACCTGTTGCTGACCAATCTGTATGGAAATATACCATACAGTGAATATGCACAAAGTGTAACACCCGCTTATGATTCACAAGAGACTGTTTTGCGCGGGCTTTTGGAGGAGTTGATCGCTGCTGACCAGTTGCTTTCTACCACAGGAGGAACGGTAGAAGGGGATTTGATTTACGGAAATGATATTACCCGCTGGAAACAATTAGCCCACTCCCTACGGCTACGTATCGCCCTTGAATTAGCTGACCGGGATGAGGATACAGCGCGTCGGGTTATTGCTTCCCTTTGGGATAATCGTAACAGTGTAATAGATAGCAATGATGCTATAGCCCGTTTTGTTTTTACTTCTTCACCACAATGGAATCCATGGGCATCTGCTTTCAATTCACGTGATGATCAGCGGGTATCAAAAACGTTGATTGATAAACTGAATGAATGGAATGATCCGAGAATTGGAATTTTAGCCCAGCTACCTCAAGACGAAAGTGTGAAAAACTATGTAGGAGCTGCCAATTCCTTATCTGCTGATGCCGCTAATAATCAGGGATTTAATAAAGTTTCCCGTCCCGGTACTTATTTTTTGAAAGATAGCTCTCCGGCTGTATTTTATACGTATGCCGAGGTCTTGTTTATCTTTGCAGAATCCGCTGCACGCGGCTGGATAACGGCTGATGCGGAAACGCTCTACCGCGAAGCTATTACTGCTTCATTGAATCAGTTTGGCATTATAGACAATCGTATAATCGATTCCTATTTACAGCAGGAGGCGATTCGGTTCGACGCCGCACATTGGTATGAATCTATCGGCTGGCAGAAGTGGATCGCTTATTATGGACAGGGACCCGATGCTTTCACTGACTGGCGCAGGCTCGGTTATCCCCAGCTTATCCCTGGTCCCGATTCCGTTTTGGGTTCCGGAGAGTTACCTCGTCGCTTTTTTTATCCCGTAACGGAACAATCACTGAATGGTAAGCAGTATCAGATTGCCATATCCCATCAGGGAGCAGATGAGATTACTACCCGTTTGTGGTTTGATGTAGCTAATAAAGAACGATGATACCTCCGTGTCTCCGGGCTGCAATATGCGTTTGAAAAATATCCGTTGAATTTAAAAAAACAGAATAACAATGAACACTGACATTACATTTATCATAGCAGATAATCAGGATATAACCAGAATGGGAATGCATGGATATATTTCCGCTATATTCAGTGGATGTCGCATGATAGATGTGACAGACAAGAAAGAGCTCATGCTTGCATTGGTAGAATGTAATGACAGTGTCGTTATACTTGACTATACACTGTTTGACATCAATGGTATAGAAGAGTTTCTTATTATAGAAAAACGTTTTCCGAGAGTTCGTTGGATATTGTTTTCCAATGAATTGAGCGAAGACTTTATTCGTAGGATGAGTATAGAAAGGAATATTGGTATGATTTTGAAAGAGAACTCCGGTGAGGAAATTCATTCTGCATTGATGTGTACAGCACACGGGGAGCGATTTCTTTGTCATCAGATAACCAATTTATTGATAATCGGTTCCGACAAACCGGAAATTCATTCTGTTTTGACTGTTACAGAGATTGACATTCTTAAATTGATAGCACATGGGAAATCTGTGAAAGAAATAGCATTGGAAAGAACCTCAAGCATTCATACTATTATCACCCACAAAAAGAATATTTTCCGGAAGTTGGGTGTGAATAATGTATATGAAGCAACTAAGTATACTTTACGCGCCGGGCTGATTGAAATGGTAGAATATTATATATGATATTCAGAAGAGTGTTAGGATAAGAGTTAAGAAGAATTTGTAGGCAGGAAAATTCTCTGTATCTTTGCCCGCATGGCAAAAAAAGGTGAGTTACATATAAGAAATAAGCACAATGGTCAGTATGATTTTCCATTGTTGATGGAAAATTATCCTCCATTAAAGAGATTCGTATCGCTCAATCCCCTCGGAATACAAACTATAAACTTTTTTAATCCGCAAGCGGTGAAGGCTTTGAACAAAGCATTATTGGTAACTTATTATGGCATCCGGTATTGGGACATACCGAAGCAATATTTGTGTCCGCCTATTCCCGGAAGGGCGGATTACATTCATTATATTGCCGATCTTATCCAGCCGAACGGAACAACACCGGATTTACCGGCAGGAGATGCTAATGGACAGAAGTCTAAATGTAGATGTCTGGATATTGGGGTAGGTGCAAATTGCATTTATCCGATCATAGGACACACTGAATATGGATGGACCTTCGTTGGTACTGATATTGATCCGGTTTCGATAGAAAATGCACGAAAGATAGTGACTTGCAACCCTGTGTTGGCTCATAAGATTGACTTGCGACTTCAGAAAGATAGTAAGAAGATTTTCGATGGAATTATTATGCCTGATGAGTATTTTGATGTGACAATATGCAATCCTCCGTTTCATAGTTCGCGTGAAGAGGCGGAAGACGGAACGTTACGCAAATTAAGCAGTCTGAAAGGTACGAAGATAAATAAAGTGCAGCTAAATTTCGGCGGGAGTGCGAATGAACTTTGGTGCGAGGGCGGAGAAGTTCGTTTCTTATTGAATATGATTTCCGAGAGCCAAAAATATCAGAAGAACTGCGGATGGTTTACGAGTTTGGTTTCTAAAGAAAAAAATCTGGAAAAGTTATATACCAAATTAAAATCGGTGAATGTGTCCGAATATAAAGTTATTCGAATGCAGCAGGGAACTAAAAGTAGCAGGATATTAGCTTGGCGATTTGCTACCAACTCATAACAATGAGTGAATATCGAACTGTTATTTGTTTAACCTATTAATTAAATAGAATATTATGGAAACCAATTACATCACTTTGACAAAGGAGAATATTGCAAACGAACATATATGCTGTGCTTTCTCAGATAAGAAATGCAAGGATAGTTATGAACTCAAAAAAGAATGGCTGAAGAAAGAGTTCGATAACGGCTATGTGTTCAGACGTATTGATGAACGGGCAAAAGTGTTTATCGAATACGGTCCTGCTGAAAAAGCATGGGTTCCGGTGAATGCTCCCAATTATCTGATGATAAACTGTTTCTGGGTGTCAGGTAAATATAAAGGTTGCGGACATGGTAAGGCATTATTGCAGTCTGCCATTGATGATGCAAAATTGCAGGGGAAAGATGGGCTTGTCACAGTGGTGGGCACTTCTAAATTTCATTTTATGAGTGACACGAAATGGCTGTTGCGACAAGGTTTCCAAACAATAGAAAAACTCCCTTACGGATTCAGCCTTTTAAGTTTGAAACTAAACCCGGCTGCTCCTGATCCTTCTTTTAATGATTGCGTGTTGAGCGGTGAGTGTCCGGATAAGGATGGAATAGTCGTTTATTATACCCATCGCTGCCCGTTTACGGAGTTTCACGTTCGCGGTTCTTTGGTCAGTGCTGCTAAGAGCAAAGACATTCCATTGAGAATAATTGAATTGGAAAGTATGGAACAGGCGCAAAATGCACCTACTCCGGCTACCATATTTACTCTTTTTTATAATGGCAAGTTTGTAACGACTGACTTAAGTGTATGCCTTGAAGGGCGATTGAGCAAAGCATTGGGCTGTGATTCAGGAGAATAGCTGACTTGGAACCATGTTACGTCTCTGATATGTTTAGCTAATGTTTCTTATTTTTATTTTGCAAATTTAAATTGTGTCTGCACATTTTTTGGAAAATACATACCTTTGGATAATTAATGATTAAACACGATTAAGAGTTTTATGCGTTTTTGGGTATGTATTTTTGTGCTTCTATTTGTACACAATCAATTTTCAAGGGCTGATAAAATTATAAATAATGACTCTTTGTATACAGAAAAATATATCAGAGATATTTATATTTCCAACCCCAAACGTGCTTTACAGTTGTTGGATGAGGCCGAAACCAGAAAAGCCTTCCCTCTGCGTCTGATTAATGAATTGCGCAGTTTGTCATATCGTAATATGTATATGAATAAACTAGCTTTTATGTATGCAAGGAAGTCGTACTTGCTTGATTCCATCTCTCAAAGAGAACCTAAGCACATGTTGAAGATGACGGTTTATTTAGCTGAACTTTCATCCATAATGAGTAAATATAATGAGAGCATGCATTATGCTCTTAGTGGAATTATGCAGGCTCAAAAACTGAAGGACAGAGAGGCGGAAGCTAGATTGCTTTTTTGCATAGGAGAGAATAATTGGAGGCTATCATTGAAAGATGAGGCGTATAATTATTTTGGTCGTACGATTGAATTACTGCGTGGGTCAAAGGATATGAGAGAAATGATGCTGCTTTCCTATTATTATGGAGCAGAGATGGGATTTTTAATGACAGATTCCCGTATTGATGAAGCTTTGGCTCTTGCTTATGAACGTGAAAAACTTCTTAAAAAATTAGAGAAAGTACCGGAGGTTCCCGAAGGCTACATTGATGGTCAATATAGCTATTTATATGCAAATTTGGCCTATATTTCTTATTTAGAAAAGAAATATGCGCAAGCAGAAGGATATTATCAAAAATATCTGGCAATAAAAGAATCTCATACTCCGGATGGCAAGATGTATTCGATTCCTTATTTGATTCTTTCCAAACAATATGAGACAGTAATAGACAACTGTAAGGACTTTAAAGAATTGTTGAGAACACAGCGGGATACCTTGAACGCTCAATATTTAACTATACTTAATAAGGAAGTCCAGGCATATCTGGGGCTGAATCGTTATAAAGAAGCCGCAGAAATACGTGAAACCATCATTGCAATAACGGATAGCATTAACAGTACCGACAGGAAAAATGCTGCATTAGAATTGAACGCGATGTACGGTGCTTCCGAAAAAGAAGAATACATCGCCGAGCAAGCCTCACAGCTAAAAATAAGGAATGTTTCACTCTGCTTTTTGGCGTGTATTGTAGTGCTGACCCTGTTTATACTTTGGCGTTTGTGGCGTTTCAACCATATAATCGAGTATAAAAACAGGATGCTTGCCAAACTGATAAACGAGAAATTTGCCAATAAAAAAGATGGTAATCAGTTATTGGAAGTGTACGAGGAACAGGAGGTTTCATCAGAATTGGAACCGGAATTGATTTCTCCTGAAGAACAGGATGAACTTTTGGACGAAACAGACAAAGAAAGTGGGGAAGAAGAGGAGAACAAGAAAATATTCCAGGAATTAAATCATACAGTCGTTCAAAAACAGCTATATCTTTCTCCAGAGCTCTCAAGAGAAGATTTGGCGCAGATTGTACATCTGAATAATGCACGCTTTGCCCGGATGATAAGAGAATGCACCGGAACTAATTTCAATGGGTACATCAACGGACTGCGCATTAATTATGCGATCAAGCTAATGAAAAAATATCCTAACTATACCATACGTGCCATCGCTGATGAATCCGGATTTAATAGTGCCCCGATATTATATAACCTTTTTAAGAAAAAGACGGGAATGACTCCTTATGAATTTAAAAAAGCGCAGGACACATTGAGGAATTAAATAGTTCTACTAAACAATTTTCGTTTTTCCCGGTTTATCTATTGATAACTAAATATTAATGGAAATGATACAGGTAAGGATAAAGAGGGTTTACGAAGATTTTTCAGAAACAGATGGATACCGGGTGTTGGTAGATAAATTATGGCCACGCGGAATGAAGAAAGAATGGTTGAAATACGATTATTGGGCAAAAGACATAACACCATCCCCTACATTACGTAAATGGTTTCATGAAGATATTCCCGGACATTGGGGAGATTTTGTCACGCAGTATCAAAAAGAGCTGGATGCTTCTCCATCAATGGCTGATTTTCTGACTCTTATCAAACCACATCCGGTGATAACACTACTTTATGCTTCAAAAGAACCGGTGTATAATCACGCCCGAATTCTTCGCGATTATCTGGAAATGCGTTTGAGAGAGTGAAATTAAAGTAATTTTATCTGTTTACGCTTTCTGTCGTTCACTCAATTTCCTACCTTTGTAATCTAAATCAAAATCGTGTAATCATGAAGTATAAATTATTGGTTCTTGATGTAGACGGAACACTCCTCAATGATGCGAAAGAAATTAGTAAACGTACATTGGCTGCCCTGTTGAAGGTTCAGCAAATGGGAGTACGTATTGTGCTGGCGTCCGGCAGACCGACTTATGGCCTAATGCCGCTGGCCAAGATGCTCGAACTTGGAAACTATGGAGGTTTTATCCTTTCCTATAATGGCTGTCAGATTATCAATGCACAAAACGGAGAAATTCTGTTTGAACGTCGGATTAATCCCGAAATGTTGCCGTATCTGGAAAAGAAAGCCCGTAAAAACGGTTTTGCTTTATTCACTTATCATGATGATACGATCATAACGGATTCTCCTGAAAATGAACATATCCAAAATGAAGCCCGGTTGAATGACCTGCAAATAATCAAAGAAGAAGAATTTTCTGCTGCCGTTGATTTTGCTCCTTGTAAGTGTATGCTGGTGAGCGATGACGAAGAAGCATTGCTTGGTTTGGAAGATCACTGGAAGAGACGACTGAATGGGGCGTTGGACGTATTCCGTTCGGAGCCCTATTTTCTGGAAGTAGTTCCCTGCGCCATCGACAAAGCCAATTCTTTGGGTGCTTTGCTGGAGGTGCTAGGTATGAAGCGTGAGGAAGTGATTGCTGTGGGCGACGGTGTGTGTGACGTAACAATGATTCAATTGGCGGGGCTGGGCATAGCTATGGGACATTCACAAGACTCGGTGAAAGCCTGTGCCGATTATGTGACTGCTTCGAATGAGGAAGACGGAGTGGCCGTTGCAGTGGAGAAGGCTATCATATCCGAAGTGCGTGTAGCCGAAATTCCCCTTGACCAACTGAATGCGCAGGCACGCCACGCATTGATGGGAAACTTGGGAATTCAATATACCTATGCCGACGAAGACCGTGTGGAAGCAACAATGCCGGTAGACCATCGTACCCGTCAGCCTTTTGGCATTTTGCATGGCGGGGCTACTCTTGCATTGGCGGAAACAGTTGCCGGACTCGGTTCAATGATTCTTTGCCAGCCGGACGAGATTGTAGTAGGAATGCAGGTCAGTGGAAACCACATATCTTCTGCACATGAAGGAGATACAGTGCGTGCAGTAGGAACAGTTGTACATAAGGGACGTTCCTCCCATGTATGGAATGTAGACGTGTTTACTTCAACAAACAAACTAGTGTCTTCCATACGGGTAGTCAACAGTGTGATGAAAAAGAGATGACCGACGAAGAAATAAGTAATTTGACAACTATTGATGCATTTATTCAGCGGAAGCAGCCGTTTGCTGTTTACCGTATTCCCGGGGAGAAAGTTCCCCGTCTGTTGACACAGGCGGAAGGAGCGGTACGTCTGATATACGACCTGAAAGAACTGAATGGACAGAGAGGATTTGTCATCGCTCCGTTTCAGGTGAGTGAGACGTGTCCTGTCGTATTGATTCAACCCGATCAGTGGGGGCAACCTTTGCCGATTGACAATGATACGGCAGAAGAACGGGAAGTCGCTTTGCGGATGCAAAGACAAGAATCGTTCCTGACTTCTTCTACGGAGGAATATGCCTCCTGCTTTCATACCTTTATAAATGCATTGCGTGAGAGGACGTTTGATAAACTAGTGCTTTCCCGTCATCTTACAGTTGATAAAGTAGCGGATTTTTCTCCTTTGTCCATCTTTCGGGCGGCTTGTAAACGTTATATTCATTCGTATATATATTTATGTTATACTCCGCAGACAGGCATCTGGCTGGGAAGTACTCCCGAAATTATTTTATCAGGTGAGAAAGACGAATGGCATACGGTTGCGCTGGCCGGAACACAGCCTTTGCAAGATGGCAGACTGCCGCAAGTATGGGATGAAAAGAACCGGAAAGAACAAGATTATGTTGCTTCTTATATCCGTCGGCAGCTTCTTTCACTGGATATTCATTCTACGGAAAACGGGCCATATCCTGCTTATGCCGGTGCTTTGTCACATTTAAAAACTGATTTCCGTTTTTCTTTGAAAGATAATAAAGGTTTGGGAGACCTTCTGAAAGTTTTGCATCCGACACCTGCCGTATGCGGCTTGCCGAAGGAAGAAGCCTATCAGTTTATTTTGCAGAACGAAGGTTACGACCGCCGCTATTACTCCGGCTTTATCGGATGGCTCGATCCGGAAGGACGAACAGACATCTATGTAAACTTACGCTGTATGCATATCGAAGATAAACAACTTACTCTTTATGCCGGCGGTGGATTATTGGCCTCTTCGGAATTGAATGACGAATGGCTGGAAACGGAGAAGAAGTTGCAAACCATCAAACGGCTGATTGCAGTGCCTCCTTTAAAATCATAAACTACTAATAATTATCATCATGTATACAGACAAGAAGAACATACTCCAGTTGGTTGCGTTGCTCGAGGCGCATGGGATTACTAAGGTTGTGTTGTGTCCGGGTAGTCGTAATACGCCCATAGTACATACTTTGTCTAATCATCCGAACTTCACCTGTTATGCAGTGACGGATGAACGGAGTGCCGGTTATTTTGCCATTGGTCTTGCGTTGAATGGTGGTAAGCCTGCTGCTGTGTGCTGCACTTCCGGTACTGCATTATTAAATCTTCATCCGGCTGTAGCCGAAGCATTTTATCAGAATGTTCCTTTAGTTGTCATTTCAGCAGACCGTCCCGCTGCCTGGATCGGACAGATGGATGGACAAACAGTGCCGCAACCAGGTGTGTTTCAAACGCTGGTAAAGAAGTCGGTCAATCTTCCGGAGATTCATACGGAAGAAGATGAATGGTATTGCAATCGCCTGGTGAATGAAGCTTTGCTGGAGACGAATCATCATGGAAAAGGGCCGGTGCATATCAATGTTCCTATTTCCGAACCACTGTTTCAGTTCACTGTAGATACGCTCCCGGAAGTGCGTGTGATAACCCGTTATCAGGGATTGAACGTCTATGACCGTGATTATAATGATCTGGTCGACCGGATGAATAAATATCAGAAGCGCATGATTATCATCGGTCAGATGAATCTTATCTATCTGTTTGAAAAAAGATATATCAAGTTATTATATAAACATTTTGCCTGGTTGACGGAACATATCGGCAATCAGACAGTTCCCGGTATTCCGGTAAAGAATTTCGATGCGGCACTTTATGCCATGCCCGAAGAGAAGGTCGGTCAGATGGTTCCCGAATTGCTGATTACTTATGGAGGACATGTCGTTTCCAAACGATTGAAGAAGTTTCTTCGTCAGCATCCGCCTAAAGAACATTGGCACGTATCGCCGGACGGTGAGGTGATCGATTTGTACGGCTCATTAACTACGGTGATCGAAATGGACCCGTTCGAGTTTCTGGAGAAGATAGCCAGTTTGCTGGACAATCGGACTCCTGAATATCCCCGTGTGTGGGAAAACTATTGCAAGATCATTCCCGAACCGGAGTTTGCTTATTCGGAAATGTCTGCCGTCGGTACGTTATTGAAAGCCTTGCCGGAGTCATGTGCGTTGCATCTGGCAAACAGTTCGGTGGTGCGCTATGCGCAGTTATACTCCATTCCTTCTACGATTGAAGTTTGTTGCAACCGGGGAACAAACGGCATTGAAGGCTCGCTGTCTACGGCTGTCGGTTATGCGGCAGCTTCCGATAAACTGAACTTTATAGCTATCGGAGATTTGAGCTTTTTCTATGATATGAATGCATTGTGGAATGTCAACGTTCGCTCCAATCTGCGTATTCTTCTACTAAATAATGGAGGAGGAGAGATTTTCCATACCTTGCCGGGATTGGATATGTCGGGTACCTCACATAAATTTATTGCGGCAGTCCATAAAACGTCGGCCAAAGGTTGGGCAGAGGAACGTGGATTTCTCTATCTGCAAGCGCAAAATGACGAAGAACTGGCTGAAGCGATGAAAACTTTCACCCAGCCGGAAACTATGGAACAGCCTGTGCTCTTGGAGGTGTTTACCAACAAAAACAAGGACGCGCGTATGTTGAAGAATTATTATCATCAATTAAAACAAAAATAGATTATGTCAACACAAAGAGAGTGGACAACCATCAGAGAATACGACGATATTCTTTTTGATTATTATAATGGAATTGCCCGTATCACGATCAACCGTGAGCGTTATCGGAATGCGTTTACTCCGACAACTACTGCTGAAATGAGTGACGCATTGCGCATCTGCCGTGAAGAAGCGGATATTGATGTGATTGTGATTACCGGAGCCGGTGATAAGGCATTTTGTTCGGGCGGCGACCAGAATGTGAAAGGACGTGGCGGATATATCGGAAAAGACGGTGTGCCTCGTCTTAGCGTATTGGATGTGCAAAAGCAGATTCGCAGCATCCCGAAACCGGTGATTGCTGCCGTGAACGGTTTTGCCATTGGTGGCGGACACGTGCTCCATGTAGTATGTGATTTATCCATTGCTTCGGAAAATGCCATTTTCGGTCAGACAGGTCCTCGCGTGGGTAGCTTTGATGCCGGATTCGGTGCATCTTATCTGGCGCGTGTGGTAGGACAGAAGAAAGCACGTGAAATTTGGTTCCTTTGCCGCAAGTATAATGCACAAGAAGCATTGGATATGGGATTGGTGAATAAGGTAGTACCTTTGGAACAGCTGGAAGATGAATACGTGCAATGGGCGGAAGAAATGATGTTGCTTAGCCCGTTGGCTTTGCGCATGATTAAAGCGGGGTTGAATGCCGAACTGGACGGCCAGGCAGGTATTCAGGAGTTGGCAGGTGACGCAACATTACTTTATTACCTGACGGATGAAGCACAGGAAGGAAAGAATGCGTTTCTGGAGAAACGTAAACCGAACTTCAAACAATATCCGAAATTTCCTTAAAATAATAGGCTAATGAAAGACTGGTTGTGCAGTAATTAGCAGATTGAAAAGATATTCATTATGGATTGTAAGATAGATATTATTCCCCGGTTGCTCCATTTCAAGCGACCCGCGGGAACTTCCCGGGGAACATATACTACACGAAAAGTCTGGTATCTTCACTTTGCTTCTCCTGATTTTCCGGGTAGAGTGGGAATTGGAGAATGTGCGCCTTTGCCTGCGTTAAGTTGTGATGATCTCCCTGATTACGAAGATATATTAATAAGAACTTGCCGGCAAGTAGAGGAAGAACAGGGAAAATTGGATAAAGATGGTCTATGCAAGTATCCTTCCATCTTATTTGGCTTGGAAACGGCTATCTGGCATTTCTTTGCAGGGAGTTGGGCTTTGTCCGATACGGCTTTTTCTCGTGGAGAGGTAGGGATTCAAATTAATGGTTTGATTTGGATGGGAGATTTTGATCACATGTTATCCCAAATCGAGAAAAAGATGGAAGCCGGATTCCGTTGTGTCAAACTAAAGATTGGTGCTATCGATTTTGAAAAAGAATTGGCGTTGTTACGTCATATTCGTACCCATTTCTCTTCTAAAGAAATAGAGTTGCGTGTAGATGCAAACGGTGCTTTCTCTCCGGGTGATGCAATGGAAAAACTGAAACGTCTGTCGGAATTTGATTTACATTCTATCGAACAGCCGATCCGTGCCGGACAATGGGAGGAAATGGCCCGGCTCACTTCTGAATCTCCGTTGCCGATAGCATTGGATGAAGAGCTGATAGGATGCAACATGCTGGAAGAAAAAAAGAAACTGCTGGCAACCATCCGTCCGCAATATATCATCATTAAACCATCTCTCCACGGAGGAATATGCGGAGGGGATGAATGGATTATGGAAGCGGAAAAGCAACATATCGGCTGGTGGATCACTTCCGCTTTGGAGTCCAACATTGGTTTGAACGCTATCGCCCATTGGTGTGCAACATTCAATAATCCGTTGCCACAAGGATTGGGAACGGGTATGCTCTTTACTGACAATATAGAAGTGCCTCTTGAAATCAGAAAAGATTGCCTGTGGTTTTGTAAATGATAGTATTTAGTGGTATTTAAAGGATATTCTGATGATATTTGATCGACAACAACAGCGCTTGCTACTGGAAGGAAAAGAATACACTTTTGAAGATATAAGCCAACTGATAGCAGGAGGAGCAGAAGCTCATTCTTCTGCTTATTGGGATTTATATCTTTTCCTGAACGAATGGTTTAATGATTCTCCTGTTATTACAGTTCATACATCGGGCTCCACGGGTATACCTAAAGAACTGATGGTACGCAAGGATCAAATGATGCAAAGTGCACGTCTGACTTGTGAATTTCTGAATTTGAAGAAAGGTGAGTCGGCATTATTATGTATGAATCTTCGTTATATCGGTGCAATGATGGTGGTCGTACGTTCATTGGTTGCAGGCTTGAACCTGATTGTTCGTCCTGCTTCCGGTCATCCGTTGGCGGATATAAAAGAATCTTTGAGATTTGTGGCAATGGTCCCATTGCAAGTTTATAACACGATGCAGGTTCCCGAAGAAAAAGAGCGATTAAAACAAACGGATATTCTGATTATAGGAGGCGGAGCCGTTGATGAGGCTCTGGAAACGGAGATAAACCATCTTCCGACTGCCGTTTACTCCACTTATGGCATGACTGAAACTTTGTCGCATATTGCCCTTCGTCGTCTGAACGGAGCATCGGCTTCAGAACATTATTATCCATTTCCTTCAGTAAAATTGTCTTTATCCGCAGAGAATACATTAATCATTGATGCCCCTTTGGTATGTGACGAAACATTGCAAACCAATGACATTGCACGTATCTATCCCGATGGAAGTTTTATGATTCTAGGCCGGAAAGACAATGTGATTAACAGTGGAGGAATTAAGATTCAAGCAGAGGAGATGGAGAAGTTGCTCCGCCCGTTTATTCCTGTGTCCTTTGTCATTACTTCAGTTCCGGATCAGCGCTTAGGGCAGGCTGTCACTTTATTATTGGCAGATCAGCCCGACACAGAAGAAATCGGAAATAAACTACATGAAATACTGGAACCTTATTATCGTCCCAAGCATATATTGACAATAGAATCCATTCCGCAAACAGAGAACGGAAAAATAAACCGGGCAGAGTGTCGCATCTTAGCCAAACAAATGTTGATGACATTTTACCCTCACACCCTCACACCTTGATTCAATCCCTTTATTCATCGGTGTTTCAAGTGTGAGGGTAGAGGTGAGGCCAGGGTGAGGGTAACTTTTTACCCTCACCCTGGCTCGTCTTGTTCCCAGCTAATTTATACTATATTTCCCTATATATCATACATTGATACTTAGGTATTCTTTTGTTAAGCTCTAATGTTTTACAAGGGCTCACCCATGTAAACAAATCTGTTTACAACCGTAAACGGATTTGTTCACAACTGATAGCTTATCTGTCCACACAAGTAAGCCCCTGCTAACTATTAAGCAGAGTGATATAAACAACAGGACTAATACATATATAGAGTACGACTGTTTTTCAAAAGAAAGGCATATACCAGGAAGAGAACATGAGGATGTAGATTATGCACGAAGAAATAACAAGAGTAATAGTGGCATATACTCCTTTAATTCATTACGTAAAAGTTCCATCGTTTTTTGTTTATATCGATTGATAGACTTCACGCTAAGATTCATCTCTTCTGCAATCTCTGTATGAGTTTTGCCTTCAAAGAAACTTTTAATAAAGACCGTTCGATAGTTTTCGGGAAGTTTGTTTAATGTCTCATACAACATTCTGTATAGCTCATCAAGAGTATATATACTATCCGGTTCTGTTTCATAGACAGGAGCTTTCTTCTGTATATTTTCCGCATAGCTCCATTCATATTCCTGATGTTTCAGGAAATTCAGGCAGCTATTTTTTACGCACATTTTGATGTAAGCTAATGCGGTGTTCGATTGAAGATCAAAAGAATCAGTATCCAGTTTATCCCATAATGAGGTGAATACATCCGAAACGATGTCTTCACGTGTTTCTTTATCATCAACAAACCTTTTTGCATACAAACAAAATGGGGCATAATACTCCTCATAAAGTTGTTTGAAAGCCCGTTCCTTAGTCTGTTTGGAAAAAGATATTTTCATTATTTAGAGGTTCTGTAGTTTTTCATTTTGCTGCAAATATATAATAAGATAATTATCAAAGCCTAATTTTCGATTCTTTTTTTTGCTTTCAACACTAATGAATAGAAAATAATCAGATGAGGCTGTCCTTTTGTATATAGGTTGATTGTATTATATATAAACGGGATTAAAATATGAAAAACAAGTTTTTTTTATTGGCTATAACCTTTTGTTTGCCAATACATTCTCAAGGAGTTTCCAAGTCTTTTATTCCGATGGCTGAAATACCTGCCGGAAGTTTTTATATGGGAAGTGACGGATTAGGCGAAGATTTTGATGAGGCTCCTATCCATCAGGTAATAATCTCTCGCCCGTTTCGTATGGGAATCACTGAAATAACGAATGCGCAATATGAATCATTCCGTCCGGAACATCGGGCATTACGAGGAAAAAACGGTGTTTCGCTGGAAGATGATGAAGCAGTCGTCAATGTGAGTTATTCCGATGCTGTTGCCTTTTGTGAATGGCTTAGCCGGAAAGAAGGCAAAAACTATCGTTTGCCAACAGAAGCGGAATGGGAATATGCTTGTCGGGCAGGCACATACACACTATTTTCTACAGGAGACGGGTTACCTGCAGTTTATCATCGGAATCAAAAAGTGGTTCGTGACTTTGATCCGGTATCTTTAAAAGTAGCCCAGACTCCTCCTAATACATTCGGGCTTTATGATATGCATGGAAATGTGGAAGAATGGTGCTTGGATTGGTATGCTCCTTATTCCGCAGAAAAGCAGAAAGACCCGGCAGGACCGTTGACCGGAGAGTTTCGGGTCACTCGAGGAGGGAGTCATCACACCCCGGAGAAATACTTGCGAAGTGCCAATCGACTGGCTATGCTCCCGGAAGATAAACATTCCCAAACCGGATTTAGAATTGTGGAAGCAGATACTCGTTTGAATGTATCGGGAACATCTGCCCCTGTCCCGTTCAATCAGAAATCTGTAGAAAATACATCTATAAAATGGAAAAAAGTATCTGCTATCACACCGATGTTTTTGCCTCCGATACCATTTGTGGTACGTCCGGTATGTGATTCGAATACCCCATTTTATCTGCATAATCATCAGCCTGCAGTTACGTGGTGTGATAATGGAGATTTGCTGGCAATATGGTTTTCTGCAAATGAAGAGAATGGGAGAGGGATGGTAGTACTCGGTTCCCGCTTGCGTGCCGGGCACACTGATTGGGATGTGGCTTCTTTATTCTTTAAAGTTCCGGATCGGAATATGACAGGAAGCGCTTTGCTCAATGACGGGAAAGGAAAATTGTATCATATCAATGGAGTGGAAGCATCGGGAGACTGGCAGAATCTCGCAATGGTACTACGTACCAGCACAGATAACGGTGCTTCATGGAGCACTCCTAAACTGATAGCTCCCGAACATACCAAACGTCATCAGGTAATAGCTGGTACGATTCGCACACGTGAGGGATGGCTGGTTCAAGCCTGTGATGCGGGTCCCGGCAGTCATGACGGGGCAGCTGTTCAAATCAGTAAAGATGGAGGAAAAACATGGTGCGATCCTTGGGATGGCGCTCCTTTGCCGGATTTCAAAGAAGGAGGAACGGGAAGTACAATCGCAGGTATCCATGCGGGAATTGTACAATTAGGGAACGGAAGTTTGATGGCTATGGGGCGTGGTAATAGCATACGGAATAAAGAAGGAAAGCTCCGAATGCCAATGAGCATATCAGATGATATGGGAAAGACCTGGAAATATGTAGCAAGCGAACTCCCTCCTATTGACGGAGGTCAGCGTCTTGTTTTAATGAGACTGAATGAAGGACCTTTGCTATTGGTTTCTTTCACAGACCATCCGCAACGTACGCCTTTGGAAGAACGTGGTCTGGAATTTAAGGATAAAAATGGAAATGTGAAGAAAGGATATGGCATGTATGCGGCTCTTTCCTACGATGAGGGAAAAACATGGCCGGTAAGAAAACTACTGACGGACGGTGAATATCGTTTTTTAAACGGTGGAGCATGGACGGGATATTTCGAAATGGATGAAAATCATGCTGAACCACGTGGCTATCTTGCAGGAACACAAACTCCTGATAATGTGGTTCATATCCTTAGTAGCCGATTGCATTACCGCTTCAATTTGGCATGGCTCGAAAAATAAAATAAAAAAAGTTTGTTTTTGCTGTCCTTTTCCAATTACTTCAGTTGTATTATAAGTGTAATTACAATTAAAAGATAAGATTTTGAAAGAAAATATGGAAAATATGAGTCCGGAATCATTGCTCCGTAAAGCACAAGCATTGGGAGATGATATTAAAGAAATGGAATCCATTGATGTATTGGGTGCCTATTATCAAGCACAAACCAAAATAAAAACTAATAGAAGAAAGAACATGTATAATCAACTGATGCGTTATGCAGCATTTCTGACTATACCTTTATTTCTCTCTTCTCTGGTTTTGGGATATTTATATTTTAGTGGAACAGAAACCGACGAGAAATATGCAGAGGTGGTAACCGCTACCGGTTCTGTCATACGTTATGAACTTCCGGATCATTCTGTAGTATGGTTGAATGCAGGTAGTACATTGCGTTATCCTACCACTTTCAAGAAAGACAACCGGTTGGTAGAACTGAAGGGTGAGGCATATTTCGAAGTGCAGGCAGACAAAGATCGTCCTTTCTATGTAAATACTCCGAATGGCTTGAGCGTATATGTTTATGGTACCAAATTTAATGTAGCTGCTTATGAGGATGATAATTATATAGAAACAGTATTGGAAAAGGGTAAGGTAAATGTGATAACCCCCGATCAGGAAACAATCGTATTGGCTCCTGGAGAACAGTTGCTTTACGACAAACAGAGTCAAAAGTCGAAAAAAAATAAAGTGGATGTCTATGGAAAGATAGCTTGGAAAGATGGAAAACTAATTTTCAGAAATGCTTCATTAGAAGAAATCCTGAAGCGTCTGGAACGACATTTCAATGTAGAAATTCAGTTTAACAATAGGTCTGGAAAAGAATATAAGTACCGGGCTACTTTCCGGACTGAAACTCTGTCGCAGATATTGGATTATCTGGCCAGGTCTGCCGATTTAAAATGGAAAATTGAAGAACCGCAACAACAGGCAGATGATACATTATCAAAGACTAAAATTAGAGTAGATTTATATTAGAGTAGTAACCCTTAAAATAAAAGCCCATGGAATAACACAAGAGAATAAAAGAAAGGAAGAAAGCTGCTACCAACAGCTGTCTTCCTCCGAATTTTCCAGATTCACGGTACAAGGTCTCGCAAACACTAGCCGGAATCAAACCATAGTTCATTTAGTAATAAACTTTAGTTAGCCACAAATGTATGAAAAAAAATCATTCATTTACAGCATTATGTCCTAAATATGCTTTAAATCTAAAACTTCCTTTAGTTATGAGGATTAGTCTAGCACTACTTTTCGCAGTAGTATTACAACTTTCTGCCGAAGATGGCTATGCCCAGCGAACGCGGGTTGCCATTTCAATGAACAATGTATCTGTAGAACAGGTACTGAATAAAATAGAGGAGACGTCCGACTATGTTTTCCTTTATAATGATAAAACAATTCAGAAGAATCGTATTGTTTCTGTGAGAAACAATTCAGGTAAGATCCTGGATATTCTTGATGAGGTATTTAAAGGAACCAACATTACTTATACAGTGGTTGATAAGCAGATTATCTTGTCTACCAATAAATTGAATGTAACAGAGCAAGATCCGACTATTCAGGTAAAAGGTACAGTGAAAGATACAAAAGGAGAACCTTTGATCGGAGTGAATGTGAAAGTAAAAGGGACAACTACCGGTGCTATTACAGATTTCGACGGAAACTTTCAGATTCAAGCTAAAAAGGGAGCGGTATTGGAGATCTCTTATATTGGATATGCTTCTCAAGAGGTGAAGGTTACAGATAATAAATCGCTTTCCATTGTGATGACGGAAGATGCAAAAGTCTTGAATGAGGTTGTTGTAACGGCTTTGGGCATTAAACGCGAAACCAAGTCTTTGACATACAATGTGCAGCAGATTGGCGGCGACGAAGTGGCAAAGGCGAAAGATATGAATGTGATGAGCAGTCTTGCCGGTAAGGTGGCGGGTGTGAATATCAATGCAAGTTCATCCGGTATTGGAGGCGGTGCCCGTGTGGTAATGCGTGGTACGAAGTCTATATCAGGTAATAACAACGCTCTATATGTAGTAGATGGAGTTCCTTTGGCTAATATATCAGGTGAACAACCCGACGATCAGTATACGGGTGCCGGACAATCCGGTGACGGATTGGCTAACTTCAACGCTGATGATATAGAATCAATTTCAGTACTTAGCGGATCGGCCGCCGCTGCACTATACGGTTCGGCTGCTGCCAATGGTGTGGTACTTATCACAACGAAGAAAGGAGCTGTAGATAAAACCAGATTGACTTACAGTAATAATTCAACTTTCTATTCACCATTCCGATTGCCGGAATTCCAGAATACGTATGGTTCGGAAACAGGAGAGTGGTATAGTTGGGCATCTAAATTGTCATCTCCTACCGATTATGAAGTTAAAGATTTTTTTCAGACAGGTTACAATGTAGCAAACACTGTAAGTCTGACTACAGGGACACAAAAAAATCAAACCTATGTATCCGTAGGTGCTGTGAATGCCCGGGGTATCATTCAGAATAATGACTTGGACAGATATAATTTCTCTGTTCGTAACACGACCTCTATGCTGAATGATAAACTGACGATGGATTTAAGTTTTATGTATTCTAATGTAAAGGAACAGAATATGTTGTCGCAAGGAGAGTATGCCAATCCATTGGTTCCCGTTTATTTATTTCCGCGCGGTGATGATTTCTCGAAATATCAGTATTATGAACGATATGATGTAGACCGTAACATAAAAACACAGTTCTGGCCATTGAAAGAAAATGGATTATCCATGCAGAATCCTTACTGGATTACGAACCGGAATATGTATACCAACAAGAAAGACCGTTTTCTGGCAAGCGGTTCACTAAAATATACGATAACAGATTGGTTGAATGTTTCCGGACGCGTGAAACTGGATAAGGAAACTATCAACTCGGAAAAGAAAATGTATGCTTCCACTTTGAATGTGATTGCTGAAAACTCGGATAAAGGAGCATACGTGCAATCGAACAAGAATACCAGTCAGATATATGCGGATGCCATGTTGAATATCAATAAATATTTCTATCACGACACATGGAATCTGACAGCATCTTTAGGTGCCAGTTTATTGGATTTGGATTATAAGGAACTTAATTTTGGCGGCGGATTGCTGACCATTCCTAATCTGTTTACTTCTAACAATGCGAACGTTTCCGGTAAATTAACCTATAAAAATACGAACTATCACGACCGTACCAATTCTTTATTCGGAACATTCTCATTAGGATATAAGGGCATGGTTTATGTAGATGGTTCGTTACGTAATGACTGGATATCTGCTTTGGCAGGAACAAACCATTCTTCCATATTATATCCTTCTATCGGTGCTTCAGCGATTCTGACTAATATGTTTACAATGAAATCTAACATTCTTTCTTATGCAAAGGTCCGCCTTTCATATAGTGAGGTGGGTAATGCACCGGAAAGATTCAGGGCTATCACTACTTACGCAGTGTTGGGAGGGTTGAATACCACTTCTTATTTCCCGATAAAAGACCTTAAACCGGAGAGAACTCATTCATGGGAAGGAGGATTTAATTTAGGTCTGTTTGATAATAAACTGACACTGGACGTGACAGCTTATAAGACATATACGGAGAATCAGCTCTTCAGTCCGGAAATTTCTACAACAACCGGATATTCTAAATTATATGTAAATGCAGGTAAAGTAACGAATAAAGGTATTGAGTTAGCTCTTGGCTTTAAACAGAATATAGGGCCTGTAGATTGGAAAACAACTTTACTATGGTCGCTCAACAGAAACCGCATTGACCAATTACTCCCTGAATATACAAATGAAGAGTTGGGAGTGACAGTACATCTGGACGAAATGGATGTCTATTCGTTAGGCGGTGCCAAACAGCGGCTAACAGTAGGGGGCTCTATGGGAGATGTATATGTGAATACAATGAGAACTGATGAGCATGGACATATCTGGATGAATTCAATGACGGGTACATTGGAAACAGATAAGAATAATTATGTCTATGCTGGTAATACCAATCCGAAATATACTCTTAGCTGGAGAAATGAATTTAATTGGAAAGGAATCAGTCTCGGATTTATGTTGAATGCCCGTGTAGGTGGTATCGGAGTTTCTGCCACTCAAGCTGTAATGGACTATTATGGAGTGTCTAAGACATCGGCAGAAGCGCGGGATAATGGTGGCGTGAAAGTAAACGGCCAGATGATTGATGCCCAGACATGGTATCAGACTATCGGAGCTAATGGTACAGGTTATGTAGGTTCTATGTATGTATATAGTATGACGAATGTTCGTTTGGGAGAATTGACATTGGGATATGATATTCCGATCAATAAATGGTGTAAATGGATTTCTGGATTGAATGTGTCCTTTGTAGGACGTAATTTATGGATGCTGTATTGTAAGGCTCCATTTGACCCGGAATCTACCGCAAGTACAGGTACTTATAACCAGGGTATGGACTATTTCATGCAACCGAGTTTGAGATCGATGGGATTTTCTGCAAAGATTTCTTTCTAATTGGATAACCTTTAAAAAAAATAATGATGAACATACGTAAGTTTTTTAAAGTAAGGAACTACTACTTATTCCTTGGAGTAATCATGATAAATGTAGGTTGTACAAAGAATTTTTTGGAGTACAATACCAATCCTAATGAAGCAACCGATGAGATGACGGATTGGGATAATGTGAGAACTGGTTCTCTTCTTTTACAGATGGAGCAGAACGTACTGGTGGTAGCACAACCGGGACTTAATATCGGTTCGGACAGATATCAGACTGTGGAAGTGATGGGTGGAGATGGTTATGTCGGCTATTTTGGTTTTCCTGCTCCCAGTATCAATTCTGCCGGTCGTTACAATTGGGATAAAAGAAGTTGGTATGGTGATATGTTCACTACCAATTACCTGACGACTATGAATGCCTGGCGTGAAATAAGAAAAGCGATTAACAATGACGAAGATCCCCGGTTTTCTATGGCACAAATTCTGAAAGTAGCGGCAATGCATCGTGTGACAGATACCTATGGCCCTATTCCTTATTTGAATTTTGGAGTTTCAAAAGAAGTGCCTTATGATTCGCAAAAGGATGTTTATTACAGATTCTTTGAAGAATTGGATGGAGCTATCAATAACTTGGATAGTTATGCTGCATCCGGAAGTAAAGTTTTGTCATCATGGGATTGTGTGTTCAACGGTGATGTTACATCTTGGATAAAGTTTGCCAATTCACTTCGTTTGCGTCTTGCATTGCATCTTGCCTATGTGGATGAAACAAAGGCAAAAAGTGAAGCCCAACTGGCTATTGGCAATAGTTATGGATTGATGAATGTGAAGTCTGATTTAGCAGAACTTCAGCATATTACTCCGATAGCGACTTATGAAAGTCCTCTGTATATTCTGAAAGGATGGGATGATATTTGTATGGGAGCGACGCTGGATTCATACATGAATGGTTATCAGGATCCACGACTTTCTGCTTACTTCGAGGCAGGTACGGGTGGAAAATATCGGGGTATAAGAGCCGGAATGTCAAAGGACGTAAGTAAGGATAAATATATAACAGGAATCTTTGCCGAACCACAGGCAACCGCTACTTCCAATGTAGTGTGGATGCGTTCATCTGAATCATATTTCTTGTTGGCGGAATATGCTTTGCGTTGGGGAACGAATGCCGATGCTAAAAAGTATTATGAAGATGGAATAAGAATGTCATTTGATGAACATGGTGTATCAGGAGCTGACGCGTATCTGACAAGAACTGCGGCGGGTGGATATGTGCCTGCCAATTATGAGGATCCGGTGACATCATCTCATTCCATGGATGCTTTGGGGACTGTTTCTATCGCTTGGGATGAATCGGGAGATTTTAAAACAAATCTGGAACAAATCATTACTCAAAAGTACATTGCTCTTTATCCGGTGGGACAAGAGGCATGGACAGAGTTCCGCCGTACCGGTTATCCGAAAGTATTTCCGGTTGTTGTGAACGAAAGTTCCGGAGGTTCTGTAGACACAAATATACAAATCCGCAGATTACCTTATCCGGAATCGGAATATAATACGAATAGAACAGAGTTGGATAAAGGCATCACACTTTTAGGTGGCGTAGATAACCCGGGTGTCAGATTGTGGTGGGATGTGCCTAATAAATAATTGGTTACTTAAATAATGCAGAATATGAAAAGAAATTATGTATATTTTTTGTTCACCTATCTCTTGACATTTGTTGTGAGTGGTTGTGATACGGATATTGAACCGGAAGTTATACAGGCAGCTAATACTTATAATGAAGAATATTATCAGAACCTGCGTGAATATAAGAAAACAGATCATGCTATTTGTTTCGGCTGGTATGCCGGTTATACTTCAGAAGCATCTCCTTCGCAGGGGCTTCATTTCACTGGTCTGCCGGATAGTCTGGACATTGTCAGTCTGTGGTCAGGTATTCCTTCCAACAATCCGGCTTATGTAGAAACGAGTTATTATAACGAGCGTTATTTGCCGACTGCTTATGAGGAAATGAATTATATCCGTACAGTAAAGGGGACTCGCGTTGTGATGTGTACGATTTGCCGTATTGGAAGTACGGAGTTTCCTAAAACCGACGCAGGTATCGAGGCTTATGCTTTGCATCTTGCGAGATGTGTGTTGCGTAATGATCTGGATGGTTTGGACTTGGACTACGAACCGGAAGGCGACTGGTTGCAAAATGATAACTTTACAAAGTTTATAAAGGTATTGGGAAATTATTTCGGTCCTCAATCGGGTACAGGCAAATTATTAATTGTTGACTTCTATAATCAGCTGCCTCCTAAGGAAACAGAACCTTATGTCGATTATTTTGTACGACAATGTTACACCACCGGTAGTGCTCAAAGTTTGCAATCTAAATTTGACCAGCTTAGCAGCTGGTGTCCTCCTGAAAAATTCGTTGCTACGGAACAAATGGGATGGTACTGGCAGAATGGTGGAGTCGAATTTACGGAAGCCGATGGAAATAAAGTAGATTCATGGGGCAATCCAATCTATTCTGTAATAGGTATGGCACGCTGGAATCCTACACAAGGACGAAAAGGCGGATTCGGTGGATATTATTTTGAATATGAATACAATACCACTCGTCCTGCTAATCAGGCTATAGGTGATAAAGAGAAAGCCGCTATTCCTTATTATAGCCTTCGGCGTGGTATTCAGGAACAAAATCCTGCCGGAAAGCCTGTACAACAGTCTACTAAACAAGAAACGGAAGAAGAAAATGGATGAATTTTAAATTTGTATGCAAGGTATGAAAACATTGAATAATATAAAAAAGATATGGGGAGCTGCTTTGATAGGAATAGCTTCTTTTATGCTGCAGGGATGCCAGGAAGCCGCTCAAAAAGGTGACGGGTTGTTAATGACCGGAACATCTTCGGATAGATTGGTAAAGTTCGCCATTGATGGATTTCCATCTGCGTATGCTGTTTCTGTGACTTCAACTTCTCGCGTTGAATCGGATATTCAGGTGAATCTGGCTGTTGATGCAAGTCTGGTTGATACTTATAATGAGGAAATGGGAACCAATTATTATCCCATTCCGGATAAATCATATACATTTGAAAATCCGGAGGTTACGATTTCAGCAGGACAGGCAATTTCTTCTGCTGCCTCTCTTTCAATTGCCGATGATTCGGAATTTGTGCCGGGACGTGTTTATTTGGTACCGGTTACCATAAAAAGTGCGACAGGAGATTTGGATATTATAGAAGCAGGACGTACTATTTTTCTGAAAGTATCCCGAACATTGCGCTTCCATGCTCCGTATGTAGGACAGGCTTCTATGGCTTATCAGTTTTTACTTCCAGAGCCTATTCCTTCATTGCCTACTTATACATGGGAAGTGAAGATTTACGCTACTCAATTTCGTTCTTCCGGAGCTTCCGGTACTACTCGTGTTTGTTCTTTTGGAGGCAATGAGTCATCTGTAGAAGGGGGAGCAATTGATGATGGAGGCTTTAAATGTGACCAGAATCTGCTTCGTTTTGGAGAAGGTACAGATGAACCCAATCAACTACATGTAACAACTAAGCAGGGCAAAATGTCTTCGAATACTCGCTTTGCTTTAAATACTTGGTATGCTGTTGCTTTGGTAAATGATGGCAATACTTTGACATTATATATTAATGGAGAGAAAGATAACTCAATGACAGTTGCCCCGTATGAGTATGCACTCTATGGAGTGCAGATCGGCATGCCTTCAAAAGGCTATCAATCTTCACAATTATTTTATGGTCGATTGAGTGAGATGCGTCTTTGGACTCGTCCTTTGTCTGCTCGTGAAATTAAAGCAAATGTATGTGGGGTAGATCCTTCTACCAATGGGCTTGTGTCTTATTGGAGAATGAATGAAGGAGAAGGAACTACTTTCTATGATTTATCTCCGTCAAAGCGTGATATCAGTTATAAGAATGGAATCACGATTGACTGGACTTATGATGATACGAATAAATGTCTTGAATAAGGTAATAATAAATGAATAGACTGTATGATAATGAAAAACAATATAAATAGATTAACTCTCCTTTTGCTTGTTTTATTGGGAGGAGTAGGATTCACATCTTGTTCGGATGATGACAATGATTTTATTGAATTGCCGACAATAGAGATGCCACAGTCGGAGGCAGGACCTGTTTCTATTGATTATAGGGAGATACTGGATGCAGGAAGCTATGTTTATGATTATACTATCAAACTGGATAAACCTGCTGCTACTACTTTATTGTGTGACATTGCCGTGGACGAAAGTATGGTAGAGGCTTATAACGCTGCAAATAACACATCTTATAAGATGATGCCCGCTTTTGTCTATGAGTTGCAAGCTAAAAATGCGATAGTGAAGGCAGGACAGCAAGAATCCAATTCCTTATCAGTTAAGTTTTCATCATTGTTCGGTTTGGTGGAAGGTGAAGAATATTTGCTTCCTATTGTTGCAACAATAGATGAAACGTGTGTAGGACAATTTGTAACGGACACTCGTTCTGTTTCTTATTTTACGATTAGCATTGATGGGGAATTGGATTATATACCGGGATTGAATATGAGTTCTTATTCAACGGATATGTATCGTACGTTAAGTTTCGCAAATGATGAAGTAGTTACGATTGAAGATAATACACATACGTTTGAAATGCTTGTATATCCATATAATTGGCACAGTGGAACTAATTATATAGGTACATGGCGTGGTAAGGATACCAACAATAATAATGAGGTTTTTAGTGGTTGTGAACTACGTGTAACTGGTGCAACGGGAGCGTCTAATATTGGTAATCGTCAATGTGACTTGACATTGGCTAATCAAAATATAACGTTGCCGGCTAATCAATGGGTTAGGTTGACTATTACTTGTGACGGAACAAAAACGGGCCAGAATACTGAGGTTGCTTATCGTTTATATATTAACGGTGAGGAAGTTGCTTCTGCAAAACCTACTAAACGTTGGGGACCATCCTCTTCTCAAAGATTCAAGGTGGGATATACGTTGACTGGTATTCAGTTTGGTAATACAAGTTCAAGTATGTATTTTGATGGTCTGATTTCTGATATTCGTATGTGGAAGAAGTGTCTGACGGCGGAAGAAGTAAAAGCTAACTTGCGTACAATAGCTTCTCCATCTTCGTCGGACTTATATGGCTATTGGAAATTGGATGAAGGAGAAGGAAATACATTGAAGGACAGTTCGGGCAATGGGCGTGATTTAACTTTCCCTGCTTCGGCAAATATCATTTGGAATGCAGAATTCAATGATTTGCCTCAAGATAATTAAAATGTGATTTTATATTGGGAGTTATTGTGTTTTTACGTAACTCCCAATATTAACTTAAAGAAATGATGATGAAACGTTTTATGTCAGCTTTGATCGTTTTACTGTGCTCTATTGTTGGCGTATGTGCTCAACAACAGGGAAAAACTGTATTACGTTTTGATACTACTACTTGGAATTTTGGTAATATTCAGGAAGTAGAAGGCAAAGTGAGTCATACTTTTCATTTTACTAATATACATACTTCTCCTGTTGTGATTGAAGAAGTGATTTCAACTTGTGGGTGTGCCATTCCTGTTTATAGTAAACAACCTGTAAAACCAGGGCATACAGGCACTATTACCGTAACTTTCGATCCTAAAGGGCGAACAAACTTTTTCTCTAAGAGTATAAGGGTTGTTTCTAATTCAGGGCAAAGTGTCAATACTCTTTGGGTAAAAGGTACGATAAATACAATGAATCGTATAGAGGATGAATATCCTTATTCTTTATCATCAGATATTCTGGCAGACCGAATGACTCTATCTTATGATCTGTTACAGCATAATGGGAGGCCAAAACAATTGGAAATTAGAATCTATAACCGATCGGATAAAATAGTCAGGTTGTCATACTCGCTGTTGGATAAGAGTGGATGTTTGTCGATATCTATGCCATCATCTCTTCAAGGTCGATCTTGTGCGACTATAAAAATAACAGCTTCTCCTTTAAAAGGCTTTTACGGTACATTTAAAGATAAGATTATTATTAGTGCCAATTCCGTACACAGTTCTCCTATACAAATCTTTGGTACAGTGATTGATGATATGAGAAAAGTAAGCACGGCAACTGCTCCCCGGATGAAGTGTTCACAATCTTATTTTAATTTGGGGAATATCTCATTAAAAAAGCATATTCAGAGAAAAGTTAAAGTTACTAATGAAGGGGCGAATCCTCTTATTATCCGCAAAATAGAATGTCCGGAATTTGTTTCTACTAATATTCGGGGTGAAAAGGTTTTGAAGCAAAATGAGTGTCTGGAGGTTCTGTTTGAATTAAATGTATCATCTTCAAACCATCTATTGGATGCAAAGGTCAAGTTGATAACAAATGATGCTCATCAGCCTGTACATACAGTTATATTTGAAGGAGAAATGGGTAAGTAGGGTTGAATATCTCTATTTGAAAGATTAGAAATACACTATAAATTAATTGAGTCATTTTACTGTATATAACATTATGATAAAACGATTGTATATTTTGGTGATAGTACAGATGGTATGTACTTTGGGGTTTACTCAATCCTCTCCCTCGTTACCTGCTTACAAAGATCCCAGTTTGTCAATAGATATAAGACTTTCAGATTTACTTTCCCGCATGACTTTAGAAGAAAAGGTCGGTCAGTTACTTTGTCCTTTAGGTTGGGAAATGTATGAAATCCATGGTAGTGAGGTTCATCCTTCCGGAAAGTTCAAGCAATTGATTAAAGAAAGAAATGCCGGAATGCTTTGGGCGACTTATCGTGCAGACCCGTGGACAAAAAAAACTCTGGCAAATGGACTTAATTCCGAGATGGCAGCAAAAGCAGGGAATGCATTGCAAAAATATGTGATGGAGAATACTCGTTTGGGAATTCCGATGTTTTTAGCAGAAGAAGCCCCTCATGGGCACATGGCAATTGGTGCTACAGTTTTTCCTACGGGTATCGGAATGGCGGCTACCTGGTCACCGGAATTAGTAAAAGAAGTTGGTCAAGTTATCGCTAAAGAAATTCGTTCCCAAGGTGGGCATATTAGTTACGGTCCCGTACTTGATCTGACCCGTGATCCCCGTTGGTCCCGCGTGGAAGAAACATTTGGTGAAGATCCTGTGTTGAGTGGTATTTTAGGGGCGTCTATGGTTGACGGTTTAGGTGGAGGTAATCTATCACAAAAATACGCTACCATAGCTACCTTGAAACATTTTCTGGCATACGCTGTGCCGGAGGGTGGACAGAATGGTAATTATGCTTCAGTCGGTATTCGTGATTTGCATCAGAATTTTCTTCCTCCTTTTCGTAAGGCAATAGATGCAGGGGCATTGTCTGTAATGACTTCATACAATTCGATAGATGGGACACCTTGTACGTCGAACCATTATTTGCTGACTCAACTCTTGCGTAATGAATGGAAGTTTCGTGGCTTTGTAGTTTCCGATTTATATAGTATTGAAGGGATTCACGAAAGCCACTTTGTTGCTCCAACCAAAGAGAATGCAGCCATACAATCTGTAATGGCAGGCGTTGATGTTGACTTAGGTGGGGATGCTTATACCAACCTTTGTCATGCAGTTCAATCTGGACAAATGGATAAGACTGTGATTGATACGGCTGTCTGCCGGGTGTTACGGATGAAGTTTGAGATGGGCTTGTTTGAGCATCCTTATGTGGATCCGAAAATTGCTGCTAAAACAGTACGCCGTAAAGAACATATCGAACTGGCACGTAAAATCGCACAGTCTTCCATAACACTTCTCAAAAATGAGAATTCAATTCTTCCTTTAAGCAAGACGATAAATAAGGTGGCGGTAATTGGCCCTAATGCTGACAATCGATATAATATGTTAGGGGACTATACAGCTCCTCAGGAAGATAGTAATGTGAAAACAGTTCTTGATGGAATTCTAACAAAATTATCTCCTTTTCGTGTGGAATATGTACGAGGCTGTGCTATTCGTGATACTACAGTGAATGAGATAGAACAGGCAATTAAAGCTGCCCGTCGCTCCGAAGTTGTAATTGTGGTTGTGGGTGGTTCCAGTGCCCGTGATTTTAAAACGAGCTATAAAGAAACAGGTGCGGCTGTAGCTGAAGAGGGTAGTGTAAGTGATATGGAGTGTGGAGAAGGATTTGACCGTGCCAGTTTATCCTTACTTGGTAGACAACAAGAACTATTGGAATCTTTGCAAAAGACAGGTAAGCCTTTGATTGTCGTTTATATTGAAGGTCGTCCTTTAGAAAAGAATTGGGCTTCGGAATATGCGGATGCGCTACTGACTGCTTACTATCAGGGGCAGGAGGGTGGAAATGCTATAGCGGATGTTCTTTTTGGAGATTATAATCCTTCCGGACGTTTGCCAATCTCCGTTCCGCGTTCTGTAGGTCAGATTCCGGTTTATTATAATAAGAAAGCTCCTCGAAATCATGATTATGTGGAAATGTCATCTTTTCCGTTATATAGCTTTGGTTATGGGATGAGTTATACCACTTTTGAATATTCTGATTTGCAGGTAGTGCAGAAATCTGCTCGTTGTTTTGAAGTCTCATTTAAAGTAAAGAATACAGGGAAGTATGATGGTGAGGAAGTATCACAACTTTATATGAGAGATGAATATGCATCAGTTGTTCAGCCGATGAAACAGTTGAAACATTTTGAACGTTTCCATTTGAAAAAAGGAGAAGAAAAAAAAGTTACTTTTGTTTTGACAGAGGAGGACTTTTTCTTGGTTAACTATACTTTGAAGAAAGTAGTAGAGTCTGGAAATTTCCATCTTATGATTGGTGCCGCTTCTAATGATATTAGGTTGCAGAATGTTATTTTAGTGGAGTAATTTTTATTAATATCTATATTAAGAGATTTCCTGTTTCGTTTTCTCTTAATAAAAAAGAGAGAATATTCCTTTTGCGGAAATATCCTCTCTTTCTCACCTAAAACCTAAACCTTTTATTTCAATTACTTGCTACTATAAGCAACCAACATCCAAACCAATTTTTCCTGTTCTTTCAGATAATCGCTCATCATCGAAACGGTTACTTCGTCTCCGGCTTGAGAAGCGATAGATAAGATCTTACGTTCTTCACCAATCAGATAGCTGATAGACTGAAGGATATTATTCAATGCTTCGTCTCCGTTGCTTACCTTATCCACTTCATTCACATTTGCTACTTTTAGATAATCGCTGAATTTATTGGCAGGAGTACCACCCAGCATCAAGATACGTTCTGCGATTTCATCCACCTTTTCAGCCGTGTCATCATACATCTTTTCGAATTGACTGTGGAGTACAAAGAAATTATGTCCCTTGATATTCCAGTGGAAACCGCGAAGATTGGTGTAATACACTTGGAAGTCTGCTAATAGTTGTTGCAAAGATGCTACTACGTTGTTTGCTCCCGATTCGTTCAATTTGATAAATTCTAAAGTTTTCATATTCTTCTATTTTTAATGATTTATACTTGTTCTCTTTTTTCTGTACTGCAAAGATAAGGCGTAAAATGCTTGCTGTCAAACTGAAAATTTCTATCTTTGCATAGATGAAATCTATAACTTAATAAGATTTGATAGATGACGATACAACAATTAGAGTATATACTGGCTGTAGACCAGTTCAGGCATTTCGCACGGGCAGCTGAATATTGTCGTGTGACGCAGCCTACTTTGAGTGCAATGATTCAGAAACTGGAAGATGAACTGGGAGTAAAGTTGTTCGATAGGACAGTGCAACCCGTTTGTCCGACACCCATCGGGCAGAAAGTGATAGACCAGGCTCGCGTGATTCTGGCGCAGGCAGCTCAAGTGAAAGAAATAATCAGTGAAGATAAACAGTCATTGTCAGGCGTATTCCGCTTGGGGGTATTACCTACTATCGCTCCCTATCTGCTTCCTCGCTTTTTTCCTCAACTAATGGAAAAATATCCCGAACTGGATATTCGTGTCACGGAAATGAAGACACAGGATATTCAGCAGGCTTTGCATGTCGGAGATTTGGATGCGGGAATTATTGCCAGCAAACTGGAAGATACGTTCTTGACAGAAGAAACTCTTTTCTATGAGCAATTTTACGCTTATGTGTCACGAAAAGAATCCTCTTTCAAGCATGATATGATCCGTACTTCTGATATAACAGGCGAACATCTTTGGCTTTTGGACGAAGGACACTGTTTTCGCGATCAACTCGTCCGTTTCTGTCAGATGGAGGCCGTGAAGGTTAATCAGATGGCCTATCGTTTGGGAAGTATGGAAACCTTTATGCGAATGGTAGAAAGTGGAAAAGGAATCACTTTTATTCCCGAATTGGCAGTGATGCAATTGACGGAAGAACAGCGGCAGTTGGTACGTCCGTTTGCTATTCCCCGACCTACACGGCAAGTGGTACTGGTAACAAATAAAGATTTTATTCGCCACAGTCTCTTATGCGTCCTGAAAGAGGAAATAAAGGCGGCGGTTCCCAAGGAAATGCTTTCTTTACAGTCCATACAATGTTTGTTATAGCACATTAGGGAATCCCTTTTTCCATCGAGAACAATCTCTTTCTGTAAAAAATGTAGCAAAGTTGCGTTATAATAATACGGATATGTTTTGATTTCTAGTCTGAATTGCTTATTTTTGGAAAGTAAACAAAAACAATATTAATTACTATGAAAAAGTACATTGCAGAAATGATTGGAACGATGGTGCTCGTTCTTATGGGATGTGGTAGCGCCGTCTTTGCTGGTGGTTTGGCTGATACAGTAGGTGCTGGTGTGGGAACAATCGGTGTAGCTTTAGCCTTTGGTTTATCCGTAGTAGCGATGGCGTATGCTATCGGAGGTATTTCGGGATGTCACATTAATCCTGCTATTACATTAGGAGTGTTTTTGACTAGTCGTATGAATGGAAAAGATGCAGGTATGTATATGATTTTCCAGGTAATCGGAGCTATTATCGGTTCGGCTATTCTTTTTGCTTTAGTTTCTACCGGTGCTCATGACGGGCCTACAGCGACAGGTTCGAATGGTTTTGCTGATGGAGAAATGTTGCAGGCATTTATTGCGGAAGCAGTATTTACTTTCATATTTGTATTGGTAGTGCTCGGCTCTACCGATCCGAAGAAGGGAGCAGGCAATCTGGCAGGACTTGCCATCGGTTTGACTCTTGTATTGGTACATATTGTATGTATTCCTATCACAGGGACTTCTGTAAACCCGGCACGTAGTATTGCTCCGGCATTATTCCAAGGAGGAGAAGCATTGTCGCAGTTGTGGCTGTTTATCATTGCTCCATTTGTAGGAGCTGCATTGAGTGCAGTTGTTTGGAATTATCTGGGAGATAAGAAATAACTCTTTTAGAAGAAAGAATATAAAGAAGAAAGTAAAAGGGCGGCAGTTTCACAACTACCGCCCTCTTTTGCGTAATTAATATATTATATTAAAAAAGAGTGTGTTTCGCATGTTCACATTAGATTAGTCGTCTAAGGAAATTTCACTTCATAAGTTTTCGGCCCGCCATAAATGGTGTTGACACGAATTCTTAGTCCCTTTTTCCCCTCCATCCGGTCTTTAATCTTATCCAGTTTGAAAGACACATATCCTTCACCCAAACGTTGAGGATCATCTCCTTCACTGTTATGACGGAATTCCAGATTGATATATTCGTCCTCCGCATTGCCTTCGTCAGCAGTGGGAGCAGTCTCTTCTTTGTCATTAATCACCAGATTCAGGAAATGTTTTTTATCTTCACTATGTGTTCCGTAATATTGGAATTCAATCGTCAGATATTTATTATCCTTATTGATCCACATATAAGTCGTGTTGATCTTATCATCTCCGATTTTCTCTTCGTCGTTGTCATCTTCACCCATTGTGACGATGTCTTTGGTTAAGATTGGATTGATACCTTTCACCTGAATATTAAGGTCGTATCCATTCACAGGCTCTTCCAACTCGTTGAATATCACAAAAGCTCTTTGTCCCTCCACCCAATCTTCATTGTTCCATCCTTGTGAGTTGCTGGGATACATCTTTTTCCCGTCATCCAAAGTGAAATAAAATTCCTTGCTATCCTGGCTAATCATATTGATGGTGCTGATAGCCAGAAGATCGGACGAATTATCATCGTCGTCCAAGCATGACTGGAGAATCGGCATGGTAGTCATAATAGCAAAGATAAAGGCAATGAATTTAAATTTCTTCATATACTTACTAGGTTTTAGATTTTATAATATTTATGTTTTCTGTAGTGAAAATGCAAGAGGATAGAAAATATTGCATTCGGATCTGTTAAAGAAACAAAAGTGATAAAAGAGTTGTTCTCTCTATGCAGTATTTCTATCTTTGCTGCATTTATAAGGTAAACACGTGTATAAGAGAATGGAAGAAATAGAGTTGTCGGAACAATGTAGGCTGGGTAATAACCGGGCCCGCAAGGAACTGTATGAACAGTATGCGGGGCGTATGCTTGGCATCTGTCTACGCTATACCGGCGACCGGGATACAGCCCAGGATCTGCTTCACGACGGTTTTTTAAAGATATTCGATTCGTTCGATAAGTTCACCTGGAGGGGTGAAGGCTCTTTGCGAGCCTGGATGGAACGGGTGATGGTCAACACAGCTTTACAGTATCTTCGGAAAAATGATGTGATTAATCAGTCGACACCTTTGGAAGAGTTGCCCGAAGAATATGAAGAGCCGGATGCTTCCGATGTAGAAGCGATACCACAAAATGTGTTGATGCAGTTTATTGAAGAATTACCCGCCGGCTATCGTACTGTGTTCAATCTTTATACATTTGAAGACAAATCGCATAAAGAAATCGCACAGGTATTAGGTATTAATGAGAAATCTTCGGCTTCGCAATTATTTCGTGCGAAGAGTGTATTGGCAAAAAGAGTAAAAGAATGGATAATGCATAATGGATAGATAGAAATGGAAGAGAAAGAATTGTGGATGAATAAGTTGAAGGAGAAGCTCGCGGATTATTCCGAGCCGACGCCTGCTTCCGGTTGGGAACGACTGGAGAAAGAGCTTATGCCTCCTGTGGAGAAGAAAATATATCCTTATCGAAAATGGATGATGGCTGCTGCAGCTATTATAATATTAGCTGTCGTTTCGTCAGTAAGTCTGTATTTTCTAGGGACACCCGCTGCGGATGAAATACGTCATATACAAACTCCGGCATTGGCTTCCACGCCCGATGCATTGCCGGGTGTGCAACAACCGGATATGCAGGGAACTGCTGTGGAACCTGTCTTACGGCCGGTAACTCGCGAAGATCGTTTGGCGAAAGTCGACAGGAATCATACGGAGCAGAAAACAGGTGTAGATCCATTAGGGATCGGTAATGAAAATAAACTTTCAACAGGAAATGGAGAAGACTCTTTGAGTGAGGAAGATAAGAATGTAAAAGGAAATGGAGAAACTGAAAATGTAAAAGATGAACCGAAGCAGGCAGAAAATACAGATGTCAGTCAGGGACAGTCACAGGATACAGAGCGATCGAATAACAGACCGCGTCGTCCTTCCGGTAAAGACAAACTTCATATTCCGACAGAAAAAAGATCTTCTCAAAAGGGAACATGGTCAATGGGACTTTCGGTAGGAAATTCAGGAGGTGCTTCAACAGAAGTAGGTGCCGGATCTCATGCTTATATGTCACGTGTGAGTATGCTTTCAGTTTCCAACGGTCTGATGGAGACGATTCCTAATGACCAAACATTGGTTTTCGAAGATGGAGTACCTTACCTGCGTCAGGCAAAACAGGTGGTTGACATTAAACATCATCAGCCTATTTCTTTCGGATTGTCCGTTCGTAAAGGTTTAGCTAAAGGATTCTCTCTTGAGACAGGACTGACTTATACGCTGCTTTCTTCGGATGCAAAACTGGCAGGTGAAGAACAACAGATAGAGCAGAAACTGCATTATATCGGTATTCCGTTGCGTGCCAACTGGAACTTCCTGGATAAGAAACTCGTCACTCTTTATGTTTCCGGTGGAGGTATGGTTGAGAAATGTGTTTATGGAAAGCTAGGATCTGAAAAAGAAACAGTGAAGCCTTTGCAGTTCTCGGTATCCGGTGGTGTAGGTGCGCAGATCAATGCAACGAAACGTTTGGGTATTTACGTGGAACCGGGTGTTGCTTATTATTTCAATGATGGCTCCGATATACAGACTATACGTAAAGAGAATCCGTTTAACTTCAACATACAAGCAGGTGTTCGTCTGACTTATTAGTACGAACTACCTCACTAAATATAGTAACGCCATCCGGTTCGGATACCGTCACTATCCTGATTGGATAGCGTCATTATCCTGACCGGATGGCGTTACTATTTGCTATTTACTATCTTTTTCTTCAGAAAAGTCGGATAATTGAGAAAATATTAATAATATTGTCACCTGTTTATGACCTATGGCTGCATACCTTTGTTGCAAAATTCTAAGATATGGTAGATTCTACAGATGAAAAACATTTATTAATCGACTTAAAAGGCGGTTCCTTTCAGGCATTCGAAAGATTGTATAATATGTATAGTGGCAAACTGTACAATTTCATTATGCGACTCTCTTCCGGCAATCAATATATGGCCGAAGAAGTGGTGCAAGCCACTTTCATTCGTATATGGGAAGTGCATGAAAAAGTAGACCCGGCTTCCTCGTTTATCTCTTTTCTCTGTACGATTGCCAAAAACTTATTGATGAATATGTATCAGCGTCAGACCGTAGAGTATGTTTACAATGAATATCTCATGAAAAGTAGCGTAGACCGTGATTCACAGACAGAAGAGAATATTGATCTGCGCTTTTTGAATGAGTATATCGATTCTCTTGCCGAAGAACTGCCTGCGCAACGGAAGAAAATATTCATTTTGAGCAAAAGGCAGAATTACACAAATAAAGAAATAGCCGAAATCATGGGAATTTCCGAAAGTACGGTTGCTACCCAATTATCTTTGGCTGTGAAATTTATGCGTGAACAGTTGATGAAGCATTATGATAAGGTAATTACCCTTTTGTTGGCCTTTTTTGTTAATGAAATGTAATAGTAATACTTGTTTTTGGATGGGAAGTAGGATGAAAATGTATACTTGTAAATAAGTGGAAAGATGGATAAGACACATTATAAAGAGCTAATTGAAAAATATTTCGAAGAAACGATCACGGATGTCGAGATAAAAGAACTGTCAGACTGGATAAAGAATGACCGTCAGTTGCATGACTGGTGGGAGCAAGAGTTTGAGAGATCGGATTCCTCCATGAACCCAGTGTTGCGTGATAAACTTTTTGCCCGGATCAAAGAAGAGACTTTGGGCAAGGAAGTGCGCCCCCTCCGTATCATCCCTTGGAAATGGGTTGCTGCTATTTTATTACCTGTCTGTGTCGCTTTCTTCACTTACTATCTTTTAGATTCTTCTCCAACGGCAGAAACACCCTTTATTGTGAAAGCGGGCAAAGGAGATAAAGCAACCATTGAATTGCCGGACGGAACAAATGTTGTTCTCAATTCAGCTTCCCAATTAAGTTACCTGAATAACTTCGGAGAAAAAGTTCGTCGCGTGCAACTGAATGGTGAAGCCTATTTTAAAGTAGCCCATGATGAGAAACACGCCTTCATTGTGCAAATCGGTGATTTGGAAGTGAAAGTGCTCGGTACTTCTTTTAATGTATCTGCCTATGAAGATGCCAAAGACGTGACAGTCGTTCTTTTGGAAGGAAAAGTAGGGGTCTATGCGCAGAAAATATCGCATATCATGAAGCCCGGCGACAAAATAGAATATAATAAAGCCACTCATAAGATAACAGCCACTCAAGTGCATCCGAATGATTATATTGAATGGACGAAAGGAAATATCTATTTTGAGAAAGAATCTTTGGAGAATATAATGAAAACCCTTTCACGTATCTATGACGTAGAGATTCGTTTCGACTCCAATAAACTACCTAATGAATATTTCACCGGAACCATTCCGGGAGGCGGCATACAGAATGCGCTGAATATTCTGATGCTTACTTCACCTTTCTATTATGAAATGGACGGTTCGGTGATTGTTTTGAAGGAGAAATAAATGGAACTTTCATAGAGTATCTTTGTTTATTCATCGAATAACGTCTATATTTGTGGTACACTAATTTGAAGATGCAATGAATACATTAGAGCGTAAATTGCCGATAGGGATACAGACATTTGAAGATATACGCCGAGGAAATTATCTTTATGTGGACAAGACGTCTATTTTATGGCAAATAATAAATACGGGAAAGCCTTATTTTCTTAGTCGTCCCCGTCGTTTTGGCAAAAGTCTGCTAGTTTCTACTTTTGAAGCCTACTTTCAGGGGCGTAAAGACCTTTTTGAGGGTTTGGCAATTGAAAAGTTAGAGACAAAGTGGGAGCAATATCCGGTTCTGCATCTTGATTTGAATGCGAAGAGATATGAGACGGCAGCAGATTTGGTTGCCATGCTAAATCAGTATTTGGAGAAATGGGAAGCCGTCTATGGTGATGAGAAGAAAGACCGTAGTCCTGAAGAACGCTTTAGTTACATCATCGAGCAAGCCTATTTGAAAACTGGAAAAGGAGTTGTGGTATTAGTAGATGAGTATGATAAGCCTTTGCTGCAAGCCCTTTTAGATGAAAACTTGTTGGATGAATACCGTCGTATTCTGAAGGCTTTTTATGGAGTACTAAAAAGTTCCGATCGCTATCTTCGGTTTATATTCTTGACAGGAGTCACAAAATTTGCCCAAGTAAGTGTATTCAGTGATTTGAATCAGTTGAATGATATTAGTATGAAAATTCCTTATGCCAATATTTGTGGTATTACTAAGAAGGAGTTAGTATCTACATTTACTCCCGAGTTGGAGCACTTGGCAGAAGTGCAGGAGATGTCCTTTGAAGATACAGTCGATAAAATGACAGCAATGTACGATGGCTATCACTTTACATATAGCGAAGAAGGACTATTCAATCCCTTCAGTGTGCTCAATGTCTTTGATGGATTAATGTTTGATAATTACTGGTTTCAGACTGGTACTCCTACCTATCTTGTAGAACTGCTGAAACAAAGTGATTATGATTTACGTTTGCTGATAGATGGCTTGGAAGTAGGAAGTTCCGGATTTGCAGAATACCGTGCGGAGACAAAGAATCCCCTTCCGATGATCTACCAAAGTGGTTATCTGACAATTAAAAATTTCGATAAATCATTGAACCTATATACATTAGGCTTCCCGAATGACGAGGTGAAATATGGTTTCCTTAAATTCCTGATACCCTATTATACCCCCATCTCTTCTGATGAAACGGATTTTAATGCAGTTAAGTTTGTCCGTGAACTTCAGTTGGGCGACGTTCATTCCTTTATGGAACGTATGAAATCATTCTTTGCCGACATTCCCTACGAATTGAATACAAAGACTGAACGTCATTATCAGGTTATTTTCTATCTTGTCTTTAAGTTGATGGGACAATATGTAGATGCGGAAGTACGCAGTGCAAAAGGCCGTGCCGATGCAGTGGTGAAAACAAAAGACCGTATTTATGTTTTTGAGTTTAAGCTGGAAGGAACAGTAGACGAAGCTCTGAAACAAATAGATGAAAAAGGATATCTGTTACCTTATCGAACAGACGGGCGTGAACTGGTTAAAGTCGGTGTCTCCTTTAATGCTGAAGAACGTAATATCGGTGAATACAAAGTAGTTTAATTACTTATTGAGTACAATATAGAATAGAACCATTCCGAAGCCCTCTACTTAGGAATGGTTTTTTTTGTTCTCTGAATTGAATAAGTTAACGAGAGTTAAAGTCTGATAGACGGTTGGACGAGCGAGTATAGCAGTCTGTATACCTATCAAACAACTTAAAAGTTTTGATATATGAAGCACAAAACAACCTTTGAAAAACTCCCTCAAACAAACGTGGGGAGAAGTAAGAACTGGAAAACACTGCGGGCTATTTGTCTGCTATTGTTTTTAAGCGTCTCTTTTACCGCTTATTCTCAAATAACGGTGAATGTGAAAGACATCTCTTTGAGAGCCTCTTTAAAGAAAATCGAGCAAGTAAGCAATTACAAATTCTTCTACAATGAGAGCCTTCCGGAGTTAAACCAAAAAGTTTCGTTAAATGTGAAAGATGCAACGATTGAACAAACCATGCAACAACTTTTGGGTAAAATGGAGTTAACCTACAAGAAAGAGCAAGAGAATGTCATTGTATTGATTCGTAAACCACAAGAAAAGCAGCGTAATATAAAGGTTTCAGGAACCGTAGTTGATTCGAATGGAGAGCCTATTATCGGTGCTAGTGTTGTGGTCAAGGGTACATCTAATGGAACAATAACTGATTTAGATGGTAATTTTTCCATCAATGATGTCTCCGAAACATCTCAACTAACAGTTTCCTACATCGGATATAAACCCGTTCAACTTCGTGCTACCGATAAAAATATGGCGAAAGTTGTTCTGCAGGAAGATAGTAAGATGATTGAAGAAGTCGTAGTCGTTGGCTATACTCCTATGCGTAAGAGTGATTTCACAGGTTCTTTGGCAAGTGTTAAGGCTAGTGAATTATCTCTTTCAGCAGCAACCGCCGGACAAGCTTTAGTCGGTAAAGTCGCTGGTGTACAGGTGATGCAGACAAGTGGTGCGCCGGGAGAAGGAGTGAAGATTAAAGTTCGTGGAACGAACTCTCTTTCAGCTAGTACAACACCTCTCTATGTGATTGATGGATATCCGGCTTCAGAAGATGTATATATCAATCCCGAGGATATTGAAACTATTGATGTATTGAAAGACGCAGCTTCGGCAGCCATTTATGGTTCTCGAGGTGCTAGTGGCGTGGTACTTATCACCACAAAGAGGGGTAATTCGGGAAAAGCCCGTATTGATTATGACTATCAGTTTAGTATGCAACAAGTAGAGCGTAAGATTAAGTTGCTGGATGCCTATCAATACAGGGATTTGGTAATTGAAGCCCGTAATAATTCTTATCGTGATAAAGCAGAAGCTGCTGGAAAATCATGGAACCCATTGGATGATAATGCAATAAGAGCTTCAAAAGGTTTTAACTTGAATGAAGTGGGCATTTCTGATTTGTTTTTTGATTTCACAACCGGAAAACCGGTCGATCCTACTTACAATACAGATTGGCAGGACGCCATCTATGGGAATGCTCCGATGCATCGTCATAATCTATCTGTTACAGGAGGACAGGATTTCTTGAAATATCGTTTTAGTTTGGGTTATCTGGATCAGGATGGAATTATAGCTCCTTCCGGACATAAGCGTTTGAATGTTCGTGCCAATGTAGATGCAGAAGTCACGAAACGCTTGAAAGTTGGAGTAAACTTTTCTTTTGTTGATGTTTCGGAACGACAGGTTCAAGCAGACGGTCGTTATATAAATGATGGTGTCGTACAAAGTGCTCTATTAATGTTTCCTCAATTCCCTGTATATAATTCGGATGGAACTTATGCAGTCGGAAATCAGATTGCGATGAAAGCTGATGGCTATCAGATGGTCGAGAATCCCGTGGCACTTGCTCATGAAATTGATATCCGCAACAAGTCAAGCCGAATGAATTTCAATGCTAATATCACTTATGATATATTGAAACAGCTTCAGTTTAAAGCCAATTTGGGAACTCAATATTATACTTCCCGTTATAATTACTATCGTCCGCGTACTGTAGGACAAGATGGTGATATGCCCAATTCGGATGCTGTTCAGGCACGTGTGAAAGCTCGTGACATAACAAATCGTGATATTGACCGTTTGGGAGAGTTTACGTTAAATTATAATGGTGAATTCGGGAAACATCGCCTGAATGCTTTAGTGGGCTACACCTTACAGAAAAAAACTTATGACCGCGTAGCCGTTGAAGCAACAGGTTTTCCCGACGACCGTATTCATGAAGTGACAGCGCATGGTCCGAATGCTTCCGATATAGGCTTGTATAGCAGCGATACCCGAAAGGCTGCATGGACAATGATGTCTTATCTGGCACGTGTAAACTATTCATTCGATAATCGCTATGTAGTGACGGGTACAGTAAGAACTGACGGATCTTCACGTTTTGGAAAAGAAAACCGTTGGGGTTGGTTTCCTTCTATTTCTTTAGGTTGGACTATATCGAATGAAAAGTTTTATCAGGATTTGTTAGGTAATAATTCATCCTTAAAACTTCGTGCCAGTTGGGGATTGAGTGGAAACAACAATATTGGTAACTACGAGCATACAGCTACTATGTCTCAAGGTGGTTACGTATATGGTAATACTGTCGAAACAGCCTATTGGCAAGGAACTTTCAAAGATGCGGCTATCGGATGGGAAAAAACATCCCAATACAATGTAGGGTTTGATTTGGGATTATTCAATGGTCGTGTCAACTTGATAGGTAACTATTATAATAGTCTTTCGTATGATTTGTTGTACGACCAGCCTATATCATCCATATCGGGCTCTTCCAGTGTAAAAACAAACTTGAAAAATGCAAAAGTACGTAATAGCGGAGTTGATTTCCAAATAGACGGGCGTATTTTGACAGGAGATTTTAAATGGAATGTAAGTGCTAATATATCAGTAAATCGAAATAAAGTTGTCGATTTGGGTGGTATTAATGATTTGTATTTAGTTAGTGAGCGCAATGTGGTAAGCCATGTGACCCGTTCCGGGCTTCCTATCGGCTCTTTCTATGGCTACATTGCTGATGGTATTATTTCCGAGAAGGATTACACCAATATAATGATTGATAAAAGCAATCTGGTTAATGGCAAATTTCCTGACGGATATCAGTTGATAGGACCGGCAGTTCCTAATTATAATAACATACATCCGGGAGATGTGAAATGGCGGGATGTTGATAAGAATGGTTTGATTACAGAAAACGACCGTGAAATTCTAGGTAATGCTTACCCGGATTTTACATACGGTATCAGTACCGATTTCTCTTATAAGAACTTTGATTTGAGAGCGACATTTACCGGTTCTCAAGGAGCTGAAGTAATAAACTTCCAGAAATATTATCTGTACAATATGGAAGGCTCCGGCAATCAGTTGGCATCTGTTTTGAACCGTTGGCATTCTGACGAAAATCCGGGTTCCGGCGGAGTGTTTCGTGCAGCGCGTAGTTCCACTCCTAATACCAGTCAGCGGCTTAGTTCTTATATGGTGGATGATGCTTCCTATTTCCGTTGTGCAAATATCACATTGGGGTATAATTTTCCGGTGAAGTGGATGCAGAAAGTGAGCGTTCAGGCGTTGAGGCTATATGTCAGTGTTGACAATTTATTCACATTGACCGATTATGAAGGATATAATCCTGAAGTGGATTATAAAGGTAATAACCTGTTACCCGGTTTTGATTGGGGAGTTTATCCTTTGGCACGTACTTATAGTATAGGAGCAAAAATAACTTTTTAAATAAATAAAGAATCAGATTATGAAAAAATACATAGTATTTATCGCAGTAAGTTCGCTATTGTTTTGCAGTAGTTGTACGAGTTTTCTGGAAGAAACCAATCCAAATAAGATTCCGGCCAGTACTTTCTATCAGACCGAAGATGATATTGCAATGGCTGCGAATGGTGCGTATGCAGCTTTGAGAGGAAACGGGTATTATAAGAATATGTATTTGTACACAGATGTTCGTTCGGAAAACACCACGTTGCAGGATCCGGGAGCAGGAAATGGGGTTAATTATCAATTTTATAACTATACATTGACAACAGATAATGCACAAGTGAAAACTCATTGGGCAGATTTGTATAAATGCGTGACAAGAGCTAATATAATATTGGATCAGATAGATGATATTCCTTTTAAGGATGAAGTTGTGAAAAACCAGAAAAAGGCGGAAATGTATTTCTTGCGTGGATTGACTTATTTTCATCTTGTAATGCAGTTTGGAGATGTCCCTATCGTAACCAAAGAACTAAAGACGAAAGATGAAATTCAGAAATATACTGCCCGCCAGCCAAAGAGCGAAGTCTATAATTTGATTATTTCCGATTTGACACAGGTTATTAATAGTGAATTGCCGGATATTCAAACGGGTAATGGGGTAGGCCGTGCTTCAAAAGCTGCTGCGTATGCTTTATTGGGCAAAGTTTACTTGACAATGGCTGCTGATTCTGATTTTCAGTCGGAAAGAACTTCAAATCTGCAATCTGCGAAAACAAATTTAGTTGCAGCATGGAACATGAAACCTTTTACAAGCCTGAAAGATATCCCTTATGCTGATGTTTTTGATAAGGAAGCTCAAACATTCTGTCAAGAGAATATTTTTCAGGTGATGTATAAAGGAGGCAACTCCAGTTTAGCCTCAAATTACGCCTATATATTTCAACCCACTTCCCAGACGGGGCTTACTTCGCAGAAAACGGGGACGGGGAATAATATACCGACGTCTGATATGATGAGTGCCTATGAATCGGGAGATACGCGTAAGGCTATCTCGTGCGGTACGTCACAGAACGTTAATTATGTGAAGAAGTACACAGATCTCGATGACATAAATGGCTATGGGGCGAATAACTGGATTGTGCTTCGTTATGCCGATGTCGCATTAATGTTGGCAGAAGTGAAAATGCATTTGAGCGAGAATGATGCGGTAAGCTATTTGAACATGGTACGCGAACGTGCTGGTCTGGATGATTATTCCGGCAGTAGTTTGCGCGATGCGATCCTTCGTGAGAGAAGAGTCGAGTTTGCTTTTGAAGGACAGTATTGGTATGATTTGTTACGTCTTTATTCTCGTCAGGAACTGTTGGAGCACATGAAAGCGAAGAATCCAAATTTCTCTGCGAAAGATTTTTTGTTGCCTATCCCGTATGATGAACATAAACTGGATCCGACAAGAATGTATCAAAATGAAGGATATAACTAAAAATAAAATAGTATGATAAGAAAAATCTCAAATATCATTTATATATCAGTATTAGCAGTCGTTTTATTTGCTTGTGGGGATGATAGTACGATTGAAGAACAGGGGAGTGGAACGATTACTGCTAGAGTTATGGCAAGTAATGCCTATCCGGCATTAGAAGAGAAAGTTGTTCTGAAGGTAGCTCTTAATGATGGGCAAGACATCCAATCTGTGGTTTGGACGATGGAAGGGCAGACATTGGGTGAAGAACCTGAATTGGAATATACGTTTACGAAAGAAGGAAGTTATAATATTTCGGTTAGGGTGACAGATAAGACTGGCAATGTAGCGGCGGCTCTGCAGAAATTACAAGTATCCGGCAAGAGTTTACGTTATGCTTTGCAACACTTTGACCCTGCAAAAGTTTGGATAATGGGGCATCGTGGCAATTCTTCCAACCCGAATATTCCCGAAAATTCGATAGCTGGAATTGAAAGTTGTATAGAATTAGGGGGAGCTGTAGATATTGTAGAAGTAGATCCTCGCATGACAAAGGATGGAGTAATTGTGTTGATGCATGATGAAACCATAGACAGGACAACTACAGGGAAGGGGAAAGTGAAAGATTTGACTTATGAGCAGCTCCAGTCTTATCGTCTGAAGCTGGCAGACGGCACAGTAACCAATCACACGGTCCCCTCTTTGTATGACGCATTGGTTGCAGGGCGGGGAAAGATCTTTTTTGATTTGGACTTCTTGAATAAAGTGTCTCCTAAAGAACTGTATGATGTTGTGAAAAGCTGTGGGATGTTAGACCGTGTGTTCTTTTATACATCTAATAATCGGGATGTCTTGCAGAATATTTTGGATTATTCGCCGGCTCCTATACCTTATCCGCAGTGTGAAAACGAGGAGCATGCAGATTTCCTTTCACAGCAACCAGGAGTGATGTTTGCCCAGATATCTTTGTCGAAAACATTAAATGGCGGGCTCTCGACAGCCATATCTTCAAAAGGGCTGTTTGTCTCGACTAATATGTTAGATATGAATGGTTATACCTATGATACACAGATGACACAAGGAAACTATACAGGAGTGGACTTGATTTTGTCGAAGGGGATTAATCTGATACAGACAGACCATCCCCAGTTGCTGGATACCTATCTGAAACAGAGAGGTAAAAGATAATTGGTTTTAATCTTAAATAATGAATAGAATGATTATGAAGAAATATATATTCCTGATAGTGACAGTCGTTTGTCTATTTGCATGTAAGGACGGCGATGAAGTGCGGCAGACAACCTCCCCGGAGGCTTCTTTTTCTATAGATAAAGAAGAATATACGGTCGGTGATATCGTTTATCTGACTGATGAATCAGTAAAGACGGAAGGAGAGATAGTAGAGTACTTCTGGCATTTTGGATTTGAGGGGGAAGGGAATAGGGCTACTACTAAAGATGCGTCCGTTTTGTATAAGAAAGCTGGAGCCTATGTTATTAAATTAACCGTGACAGATGAATTCGGAGGATATGCAACTGCATCCCATACTGTTGTGATTCGTCCGACGAATATGCCTCCGGTTACAGACTTCAGCTATAGCCCTGCCATTTGTAAAGTGAATGAGAAAGTTCAATTTACCGATAAGTCTGTGGATGAGGATGGAGAAGTAGTTGCTTACGAGTGGGACTTTGGCAATGGACAGACCTCTCAAGAAAAAGACCCGGAAATAACTTTCACGACAACTGGATTTGTAACAGTAAAGCTGACAACTACTGATGATCGTGGAGCTACTAATACAAAACAAGCTACTCTGTACGTTCGTGACACCTCCATATCCGGAGTGACGATTCTTTGGGACAAGACGTTTGAGACATCTTCTTCTTTACGATCCATATCCCCTGCTGTAGGTGACAACGGGGATGTATATGTGTCATCCAATGCACTCCACCTTTTTGCTTATTCGCCGTCTGGAGAGCAAAAATGGATGTTTGATTTAAGTAAGGACGGAGGAGCTGGAGATCAAGGTTCGTCTCCTATGGTAGGTGCGGACGGAACTATTTATATGGGTGCGAGTACAACAGACAAAAACATAAGCAGCAGTCTGTATGCTATTCATCCGGATGGGACACAGAAGTGGAGATACGAACTAGGTATTGGTACTAATATTCCCTATATCTCTCCTGCTTTGTCTCGTGATGGTAATATCTTGATTGGAAATAGAGGGACGGATGGTTCTGTACATATGGTTGACCGTAGTTCCGGCAGACAACTTTGGAGACGCAAATCTCCCAATGGTGGTGCTAATGGTGGTATATCGGTTGGACAGAATGGAGTTATCCATTCAGCCTTGTCGGGAGCGAACGGATTTGCCCGTACTACGCAAGATGGTGTGAACTTGTCTCCTAATCTAGGGAAAGGAAATACGGCTGCTGCTGTATATCCCGCTATTGATGCGCAAGGAAATGTATATGTGGCATTTTCAGAGGGAGTGGTTGCTGCTTATGATAACCAGGGTAATGAGCTATGGAGATATCCGGCGAGTGGTACTATGGGCAAGATTGACCAGGGAGGACCGGCTATCGGTGCTGACGGAACCATCTATGTGGGTACAAAGAATCCGAATGCCCAAGTTGTTGCCCTGACTAAAGGAGGAGCAAAAAAATGGAGTTATTCCTCTGTCGCTGAAATAGGAACAACACCGGCTATAGACAGTGACGGAAATATTCACATATGTGATGATGGCGGTAACTATATAATATTGAATGCTGATGGTACGGAGAAATATAAGAGACAATTAGGTTCTAAAATTTGGTCGTCACCAGTCATTGCTGACTATGGTATTGTGTATGTCACGTATGAGGATAATGGTGCCTGCAAATTGATAGCTATTGATTGTGGTATTGAAGGGCCTGCAAATTCACCATGGGCACAGCGCGGACAGAATGCAAAAAGAAATGCTTTACAAAAATAAAAAGATATGCTTAGAAAGATAAATATATTAATAGCTTTAACCCTTCTGATAATAGGAGGGTTAGAGGCACAGAATCATTCGGATAAAATAATTGCGAATCTACAGAAGCCTGCAAGTAATTCAGTTTTAGTTGTTTCTCATCGAGCTGACTGGCGTAATGCTCCGGAGAACTCCCTGCAGGCTATCCAGAATTGTATTGATATGGGGGTAGATGTAATTGAAATCGATCTGAAGAAAACCAAGGATGGACATCTGATTTTGATGCATGACAAGAAAATTGATCGTACTACAACAGGAAAAGGTTATCCGGCAGACTATACATTGGAAGAATTACGTCAGTTCCGTTTGAAAAGTGGTACAGGGCATAAAACAGCTCATTTGATACCGACATTGGAAGAAGTAATGTCATTATGTAAAGGTAAGATCCTTGTTAATATTGATAAAGGCTATGATTACTTCAAAGATGTATATGCTGTTTTGAAAGAAACAGGAACTGTTCAGCAATGTATTATTAAAGCCGGACTTCCTTATGAACAAGTCAAGGCTGAAAACGGTGATGTATTGGATAAGGTAATCTTCATGCCTATTGTACAACTTCATAAAGACGGGGCGGAAGCTGTCATTGATAGTTATCAGACACATATGAAACCTGCTGCTTATGAATTAGTGTTTGATAGTGACAGTCCGGAGATTCTTAATTTGATAAAGAAAGTACGTAATACAGGCTCTAATCTTTTTATAAATTCGCTTTGGCCCGAACTATGTGGCGGGCATGACGACGACCGTGCAGTAGAACTTCATCAGCCGGATGAAAGTTGGGGGTGGATAATTGGCCAGGGAGCCAAGCTAATTCAAACAGACCGCCCAGCTCTATTATTAGAGTATCTACGCGAAAAGAAACTTCACGACTAAACGCACTTTCTTCATGTTGAAACAACTAATCAATTTTTACAAGGTCTCTTCGCCGAGACCTTGTAACGGAGAAGCTTTGTCTTCATCCGATGCTCGCCGTCTGAAGTTTCTGAAATGGTCTACTTTCCTTTCTGCGACTTTTGGTTACGGTATGTATTATGTGTGCCGTCTTAGCCTGAATGTCGTAAAGAAACCTATTGTAGATGAAGGCATTTTTTCGGAAACAGAGTTAGGCATCATAGGTTCCGTATTGTTTTTCACCTATGCCATCGGAAAATTCACGAACGGTTTCCTTGCCGACCGTAGTAATATCAACCGTTTTATGACTACCGGTTTATTGATAACTGCTTTGGTTAACCTCTGTCTCGGTTTTACTAATTCTTTTATCCTGTTCGCTATCCTTTGGGGGATTAGCGGCTGGTTTCAATCTATGGGAGCAGCCTCTTGTGTAGTAGGGCTTTCTCGTTGGTTCACGGACAAAGAGCGCGGTTCATACTATGGCTTTTGGTCTGCGAGCCATAATATCGGCGAAGCGTTGACTTTTCTGATAATAGCCTCAATTGTCAGTGTGTTGGGCTGGCGGTATGGTTTCTTCGGAGCCGGTATAGTGGGATTGATAGGAGCGTTGATAGTCTGGAAGTTCTTCCATGATACTCCCGAAAGCATGGGGTTCCCTTCGGTGAATGTTCCCAAACAGAAAAAGGAAATGAGTGAGACAGAAACGGCTGATTTTAATAAAGCACAGCGTCAGGTATTGCTGATGCCTGCCATTTGGATACTGGCTCTTTCGAGTGCTTTTATGTATATCAGTCGTTATGCTATCAATAGTTGGGGCGTTTTTTATTTGGAAGCTCAAAAGGGTTACTCCACCTTGGATGCCAGTTTTATCATTTCTATTTGTCCGGTCTGTGGTATAATTGGTACTATGTTTTCAGGTGTTATTTCTGATAAGTTATTTGGTGGACGTCGCAATGTTCCTGCGTTAATTTTCGGATTGATGAATGTGTTTGCTCTTTGTTTGTTTCTCTTAGTTCCGGGAGCTCATTTTTGGATAGACGTGTTGGCAATGGTTCTTTTCGGTTTAGGTATCGGAGTTTTGATCTGTTTTCTGGGTGGTTTGATGGCAGTGGATATTGCTCCCCGTAATGCTTCGGGTGCTGCATTGGGAGTAGTCGGTATTGCCAGTTATATCGGTGCCGGATTGCAGGACGTGATGAGCGGTATTCTGATAGAAGGGCAAAAAACGGTTCAGAATGGCGTTGATGTTTATGACTTTACTTATATCAATTGGTTTTGGATTGGTGCTGCTTTGCTTTCGGTGTTGTTTGCTTTGCTGGTATGGAATGCAAAATCAAAAGAAGTGGATTAAAGTGAGTACATTAGGTTAGAATATAAGTCTTTGTTTTCGAGGTATTAGACACCATTCCGGGAAGTAAGTAATGATTGCTTATCTTTCTGGAATGGCTTTTTTATAATCAATTAAATAGAAAGTTTTATGGAAAATTCATTGAATGATGAATTATTGTGTTCATTGAAAGATGAACTTCGTGAAGTAACCGCACAAATCAATGTGCATAGTGAAAAATTAATGGATCTGCTCGACCAAAAAAAAGAATCGTCGGTCAACTGACTCGAGAGATGTCGCATCTCCCGCCTGTCATCATCGAGTATCGGGGAAATCCGAAGCAATATGTCTCTGTTGTGCTCGATGCCATCAATCAGGGTAGGTTGACGTATGACGGAATAGCAAATTGCGAACAGACTTTTCGTGCGTTAGCAAGCGTTGTAGATGTGATAAGCCCTAAGAATGGGAAAACGCTTAGTGTAGAGACGCTGGTGTCTTATGAGAAGAAAAAGCGTGCTGGAGAATTTGAGGAAAAATAATATAAAATAAAAAGACGATTGTTGTATAGTTGAACAACAATTCGTATATTTGCAGTATGGAAAAGAAACGTAAGATCCGTACATACGGAGGTTACTTTGAGGCTTTCATGGAGACTTTAACCGAAAAGGAACAAGATAAAATCCAGTATGGACTACTCTTGTTGAAAACACAAGAAAGACTCTCCACTAAATTTGTAAAATTTGTTCAGGACGGAGTTTTTGAACTTCGTACAGAATATAATGGTAATATATACCGGGTATTTTTCATTTTTGATGATGGAAATATTGTAGTGTTGTTTAATGGCTTTCAAAAGAAGTCGCAAAAAACACCGGGTAGTGAAATAGATAAAGCATTAAAAATAAAGGAGGAATATTATGCAGATAAACAATCATCAAATAGTAGATTATGACGCTGTTCTTGATGCGAAATTTGGAGCAGAAGGTACTCCCGAACGTGCGGAAGCAGAAGAAAAAGCGTATGCTTTCTACACCGGGCAAATTATCGAAGACGCAAGGAAAAAGGCTAAGATTACTCAAGCAGAATTAGCCCGGCGTATCGGTTCCGATCGTTCTTATATTTCAAGAGTGGAAAGTGGTCAGACAGAACCTAAGGTTTCTACTTTCTATCGCATCATGAATGCGTTAGGTTGTAGGATCGAATTTTCGATGTCTTTATAAGAAGCGAATCTTTTTTATCCATAATTGCGAATATCGGAATATAATTTTGAAAATTGGAATTATATTCTTATTTTTGTTGCATGATAAGTGAGTAACTAATGAGAATATTTACAGAACAAGCGTTAAGAGAATATGCAGAGGAGCATCCCGATTCAAAAGTTGCTTTGCAAGAATGGGTTACTATAGTAAAGAAAAGTGAATGGGCTTGTTTCGCTGATATAAAGAAGACCTTTAATAGTGCCGACAGTGTAGGTAACCAGCATTATGTTTTCAATGTTAAAGGGAATAATTATCGCTTGGTAGTAGTGGTGAAGTTCACTGTAAAGTTTGTATATATTCGCTTTATTGGTACTCATAAAGAATATGATAAAATAGATTGTGCTAATATTTGAAAATATGACAAAGATAGAAAACCAAAACCAGTATGAATGGGCTGTAAAGAGAGTGGAGGATCTTCTTCCGTTAGTGAAGGATGATACTCCTTTGAATGATCCTAACAGCATCGAGTTGGAACTTCTTTCTAATCTTGTTGCCGATTATTCAGAGGAACACTTTTCTTTGGGAGAACCTTCGCTTGTGGATGTTCTGAAGCTTCGTATGTACGAAATGGGGCTCAATCAGAAATCACTGTCACAACTGATAGGAGTTAGTCCTTCGCGTCTTAGTGACTACATTTCCGGAAAATGTGAGCCGACATTGAAAGTGGCTCGTGAAATAAGTAAAAAGCTGAATATTGATGCTAGTATTGTGCTAGGAGTATAACTTCGATTCAGATTAAAAAAAACATGGTGGGAAATTTGAAAAAGATAACTGTCTTTTTCAAATTTCCCACCGTTTTTTTGAGGAAGAAAGAGGAAGAAAAAGGAAAAAGGTGAGGGTAAATTTCTAACATTCGTATTTTTTTTTTAGAAGAAAATAGAAGAATAGAAATAAGAAATATAAAAATGAAAAGTTGCAAAAGTACCCTCACCAACCCTCACCTTTTTGCGTGCGAAGGAGATGAAATCTTATTCATATAGCCTGTTTGATTTCACCTGTTCCGCATCAATAATGAATACAGCGTATCTTCTCCCGTTTTTTCCCTTATGAAATTCGAAGCCGTGTTTGGACATCACTTTTCCCAGTTGGGCTTTGGTTCCGTGAGAATATTGATATCCCGTTCGTTCGCGAATCAATTCCGCAATTTCAGTGACCGTCAGATAATGCACCTTTTCGAAACGTTCCGGTTTGCGGATATGTGTCAACACCAGTTCTTCTTCCGGTGAGTGGAAAATGAAATCCTCGTTGTTCTCTTCAATCCGTGAGTTTTCCGATTGGGTGAACCAATACTGATACCCCGGCTTGTTGAGCAGATACTTGATTTGTGCATACAACTGCGCGTAGTTTATTTTGATAAACTCCATCGAGTCGACATGAAAGCAGAGAAAACGGCGGTTACCTGTGGTGTCGTGAAGCACTTCCTGGTAATTGCATGTGCCGGCAAAAGAAGCCGTATGAGGAAAGTTCTGCGAACGCCGCGCGTATGGCAGGCGGATGCTGATTACTTTGCGGGTGACTAAATCCTTGAAGATATTCAGTTCCCGTCCGCTCATCCCTTCAAACTCATCCAGATTGATAAGCATCGCCTGCGCTATTTTAGCCAGATCATCCTTGTTGCTCGGGTTGATAAGACCGGTAGAAAGATAGGCGCGCAATTCGGGCGGCAGCAGGTTGTTGATAAACGTAGTCTTTCCGATGTTCTGTATTTCGCTGCAAAGCAACAAAACAGTGTGGTTCACCACATCATCTTGTGTGGCGGCAGCGCACATTCCCACCAGATAACGTTCCAGACATTCTACCCAAAATTTCTGGTGACTAGTATGCACGCTGTTGGCAAGGATACCGATATAATCCGTTCCGTCCCATTCAGGCAGCGAGTCTAAATACTCGCGAATAGGATGGTAGGTGATGCTGAAGTCGGAGTAGATCAGATTCTGAATCGTCTTGACGGTGCACGAATAGCCCAGTTCGTTCATCTCCATCCAAATGCTGTTTTCCATCATTTCGTCGAGAATATGGAAAGGTTCCGGTTGCTCCGTGTCCGTTTTCCTTCTGCGATATTCCATGATATGAAGCACTTCGTTGTAGCGTGTATCGTAATTTTCTTTGATATGTTGCTCAATCTGTAACATTCGCTTCTGCGTACTATTCAGCTTGCGGGTGTCGAATTCCTCGTTGTGTCCGTAAGCACTCCCGATCAGTGCGTCCATTTCATCCGCGGGAAGATCGGTGAACTGGCTCTTGATAAAAGCTGCCGCCTCTTCCTGGGGGACGCCGTAGCGATTGTACATACAAGCCAAGCAATGCAGGTAGTTGTTCCGGTTGCCGGTGACGTACTTTTCGGATTTATTGTGATAATAGTTCAGAGTCACCATTAAGGAAGCGTGCGAGGAATGGTAGTTGAGGGCCACTTGTTCGGTGAGGGGATTGTTGTCTGGTGCTGTCGTCTTTTTCTTTTTGCCGGATGCCCTTTTCTTCTTTTGAGACTTGAAGAACATCGGTGGCTGTTCCACGATGACAGCTGTGGCATCGGGATTGAAATAAATATCCGGATCGTAAGAGAACAGGCAAGTGCGGCTAACATCCTGCCCGGAAGTGTCGACCTCAACTCCGCAGAGCTGGGCATAAAAGGAAGCGATTTTGTGATAAGCAGCATGATGGAAATCTTCAATTTCCTGAATTGTTTCGGGCAATGTCCCGTCTGTCCGGCATACACGTACCACGATTTTCAGTCCCATTCCTTTGGGGCTGATGAAAGCGATGCGGGTGTGGGCACACTTTTTTGCCAGTGCGAGGATGCGTGCCAATGCTTCCTGTGTCTGATGGTCGATGTCTACCACGATGTATCCCAGATACTTGACGAGAGTTGCGTTTGAACGTCCTCCCCGGTAGTTGGCTGAAAAGGTGATTTCCGGTAGTTCTATTTTCTTTTCGTTGGCTGCTTTCTCGCCTTGTTCCGCGAAGATTCGGCGCACGTCCTCCACCGTTTCCCGGTATGTGCCGTTGCTGATGGCCGATACGATTTCTTCTTCTGTCATTTCGGCTATAACGCGGTAAAAGTCTTGAAAGATGGTAAAATGATCCATGTTGGTTTGTTCTTTTTAATTTGCGGTTGCAAAGAAATTTGTTTGTAAAATAATAGAATGGAACTTTTCGTTTTTTTGATTAAGTTCTTAGGGTTCTCCCAAATAGCGTATGATCGTTGCCACCTGCCGGGGAGAGAGAAGGCGGTTGCGGGCACGATAGCCTTCTTGTTCGAGTTCTTGCAGGAGCGGAAGGTTGTAGACAATCCAACGACGTAGTATTTGTAAGGCTACTTTGAGGCATACGTTGGGGTTGTAAAGATGAGCTAGTTCCGACTTTTTATAAGTGCGGATAAGAAATGGCTGGTCCGGATAATACATGATGAATGATGTTTGGTTTATGCTATAAAGTTACTGAAAATTAATGGTTTATTAAAAGAATAACGTCATTATTATTCATAGAGTATCAGGAAACTTCGTTGGGGAATCCGGAGGATGGAAAATGTGTTATCTTTATGTCGTTAACAAATAAGGAACGCGTTCGAAATGTGTGAAATCTTAAAATTATTTTATTATGGCAATGACAGTAACTTATTCAGTAGTGCCGCGCAAGAATCCTGCCAAAAAGGATGAGTCGGCAAAGTATTACGCGCAGGCACAGGCTTCGGGAGAGTTGGATTTTGAAGAGTTGTGCGAAGGAATCACCAGTCGGTCTACCTGTACGGAGACAGATGTGCGTGCCGCCATTTCGGGTATTCTTTATGAGGCGAAGCGTGCGTTGAAAGCGGGAAGAATAGTCCGGTTGGGTGATTTGGGCAGTTTGCAGATCGGGTTGAACAGTGAAGGAGCTGTGTCGGTCAAGGAGTTTTCAAGTTCGCTGATTACGGCTGCCCATATTATTTTCCGTCCCGGAAAGACGTTGGCGGACATCACGAAGATTCTTAGCTACCAACAAGTAACGACGCGTGCGGTGACCCAAACGGGCGGTAGCGGCAATGAAGGAGAAGACGATGACAAAGGTTCCGGTGGTGGTTCAGACGGTGGTGGAAGCGGAGAAGCTCCGGATCCGGCAGCATGATAACTTTAATATTAGATCAAATGAAAGAAATTGTAACTAAGATTTTGGATGTAATCATGTTCCTTGTGCCTTTCTTCGGAAAAAGAAAGCGGAACAGAATTGTGAGAGAGGTGCGCTTCAATGCTACCCATAAGGAAGTGTGTAATGTGAAAACGACGGAAAGGGAGAAGGACGATGAGAAAGATTAGTCTGATTGTGATTCACTGCTCTGCTACCCGTGTCGATCGCGACTTCACGGCGAAGGATGTGGACACTGCCCATCGCTTTCGGGGCTTTTCGTGTTGGGGGTATCATTATTATATCCGCAAGTCGGGACAGATAGAACCGATGAGGGATGAAGATACGGTGGGTGCTCATGCACGCGGTTTTAATGCGATTAGTTTAGGGGTGTGCTATGAAGGCGGGCTGGATGAGAACGGAAAGGCAGCAGATACGCGTACTTCCCGCCAGAAAGAGGCGATGCATCGCCTGGTAAACGAGTTGTTGCAGCGTTATTCGGAGGCAAAGGTGGTCGGTCATCGGGACTTGAGTCCTGACACCAATTATAATGGAATTGTTGACCCTTGGGAGCGGATCAAAGAGTGTCCCTGTTTCGAGGTGAAAGCAGAGACATGGTGATTTTTATCCTATTTATTACTGTGGTGGTTAATTGACCACCACAGTAGTGAAATACTCTTTAAATACCTCCGCAGCTTTTTCAAGTTGTTCGGGGGTATTTTCTTTTACGTCTTTCAGCTTGTATTCCTGCTCCATCGCTTCATACTTATGTACGCCTAATGTATGATAAGGCAGGATTTCCACTCGTTGCACCATCTTATATTTTCCCAGAGCTTCTCCTAAACGGCGGATGTCTTCCTCGAAATCGCTGTATCCGGGCACTAATACATAACGCAGCCAGAAAGGTTTCTCGTTTTCTTCCAGCCATGCTGCCGTGCGGATGGTTTGCTCGTTACTTCTTCCGGTCAGTGCTTGATGGCGTGCCGGATTGAACTCTTTAATATCCAGCAATACAAGATCCGTCAGTTTGAAAAGTTCTTCAACTTCTTCGTTCCAGATACCGCCGTTGCTGTCTATGCATACATGTATTCCCTTTTCTTTCAGTTCACGCACTAAAGGGACTAGTGCTTTGGCCTGAAACGTAGGTTCTCCTCCGGAGAAAGTGACTCCTCCGCGTTTCCCGAAAAAAGGACGTTGGCTCATAGCCATGCGGACGATTTCTTCCGGTGGGGTAGGTGTGCCTCCTTTTCCGGCTATCGTGTCGGGGTTGGCACAATACAGGCAGCGGAAATTGCATCCTTGAAGAAAAACGACGAGCCGTAAGCCCGGCCCGTCGAATGTTCCCATACTTTCGTATGAATGTACGTTTATCGTCATATTGAGTAGATCTGATTACATACGTTCGTGGAAGCTACGGCTGATTACTTCCAATTGATGTTCGCGGCTCAACTTCACGAAGTTTACGGCATAACCGGAAACACGGATGGTGAGTTGCGGATATTTTTCCGGATGTTCCATGGCATCGTAAAGCATTTCACGGTTCAGTACGTTCACGTTCAGGTGGTGAGCGCCTTTGGTGAAATAGCCATCCATCATTGTCACCAGATTTTCTACGCGATCCTCTTCAGTAGCTCCCAGTGATTTGGGGACGATGGAGAAAGTGTTGCTGATACCGTCCTGTGAGTCGCGGTAACGTAATTTCGCTACGGAACTCAAAGAGGCGATGGCACCGTTCTTGTCACGTCCGTGCATAGGGTTGGCTCCCGGAGCAAAAGCGACACCTTTGGCGCGTCCGTCGGGAGTAGCACCTGTCTTCTTGCCATACATCACGTTGGAAGTGATGGTGAGCAAAGATAAAGTAGGACGGGCATTTTTGTAAACCGGAAGTTTCTTCAATTCTTCGCTGAAGAAATAGACCAGGTCAACACCCAGGTGGTCTACCTTGTCGTTGTCATTACCGAAGCAAGGGAATTCGCCTTGAATATCGAAACCTTCTGTCAGACCGATGTCATTGCGGCGTGCGGTCACTTTGGCATATTTGATGGCCGACAGTGAATCGAGGGCGATAGAAAGTCCGGCTACACCATAAGCAAGGTTGATGCGTGGGTTGGTATCTACAAGAGCCATTTGGGCTTTTTCGTAGTAATACTTATCATGCATATAATGGATGATGTTCATCGCTTCGTTGTAAACACGGGCGATTTCCGTCAATACCTTCTTGTAGTTGCTCATTACTTCTTCGAAGTTCAGTGTGTCGCTGGTTAGTACGGGGATATTTTTCACCATTACCGTACCGGTGTTTTCGCAACGTCCGCCGTTGATGGCAAGCAACAGGGCTTTTGCCAGGTTGCAACGTGCGCCGAAGAATTGGATTTGTTTTCCGATTTCCTGATAAGATACGCAGCATGCGATTCCGTAATCGTCAGACTGGCGCACTTCACGCATCAGGTCGTCGTTTTCATATTGGATGGAAGAAGTGTCGATAGATACTTTTGCGCAGAATTCTTTGAATCCTTCCGGCAGTTCCGGGCTCCACAATACAGTCAGGTTCGGTTCCGGTGAAGGGCCGAGGTTGTAGAGTGTTTGCAGGAAGCGGAAAGAAGTCTTTGTCACCTTCGTGCGTCCGTCGTTGAGGCGTCCACCCAGGGATTCGGTTACCCATGTCGGGTCGCCGGCAAAGATGTCGTTGTAAGATTGCATACGCAGGTGACGCACCATACGCAGTTTGATGACAAACTGGTCGATCAGCTCCTGTGCGAAAGATTCTGTGATGGTTCCTTTGCTCAATTCATATTCCATATAAATGTCGAGGAACGAAGAGACGTTACCTAGTGACATAGCAGCACCGTCTTGTTCTTTTACGGCAGCGAGGTAAGCCATGTATACCCATTGTACTGCTTCTTGTGCGGTGTAGGCAGGACGGCTCAAGTCGAGTCCGTAGTATTCGCCCATTACCTTCATGTCCTTCAATGCCTTGATTTGCTCTGCCACTTCTTCGCGCAGGCGGATGCGGGCATCGGTCATCGGACCGGTAAGGTTACGCAAGTCTTCTTTTTTTGCCTCAATCAGTCGGTCGATACCATAGAGAGCCATACGGCGGTAGTCGCCGATGATACGTCCGCGGGCATAGTTGTCAGGAAGTCCGGTGAGGAATCCCAGAGAACGGAACGAACGGATTTCTTCGGTATATACGTCAAATACTCCGTCATTGTGTGTCTTGCGGTAGTGAGTGAATATATCTTTTACACGGTCGTCCACTTCCACGCCGTTTTCGTGGCAGGCTTTGCTCACCACGTTGATACCTCCGAAAGGTTTGATTGCACGTTTCAGAAGTTCGTCTGTTTGCAGACCGACGATCAGTTCGTTTTCTTTGTCGATATATCCGGCTTTATGAGAAGTGATGGTTGAGACGGTGACATTATCCAGTGAGCGTACTCCGTTATTGGCTCTTTCTTCTGCCAGTGCTTCGAGGCAGCGGTTCCATACAGCTTTAGTGCGTTCGGTAGGTCCTTCGAGGAAAGAAGCATCTCCATAATACGGAGTGATGTTGTGACTAACGAAATCTCTTACGTTGATTTCTGTGCTCCAAAGACCGTCTTTAAAGATCTTATTTAATTCCATAAATGATAAAATTAGAGGTTGTAGTTATCCTTTTCTTTAGAGCGCACAAAGTTACAACGTTTTTTCATATAATCAGCATAAATATGCTCTATTTTATGCTTTTCAACATAAAATACCTAGATATTGCTATTCTTTGGAAATGATGTTCGTGATTTTTTTTGTGAAAACTCTTGCAAGTTTAAAATATCTTCGTACCTTTGCACCGCTTTTAACGAAAAGCACTTCTGATAAAGAAGTTTTGGAGAGGTGGCAGAGTGGTCGATTGCGGCGGTCTTGAAAACCGTTGTACTGCGAGGTACCCGGGGTTCGAATCCCTGTCTCTCCGCTAGAAAGCAGCTTTTTGCTGCTTTCTGTTTTTATGGAGAGTTTTTTCTCTAGTTGGTAATTGTAAGGAGAGGTGCTCGAGTGGTTGAAGAGGCACGCCTGGAAAGCGTGTATACCCCTAAAGGGTATCACGAGTTCGAATCTCGTTCTCTCCGCATCATTTTTTTACATTTTAATATTAATGAACGGCTGTTTTGACTTATCAAGGCAGCCGTTTGTTTTATATTGTTTTCGGGAATTCGGTTATTCCAATTCTTCAATAATCTTCTTTACATCTACCGGTTGTAATCGACCATATACCTTCTCGCCGATCATCACTACCGGAGCCAGTCCGCAGGCGCCTACACAACGCAGACAGTCTAATGAGAACTTTCCGTCCGGGGTAGTGTCACCGACTTCGATACCTAATACACGTTTGAACTCTTCCAGTAGTTTTTCTGAACCACGTACATAACAAGCTGTACCCATGCAAACAGAGATGGGATGTTTTCCTTTGGGAGTCATGGTAAAGAAAGTATAGAAAGTGACGACACCATACACTTTCGATACGGGAATTCCAAGTTTGGAAGCGATAATCCGTTGCGTTTCCTCGGGTAGATACCCTTGCAAATGCTGTGCCTCATGCAAAATATTGATAAGTTCGCCCGGTTTGTTTCCATGCTTGTCGCAGATCGTTTTGATTTGCTCTGTCATGTCACAGGCTAGTTTGATATCTGACATAATACTCTTCATTTAAAAGTTAATCAATCGCTTTGTTGAAATAATGCGTATGCAGGAGAGTTTCCGATTTCTCACCTAGCGGTTTGCCGAGATAATCCTCGTATAATGTCTTGATATACGGATTCTCGTGCGATTTGCGCAAAGGTTTGTTGGCGTCTTCACGGTAAAGTGCGTTGGCGCGTGCATAGAGTATTTCCGAGTTGCCGTGATGCAAAGGCTGCCCGCCGCCACCGATACAGCCTCCGGGGCAAGCCATAATTTCGATTACATGATATTCGTTATGTCCGTTCCGTATATCTTCCAGTAGATGACGAGCGTTGCCTAGTCCGTGTGCGATGCCTACTTTTAATTCAAATCCGTTTAGGTTAATGGTAGCACGACGGACGCCATTTAGTCCGCGTACCTGTTCGAAATTTACATTTTTCAAAGGTTCTCCGGTATAGATTTCATAGACAGAACGGAGGGCGGCTTCCATTACACCACCTGTTGTTCCGAAAATGACACCGGCACCTGTCGATTCACCCATCGGGTTGTCGAATGGGCTGTCCAGTACGAGAGGGAACCCGATATTGGCACGTTTAATTAGTCGTGCCAGTTCACGGGTAGAGATAGAATAATCCACATCGGGGATACCGTTCACTTTGAATTCATCACGGGCACATTCGTACTTTTTAGCCAGACAAGGCATGATAGATACGACAACTAGCTTTTCTCTGGGTATGCCCATTTTCTCCGCCCAATAGGATTTGGCAATGGAACCGAACATCTGTTGTGGGGAGCGGGCGGTAGACGGAATGTCCAGCATGTCCGGGAAATGATGTTCGAAGAAGTTGACCCATGCCGGACAGCAGGAAGTCAGGATAGGTAATCGTACGGATTTATCTCCGTTGAGATAGCGCGTCAGACGGTTTAGTATTTCCGATCCTTCTTCCATGATGGTGAGGTCGGCGGCAAAGTCAGTATCGAATACATAGTCGAATCCCAGTTCACGCAGTGCATAAACCATTTTTCCGGTTACCAGAGTGCCGGGAGGAAATCCGAATTCTTCACCTAGGGCCGCCCGTACGGCAGGTGCGGTCTGCACAATCACTACTTTGTCCGGATTAGCCAGATCGTCGAGCAGACGGTTGGTGTAGTCACGTTCTGTTAATGCGCCTACGGGACAGACAGCCACGCACTGACCGCAGTAAGTACATTCACTTTCCGTCATCATTCGGTCAAAGGCAGGAGCGATGGTTGTATTGAATCCGCGACGGATGGCACCCAATGCTCCGACCGTCTGTACATCATTGCAAACACTTTCACAACGGCGACAGAAAATGCATTTATCCATATTACGGACGATAGAAGCGGTAATTTCCCGTTTGCGGGGGGACAGCTCACCGCCATTGAAAGGCATTTCGCGAATGTTGAAACGCAGTGCTAACGTTTGGAGCTCGCAGTTGCCGCATTTAGGGCAAGTGAGGCAGTCATTGGGGTGATCCGAAAGGATCAGTTCAGCCACCACTTTGCGAGCGTTCATTACGCGCAGGGTACTGGTTTTTACTACCATGCCCTCCGTGCAACGGGTAGCGCAGGCAGGAGCCAGGTTGCGCCGTCCCATCACTTCAACCACACAAATACGGCAGGAAGCCGGATTATTTTTTATACAGGTTCCTTTCAGGTCGATATGACACAGCGTAGGTATATTGATACCGATTTTGATAGCGGCTTCAAGAATAGTGCTTCCCTCGGGCACAGTGATGAAATGACCGTCTATCTGGAGAGTAATTTGTTTTTCTTCCATAGTAAATAAGATTTTAGCAGACAAGAATAGCATTGAATTTGCAGCGTGCCATGCACATGCCGCACTTGATACATTTATCAGGAGCAATGACATGTGGCTTACGCACCAGTCCGCTGATAGCATCCGCCGGACAGTTTTTGGCGCATAGATGACAGCCAATGCAACGTTCCGGACTGATGGTATATGTTAATAGTGATTTACATTGCTTGGAACGACAAGTCTTATCCCGTACGTGTTCCATATATTCATCGTAGAAGTTATCCAATGTGGATAAAACGGGATTCGGAGAGGTTTGTCCCAGTCCGCAGAGGGCCGTATCTTTGATGACTTGTCCCAAAGTGGCAAGTGTGTCCAGGTCTTTTTCTGTGCCTTTTCCTTCTGTAATCTTGTTCAGTAGTTCCAACAGACGTTTGTTTCCAATGCGGCAAGGTGTGCATTTCCCGCAGGACTCTTCCACTGTAAAATCCAGATAAAAGCGGGCTACGGATACCATGCAGTCGTCCTCATCCATGACAATCATCCCTCCTGAACCCATCATGGAACCGGCCGAGAGAAGGTTGTCAAAGTCAATGGGAGTGTCCAGATGTTTTTCTGTCAGACAGCCGCCTGACGGTCCTCCTGTTTGTACAGCTTTGAACTTCTTTCCGCCTTTGATGCCTCCTCCGATTTCGTAGATTACTTCCCGAAGAGTAGTTCCCATCGGCACTTCGATCAGTCCGACATTATTAATCTTTCCGGCAAGAGCAAACACTTTGGTTCCTTTGGAACGTTCTGTGCCAATCGTTGCAAACCAGTCGGCTCCTTTGGTTAGAATAATGGGAATATTGGCAAGCGTTTCCACATTATTTACATTGGTTGGTTTTCCCAGATAACCGGATTCGGCAGGGAAGGGAGGTTTCAGAGTCGGCTCTCCCCGTTTTCCTTCCATCGAATGAATAAGGGCAGTTTCTTCTCCGCAGACAAAAGCTCCGGCTCCGTATCGTATTTCTATGTCGAAACTGAAATCTGTTCCTAAGATATGATCTCCTAGTAATCCGTATTCGCGTGCCTGATTGATAGCTGTTTTCAGTCGGTTGATAGCTAACGGATATTCGGCACGGATATATACTAATCCTTTAGTGGAACCAATGGAATAACCGCAGACACACATCGCTTCTACAATCGAATGTGGGTCGCCCTCCATAATGGAACGGTCCATGAATGCACCGGGATCTCCTTCGTCGGCGTTACAAACCACGTATTTGACATCTGACTGTTGCTTGTTGGCAAATTCCCATTTCAGTCCCGTCGGGAAACCGCCACCACCACGTCCGCGAAGTCCCGAACGTTTGATAATATCAATAACGTCCGTCGGCTGTTTGTTAAGCAGGCAATCGGCCAATGCAAAGTATCCTTCACGGGCGATATACTCTTCAATATTTTCGGGATCGATAAAACCACAGTTACGCAATGCGATGCGGAGTTGTTTCCGGTAGAAATCCATGTGCTTGGAGTCGCTGACGGTATGTTCCGTTTTGGGATCTACATACAGCAACCGTTCGATTCTTCGTCCTCCGATGATATGCTCGTTGATGATTTCTTCCGCATCTTCGGGAGTGACTTGGGTGTAAAAGGTATTATCGGGGATAATTTTCACGATAGGACCTTTTTCACAGAAGCCGAAACAGCCTACGGTGATGACTTCTACTTTATCGGTGATTTCGTTCTTTTTGATGGCTTTTAGAAGATTGTCTGTAATACCCTGGCTGGAAGATGCCTTACAGCCTGTACCACCGCAGATCAGAATCTGAAGATGTTGCGCACCGGATGCCAGTCCGTAACACTTTTCAGTCACCTTTTCATTACTTTCTTCGCGCAATGAAAGATTGTGCTCTGCTCTCTTCCTGATTGTTGCCAAATCATGGATAGATAAAATTTTCATAAGTATCAGAATTGTTAGTCGGTTTTTTGCAAATATAATTCTTTGTTTGAAATAACAGCGTAGTCTCGTACAAATAAAATTGTTCTTTGACGGAGGATTTAGGTAAATAAATCTCTATCTTCGTATTTAATAGGTATCAAACCTAAAAAATATAACTGAAGTATGAGACGAATTTTACTTGGACTATGTTTTCTATCCTTTCTGAACAGCGCATCCGGACAAGAGATTCCTTTGCCGGAAAAGATGCCGCAGACACATCCGCGGGTACTGACTACTCCGGCGGGAAAGCAGGAAACATGGAAGCTGATTAAAAAAGAAGAATGGGCGAAAGATGTTTTCAATAAATTGAAGGAACGGACGGAAGTATATACGAACCTGACGGATGCTCAACCGGCGTGGTTGCTGTCTCGTTTGGCAATGTACTGGAAGTCTCATGCCACGGAAGTATATGTGAAAGGTGAAACGTTCGACCATGCAGGTGGTGAAAGAGCTCCTTATCCCACTGTGCGCTACACGGGAACCCGTGGCACAGCTGCCACCCACGGCCGTCCCAAATTGGCGGATGTCGTTCCTTATGATGATGAGGACGGGAATGTCACTTTCTGCAATAATGCACTTCCCGACCGTCCTATGGAGAGTGTACACCCATCCAAAACAGGCCGGAATATTGAAAGCCTGAACTGCGAAATCCTGGGAATTGCCCGTGATGCCGCTTTCCTTTATTGGATGACGGATGAAGAGAAATTCGCTAAACTTGCCGCAGGGGTCTTTGATACATATATGACAGGTATTTATTATAGAAACGTGCCCATCGACCTGAATCACGGCCATCAGCAAACATTGGTAGGATTGACTTCTTTCGAAGTCATCCATGAAGACGCACTCCATATCGCTGTCCCTTTATACGATTTTCTATATAATTATCTAAAGGCCAATTACCCGGATAAAATGGAAATCTACGCCGGAGCTTTTAAGAAATGGGCGGATAATATCATAGCGAACGGTGTACCTCATAACAACTGGAATTTGCTACAGGCACGGTTTATTATGAATGTCGGATTGGTATTGGAAGACAATAAAGAATATGCCGACGGAAAAGGACGTGAATATTATATCGACTATGTGATGAACCGTTCCAGCATCCGCCAATGGAGTCTGACGCGATTGGCAGATTATGGTTTCGATATAAATACGGGAATTTGGGCAGAATGTCCGGGATATAGCAGTGTGGTAATCAATGATTATGCCAATTTCGTGAATCAGTTTGATACGAATCTGCAATATGATTTGGTGAAAGCAATGCCTGTATTGTCGAAAGCGGTAGCAACCACTCCCCAATATCTGTTTCCCAACCGTATGATTTGTGGCTTTGGAGATACGCATCCGGGATATTTGAGTACGAACTTCTTTATCCGTATGATACAGAATGCACAGGCGAACGGGAAGAAAGAACAGGAAAACTATTTCACGGCTTTATTGAAATGCCTGAACCCGGATTTGGGAAATGATAAAACAGAAAAGAAGAATGTGCGTGTATCTGTCAATTCTTTCTTTGAAGATAAACCGCTGACGCTAAATCCCAAAGTGCAGCCGGGAAAGATAGAAGATTATGTTTCTCCTTTGTTTTATGCTCCCAATGTGTCATGGCTGGTACAGCGCAACGGTATGCATCCGCGCAACAGTTTGATGATTTCGTTGAATGGCAGTGAAGGGAACCACATGCATGCTAACGGCATTTCGATGGAACTTTATGGAAAAGGATACGTATTGGGTCTGGATGCAGGTATCGGGCTTTTCCTGTATAGCGGACTGGATTATGCGGAATATTATTCTCAATTCCCCAGTCATAATACAGTTTGTGTGGATGGAATATCGAGCTATCCGGTGATGAAAAGTAACCATTCTTTTGATTTGCTTTCCTGTTTCCCGGCATCAGCGGAACCGGGCAAAGCATTTACGTCCGTTACTTACAGTAACCTTTATTTCCGTGAACCGGAAAGCAGGGCGGATCAGACCCGTATGATGAGTATTGTCACTACCGGGGCGGAGACGGGGTATTATGTCGATGTATTCCGCAGCCGGAAAGAGAAAGGAGGCGATAAGATGCACGATTACTTCTATCACAACCTTGGGCAGACTTTGACATTGACGGCAGCAGATGGCAGCGACCTGAATCTCCAGCCTACGGAAGAACTCGCCTTTGCAGGCGCACATCTTTACGCTTATTCCTATTTATATGATAAGAAAGTGGCTGCGACCAATAAGGATGTCAAGGCAACTTTTACCATAGATATGAAAGATAAGGACGGCGATGATATATACATGAATCTTTGGATGAAAGGCGAACCGGATCGTGAAGTCTTTACGGCTTTGGCGCCAATGACCGAAGGGCTAAGCCGTACACCGAATATGCCCTATAATATAAAGGAGCAGCCGACGCTGACATTTGTTGCCCGTCAGCATGGAGAAGCTTGGAATCGTCCTTTTGTCTCGATATATGAACCGAGTACGAAAAAGGAACCGTCTGCTATTCAGTCTGTTTCTTATTTTGATGCAGAAGGAGCAGGTTTGGAAGATTTTGCCGGAATCTGTGTGAAAAGCAAAAACGGACGTATAGATCATATCTTCTCTCTATCTGATGCTGCACAAACCGCTACTTATCAAGGAATGAAAGTGAAAGCGGATTATGCTGTTATCAGCAATGAATATGCAGGAAACCGGACGTTGTTTTTAGGGAATGGAACCCAATTGGTTGCACCCGGGGTAATGATTCAGACCGACAATGCCGCTAATGTATTGCTCGAAAAGAAAGAAGGGAAATGGTATATTATTTCTTCTGCTCCCTGTACGGTTGTTATCGGCGATAAGAAGATAAAATCCGATGCTTCGTCGGAGCCTATGTTGTTGCGTATCTGATGTTTCATTGGTAATAAAGAAAAATTGTATATCTTATCCGTAGTATGGTATATTATGGCCTAAGATGGAAATTGTTGCAATAAAAAACAAAAAAAGCGTGTTTAAACGTTTTTAATACTATATTTTTTCTAATTTTGTGGCTTTCTGTCCAAGTAGTATATAAAATGGACAGTAAGCCCTTTTTTTGTGGGTAAATATTTAGTGGGAAATATTTAGTGGGAAATAAATGATGGTATATGTGATGAGAAATGGTCGCAGGGTAATAGCTGCGTTATCATTTCTGTTATTATGTTGTGGTGTACATGTGCACGCACAACGGGTGGCTGTAAAGACAAATGCATTGGGTTGGCTGACCGCCAGTCCGAATGTAGAAGCAGAATTTGTATTGGGTAGTCATGTCTCCTTAAACATGGGGATTGCTGCGAACCCAATCAGTACAGACAACTTTAAAACGACTTTCACGCATTTTCAGCCTGAAGTTCGTTACTGGCTAAATCGTCCGATGGTGAGTCATTTTCTTGGAATCACCGCTTTCGTGAATAATTTTGATATGATGGTAAAAGATGTGCATCACAAAGGCGATGCATACGCCGCTGGTTTGACCTATGGATACGCATGGGTGCTGGGCGATCATTGGAACATCGAGGCAACTGCCGGAGTAGGTGTGTTGCGCTACCGTCAGTTTAAGTATGATAAGGGTACTCCGAAACCGGGTGCGGTCAACGATAGTAAGACCACCATTGCACCTGTCAAACTGGGGGTATCCTTTGTTTATATTATTCGATAACGAACATTAGCTAGTCAGAAAAGAGAATGAAAATCAATTTGAAACGTGATAGATTAACAGGTATACTTCTCGTGGCGATGATGTTCGTCGGTATGAATGTATCCGCCCAACGGATCCGCGTGCAGGGGCATATCACAAACCCGCAGGGAAAAAGTGTTCCGAATGTAAATGTGTTGAATCCGGTCAATGACGAACGTATAGAAATGTCCGACGAGGATGGTCGTTACAGTGTCTTGGTTGAGAAAAACGGCTCGTTGAAGTTTACATGTGTCGGTTATGAAGACAAAACAGTGAAGGTGGCAGGAAAGCAGATTCTGAATGTAGTATTGAAAGATGCCGTCATCGAACTGGACGAAGTAACGATTACTTCCAAAGTGAAGGACAAAGTGATTCCGGAACCTACGGACATCGAAATCAAAGGTAATTATTTCCATCTGAAAACCCGTGTCCCGGTGCCTAAGGAGATGTTTAACTCACATCGTCGCTTGGTATTGCAGCCTTCCATTTATGATGTGACACTGAAAAAGCGTCTGTTGATGCGTCCTGTTGTATTCGACGGGGATACTTATAATACAACGCAAAATCGAATGTACGATTATGATATGGATAAAGATCCTTTGCACGATTACATCCGTGTGAAAACTACTTCTTCACGCAAGGGGGATATTATTGCTTACCATGATTCTATCTATATAGAATATCTGCAACATGACTACCGTGCAGATGTGCATCTGGCGATGGAAAATTACCGGAATATCATTTATCGTGACTCTTTCTCCATTGCACGCGGAACGGTCAACCCGCTTCGTTTCTTGGAGTATAAATTCTCCGCTTTCAGCCTGACGGATGAGAAATATCTTCCGAAACCCGTGATGCAGTTGCGGGATACGAAAGGTGAGGTAAACTTAACCTTCCTGGTAGGTAAAGCCGACCTGGATGATAAGAATCCACAGAATCAGGTGGAACTGAACCGGTTGAACCAGGAATTGCGTGGTATTGAGACGAACCCGGATGCCTCTTTGAAGAGTTTTCATATTACGGGGGTGGCTTCGCCGGACGGTTCTTACGCGACGAATCTTCGTCTGGCAAAATTGCGTACGGATAAGGCCCTGGAACGTATACTGGCACAACTGGACCCGGAAACACGTAAACTGTTGGAGGTGAAATCGGATGCATCGGTTGCCTCCTGGAAGGAGGTAGCTGAATTGCTGAAAAAAAACTCCAAGCCGGAACTGGCTAAAGAAGTAGAGGACTTAATCAAACAATATGCAGCTACTCCTTACCGGTTGAATGGGGTCTTGAAATCGAAACCTTTCTACAAGGAACTTGCGGCTACTTATTTGCCTAAATTGAGAAAGGTGCAATATACCTATGGTTATTCAATCTTCCGTTCCTTGACAGACGACGAGATTAGAGAACTTTACAGAAAGAATCCGAAGGAACTGACCCGTTTCGAATATTACCGTATGATTACGACAGCAAAAACTCCCGACGAAAGGGAAAAGTATTGTAGGGAAGCTCTTGAACTTTATGATAACTTTACGTATGCAGCCAATGAACTGGCAGTGGCAACGATACAGAAAGATACTCCGGATTCACGTATTCTCGAACCGTTTGTCAGTAAATCGGCACCGGTGGAGTTATTGTCCAATCAGGCTATTGCCTTGTTGCACGAAGGGAAATATACAAAAGCAGATTCAGTCTTGACCTTGGTTCCCGAAGAAGCGGTTTCTGAAGATTTGCAGGCCATTGTTCAGGCATTGGCCGGTTATTATAATGATGCTTTCGAAAAGGTGGCGGCTACCAGCCCTTTCAATGAGGTGGTGATGCTGCTGGCAATGAAGAAGAATCAGGAAGCATGGGATAAGATTTCTACCATAGATGTAGAGACCGCCCGCGAATATTATATAAAAGCGATTGCCGCCAACCGCCTGGAGAAAATAGGTGATGCGATTATGAGCATTGAGAAGGCCCTTGAACTTGATCCTTCCTTATTGGAAGTAGCGAAGGTGGACGGTGATATTATTGACTTGCTGCCGGAAGAGCAGAAAATTAAATAATGATATATACAACAAGAGTAAACGATGAATATCTTCAGAATCAACAATAAATATGTAGCAGTGGCAATCTTCCTGATGCTTGCTGTTACCTTACAGGCACAGGATTATGGTGCATTGCAATATATGTTACAGAAACGGCCTGCAAATGAAAAGTTCGAGAGCAATAAATTCAATGAACATCTCTTTTTCTCTGCCGGAATAGGGCCATACAGCTTGTTAACAAGTGGAGATAGTCAGGATGGAATGGGAATGACCGCCCATCTCTTTATGGGAAAGTGGATTACTCCGGTTCATGGACTTCGGATAGGGGTGAATTTGGGTTATCTGCCGTCGAGTATCTACGATTCTAAAATAAAAATGGGTGGCGGCAGCCTGGACTATCTGTTGAATATGTCCTCCCTGGCATACGGATACAATGCAAACCGTTGTTTTGAGTTAGTAGGGATTGCAGGTATAGAAGCCGGTTATTCTAAGGTGGGCGACAATAGCGATCGTTCCGAAAAGTATCCGGATTTGAAAGGCGGCGGTCAGCTTTATTACGGCGCTCATCTCGGTTTACAGGGAAATGTACGTCTTTCTTCTACATTGGATTTGTTTGTAGAACCGCGGATCGGATGGTATAATGACGGTTTTGCGTATACGGAAAGTTGGAGAAACTATAAAATGGCTGGTTCGGTTCTGGTAGGTCTGACCTATATGCCTGCTGCTCCGATGGGAACTAAGATTCATTTCGATGATTTCGATAAAAGTTCCTTCCTGAATCATATGTTTATCTCTTTATCTGGTGGTATCAGTACACTGAAAGTTCCGGGAATCAAGAATACGATTAAAGGATTAGGTCCCCAGTTCTCTGCCGGAATCGGTAAATGGTTCAGTCCTTCTTCCGGTCTGCGTTTGTCCGGGACGGTTGGACTTTCAGACACCCCTTCGGGCAGTGCAAGCGGCTACTTTAAACATGTCGATCTGCATGCGGACTATCTGCTGAATATCAATAATGTTCTTTGGGGATATGATGAAGACAGAATATTTAGTCTGATCGGTATTGCCGGAGTTAACCTGGCAGGTACGAAAGGAGTGGATAAAACCGCCAAGTATGCTCCGGGAATAGGAGTCGGTGTGCAAGGAAGTTTCCGTATCAACCGTTCTGTGGATTTATTTATAGAACCTCGCTTCAATGTGTATAACAAGAAATATGCAGGAGGTTGCGGAGTAGGTGGCAATACGGATCAGCTCGGAGAGTTGAATTTTGGTTTGACTTATCATACGATTGACCGTGCGGCACGTCCGAAGAACGGATTCTCAAGCAATCACATCGCAGACAATCTGTTTATGACTTCGGGAATCGGTGTGCAAATGTTCCTGAATAAGACGAATCTTGAAAACCTTGGATCTTTAGGTCCGCAGGCTTCTGTCTCTATCGGTAAGTGGTTGAGCCCTTATTCCGGTTTGCGCCTGGTGGGTACGGGTGGATTCTTTACGAACTATGTAGTTCCGGGAAGTGTTAAAGCGGGCAAACTTAGACATGTCAGCGTCAGTGGCGGTCTTGATTACTTGTGGAACATAACGTCTACCATGAGTGGATATAATCCCGATCGTATCTTTGATTTAATAGGTTCGGTAGGTGTCAACCTTGCTTATACTTCCAAATCAGACCATAAGTTCCAACCGGGTATTAATGCAGGCATACAGGGATTATGGCATGTGAATGATTTTCTCGGTTTGTACATTGAACCGCAGATTCGCTTGTATGGAGATAAATTCATTGAAGGTAATCTGGGCTTTATGCAGAAAGACGTAATGGTAGGAGTCAATGCAGGTTTCCACTATCGCTTTGTTCCTTATTCAAAAGCAGCCAATCGTAGCGTGTTTGGTCAGGATGACAAGCGTTACTTCATCTCCGGTGCACTTGGATTGGGTAGCTTGCTCGTAGCCAACAAAGATTTGGTGAAGAATGCAGGTGTAGAAGCAAAAGGAAGCATTGGTAAATGGTACACTCCGTTATCTGCATGGCGGGTAAATGGAACAATTATGTACAAGGCCAAAACGTCGTCGAAGATGAATCTTCATTATGCCGGTTTGGGTATGGATTATATGATGAGTCTGGCCACATTGGCAAAAGGATACAGCCCCGATCATGTGATAGATGTTGTTCCTTTTGTGGGAGTTACGGCCGGACTGGTACGCCGTTACGGTAAGTTCCGAGCAGTGCCGGGAATGGATGCCGGTGTGCAGGTAAAGCTGAAAGTGGCTTCTTCTTTGTATCTGTATGCCGAACCTAAAGTCGGTATCCGTACCGATACATACGATGGCTCCGAACAGGGAAGACCTGACCGCGTAGCTTCCATGGTAGGTGGATTATTGTACAGATTCAGGATGCCTACTTTCCAATAAAAGTAGATAAAAAAATATAGGTGAGGTTGCGCAATCATTGAATCAGTATTGTGCAACCTTTTTGTATTCTATGGCTCCGGGTGGATAAGCAACTTTGTTTAAATAAAGTTAAAACAAAAAGCAGGAAGGGGTATTTTGTACTAGCTTTACGTAGATGATTAAAAAATAAGTTTGTCATCCAACTGTTTATTTGTATGAAAGCACCTCATATCCTGCTTGTTCTTCTGTTTTCTGTCTTGTGTTCGGTGAAACTGAATGCGGAACAATCTCCCTATATCTTTCGTCATATCGGAGTGACGGACGGTTTGCCCGATAATTACGTGAAAAGTGTGTTTGAAATACCTGACGGACGGTTGGGGGTAAGAACTACAGTCTTGTTAAGTTTATATGACGGCAATCAGTTTACCAGCTTTCCTTATAATTCGCGAAGCAGGTATCCGATAGCTTACCATCATGCTGTTCCCGAACAATATATTGATGTGCATAACCGCTTATGGATGAAAGAACGTGGCGGACTTCATGTTTTTGACTTAACGACCGAACGATATATTGCCAATGTCGATTCCTTGTTACAGGACTTTGGATTGACAGCCAAAGTCTCCGATATGTTTATTGATTCGGAACAACATTACTGGTTTGTTACTCCACAGTCTTCTGTCTATATGTATGACGAAAAAAAGAGAAAGTTGGAGCTGATTTGCGCTAGGAATGAGTTTATTGAATATTACGGAACATTGCAGAATGTAGAAAGTAAGGGGAACTGTGTATGGATGATTCATGAAAAAGGCGTCATACGATGTTATGATACAGAATTAGGACGATTCATCCGTCAGGAGGATTTTCTGATAGGAAAAATGAATCCGGGTGACCGTGCTGTCATAAAAATGCTGGATAATGGTGATTACTGGTTAATGTGGGACTGGGGGATAGGATATTACAGCAGTCAGGGAAAGAGATGGCAGGAAGTCTTTACCACTCCGCGGGACAATTATACCATACTGACTTCCATATGTGTGGACAAGGAAGGCAATGCTTGTGTCGGCGGCGTTTCCCAAGGTATGTATAGGATTATGCGCCATAATCTGTCTGTTGCCCAAATAAAGGATTTCCCGTTGCATACAGGTGGAACGATACACAACGATATTCACAGCCTGTTCTTTGACTCCAAAAGCGGAGCTTTATGGCTGGGACTTTTCAGTCAGGGGATATGTTATTATCATCCGAGTATGGATAACTTCCCTCTTTATAACCGGACGAACACTTATGGAAAATGGAATAATGAAGATGTGTGTGCCTTTGCGGAAGATGAACAGGGAAATATTCTGTTAGGCACTCTTGATGGGCTTCATTTATATGCCCCTTCTACACAGAGAGTGACTGTTCCCTACAAGGAATTAGACCATCAGATTTGTTGGGTACTTTACAAGGATAGTAAACAGCGTATTTGGGTGGGAACTTATCAGGAAAATCTGTATTGTATTGATAAAGGTAAAGTAAGGCTGTACTCATATCCGAGCGGAGGTTATCAGCAAGATCCGGATTTCAGGAATATCCGCGCTATTATTGAAGATAAGAAAGGGCGCATGTGGATCAGTGTTTACGGTGGTGTAGGAAGTCTGGATGTGAATACCGGTAAAATAACCTTGCTGGTCGAAAAACATCCTGAACTGAAAGAATATAAAACGGCTGACGCACTGGCACTGGACAATAGTGGCAAGCTGATAGTAGGAGCCTATAATGGTTTATATATCTATGATCAGGAGACGGATCAAGTCTGGATTCCCGAACGGGACGAACCATCCAACAAACTGTTTATCCATGACAGCAACAAATATAATTGTATCCTGAATGACAGTCGCGGCCTGCTGTGGTTCGGCACTCAATATGCGTTGAATATTGTAACTCCTGACAAGCAATTATATACACTTCAGGAAGGGGACGGACTCCCCAATGCTACCATACAAGGTATTCAGGAAGATAATAACCATGATATATGGATTTCTACAATAAACTCTATCTGTAAGATAAAGGTTGATAAAAAAGGCGCGGATTATGTTTTCCACGTCGTATCATTTCCTACCGGAACAGGTTCGCAACAAGATGATTTATTTGATTTCCATTCTTTGAAAGCGAGAGACGGGAAAATCTATTTCGGCAGGACAAACGGCTTTAATGCCTTTAATCCGGAGAATGTGTTCTACGATAAATTTGTGAATCATCCGGTTTTCACCTCATTGAAGCTGTTCAATACATCCATAACTCCCGGGACGTACTATAATGGACGTGTCTTGCTCGATAAAGCGGTAAATTACGCTCGCAGTATCGAATTGGAGCATGATGAGAATTTCATAACATTGGATTTCTCCGGTGTAAACTTCTCTAATCCTTCTCATACTTTCTTCCGTTACCAATTGCAGGGATCCGATAAGGAGTGGATAGAAGTTCTTTCCGATAACGGGCAAGGACGGGCTGTTTATAACAATCTTTCTCCGGGTGACTATGTGTTTAGGGTATCAGCAGCCGGAAATGATAAACTCTGGGGGCCGGAGTCTTCATTTTCCATTGTTATCCATCCCCCTTTTTGGGAGACATTGATGGCGCGTATCATCTATTTCGTACTTTTTTGCGCCTTGTTATATGGTCTTGTCATATATATGAATAAGAGGAACCACCGGAAGTTGGTGGCTATGCAACATGAAGAAGCCCAGCGGCAAAAAGAAGAATTGAACCAGATGAAGTTCCGATTCTTTACGAATATCAGCCATGAGTTACGTACCCCGCTGACACTGATTATTACACCTTTGGAAATCTTGAAACGCAAGATTGTGGACGAGTCGGTCAATAGGCAACTGAACACCATATACCGGAATGCACAGGAACTTCTGACGTTGGTAAATCAGTTGCTCGACTTCCGCAAACTGGAGATGAAAGGCGAGAAATTGCTTCTGATGAATGGAGATTTGGAAGAGTTTGTCACCTCTGTTTATAATAGCTTCTGTCCGGTCGCGGTAGAAAAGAAGTTGGATTTTACATGCCGGATTCCCCATCAATCACTCTATATGTATTTTGATAGGGATAAAGTACATAAGATTATTAATAATCTTCTCTCCAACGCATTTAAGTTTACCCCGGAAAACGGAAAAGTCACCTTGTCACTTTCCGTAGAGGAAAAGGGAGGCAGACAATATGCAATGATAAGCGTATCGGATACGGGTGTCGGGATACCGGAAGCTGAATTGCCTTATATCTTTGACCGTTTTTATCAAGTGAGAAATTGGGAGGAGGAAAAGCCGGGCAGTGGTATCGGACTTCATCTTGTCAGGGAGTATGCAGTATTGCATGGCGGGAAAGTAACAGTTGAAAGTCATCCGGGACAAGGCTCTACATTTACTGTGTATCTGCCGGTAGATTTAAAACCGGAAGTGGAACAGCTTGAAACAGTGGAATCGAATCCTGCGGAAAGTGAAAGAACGGACGAGACACAGCAAGAAGCCGCTTTCCCGTCACAGGAGAACAGTGATGACCGGAAAAGATTGTTGATTGTGGAAGACAACAAGGAATTCCGTACCTTCCTGAAAGAGCAATTGGAGGAATTCTATCAGGTGCTGGAGGCAGGTGATGGTGAAGAGGGGGAACAGTGTGCGATTGACAAGAATCCGGATTTGATAATCAGTGACATCATGATGCCTAAAGTCGATGGTATCGAACTGTGCCGGAGAGTCAAGACCAACGTGCAGACATCGCACATCCCTGTAATCTTGCTGACCGCACGAACGGCCGATGATATAAAGATTAATAGTTATGAAGTAGGGGCTGATTCTTATATGTCCAAGCCGTCCAACTTCGATATGTTGATGGTGCGCATTGAAAAACTGATAGAGCAACAGGAGAAAAGGAAGCAGGAATTCAGTAAAAACATAGAAGTCAATCCAAGCTTGATTACCATCACTTCTGTTGACGAGAAACTTATTCAGCGTGCTTTGGAATATATCGAGAAGAACATGGATAATACAGAATATGCAGTGGAAGAATTAAGTCGTGATTTAGGCATGACCCGTATGAATTTATACCGGAAGTTACAATCCATCACCGGAAACACCCCTTCCGACTTTATAAAAAGTATTCGTCTGAAACGGGCGGCGCAGCTTCTTCAGGGAAGTCGGTTGACGATGGCCGAAGTTGCAGACCGTGTCGGATTCAGCTCGGCAAGTTACTTCACAAAATGTTTCAAGGAAATGTTCGGGGTGACGCCCACCCAATATGCAGAGACGTATTCCGGAGACGAAAAGCAGGAATATAAATAGAAGACGGAAATATATTTGAGTAAATCTCCTTTATTGTTCGTAGTGGGCAATAAAGGAGATTTTTTTGTGCATTTGTTACCAGTTTACCAGCTTCTGTTACCAGTTTACCAACCTTACAGGCATGGAAGGCGTAGCTTTGCAATTGTCTTCAATGAATAAAATGATTAAAATATTAAATAGTTTAGTGAAATGAATATGACAGGATTTCTATCAGGTAAGAGGAAATGTTTATTGGCGATAGCTGTTGCGTTTTCAACATTCGGGAATGCCCAATTGGCGACTTATCCGGCAGGATTAGACACCGGCATGCCGCATAATGACGATTATACCGTCAAAGTACGTCAAGTAGGTGGGGAGTGGAAAGATGTATTCGAATATGAAGTTCATGTGGATATGGATAAAGTACAGTCTGCTTCGATGGTACAGTTTGATATGGGTGAGCCGGTGGAAGTGATGGTGAAAAAGAACAATGGCTTGATTCAGGATGTGAAAATCCGTCCGTTGGCAACAGGAATACAGCATACGGTAAATTCCAACGTTATATATTTCACACTGACAAAACCTCAATATCTCTCCATTGAATTCAACGGTGACCGTTTGCACAACCTGCATTTATTTGCCAATCCTTTGGAAACGGAAACCTACACCGAAAGTCGGGACAATGTGATGTACTTCGGCCCCGGCATTCATCTGCCTAAGGATCTGCCGAATACGGAAATACGGATTCCTTCCAACACCACGGTTTATCTGGCTCCCGGAGCCGTCGTGAAAGCCAAGCTCCTGGTTGACAAAGCGGAAAATGTGCGCATCATCGGACGTGGTATTCTCTATCATTCCATTCGTGGAATAGAAGTCACTCATTCTAAAAATGTATTGATTGATGGCATTACGGTAGTGAATCCCGACCATTATACGGTATTCGGCGGGGAGGCTACCGGACTGACCATTAAGAATCTGAAGTCTTTCAGTTGTAAAGGCTGGAGTGACGGTATAGATTTGATGTGTTGTAATGACGTATGGATAGATAATGTTTTTATGCGCAACAGCGATGACTGCATTGCTATATACGCCCATCGTTGGAATTATTATGGCGGAAGCCGCAATGTAACTTTACAGAACTCCATCCTTTGGGCGGATATCGCCCATCCTATAAATATTGGCGGGCATGGAAACCCGAATGATGCCATAGGTGAAATAGTAGAAAATATAACTGTCCGCAATGTCGATATTCTGGAACAGGATGAAGATGACCTACCATATCAGGGGTGCATGGCGGTAGATTGCGGAGACAAGAATCTCGTCCGTAAAATTCTGTTTGAAGATATACGTGTGGAAAATATCCAGGAAGGAAGATTGTTTCATATTAATGTCCGTTTCAATCCCACGTATGACAAACAGCCCGGACGTGGCATTGAAGATGTCACTTTCCGCAATATCATTTATAATGGATTGGGTGAAAATCCTTCTTTGATAAAAGGGTTCGATAAAGAGCGTGGCGTGAAGAATGTGACTTTCGATAACGTGATAATCAATGGAGTGAAGATGAAGAATATCGATGGCTTTATCACGAATGAACATATAAAGAATATCAAAGTACGATAACCTGCTGTCTGTCATGCAGAGTATTAACAGATAAGTTCCTCGGCATTAAAGGTAAACTTCCTTTCTTCCGATACCAAACTTCCTTTTGCTTAAGTATAAACTATAAATGCAAGTTTCGTTTATAAAATCAAAGCTTGCAATTATATAAATGAAACTTGCATTTTTATAATCAAAGCTTGCAATTATAGTTTTCTCTTCGATGGGAACAACTTTGGAGTTAAGGGAAAGGAAGTTTGTCATAAGGAGCTAATAACTTTTCTGTTAATAGATAAGATGATAGATAAGGGTACTCTTTAGTTTGGTTAATGCCCTATGTTACCCCTTTTACAGGTTTTGTTACTACGTTGCCATCCTAAAATACACTTCAAGCATACTTTTGTGGTATCGTGAAACGGATAAAATGAGTGCTATGAATAATACTACAATTACATTAGAAGATTTCTTCTCGGAATGTTATCTCCAATACTATGACATTATCAAGAGATACATTACTTTTCGTATTGACAACTCTTATGAGGCGGAAGATTTGGTGCAAGATGCTTTTGTACGTTTATGGGAACATAGGGCATTTGTGAATAAGGAAACAGTTCGTCCGTTGCTTTTTACTATTGCACGGAATTTGGTGACAGACAAAGTTCGCCGCTATTATAAAAAAGCGGAACTTCTCTCTTATATATATAAGGTACAAGAGGCAAGCCGGAATACGACGGAAGAAACAGTTTGTTCCAATGAGCTTCAACTATTGCATGGCCGGGTAGTGAACAGGCTTCCCGGCAAACGCCGTCAAATCTATGAACTTAACTTTCGTGGAATGTCTTCGCCTGTTATTGCTGACAAACTTTCTTTGTCCGTCCGCACTGTTGAAGGACAGTTACTGCTTGCCCGCAAGTCGGTACGGACTTCGTTAAAACAGCAATTGGCAGGTTGATTTTATTAAAAAATATACTAACTTCAATTATTAAATTAATATTATGAGAATTAAACCCAGTTTCTTATCTAGTAAAAGAGCCGTCATAGTTTTAGCTATGTTGGTAGGCGGTTCATCCGGTACGTTGCTTCTGGCAAATGCCGGTGTAGAAGAAAACTTGATTGTTACTCAAACGGGGAGAACAGTCAAAGGAGTTGTTACAGACCAGAACGGTGAGCCGTTAATTGGTTGTAATGTCGTTGTCGTAGGTTCGCAAGAAGGAGTGATAACAGATCTTGATGGAAAATTCAGCTTGAAAGTGTCCGATGGGGCAAAACAATTGAAGGTTACCTATATCGGATATGTAGATCAGGTTGTAACTATCGGCAATAGCCCGGAAATAAGGATAATGTTGAAAGAAGACAATAATGCGTTGGAAGAAGTGGTTGTTGTAGGTTACGGAACGCAGAAGAAAGCTACACTGACCGGTTCTATCGAGCAAGTGAGCGGCAAGGCATTGGAAAGTCGTGCGGTGACCAATGTCGGTCTGGCTTTGCAGGGACAGACACCGGGTCTGGCGGTGACGCGTTCGTCTGCCCGTCCGGGAAATGAAGATTTGAAGTTCCAGATTCGTGGTGCTACATCTGTGAATGGGGGCGAACCGTTGGTGATTATCGACGGTGTTCCTGCTCTGAACGGACAATCCTTTCAGAATATGAACTCGGATGATATTGAAAGCATCAGTGTCCTGAAAGACGGTGCCGCCTCTATTTATGGTGCGAAGGCTGCTAATGGAGTAATCCTGGTTACTACTAAGAAAGGTAAAGGGAAAGTGAGCGTTGATTACAACTTCAATATGCGCTTCAATACCAATGGTATCACGGGATTCTCACCTTCCATGTCGGAATATGCCGGGATGTGGCTGGCTGCCAATAAAGAAGAAAAAGTGCCCAACTGGTGGGCATGGGTTTCACAGGCAAACATGGAGAGAATGGCTCAAGGGATTGAAGGAATTTATCCTACCCAGTATTATGGAGATATATTTATCGGCAATGCCAACCGTCTGGACGAGATGTTTGCCACTCGTTTCTCCTATCAGCATAACCTAAGCATTTCTGGTGCTACGGATAAATCCGATTTCCGTATTTCGGCTGCTTATGCCGACAATCAGGCCAATCTGGCTACGGCTTATGACGGACAGAAACAGATAAACTTACGTCTGAATTATGGCTATCAATTAGCCAAATGGATACGTCTGGAGACAGGGGCGAGTCTGGTAAATACAGATACGGAGTCTCCTTCGGTAGGATTGGATAATACGTTGTATGGTAATGATATGCCTTTTTTTCCTGCAAAGAATCCTTACGGACAGTGGTACGCCAATTTTGGTAATGTAGGAGACCGGCAGGCGGTTGCTGCAACGAGCGACGGCGGACGTGACATTAAGAAATCATTGACGACCCGCATAGACATGAAGGCAATCGTTGATATCTGGAACGGAATCAGTTTTGAAGGTATGGCATCTTTCCAAAATGAAGAATTCAGACGTGAACGCTGGGTGACTCCGGTGCAGACTTATGACTGGTTCGGGAATCCGGCGCAACAACTGGTCAACGCTACCGTAACGGGATTGAATACTACAGACCCTTCGAATCTGGCTCATAATAATCCGGGATATCTGACTGTTGCCGAGAATTATTTCTATCAATATTATTCTGCATTGTTGAAATACAACAAAACATTTGCCGACGTGCATAATATATCCGTGCTGGCGGGTATCAATGCAGAGAAGAAACAAGTGAAGAAATTGGCAGCCGGACGCAAGGACTTTGAGAATGACGGAGTGTATGACTTGAATCTGGCAGATGGTACGCTGCAGGGTAATAGTGGCGGAAAGTTCCAGAATGGCACTTATTCGTATATTGCCAAAGTGAACTATGACTATGCGGAAAAGTATTTGATTGAGTTTATGGGACGTCGTGACGGTAATTCCAAATTTGCTGACGGCTACCGGTTCCAGAATTACGGCTCCTTCTCTTTGGGATGGGTGTTTACACAAGAGAATTTTATAAAACCTGTATCTTCTTTTATAGGTCTGGACTTTGGTAAAGTACGTTTGAGCTATGGTAGCTCCGGAAATGATGCCGGACTGGGCAATTATGACTATGTGTCCACCATTAACCAGGGGACTACTATATTGGGCTCACCTGCCGGAACCCAGATTTCTACTTCATTGAACAATTCCGGTTTGATTAGCTTGACAAGAACATGGGAGCGTGTAGAGCAGAAAAATATCGGTGTTGACCTTAATTTCCTGAATAACCGCCTGGTCTTCAACTGGGACTATTTTATCAAGGATAATAAAGGCATGTTGTCCGAGGTTTCATACCCTGCCCTTTTGGGAGGCCGGGCGCCTAAAACGAACAGCGGCCATTTGCGTGTAAGAGGATGGGAAGTTTCGTTGACCTGGCGTGATCGTATCAAAGATTTTTCCTATTATGTTACGGCGAACGTAAGTGATACACGTAGCAAGTTGATGGAACTGGAAGGAGCAAATACAATCAAAGCCGGAAAGAATGAGACGTTGAATGGTTATCCGCTGAATGCTTACTTCTTGTATAAGACGGACGGTTATTTCCAGTCGCAGGATGAGGTGAACGCTTATTATGCGAAATATGGCAGTACAGGAGCGTTGTCGGCTTTACCGGCCGGCGGTAGCACGGAACTTCGTCCGGGAGATATCAAACGTCTGGATTTGAGTGGAGACCGTTCCATTTCTGCTGACGGCGGTGCTTCCAGTGACTTGATTTATATGGGAGATGGAAATGCCCATTATCTGTTTGGTATTACCCTTGGCGGTTCGTGGAAAGGGTTTGACTTTAACGCATTGTTTCAGGGAGTTGGAAAGCAACTTATCATGAGACAGGGTTGGATGGCTTATCCGTTTGCTACTTTGTATACCAATCAGAATTCAAAATTCATGGGAAAGACCTGGACGGAAGATAATCCGAATGCAGAGTTTCCACGTCTGACTGTTTATACGGAACGTTCAAAATGGAATTACGAGAACAATGACTTCATGTTGCAAAACAACCGGTATATCCGTTTGAAATCATTGGTTGTCGGCTACACTTTGCCGCAAGTATGGACGAGAAAGGCGAAACTGGAAAAAGTCCGTGTCTATTTCTCCGGCAATGACTTGTGGGAGGCAACAAGTATCAAGGACGGATTTGACCCTGAAATGGGAGAGATGTCACAGAACACCGGTTATCCGTTCTCCAGAACTTGGTCGTTCGGTATAAATGTTGGTTTCTGATTGTGTAACTTTTATAAATTTGATGGATATGAGAAAATTATATATAACAATTCTTTCCGGTTTATTGCTTGGCTTGTCAAGTTGTGCGGATATGTTTCTGGATTTGGAACCGCAGGATCAGCGGACTGACGTGGTCTATTTCAAAAAGCCGGCGGACTTTAAAGAATACGCCACTGGCTTTTATAATCAACTCCTGGGATGGCGCACGCCGTATGGCAAATACTCTATTTATGAGTTTATGGATTCCTCTTCGGACTTGGCTGCCAATTTCGTGAATTCGTCCGATGTAGGTCGTGGAACTATCTCTGTCTCATCTTCCGATGAACGTTGGGACAAATGTTACAGTTACATACGCACTGTGAATATCTTATTCGAGAAAGCTAAAGATTATCCGGGCAACCCGTCGGAGATAGCACCCTATCTGGCGGAGGCTTATTTCTTTCGCGCTTACAATTACTTTACGCTGCTGAAAGCTTTTGGCGGTGTACCTGTGGTTACTTCCGTGATGGATACGGATTCCCCGGAACTGCGTTCTTCCAGAAACAGCCGTTATGAGGTAGTCGACCTGATTCTTTCGGATTTGACGAATGCGATAGCTGCTCTTCCTATTGAACAGAATATTTCGGAAGCGGACAAAGGACGTGTCAGCAAATGGGCTGCGGAGGCCTTTAAGGCACGTGTACTGCTCTACGAAGCTACCTGGAGAAAATATAACGGAACATCTACCGACTTTGAAGGTTCTGCAGGCCCGGCCAGAGATCAAGTGAACGAATTCTTGGAGGAAGCTATCTCTTTGTGCGACGATGTAATGAAGAGAGGCGGATATCAAATCTGGAATTATAACAGCAATGAGAAGATAAAGAATCAAAGCAACTTATATCTGTTTAACCTTGAAGATGCGGGAAGTAATCCGGCAGGACTGACAAAAAGCAGCAATAAAGAATTTATTCTCTATGGTGTTTACGATATTAATCTAAGAACGGGCGGCGTTAATTTGAGTCATACTGTGATGCTGATGATTCCGAGCCGTAAGCTGATTGACATGTTCCTTTGCACGGACGGCAAGCCTATTGACAAATCCGACCTGTTTCAGGGATACCATAAAACCGGTGATGAATTTAAGAACCGTGATTATCGTCTGATGAATTATATCAATGGCGGAGTAGACCCTACACCGGGTTCGGTGACATTGGACAAAGGTCTGGCCGGTTATGATTGTGCAAAATTCAAGGCTTACAATTATCCGACCTACCGTAAGGCAAATGACGAATCGGCCAATTATCCGGTATTGCGTCTGGCAGAAGTCTATCTGAATTATGCGGAAGCTTGTTATGAACGTTATGGTAAAGTCACTGATGCACAGTTGTCCGGAATTAATGAATTGCGTGCCCGTGCGGGTGTGGCCGCTTTGACCAACAAGCTGGTTGAAGATAATGGACTGGATATGCTGGAAGAAATCCGTCGCGAACGTGCCATAGAATTATATATGGAGGGTACCCGTTTCGACGATTTGAAACGTTGGGGAATTGCGGAAAATGCACTGAATACTTCACGTTGTGGCATGGTTGTCGGCGGTGACGGTTATGAAACTGATTTTAAATCGGCGGACGGTACTCCTACAGGCCGTTATGCGGCAAATTCTTTTGTCTGGGGAGAAGAAAAAGTACAGACAGGAGATGGAGTCTTGAATTGTGTGGTAATCAGTAGTGCCGCCAACCATTCTTTCAGGAAGAAACATTATTTGTGGCCTATACCTCAAACACAGATTGATTTGAATCCGAATTTGAAACAGAATCCGGGATATTGATTAATTATTAAATGGATAAGATTATGAAGCGTTTATTTATAAAAACCATAAGTTACTGCCTGTTGGCTTTGGGGACAATAGTCTTTACTAATTGCGAAAAGGACAGTAATATCAAACAGTATGTATATCCTGCTCCTGAAGTGTCGGGCTATTCGCCTGCGGCAGGTTATGTAAAATCCCGTGTGGCGATATTGGGACATAATTTCGGTGACCGTACGGAAGCGGTAAAAGTCTCTTTCGGAGGAATACTTGCGGATAAAGTCTTGTCATGCAATAATAATTGTGTGGTAGTGGAAGTGCCTGAAGAAGCCATGAGTGGTGACATTACCTTGCAGGTATGGACTAATTCGGTAACAGTGGGAAGTTATGAGATATGGCCGTCGCCTATTGTTTCAGAAATGCTGACGGAGAGTGGCTCTACTATTATCAGGCCGGGAGAAACGGTGACAATCAAAGGTACAGATTTCGGTACGGCAAAAGAAGATGTTGCCGTGAAATTCGGTGGTGTTAATGCGGTAGTGACTAACTGGTCTGAAACAGAAGTCCATGTAGTCGCACCAGAAGAGTTTCCTACCGGCGAGGTGGTTATCGTTGTGAATGGTTTTGAAGTGGTAGCCGGAACAGCGTTGAATCCGTTAGCCAAAGGAGATGTTTCGATTGCTTATTTGAGGAATTACAGGCAGCCGTTCAAGATTGACCCTAATATGACGGATGCGCAACTGGGTACTTCTCCTGGAACTTACCTTCCGGCCGACTGGACGGTGAACGATGCTGCACGCAGTATGCAGAATGGGGGAGCTTCAGAGAAAGTGGCCGGGTTGAACAGCGACAATCTGCTTTTGCAGGCCGGATGGGGAGCCAACAATTTTACGAATGGTAAACTTTATCAGACAACGACGTTACCGAAAGGTAAATATCGCCTGACAGTAAACCTGAAAGAGTATGGTGTGAAGACCAGTATGCTTTATGTAGCTGTTGTTGAAGGAAATGAGTTACCTGATGTTACTGATATGGAAGATAATGAAAGAGTTAAAGGTTCTTATTTATTTACAGGAGAGAATTTAACCGCATCTTCTGTACAGTTTGAATTTGAACTGACAGAGGAGAATACGGATGTTGCTCTTGGATTTGTATGTTCTATGACCGCAAACGGCTGGTTCAGGGCGACAGAATTGAAATTAGAGTTATTATAAACAGATTCTAAAAACAAAGAAACAGATGAAAAAGATATATTTAATATTACCGTTATTGTTCTCATTGCTGGTTATATCTTGTGATGACGATGCAGAAATAGTACGGCTGACCAATGAAGATCCTGTTCTGTCGATTTCCAATATTTCACCCCAACGTGGCTATGCCGGAGCGGAAGTTACTATTGAAGGGGCTAACTTTGGTGCTGCCAAAGAGTTGGTAAAAGTATTGTTTGCAGGGATGGAAGAATCTGCGGAATTGCTTACTTGTGAAGATACTAAATTGGTAGTGAAGGTTCCGGAAAATGCAACCAGTGGTGCTTTGACTATCGAAGCGAACAAGATGAAGATTGTAACGTCCGACTGGCTATTCACGGTTATTCCCGATCCTGAAATGACGGAAATATCACCGGCAAGGGTGATTGGCAATGCGGAAGTTACGATTACCGGTAAGAATTTTGGTACGGTGAAAGAAGATGTGCAGCTGTATTGCACGATAGACGGGGAAGATGTGTCTTTCACAATTACGTCATGTACGGAGGAAGAAATAAAGGCTGTTGTTCCCGAAACTACCGTATTTGGGGAATTTGACCTTAAAGTGCGGATTCAGGGAAAAGCTGCAAAGAATACGCTGAAGATTACCTTATTGGAGAAACCGACCGTTACTGCTGTGAAGTCAGATAATGTATTAAGTGAAAGCTTTGCGTTTGCAGGAGATAAAGTAACAATTCAGGGTACTGGCTTCGGCACTGATGCCAACGCTGTTGCCGTGAAATTCGGTAATCTGGATGCCGCTTCCATTGAATCTTGCAAGAACAGTGAGATAGTAGCGGTGGTTCCGGATGGTTTTACCGGTGGTACGGTTACCGTGACGAAAGACGGACTTTTTTCCACCTCTACGGATGAACTGAAAATATTGGAAGATAATACGGATATCTCAAACTATGTTTTGAAGAACTATAAAGAGCCTTTTACTCCGGATGAATTTAAAGCAGGACAAGGAGGTAATGAAAATTCCTGGGCTGTACCTGCCAGCTGGACTGTGAATGGGGCTGCACAGAATATGTTTAACAAACAAAATGGGCAGTACTGTTCAGTACCTGTCGGGGGATTGAATACGGATGCGCAAGTATTAACTATGCAGGCGGGTTGGAATAATGACGCTGTTGAGGCTGCTAAAACAATAAAGAATGGTAAGATGTATCAGAACATTGTTTTACCGAGAGGTTCTTATAGACTGGAAGTAACTTATGGGCAAGTAATTGTAAAAGGTGGTCATCCTTACGTGGCGATTTGCAAGAATAAGGCCGAATTGCCGAATTACGAAGATTTGTCAGAAGCGGATGGTGATGTGTTTTGGTTGTTTGAAGACCATGGAGCTAATCCTCTTGCAACTAAAAGCCTACCTTTCGAATTGTCGGAAACGACGGACGTTTGCCTTGGCTTTACGGCAAGTATGCCTCAAAACTCTTGCTTTAAGGTTAAAGAACTCAAACTAGTTTATATAAGTGATGGTGTGCAATAGTTCTAATTTATAAAAAGAATAGGTATGAAAAAAATATATTATTTGATGTTCACAAGCTTGCTGTCATTGTCGGCAGCTTGTGGTGATGATATTGACCCGATAGAAAGAGATTGGGTAACAGATAACGGTGAAGAGGATATTCCTCACAACATTGTAATCAAAGATGAAAGTGAACCGATGCTTCATCCGGGAGGATTGCATAGTGCGGAAGACCTTGCACGTGTGAAAGCCAAGGTGACAAGTGGCACGTCTCCCTGGATTGAGGGGTGGAATAAACTGTTTGACAACGACCATTTTGCAACATCGTCTTCACCCGTATCGGTTGCCGATGAATCTACTCATCCTGATGTTGCGGTAACTCCCAATCCTACAGCGAAGATAGTCAGAGGAGGAAACACGATTTGGGAAGCAGAACCGGATAATTATAACAATGCCGCCAATCAGGCTCATGCCGCTTATCATTATGCTTTGGCCTGGAAGATTACAGGCAATGTGAAATATGCGCAGGCATCTGTCAATATTCTGAATGCGTGGACTGCTACTTGCAAATCTATCAATGGAGATTCCAATATGTCATTGGCAGCGGGACTGTATGGTTATCAGTTTGCTAATGCCGGAGAACTGATGCGCGACTATTCCGGTTGGACTTCTGATGAGTTCAAGGCATTCCAACAGTGGCTGATAGATGTCTTTTATGTAGCCAATCATGATTTCATTGTCAGGCATCATGGTACTCATACGTTGAACTATTGGGCAAACTGGCCGCTGTGTAATTTGGCTTCTATGCTGTCTATCGGTATCGTTTCGGATCGTCGGGATATTTACAACGAAGCCGTCGAGCATTTATTGAATGGCGATAGCAATGGCTGTCTGAAAAAGACGATTGTTCATGTATTTGACGGAGAAAATGCCAGTCTGGCGCAGATTCAGGAAAGCGGACGCGACCAGGGACATGCTACATTGGTAATCGGACTGTTGGGAATGATTGCCCAGATGACATACAATCAGGGAGACGATTTCTACGGTTACAATAATAATGTCATTTTAAAGGCTGCGGAATATGTAGCCAAATACAACGTGGCTATGCTGGATGTTCCTTTCGTGCAATACAACGGATATAACGTAGTACATACGGAAATCAGCGCGGATGCCCGGGGAACATCGCGTCCGATGCATGAAGTGCTCTATTGGCATTATGCAAGAGTCAAGAACCTGGAACCGCAATGGATGCAATATACATTGATGGGCGTAAATCAGATGCGTCCCGAATGGGGAGCGCAGTCCCGTGACGGCGGAGGTGCGTATGACTTGTTGGGATGTGGTACATTGATGTATCCGAGAGATTAATTATTGATAAATACAGGCTGGATTCTTTGGAATATCAGCCTGTATACTTTATTTTCACAGGAATTTAAATGGAATATATTGTAAAAGATGGTATGATGAAGAGATTTGGGATTTTATTATTGGTAGTACTAACCAGCGTATCTCTTTTTTCAAAAGAGTCTTTAATGACTTATCCTGCTCCTCAAGGAGCTGCGTTAAATGATGATTTTACCGTCCGGGTTCGTCAGAAAGGAGGGGAATGGAGAGCATTATCCACTTATTTGGTCAAGGTTGATGAAGTGAAGAATACAAAACATCATATAGAAAATGCTTCAATGGCGACTTTTGATTTTTCCGGTACGGTAGAAGTTGCTGTTACTTACAACAAAAGAAAGGTGAATACGGCAAGAATCCGTCCTCTCTCGCATAACATATCTTCTCAAATAGAGGATCAAACAGTTGTTTTTTCATTGAGCCGTCCTTGCAACTTGTCAGTAGAAGTGGATGGGGATATTTTCCATAACCTGCATTTGTTTGCCAATCCTTCCGAAGAATCAGTGCCGGATAAGAATGACCCGGATGTACTTTATTACGCTCCGGGCATACATACTTTTGAGAACGGAGAATTGAGAGTCCCTTCAGGAAAAACTGTCTATCTGGCAGGTGGAGCTCTTTTGATGGGGCGTGTAGTGATTGAGAATGTACATGACGTCAAGCTGACTGGCAGAGGAATTATTGACCACACGGTGAAAGGAGGCATTAAGATTGCAAATTCACAGAATGTATACGTAGAAGGTATCGCTACTACGCAGTGTTCGACCGGTGGGTCGGATAATGTGACCATCCGTAATGTGAAAAGCATAAGCTATTATTCATGGGGCGACGGTATGAATGTGTTTGCCAGTAACAATGTGCTGTTCGATGGTGTGTTCTGTCGTAATTCAGACGACTGTACTACGGTTTACGGAACCCGTCTCGGTTTCGTGGGAGGATGCAAAAACATAACGATGAGGAATTCTACCCTTTGGGCTGACGTGGCTCATCCCATTTTTATAGGCATCCACGGGAATACAAAAGAACCCGAAGTTCTTGAAAATTTGAATTATATTAATATTGACATATTAGATCATAAGGAGAAGCAGGTGGATTATCAAGGTTGTCTTGCTATCAATGCGGGTGATAACAACCTGATTCGTAAAGTGCGTTTTGAGAATATCCGGATTGAGAATTTCAGAGAAGGACAGATTGTCAATTTGCGTATCTTTTATAATGAGAAATATTGTACGGCTCCCGGTAGAGGAATTGAAGATGTATTATTTAAGAACGTGTCATATACGGGAGAGAATGCCGGATTGTCCATAATAGAAGGATATAATGAGGAACGTCAAGTGAAAAATATCCGTTTTGAGAATCTCTCTATTAATGGAGAGTTGATTTATGATGAAATGCCGGATAAACCGAAGTGGTATAAAACAGCGGATATGGCTTGTTTTTATATTGGGCCGCATGCAAAAGGTATAACTTTTACAAAAACAGATATAAGATGAGAAAGAATTTGTTACTGTTGATCGGACTGTACGTTTTCATTGCCGGCATGAATGCGCAAGTCACGGAACGCGAGCGACCGAAGGAATGGCAATCTTTGATTAAAGGAGGGCGTTTTATGGATCGTTTCTTGCCAATGCAGGGGAACATTATTTCAAAAGACGTATGGGGAGCTGACAGCGTGCGTCTCCGGTACGTGGACAATGGTATCGAATTTCCGGCAACTTCTTTCTGGGGTGGAAATATAGTGCAGACGCCTGATAGTTGTTATCATTTATTTGTTTGCGGATGGCCTGAAAACTCTCCCAAGGGTCATATGTTCTGGCCGAATTCGACTGTTTATCATGCTACCGGTAAACATTTGCATGGGCCATTCACTGTGCAAAGCTCCATTGGCAAAGGGCACAATCCCGAAGCTTTTGTCTTGAAAGACGGGCGTATCGTAGTTTATGTAATTGATGGTTATTATATTTCGGACAGCATGGATGGCCCTTGGACGTATGGCAAATTTGATTTTGATCCCCGTGACCGGAAAGTCATAGAGGGATTGTCTAATCTGACTTTTGCCCGTCGTCAGGATGATTCTTATCTGATGGTCTGTCGTGGTGGTGGCGTGTGGGTTAGCCGTGACGGGCTTTCTACTTACAACCAGTTGACGGATAAAAGGATATATCCGGATGTGGACGGGCGATTTGAGGATCCTGTCGTATGGCGGGATTCCCTTCAATACCATTTAATTGTAAATGATTGGCTGGGACGAATCGCCTATTATCAACGTTCGAAAGACGGGGTACACTGGGTGACCGAGCAGGGAGAAGCATACGTACCCGGTATATCGTTTCATGAGGATGGATATGTAGAGCATTGGTTTAAATATGAACGTCCGAAAGTCTTTCAGGATAGGCAAGGACGTGCTGTCCAAATGAATTTTGCCGTTATTGATACCATCAAGTGGGAGGATCTTCCTAATGACAATCATAGTTCGAAGAATATTTGTATCCCGCTGAACAAGGGACTGTTACTTTCTGTCCTGAATCAGGAACCGATAAAGCCGACAACACGTACCATTGAAGTCAAGATAGCGGCAGAGGAGGATTTTAATCCGCAGACAGAAGTTGATATCGAGTCTTTGCGCTTTGGTTCGTATACGGAAGTGAATTTCGGACGAGGCTGTAAGCCTCTCCGGACACGGAAATCCGGTAAAGACCTGATTGTCGTTTTTAACGGGAAGGGCAGTGGCATTACAGAAGAAGAGTTTGCTCCCAAGATGATAGGAAAGGATAAGAAGGGTAATTTGATATACGGATATGCCCGTTTGCCTTATGTTTGTTATACGCCGCCATTACTTTCAGCACGTCGTCCTGTTGTGGATGATGCCGGGACAGAACTTGCAGTTGAGATACAGAACTTTGGCCTGTCCGCTTCTCAAAGGACGGGAGTAAAAGTATTCTGCGATGGCAAACTTCTGACGCAGGGGATGGTTGAATCGTTGAAACCTTATGAGCAGGTGGTGTTGACCTTGAAAATAGAAAATAAGGTTGTCTCCGGACAGCCCTCTTATGAAGTAGTCTTTTTTTAATTATAAATAATAGATTGAACAATGAAAGATTTTAAGTATATAATGGCTTTGTCGGTTCTGACGCTGGCAGGCAGTGTGTCATGTTATTCAGAAGAATCCCGTGGTATATCTTCTCCGGATGGAAAACTTCATCTGATAGTTCCGGCAACCGGAGAGAATGACGGAAAGGCTTGTTTCACGGTAGAATACAATAACCGTTGCATACTTTCACAGGCGCGTTTGGGAATGAATACAGACCAGCAAAGTTTTGCGGGAGATTTAAAGTTGAAGTCTGTATCGGAGACAAAGTCGGTAAAGGATGATTATGAAATGCTGACGGGAAAAAGAAGCCATTGTACAAACGAGGCTTTTGAAAGGATTTATAATTTCGCCAATTCCCGGGGGCAGGAACTGGCGGTTACTTTCAGAGTCTACAATGACGGAATTGCTTTTAAATATGGCATAAAAGCTGTTTCTGCTGATGAACGTCTCCTTAATGAAGTTACTACTTACCCGATACCCGCAGGGAATAAGAGATGGTTTCAGCAATATAGCAAAGATTATGAAGGTTTTTATCCTTTAGCTGTGGACGGGACATCAACTGTAGAAAAGAAGAGAACATATTGTTGGGGATATCCGGCTCTTGTTGAGTTCCGGGATTCAGTATTTATGTTGATTACCGAAGCCGATATACAGCGTGGACATTGTGCTTCTTTTTTATATAATGGGATCGACCCGGATGAATATCAAGTACGTCCGGCTACCGATAATCTGCCTTTGAAAGAGACATGGGAGTCTCCCTGGCGTCTGCTTGTTATCGGTTCTTTGGCTGATATTGTAGAATCTACGTTAGTTACCGATGTGTCCGAACCTTGTAAGTTGGCAGATACGGACTGGATAAAACCAGGAGCTGTATCATGGGGGTATTGGGCGTATAATAACGGCTCCAAAGACTTTAAAATAGTGAAGGATTATATTGATTTGGCTGTGAAGATGCAATGGCCGTATAGTCTGATTGATTGGAAATGGAATGAAATGGAGAATGGCGGAGACGTGCATGATGCATTGCAATATGCCTTGAAGAAAGGAATAAAACCTCTTTTATGGTATAATTCGTGTACTGCGTGGGTTGGAAATGGAGCTCCGGGGCCTATAGACAGGTTAAACAAGAAAGAAAATAGGGAAAAAGAATATCAATGGCTTGCGGAGCAAGGGGTAGCCGGTGTTAAAATCGACTTCTTTGCCGGTGACAAGGTGGAAACAATGGATTATTATCTGGATTTGCTGGAAGATGCGGCTAAATATAAATTGATGGTGAATCTCCATGGAGCCACCATTCCCCGTGGATGGCAACGAACGTATCCGCATTTGATGACGATGGAAGCAGTGTATGGGGCGGAGTGGTACAATAATACTCCGAGATTGACTCCGCTGGCGGCGAGACATAATGCCACATTGCCTTTTACGAGAAATGTGGTCGGTTCGATGGATTATACGCCTGGAACTTTTTCCGATTCCCAGCATCCTCATATTACATCGCATGGTCATGAATTGGCATTACCGGTTATCTTCGAGTCAGGATGGCAACATATGCCGGATCGGCCTTCCGTTTACGAAGCATTGCCGAAGGAAGCCGGAAAGTTGCTTTCCCAATTACCGGCAGCTTGGGATGACACAAAGCTTTTGAGTGGATATCCCGGAGAATCGGTGGTTTTGGCTCGTCGTAAAGGCAACGTCTGGTATATTGGGGGCATTAACGGAACCGATGATAAACAGACATTGACTTTTACTTTGGATGCTTTGCCTGGTTTGGGAAAGAAAATAGCCATATTCAAAGACGGCAGTGAGGAAAGGCAATTAGATATAAAACGCTCCCGGTTGTCAAAAGGTCGGACATTGATGAGTATAGATTGCCTTCCCAGAGGTGGTTTTATTGCTGTAATTGAATAGCATTTTCCTTCATTTGCAAGGAAAGACAGTATATAGTAGTTCATTCTCATATAGGGAATGAACTATTTTATTATTCAGGGGTATCTTGATTTTATCTGCTAAATGCTATCTTTGCTTATTATTTGGAATCTACAGAAATTAAGTCAGACTATGATTGACAGGATTATTTGCTTTATTATTCTTGTATGGATAGGGAATGGCCATATTCCGGTGCAGGCACAAAGAAGCTTTGTTCATCCGGGCATCACTTATACCCAAGGTGATCTTGACCGGATGAAAGTAATGGTCGCAGCAAGGCAGGAACCTTATTATTCAACATTTCTGAAATTGAAAGAATCTCCTTATTCTTCATTAACGGCTGTGGCAGCTAGTCGGGGAAGCCAAATCAGAGAGGGGCGTTTTAATGCTACTATCGGAGTAGATGGCAGGCGGGCGCATGACTTAGCTTTGCTTTGGCATCTGACGGGCGATGAGGCTTATGCCCGTAAAGCTGTGGAGTATTTGAATGCTAATTCTTATTATACGAATACCAGTGCCCGTGGAACGGGGCCATTGGATAACGGAAAGATTTATCTGCTGATAGATGCTGCAGAACTGATGCGGGATTATCTGGGATGGGAGGAAGCGGATCAGCAGAGATTCAAAGATATGCTGGTTTATCCCGGATACAGTTCGATGGAGGATTTCTGTGCCAAATATGCGGATTATTGGGATGATTCTAAAAATGGAATAACTTTCTACTGGAATATCTATAATTTCGACGCGGCGCGTTTTGGAAATCAGGGATTGTTTGCTGCCCGCAGTATGATGGCTATGGGGATTTATCTGGATAACGAGAAAATGTATGAACGCGCCTACCGCTATTTGTTGGGGATGGAGCATCGTGAAGATGATTTGCCTTATCCGCCCGGTCCGCCGATTGCGAGTGAAGAACCGATTCGGAAAACGCCGACAATTATTGATTATAAGTTGGTGGGAAGAGAAAACAAAATTCCTGATTATGGTTATGATGAGCAACTGCAATACTATATCTATCCGAACGGGCAATGTCAGGAATCCAGTCGCGATCAGGGACATGTGTTGGCGGGAGTCCATAATTATGTAGCAATAGCGGAAATGGCATGGAATCAGGGAGATTCCTTGTATAGCTGTCTGAATAATCGTCTTTTGACCGGACTGGAATGGAACTATCGGTATAACCTGTCGAAAGTCCGTTCTTATGAAGAGCAGAAAGAACCATGGGAACCGGCAGGATATAGCAGGAATCCGGACGAGGTCACTTTTGAGAACGGGAAGTTTCTGCAAATAAGGAGTCGTAGCGGACGTTGGGAATCCATAGCCGTATCTCCTCACGGACGTGGAGACGTAGCAGGTAGTGGCGGAACCCGTGAAATGGCATTGGCGCATTATGCAGTACGTGCTGGATTGCCGGAGAACAACTATACCTGGTTGAAACGTTACCGTGATTATATGATAGAACATCACGGCTGCGAAAACTGGGGGATAGCACCCAACTGGTTTTATGAATGGACTGGCTGGGGAACATTGACCAAGCGATTGACTCCCTGGATGGCAGGCGATCCCGTTTCTTTCTCTACGGGAAAGCGTGTATCAGGAATTCATTCATTACCTTGTGAGATATTGGCTACCGATTACGATTATTATTGTCTTGCGGAAGATCCCGAAGGGCATACCTATCACAATGTAGGAAAGAAACGTGGCAATGAATACAGACCTGACGGAGCAGTAGAGCTACGAAAAGAAGAAGATAACTACGTCGTTACCCAAATAGAAGATGGAGAATGGATGAATTATACTGTAAGTATTCCTACCGATGGAGATTATACCGTTTATCTTGTTTATCAATCAAAAGGAAATTCTTTATTGTCCGTAGCTTCTGATTCAGAAGTAAAGACAGAACCCATGCAATTACCCAGCTCTGTACAATGGACGGAAAGAGAAATAGGAAAACTCACTCTTCCCGCAGGAGCTTGTGTACTTCGTTTACAGATAGAGCAAGCCGGAGATAAACTCGAAATTCAGAAAATAATAGTAAAGCAGGATAAGGGGATTTGATTTTTCGTTCGTACTTAATAATAGTACTACAAAAAAAGATGGCTATGAAAATTCGAATATGTTTGTTAATCATACTAATGGGATTATTGTATCCGGGTTATATTAGCTCGCAAGAATCCCCTTATGTATTCCGCCAGATCGGAGTTGTCGAAGGATTACCGGATAACTATGTAAAAAGCGTTTTCCCCATTCCCGATGGCCGTATCGGTGTGCGAAGTACTGTGTTATTAAGCCTGTATGATGGTGCGAACTATTCAAATTTTCCTTTCAATATTCATGGCGAATATTCGATAGCATATAATCATATTATTCCCGAACAATATATTGATGCCGACAAACGTTTGTGGATGAAAGAACGCAAGAGCCTACGCGTCTTCGATTTGACTACCGAACAGTACATCTATAACGTAGATTCTTTATTTCAACAATTCGGCTTAAAGGATAAAGTGGCGGACCTGATTATTGATTCAGAGAAACATTGTTGGTTTCTGACGCCGGGTTCCTCTGTCTATATGTACGATGCAGAGACAAAGTCAATCGAACAGGTTTGCAGGAATGATGAGTTTATGGAATACTATGGAGGATTACTCGGAGTAGAAAGTCATGGAAAATACAGTTGGATGGTTCATCAGAAAGGGGCTATCCGTTGCTACGATTTAGAAAAGAAACGTTTCGTGCATCAACTTGATTTCCTGAAAGACCAACTGAAACCGGATGACCGTGTGGTTTTGAAGATACTCGATAATGGTGACTTTTGGTTGATGTGGGATCGTGGAGTAGGCTATTATGATGTCTATAATAAAAAATGGAACCAAATTTCAGGTATCCAACTCGGACACTATTCATGGTTTACTTCTATGGACGTGGATAAAGGCGGAAATGCATGGGTAGGAACCGTTATCGATGGATTCTATGTCATTGATATGCACAATTTCTCTGTAACCCGGACACTGGATATTCCTTTATTATCAGGTAATACAGTACGAAACGGTATTCAAAGCATCTATTGCGACCGGGAAAATAATTCCGTTTGGATAGGACTTTATAATCAGGGAATGTGTTATTATCATCCCAGCATGAATAAAATAGTGCTGTACAATAAGAAGATGATAAATGGCGACTGGAAAGGAGAGGAAATCCGCTGTATGCTCGAAACATCTAAAGGAGAAATTCTGATGGGTACTACGCAGGGTGTCTATCGCTATGAACCGGAGACTAAAAGCATGAACAGATTCTATCATGAATTCAGTCAGAAGAATTGCCGTGTACTTTATGAGGACAGCAAGAAGCGTGTTTGGGTCGGAACATACCACGATGGGCTCTACTGCATAGATCATGGAAAGGTACAATCTTACGATTATCCCGATACGGATTATCAGAATGAATTGGATTTCAGTAATATCCGTGTCATGGTCGAAGATTCTTCCGGTCGATTGTGGGTAAGTATATATGGTGGTGTAGGATTATTCAATCCTGAAAACGGGCAAATAAACTTATTGTCCGAACAGTTTCCCGAACTCAAAAAATATAAAGTAGCGAATGCATTGGCCATAGATAATCAATCCCGGTTGGTCGTAGGCAGTGATAACGGACTCTACATTTACGATCCTGCAACGAATAAAATATGGATACCGGAGGAAGACGGGCAGGCTAATTCTATTTTCAATCAGGGAAGTATCAAGTATAATCAGATCCTCAAAGACCATGAGGGAACTTTATGGTTTGCTACACAATATGGCTTGAGCGTTTTGACTTACAATGGGCAAAGCTACACATTAGGGAAAGAAGAAGGTCTGTCTAAAGCTATCCTGAACGTAGTGGAAGATAAGAACCATGATATATGGATTTCGACAGTCACTTCTATTTATAAGATAAAAGTAGACAGAAGAGCAGATAAATACAGTTTTCATGTAATCAGCTGTCTGTCGGAAGATGAAATCCGTCAGGATGATTTATATAGTTTCCCTTCGTTAATGACCAGGGACAATCAGCTTTTCCTGGGGCTGATGAACGGCTTTATCGCTTTCTCACCAGAAAACATGATAGATAATCAGTGCCTCAATCGTCCTCTGTTTACTTCATTCCGCTTGTTTAATGTTCCGGTTGTTTCGGGCGAAGCATATAACGGACGTGTCTTATTTGATAAAGCATTAAGTTATTCGGACGAAGTACAATTAAAATATGATGAGAACTATATCACACTTGAGTTTTCTGGTCTGAACTTCCCTAATCCTTCTCAAACCTCTTTCCGTTACCAACTGGAAGGATTTGACAAAGAATGGACGGAAACCCTTTTTGAGAATGGACAAGGACGTGTGGTCTATAATAATCTCCCTTCGGGCGAATACATCTTCCGTGTGTCCGCTGCCGGAAACGACCGGATATGGGGACCGGAGTCTGCATTCAAAATTGTCATTCATCCCCCGTTCTGGGATACACTGGCCGCTCGTATTTTCTATGTAATTTTAGTTATTCTCTTAATCTTCGGGCTGATCTACGTAATAAACCGCCGCAACCGGCAGAAGATGATTCGTATGCAAGAAGAGGAAGCGTTGAAGCAGAAAGAAGAACTGGATCAGATGAAATTCCGCTTCTTCACAAATATAAGCCATGAACTCCGCACTCCGCTGACTTTGATTATCACGCCATTAGACATGGTGATACGTCGATTGACAGACGATGCGATGAAAAAACAACTGAATACCATCTATAAGAATGCTCAAAACCTATTGTCATTGGTGAATCAGCTACTCGATTTCCGCAAACTGGAAATGAAAGGAGAGAGGTTGCATCTGATGAACGGCGATATGGAGGAATTTATTGTTTCGGCCTATAACAACTTCATGCCAATGGCAGTAGAGAAGCACCTTAACTTTGTGAACCAATCGGAACATAGAGCGCTTTATATGTTCTTCGACCGGGATAAGGTACATAAGATTGTGAATAATCTCTTGTCCAACGCCTTCAAATATACACCGCAGGGAGGCACAGTGAACTTACAGCTCGCGACAGAAGAGATAGAAGAAAGAAACTACGTGAGAATATCCGTATCTGATACTGGAATCGGAATATCCGAATCAGACCTTCCTTATATCTTTGACCGTTTCTATCAGGTAGGAAATGAAGGGGACGAAAAAATAGGCAGTGGCATCGGACTTCATTTGGTAAGGGAATATGTAAATATACATGGTGGCCGTATTAAAGTGGACAGTCAGATAGATCGTGGATCAGTATTCACTGTTTGGTTGCCGATGGACCTGAAACCGGAACCGGACGAACTGCCGGAAGAAATCATCGGAACGGAAGCATCAGATGTTAAAGAGAAAGAAACCACTACATCTACAGTTGATGATAACCTGAAGAAACTGTTGTTAGTGGAGGACAATCAGGAGTTCCGTACTTTCCTGAAAGAACAGTTGGAAGATTTCTATCAGATCATTGAAGCGGCAGACGGTGAGGAAGGAGAGCGAAAAGCAATAGAGGAAAATCCAAACCTGATTATCAGCGACATTATGATGCCGAAAGTTGACGGTATCGAACTTTGCCGTCGGATCAAGACGAACGTGCAGACTTCCCATATACCTGTGATATTGTTGACGGCCCGCACTGCCGATGATATCAAGATTAACAGCTATGAAGTAGGAGCAGACTCTTATATGTCGAAACCTTTCAACTTTGATATGCTGATGGTACGCATTGAAAAGCTGATAGAGCAACAGGAAAAGAGAAAACAAGAATTCCGTAAGAACATAGAAATAAATCCGAGTGCTATCACCATTACTTCAGTAGACGAACAGCTCATACAGAAGTGTCTGGAATACATAGAAAAGAACATGGACAATCCGGAATATGGCGTAGAAGAATTGAGCGGTGATCTGGGGATGGTGCGTATGAGCCTTTACCGCAAGCTGCAATCCATCACCGGACATACACCGACAGACTTTATTCGCAGCATCCGTTTGAAACGGGCGGCACAATTATTACAAGGAAGTCAGTTGCCGATTGTTGAAATAGCGAACCGGGTAGGATTCAGTTCACCCAGTTATTTCTCGAAGTGTTTTAAAGAAATGTTCGGTATGCTTCCCAAGCAATATGCCGAGGAATCGGGAAGAAAAGAATGACATTGTGCTTGTGTTTGTAGTTTAATTATTACATTTGCGCTCAATAAGTGAGATAATTTTAAGTTCTTGTTCACATTGGGGCAGAAGAAGTTTTATTTTATAATATATGTTGATATGAAAGTATTAGTTTTAATTTCATTGGTAGGAGGTTTGATGTTATCCTCTTGCGGAGGTAGCAGTTCAAAAAATAATGCAAATGTTAAGGAGGTAAATCCTGCAGATACCATCTATTTGGGAGACTTACGTGAAAAATTTGCAAATGATAGTGTTTTCTTTAAAATAGTGGCACCGGATTTGATGTTGATGGATTATCAGTATCTTTGGGCAGTAACAGAATCGGAAGCAGTAGAGAAAGGACTGACAAAAGAATACTATAAACGTGTGAAGAAAGAAATCACCGATACGAATGAAGCGATCAAAAGAGGTGTGATGAAAGGTGCGAACGTAAAACGTATACCGGATTTCCAGGCATCACAGGAAAATAAATAATGAATCCTTCCGGATGAAAGCTTTCATCCATGCAAATATAAGAACAGGGGAGTCGTCAAATGTAACGACATCCCCTTTTTTATTGGTGTGACGGTTAGATTTATCCCGATGAAATGGGAAGTTTTTGCAAAAATACACGCTTGTTACGATAGTTTTGTTATCTGTTACTTTTGTGGTATTTGAATTTGAAACTTGTTCCTACTTTTGTATCATCGTTAAACGGATAAATTTAATGCCATGAATAAACAGCAAGCTACATTTGACGACTTCTTCTCTGAATGCTATCTTAAATATAAGGAGTATATCAAGAACTATATCGCTATCCGCATTTGCCATCCGCATGAAGCGGAAGATTTGGCACAGGATGTCTTTGTCCGCTTATGGGAACACAGGGCATTCGTGAACAAAGATACAGTCTGGTCTTTGCTTTTTACCATCGCTCGCAATATAGTAACCGATAAAATCCGTCGTTATTATAAACAGGAAGATTTCGTCGCCTACATATATAATAGGATGGAAGACACCAGTCGGAATACCACAGAAGATACCATTCATTTTCGTGAACTAAAGAAGATGCATGACCAGGTTATGGAAGCTCTTCCTGTTAAACGCCGTCAGATTTATGAACTTAGTTTCAATCATGAACTCTCTTGTCCTGCCATTGCAGGAAAGCTGTCCTTATCTCCCCGTACAGTAGAATGTCAATTATTACTGGCTCGTAAAACGGTTCGTACTTATTTGAAAAATGAATTCTCCAAAGTCGGTTAAATACCAGATTCGGAAAAACACATATTAACTTTAACAATTTATTTAATAGTATTATGGAAATTAAATCCAAATTCTTATGTTCAAAAGGAGTCGCATTGGCTTTCGCCATGCTGCTGGGTGGTTCGCCCGGTGTATTGCTCTATGCAAATGATTCTGTAGAAGAGAGTTTGATGGTAGTCCAGACGGGCCGCATCATCAAAGGACTTGTGACAGATGCGAATGGTGAACCACTGATTGGTTGTAATGTAGTGGTCATAGGAAGCAATGCAGGAGTAATTACCGATATTGACGGTCGGTTTACGCTGAATATTCCTGCTGATGCCAAACAGATAAAAGTTAGCTATATCGGATATGTAGATCAGATTATTAACCTTCATGGCCGCTCTGATTTTAAAGTGGTATTAAAGGAAGATAATAATGCACTGGACGAGGTTGTTGTAGTGGGTTATGGCACGCAGAAAAAAGCGACGTTGACAGGGGCGGTAGAACAAATTGGTAGCCAGGTATTGGAAAGTCGTGCCATTACCAATGTCGGTGCTGCTCTGCAAGGAGCCACTCCGGGTTTGGTAGTCACTCGTTCTTCCTCACGTCCGGGTAATGAAGGTTTAAATTTCCAGATTCGTGGTTTGACATCTGTCAATGGCGGTAGTCCGTTGATTATTGTGGATGGAGTACCCGTATTGAATTCAGAGTCATTCCAAAATCTAAACTCGGATGATATTGAGAATATTAGTGTATTGAAAGACGGTTCAGCTTCCATTTATGGGGCGAAAGCAGCTAATGGCGTTATCTTGGTTACTACCAAAAAAGGTAAAGGCAAGACAACGGTTGATTATGGCTTCAATATGCGTTTCACTACCAATGGTATTATGGCTTTCTCTCCCAGTATGCAGGAATATGCTTCCATGTGGCTGGAAGCCAATAAAGAAATGCCGGAACATGACTGGTGGGGCTGGGGAGAAGAAAACCTGAAGAAGATGGCTCAAGGCATTGAAGGTATTTATGAGTCGACTGTAGCCGATTGGGGTACGATGTTCGTTGGTAATGCCAATCGCCTGGATGAATTGTTTGCCCGCCGTTATTCTTACCAGCATAACTTGAGTGTAGCAGGTTCTACGGATAAATCCGATTACCGCATTTCATTAGCTTATGCTGATAACCAGGCTAATCTGGCTACAGCCTATGACGGACAGAAACAGTTGAACTTGCGCTTGAACCACGGAATCAAATTGACTGATTGGTTCAAACTGGAGACTTCAGCCAGTATGATTAAAACAAATACCGAAACACCCACACATGGTATCGACCGTACACTTTACGGAAACGATGCTCCGTTTTTCCCGGCAAAAAATCCCTATGGACAATGGTACGCTAACTTCGGTAATGTAGGTGATCGCAATGCGGCAGCAGCTACAACGGATGGTGGACGTGACGAGAGAGAGAAGTTGACTACTCGTGTCGATTTTAAAGCATTGGTGGATATTTGGAAAGGAATCACTTTCGAGGGTACTGCTTCCTTTCAAAATGAGGAATACCGTAGAGAACGCTATTCGCTTCCGGTACAGTGTTACAATTGGTTCGGCGAGCAGACGGCGAAGTTAGTATATGAAACAACACAGACCCTTAGTACTCCGCAAGATGTGATGAACTTTAAAGATTCTCATCAGCCGGGATATTTGGTACAGGCAAATAATGCCCGGTATCAGTACTATTCAGGGTTATTGAAATATAAGCGTACATTTGCTGAAGTACATAATATAGATGCTATGTTCGGTATCAGTGCCGAGAAGTGGGTAAATAAAAAAGTCGTTACCGCCCGTGAGAAGTTTGAGGATGCCGGAATTTACGATTTGAATTTGGCTACGGGTACACAGGGTAACGGTGGAGGAAAGACTCATAATGGTACCTATTCATATATTGCCCGTTTGAATTATAACTATGCGGAAAAATATATGGTTGAATTGATGGGGCGTCGTGACGGAAATTCCAAGTTTGCTCCCGGTTATCGTTTCAAAAGCTTCGGTTCCGTTTCTTTGGGCTGGGCGTTCTCGGAAGAACAATTTGTAGAATTTCTAAAGCCAGTTCTTTCTTTTGGTAAGCTGCGTTTAAGTTATGGTAGCTCAGGTAATGATGTTGGGCTGGGCGATTACGATTATGTATCTACTGTTTCTCTTGGGACGGTCGGTTTTGGAACTACACCTGCCAATCAGGTATCTTCAGGTTTTGGTGGTTTAATTTCTTATGACCGTACTTGGGAGAAAGTTTCACAAAAAAACTTCGGTATCGATCTTAACTTTTTCGATAATCGTTTGAAAGCTACATTCGATTATTTTATAAAAGATAATACCGGTATGTTGGTGAATGTCACCTATCCGGGCGTATTAGGAGGTAAATCTCCTAAAACGAATAGTGGTCATTTGAATGTAAAAGGTTGGGAATTCACTATTGGATGGCGCGATCAGATTAAAGACTTTTCTTACTATGCCAACTTTAATATTGGTGATACAAAGAGTCTGTTGAAAGAGATGGAAGGAGCAGATTCTTATGGGGCTGGTTGGAATGCAGCTGTGAATGGGTATCCATTGAATTCGTACTTCCTTTATCGCACAGATGGTTACTTTAAAGATCAGGCAGAAGTAGACCGCTATTATGCACTCTATGGAGAGGGTAAAGAAGATTTGACTGGTGTAGGAGCAGGAAGTGCAAGCCGGTTGCGTCCAGGTGATACCAAACGTTTGGATTTGAATGGTGATTATAAGATTTCCGGTGCAGGGAATGAAAATAGCGATTTGCAATATCTCGGTGACTCCAATCCACATTTTGTTTTCGGTTTCACACTGGGAGGATCATGGAAAGGTATTGATGTGAACGCAATGTTCCAAGGTGTTGGCAAGCAGTATGTTATCCGTAATGACTGGATGGCTTATCCTTTTCAAACACGTACTGCCAATCAGAACCCGACATATTTGGGAAAGACATGGACAGAGAGCAATCCGAATGCTGAATTCCCTCGCTTGACTACCAATGCGAATCTCGCACGCTGGAATTATCAGAATAACGACTTTATGATGCAGAATAACCGCTATATCCGTTTGAAAACATTAATAGTCGGCTACACATTGCCGCAGATATGGACGCGCAAGGTGAAACTGGAAAAAGTGCGTGTTTACTTCTCTGGTAATGATTTATGGGAAGCTACCAGTATTCGAGACGGTTTCGACCCGGAAATGGGAGCAGCCTCCAACAATAGTGGATACCCGTTTGCACGTACTTGGTCGTTCGGTCTGAACATCACTTTATAGTAGCTATGGAAAATTAAATACAGAATAGAAGATATGAAAAAGATAACGAACTATATATTAATTTGCACCTGCGCATTGGGATTTTCTTCATGCGTGAATACGTTCCTTGACTTGGAACCACTGGATGCCAAGACAGATGTGATTTATTTCAAAACTCCGGAGCATTTCCGTGAATATGCTAACGGGCTTTACGGGCAATTATTGGGATGGCAGTCTTCCTATGGAAGTATATTCGATCACATGGATGCGGCATCCGATCTTTCTACTTGTTTCAGATATTCGTATGGTGTGGGGACCGGTGTGATGGGAGTTCCTAATGACGATAGCCGTTGGGGTAATTGCTATGGTAATATTCGTGCCACTAATCACATGTTTGAAAGAGCAGTTTCTTCCTATACAGGTAATTTAGCGGATATTAAAAAAGAATTAGCCGAAGGTCATTTTTTCCGTGCCTATAACTATTTTTACTTATTGAAGTTTTTTGGTGGAGTGCCTGTCGTTACGAAAGTTCTCGACGTGACTTCACCGGAGTTATATGGAAAACGTAACAGCCGTTATGAGGTTGTCAACTTGATTCTCTCCGATTTGGATGAGGCTATTGCTGGGTTGCCGTTGGAACAGAATATAACCTCTGCCGACAAAGGTAAAATCAGCAAACAGGCTGCACAGGCATTTAAGGCTCGCGTGTTACTTTATGAAGCTACCTGGCGTAAGTACAATGGTACTTCTACTGATTTTGAAGGTTCTGCCGGTCCGGCTTCCGATCAGGTAAATGCTTTTCTGGAAGAATCCGTTCAATTATCCGAAACAGTGATGGGAGATGCTGCTTATTCCCTTTGGAATTATAACAATGTTGCAGCTATGAGAAATATGAGCAATCGTTACCTGTTTAATATTGAAGAAGAAGCCAGTAATCCTGCCGGTGCCGGAAGAGCGACGAACAAGGAATTTATCATCGCTTCTGTATATAGTCAGGAAACGCGTAAAGGACAGGTTGATTTGAATCAGGTGATTTATACGGATATGCGTCCCAGCCGGAAATTGATTGATATGTTTTTATGCACTGACGGGCTTCCGGTCAGTATGTCTGATAAGTTCCAGGGATATAAGAATCCGGGGGACGAATTTCAGAATCGGGATTTCCGTTTGACTTCTTATGTAGGTTCATATGCTACGAGCCTGACAGTTGAGAACTGTGGGTATGGTGTTTCCAAGTTTGCTATTACTGATATTCAACGCCAAAGTAAAGATGAATCGGCCAATTATCCGGTACTTCGGTTGGCAGAAGTATACTTGAATTATGCTGAAGCTGTGATGGAACGCTATGGTGAAATATCAGATGACCAGTTGAATAAGTCGATAAATAAAATCCGTGCCCGTGCGGGAATTGCCAACCTAACAAATGCATTGGCAAAGCGAATTCAGGAAGGAGTGCCGGCAAATGCGACTAAGACAGTCAATCAGGTAATGTTGGATGAGATCCGCCGTGAACGTGCTTTGGAACTCTATATGGAAGGTTTTCGTTGCGACGATCTGAAACGTTGGGGCATTGCGGAAGAGAATCTGAATGAGTCTCGTTGCGGTGCGGTAGTAGGTAATGCCAGCTATCCGACGGCATTTATAGACGAAAACGGGAATGCTACCAGTGCTTTCAATCCGGCTATTTTTACGAAGGGGACGGAAGAAGTGGAAACAGGTAAAGGCAAATTACCTTGTGTAGTGCTCCTCAAATCATCCGACTGCGCATTTACTAAGGGAGATTATTTGTGGGCAATTCCAAGAAATCAAATCAACCTGAATTCAAATCTGGTACAAAATCCGGGATATTAATCATTCAATCGTTTAACGTATAATACCATAGATTATATGAAGTTTTTATTCAAATATACATTTCACTTGGCAATACTTGCTTGTGTTTCCGCACTTTTCTCCGGTTGTGAGCAAGACCCCAAGTATAGAGTTTATGATTATCCTGTGCCGGTAGTGGAGAGTATATATCCAACAGATGGATATGTTACTACACAGGTTGTTATTACGGGTACCAATTTTGGTGACCGTGCTGAAGCAGTGAAAGTTTTCTTCGGTGAAGCCCAATCCAATAAAGTGCTCGACTGCAAGAACAACCGTTTGGTAGTGGAGGTGCCGGAAACGGCAGTAACAGGCAATCTGTCTTTACAAATTTATAATAAAAAGGTCGAGAATATCGGTCATTATACAGTATTGCCTACACCACGTGTCATAACAGTGACTTCTGATAGTGAAGACGGTGAAGGGGTAGCCGATACGGGAGACAAGGTTACTATAACAGGTGAAAACTTTGGTACGGATCCATCCGATATTTCTGTTAGTTTTAATGGAACGCCGGCCGAATTTGAGCTGGTGGATGAGTCTACTATTGTTGCGACAACTCCTGCTGATTATAAGACAGGTAATGTGACTGTAACTATTCATGGATATACAATGACAGGTAGTGCAATGTTTAATCCTAACTCAAAGGGTGATGTAACAGTGCTTTACCTTCAAAACTACAAGCAGCCGTTTGCCAAGGCAAATGATGAAAGTTGGAAGAATGGTGAATGGTGGACTCCGGCAGTATGGAATCAGAATAAAGCATCTTTCAATGCCAAAAACAATACTACTGTTACCGGAATGCAGTATAAAGCAGCAGAGGGCTTCACATTAGCGTTCCAGAATGGATGGGATAAAGAAGCTTATACGAATGGAAAAATATGGCAAGTTGCTACACTTCGTCCTGGTAAATACAGACTGGAAGTTACTTATGCCTATACGATGGTAGTAAGTGATGCGGGGAATTTTATTTCTGCATTGATGGCCAAAGGAAATAGTGAGAGTGATATACCGAATGTAGCTGATATTGAGCAATTAAATGGAGTTTGTGCGATCTATGACAAAGCAGGAACAAATGATGACTCGGGTATTTTGGTAACACCTTCATTTGAAGTGACGGAGACAACGGATGTTGTCATTGGATTCCTGACTTCTCTGGCTAAAGGTAATTCATACTTTAAGGTGACAGAATTGAAATTGATTCTTGAATGATGTGGAAAAAGAAAAAAGAGTAATTCATCGTGATAATATAATTAAGATTATGAAGAAAATATATAACTATCTGTTTCCCGTTTTTCTCTCGCTTTTCGCATTAGCTGCTTGTGACGAGGATAACGAAGAAATTGTTTCAATGAGTTACACTGATCCTGTGGCGACTGTAACAAAGATAGATCCCGTAGAAGGATATGTTGGGAATGAGTTTACCGTAAGTGGCAGTGATTTTGGTATCATAACAGAAGATGTGAAAGTATTTATCGGTTCCCAGGAGGCAGTAGTAGTCTCCTGCGCCGATGATGCTATCCTTGCGAAAGTGCCGGAATCGGCAACAAACGGAAAGATAACCGTTGAGGTTTTCGGGCAACGTGTGGAGACTGATCTAGTTTATCGTGTACTTGGTAAGCCGGGTGTCAGCGTAGTGAAACCTTCTTATGGTTTTCCGGGTGCCAGTATCGTTTTCGAAGGACAAGAATTTGTTTCTTCTAAAACACTGTATACTTTGACTTTCGGGACTTCCACAGACAAGGCAGAGATTGTGGGTACACCTACTGATACCGAATTTACGGCCAAAATTCCCGAGACAGCTGTCAGTGGAGTTATGACACTTATTATGGCAGAACAAACGATTGATTTGGCTTCTTATCCTTTCACTGTGTTGAAGCATGCAACGCTTGATACTCCTAAGGAAGACGAACCGGTTCCATCAGGTTTTGCTGGCAGTAAATTTGCAATAACAGGAACCAATCTTGTGCAAGAATTGCTGGATAAGTCTGTTGAAGGGTTGGAGCCTTTGAAAGTAACTTTCTCTAAAGCTGGCGGAGAACCTGTAGAAGCTGCAATAGATACAGATAATTTGACGGATAAGAGTATTCCACTCACTGTACCTGCTTCGTTGGAAGCCGGAGATTATACAATTACTGTCATTACTCCGTTTGAAACTATCGGGACACAGTTGAAATATACGGTATTACCGATGCCGACAGTAACAGGCATTTCAACGAAAGCCGGATATATTAATGCGGAAGTAATGATCATTGGTCAGAACTTTGGTACGAAAGCTGAAAATATTCAGGTCTTTTTCGGAGAAACAGTTTGTGATAAAGTGACACTGAATGATAAAGGTAATATCGTAGTGAATGTTCCCAAAGGAGTTTCATCAGAAGCTCCGGTGAAGATTAAACTGATCATTCAGGGTAAGGAAATAGAGATGGGCGAATCGGGCACATTTGAGGTTTGGGAAACTCCGGAAATCACTTCTGTTGAAACACCGTATATTTATCCTTATGGTACATTAGTAAAAGCCGGACAGGAAATAACATTTACAGGAAAAGGTTTTGGAACGGATAAGAATTCTGTTACAGTTACATTTGAGGGAATATCCGTACCCGTTACGGTTAAAGAGATTACTACGACTTCTATTACTGTAACGGTTCCGCAAGGTTTCAATGGTGGAAAAGTAACAATGGTGTTTGAAGGTATTGCACAACCCGTAGAGAGTGATATATTGCAACCTCTGCCGGTGGATGGAGATATTTCTCAATATGTACTCATGAACTATAAACAGCCTTTTGAATATGTAAAAGAAGGTGGAGATAATGGATTCCATAAAAAGGGAGAGTGGGCAAAAGCTGCTTATTGGATAGTTCAGAACTCTAACTTGACTGCTGGTGAAGGAGGTGCTGCTGTTGATTTGGCATTTAAAACGAAATATGGTGATGGAAGTGATGCAGGTTTGGCTTTACAAACAGATTGGGGATTTGACAATCCTAAAAATGATGGTAAGGTATATCAGACTTCTCATCTTCAAAAAGGAAAATATAAGTTGACGGCACACGTTTATGAATATGACGGCAGAGGTTTTACCGGTTATGTTGCGGTTTGTAAAGGTAACGAGATGGCAAATACGAGTGATATACCAAGTAAGAGTCTGGCAAACGCTTCTATTTCGGGTACGGGTGATGTAGTAGTTGATATTTCTGTTGAAGAGCCTACCGATGTTGTCATTGGTTTTGTATGTACGATTACAGTAAAACAAGGACGGGCTAAGATAGATAATTTCAAATTAGAGTTAGTAGAGCAATAAACTATAATTGGGTGCACCGTAATCAATGGTAGATGCGGTGTACCATTAAACCAAAAAAATGATGAAAAAGATATATTATATAGCCGTGGTATTCGCTATCCTGTTTTTGGCAGGATGTGGTGACGGCATTGACCTTCCGGGTGTCAATGTGGAAACTGATTTGAATAAAATTCCTCTTCCTGATAATAATGTAAATTTGGAACAGGTTGAACTTAAACCGTCAACGGAACCCATGCTGCATGAAGGGTTACATACAGAGGAAGACTTCCAGCGTATCCGGGATAAAAAAGCTGCCGGAGAAGAGCCTTGGGTAAGTGCTTATCAATTATTAGTAGAAAGTCAGTTTTCGCAGAAGACGGCAGATACTTATCCTACAGAATGGATTAAACGTGGAGTTTCCGGTGATGAAAATTATATGAATGCAGCCAGAGGAGCCACTATTGTATATCAGCAGGCGCTTCGTTGGAAAATTGAACAAGATGATGAATATGCGGCAAAAGCGGTGGAGAATCTGAATAAGTGGGTACAGACTTGTGTAGGTGTAACAGGTAATACGAATTTATCGCTTGCTGCAGGACTTTATGGTTATGAATTTGCTATTGCCGGTGAATTATTGAGGGATTATGGAGGATGGGATCGTGCGGACTTCGCAGCGTTCCAGAATTGGTTGCTTAAAGTGTTCTATCCTGCTAATGATGATTTCCTGAAACGTCATCACGATACGAATGCGTTACATTATTGGGCTAACTGGTGTCTTTGTAATATAGCGGCTAAAATGGCTATCGGCATTGTAACCGATCGTCGTGATATTTATAATGAAGGTATTGCCCATTTGCAGACAGGTGATACAAACGGACGTTTACGTCGTGCTATCTATCACGATTATGCACCGGACTATAACTTTGCTCAATGGCAGGAAAGTGGACGTGACCAAGGACACACGTTGATGTGTGTCGGATTGATGGGAGTTATTTGTCAGTTGGCATGGAGCCAGGGAGACGATTTCTTTGCTTATGATGATAATCTCTTCCTACGGGCCTGCGAATATGCCGCTTGTTGTAATTACACTAATGAGACTGTACCATATACTACTTATATATGGCAAAAACAGAGTCAATGGGGATATCCGATTCCGGAAGAACAAACAGCACTTGGTGGCGGCAAATGGATTAAACGTGCAATATGGGCATTGCCTTATTATCATTACAAAGGGATAAAAAATATCTCGAATGATAATCTCAAATATACTAAGATAGCTACGGAATATGTAGGAATAGAAGGAGGAGGTGGGTATTATGACGCTAACTCCGGTGGCTATGACGTACTTGGGCTCGGTACGCTGATGTATGCAAGATAAAATGAATAAAATGTGTTAGACTTCGCCACAGATTTGGATATGCCAGTGTGGATGGATTATTTGTATCAATCTGTGGTGAATTCTTGGACATTAACGGTATTAGTAAAAACTTGAAATGAATAAACTAATAAGAATAGCGCTCACATTTTTACTTGTAATGACCACAGGGGGCATACAAGCAGAAATAGTCATCTATCCGGTGCCTCAAGGCATCTATTATGCCCGTCACAATGATGACTATACGGTAAAAGTACGGCAAGTGGGAGAAAAAGATTGGGTAGACCTTTATGAGTATAACGTAAAGGTGGATATGGATACGAAGTCCGATGCCACGATGGTTCAGTTCGACTTTTCAGGGAAAGTGGAAGTATTGGTACAAAAGAACAATGGGGAAATCCGTTCGGCAGTGGTGCGTCCTTTATCTAAAGGTATCCAACCGGAGATTGATGGTAACTTTCTATTGTTTACGATAGATAAACCACAAAAGTTATCGGTTGAGTTTAATGGAGATCGCCTGAATAATTTGCATGTATTTGCCAATCCTATCATCAAAAATGTGCCGGATAAGAATGATCCGAACGTGATGTATTTTGAAGCTGGAATACATGAACCGACTGATACGGCTGGAAAATGCTTCCGTATTCCCAGTAATACGACGGTTTATTTAGAAGGAGGTGCAGTTTTGAAGGGTTGTCTCACTTGTGATAGTGTCGAAAATGTTAAAATCTTGGGACATGGTATGCTGCTCGAACCGCAACAGGGAATATCAATTGCTTATTCCCGGAATGTACTGATTGATGGAATAACGGTTGTTAATTCGCGGCATTACACTGTTTCCGGTGGACAATCTACCGGGATCACTATCAAGAATCTGAAATCATTTAGTTATCAGGGCTGGAGTGACGGATTGGATTTTATGTCTTGTTCCGATGTGTTGATTGATGATGTATTTCTCCGTAATTCAGATGATTGCATAGCACTCTATACGCATCGTTGGAATTATTATGGAGATTGCCGGAACGTTCGTGTATTTAACTCTACTCTATGGGCGGACATTGCGCATCCTATCAATATCGGTACGCATGGAAATACGGAAACAGGAGATGAAGTTTTGGAAGATATAGTATTCAAAAATATCGATATATTGGAACATGATGAGGACGACCGTGATTATCAAGGTTGCATGACTATCAACGTAGGGGATCACAACTTGGCACAAAACATTACTTTTGAGGATATTCGTGTGGAACATATTCAGGAAGGACAGTTATTTCATCTTCGGGTGATGTATAACCAAAAATACAATACAGGTCCCGGCAGAGGTGTCAAGAACATAATATTCCGTAATATTTCATGTATCGGGAAATATATCAATTCTTCTTTAATAGAAGGTTATGATAAGAATAGGAAGATTGAGAATATTTTGTTCGAAAACATTGTGTTGAACGGTAGGCGGATCACTTCTTTGGAAGAATTGAATATAGATAAAAAAGATTTTGTAGAGAAGATACGGATAAAGTAGCTAATAACTAAAAGATGATAGATGCGACAAAAAAACAGTTTTTCGTGCTTTTTGCCGCATCTATTTTATAGAAAGAGGAATAAACCTATCGTAAAGGAGTGAATGAACCTATATAAATGCGTTCTATTTTCAGGGAGGTGGCATTTATTCCGAATAGGTCGGTCACATCTGATTTATAATCTTCAGTCACATCTTCCACTAACCAATAAGGAATCGGGCCAAGGTCTCGTGTGGTGATACTCTTTGAAGTATCGGGACGTTCGGGAAGTTTAAATTTGCAGTCATACTCTTTACCATTGATTGTAATTTGGAATGTAGTGCCTGACTCTGATGTGGAGCGGGAGAAGCTTCCTTCTATTTTCGGAGCATTATCTTTACTAGTAACAATTGTCACTTTACCACTACTTTTTTGGTCATAAGAGAAAGCTATTCCTCCTGTAGCTTGTATACCCGCTTCATCCTTTATCTTTTTTATGACCGCTTCTAGTTTTTCTTTTTGTTGTTCATCCAACAGACTTTCATCTATTCCTGTGATTCTTGCTTCCACGGAATTCACTGAAAAAGATTGTTTGCCGTTGACGACCTTTAGCCCTATTTTTATGATTCTTCCATCAGCGTCTTTTACCATCAATGACGTGCTGCCCAGTTTTATAGAGCTGATCTGAATATCATTGTTTTCGTCCACATAAGCTGTAGCAATTTGCCCATCGGCTATTTCTGCTGTATAAGGAGCTACGCCACCTTTAATTCCCAACTTTGTTCCTCCCGTGATTGACAAACTGGTTTCACTGATAGGAGGTTCCGGGTCGAACATCACTTCCCAATATTCATATAGGTAAAAAGCATCAGCTTCGTCGCTGCATGAATAAAATACGGGAAGGGAGCATAATAGAATAAATAGTAGACAGAGCTTCGTAGTTTTTGCTTTCATAATATTCTTCTTTTTTATTTCTTCACAAAAGTAAAGCTCCTTTCCTGTATTTCAAAGTATATTGATGAAAAATAAGATTAAAACTCTATCTTATGTTGTTTCTCATCATCCACCACAGCCATCATTCCTTCTACCTGTGCTAAAGCCAGCATACGTCCGTGGAAAGAATAACCGGCATTGTAGCCTTTATCCTCATCTCCGAGCATCATTCGTCCATGATCTACGCGCATGGGAAGTCCCGGATTCTCTTTCTCGAAAATGCGGATGAGATCAATCAGATGTCCTCTTCCTGATAGATGAGAACTTTCGATGAAGTTTCCACCCGGCATGGCCTCTGTACTGCGTAGATGAACGAAATGGGTTCTTCCTGCAAACTTCTTCGCCAATTCACGAGTATCATTATGTGCGCCTGCGCTAAGAGAACCTGCACAGAAAGTCAGCCCATTATGCGGATTGTCTACGGCATTCAGGAACCAGGCTATATCTTCTTCATTGGTGACAATACGGGGTAGGCCGAGAACCTGGAATGGAGGATCATCCGGATGTACACACATATTGACGCCATACTCTTCGCATACAGGCATGATTGCAGACAAAAAGTAACGCATATTTTCCCGTAAAGCGTCCCGGTCTATGTCTTTATATAAACCTAACAGACGTTTGAATATAGCAACCGGGTTTTTATCTCCTTCTTTGATATTACCGTTCACAAATCCTTGTGTCTTGACGATAATAGTATCAATCAAATTGTCCTTTTCGGTATCTGTAATCACTTTGTCCAGTTCGGCAACTTTATGCAGTTCTTCTTCTGTATAGTCTTTTTCAGCTCCTTCACGTTCCAGTATTTTGATGTCGAAGTAAGCGAAACGAATACGGTCGTAGTAAAGCGAACTGGTACCGTCCGGCCAAGGGTACTGTAAATCCGTACGTATCCAGTCGATTACCGGCATGAAGTTGTAACAGACTGTTTTCACTCCGCATTTACCCAGGTTGGCAAGACTTACTTTATAATTTTCAATCAACTGTTCACGTTCCGTACCCGCATATTTGATTGCCTCACAAACCGGAAGGCTTTCCACGACCGACCAGCGCAACCCATACGATTCAATATACGATTTTAAATCGTTGATGGCTTCTACTGTCCAAATCTCTCCGTTCGGTACCTCGTGTAATGCAGTGACGATTCCTTCAACACCTATCTGACGGAGCATCGGCAAGGTGATTTTATCTTTCTTGCCGAACCATCTCCATGTTTTTTCCATCATAGCGTTTGAATAAATTAAAAGATTAAATATTAAACGCCGCTGAATGCACTGAAACCACCATCGATAGGCAACATTGCTCCCGTTACGAAACTAGCGGCTTCACTGCACAGGAATTGTACAGCACCGTTCAATTCTTTGATATCGCCAAAACGATTCATCGGAGTTTTGGCTAACACCTTTTTACTTCTGTCGGTCAATGAACCATCCGGGTTGATAAGTACACGACGGTTTTGGTCACCGATAAAAAATCCCGGAGCGATAGCATTTACACGGATACCATCACCGTATTTCAGTGCCATTTCGCTTGCCAGCCATTGGGTGAAGTTGGCTACTGCCGTTTTAGCGGCCGAGTAACCCGGTACACGGGTGATAGCACTATAAGCAGCCATAGAAGATACATTGATGATGCATCCTTTCTTCTGTTTTGCCATTACCTTACCAAATATCATAGACGGATAAACTGTACCGTTCATATTCAGGTTAGTCACTTTTTCCCAGCAAGAGATGTCCATATCATAGAAGTGCTGATCCGGTTCGAGAGTAGCTCCCGGCATATTGCCACCGGCAATGTTCAATAGAATATCGATCTGTCCCCATTTGGCTACGACTTCTTCGGCTACTTTCTCCAGGCTGGCGATGTCAAGTACATTACCGATGATGCCGATTACATCGTTACCGTATTGCTTGAGTTCAGCTACACGGTTGTCCAGTTGCTCCTGACGAATGTCAATAGCTACTACTTTTGCTCCCTGCTGTACAAAGTGTTGGGCGATATTTCCACCCAGTACACCACCTGCTCCGGTAATAACAGCGACTTTACCGGCAATACTAAATAATTCGTTCATGTTTTCTATCAAATGTTTTTATGAATGGATGCAAAAATAGCGGGTTTTTATACATGCTATGATGCGTATTTTTGCAAGATATTTACCTATCTTTGCAAAAGCAGTTTAGAAAGGAGATTTATGAAGAAGATAATGAATGAGAAGTTGACTATTACGACTTCCAATCCTGTCCGTGCCCGCTTTTATGAATATCCACGTTTCACGTATCCGTGGCATTTTCATAGTGAGTATGAAATTATTTATGTGGAGAAGGGAGAGGGGGATTGTCTGGTGGGTGACAGCATTATCTCCTATTCAAAAGGTGATTTGATTCTTTTCGGTTCCGAACTGCCTCATAGTATGCAAAGTCCACCGGACGGCGGGGAAGAATCTGATAATGAAGAAAAATCCGAACTGAAAGTAAGAGGAGTCAATATTCAGTTTGAGAAAGATTTTATGCATTATTCTATTTCTCAATACTCCCAGTTTATTCCTATCAGGAATTTATTGGAGGATGCTTGCAGAGGAATTAAATTCACAATTACCCGTTCGGGGAAAATCATTAAGTTATTGGAACAAATTCCTTCTGCCAAAGGAGCGGATCAAATTATCCTGTTGCTTTCACTTCTACAGATGATGGCTACCAGCAATCATAAGAAATATCTGACTACTTCTCATTATACTCCGTCCCCTTCGATTATGCGTAATGAAAGAATGGAAAAGGTGATTGCCTATTTGAATAAACATTATACCGAGTCTATCGGTCTGGATGAAATTGCTTCTTATACAGCGATGAACCCTGCCGCTTTCTGCCGATACTTTAAAGAAAACACAGGAAAGACATTTAAAGAGTATGTACTTGATATGCGTATCGGATATGCTTGTAAACTATTGAATAGTAGTATGATGAATATATCTCAAATCAGTGCTACTTGCGGATTTGAATCACCTGTACATTTTAACCGCATTTTTAAAAGGGTGACAGGAATGACACCTACTTTTTATAGGGAACAGATGGAATAAGCTTTTTCAGGCAATAAACATTTGAGTATAATTTCTTTCTCGTTCGTATATAATAGGAAAGATGAATAAACATGAACGTAAATAGAATGAAGAAAAGAATTTTGCTTTTGTTGTTGGTGATACCGGCATTGATAAAAGCGCAAGATGTGATGACAGAAACCCGTCAGGAACTGACGTCTCCTGATGGAGCTTATCGTTTTACCTTTTATCAACGTGCGGTGGGAGAGGATAATGCACAAATGTATTATACCTTGACTTATAAGAATCGTCCGGTGATTGAAGAAAGTAAACTGGGTGTTCTGATTGAAAATCAGTTATTTGAATCGGCGTTGGGTATACCGAATGATACTTGTCATTTTTGGTGTGAAAATCTGAAGTTGACAGAGACTGAACATCAAAAGACGGACGAGAGATGGAAGCCTGTATATGGCGAGCGTGCGGAGGTTCGTGATTGCTATAATGAGATGACTTTGAAGTTTAAGAAAGGAGAAGGAAAAGGTAATCGGGATGGTGGTTATGATAAGCGTAAAAACTACTTTATGAATATCATAGTTCGCGCTTATAATGAAGGAGTTGCTTTCCGTTATCATTTTCCGGAAATGACGAACGGTCTTTTCTTGCATATCGTCGGTGAGCAGACTAGCTTCACAATGCCTGAAGGAACGATGGCGTATTATGAACGTTGGGCACAAGGGCCTTATGAACTTCGTCCGTTGGAAGGATGGGGCAAAGAGGAGAGTGAGCGTCCTTTGACATTGGAACTGCCTGATGGATTATCTGTAGCCTTGTTGGAAGCGGAAATGGTGGATTATGTTCGTGGTAAATTCCGTTTATCGGCAGAGAAACCTTCCACTTTGGAGACAAGCCTGTATAGTAGCGTCGATATTATATCTCCTTACAGCACTCCGTGGCGTGTAATCATGGCTGCCGAACGTCCGGTCGATTTAATTAATAACAATGATCTTGTCTTGAATCTGAATCCGGCTTGCAAGCTGGCTGATACTTCTTGGATCAAACCCGGGAAAGTATTCCGTTCGGGCGACTTGAAACAAGATAGAGTAAAAGCAGCCATTGACTTTGCGGCAGAACGTGGTATTCAGTATGTGCACATGGATGCAGGATGGTACGGACCGGAAATGAAAATGAGTTCGGACGCTACTACTGTTTCTCCGGACAAAGACCTCGATATACCCGCTTTGTGTAAATATGCCGAATCGAAAGGAATCGGACTTATGGTGTATGTCAATCAGCGTGCGTTAGTGCAGCAGTTGGATACTTTATTGCCATTGTATAAGAAATGGGGATTGAAAGGTATCAAGTTCGGTTTTGTACAGATAGGTAATCAGCGTTGGAGTACCTGGTTGCATGATGCAGTTCGTAAATGTGGAGAATATGATCTGATGGTAGATATTCATGACGAATATCGTCCGACAGGTTTCAGCCGTACTTATCCTAACCTGATGACGCAGGAGGGTATTCGTGGAAATGAAGAAATGCCGGATGCCACACACAATACGACTCTTCCTTTCACCCGCTATCTGGCAGGTGCAGGAGACTATACGCTTTGCTATTTCAATAATCGGGTGAAGAATACGAAAGCACATCAGTTGGCGATGGCAGCTGTGTATTACAGTCCTTTGCAATTTATGTTTTGGTATGACAGACCGGAATTCTACCAGGGAGAAGAAGAACTGGAATTTTGGAAAGCAATTCCGAGTGTATGGGATGACAGCCGCGCGTTAGATGGAGAGATTGGTGAATATATCGTTCAGGCACGTCGTTCGGGGAATGACTGGTTTGTAGGAGCAATGACGAATACGGAAGCCCGCACAATTACATTGACTACGGATTTTCTGGAACCGGGTAAGAAGTATATGCTTCACCTGTACGAAGATGACGACAAATTGAATACACGCACAAAAGTACGCAGTACTCATAAGAAGATAAAAGCCGGAGATAAGCTTGTTTTGAAGCTAAAAGCGAGTGGCGGAGCCGCATTGCATTTCACTCCGCTAAAGAAATGACTCAAATTATTTTGATGGTCATTGAGTATGTGAAAATGACAAGTAAATGATAATTTTGCGGAGTGCCCTGAAAGGGCTTAATTATATAGCGTAGGGCAACGCCCTACGTAAAAGCGACAATCTGAATTTGCGCCCAGAAAGGGCATCCCAATAAATATATAATTGTAAGGCTTTCAGCCTAACTGCAAAATTCCCATTTAACCGATAAATTCCCATTTAACCGATAAATTCTCATTTAACTGATAAATTCTTATTTAACCGCTAAATTCCCATTTGTAGTCTTTATTGGGATTTACTACTTACCACTATTTACCATAATTAATCAACCACTTCACCATCTCCGGATCATAGTGGGAGAAAAAGAGTGTTTTAGCTGTATCAAGCGCAGCGATGGCCGCCATGTCATCCGGTGCTAATGAAAAATCAAATACATTGAAATTCTCCATCATACGTTCTTTATGAGTCGATTTAGGAATCACGATGATATCGCGTTGAATCAGATAACGCAGTGCGACCTGTGCCACTGATTTGCCATATTCTTTACCGATTTCCTGAAGAGTCGGGTTGGTAAAGAAGTCGTTTCGTCCTTCAGCAAACGGTCCCCATGACATAATTTTAGTACCATATTCTTTCATTACTTCCTGCAACTTTATCTGTTGGTTGAAAACATGTGTCTCCACCTGATTGACAGCAGGAGTGACTTCGCAGAATTCTGCCAAGTCTATAAAGCGGTCAGGATAGAAGTTACTGACACCGATTGCACGGAGTTTACCAGCCTTATATGCTTCCTCCATAGCCCGGTAAGTTCCATAATAATCACCGAATGGCTGATGAATGAGCAGTAAGTCTATATAATCACTTTTTAGTTTGCGAAGTGATTCATCAATAGAAGCTTTAGCTTTTTCGTAACCGGCATTTGAAATCCATACTTTTGTAGTGATGAACAATTCCCCACGTGGTACGCCGCATTTACTGATTGCATTTCCAACACCTTCTTCGTTATGATAGGCTTGTGCCGTATCAATAGAACGATAGCCCACACTGATTGCATCCGACACGCAACGTTCACACTCTTCAGGCGTAACCTGATAAACACCATAACCTAAAATAGGCATTTCAATGCCATTGTTCAATTTTACTTTTTCCATAATCGAGTATATTATTAAAATAAAAGCGTATTCTAATGTTTTTATTATCTTTATTTCCTCTATACAAAGTTAGTCTGTAAAAGGTAATCTGTTTTTATATAGATTACGGGTTTTGCTACCTTTTTTACGGATAACTCTATCTTTGCATTTAATATCTACTATTATATAGTCGTTTTTTGAGTATTTTGTTCTTCATATTCGTAGTATAGGAAGTTAAATCAATTAAAAGAAGCATTATGAATAAATATTTTCTTGTTGTATTGTTGTCATTATTCATGCAGGTTGCTAAGGTGGCAGCAGCCCCCTGGCAGTGGTCTGTAGAAATAAAAGAGCTGATTTCAGAAGAGACAAACGCCCACCCTTCTGCCTATCTATGGATACCGGAAAATTGTAAACAAGTCCGTGCCGTCATCATCGGGCAACACAATATGACCGAAGAAACAATTTTCGAGCATCCTGAATTTCGGAAGAATATGGGCAAACTGGGAATTGCAGAGATATGGATCACTCCCGGAATAGACCAACGCTGGGACGTGACAAAAGGTACCCAACAAATCTTTGAAACAATGATGAAGAACTTGTCTGAAATAAGCGGATATACAGAACTGGAGTTTGCCCCGGTTATACCTATCGGACACTCGGCAATGGCTACTTATCCGTGGAACTTTGCCGCCTGGAATCCTGAACGTACATTGGCCGTACTCTCTATTCACGGTGATTCTCCCAGAACTCATTTGACGGGTTACGGGCGTGCGAATTTGGATTGGGGAACCCGTACGATTGAAGGGATCCCCTCATTAATGGTAATGGGAGAGGACGAATGGTGGGAAGACCGGTTGATAACCTCTTTCGATTATCGTCGTGAATACCCGAATGCTCCCCTTTCATTTCTTGCTGATGCAGGACACGGACATTTCGACATATCCGATGAATTGATTGATTATCTTTCCCTCTTTCTGAAAAAGACAGTGGAATATCGGTTGCCGGAGCATTCGTCATTGGATGCTCCGATTCAGTTAATTCCGGTAGAAGCAAAGAATGGCTGGCTGGCAGACCGTTGGCGAAAGAATGAAAAGCCTACAGCCGAAGCCGCTTCCTATGATAAGTATAAAGGAGACAAGAACCATGCGTTTTGGTATTTTGATAAGGAAATGGCAGATGCCACAGAAAAATATTACGCCAATGAGCGTGGAAAGACAGAGCAGTATATCGGCTTTGAGCAAAAAGGAAAACTGATCACTTTCAATCCGAAATCCCATGTACGTATGTCTCCTTCTTTTCAACCCGAAGCGGACGGAGTCACTTTCCACCTGAAAGCAGTGTACACAGATACGTTAAGGAACGAATATTCAAAAGAACACAGTACGCATCCCATTCGAATGTCGAGAATTTGCGGTCCGGTGGAAGTGGTGAATGATACAACTTTTACTGTTCGTTTCTATCGGATGGGATTGGATAATCCTAAACGTACAGGAGGCATCTGCCTGATGGCTTCCGTAAAACAGGATCATAAATACCGGAGTGCCGTTCAGCAGGTAGAGATTCGTATTCCTTACCGGAATAAGGAAGGGATATCCCAACGTATAATTTTCCCGAAACTATCCGATGTAAAAGCTTCAGTGAAAAAAATAAGTTTAAATGGAACTGCTGACTCCGGCCTTCCGGTTTACTATTATGTAAAAGAAGGTCCGGCAGAGATAAAGGGAGATAAACTGGTATTGACTAAAATTCCCCCACGTGCAAAATTTCCGGTAAAGGTGACAGTGGTAGCCTGGCAATATGGGCGTAGCGGAGAACCTAAAGTGCAGACTGCTGAAGCAGTAGAACAGAGCTTTTATATTACTGCCCGTTAGTTTGACAAAGAGATTGTCCAAGGAATCAGAGTACTAATTCCTTGAACAATCTTTCCAAAGTCTTATCTAAATCAGTAGAAAATCCCGGATGTGGGCGAGATACTTGTATGCAGGAACTTTTTACTGCAGTCAGCCAACGAAATCTGTCAGGAATATCCATATTGGCTATGGCTCCTCCCTCTTTATTTCCCATGCATATCTTGTCAAAGACCTGTAACCCTTCTTTCAGGCAATTCATATCCAGTTCGGAAGAAAACAGTTTTAGTTTGTTCTCATCTATCGTATAGAGGGATTTCAGGTATTTGGCTTGTTTGGAAAACAACACAATCCCCATATTGATAAACTCCTCCCGTTCTACTTTAGGAACGAAACGGATGACTGCGTATTCATATAAGTGCCTTTCTTGCATTTTGCGCTTCATTTACAAATGTTTCGGAATGTTTCATCCTTTCTTCTAAGAATCGAATATAAATGTCTCTCAAATCCTGTGGAGTTTCTGTGCCTTCTGTCCAGTTCAACCAGTCGTCGGGAATAGCATTGACTATCTCACGGATTTTATCCGAAGTCAATATCTGTCTGAATTCGATATCTACCTCTTCCAGTTTATCGGCAAACGGCAATAATACATGGTCTTTTATTTGTACAAAAGGAACCAGTGCCTGTTTTTGCCAGTTAGTCCAGGAATGGTGGAAATAAAGGGACGCCCCATGATCTATCAGCCATAGTTCTTTGTGCCATATCAACATATTGGTATTTTTAATGGTACGGTCTACGTTAGTCAGCAAGGCATCCAGCCATACTACTTGCGAAGCCGTTTTCCCATCTACTTGATGTACTATCGGATCAAAAGTCAACGAACCGGAAAGGAAATGCAATCCCATATTCAGTCCGCGACTCCATTGAAGTAAATCCTGTATCTCTTCGTCTGCTTCCGTTCGTCCGAAGGCCTCGTCCAGATTCAGAAAAACTATTTCGGGGACTCTGAAACCCAGTGCACGGGCTATCTCCCCACCAATCAGTTCGGCAATCAGCGCTTTTGTTCCGTGTCCTGCCCCTCTGAATTTGACTACATACTTAAATTCATCGTCAGCTTCGGCTAGAGCAGGCAATGAGCCTCCCTCACGCAGAGGAAGAATATATCTTGTAACATTTGCCGTACGTAAATCCATGTAGCTCCTTTCTTTAATTTGGGGAATAAAGATAGGACGTTTTTGTGGAATAGTAGGTGAAATGCTTTTGATTATAATAGTTTTTTATGTTTTTCGGTTGAGTATACGTTAGTGTCTTTGCGAATATCTTTCATTTTTTACTATCTTTGTCCTTGAAGTTTGAGAAGAACGGCATCTGCTTATGAAAAAAATTATTCTGCAATTAATCATAGTACTGGTTTTTATACTACTTAAAGTTGAAGGAGTTTATTCTTCTTCTCCTATGAATTATTATAATATAACGACTTTTGAGGGACTGCCAAGTAATACAGTAAACGCAATAAAGAAAGATGCATCCGGGTTTATCTGGATTGGAACGAAGGTGGGGTTATGCCGTTTCGACGGATGTGAGGTGAAAACTTATCCCTTACTGTCAGAAGATGATATTTGGTCGATAGAAGAATTGGATAGCGATACATTGCTGCTTGGTACGGTTTCCGGACTGAAATACTTTAGTCGTAAGACTAATGTAACGGTAAAACTGGACATTCCATCTGCAATTGTCAAATCAATCCGGAAGATTGCAGACAGCCAATTTCTTGTGGGAACGGAAGCTGGCCTTTATTTTATAAATAATCATACTCCTCGTCAGATATTTTTAGAAACCGGGCTTTCACCGTGCAATCATATCACGTCTATTATTTGTGAGGATAAGAATATATATTGGTTTTCTACCGCCGACGGGTTGGGTAGAATAGATATCCGGACGATGCAACCGGAGATTTACCGGATGCCGGAAGAGATATCAAACAGCAATTTCTTCATTTGTCTCACGCGTATGGGTAACCATATCTATTTGGGTAGTTTCAATAAAGGAATATTCAGCTTTGATATGTCCGGAAAGAAATTTGCCAAAGTGAACGGTTTTGAACATAATCTGATAATGACAATAGACGGACAGGATAACCAATTGTTTGTCGGTACAAATGGACAGGGATTGAAAGTGTTGTCTTTGGAAGATGGAAGTATCGAAGTTATTTCACATAAGGAGAAGGCACGGAATTCTATCAGTTCCAATACAATCACTGCATTTTTATATGATAATGGCATTCGTTGGATTGGAACCCAGTTTGGGGGAATTAGTTATACACCTCGTATTGGTGCCAAGTTCTCTTATTACAGTAAAAATGATTTTTACTCAACTGATTATCGGGTTCGTAGTTTTTATATGTTTCCTAATGGAGACAAGCTGATTGGTACAAGGACAGGGCTTTTCTTTATTTGTGAAAAAACAGGGGAAATAAGAAGTTATAGTTTGGAGAAAAACTTTTCTAATTTGCGGTCGGACATAGTAGTGTTTATAAATCGGATACAGGACAAAATATTGATAGGTACTTACGGTGGAGGGGTGCATGTTTTTGATGAAAAAACATGGTCTTTAAGGGACTTCTCCCATGAAGAGTTGTTTCTGTATGGTTGCATTCTTAATATTGTAGACGATGCGAAGGGGAATTTATGGTTTGCTTCTCAAAGTGGACTTTATCAGAGTACCCCTGAAGGACATGTGCTGAAGAAATATGATACGATGAACTCCGTCCTGACAACAAATGCCATATTATGTTTGTGTGTTGATTCGATGAATCGTCTATGGGTAGGTAGCAAATTCGGTCTGTTTTTATTGGATATTGCTACGGGGAAGATGCGTGCGGACTGTTTTAGTGTTCCGATAAAGGCTGAAATTAAGTATATTATGGAGGACTTGCGGAAAGATATGTGGGTTTGTACGGATAATGGTTTGTATAAGATAGGGAAGGATTTGGTTGTTCATGAACATTTTACTACTGATAATCTGCTTCCGGATAATCAAGTGCCTTGTATCCTGGAAGATAGTCATGGAATTTACTGGATCGCTACACAAAAAGAGATTGTACGTTACAATCCGATAGAAGAACAGCATTATACATATCAGAGACAGGATGGGTTGAGCGGTCTGGAATTTAATAATAGTGTCTTTGTTTCCAATGACAGTATTATCTGGTGGGCCAATGAAGGCGGGTTAGTCTATACCACAACCGGGAATATTAATACAGAACGTCGTATTGTAAGTACCCCTATAATAACATCGTATGCTATTTCTAATATAGAATATGACTTTCCGTATATGGACATGTCGGAAGGAATTGAATTGCCTTCTTCTGAAAATACTCTTCGTTTTAAATTTTCTAATATGGATTATGCGTTGCCTTATGCCAATTTCTATGAGTATAAGTTGGAAGGGTATGATAAGGAATGGTTGAAACAGACAGGGATTAATGAAGTTTCTTATAAGGACCTACCAGGAGGACATTATGTCTTCAAGTTGCGTGTCCCGGGCGGTGAAAAACAGATGCAGACTGTGGACATCTATGTCCGGAAATCATATACTTTTATGGCAGGCATATTATTGATGGTTCTAATAATAAGTATTCTAGTAATATATTTCTGTTACCGGATATGGAAACTTAAAAAGCGGATGACGGATGAGCGGATGATATTAAGTAAGGTTCAGGAGAGAGGTAAAGATAAAAAGGCGGCATTGCCCGAAATGAAAGTGAATGGTATTTTGGATAATTTGCTTTCCTATTTGGAACATGAAAAGCCTTATCTGAATCCAAAATTAAGTATTGGGGACGTTGCTGCAAAATTGGACTGTACCGAGACAGAGCTTTCTCAATTGCTCAATAACCACATGAATGTGAACTTCTCTAATTTCATTAATGTATATCGTGTCAATGAGATTAAAAAACGTTTAAATCAGGAAAACCTCTCAAAATATACTTTGAAAGCTTTGTCAGAACAATGTGGCTTTAGTTCTAAGGCTACTTTCTATAGAGTATTCAAGAATGTAACTGGCATGACACCACTGGAATATTGTAAGAAACAGAACCTTGTGATAAAAGAAAATTGAGTAAAACCTATATTCTCATTTTTTTTGAGACAAGTTTTATGACGCTTATCTGCTTGTATAACAATACTTTATGTTGAAAATGTAATTCTCATTTTAGTTGAGATAAAACAGCGCTTCTATTGTTTGGAAATAGGGTGAGATTGTGTGTAGTTTTGCATCAGACAGGGACAGAAAGCCTTTCGAATAAGGCACGAATCCTTGCTGATGTTTAACTAAATAATCAATATTATGAAGAGCATTTTGGAAGTTATAATTCTTTTACTTCTTTCCTTTCTGATAGGAAGTAATAAGTCGGTTGATACTGCTTGTTCATTGCCCGACACCTCTCAATGGAGTGTGGCTAATAGTGATATTTGTTTAAAGGTGAATGGAGATTCGATTTTTTGGACTATGAAATCTGATAAAAAGGATATTCCTGCTATCACGGCATCTGCCAGATACAATTTGCTTACTTCCGGAAGAATCAGTCTGACGTACAGCTTACCTTTATTATCTCAAGATTTATCCTATATCTATGGAGAAAGGAATGAGATACTGCATCGTCATATTATCCATGCATCCCTATGTAAGCAGAAAGATGATAAATTGGTATTCTATTCATCTGCGGGTGATTCTATTGTTTTTTGTCGTAAAAACTAAAATGGAGACGGAAGATATGCAGACAATGAATTCTACTACAAATCAATTATTGACTGAAACTTACACATCCTTATGTCCCATAATCATTCATTATATAAATCGTAAAATCAATGATTATGAATCTGCCAGAGACATGGCGCAAGATGTGTTTCTTCGTCTCATGGAATATAAGCAAATACTTCGTAAAGAGACAGTGAGAAGTATGGTGTTCTTCATAGCTCACAATCTGGTGGTTGATTATTTGCGACGTTATTACAGGAAGCAGGAAATGTCTGCCTATTTCTATGAATATGGCGTGAACATTACTGATGATACAGAGAGCGGGGTGATAGCCAATGACCTGTCGGCACAAGAAAATCTGAAACTGCTTCAACTTTCTCCGCAGCGTCGGACAGTTTATATAATGAGTCGTTTCCAGGGTAAGACAGCACCTGAAATCTCTGAAGAATTGTGCCTTTCGCGACGTACCATAGAGAATCATTTACTGGCTAGCCGTAAAGAGATTCGTGAATATATCAAGTCATGTATTTGAGAGTTATGCTATATCAACAAAATTGTTAATTTTAAATTTTAAAAATGTGAATAAGAAGTTATTGAAATTTTCATCGAAAAGAATATTATATTCTGCGATGATGGCTTCCGCTCTATTGGCAGGAAGCCCGGGGACTGCTTTTGCAGACACGGATAATATACTGGAAGTGTTGCAAAACAGTACCGTACGAGGTAAGGTTGTCGATGCTAGCGGTGAACCCGTTATCGGTGCCAGTGTTGTGGTGAAAGGCACAACAGTAGGAGTGATTACAGACTTAGATGGAAACTTTATATTGAATAATGTTTCTGAAAAATCAGTTCTGGTTATATCTTATGTGGGGTATAAGTCACAGGAGATTGCTGTAAGCGGAAAGTCCGCCATAAACGTCACGATGCAGGAAGATAGTGAAATGTTGGACGAAGTCGTTGTTGTGGGGTATGGTGCTATGAAGAAATCTTCATTGACCGGTTCCGTAACAGTTGTTGATAGCAAAATATTCGAAAATAAAGGAAGCATGTCCAATCCTCTTCAGGCATTGCAAGGACAGGCTCCCGGTGTTCGGATTACACGTTCATCATCAGCTCCGGGTGAAGAAGGTTGGGGAGTATCCCTTCGTGGTGCAGTTTCCAAAAACACAACAGAACCGTTGCTTATTATAGACGGTGTTCCTTCAGACGCAGTTTCAGACCTGCAATATCTGAACCCTTCGGATATCGAGACTATGAACTTCTTGAAAGATGCTTCGGCAGCTATCTATGGAGCAAAAGCTGCGGGTGGTGTAATTATTGTAACGACCAAAAGACCGCAGGCCGGTAAACTTAAGATAGAGTATAATGGCTCATATACCCGTAAGATGCCGGGACTTCAAGCTGAATTGATGAGCCTGGATGAGTGGGCTGGTTCATTTCTGCAAGCAATGGAGAATGACGGTCTTGACGATACTTATACATGGTATCGATATGTCAAGTTGATGCAGGCAAACAAAGGTGGTTTCATTAATGTACATGACGGGAGCAATCCCAACCCGATTCCAGGTATGGGTGTGAACGATTACGTTTTTCATGATGTCAACTGGACGGATGTGATGTGGGGGCCTGCCAATTCTACGCAACACGACTTGAGCTTTTCAGGAGGTAACGAAAAGGTCACTTACCGTTTGTCGGCCGGTTATTTGTTTGATGACTCCAACCTGCGTTGGGGGGAAAATAACAATCAACAGTATACTTTCCGTTCGAGTAATGTAATTAAGGCCACTGACCGTTTGACTATCGAGTCTGTCATATCAGCAGTCCGTAAAGAGCAAGTTACTCCTACGCAAATCGGAAGGGCGTTGAATGTTACGACTCCGTTGCCAGGTCGGCCTGTTTCAACTATTGATGGCAAGCCTTATTTGTGGGGTACCGACTATACAGCCAATTGGTTACTCGAATTAGGAGGTGAGAATAAATTGGTGGTGACAACTTTCAATTTGAATGAAACATTAAAGTATCAGTTTACAAAAGAACTGACTGCTTCTGCAACATTCGGATATTCAACGAACAGTGCTATACGTGACGAGAAAATGAAATCTATCCAATGGTATCATTATGATGGAACAGTGAATACCTCTACAGCAAATCCCTATCCTACTCAAGCGGAATCAAAATATACTAAACGTGCTTCCCGTACGGATAATTACTCTGTATCAGGTTATTTGAACTATGCGAAAACGATAGGTAAAAATCACAATATCAATGTAATGGCCGGTATGCAATACGATCGTAGAGATTATGAAATCACCGGAACGTCTGCCACTGATATCCAGTCGGAACTAGGTATCATTAATGGTAACGGAGTCATTTCTATTGCCGAAGCCAAAAAGAACAGCTATGCGCTCCTTTCCTATTTCGGACGTTTGAATTATAACTACAACCAAAGGTATCTGATAGAATTTAACGCGCGCTATGATGGTTCTTCAAAGTTTCAACCGGAAAACAGATGGAAAGGTTTCTATGGTGTTTCAGCAGGTTGGAGAATTACCGAAGAAGCGTTTATGGTGAATATTAAAAAGTATATTGAAGAATTGAAAATTAGGGCTTCTTATGGTGAGGTCGGCAACCAAAGCGGTATAGGGCTTTACGACGGGGTGCAACTCTATAACTTTAATACAGCTTCGGGCGCCTATATTGGCGACGGAAAAGTTTCATATATTGCTGCGGCTAAAGAACTGGTGACAACCAATAGAACTTGGGAAAGAATCAAAAATTATAACGTCGGTTTTGATTTTACAGTACTGAACAGCCGTTTGAGTGGTAGCGTAGACCTCTATATGAAGAAAAACGACAATATGTTGATCGGGTTGCTGTATCCCGGCACCTTGGGTGGCAATGCTCCGGCAAGTAACAACGGAAAATTCGAAAGTAAAGGATATGAAGGTATGCTTCGTTGGAGTGACAAAATAGGAGAAGTGAGCTATCATATTGGCGGAACATATACTTACATGGAAAATAAGTTGTTGTCAGGAGGTAATGATGTTATCTCTGCCGGTTTCAACAGCACGATAAACGGTTATCCGTTAAACTCTGTTTTCGGTTACCGATATGCAGGAAAAATACAGAATGAGGAAGATTTACAGGCATATAAGAATCTGTATTATGGAAACAATACGCTTTCAATGCCCTCGAATTTACGCGTGGGTGACCACATGTATGAAGATGTGAATAAGGATGGTAAGCTTACGCAGGACGATTTGGTCTTTCTCGGGACAGATGACCCCAAAGTAACTTTTGCCTTTGACCTTGGATTGGAATGGAGAGGTTTTGATGTGTCTGCTATTTTTCAAGGTGCGGCACAAAGAACGGTTTGTCGCGATGCAGACTCTTGGAAAGTTCCTTTCAAAGCAGTGTGGATGAATACGTCAAACCATACGATTGGAAAAGTCTGGAGCCCGGAAAACCCTAATGGCAGATACCCTGCCTATTCAACTAAATCAGAAATCAATAACTGGAATTATATGCCTTCTTCATGGTTTATAGAAGATGGTACATATCTCCGGTTGAAGAATCTGACAGTGGGATATACTATACCAAAAGCCATATTGACAAAGATAACCAAGGGTGTACTTGAAAATTTCAGGGTATATGTTACCGGTACGGATATTTGGGAAAACTCAAAAATTAATGATGGCTGGGATCCGGAAGCAACCCGCAAGGTAAGTGACAGACAGCGTTATCCATTCACAAGAACATATACTGTTGGTTTAAATGCAACATTCTAATACTATATATAATATGAAACTATCGAATTTATATACTACCTTACTTTTTAGTTTGTGTTTGTTGTTCCAGTCATGTCTGGACATGAATCCCGAGGAGCAACTCTCGGATGGCGACATGTGGCAGAATCGCGGGCAATTCGAAGCTTTTGCCAAGAATTTCTATGGTTGGACACGCGATTTCGGTGGCTTGGGGGATGCTCACGGTGATGTACAAGCAGACCTGTTTAGTACAAATCCCAGGAATCTTTTCAGTAATGGAACATCTACCATTCCACTTACCGACAAAAGCTATACAGATGCTTATGCCAATCTTCGTCAAGTAAATCTGTTGTTACAAAAGGCAGAATCTTATGCTCTTCCCGAAGAAATTAAGATACCTGTTGGTGAGGCATATTTTTTCAGGGCTTATATCTATTTTGACCTGCTTCAACGTTTTGGAGGAGTCATTAAGGTGGAAGAACCGTTAGATATCACTTCTCCGGAGCTTTATCGTACTCAAAATACAAGAGAAGAAATTAACGAATTCATTATCTCCGATTTGAACGAAGCGATAGCGCGTTTGCCGAAGTTTAAGGATATCACTGCTGCAAACGCAGGCACTATTTCACTTGAGGGTGCACAAGCCTTTTTATCCCGTGTGGGACTTTATGCGGGGACATGGGAAAAATTCCATAATGGTAATGGAAGCAATACGGAATTGTCAAAGAAATGGTTGAAAATAGCATACGAAGCTGCTGATGCAGTTATTGAGTCGAAAACATTCGAACTCTTCAAACCGTCTGATTTGGTTATTGAAGGGGATGAAGGGGCTGCTTACCGTTATTTGTTTATACTGGAAAATGAGAAATCGAATCCGGCCGGTTTGAACAAAAGTGCAAATAAAGAATATATATTTTCCAGAAGACATGATACGACATTGGCACCTATTGGTATCAATATTACCGAAGGTCGTTTTAATAATGCGTTATATGTAACACGTAAATTGGCCAATATGTATCTTCAAAAGAGCACCGGATTGCCGATTGATATATCGAAGTGGAATTACGCTACTAAAAATTCGGAGTATTTCGACCGTGACAACCGCATGACAAGCATAATGATGGTAGACGGAGGTTTTTACTTCAGTAGCAACGGTGGACGTTATCGTAGAACGTGGTTGGGAGATGCAGCTGAAATTAAGGAAGCCGGAGTGACTGCTCACAATGCAGCAGGTGGTACCGGATACCGTTGTCGCAAATGGTGTTCGGAAAGAGAAGTGGAAAACCGGAAGGAAGGATACGACTATCCTATTATTCGTTATGCGGAGGTGCTTTTAAACTATGCAGAAGCAAAATTTGAATACGATGACAATATCTTGGATCCTGATTTGGACAAATCGTTGAATCTGGTACGTTTGAGAGTTAATCCTACTATGCCTAAATTGTCTAACGGACTGCTTCGGGGTACAGGTACAAACATGAGAACGGAAATTCGTCGTGAACGTACGGTGGAATTGATTGATGAATGTTTCAGACTGGATGACTTGAAACGTTGGAAAACAGCAGAAAACGAAATGCCTGAAGATATGTTGGGAATCAAATATACGGGAACCGCTTTTGAAACTTCCGGTTGGGCAGGGGTTGTGACGAATACGGAAGGATGCTTGATTTGGGAGAGCGGCAGAAAATGGGACAATAAGCAGTATTTGTATCCTTTCCCGCTGGATCAGTTGCAACTGAATACGAACTTGCGGCCCAACTGGCAATCTACAAATCCTTATGTGAAATAATTTTAATGTTATAACTATATGAAAAGAATATATACATTAAGCAAGACGATGGCTTTCCTGTTTTCATGCATGGCACTGATAGGAACTGCAAGCTCTTGTGCGGACGATTACAATACCGATCCGCTGACTAAAAATACCATTCTATCATCGATAACGATTGATGAGAAATATGAAGTCTATACACTGGTAAAGGGCGAAAACTATACTTTACACTTCTCTACTTTGCCGGAAGATGCGACTAACCCCGGGGTGTCTTGGGTATCAGGTAACGAAGAGGTGGCTACGGTAGATGCTAACGGTAAGGTGACGGCTGTTGCTGTCGGAACATCGGTTATTACGGCAAAACCAGCTGTCGGATATGCAGATGGAGTATCGGCTGCCATAACAATTAGTGTAGTCGAAGAACTTGCGCTTACACAATCGGTTGAGATAACCAATTTGCCTGAAGAGCTTACCATGATGGAAACGCAATCGGTTCAGCTCAAAACGAAAACTGTACCGGAGAAACCTAGTTTCTATCTTCTATCGTGGAAAAGTAGCGATGAGAAAGTGGCTACGGTTGATGAAAACGGGCGAGTACTGGCTGTGGGAGAAGGAAAAGCGACAATTACTGCAACAACTACAGATGGCACGGATCTGTCCCATTCAGTTGAGGTAACGGTAAAACCTGTTATTCACGTGGAAACATTCGAGATGAGTTCTATACATAACAAACTTGCCAAAGGTGAAATATCTGTGTTGAAATACACTGTAACACCTGCGGATGCAACTGTATCTGCTTTGGTATGGACTACTTCCGATGCTACAGTCGCTTCCATTGAAAAACGAGTTTTGGGAGAAGAAGAGGTATTCGTCATCTTGGGAGGTGTAAATTCCGGTACAGCAACATTAACGGCAAGTATTACCTATGCTGACGGTTCTCCGGGCTTTGAGAAATCATTTGAAGTTTCTGTGGTAGATGGTAAGATTAATGATGATTTCCTCTTTACGGCAGGATGTTTCGAAGGTGGGGATTATGGAGTATTGGAGAATGGTAGATTAGTGAGGAAGATAGAAAAAGAAGCCAACGCGAAATGTGAAGCACAGTTCCGTGGAACGATGACTTTCTACCCGTCGAAATATCCTATATATGCAGTGAAGACTTTCTTCGAAGATAGTCTCGACCCGGCCAAGACTCCCACATTGTTACTTAATATCTGGAACAATAATCCACGAATCAGTATCGGATTCTATGGTGGTACTGCTGCGGGTAATGCACAAAATTTATATAAAGTAAGCATGACAAGAACCAGTGATGGCGGATATGTAACTTATGCCGACTTAAGCACCCCCAATATTTTCAAGGGAGCAAATGCCGACTTTTTAACAAACGGAGTGCTGAATGACGGAATTACATTAGACCGCTGTGAACACAGGTTCTATGATACTTACTATACTGAAGCAGTAACGGAACCTTTTGCGCTCGATTGGGTTAAGACCTTCGAATCATTGGAAGCATATAAGGCTTATCTGATAGAGAATGAAGGAGTTGTTTTTGAATAATTATTTAAATGAGATGAAATATGAAAAAGAAAATGATAACTCTAGCGATGGTGTTATTTACATTCCTGTCTTGTAGTAATAAGGACTATTTTGATGAGGGGCATGTTGACCTGACACCGGGTTATACAATAGAAGAAGAGGATACTTATAAAGTATACACTTTGAATCATCCCTGTCTGATGCATACTAATGACGATTTCCAATATGTAGTGGGGAAGATAAAAACAGGTGCTCAGCCTTGGGGTGCTGCGTGGGAGTTCCTGGAACAGAACCCATACACGCAACTTAACGAAAACTGGACAACTGACGCTCCCGAGATTCTTTTGAGAAATTCTTCAGGTGGTAACTTTAAAGTTGCCAGAGAACCGGGATTGGCCGCCTATTATTTGGCCTTGCGCTGGAGAATAGCAGAAGGACTAGGCGAAGAAGATGCATATAAGTATGCGGATAAGGCTGTGAAGATTCTGGATAACTGGTCGACTGTATGTAAAGCAATTCAAGTGGAGAATACGAATGACCATTATGCGTTAGTTACCGGATTTGACGGACATCGGTTTGCACAAGCGGCGGAAGTAATGCGGGATTATCAGCCTTGGGTAGATAATGGAGGATTTTCTAAGTTCCAGACTTGGTTGAAAAATGTAGTTGCAGGTCCTGCAACCTACTTCATCAGTCAAAAAACAGATCCTTACTGGTCTTGGGGCGGATGGGAAGTTCCCAACGTGGCAATCATGCTGGCAATAGGTATTGTATGTGATGACCAGGATATGGTTAATGAAGCGATAAACTATTATAAACATGGTCCCAGTTCGGGATGTATCCAGCACTTGGTGGTAGCACTGCATCAAGACCCTGCCGGTCTGGGTGAAGGATATTGCCTTGGACAAGCTGATGAATCGGGTCGCGACCAGGATCATGCCGGGTTGAGTATGGCTACACTGGCTCCGATGTGTCAGGCTGCGTATAATATCGGAGAAGATTTGTATGGCATCAAAGCAAACGACTCTTTTACGACAGAAGACGGACGTGTATATAATCGTTACCCTAAATATGCTGAATATGGGGATGTAAATCTGACTCTTGCATTCTTTGAATATTATGCAAAGTTCAATTGTGATCCTATTGAAGCTGTAGATATGCCGTTTACCTATTGGGAAACCAGACATGGTAAGCAAAACGAAATCTCATATCAAGGTCGGGGACACTTCTATGCAGGATATGAAATGATTTATAGTCATTATAAGCATGTAAAAGGAGTGAGTGCTCCCTATTCGAAGAAGTTTGCGGAGAAATATCGTCCGGCTACCAGTATTCACCCGTTTGAATATGATAATGATTTTCCCGGAATAGGTACTCTGATGTTCTACAAAGGAGAATGAGTTGAGGTAACAAGTTGATAAGATAAAAATAAGAAACCGTTTGTAAACGGGCGGTTTCTTATCCTGATTAGAATAAAGACAATGATGAAATTAAAGACTATAACTGCATTTTTTGCAATAATATGGGCAGTTTCTACTACTGTTTCTGCCCAGAAGGTTAGTATATATTCCACCACTTCTACCGAACGTTGGGTAGAGAAAAAACAGACATTGGATAAAAATCCTGCCGGACAGGCGGATATCTGTGTTTATCCTGACAGTCTGTTACAGAATGTTGTTGGGTTTGGAGGTACTTTTAATGAACTTAGTTGGGATGCCTTGCAATGCTTGTCTCCGGCAGAACGTGATAAAGTGATGGCAGCCTTGTTCTCGGAAGAGGGTATTCATTTCGCATTAGGACGTACTCCTATTGGTGCCAGTGATTATGCTATGGGATATTATTCCTACAATGACGTAAAAGATGACTATACCATGCGTAACTTTAGTATTGACCGTGATCGCTATATCCTCATTCCTTATATTAAGGAAGCGCTGAAGTTGCGTCCTGATTTGAAGATGTGGGCCTCTCCTTGGACACCGCCTGCATGGATGAAAGTCAATGAACATTATTCGCAGAAGAGTTCCGGTATTGAAGGGACTGAAGTGGGGCACAACCGTCTCGACCCTCATCGCAATCTTATAGGGAATGTTACCGGTTTTAAAATGCAACAGGGGTATCTTCAGGCGTATGCCATTTATTTTTCCAAATACGTACAGGCTTACAAGCAGAACGGCATAAACATTCAGATGATTATGCCGCAAAATGAAATCGCATGGACTCCCTGCTGGCCTTCCTGTACTTGGCGTCCGGAAGACTTGGCTATTTTTGTCAATCAGTATCTTGGGCCCCAGTTTGAAAAAGATTCCATTGATACTGAAATCTGGATGGGAACAGTCAATTATCCGAATCCGGATTATGTACGCACTTTTTTCAAGCAGAAAGATTCTGATAAATATGTAAAAGGTGTTGGCGTGCAATGGACAGGCATGCGGGCTTTGCCGGCTGTACATAAAGAATATCCGGATTATTGCTACATGCAGACAGAGAATATGTGTGGTAATTCGGAGAATGACTGGTCTGCTTTGGAAAATACATGGAATGCTGTAGTTCACTGCTTCAATAATGGTGTTGATTCTTATATTTATTGGAATATGGTATTGAACGAAACCTGTAAGAGTTGGTGGGACTGGGCACAAAACACTCTTATTATTGTTGACAGAAAAACAGGGCAGGTACGCTATACGGATGAATATTATTTGATGAAACATCTTTCCCATTTTGTTCAGCCGGGCAGTCGTCTGCTGAAGGTGTCGGATGATAAGAATACGCTTGCTTTCCGTTCGCATGATGGTAAAGTGGTAGTTGTAGCTTACAATCCGGAAGAACAAGAACGCTCTTGTAGTTTTAAGGTAGGTAGCAAGTATATACGTGTTATATTGAAAGGTAAATCTATTAATACAATTGTCATTTGATTATTTTTAGTACTTTCGGATTGAGTATTTCGGCATATTGCTGCGTATTAAAGAATAAGTACTCATAAAGAATTTACGGTTTTATTTAATAACAATGTTGTTGCACTGTCATTTCATAGCCGGAAAACGTGGCTACGGAGTGGCAGTGTTTTATAAAAAATGTGTGATTTTATATGAAAAGACAAATTTGCAGTATTTTATTATTCATATTTTGCGTGACATTACAGGCGCAGTTGGTGGCTTATCCGGAAGGTTTGAAGGCGAATATGCCACATAATGATGATTATACGGTGCGTGTCCGTATTCCGGGAGGTGAATGGGAAGATTTGTTTGAATATAATGTACAGGTAGATATGGATGCTGTGCAGAATGCTTCAATGGTTCAGTTTGATATGAATGGAACGGTTGAGGTGATGGTGAAAAAGAATAATGGAACCGTACGTGAGGTTGATATACGTCCTCTTAGTTGCAACATCCAATACCGGCAGAACAAGAATGTGATTACTTTTATGTTGGACAAGCCTCAATATCTGTCAGTGGAATTTAATGGGGACAGACTTCATAATCTGCATCTTTTTGCCAATCCGTTGGAAACAGAGGTTTATAAAAAAGCAGAAAAAGGTATCATGTATTTCGGACCGGGTGTTCATGCTCCTTTGGATTTGCCAAATAATCTGATACGTGTTCCTGGCAATACTACTGTATATTTGGCTCCGGGTGCAGTGCTTAAGGCTAAGTTATTTGTTGACGGTGTAGAAAATGTACGTATTATCGGTCGTGGTATATTGGCTCATCCGGTTCGTGGTATCGAAGTGACGAATGCAAAGAATGTACTCATTGATGGAATTACGGTAGTGAATCCGAATCATTATACGGTGTTTGGTGCAGGAACAAAAGGGTTGACGGTGAAGAATCTGAAATCCTTTAGCTGTAAGAGTTGGAGTGACGGAATCGACCTGATGTGCTGTCGTGATGTGCTGATTGACAATGTTTTTATGCGTAACAGTGATGATTGCATTGCACTCTATAATCACCGTTGGAATTGGTGGGGAGGTTCTGGCAATATCACAGTGCAGAATGCTGTTCTTTGGGCGGATATTGCTCATCCGATTAATGTCGGTGGACATGGAGACCCGGAATCACCGGTAGGCGAAGTAATGGAAAACCTTACTTTCCGGCAGATAGATATTTTGGAACATGATGAGGACGATGTTCCATATCAAGGGTGTATGGCGATTGATTGCGGTGATAAGAACTTGGTACGTAATGTCTTGTTTGAGGACATTCGTGTAGAGAGTATTCAAGAAGGCAGACTTTTTCATCTCAATGTGCGTTTCAATGAGAAATATGATAAAGCTCCCGGACGGGGAATTGAAAATGTCACTTTCCGTAATATTACTTATGACGGGCTTGGTGAGAATCCGTCTCTAATCAAAGGGTTCGACAACAGTCGGAAAGTGAAGAATGTAATCTTTGATAATGTCGTTATTAATGGTCAGAGGATGACGGATCTGAATGGATTTGTAAAGAACGAATTCGTAGAGGATATACGTGTGCGGTAAAATTAGTTTAAATAGTAGCTTTATAGATATTAAATATATAAACAATGATTATGAGTAAGCAGTTTTTGGTTGCAATCGCATTATTGGCAGTATCGGCTATATCGTCGGCTCAATCCGTGTACCCCGGACAACACCAGGGGAAAATGAAAAAAGAGACAGTAGCTCCTGTACGGGTGGAAAGTTTTGATTTGAAAGACATCCGTTTATTGCCAAGTCGTTTTCGTGACAATATGTTGCGGGATTCCGCATGGATGACTTCCATTGATGTGAATCGCCTGTTGCATAGTTTCCGGACAAATGCCGGAGTCTTTGCCGGTCGTGAAGGCGGGTATATGACAGTGAAGAAACTCGGTGGTTGGGAATCCTTGGACTGTGAGCTTCGCGGACATACTACCGGACATTTGCTTTCGGCTTATGCCTTGATGTACGCCGCTACCGGAAGTGAGATTTTCAAGCTGAAAGGGGATAGCCTTGTCAACGGGCTGACTGAAGTTCAGAACGCTTTGAAAGGAGGATATCTAAGTGCTTTTCCCGAAGAATTGATAAACCGTAATATCCGGGGAAAGAGTGTCTGGGCACCTTGGTACACCTTGCATAAGCTTTATTCCGGTCTGATAGACCAATATCTGTATGCAGATAATCTGCAAGCCTTGAAAGTGGTGACTAAAATGGGCGACTGGGCTTATAACAAACTAAAACCGCTCACAGAAGAAACCCGCAAACTTATGATACGTAATGAGTTTGGAGGTATCAATGAGTCATTTTACAATTTGTATGCTATCACAGGAGACGAACGTTATCGCTGGCTGGCGGAATATTTCTACCACAATGACGTAATCGACCCATTGAAAGAACTTCGTGATGACTTGGGAACGAAGCATACCAATACTTTCATCCCGAAAGTGATAGCCGAAGCCCGTAGCTACGAGTTAACCCGTAACGAGACAAGCAGGAAACTATCGGAATTCTTCTGGCACACCATGATTGACCATCATACTTTTGCTCCGGGATGTAGCAGTGACAAAGAACACTACTTTGATCCGAAGAAGTTATCCCAACATCTGACTGGCTATACCGGAGAAACTTGTTGTACCTATAATATGCTCAAACTTAGCCGCCATCTTTTTTGCTGGACGGGCGATTCATCTATTGCGGATTATTATGAAAGGGCATTGTATAATCACATCTTGGGACAACAAGACCCTGAAACAGGTATGGTAGCTTATTTTCTGCCTTTGCTTTCCGGGTCTCATAAACTGTATAGCACAAAAGAGAACTCTTTTTGGTGTTGTGTCGGCAGCGGATTCGAAAATCATGCTAAATACGGAGAAGCCATCTACTACCATAACAATCAGGGAATATATGTAAATCTATTTATCCCTTCACAGGTAACCTGGAAAGAAAAAGGACTGACAATCCGTCAGGAAACGGAATTCCCACAGGAAGAAACAACACGTTTTACTCTTCAGGCAGAAAATCCTGTCCGCACGACTATTTATCTGCGCTATCCTTCGTGGAGCAAGGATGTAAAAGTGTTGGTAAATGGTAAGAAAATATCTGTGAAACAGAAACCTGGTTCTTATATTGTCATTACCCGTGAATGGAAAGATGGCGACCAAATCTCGGCTACTTATCCGATGCAAATCAAACTGGAGGCTACCCCAGATAATCTGAACAAGGCAGCTCTGTTATATGGTCCATTGGTATTGGCGGGAGAACGGGGAACTGAAGGTATGCAAGCACCTGCTCCTTTCTCAAATCCGGCTCTTTATAATGATTATTATACCTATAATTTTCATGTTCCTGCACATCTGCGCACTTCTTTGAAACTGGATAAGAAACACCCTGAACGTGCTTTGCAACGTGTAGGAAGTGATTTGAAGTTTACGACAGAACAAGGAGATGTGATTCGTCCGCTGTATGATTTACATCACCAGCGCTATGTCGTATATTGGGATTTACAATCAGAATAATAGATAGTAAACAACGATATGAAGAATCTATTAATTGCCACTTTTGTAGTAAGTATCAGCTTTTTGAGTGGTTCTTGCAAAGTATCATCCGGTCAGGGAAAACTGTATGACTTCTCTTCTTTGGATTCTGTTATCCAAGGATGGGTAGACAAGGGATATTACTCCGGAGCATCCATTTGTGTAGTGAAGAATGATACCGTCATTTTCCAGAAGAACTATCGGGACTATACACCCGATACAAAAGTATATGTCGCTTCTGCCGGAAAATGGGTAGCGGCTGCTGTCATCGGCGTGGTGGTAGACCGTACTGATTTGGGATGGGATGATCCGGTAGAAAAATGGTTGCCGGAATTTAAAGACGATGCTAAAGGTAAGATTCTTCTCCGGCAATTATTATCCCATACATCAGGAGTACGTCCATATCTTCCCGAGCCCCGTGTAGATAACTATAATCATTTGGATTCGGCAGTCACTGAAATTCTCCCTTTGGATACAGTCTTTACTCCCGGCACTCGTTTTGAATATGGTGGACTTGCCATGCAAATTGCCGGAAGAATGGCAGAAGTGGCGATGGGAGAGGAGTTTGAGACTCTTTTTCAAGAACTGCTGGCGCAACCTTTGGAAATGAAGAACTCTCATTTTACCCCAATCAACACGGACGGCGGACATGCACCCATGTTAGGGGGCGGACTGTGTACTACAATGAATGATTATCTTCACTTCCTGTCCATGATTTATCATGATGGAATGTATAATGGCAAGCAAATTATATCAGCAGAAACTGTGAAAGAAATGCAGGCCGACCAAGTGAAAGGCGCCATAATCCCTTCGAATAACTCGGATAATTATGTAGCGAAAGGACTGGGACAATCCCACAATGGAGTCTACGGATTAGGAGAATGGCGTGAATTAATAGATAAAAAGACAGGTGAAGCTTATCAGATTAGTTCACCGGGATGGGCCGGTGCTTATCCGTGGATAAATAAACACGATAAAGTTTACGGATTCTTCATTTCTCATGTAACAGGTTCTTCTGCTAAAGAAGACGGTTTCTCTTCTTTCTTTGGCAGCCCTGTCATTTCACGGACTGTTTCGGAAATACTGAAAGGGAAGCCATTGGTTGTCAAACAAGGACGTATCAATGTAGGAAACGGCTCTCTATACTATGAGGAAGCCGGTCAGGGTGAACCGATCATCTTTGTACACGGTCATTCGCTTGACCATCGTATGTGGAATGAGCAATTTTCTGTGTTTGCGAAAAAGTATCATGTCATTCGCTATGATTTAAGAGGATACGGCACTTCTTCTTCCCAAACAGAAGATTATCAATTTATGCATGTTGAAGATCTGGTTACTTTAATGGACTCTTTGCACATCAAGAAAGCGCATATTGTCGGGCTTTCTTTGGGCGGGTTCATTACTGCTGATATGTTGGCGTATTTCCCAGACCGGATGTTATCGGCTTTTTTAGCCAGTGGAAACATCCGGAAATCGAAGGGTCCTAGTGAGCCGATGACTAAAGAAGAAGCAAAGGTGCGTGATGAAGAAATAGCTGCCCTGAAACAGAAAGGAGTGGAAGTGATGAAGAAAGAGTGGTTTGAAGGATTAATGAAATCCGGTGGTAGCCAGCGTGAACGGATGCGTGTGCCTTTGTGGCAGATGATTGACGAATGGGATGCATGGCAACCGCTGCACAAAGAAGTACGGGTAGTAGCAGGGCTGGATGCTATTGAAGAATTGAAGAAGAGTCACCCTGCCGTACCTGCTTTAATTGTAGAAGGTCATTCTTCTGATAACAAATTTTCAAAAAATCCTCCCATATTGGAATATCTACCTAATGGAAAGCTGAAAATCATAGAGGATTGCGGGCACATGATGAATATGGAGCGACCGGAGGAATTCAATGCAGCTTTAGAAGAATTTTTAATCAATATTGAACAGTAAAATGAAAAAGCAATAAATATCATGAAACAAATAGTTCTATGCCTGATCGGAATATTATTAGCATCGTTTGTATCTGCACAAAAGATAAATCATCCTTCACTTTTGTATACCCCTCAACGCATTCAGCAGGTAAAACAACGTATGCAGAATGAACCGAAATTGCGGGAAGCCTGGGAGAATATTCAGAAAACCGCCGATGAAGCCTTACAAAAGAAAGATTTCAATCGGTTGGATTATTTGTCGTTGGCCTATCTGATGACGGATAATAAAGAGTATGCAAATATAATCAAAGAGATTCTTTTGAAAGCTGTGGAAGCCGAATCCTGGGGAGATATGGAAATGATGGCACGTATTCCAGTCTGGCGTTCGCAACTGGGCATGGCACATAAGAGCTTCCTTTCTGCCATAGGATATGATGCGGCTTATAACATAATGTCTTCTTCGGAAAGAAAAAAGATTGCCGAAGGCTTGAAACGATTGGCTGTAGAGCCTGCCTTGGGCGACTGGCTGTTGGAACCTGCCCGAATCCATTCTTTGAACTCTATGGGACACAACTGGTGGACTTCCTGCGTATGCCAGGGTGGAATATTAGCATTAAGCCTACAGAATGAACTTCCCGAAGTAAAAGATTGGGTGGAGCAACTTCATGAATCACTTCCCGAATGGTTTGACTTTGCCGGCGATGCCTTGCAACAGAAAGCAAAGAGTTTTGATGAGGCCGGAGGAATGTATGAAAGTTTGAATTATGCAAACTTTGGTATTCAGGAAGCCCTATTGTTTCGAATCGCTTGGATAAACACTCATCCGGGACAAAATCCCGGCAATATACCCCAATTGGCAAAACTTCCGAACTACTTTTCTCAAGTATGCTATCCTCGTACAGGTATGCTGTATAGTTTGAATTTTGGTGATAGTCATAAGAATGTATCAGCAGAATCCAGTATGATGTTATTGTATGCATTGGGACTGAAAGACCCGACTATTCTGTGGTATATAACCCAAGTAGAGCAAGGACAGCATCGCGATGGATTTTTCCTGAATCGTCCGATGGGCTTTCTCTATACCCCTGATTTGAGTAAAGCTCCCGTAACTCCCGATTTGAAAACCTCACAGCTATTCTCGGATTTCGGTTGGGCCACCATGCGTACTTCTTGGGAGAAGGATGCTACGATGCTTGCTGTGAAAAGCGGTCATACGTGGAATCATTCCCATGCGGATGCCAACTCCTTTATTGTTTTTCATAAAGGCGTTGATATTATCAAGGATGGAGGAAACTGCTGGTATCCCAATCCTGCCTATCGCAACTATTTTTTTCAAAGCCAGGCACATAATGTAGTCCTGTTCAACGGGGAGGGACAACCTCGTGAACAACAGTATAGCGGCTCTACTTTGCGAGGAAATCTTTATCATCTCTTGGATGCGGGCAATGTGAAATATGTTTTGGCCAATGGAACAGGTCCTGTCTCTAATAATTTCAGCCGTAACTTCCGTCATTTCCTGTGGATGGATAATGTGATTTATATGATTGATGATTTGAAGACACATAAGGTAGGACAGTTCGAATGGTTATGGCATACCAATGGAACTTATAAGAAATCGGGCATTGACGTGAATGTGACAAACGGAAATTCTTCAGTAGTCATCCGTCCTTTATATCCCCGCATGCTGGCTAAGTCCGATTTTGTGCACGACTATCCCGAAGATTTATATTGGGAAGAAATAGAAGCTCCTACGGAAGATTTGAAAGGAACCGAAAAATATTATTCATTCCATTTACCAGCCGAGGTGAACCGTGTGAAAGGACTGACAGCTATTATTCTGAAAGACGCTCTCGATGAAAAAGACCTGCCTCAAATGGAAAGACGTGAAGGGCAGGACTGGATAGGGCTTCGTATCCGTCATAAAGGTAAAATTACCGATTTATATATCAACCAACTGGCGGACGGAAGATTAATGCACAGTAATTCATGGATTATGCCCGACGGCTGGATGACAGATGCTTATATGTTTGCAGTTTCTTACCCAGAAGGTACTGAAGCAAAGAACGCTAAGGACTTCTTTATTGCTTATGGAAGTGCATTGAGACGGGGTAATGAAACTTACTTTTCATCATTGGCTAAGCTGTTCGTTATTCAGAAAGCAGAAGATAAGAAACTTGATCTTTGGATAAACGGACAGCCGAAGATAAATACCACCTTTAGAAGCACAAAGAAGCCTGTGTCTGTAGAAGTGAATGATAAGAAAATCCCGGTAGTTTATCAGAAATCACAGATAAAGGTGAAACTGTAAATTATGTATATCCAGGATAGATTCTATCTTTTTAAAGAGAGTAAGTTCCTTGTTTTTTGTGCAAACCTATATAAAATCCGAGATATTTTATGTAGGTTTGCATTGTTTCATTAAATATGAATCCTCTATGCATAATCTAATACGACATATAGTAAAGGCTTTGACTACTCTTTGTCTGCTACTCATAAATATACCTATTTATCCGATTTCTTACTCTTTCCGCAGCATTTCCGAAACAGACGGACTTTCCGACCTGATGGTCAGTTCTTTTTATAAAGATTCATTAGGCTATATTTGGATTGGCACGGCAAGTTCTGTTGAACGTTTTGACGGAGTCCATTTGAAACATTATCCCATATTAGGGAATAATGAAAAACTAAAATGGGTGAATGTAATAACAGAGACGACTGGTAATAGGATATGGATAGGGAATGATATGGGATTGTGGACGGTTCATAAGGAAACAGAAAAACTGGAACCCTTTAGTCCGGAGACTATTAATTGTGGTGTTCGTGCCCTTTTACCAACTCGGGATGGAGGATTGTATATAGGTAGTGAAAAAGGATTATTTATCTATCGAAATAATCAATTGGAGCGACTGGCAGTAAGTTCCGACATCTTATCGGCAGAAAATTTCATCGTTGCATTGAATTTGGATGAAAATGGAGCTTTATGGATTCTTACCAAAGGTGGATTACATTCCATGAATATTTCAAACCGGAAAATAACCTCTTATCCATACAAGCAGGGATTCTCCTATAGAAATATGACACGTATCGGCAAAAAGCTTTATTTAGGAACAATGGATCATGGGTTGCTATGTTTTGATATCTCGACGGGTGAATTTAAAGAAAATATTATTGACTTGGGTTGTAATGTTATCATGTCTCTCTCCAGTGATGAAAAGAATTTGTTGTATATAGGCACTGATGGAAACGGGGTACATTTTGTTTCTGCGAATAATATGAAGATTGTTCGTTCCTTTTGTTACGAATCGGGAAATAAACAGGCGATCCGTTCCAATTCTGTCTATGCATTATTGGTTGATAGGGAAGGAGTGATTTGGATTGGTTTTTATCAGTTAGGCTTGGATTATACACTATATCAGAGCGGGTTATTTTCTACCTATGCCTATCTTCCTTATTTCGACTCAAAAGAGATGCCTGTTCGTGCAATAGCTGTTTCGAAAGACGAGAAACTGATAGGTTCGCGCAATGGACTTTTCTATATAGATGAAAAGAAACAGCGGTTTAAAAGTTTTAAGGTTCCCGAATTACGTTCCAATATGATTTTGTGTATTTATGCTTTTGAAGGAAAGTATTACATAGGTACTTATGGTGGCGGTATATATATCCTCAATCCTTCCACGTTGACTTTATCTGATTTTGAAACAGCAGACTTAAAATCAACTCCATTCCTGAAAGGACATGTGTTTTGCATAAAATCGGATGATGAAGGAAGTTTGTGGATGGCGACGTCTATGGGACTTTACTGTTATAGAGATGGAAAGCAAATCCGGCATTATACTACTGAAAATTCGAAATTACCGGGAGAAAATGTCTATGATATATGTTTTGATTCCACTCGTAAAGGATGGATTTGTACAGAGAACGGTTTATGCATTTGGGATCCATCAACCAATAGTTTGAAGTCGGATATGTTTCCTGAAGGGTTTATTCATAAAGATAAAATCCGGACAGTATACGAAGATTCTAATCATGAGCTTTATTTCCTTCCGGATAAAGGTGCAATTTTTATATCTGATTTGTCGATGAATCATTTTCGGAGAATGCAGTCGGGCACTCCTTTGGATGGAAAGGATGCAATGTTTATTATAGAAGATCATGAAGGTTGGTTGTGGATTGGTACTAATTTGGGCTTATATCGTTATGATAAGAAAGGTAATTTTATTCCCTATAATTTCGTAGATGGCTTGCCCAGTTCTATATTTATTACTTGTTTCCCTGTGATAGATGAAGAGGGTACGATGTGGTTCGGCAATTCGAAAGGTATGATTTATCTGACCTCGGAACAAAATGGCAGAAAAGCAAAATGGCATTATCCGGTTGCTATTACCGATGTATTAGTGAATGGAAAGCAATCGGTTTATGCTAAGATGAGTAGAGAAAATAACGTGTATAAAATAAAATTGGAAGCAGATCAGCGTAATTTGACAATCCGTTTCTCTGGGTTCACTTATTCGGAGCCTGCATATATGTCTTATAAATGTAAGATGGAAGGAATAGATAGCGACTGGCAATTATTGAGTGGACAATCTGAAATAACGTATTATGACTTATTATCCGGCAATTATCAGTTTAGAATTCATCGGGTGGATGATCCGGAGTCGGAAATTTGCCTGATGGTGACTATTGCTCCTCGTTTCAATGCTGTTATGTGGAGTGTGACTGTTTTAGTGATATTGATAATAACCTTGGCTTATATATATTATCGCCGGAGAATGAAACGAAACAACCTAATTCAGTCGAAGGAAAAACAGCAACCGGTAATAGAAGAAAAATATAGAAAGAGTAATGTGACTGAAGAAGAATGTAGGCGCTTGGCTGGCGAACTGGAACTTCTGATGCAAAGGGATCGACTATATGTTAATCCCAATCTGAAAATAGCAGACTTGGCTGCAATATTGAATGTTTCCACTTATACATTATCCTATTTATTCAATCAATATTTGGATAAAAACTATTATGACTATTTGAATGACTATCGCATAGAGGAGTTTAAGCGTTTGGTTGATAAAGATGAATATTCTAAATATACGTTGACAGCTTTAGCCGAACTATGTGGTTTTAGTTCGCGTACTTCCTTCTTTCGTTATTTTAAAAAGGTTATTGGAATTACTCCGAATGAATATATTCGAAGTATCGGAAAGACCAATGAAGAATAATATACTTATGTACCTTTCATTTTAAACTTTAGATTGATAAATACCTCTTTAGAGTCTCAAATAATAAATTGAGACTCTATGAAATTGAGAGTTAACTGTCTGATAATTAGAATGTGTGTTGATCGCTTGCTCTCCGCCAATAGGACGGAATTTATCTCTTTCTTTTTGAATATCCGTTTTCATATTTACCTTCTATATTTGCCAACGTAATGATAAACAAAAATCTAAGCAATGGAAAATATAGATATGTCATCCGTACAGTTGATTACTGATTCTTATCAGAATTATCATCGTTCCGTTTACTTGTATATCTTATATAAGATAGGAAAAGATGAAGACGCGAAAGATCTGGCTCAAGATGTATTTTTACGTTTGATGGATTATAAGCAAATGTTGCGACCGGAAACAATAAAGTACTTTATTTTCTCTATTTGCCGGAATTTGGTTATTGATTATTTGCGTCGTCATTATAAAATGCAGGAAATTACATCCTATTTTTTAGATCAGCTTCCTACCTTTATTAATGAGGTAGAGAGCCAGATAATCGCTAATGATTTATCTGTGTGTGAGCAGAAGAGAGTTCTCCGGCTGCCTGCGCAACGAAGAAAGATTTATGTAATGAGTCGCTTCAAGCATATATCGTCAGCGGATATTTCCGCTTGTCTCGGATTATCTGTCCGTACTGTAGAAAATCATTTGTTTATCAGTCGGAAAGAAATCCGTGAATATATCCAACAGTGTATCTAATATTAGAATAAATAGTATAAATGTTAGTTTTAAATTTTATGTATATGAAAAAAAGTCTCTTCAGATTTTCATCGAGAAGGATTCTATTCTCCACGGTGATAGCCTCTGCTCTTATAGCAGGTGGCTCGCAGGCTGTCTTTGCAGATGCCGGGGAAGTGCAAGTCGTATTGCAGACTGGTACAATTAAAGGTAAAATCGTGGATTCCAATGGCGAGCCCGTTATCGGTGCTAATGTTATGGTAAAAGGCACCACCAATGGCTGTATGACTGACATTGACGGAAACTTCTCATTGAAAGATGCCAAAGGAACTTTGGTTATCTCATATATCGGTTACAAAACGGAAGAAGTTCAAGTGAAAGGCCATGAAACCAGTTTGAAGATTGTATTGAAAGAAGACTCTGAACTACTCCTGGAAGTTGTAGTGGTGGGATACGGCAGTATGAAGAAAGAGTCGTTGACAGGCTCGGTAACAGTGGTCGACCAAAAACTTTTTAAAGACAAAGGTACGGTATCCAATCCGCTTTCGGCCATGCAAGGTCAGGTGCCGGGTTTACGCATCACCCGCTCGTCGGCTGCTCCCGGTGAAGAGGGATGGGGTGTCTCAATCCGTGGTTCTGTATCGAAGAACAAGGTAGAACCTCTCTTGATTATTGACGGTGTACCTGCCAGTGGTGTGAGTGAGATAGCTCAACTCAATGCCGATGACATCGAAACCATTAACTTCCTGAAAGATGCTTCGGCTGCCATTTATGGTGCAAAAGCGGCAGGTGGTGTGATTTTGGTAACTACCAAACGTCCCGATGCCGGCAGAACCAAGGTGGAATATAGTGGTTCGGTTACACGTAAAATTGTGGGTTTGCAGCCCCGCATGATGAGTATGGACGAATGGACGGATGGTGTGCTCCAAGCCCGCTTGAATGACGGCTATGGCGAAGACGACAACTGGGTGCGCTATGCCCGTTTGGCTAAAGCGATGAAGGGGAGTTGGATTAATCTGCATGGTGGAAATAATCCCGATGAAGATCCCATTCCGGGAGGATTCCGCGGTGTGGCCGACTTTGTGTTTCATGATATGAACTGGACTGATGTGCTGTGGGGGAACGCTACTTCTACCCAACATAACCTCAGCATAAGCGGAGGTTCGGAGAAATCGACCTACCGGCTCTCGCTTGGTTATTTGAATGACCAAGGGACGCTGCAATGGGGGAACAACTCGAACGAACGCTATAACGTACGTTTATTCAACAGCTTCAAGATAAACGACCGTATCAGCTTGGAAAGCAATATGTCAGCCAGTCGTCAGCATCAGGTGGCTCCTACACAGATTGGTAGTATATTAGGCAGTAGCATACCGCAGCCAGGGTTACCGGTTTCGACCATCGATGGCAAACCGTATGCGTGGGGAGGCATTCATACTCCCAACTGGTCGGCCGAGTTGGGAGGTGACAACAAACTTGTAGTGACCACTATGAATGTGAACGAGATTTTGAAAGTGAACATATTGGATGGCCTTGATTTTCAAGGTACTTTGGGGTACTCAACGAACAATGCGGCCCGTGACGAACAGTATCTTTCAATTGATTGGTATCAATACGATGGCACACCGATTCAAAACGAGAACTCTCCCTATCCTGCAAAAGAAAAATCATCGTATACTAAAAGCTCTGCACGTACCGATAATTACACGGCATCAGCTTTTCTCACTTATAAGAAATTATTTGATGAGGCTCACGACATATCGCTTATGGGAGGTGTGCAATATGACTATGCCGCTTACGATTATAGCGGTACCAAAGCAATGGACGTGGAAGCGGCAATCGAATCGCTTAACGGTAAAGGACAAATCTACATAGACAAGGTAGACCGTTGGGAGGAAGCTATTCTCTCTTATTTCGGTCGCTTGAATTACAATTATAAGTCAAGATATATGGTAGAAGTGAATGCTCGCTACGACGGCTCTTCGAAATTCTTGCCCAAGAATCGCTGGAACTTCTTCTGGGGCGCATCAGCCGGATGGCGTATCACTGAAGAGAAATTCATGGAGAACTTGCGTGACTATGTGAATGAACTGAAACTACGTGCCTCATATGGTGAGGTAGGTAACCAAAATGGTATCGGACGCTATGACGGCATCCAACTTTACAACTACAAATCGAACAGCGGTGCTTTGTTGGGCAACTCGAAAGGAACCTATGTGGAATCTGCCGGACTGGTGAGCACTGTGCGTACTTGGGAACGTATTTACAACTATAACTTGGGTATTGACTTCGGATTCTTCAACAATCGCTTTACGGGTACGTTCGAGATCTTTAAAAAGAAAAACGATAATATGTTGGTTTCGCGTCTGCATCCCGGTGTTCTGGGCGGAACTGCTCCCAGTACGAATAGTGGTAAGTTTGAAGCCAATGGTTACGATGTTAGTTTGACTTGGCATGATAAGATAGGCAGTTTCAACTACCATGTTGGCGGTACGTTAACCTATATGACCAATAAACTCGTTGATGGAGGTAACATCGTGGTGAGCGCAGGTTATAACGAAGCTGTGAATGGCTATCCGCTCAATTCGGTATTTGGCTACCGCTATGTGGGCAAGGTACAAAACCAAGACCAACTGGACTATTACGTGGACAAATATGTGGGCAGCAACTCTATCGCCCTGCCTGCCAACTTGCGTTTGGGCGACCACATGTATGAAGATGTGAACAAAGACGGTAAACTGACACAAGATGACCTTGTATTTCTCGGTTCCGACGACCCCAAATATTCGTTCTCGTTTAATTTCGGATGCGAGTGGAAAGGATTCGATTTCAATACCGTATTCCAAGGTGTGGGCAAGCGTACCATCTATCGTGAAATCGACTCTTGGAAAGTGCCTTTCAAGGCTATTTGGCTGAACACTACCAACCAGTCGGTGGGTAATGTATGGAGTCCTGAAACTCCCAATAACCATTTTCCTACTTATTCAAACAGTAATGACATCAATAATTACAACTACATTCCCTCTACCTGGTCGGCCGATAACGGAGCTTACCTGCGTCTCAAAGAGATTGTACTTGGTTACACATTGCCAAAGGCATGGATGAATAAGAGCGGTTTCATCAGCAACTTGCGTATTTATGTATCGGGCGCCGATTTATGGGAAAAATCGTATATCACCGATGGTTGGGATCCCGAAGCCACCCGTAAGGTGGAAAACAAGCAACGCTATCCGTTTAACCGCACCGTGACTTTCGGTGTGAATGCCACATTCTAATTTTTATTCTTAATATTGAAGATAACAATGAAAAAAATAGTATATATTTTAGGAATTATTTGCGCCATGACCATGCAGTCGTGTTTAGACCTTGAGCCCAAGACGCAATTGGCGGATACCAACTATTGGAAGTCGCCCGAACACTTCAAACTTTTTGCCACCCAGTTCTATGGCTGGTCGGCCGACTTTCGATGGCTCGACGACAGTCAGCACGCCGATATTCGCTCGGATTTGTTTGCCGGCAGCACGGTGAACATCTATAGTAACGGAACGAACAGCATTCCGTCATCCGACAAGCATTATGCCGACAATTACAATCGTATTCGCCAAGTCAACACCTTGTTGCAACAGGCTGATGCGTATGAACAACAAGCCGACATTGCCATTTCAGTGGGGGAAGCCCGTTTCTTCCGTGCTTATTGTTACTTCGAGTTATTGCAGGCTTACGGTGACCTTATCATAGCCCGCACGCCGCTCGACATCGACTCGCCTGAGATGCAGAAGGCTCGCAATCCGCGTACCGAGGTGGCTGACTTCATCATTGACGACTTGAAAGAAGCCGCTAAACTATTGCCCGTTGATAAGGCTATCAGCAGCAGCGATGAAGGTCGCCTTTCCAGCGAAGCCGCTTTGGCGTTTCTTTCGCGTGTAGCCCTTTACGAAGGTACATGGGAGAAATTTCATAATGGCGGTCAAAATACCGAACGTACAAAAGATTTGCTCAATACCGCAGCACAGGCGGCTCATGATGTAATGGCGGGCGGAGCATTCGAGCTTTTTGCTCCTCAAGAATTGGGAACGGAAGCCTACAAGTATCTCTTTATCTTGGAGAATGAAAAGTCAAACCCTGCCAATATCAATAAAACAGGTAATAAAGAGTATATCTTTACCCGCCGCCACGACCCTGTTATCAATTCTATTGGTTTCAACATTACACAAGGGCGTTTGGGCAATGCCTTGTACGTTACTCGCAAAATGGCTAATATGTATCTGCAAAGCAATGGGTTACCCATCAATCCCCAAACGTGGAATTACACGAAAGTGGATGATGAATATAAAAATCGCGACAACCGCATGAACAATCAGCTTATGGTGCCCGGACAGACTTATTGGGGTACAAATGGCGGACGCATTGATTGGAGCGGCGATGCTGCCGAAATAGCCAATGCCTCGCATAGGAACTTCATGCCTCAAACCGGTACGGGCTACTTTCCCCACAAGTGGTGCAGCGAACGTGACGGAGTGCCCACCGGTATGGAAGCTTACGACTTCCCCGTCATCCGCTATGCCGAGGTGCTGCTGAACTATGCCGAAGCTGTGTTTGAACGCGATGGACAAATATCAGATGAAGACTTGGCTATCAGCTTGAACTTGACACGTAAACGCATTAACCCCGAAATGCCTGACTTGACTAACGACTTTGTCACGGCAAATAATTTGGATATGCGCACAGAGATTCGTCGTGAGCGTACCATCGAGTTTTTCGATGAGAATTTCCGCATTGATGATCTGAAGCGTTGGAAGACGGCCGAAGACGAAATGCCGATGAATCTCACCGGTGTGAAGTGGAAAGATACTGATTTTGAAAGCAGATGGCCCGATGCTTCTTTTAAAGACAAAGATGGTGAAGGCTGCATTATTCACGAAAAAGGACGCAACTGGCACGAAAAGCATTACTTGTTGCCGCTGCCCACTGACCAACTCAAGCTGAACTCCAACTTGAAACAAAATCCGGGTTGGAACCAATAATCCATTCATTATTCATTTATAAAGTAATCGAATTATGACATACAAAAACATACTTCAAAAGGGTGCATTTGCAACACTGTTGGCGGGTGCCTTGGTGGTGACCGTTTCGTGCAACGATGACGATGTATCCCCCGTTTTAGAAGAGAGAGTGCTCGTTAAGGAAATCAACCTTGAGGTGACTCCCGAACTGCCTCTGCTGATAGGCACTGATACTTTGATAAAATATACCGTAGGCCCGGATGAGGCTTTCAACAAAGAGGTGGTATGGAAATCGACTGTGCCCGATGTGGCTACCGTAGATGCCGAAGGACGCATCACTGCAGTGAAGGCCGGTAATACGGTCATTTCGGCCAAACCGGTTGTAGGCTATTCTGCCACTTCGACCATCAATGTGAAGGTGGTAAACGAAATCATTCACATCACTGATATCAGTCTTACTAATGAAGAGCTTGAAGTGTTTGTTACCTCGACTCTGCCGCTCATTTGGCAGACTACTCCGGTCGATCCCACTTACCCCGGAGTGATTTGGAAAAGCCTTACTCCCGATAAAGCCACCGTCAATGAAAAAGGCGAGGTGAAAGGTGTGGCCGAAGGAACGGCACGCATACAAGTCACCGCTACTGACGACAAACATTTCACAAAAGTGTTTGAGATTAAGGTGAAGCCTATTATTTATATCGAAAGTATGGAATTCGTGAAGGAAACCGATAAGCTGGCTTTAGGCGAAACCTATACTCCGCAGATGAATGTAACGCCGGCAGACGCTACGCTGTCGTACATCGCATGGGAAAGCAGCAAGCCCGATGTTGTAGAGATTGACGAAAAAGGCCGGTTTGTGGCGAAGGCTTACGGCAATGCCGTGATTACTGCTTTGGCAGACTATGGCGACGGTAAACCTATCAAAGCTACGATGAGTATCAATGTGAGTGAGGGATTGATGAACGACCAATTTACCATTGAGAACATCTGGCAACCATTCGGCAATTTCAATCATCGAGAATTTGAATGGATGGAGAACGACGGAGTACTTCGCATATTACCCGGTGACGATAAGGCTTACAAGGCTGTGCGCATTTGTCGTACCGGAGGATTTGGGTTCAACGTAACCAACTATCCCATCTTGGCCTTTAAAGTGAAATTCCCCGAAAATGTGTTCGAAGCATCAACAAGCATAGAGTGGTATCTCGACATTTGGGGTGGAAGCGGCATTACCGTAGCCGGTAAATATGGCGAAGATACCGATAAAGGAAAAAACGCCATGACTGTGGCAGATTGTGGCGAATACAAAGTATTCTACGCCGACTTTACGAAGAAATTTCTCGGCAAGAATCAACAGTATATGCCTACTGCATTGACGAAGTACGACACGGTGGAACTTCAATTTTGGAAAATATGGTATGAAGCCAGCGAAACTGGCAGTATCTATGTGGATTGGGTGAAGACCTTCGAATCGGAACAGGAACTGAAAGATTTGATTAAAGCTGAAAAAGCCGAATAATGGTAGCCGACTTCTCTGAAACTGATTGAATAACAAAATGAATATTGAATATATGAAAAATTTGATTTATACCTTCGTGGGCAGCATGGCACTTGTGTTGCTGACCGGCTGTAGTGCTGAGTTCGAGAACGGAACTCCCGAACCATGGCAACGCGAAATCAACCCCAATGAAAATTATGAGTACACCATCAAGCACCCTTGTCTGGTGAACACCGAAGCCGATTTTGAACGTGCACGCCGTAAAGTGAATGAAGGCGCCGAACCTTGGATTAGTGGTTGGCAAAAATTGTGCGACAGCCGATTTGCCCAACTGAATTATAACTCAAATCCGCAAGAAGAAATTGTGCGCCACTCAAAAGGCGGAAACTTCAATACGGCTGCTTTTGATGCCGGTGCCGCTTATCAGTTGGCTTTACGCTGGAAAATTTCGGGAGATGAAGATTATGCGAAAGCGGCTATTAAAATTCTGAACGGATGGGCTAAAACTTGTAAAGGGGTGAACTATAAAACGTGGCCTGACGACAGCCATCGCCTGCTTGCTGCCGGATTTATCGGTTACCAGTTTGCTGCTCCCGCTGAACTGATGCGCGACTACGAAGGCTGGAAAACCGAGGATTTCGAAATCTTCAAGAAATGGATAGATAAAACTTTCTATCCTATCTGCGACGATTTCTTAGATAACCACTTTAACTCTTCAGCCATTGCAGGTTGGATGAGTTGGGATCTGCCCGCCATGCTCACCATTCTTTCTATCGGCGTGCTGAATGATGACGATGCTAAGATTAAACAAGCCCTGGAGTTTTTCTACCACGGAAAAGGTATGGGCTGTATCGAGTGGTCGGTGAGAGGTATGCACGAAGACCCGGAAGGAAAAGTGAAAGGCAGACATTTGGCACAGAGCCAGGAGATGGGACGCGACCAGGGGCACGCCACTCTCAATGTCGGTTTGCACGCTTACTTCTGCCGTACGGCTTATAACATGGGTATCGACCTTTTTGCCTACAACGACAACATTGTTCTCGACCTCTGCGAATATACGGCTAAGTATAACTTGACTTCGGCTGAAGATGTAGAAATGCCTTTCGAACCTTACTATCACCCCAAATATGGTTGGCACGAGAAGGTGTCGGCCGAGGCTAAGGGGCGTGCCCGTCCGGGATGGGAACTCCTCTACAACCATTATGCCAAGGTGAAAGGTATGAATGCACCCTATTCTCAAGCCTTTGCCGAAAAGGAACGCCCCGAAGGATATGGTGAGCGTGGAACTGCTGAAGCCGGCGATTTGGGATTTGGGACATTATTATATACTGAAGAATAACTTTTGAGTTTTCCGGCTGATTTCAAGGAGTTAAGAGGTTAGACTTCTTAACTCCTTGATACTACTCTGTGAAACCTTCACAACTCTTTCCTTATGATAAATAGATTATTTCCTACCTTATTATTCTTTATCTGCTTCTTTTATAGTTTGCCTCAAACGGCAAAGGCGCAAAACAACGAGTGGGAAAATCCCGCCAAATATGAGTGGAACAAAGAGAGGCCACATGCTGACTTTCGTCTCTACGAACAGTCAGAGGATGCAGTGAACGACAAACCCCGAAAATCGTCTTGGCAACATTCGTTGAATGGTGTGTGGAAGTTTATCTATGCCCCTACTATAGCAGCGAGCATAAAAGATTTTTATCGGATAGATTTACCCGACAGTAATTGGGATACAATAACAGTTCCTTCTAACTGGGAAATCCAAGGATTCGGTGAACCGATAATCCGCAACATTCAGTATGTATTTTCATCCAATCCACCTTATATTGACGTAGACAATCCTGTGGGTACCTATCGGCGCACATTTACGGTTCCTCGAAACTGGCAGGAGCGCGAAGTATTTCTGCACTTCGGCTCCATTAGCGGCTATGCCCGCATTTATGTGAACGGGCAGCAAGTCGGAATGACCAAAGCTTCCAAAACACCGGCTGAATTTAATGTGACGAACTATCTGAAAGAAGGAGAAAATTTACTGGCAGTACAGATTTATCGCTGGCATGATGGCAGCTATATGGAAGACCAGGATTTTTGGCGACTGACCGGGATTGAACGTGATGTATTCTTGCAAGCTTACCCTAAACTGACTATTTGGGATTTTTTCTTAAAATCAAGTTTGGATAGTACATATAAGAATGGTATATTCAATGCTACCGTAGATTTGCGTGAATTTACAGGTAATAATGTAAAAAAAGGAACACTCAAACTGGAATTATTGGATAAAACCGGCAAAATAGTTTTGTCACAACAAAAGAAATTTGACATAGAAGATGAGTTTACCCAATTAGCTTTTTCGGGCGTCATTAAGAATGTATCCAAATGGAATGCTGAAAAGCCATCTCTTTATGATTGTGTCATCACACTTTGGGATGATAAAAACAAGCAGCTTGCAGTTACTGCCTGTAAGACCGGTTTCAGAAAGATAGAAATAAAGAATGCTCGATTATTGGTGAATGGTGTTCCGACTTATATAAAAGGCGTGAACCGTCATGAGCATAATGACAGCTTGGGGCACGTCCAAACTCGCGAAATTATGATGAATGACCTGAAATTGATAAAACAACTGAATATGAATGCTGTTCGTACCAGTCATTATCCCAATCATCCGTTGTTTTATAAATTATGTGACCAATATGGCATTTACATTATAGATGAAGCCAATATTGAAACCCACGGAATGGGCTCAGTTCCTTATTTCAAAGATACCATTCCGCATCCTGCTTATCGTTCCGAATGGTATGCGGCTCATGTAGACCGTATCACCCGTATGGTGGAAAGAGATAAAAATCATCCGTGCGTCATAGGCTGGTCGTTAGGGAATGAATGTGGTAATGGAATCGTATTCCATGATGAATATAAACGTCTGAAAGAATATGACCCAAGTCGTTTTGTGCAATTCGAACAGGCTTGGGAGGACTGGAATACAGATATTGTATGTCCGATGTATCCCAATATGTGGAAAATAACGGAATATGCCAAGTCCGGTAAACAGCGCCCCTTTATCATGTGTGAGTATGCCCATGCCCAGGGGAATAGTAATGGTAACTTCAAAGACCTTTGGGATGTTATTTATGACAGTCCAAATTTGCAAGGTGGTTTTATTTGGGACTTTATGGATCAAGGGTTTAAAATGAAGACAGAACCGGGAGACGGACGCATCTACTGGACGTACAATGGAAAAATGGGAAGTTATAAATGGCTGGAAGATAGGAAAGGGGAATTAAATACAGGAACCGACGGCTTAATTTCTGCTAATGGCATTCCCAAACCACAAGCGTATGAAGTAAAGAAAGTCTATCAGTACATTCAGTTTAACGCGAAAGATTTGAGTAAAGGGATTGTTTCAATCAGGAATCGTTATGATTTTACCAATCTGAATGAATATGCTTTTACTTGGGAAGTATATAAGAACGGAGAGAAATTCTCTACAGGAAATTTCAATGTTGAATTAAAACCTCATGCGGAAAAAGAGGTACGATTGAATCTTCCAGTCATTCCGGAAGATGGAAATGAATATTTTCTCAACCTCTATGCCTATACAAAGGTTGCTACCGATTTAATTCCTGTACATTATGAAGTGGCTAAGGAACAGATAAAGCTAAATAGAGGCAGTTTCTTTGCTTCTCTTTCGGCTTGTTCGGGTAAGTTGTCTTATGAAACGAAAGACAATGTTTTATCTTTTCAGTCGGATGCCGTCTCCGGTAAGATTGATTTGAAAAAAGGAGTGCTGTTTAATTATAGCATAAACGGCAAACAACCCATTAAGCAATATCCGGAACCGGCTTTTTGGCGTGCTCCGGTTGATAATGATTTCGGGAATAAAATGCCCTGGTTGGCAGGTGTCTGGCGGACAGCGCATGTGAACCGTTATGTGAAGAACGTGGTTATAGAGGAAAAGAACGAAAAAGGATTGTCCATAAAAATTGATTGGATATTAAGTGACATTCAAGTTCCTTACACGATAGAATATTTGATACGTAATAATGCATCTATTATTGTGACAGGAAGTATTGACTTGACAGGAACGAGACTTCCTGAACTTCCTCGCTTCGGTATGCGGATGGAATTGCAACAACCCTATGAAAATCTGACTTATTATGGTAGGGGACCTTTTGAAAACTACATCGACCGTTATTCAAGCTCGTTCATCGGGCGATATGAGGATAAAGTCGACAATCAGTTCTATTGGTATATACGTCCACAGGAAACCGGAAATAAAACGGATGTTCGTTGGTTGGCTTTATTGAATAGTGAAGGAGAGGGAGTGAAGATTACAGGTCTGCAACCTATCGCATTTTCCGCTCTGCATTTCTCACCGGAAGACCTTGACCCCGGTTTGACCCGCAAATTGCAGCATACCATTGATATTGTTCCGCAAAAGAATATTTTCCTGCATGTTGATTTGAAGCAACGCGGATTAGGCGGTGATAATAGTTGGGGGATGTATCCACACAATAAATATCGTTTGCTTGATAAAAAATATGTTTATAGCTATATGATTGAATTGATAGACTGATAAATAATTAGAATAGCATAGAGATAATGGAAATGTGATTGATAAGTATTGCGCTATGGGTTCTCCACATTCTCCTAATCGGGAAGAGACAGAACTACTGAAACGGGAAGGATGGAGTACGGCAAAAGAAATGATTATAGTCTTTTTTACTGTTAAAATCTAACGCCAGGTTGCATAATTGTACAACTTGGCGTATATTTGTAATATGAAACGTAAGATTATGTCTTATTCAATGGCTTTCAGAAAAAGAGTCAGAAGACACCATCAGGAGAGATAGAAAAGGCGTTAAAAATAAAGGAGGCTTATTATGGAGACAAACAATCATCAAATCGTTGATTACAGTGCTGTGTTAGAAGCACAGTATGGAGCACTGGGCACTCCTGAACGTGCGAAGTTTGACGAAGAAGCTTATGCTTTTTATACGAGTCAAATACTTTTGGATGCGCGAAAGAATGCCAGATTGACGCAGGAAGAGCTTGCAAAACGTATCGGTGCCAACAAATCATACATCTCACGCATTGAGAAAGGCATTACAGTTCCGAGTGTTGCTACTTTCTATCGTATCATAAATGCTTTAGGATTAACGATTGAGCTTAAACCTGCTTTATGATTTAGGTTATTTTGCAATAATAAAAAGTCCCATTCCATTTATTTGGTTCGGGACTTTTGTTTTTATTTGGATTGTATTGAGTAAATTATTTACCCCCTTCGTATTTAGTTATGTACATATAGAGAATACGAAGGGGCTACTTTTTTAAAAAAGGAATGTGCTCTTTTGGAGATTTTTATGTATGTTTGTCACATGTTTAATATGAAAGGAAGCAGTTGTAAGTGAAGAACACGATTAAATATCTGATTCTTATATTAATATATTTGGCTTGTGGGGGTAATCTACAAGCCCAAAACTATACATTCCGTAATGTCGTCATGTCCGACGGGCTATCCGGACTGTTGGTGAATGCCATTTATAAAGATTCCGAAGGTTTTGTATGGTTGGGGACGGATAATTGCCTCGACCGTTTTGATGGTGTGAAAGTGCGCCATTTTGAATTCCGTGGCATTGAGTCGGGAAGAAAGAAACGGGTAAACAGTGTTACGGAAACATCCAATAAACAACTTTGGGTGGGAAACGGAATCGGGCTTTGGCGGTTGAATCGCCCAAACAGCCAATTGGAAAGGATTGTCCCCGAAAAGATAGACTTTGCCGTCAATACGTTACTGGCCGATGGAGATATTCTTTATATCGGCACAGAGAAAGGCTTATTCATTCATAAAGACGGTCAGTTGCTTCAAGTCTTGACAGACCGGAATATGCTTGCCGCCTGTAACAGAATCATGGATATTTGTCTGAATGAAGATAAAACGGTATTATGGTTGGCCACGGTACAGGGATTGTTCTCTTATTCACTGAAAGACGGCAAGATTGATTCCTGGCATTTTCAGGAGAATGTGCCCGAAGCCGATTATTTCCGTTGCCTTACTCGTATCGGCGAAACGCTCTATCTCGGTACAATGAGCCAAGGTGTAGTACGTTTCGATATAAAGAAGGAATCATTCTCTCATGCGGTATCTTTGGGGTGCGATGTCATTTCCGATATTTCCAGCGATGGTAAAGGGACTGTGTATATAGCTACTGACGGCAATGGCGTACACTTCCTTTCACACAAAGACCAACAAGTGACACGTCGTTTTTACCATGATGTCAATGATAAGGAAGGAATTCGCAGTAATTCTATTTATTCCTTACTTATAGATGATAGAGGTGCCGTCTGGGTGGGGCATTTTCAGGCAGGACTGGATTATTCACTCTATCAGAACGGCCTTTTCCGTACGTATGATTATCCACCTTTGTTTAATTCGGCCAATCTTTCCATCCGTTCTTTTGTAAACAAAGGGCAAGAGAAGGTCATCGGTTCGCGTGACGGCTTGTTTTATATAAACGAAGCTACCGGAGTAGTGAAGAGTTTTGTAAAACCCGTCTTGACCTCGGATTTGATACTGACAATCTGCTTCTATCAAGGAGAATATTACATCGGTACGTATGGTGGCGGTATGATGGTATTGAATCCGGAAACGCTGTCTCTGAAATATTTTGCCCAAGGTGATACGGAGCTTTTCCAGAAAGGACATATCTTCTGTGTGAAACCGGATGCCAAAGGAAATCTTTGGATAGGTACTTCGCAAGGGCTGTTCAGCTATAACGGACAGACAAAGCAGATAAAGAGCTTCACCAGTGCCAACTCCCAACTGCCGGAAGGCAATGTGTATGAAGTCAGTTTTGACTCTACCGGCAAAGGATGGATTGCTACCGAAACCGGTATGTGTATTTACGACCCGGCTTCCCAAAGTTTGCGTTCCAATGTCTTTCCCGAAGGATTCGTGAATAAAGATAAGGTTCGTACTATCTACGAAGATGCTGAACACAACCTCTATTTTATCCGTGAGAAAGGAAGCCTGTTTACATCCACTTTAACGATGGACCGTTTCCAGAACCGCTCTATCTTTTCTACTCTTCCGGACAACTCGCTAATGTCTGTTATAGAAGATAACCAAGGCTGGTTGTGGGTGGCTTGCAATGACGGGTTATTGCGTATCAAAGAAGAGGGAGAGGAATATGATGCTTTCACTTTCAATGATGGAGTGCCGGGACCAACTTTTACGAATGGAGCTGCTTATAAAGATGAAAAAGGACTATTGTGGTTTGGTAACACTAAAGGACTGATTTATGTCGATCCGAAACGTGTGGACGAGGTGCGTGGCAAGGTCCGTTCGATCGTATTTACTGACATATTAGCTAATGGTGTCCCTTTTACCAGCTCCTCTTTGAAATACAATCAGAATAATTTGACTTTCTGTTTCACAGACTTTGCTTATGGTCTCCCATCTGCCTTACTATATGAATATCGACTGGAAGGAGTGGACAAGGACTGGAAATTATTGGCTGCACAGAACGAAGTTTCTTATTACGGACTTTCTTCTGGGACTTATACTTTTCGTGTACGTCTTCCGGGAAATGAGCAATCCGAAGCTAGCTGTCAAGTGACGGTATGCCCTATGATACCTTGGTGGGGATGGGGACTTTCCGTTTTATTAATCGTAGGAATTATAGCCTTTATACGGTATTATGTCTGGAAACGTATGCGTCGTTTGCTTGTTTCTTCTGCTTCGCCGGTTGTGGTATCATCAGCAGAGGAGGAGATACAACAAAGAGAACAGTCTGTAGAACAACATCCGGAAGTAAATTCAGAACAACAACCTTCCGTTGTTGAAGAGAAATATAAGACCAATAGACTGACCGAAGAGGAATGTAAAGAACTTCATAAAAAACTGGTGGCTTATGTGGAGAAAGAAAGGCCATATATCAATCCCGATTTGAAGATGGGTGACCTGGCTTCTGCATTGGATACTTCTTCACATTCATTATCGTATCTTTTGAACCAGTATCTTAATCAGTCCTACTATGATTTTATCAACGAATATCGCGTTACCCAATTCAAAAAGATGGTAGCGGATAGCCAATATTCCCGCTATACTTTGACTGCACTGGCAGAACTTTGTGGATTCAGTTCGCGTGCCTCCTTCTTCCGCTCATTCAAAAAGAGTACGGGAGTTACTCCGAATGAATACATCCGTAGTATCGGCGGAACAGCCAAAGAAGAGTAACTTTCCGACTTATTATCCCTGAAATCTATTTTGCATCCATATTACCTTCACCCTTCACTTCTCCCTGTTCATCGGGGTTAGAGGGTGAACCCTGCCCTTTCACTTGGTGAACCCCTTCTCTTTTATTCTTTTCCTATTTCCAATCTGTTATTAGATAAGTTCTTCTTCTCCCTATCTAAACTTCCTTTTCCTTAATTGCAAAGTTGTTTTTTATAGGAAGCAAACTTTAAATGCAAGTTTTGTTTTTATAATCAAAGCTTGCATTTATAAAAACAAAACTTGCATTTATATAATCAGAACTTTCATTTATAGTTTATCATTAACCAAAAGCAACTTTGCAACAAGGGCAAAACAAGTTTATCATTAATGAAAAGGAACTTATCTCTTAATGTCCTGCATCATCATTAGCCTGAATGTAAGATGAAGGAAAGGCCAAAATGGTGAAGAAAGGGAGTAAAGAGGTGAAGGGGGTGAAAGCAAATGGGTATAAGGAGAGCGAAAATACATTGTTTTTTAGTAAATAGAGTATCAAATTATAAAATGAGACTCTGTTTGTTGTGAATGTAACTTCTTGATATATAATGATATATATGCAAATAAGTCTATCTGGATTCTTGGAGATTACTCTGTCCTGTTTTCGAGCTGTTATATCCAAAATCACCTCTATATTTGCATCGTGATCAAAACCGAAAAAGATAGTATTATGGAGACAACAGCTAACACTTACGACGACATTATCACCCGTTCTTATGAAGAATATTATCAGGTGATTCTTACCTATATTACTTATCGTATCACTCATCGCTACGAAGCGGAGGATCTAACCCAGGATGTATTTGTACGTCTGCTGGACTACAAGCAAATGCTCCGTCCGGACACAGTGAAATATTTCTTGTTCACCATTGCCCGCAATATCGTGATCGACTATATCCGTCGTTATTATAAGAAGCAGGAGATAGACAGCTATATCTATGACACTATGTCCACTTCTACCAATGAAACCGAAGAAAAAATTATCGGTGATGATTTAATGACAATGGAACGGACCCGCTTGGCTGCTATGCCCGAACAACGTCGGTTAATTTATACATTGAACCGCTTCGAAAATAAAACGTCTCCGGAAATCGCAAATGAACTGAATCTAAGCTGCAGGACGGTGGAAAACCATCTGTTTCTGGGACGTCGTGAAATGCGCGAGTTTTTCCGGAATTGTATATAATCTTATTCATTAATAAATAACCCTTTGTGCTTATGGAAAAGGAGTCAGAATTTACAAAGAGGTACTTGTATGCCTCACCTTATTTTAGAGAACAAAAATTTAATACTATTTTTAAACCTCAAATTTAATTTTATGAAACGAAGAGGATTAATATTTAATTCGCGACCTAACAAAACAGCGGTGTTTGCGTTAGGATTAATGCTGGGACTTTGTCCTGTTTCAAAGGCGTGGGCCGATACAAACATGAAAGATAGTCAAGTAGTGGCACAGGCTCAAAAGAAAGTGAAAGGTCAAGTCGTTGATGCAACAGGCGAACCATTGATTGGTGTGAATATTACTGTAATAGGAGGAACAGAAGGAACTATTACGGATATTGACGGAAATTATACGATTGGTGTACCTGCTGGAGCTAAGTTGAAATTCAGCTATATTGGTTATAAGGATCAAATTATAGATGTGGCTGCGCAAACTGTGATAAATGTAAAATTGCAGGAAGATAGCGAAGTGTTGGACGAAGTTGTGGTAGTGGGATACGGTTCACAAAAAAAGGAGACATTGACTGGTGCTGTAACAGTGGTATCTGATAAAATGTTGAAGAATAAAGGAACGATGTCAAGTCCGTTACAGGCAATGCAAGGTCAGGTTCCGGGTGTTACGATCACTCGCAATTCGGCAGCTCCGGGAGATGAGAGCTGGGGCTTGAAATTGCGTGGTTCTGTTTCTGCAAATAATGCGGAGCCATTGATCGTTATTGACGGAGTTGCTTATGATGGTGTAAATGCACTGCGTAATATCAACCCTTCTGATATTCAGTCTATCAATTTTCTGAAAGATGCATCGGCTGCTATTTATGGTTCCCGGGCTGCAGGTGGTGTGGTATTGGTAACCACTAAGCAGGCAAAGGAAGGAAAAGCGAGAATAGAATATAGCGGTTCATACACTTACAAGATGGTGGGATTGCAGCCGGAGTTGATGACTATGAACGAGTGGGCAAATGCAGTGTTACAGACTTGTCAGAACGATGGTCAGCCGGATTCTTACTCATGGGTGAAATATGCGAAAATGGCATTGGCTAATGAAGGTAAATACATTGATTTGGATCACAGTGCAAATCCTTTCGCTCCCAGCTATTCAGATGTAATGGATTTCGTGTTCATGGATACCAACTGGCAAGACGTGTTGTTCGGCAATTCTTATTCTACGCAACATGACTTAGCTGTTTCCGGAGGTACAGAAAAGAATTTATATCGCTTGTCCGTAGGGTATATGTATGATGACAGTAACTTGAAGTGGGGAAATAATAACAATCAGCGTTTCAATCTTCGTTTGACTAATAAACTGAAAGTCTTTGATAACTTTTCTATTGAATCTGTGATAGCCTATAACCGCCAGGATCAGGTGGCTCCTTCACAACTGAATAGAACATTGACTTCCAGTTATCCGCAACCGGGACTTCCGGCTTCTACGATTGATGGAAAACCTTATTCGTGGGGAACTTGGTTGTCACCGATTTGGTTTGCCGAACTGGGTGGAGATAATAAACTGAAAGTATCTGAAATTAATATCAGTGAGAAATTCACTTACAATATTAATAAACATCTGGATGTAGTAGCAAATCTCGGTTATAACTCCGGAGTAGCTTCACGTGATATAAAGAAGATGGCTATTACTTCTTATAATTATGCGGGAACCAAGATAAACACCAAGGCCGACGGTTACAAACAGGAAGAGTCGTCTTACGAGAAAACAAGTTCACGTACAGACTTCTATTCTATGGCAGGTTATGTTGATTATCACAATACATTTGCGCAGCATCATAATGTAAGTGCAATGGTTGGTACTCAATATGAATTGAAAGAATATGATTATTTTGGTGTATCGGTGAAAGATATACAGAACTCGTTGGAAACTGTAAATGGGGCAGGTCTGGTAAATCTGACAGATAAACATGGTACGAAGTGGCATGAGGCTGTGATGTCCTACTATTCTCGTTTAAATTATAACTATAAGTCAAAATACTTATTGGAAGTAAATATGCGTTATGATGGTTCTTCCAAGTTTAAACCGGAAAATCGCTGGGACTTCTTTTATGGAATATCCGGTGGATGGCGTATTACGGAAGAGGCGTTTATGAAGAACATCAAATGGTTGAATGATTTGAAAATCCGTCTTTCTTATGGTGAAGTTGGTAACCAGAGTGGTATTGATCGATATGATGGTACACAATTCTATAAATTTGAATCTCAAAGCGGAGCCTATATCGGTCCTAACAAAGGCACTATCATAGATACGAATGGTAAAATCGCTTCTCTGGGACGTGAATGGGAACGCATTAAGAATTATAACTTAGGATTGGATTTTTCCTTGTTCAATTCCCGTCTGACAGGTACTGCCGAAGTATACATGAAATGTAATGATAATATGTTGATTAATGTTTCTTATCCGGGAGTTCTGGGTGATAACGCAGGTATGTCAAACAATGGAAAATTCAGATCACATGGATGGGAAGTCATGGTAAACTGGTCTGATAAGATTGGAAAAGACTTCACTTATCATGTAGGAGGTACTTATTCTTTTAATACGAATAAACTGACGGATATTGGTGCAGTTTCAGTTCTGAAATCCGGTTTTGTTGATAAACAGCAAGGTTATCCGTTGAATAGTATTTTTGGTTTGCGTTATGCCGGCAAAGCACAGACAGAAGAAGAACGTCAAAAATATCTATATCGCTTCCTGACTGGTAATACTATCGGACTGACAGAACAAAACTTCCGTTTGGGAGATAATATGTACGCTGACGTAAATAATGACGGCAAACTGGATCAGAATGATATTGTTTATTTAGGTACAGATGATCCGAAAATCTCTTTCTCTTTTAATGTAGGAGCAGAATGGAAGGGATTTGATTTATCATTGGTTTTCCAGGGTGCTGCTCAACGTACAATCTTCCGTACGGGAGATAATAATGGTAATGAGATTTGGCGTATACCGATGAAAGCATTATATCTGAACACTTCGAATCAATCGGTAGGTAACACGTGGAGTCCCGAAAACCGAGGTGCTTATTATCCGACATATAGTAATAAGAATGAAATCAATGACTACAACTATCAGGCTTCTTCCTGGTCAGTGGAAGATGGTTCTTACATTCGTCTGAAAAATGTGACATTGGGATATAATGTACCTTCTGCCTTTTTAGCTAAAACGAAAGCAATTAGTTCTTGTCGTGTATATGTAGCAGGTGCTGATCTTTGGGAATATTCTAAAATTAACGACGGATGGGATCCGGAGGCTAGCCGTAAGGTATCAGCAGCAGGACGTTTCCCCTTTGTCCGTACAGTGACTTTCGGATTAAATCTAACTTTTTAATGTATGAAGAATATGAAACTATATAAGAAAGCTCTTTTAATTTTATCGCTTGGTCTGACACTGAATTCGTGTCTGGATCTTGATCCGCAGGACCAACTGGCAGATGGCAACTTATGGGGGGCAGCAGATGATTTTAAATATTTTGCAACTAATTTCTATGGTTGGACTCGTGATTTTACATCGGTAATTTCTGATGGTGCACATTCTGACTGGCGTTCGGACTTGATGACTTCCAGTTCTGTAAATATGTACAGCAATGGTAGTAATCCGATTCCTACTTCAGACGGTAACTATACCAGCAATTATGCCCATATCCGCCGTTGCAATTTGTTGCTGCAAAAAGCGGCGTCTTTTTCCGGTAACGGTGATATTAGTCGCTATGTAGCAGAAGCGAAGTTCTTCCGTGCTTATTCTTATTTTGATTTGGTGCAATTGTTTGGCAATGTGATTATCACTAAAGAACCGTTGGATATTACTTCACCCGAGTTACGCATGAGCCGCAATGACCGTAGCGAAGTGATTGACTTCGTGATTCAGGATTTGAAGGATGCGGCTGAAGTATTACCGGAAACAATTACGACAGACGATGAAGGGCGTATTTCAAAATGGGGAGCTTATGCATTCCTTTCACGTGTTGCTTTATATGAAGGCACATGGCAACAAAACCGCAATAATGAAGAACGTGGCAAAGCATTGTTGAGTATTGCAGCGGATGCGGCGAAAAAAGTTATCGACAGTAAGCAATTCGAGCTATTCAAACCAGCAGCATTGGGAGAGATGGCTTATAAATACCTGTTCATTTTAGAGAATGTACAGTCTAATCCTGCGAATCTGACTAAGAGTGCCAATAAAGAATATATATTCTATCGTCGTCATGATGAAACGATTGCTCCGATCGGGACTAATATCACACATGGTTGTGTAGCGAACGTGCAATATATTAATCGTAAATTTGTGAATATGTATCTTTGTAGCAATGGGCTACCTATTGACCATGCCAAGAGTGCTGACGTCTTTAAAGGTTATGGAGGTCTGACTACGGAATTTGAAAATCGTGATAATCGCATGAAGAACTGTCTTCTGGCTCATGGCACTAAATATTGGGATAACGACAAACCGCGTATTGACTGGAAAGGTATGGATGGGGAAGATGCGACCAATGCCATTACATGTAATGTATTCCAAGGTTCCGGTTATCAAAACCAAAAATGGGGTACGGAACGTAAGGTGGCTGATACATTTGAAGGTTACGACTTTCCGATTATTCGTTATGCAGAAGTTTTATTGAATTATGCAGAAGCTATGTATGAGTTGGGAACCACTGGCAAAGCTTTGGATGATGCTTTGAATATCTCGTTGAATTTGGTTCGTCTCCGTGTAAACCCGGATATGCCTAAACTGACTACGTCTTTTGCTTCAGAAAACAGTTTGAATATGCGAGAGGAAATCCGTCGTGAACGTACCATCGAATTGTACAATGAAGGTTTCCGAATTGATGATTTAAAGCGTTGGAATACTGCTATTGTAGAGATGCCTAAACCTATTCTAGGAGTGAAATGGACAGGAACTGATTTTGCGACTTCATGGGCTGGCGCTTCTAATATGGCAAAAGACTCCGATGGCTGTTTGATCTTGGAAAATAGTCGGCGCTGGGGTGGTAAAAATGACCTGTATCCGCTTCCGGTAGATCAGTGTCAGTTGAATCCGAACTTGGGACAGAATCCGGGATGGCAATAATCAAGTCTGAATAACTTAAAGAATAAGAATCATGAAAAGAGATTATATAAAATATTTTGTTGGACTGGCGGCTTGTTCGTTTTTAGGTCTGACTTCATGTGATGATGATAAGGATTTAGGAGAAAAGATGGACGAAATGATTACAGTGTCCACCATTACTCTTAACGAAACTCAATATGATGCAGGGAATAAAACAATTTGTCTGCTGAAGAACAAAGAACTGCAACTCTCTTGGAGTATTGCACCTGAAAATGCAACCGATGCTAATGTGCAATGGACTTCGTCGGATGAATCTATTGTTGCTGTTACACGGGAAGGTAAGGTCGTGACTAAGGATAAAGCAGGAAAAGCTATTATTACATTAACGCCGGAAATCGGTTTCGGTCCGGAAGCTACGATCGTAACCAGAACTGTTGAGGTCTTGGAGGAATATACCTACATGTCATCTATTAATATAAAGAACGAACCAGTGGAAGAGATTGCAGCTGGGGATGAATATCAGTTGGAAGTTGTGTCAGAACCGTCAAATGTTACATTTAAACGATATAAGTGGGCAAGCAGTAATCCGGAGGTAGCTATCGTAGATGAAAAGACGGGATTGGTAACTGGAATCAGTAAAGGTAATGCAACTATTACGGTGACTGCTGATGATTTTAGTTCGACTCCTGTATTTGCAAGTTGCAACATAGGAGTTAAAATAGTGACTCCAATTACTGGAATGACATTTACTGAAGATAAAGAACTCAATCAATTAGGATACGGACAGGAATACCAGATCAAATATACATTAGATCCTGTAGATGCTACTGCATCTTTACTGACTTGGACAAGTGATAACCCTGATATGATTAGTGTAGATAAAACAGGAAAATTGAAAGTACATACTACTAAGGCCGCTTCTGCTGTGATAACAGCTTCTTATGGCCCTGTTGTACAAAATGTAACTGTCACAGTTGCCGATGGACGTTTCTGGTATTCATTAGGTAATGGTTTGGGTAATGGACTGGATAATAATTGGTATTTGGATGGCAACAATGCGTCTGTTGTTTCATCTGATGGAAATAAGACCACTGTTCAGATGGGCTCCGGATACCGTGGTGACTTATGGCTTGCAAGAAGTGGTAAAGGAAAAATTGTAAATGTAACTCCTGCTGATTATAGATATTTTGCCATTAAGGTAGGATTTAAATCTCAATTGGTTCCAGGAAAGAACAAACCCAATGGTTGTATTAAATTAGAGATCTTTGATGATGGTATTAAGAAAATCGGTCCTGAATATTTTGGAACAGGCGGAGATGCTAATAATAGATACGAGATTCTGGGTGCAAGTGAGATTTCGACTACGGAGCCAAATGTCTTGTATTACGACTTACAGTCAAAATATAAAACTGTGACTCCTACAGATTGGAATCAGGTCTTTGATTTGTCGCAATGTAAGTTTGTAATTGCTGATTTCCCGGAAACAGCTCAGACTTATGATCTTTACTGGATTCGTTCTTTCAAATCCATAGAGGAACTTCAAGCTTTTGTAGATAGTGAAAACAATACTAACGAATAACTACCATGAATAAGATGAAATTATATACAATAATAGGAGCAGGGCTTTTTGCCCTGACTTCTACCACGCTTTTAGCATGTAGCGAAATAGAAGACGGCTCTAATGATATGAGTAGTTGGCCGGAAGTGAAGGATTATGTTACGACTTTGGAGCATCCTTGTATGCTTCATACAGAAACGGATTTTGAGTTTGTAAAAGGAAAAGTGCAAGCCGGTGCGCAACCTTGGAAAAATGCGTTCGATCATTTAAGTCGTGGTGGGAATAGCTTGTCACAATCAAATTATAAGGCTTCTCCGGTGAAATTATTGGCGCGTCTCGATCAAAATAATTGGGCAGGCAAATATCCCAATGACTGGAATAACTACACGAAGTTGATGAAGGACGCTGCCGCAGCCTATCAATTGGCCCTTCGATGGAAATTGTCGGAGACTGACGGTGCACAGTATGCAGATGCTGCTGTAGCTATTTTGAATGACTGGGCTAAAACATGTACAGGATTTATCGTGAATGATAAAGGTGAATTTATAGATCCGAACGAGTTCTTGATTTTTATTCAGGTACATCAAATAGCAAATGCAGCGGAGATTATGCGTTCTTATCCAGGATGGCAGGAAGCTGATTTCATTAAGTTTAAAGCATGGATTGCAGATGTCTTTTATCCTCATATCACAAAATTCCTGTCTACGCACAATGGAAATGAATGTGCACTTCATTATTGGCTCAACTGGGATTTATCTGCGATGACAGCTTTACTTTCTATCGGTATTTTGGCGGATGATAACTTTAAAATCAATGAAGCTATTCAATATTTCAAATTCGGTATTGGTTCGGGAAATATAGGAAATGGCGTTCCTTTCATACATTTAGATCCGGATAGTAATGAAATGCTGGGACAATGTCAGGAATCAGGTCGTGACCAGGGACATGCTACCTTGTGTGTCAGTCTGTTGGGTGCTTTCTGTCAGATGGCAAAGAATGTAGGTGAAGACCTTTTCATCTTTGATGACGGACGGGCATTGGCTATGTGTGAGTATGTGGCTAAATACAATATCGGTGGTGCTGAAACGGGTAGTTCAAGTGCCAGTTGGAAGATGACCGGTTTCAGATATACAGATAATGATCTGCCTTATACTACTTATACAAATTGTAGTGGAAGCTGGGATACCATTTCTGCACAGGAAAGAAGAGAGGGAAAGGATTCACGTGGTGAAGTGCGTCCTGCGTGGGAGCTGGTGAATCGTTTGGCGCAGGATTATGGTAAATCAAGCATCTATGCTAAGATGTGGGTTGATAAAATGCGTGAAAATGCATCACGCGGAAATTCCGATGGTGGGGCAGGTGATTATGGACCTAATAGCGGCGGTTATGACCAATTAGGTTTCGGAACCCTGATGTTTGCAAAAGAGTAAAGAAAAAGCTGTTGGTAATATAACATGATTGTTTTACAATAATCTTGGATAAATAGAAAAAAGTTGGAAAGGGATTAGGTATTTACCTAATCCCTTTCGTATATATAAGTAAATAGGTCAGTAAATAGATTGTTTTGAAATCAGAGATAGGATTCAGTTTTAAAAGTGCTTGGTTTTTATATAAGGTAGAAAGAACCTGTTTTTAGGAGTAACGAATCTAGTTTTGAATGAAATTGATTAGTAAGGTATATGCGTAAAAAGATTCTGTTTTTAGCAGGAATGATGGCTTGCTGTTCATTGGCAGGTGCACAAGAAATTTCTAAGACCTGGGTGGCTGATAAGGGGAATGGAACTTATCAGAACCCGGTTCTTCATGCAGACTATTCGGATCCGGATGTATGTGCAGCCGGAGATGATTTCTATATGACAGCGTCCAGTTTTAATTGTATTCCCGGAATTCCTATTCTTCATTCTAATGATTTGGTGAATTGGTCGTTAGTAAACTGTGCTTTACCGGTTCAGGAGTCGGAAGAATTCTTCGATAAGGCACAGCATGGTAAAGGCGTATGGGCACCGGCTATTCGTTTTCATAACGGAGAGTTCTACATTTACTGGGGTGATCCGGATTATGGAATCTATATGATTAAAGCCAAAGACCCGAAAGGAAGATGGAGCAAGCCTGTATTGGTGAAAGCCGGGAAAGGAATGATTGACCCGACACCACTTTGGGATGAAGATGGAAAAGTTTATCTTGTACATGCATACGCTGGTAGTCGTAGCGGAGTGAATAGCATCGTAGTTATTTGCGAACTGAATGCTGAGGGAACAGAAGTTATTTCCGATCCGGTGATGGTGTTCGACGGAAATGATGGAAAGAATCATACCGTAGAAGGACCGAAGCTCTATAAACGCAACGGATACTATTATATTTTTGCTCCGGCAGGAGGGGTAGCAACCGGTTGGCAATTGGTACTTCGCTCAAAGAACATCTATGGCCCTTACGAATCGAAAATCGTGATGGCACAAGGAAAGACAACGATAAACGGACCTCATCAGGGTGGTTGGGTAGATACCAACACAGGAGAATCCTGGTTCGTCCATTTTCAAGATAAAGGCGCTTACGGACGTGTGATTCATCTGAATCCGATGATGTGGGTAAATGACTGGCCTGTAATCGGAGTGGACAAGGATAAAGACGGTTGCGGTGAACCTGTAACGACTTATAAGAAACCGAATGTGGGAAAGACCTATCCGATCGTTACTCCGCCGGAGAGTGACGAATTCAATACCCGGCATTTGGGATTACAATGGCAATGGCATGCCAATAAAAAAGACACTTACGGGTTTACTACCGATTTGGGATTTATCCGTCTTTATGCAGGCAGCCTTTCGAAAGAGTTTGTGAACTTCTGGGAAGTTCCTAATCTGTTGATGCAAAAGTTCCCGGCTGAAGAGTTTACAGCTACGACCAAGCTGACATTTACTGCCAAGCAGGATGGAGAACAAACCGGAATTATTGTGATGGGATGGGATTATAGTTATCTTTCTATTCGCAAGGCGGGGGATCAGTTTATTCTGCAACAGGCAGTTTGTAAGGATGCGGAACAGCAAAATCCCGAACAGATAAAAGAATTGGCAAACATTCCGGTAAAATATCTAAAGATGCCGGGAGTAGCAGATAATGAATGGCAAACAGTTTATTTACAGGTAAAGGTTCGGAAAGGAGCCATTTGTACATTTGCTTATAGTCTGGACGGGAAGAAATATACGACAGTGGGAGAGTCTTTCACAGCCCGTCAAGGCAAATGGATTGGAGCCAAAGTCGGACTATTCTGTGTGACTCCGAATGAAGGCAATCGGGGATGGGCAGATGTCGATTGGTTTCGGATGGATAAGTAATTGACCAATCAATAATTGACAAAGAGAAATAAAGATTAAGAATTAACTCGAAGATATCAGATTAAGATGAAAAAGATTGTAGTAGGTTTGGCTGTAATGTTAGGTTTCTGTACGTGTGCTCATCAGCCGTCCGGTACATTGGATGTGAATAAGGCATTGGACTATTGTGTAGAGCAGACACAACGTACGCTTGCGGAACTGAAAACAGACTCCGGCATCGACTATACAATGATGCCACGTAATATCATGACTGACGAACATCATTGGAATTGTCGGAAAGCGACGAAGGAAGAATGGTGTGCCGGTTTCTGGCCCGGAGTATTGTGGTATGATTACGAATATACGAAAGATAAACAGATTCAGGAAGAAGCGGAGAAGTTCACGAACTCTCTGGAGTTCCTTTCCAAGACTCCGGCTTTCGACCATGATTTGGGCTTCCTCGTGTTCTGTAGCTACGGAAATGGTTACCGCCTGACCAAGAATCCGGCTTACAAACAAGTGATTCTTGATACAGCCGATACGTTGGCTACTCTGTTCAATCCCATCGTAGGAACCATCCTTTCATGGCCTCGTGAAGTGGAACCTCGCAACTGGCCGCACAACACCATCATGGATAACATGATTAACCTCGAAATGCTTTTCTGGGCAGCGAAGAATGGTGGAAATCCTTATTTATATGATATTGCCGTTTCTCATGCCGATAAAACGATGAAATGCCAGTTCCGTCCCGACTATACATCTTACCATGTAGCGGTATACGACACCATTACAGGTAATCTGATAAAAGGAGTAACCCACCAAGGTTATGCTGACAGCACCATGTGGGCGCGTGGTCAGGCATGGGCAATCTATGGATACACGGTAGTTTATCGTGAAACGAAAGATCCTAAGTATCTTGATTTCGCGCAGAAAGTGACAGATGTCTATCTCGAACGTCTGCCGGAAGACAAGGTTCCTTATTGGGACTTCAGTGCCCCGGGAATACCGGATGCTCCGCGTGACGCTTCTGCTGCGGCAGTGGTGGCCTCTGCTTTGCTTGAATTATCCACTTACCTCCCGAATGGAACAGGAAAACGTTATAAAGATGCAGCTATTGAAATGCTGGCAAGCCTGAACTCTGACAGTTATCAGAGTGGCAAAAGCAAACCGTCATTCCTGTTGCATAGTGTAGGACATTGGCCGGCTCATTCCGAGATAGATGCTTCTATTATTTATGCAGATTATTACTACATTGAAGCATTGCTTCGGTTGAAACGTCTGCAAGAAGGAAAGAATGTAATTAAATAAAGAAGATTTATATCGAATAAAACACTATCTTTATCACAGTTATTTAACAATAAATCTATGTTGTATGAAACAGTGCATTAAAACAAATGGGGTTTTATTCTTTTTTTGTTTGATATCATTAATCATTACTGCACAGGAGCAATCAGTGCAGTCTAATATCAAATGCTTGAATTATCCTAGTTCGTTTGAGTTATTGCTTCGGCATTTTAAAGGAAAAATTGTATATATTGATGTAATGGCATCTTGGTGTAAACCCTGTCTGGCAGAACTCAAAGAATATGAAAAAACAGATGATTTTTTCAAAAAGAATGATATTGTAAGACTTTTTATTTCAATAGATGAACCCAAGGATTGGAATGCCTGTTTGAAAAGATTGGATGAAAGATTATTAAATGGGTATTTTGTCACCTATCATCGACCAGAGAATAGTGTTGAGAATAATAAATTTTCTGTTGAAGTGGAGAAGTTGTTTGTCACTTATGATGAGAAAGGTAATTTCGCCGGGCTTTCAGTTCCTCAGTTTATTATTGTTAATAGGGAGGGAACTATTGTAGAATATAAGGCACAAAGACCAAGCAATCCGGAGGAATTGAAGAATCAGTTGAAACAATACTTGGAATAATATGAGGAAAGACTCCCAAAAACGAAAAGCTCTGCAAGAACGGACCGTTCCGTGCAGAGCTTTTTTTACTGGTTAGGGTTAGGTTTATTTTATTGTTTTACCTTGATGATGTCATAATTCAGATCGCTGACAGCTTCTTGCAAGCTATCGTTCACCAGACGAAGAGTGGTGTCATTTACAATCACGAAATACATCGGAGCTTCACCATCCTTCGGAGTTAACTTAACAGCAGTCACAGGTTTTTTGTTCACTACCTTGTGTACAGTCTGCTGTTTTCCTTTTGAAGTGAAAGTCTTGTTTTGTCCTTGACCTTCAGCATCGAGGTAAGTCATATCCAGTGTATACGCAGTATCTACACCGTCAGTTGCAGCGTTCAAGGTTAGTACATAGTCAATACCCGGACCGTCGGCAGCAGGAAGAGTACCTTCATAAACTTCAGTCAATTCGGTAATCGGAGTCATAGCAAGAGCTAGACTGTCTGCTTGAGCCTCTGCGGCTTTGTTTGCTTTTGATTGGCATGATGCCAAAGCAGCTACGACTGCTGCTAACATAATTACTTTTTTCATCGTTAAGTGCTTTAAGTTAATATAAATATAGTGAGCTATTGCTCGTTTTTTGCTATCCTATTCCTGCTCTTCGTCCCGTTTGATGACAAGCAGTTTGTCTACTCGTCCGCGGTCCATGTCCACCACTTCGAATTGCAGATTCTTGTAGGTGAAGATGTCTCCCGCTTTCGGGATACGGCCAATCAGGAACATGGCTAATCCCCCCAGAGTGGTGAAGTCTTCCGATTCCAGATCTTCATAGGATAAAATACCCATTTCCTCCATGAAGTCGTCGATGTTCATTGAAGCTTCCACCAGCATCGAACCATCCTGCCTTGTGACGATTTCTTCTTCTTCCGTTTCATCCTCTTCAAGGATGTCTCCGAAGATACTTTCGGTCAGGTCGTGCAGTGTGATAATGCCTTCTGTGCTGCCATACTCGTTAACAACAACTCCGAACTTGTTTTTGTTCTTCTTAAATAGCTCTAAAACTTTATTTGCATATAAACTTTCCGGAATAAAGAGGGGAGGACGGGCTATTTCGCGTAAGTTAAACAGCTTTTTACTGCCTATCATCAGGATAATATCCTTTACGGAAACCACACCGATAATCTCATCTTTCCGTTCGTCCACCAACAGATATTTGCTATAATGTTCTTCTTCGATTGTCTTCATCACCTTTTCCTGCGTATCATCAGGGTGAAGGATAATGAGATCTCTGCGATGCGTCATCAGTTCGTTAGCTCGTTTGTCGGAGAAGCGGAACACATCACGTATCATTTCCGTTTCCTCTTTGTCAATCACACCTTGCTCCGAACTTTGATGGAGAATCATTTTGATTTCCTCCTGCGTCATGGGGCGTTCTTCGCTTTTCAAACCGATGAGTTTATTCAGTAGCCGGGTAGAGACACTCAGCAACCATACAAAAGGATAAGAAACCTTTGTCAGCAGAATCATGACCGGGCTGAACAAAGTGGCGTATCGCTCCGGATTACTAAGAGCGATAGATTTGGGTACTAGCTCTCCGATAATCAGAGAAAGATAGGTAATGATTGCTACGGTAGTAATCATTGCCAGGTTGCGTGCATAAGCTTCTGCGCCCGGAATGAGGGAAAAGAAAGGAACGAGATCGTCGGCAATAGCCACACCACCATACGCACCGGATACGATACCGATCAGCGTAATACCGATTTGAATGGTAGATAAGAACTTTTCCGGTTCTTCCAATTGTTTCAAAACTCCACGGGCTGATTTGTTACCTTTTGCGACAAGTGTTTCAAGACGTGCTTTGCTGGATGATACCAGCGCAATTTCATACATGGCAAAAATGCCATTCAGTACAAGTAAGAGAAGTATGATAAGAAATTCCATAAATGGATTAAAATGGTTATAGGGTCGAAATTACAAGAAATCAGGGCACTATGCAAATCTATGTTATAGATTAATGATTTTTTAATAATAGTGTGTCCTTTTTTATCAAAAACAGAGGAGGAGATACTGCGGTTGACAAACCGCAGTATCTCCTCCTCTGTTTTTGATTTAGGAACGATGTCCGTTATTATTTAGCGTAGGTTGCTGCTTTTGCTTTTGCACGTTCGATACGTTTCATGGTATCCGGGTGTGACGAGAACATCTTTTGCAGGTAAGAAGCTTGTGGAGCATCTTTCGACAGTTCGGACAACTTAGTCAGTGAGTTAGCCATTGCATACGGGTCGATACCGTTCTTTACACAGAACTCTACTCCGTAATCATCCGCTTCGCTTTCCTGCTTCTGTGAATATTGTGCGCCTGCCAGAGCTTCAGCCATAGCTCCCAGCTCGGAGTCGGTCAGTTTGGCTACTTTATCGCTGCTGGCACCTGCTGCATTCTTCACGGCTGAACGGAGATAAGCATTCTTCATGGCATCTTTAGAATCTGTGTGAACTATGTGGCCAATCTCATGTCCTACCACTGCCATCACTTCTTCATCCGTCATCACATCCATCAGACCGGCGCAAATACGTACACTACCGTCGCCACAAGCGAAAGCATTTACGTCTACCACTTCATATACACCAAAGTTAAGTTTCAGTCCATCCACTTCTTTGATATGTCCCGTCAATTTCTCCAGACGTTTGCCATATTCAGTATCAGGTTTGGTCAATGGATTATGAGCATCCATCCATACCATATACTCCTTACTCATGTTGGCGATGTCCGCATCAGATAAAGTAACGGCTGATACTACGTCTTTACCGGCTTGTAACGCTTTTCCCAAATTAATCTTCTTGCCGAATTGTGCAGAAGCTGTCATACCCATGCCTAACAATACGAAGGCAATCATAGCGATTTCTCTTTTCATACTCTTTTCTAGTTTACAGTTTTATGCATAAATTAATACTCAAATGTTATTCCTAATGTGGGGAGCAATGTCCCGCTCGATTGTTTGAGGCGTTTCATTTTATAGTGTTGGCTGTCGGCAGGGGCTTCCGGATTTTCGATGATACCGGTGCTCATCAGTACATCTTGCTGTTTCAGTTTGCTTACCGTGATATTTTGCAAATCAAGATAGAATCCCAGCATACAATGTTTCAGATAAAATGTCTTGTCGATACGGAGGTCTACCTGTGCAAAAGCCGGAAGACGTTCTTTATTATATTTAGAATAGTCGTAATATGCTTTACCTTGTGCATCCCAGGCAGATACCAGAGATGACTTTTCTTCATCATAAGGCGTATAAGGAGCACCGCCGATGCAACTGACTTTCATCCCGACACTCCATTGGCGTGGCAGATTGTAGGTTCCCCGTAAGTTGAAGATATACCGGTTGTCCCATGCGGATGCAATGTATTCACTCTCTTTGTCGTTGCGGTATTCGCTTTTAAATAAGGTAAAGGAAGAAGCCAGATTCAGTTTCTTGGCGATCAGCCATTTCACCAAAATCTCCGCACCATACGAACGTCCCTGGGCGGTGGAGGTCAGCAATTCGTTGCCAATCACCCCGTAGTCATTTCCTTTGCAGGTAAGAGGAATGCCATCCACAACGGAGAGCGGAATTTTATCATAATCTTTGTAGAATCCTTCCACGGAAACTTCGAAAGTATCTCCTTTGCGCCAACTGATACCCAGACTTTCCTGGCTGACTTTCATATAGCGGAGATTGTATTTGTTGACATACGTTCCGTTATTATCCTTAAAACCGAGAGCCGTGTAAGGAGGCAACTGGTAATAAAGTCCTGCATTTCCGCTTAAAAACCAGTGATCGGCAAGTTGATAGGAAAGCGATATGCGTGGTGAAAGCTGGTCGGAGAGTGATTTCATCGCCGATGAATAATTGTTGGCATCCGCTCTCAATCCCAAAGAAGCAGTGAAGCGTTCGTCCATCGAAGAGTAGCTGATAGTGCCGAAAAGTCCCCAGCGCATCATCCCCAAATAAGTATGGTAATCAAACGTTTGTGCCTGATTGGTATATGCCTTTTGAAAGGTGGTGTTGGTATATTGGCTGTAATCCAGGTTCAATCCGAGGTTGACCTTCCAGTTGCGGAAAGAAGAATTGTTTTCGAAACGGAACTTTGTCTCTTGTTCGGTAGAACGGAGGCGGAGCATCAGATTCTCCGGAATACTTTCATCATTCTGACGGTATTTGGTGTTGCGGTTGTTCAGATAGCTGTGACTGACTACCACTGACTGCACATGTGCGCCTGCATAATGACGATAAACGGCTCCCAATGTAAATGTCTCCTGCTTGATTTTCGGCAGGTAACTAAGAATATATTCGTTGTCTTCGCTATCCGCTTTCGTGTTCAATCGCATATTGTCGATTCCTCCGAGTCCCAGCACTGTCAACTCGTTCTGTTCGTTAAACCGGGTTTTCAATTTGAACTGCGCATCGGTGAAAGTCGGCAGGAAAGGGAGGTCGAGCATATCAAACAGGAATTGCAGATAAGATTGACGTATAGATACCAGATAAGAGGTCTTTTTCCCGATATGCCCGTTGGAGGCGAGCGAGACTTCGGATGCTCCGAGGGTAGCCTTTACAGAGTTGTGCTCCATATCTCCGTCGCGCAACTTGAAATCAAGAACGGAACTAAGTGCGTTTCCTCTATCAGTGGGGAAAGCACCGGTGTAGAAATTGACTTCACGTATCAGGTCGGCATTGAGGATTCCCACCGGACCACCGGAGGCTCCTTGCGTACTGAAGTGATTGATATTGGGAATTTCCACTCCATCCAAGTAGAAACGGTTTTCAGAAGGAGAACCACCGCGCACAATCAAGTCGTTGCGGTATCCAATCGGTGAGAAGGCAACTCCCGGATAAGACTGAACAATACGTGAAATGTCCCGATTAGCTCCCGGACTTTTTTCTATTTCCTGCAATCCGATAATGCGCAGGCTGACGGGGCTTTCCAAATCACGTCGGAAAGGAGAAGCGGTGACGGTTACTCCTGCGAGTTCGGTCAGGTTCTCTTCCATCTCTATTGAGATGTTCAAATCTTTGGTAGATACAATATATTCGGGAGTAGTGACACTTTTGTAGCCGATGGCAGTTGCTTGCAGGCGGTAGATGCCGGGAGGTACTTGTTCGATGGTGAAATGGCCTTCCGCATTGGTGACGCCACCTTTGTTCAGCCCGAGAACCATTACGTTAATGAACTCTAATGGTTGACGGCTGTTTTTCTCAATAACCGTTCCCCTGATTCGATGTACAGGTTGTGCCTGTAGCAGGGAAAGTAGAAGGTTTGAAAATAGTAGCAGTGTCAACAGTCTTTTCATGTGATTGCGAATTATTGCTGCGAAAGTACAAAAAAAGTATTAAAGAATGATACCTTCCGTGAATAAAAACAGAATATGTCTTATATTTGTAGGACATATTAAAAACAGATTCCTTATGAAGACTGTAAAACTGATAACTTGTAATGATGCGATGAAAGCACATATCCTTCAAGGGGCATTGGAGAATGAAGGTATCGAGTCTATTCTGCACAATGAGAACTTCTCTACTTTGTATAAAAGCTGTGTGAGCAGTATAGCGGGGGTGGATATACTGGTGGCAGATGAAGACTATGATAAGGCTGTTCAAGTATTGAGAGATAACGATAGTTGGCCGGAAGAGTTGACGCTTTGTCCGTATTGCGGCTCGTCGGATATCCGGTTGGTTTTGAGGAAGGGAAAGCGATGGCGTGCGATGGGTGCTGCCGTACTTTCGGCATTGATGGTCATTCCTCCGGGAGACAACCACTGGAATTATATTTGTAAGCAATGTCATAAAACCTTTGAAATGCCGGTTTCTAAATTTGATCCTTCCGCAGTAGCAGAGGAATAACTATATCTAACTATATAACACACAATGAAAAAGAAAAAACTTCTATTAATTGCTCTTTTTTTAGTATGGGTGGCTCCTTCGTTTGCTGCCAAAGTAGATACTTTATTAATTAAAAGTCCTTCCATGAATAAGGATGTGCAAGTGGTGGTGGTAACGCCGGATGCTGCGCTGGGGAAGAAAGCAGTAGTTTGTCCCGCCATTTATTTGTTGCACGGTTACGGTGGAAATGCTAAAACATGGATTGGAATTAAACCGAATCTTCCTCAAATTGCGGACGAAAAAGGAATTATATTCGTTTGTCCGGACGGAAAGAATAGCTGGTACTGGGATAGTCCGCTCAATCCGTCTTATCGTTATGAAACTTTTATTTCATCGGAACTGGTGAAGTATATCGACGAACATTACAAGACGATTGCCGACAGAAAAGGACGTGCCATCACCGGATTAAGTATGGGTGGACACGGAGCGATGTGGAATGCAATCCGTCATAAAGATACATTTGGTGCCAGTGGAAGTACAAGCGGAGGGATGGATATTCGCCCGTTCCCGAAAAACTGGGACATGTCCAAGCAGTTGGGAGAATATGAATCTAACAAGGAAGTATGGGATAATCATACCGTTATCAATCAGATTGATAAGATAGAGAATGGCGATTTGGCTATCATTGTCGATTGTGGAGAAGGAGATTTCTTCTTGAATGTGAACAAGGATTTGCATAACCGCCTGTTAGAAAAAAAGATCGATCATGATTTTATTACCCGTCCGGGAGGACATACAGGGCAGTATTGGAATAACTCCATTGATTATCAGATTCTGTTCTTTGATAAGTTTTTCAAGAAATAAAACCGGGAATACTTGACTTTGGCTTTTCAATGTTGTATCTTTGGTACAGAATCATAAAATAGATTGAGGTTAAACTACGATAGAAGGAGGGAGCGGAAGCTTTCTCCTTTTTTGTTGTATACTTGGGAGGCGTGAGCTTTATCCCGGTTTATAAAAGGGATGAAACCAGAGATTAACGTGTTTTATACCGCAGCTTTATAAAAATTAGACGGTGCATTACGACTCATTAAACGCTGCGTTAGGAGAAGTTAGAGCCTTTGTTAGGTAAAATCAGAGCCTTTGTTTCGGAATAAACAAAGTTGAGGTATGAAAAGGGGCTTTATAGGTTAAGAATCTATAATTCTGCTCTTGACAGAAATAGAGTGATTGTGCTACTTTAAAAGAGAATTCGATGTTCGGAATGAAAGATTATTCGAAAGAAACCGAAATGTTGCGTGTGTATGGATAATAGCTGGCCTGTCCTCCGGCATAGGTCGTTTGACAAATCATCCTGGATGGATTCCCTTTTTTATCAAACTCATACGAATAGATTGTCTTTTCATCGTTACTTCCTGCAGGACAACTGCGTATGGTGAAATGGCGCGGGTCCTTACCCAATAACCCAGCGTAAAGAGCTTCAATATGGAATGTCAGAGGGTGTATTTCTAATAAACCGAGGCAGGGCAAATGGTATGTCGAACTTTCTTCTCCCGGTTCATAAATGAACTTGTTTTCAAGGCCGTTCATCTTGGAACTGATAGAGGTTATATCTCCGTTCTCGTATGTAAGTGATGTTGATGAGTATTCTGTATTGTCAATATTCTCGACAATTCCGGTTAAGTATCCTTCTGCAGAGTAAGAAAATTGATAAATACGATTTTGTGAAGACAAACTGTATACACATTGACTGGCATAGCCTTCGCTATTTAATGTATATACTAAAGTGGGATAGTCAGTGGTAACTGTTACCTGATTATCAGAGTAGCTCAAGTTTACTTCGTTGCTGATTTCTTCTTCGAAATAACGTTGTTTTATAATATGTTGAATCAGGCGCTCACCATCGAACATAAATTTCTCTGTCTTATCTACAGGGTTTGAATCGTTCTTGACGGATTCATTGAAAATCATAGCCCATTGCCCTTTATTCTCTACTGTGCCCTTTTCGTCATCATCCGAACAACTGAATATCAGTATTGCCAGCAATAAAATAGCTATTTTTTTCATCCTTTCTTATTTTAATCGTAATCCGTTACTACTAAAACGTCTACTTGCCGGACTTATTACGCTTTTCTCTATTTTGAATTGCGCTTTTGTGGTCTCTTCGGTTTCTTCATCCTTTGGTGGATAACTTCCGTCAATAACACCGATGGCTACTTTTAACATTCTTTCGTTAGGATCACCGAATGGTAAAAATTCACTATAATTAGTAACTCCATCAATAGTAGTTTCACTGATTTTAAGATCTGTTGCAGGGGAGATAGCTCCTCCGGCATCGTGGTTGGAATCATAGACAGTGCATACTACCGGGTTGATTGACCACAGAAATTCTTCATTAATGAATTGTTCTGTTGCTACATTTTGTCCTTTAGTGACACCACCGATGGTTACGACAGGATAACTGTCTTTCAGTGAAAGACTCCTAATTAACATTTCCGGTGCTCCGGCTGTTGTACTGCTTGTAATAGCAAACAGAGCGGGCAGGTCTAAATTAACACCGCTCTTTAATATCTCACTATCAAAGTTGATGGTAGCATCCTTGTCTCTGTTTTTATTATTATATTCCAGATAGGCCATCGGCTTATTTAATCGTGCCTCTGAAGTCAGAATTGTACCTAATAACTGAACACAATCCAATGAACCACCGGTGTTGTAACGTAGGTCAAGTATAACATATTTCACGCCAGCTGTCTTGAACTCTTGTGAGATTTGTCGCAGTTCGTTATTGTATTTGTCCGGATCACTATTGGTTCCGGCTGTGAAGCTATTGTACATGAGATACCCTACTTTAATATCTCTATTGTTTTCTTTTACCGTAAGTATTTTGGTCTTATGCACTGGATTATCCTCAACGGATCGTGCCGCAGGTAGTTTTAATGTTATGTCATTAGGTACTACCTTGTATACAAATTCTTCTTCTCCTTCTTCCCCTTCTTCCGGCTCAACAGGAACTTCTTTCCATACTCCCATCACCAAATCCCGGGCTTGGGTTCCTTGCAGTAATTGAGTCTCGTATTTCTTGCTGATGTAAGAAGTATCGACTTTCATAATCCAGTTTCCACGTTCCAGTCCGGCTGCTTCTGCCGGTGAACCGGGGATGACGTAAGTAATTAATGCATTATATGCTGTATCGATATCTGCACTTCGAACCAGTGAATAATCAAATCCATAGGTAGGCAGCGGAGTCTCCATCACAGAGTCCACAAACGAATAGCTGTCGTTTTTTGATTTTACTTTAGATAAAAACGAGGCAGGTTCCAGAAACAGATTCACATCATCGTAGGAAGGTAGATCTTGATACCACAGATAGTTCTGCTGCATGATGTCGTACATCCATGTATCCAGTGCGGTCTGATGGGCATACTCCGGCCAGCGGTCGACACCACAGGAGAAAAAGCCACTGATAAATACGATGCTCAGGGCAGGTATGAGGATTATCTTTCTTAATTTCGTCATCATAAAAAGCTTTTTACTGTGCAAATGTAGGAAATACTTTGCTTATCTACCACATTTATGGTATAAAAATGCCTTCAATATGTGATTGGCTGTTAGAGATTCTTGCCTTATCTTTGTAGCATAGAATTTTTTAATAGGTATTAGCTTACATATAGAACGTTATTAATAGACGAATCATTATTCATGGATATAGCTGCATTATTATCAGGAGGTGTCGACAGTTCGGTTGTTGTACATCTCCTTTGTGAGCAAGGATATAAGCCCACTCTTTTTTATATTAAGATAGGCATGGACGGAGCGGAATATATGGACTGTTCGGCAGAGGAAGATATTGAATTATCTACTGCTACGGCACGTAAGTACGGTCTGTCTTTGGAGGTAGTGGATTTGCATCAGGAGTATTGGGAGAATGTAGCGGCCTATGCCATTGATAAAATCCGGCAGGGACTGACGCCTAATCCGGATGTGATGTGTAATAAGCTTATCAAATTCGGTTGCTTTGAACAGCGTGTTGGGAAAGACTTCGACTTTACGGCAACCGGTCATTATGCCACCACCTTGCAACGCAACGGTAAAACTTGGTTGGGCACAGCGAAAGACCCTGTGAAAGACCAGACGGACTTTCTCGCACAGATTGATTACCTGCAAGTTTCCAAACTCATGTTTCCCATTGGAGGTTTGATGAAACAGGAAGTGCGTGAGATTGCCAATAAAGCCGGATTGCCGAGTGCCAGAAGGAAAGATAGTCAGGGTATCTGTTTTCTTGGGAAGATAAACTACAATGATTTTGTCCGTCGTTTTTTAGGAGAAAAGGAAGGGGCGATTATTGAATTGGAAACCGGAAAGAAATTGGGTACACATCGCGGTTATTGGTTTCATACAATCGGCCAGCGTAAAGGGCTTGGATTGAGTGGTGGACCCTGGTTCGTAGTCAAGAAGGATATTGAAGAAAATACAATTTATGTGTCCCGCGGTTACGGTGTGGAAACACAGTACGGCAATGAATTCCGGATGCATGATTTCCATTTCATTACTGATAATCCCTGGAAAGGACAGGAGAAGGAGATAGACATCACTTTCAAGATTCGTCACACTCCCGACTTTACCAAAGGAAAACTGATACAGGAAGGGGAGAAGCAATTCCACATTTTGTCCTCTGAAAAGCTGCAAGGCATTGCTCCGGGACAGTTTGGGGTGATTTATGATGAAGAGACGAAAGTTTGCGTGGGAAGCGGAGAAATCATCTGTTAAATAGTTCCCTTAGAGGGGTAGAGGTTGGTGAATAGCGGTGTCAGATATAGTATTCGGCTAAATCCACAATCCCTGCTCTCATCGCATATTTAGTAGCCTCGTGCACATTATTCACTCCCAATTTACGAAAGATATTTTTACGATGGCTGTTGATCGTATGGAAACTAAGATTTTTCTCTGCGGCAATCTCTTTCGTTGTTTTCCCTAATGCAATTTCTTTTAGGATATTCTTTTCTGTCTGCGTCAGCAAATGGTCGTCCATGCTTGACGCTGCCAGCGGAGAAGAAGTTCCCGAAAGCAGCAGATTGCTGACATGATTGCAAATATACCGTTGTTTGCGGGTGGCGCATTGAATGGCAGTCATGATTTCTTCTTTTGAGTTATCTTTCATCACTACCCCGAAAGCCATGCTGCTGAATAATACTTGGCGGAGAAAGTTCAGGCTTAGTTCGTCAGAGAATAGAATCCAGTCGGCTTCCTTGAATCTTTCCTGCAGGACAATCAATTCATCTGCCCCCGCAAAATTGAACAAGGTGTAATCCAGGATAATCACTGCTTGCGGATACAATCGTAGCTGCTGAATCAGTTCAGCTTTGTTGTCAGCTTCTAAAAGGAGGGATACCTCCTTTTGTTTACTCAACAGGAACATCATTCCTGCCTTACTGATATCCTGATTGTCTGCAATGATAAATTCTCTCATAAGCCATACTGAATAAAAAAACTCCGCTACAAATGTACGCATTTTGCGCGATTTGTAGCGGAGTTATGATAAGATTCTTGTATCCGGATTACCAGGAACGTCCCTTGAAGATATTTGACTGGTCAAGCGGAACGATATTTCCGTTCAATGTCAGGTTGTTGTTGCTGAAGTTCGGGCTGATACTAACCGAAGCTGTATTGTTTCCACTGCTCATATTAATAAATACTTGAGCGGAGATGCCGATACCCTGAACACTGAATGAACAGTTCACATTTCCTTTTTTGTCGATATTCATCTTCATATCCGAAGAATTACCATCTACTGTCACACCACCGATTCCGTTAGGACCTGGGTAAGGAGTGTTGAAAGCAGTCTGTACGGTAGCTCTGTTGCCGTTCATCAGGACGAAGTTGGTGTTTGAAGTAACAAAAGCACTCATACCGTTGCGGAAGACAACCTGATTAGCTTCCAATACAAATTGCTTGTTTTTCAAAGCCTGTACAGCTTGTTGATAGGCTGCCATGTCCTGCACCTCTTCTTCGGCACGGAGTTTCGCTCTCTCTGCATCTCTTTGAGCTTTTCTTTCTGCGCGGCGTGCTGCTGCGTTACTTTCTTGTGCATACATCATTGTGCTTGCACTCACTAATACTAATGCTACTAATGCAATAAACTTTTTCATAACTTTTTTTTGTTTAGGTTTAATATGTTGTTCGTTTATTGCAAAAACAAAGTGTATGCCAGATTGTTCACGAACGTCGTGCAATTTTATATCCGATGGCTGCCACGGTGATACTCATTAAAGGACTGATAATGTTGAAAAAACAATAAGGGAGATACACAAGTGTGGGTACACTCAAGATAGTGGCTTGAGTCATTCCACAGCTGTTCCACGGGATCAATACGGATGTAACGGTTACTGCATCTTCCGTGGTACGGCTTAGTAAGCAACTTTCATACCCTTTCTTGGCATAAATATCGCGAAACATATTTCCCGTCAGAATAATACTGATATATTGATCGGCAGTGGTCAGATTAAGAAACAGACCGGAACAAACCGTCGCACTGACCACGCTGACTGTTTTCTTCATAAAGCGCACAAAGATGGAAGTGATACTTCCCACCATGCCGCTTGCTGTCATTGCTCCGCCGAAACACATGGCACATAGTATCAACCAAATCGTATTCATCATTCCTGACATGCCACGTGTGGCAATTAAATCTGTCAGAACGGCATTATCCGTGTGTAAATTTGTCTCTCCGTAGATAGTCATCATTAGTCCTTTAAACAGTGAATCGAATCCGGAAGCGGCAATTCCTGAAATTTCTTCCAACAAATCCGGCTGAAAGATCAAAGCAAAAACAGCAGCCAGCAGGGTAGACAGGAACAGCGTAACGATAGACGGCACTTTCTTCGCTATCAATATCCCGGTTGCTACGGGAACTATCAGTAGCCACGGAGTGATATGAAACTTTTCATTCAGAGCTGTTGCCACTTCTGCGATGTGTTGTGTATTGTTGGCATCATGAGAGAATCCTGCTACGGTGAAAATAATTAGCGTAATGACAAGAGATGGAACCGTAGTAATCATCATATAACGGATGTGACGGAACAAGGGAGTGTCTGTGATAGAAGAGGCCAGGATGGTGGTTTCGGATAAAGGAGATATTTTATCTCCGAAGTATGCCCCCGAAATAATGGCTCCGGCAATCCAACCGTCTTCGAAACCTTGTGCTTTTCCGATACCCATCAGGGCGATACCGATGGTAGCAATGGTAGTCCACGAACTTCCGGTCATAACAGAAATCAATGCGCAGATGATGCAGGTAGATGCCAGGAAGAAACTGGGATGGATAATTTGCATCCCATAATAGATTAGCGTAGGCACTATTCCACTAATCATCCAAATCCCACTCAACGCACCGATTATCAATAGAATAATAATGGCTGTTGCCACTCCGGCAATATTGTTGGTGATGGCGAGCTCGTAATCTTTCCAGGGAATTTTATAAAACACCATACCGATAAGGATACAAATAGCTGTAGTGGTGAGTAGTGACACTTGGCTTCCGCCGCTTAGGGCATCACTGCCAAATGTGCGGATAGTGGCAAACAATAATAACACCAGTACAATGATCGGCATCAATGATACAAAGGGAGAGGGGGCTTTCTTCATGTTGATTCTTATAACCTTTTATTTGTTTTTCGGCTACTGTTTTGTTTATAGCCGCGCAAAGATACAACAAAAAAGAATGAAATCTTTTGCTTCAAAACGTCAGGCAATAAAAATTATTATAAGTTTGTATTTGATTGGAATATGTATAAGACCGGCTTAATTAGCGAAAGTCTTACGCCTTATCCACCAGTAACGGATGAAAAGTACCCCTGTCAGGATGAGGGCAATGGATAATCCGGTATAGAAAACAGAAATGAACGTTTCGGGCAGAAGATGGAAGCTACGTATAGTAATTCCCAGAGAAATCATGAAGATCATTGTAATCCAGCTTTTCACATCGAAAAAGGAGAACGGGCAATTTTTGTGTTCTTTCTTTTGTTCGATTCGTTGGGTATGTTTATAATAAAGTCTTCTGAACACCAGAACGAAGAATAACAAGAAAACGACGGTGGCTTCTCCTATTTTGAACATCCAATCTTGGGAGGTGTTTAACCAGGTTACAATTCCTATTCGCAGAATATTGGCACCGGCTATAATCCAGACCGTGCCGGCTGTGATAAGTAAGATTTGTCTGTTAACTCCGTATTTCATTGGCTTTTTTATTGTAATAAACGGTTTGACCGTCCGTTTTGTTGACTCACTTCTTGTAGAAAGTCGTAATTAATAAAGAAATTCCGGTTAAAACGACTCCGGTACCGATAACTCCGTGCCAACCATACAGTTGCCAAAAGCTGCCCGCCAGAAATGTTCCCATTGAACCGCCAATAAAGTAAGTAGTCATGAAAACTGTATTGATACGGTTCGAAGCGCGCGGGTCTAGTTCGAAGATACTTGTTTGGTTGCTAAGTTGGATGCATTGCATCCCTATGTCAATGATGATGATTCCGGCAATGATACCAATAAAAGTGTTTTCACCGATGAAGAACAGTAACCAGGCAAAGAGAATCAATCCGCAACCGATAAAGTTAAAGCGGCGTACACCTACTTGCTTTACGTATCTTCCTACGAAAGAAGCGGTCAATGCTCCGGCCACTCCGCAAAGTCCCAGCATACCGATTACGTCGCTGTTGGCGAAGAACGGGGCTTGTCCCATTTTAAAAGCCAGACAGGACCACATGGCGAGGAGGGAACCGAAATTCAGTGCCGCCCGGATCGAATAAATGCGCAGTTGCGGGTATTCTTTCACTAAGGCTAACAGAGATTTCATCAGGCCGCTATACTTTCCCTGAAAGTTGGTCTGAATGTCAGGAAGGATTTTTAATACAACGATTGCGCAGATAAACATCATGCCTGCAGCGATGTGATACATTTCCCGCCAGCCAATCAGTTCACCGATAAATCCGCTGACGACACGTGAAGCCAGAATGCCGGTCAATAGTCCTGATAAGACAATCCCTACATTTCTGCCTTTATTTTCCGGACGGGAGAACTGGGCGGCTATCGGAATGAATATTTGTGGAATCATCGAACAAACTCCCGTGAGGAATGAAGCGATAAGTATCAAATGAAAATTGTGCGTCAGGGCGATAGTCAATAGAGAGAATATCAGAACGGTGAAGTTGACCAGGATGATTTTCTTACGCTGATATAAATCTCCCAGAGGGGTGATAAACAACAATCCTGCCGCATAGCCTATTTGCGTGACCATGGCAATCAGGTTAGTTCTGAACTCTGATATGCCAAGTTCATGGCGTATCATATTTAATAGAGGTTGAATATAATAGATGTTGGCTACCGAGACACCGGCCACAATAGCAAGTGTCCAGAGGATAGATGCCGGTAGTCCACCGTTTTCTTTTAATGGCTGTTTCATGCGGCAAAGATAATAAAATAAGATGTTTATTCGATGAAGAAAGTGGTGGAAACTGTGTTACCTTCTCCGTCTACTGCCGTCAGGGAATGTTTGCCGGGAGCAGGTTGCAGGGAAATTTTGTGGAAATCCTGTGTCTGTGTCTGATAGGTGTCGTCGAGATGCCAGAAGATAGTGGCATTGGGATTGCTGTGTGCCAGTTCCACCGTGATAAAGCCTTTGCTGCCATCCAGTTGCTTGGGCAGCTTGATGTGGGCGTTCATCGGAGGGTAGATGAACTGCATGGGTTGGAAAGAATCTTCTCCGCAGCCGGCTTTGAAAGGTGGCAGCGGTTTATATTCCGGATGATGCTGTTTATAGTACCATTCCCATACGGGCGGCAGGGCAAACCATGATTTCTGAATGGTAGGTTCCGTGTTTGCACAGTTTTCATAGATGCGGTGGCTTTCGTCGGCGGATAGTGTGACGAGATGATGGTAAGGACAAGCCTCCGTCCGTAATCCGACGGGAAGGATCAGTACGGTATCGGTTTCTTCACAGAAACGTCCTTTCAGATGACCGGATTGACGGCATATTTCTGCATCAACGAAAATTCCTTTGGGACGTTCGAACCAGGGTGAAGATGGGAGATAATTGAATATATCGAATAATACGGGACCGGCTGTCTGTGCACCGACCAATCCGGGTTTTCCTTCTCCAGTTGCATTTCCTACCCATACGCCTACTGCATAGCGGGGAGTCACGCCAACGGCCCAGGCGTCACGGAATCCGTAACTCGTTCCGGTCTTCCATGCGATAGTCTGCATTGAGGGGATTGATTTCCAGTCAATTTCTTCAGGGCGGTTGACTTCTGTTAAGGCGGAAAGGGTGAGCCAGGCCGCTCCTGCCGAAATGACTCCTTCTGAAATAACTCCTTCTGATATATCCTTTCTCGAAGTTGTTTTTCTTGAAATGGTCTTTCCTGAAGTAACTTTTCTTGAACCATCTCTTTCCGAAACAGTCTTTTCTTCTGTTCCCAGTAGTATCTGCACTTCCTTTTCTTGGGGAAGGTCGTTGGAATGACTGTTGGAGAGGCTTCGTCCCATTTGTGCATAAGCATTCGTCACATCCCATAAAGTAGCTTCGGCACCTCCTAAAATGAGTGATAATCCATAATGGGAGGCTGATCGGTTGATAGTCTTGAACCCCATTTGTTGCAGCATGTGATGAAATTTGGGTACTCCATATCTTTGTAACATGGTGACAGCCGGGATATTCAATGAGCGGGCAAGAGCTTCGGAAGCGGGGACGGCTCCTTCAAACTGCAGGCTGAAGTTTTGTGGAGTAAAGCCATTGATATTAACGGGTACGTCCGGTAACAGCATTTGCGGTAATAGACTTCCCTCCTGTAGCATGGCACCATAGAGAAAGGGTTTTAAAATACTGCCTGTACTTCTGGGAGCTTGAATCACGTCTACTTGATTCCCCCCTTGCTTACGGTCGAAATGTACATTTCCGCAGTATGCTACCACTTGATTGGCGGGAATGTCTATAATTAGGATAGCCAGGTTACGGATATCACTTCGATTAAATTCATTGCTCCACCGTTCCGCCAAACTCTCTATATGGGTTTGTATTCCTTTATCGATGGTTGAGCGGGTATATAATCCGTTTCTTTCTTGATAAAAGCGGGTAACCAGGTGGGGGGCTATTTGAGGAAGAGGATGTGGTTCGTCGGGTAACGGTTCGCTGATAGCCAATTCATAGGTGGACGCATCAATAATCTCTTCTTCAAAAAGTTGTTTTAATAAACGGTTGCGTTTGGAAAGTAGTGTTTTTCGTCCTTTGGATAGATGAATCATGGCGGGGGCATTGGGCAGGACGGCCAGCATGGCTGATTCCGCCCATGATAAATCTTCGGCAGAATGACCGAAGTAGCGCCAGGCAGCAGCATCCAGTCCTACTACATTTCCTCCGAATGGTGCATGAGAGACATACATGGATAAGATTTCCTCTTTGGAAGTCCGAAACTCCAAACGGGTAGCCCAGATCATTTCGATGACTTTCTCTCCGATAGTTCTGGGTTTGTTCCGGGCGAGACGGATGGTCTGCATGGTAAGGGTACTGCCTCCGCTTACAACACGTTTATTCTTTAAATTCTGATAGAGTGCTCTTCCGGTAGATAGCGGATTAACTCCCCAATGGTGGTAAAAGTGTTTATCTTCAAAGGTAATAAGGCATTGTTTGATTTTCTCGGGTGTTGTCTTTCGGGGAGGAAACCGCCATTGACCATCCGAAGCGATACGTGCTCCCAGTAATTCTTCGTTTCGATCAGCCACAACGGTGGAGTAGGGTACATGAAACAGTTGCCGGGGAAGGCAAAAGATGTATCCTATCATCAAAAGAGCAATGCTTATTGTCATTACTTTCTTAGTAACAGATAATCGTTTGAAGAATTTATATATAGGATTCATTTAAATGTTAAGAGCTAAGAGACATATCTTTGTGACAAATAATTAGGCACGGATTACACGGATTACGCATTTTTGGTTAACGAGTAGAACCGTGTAATCCGTGCCTGAAATTTATCGACTGACAGTTGTTCTTCCCGCTTTGCTGCGTGCCTGTACGTTTACATCATACATTGCTTCACATTGAACGGCAGGAAGAATAAAGTTACCTGCATAAGTCGCTTGCAGTCTGACAGTGAATACTTTTGTTTCACCACGACGCAAATTGAAATAAGTTAATACCCTGTCATCGCGTATATCCAGATAATTATATTTGCTGACGGATTTACCGGAACCGTCGGCTGCTCCGCTTTCCGTTTCGGGGGCAACCATTCTTTCGTTGTATATTTCCCAACCGGACGGTATAATATGCGTCAGTGCCAGATTGGTGTAATCGGAAGTTCCGCTAATATTGGATATGGAAGTGATAGCCATAAAGTCAGTTCCCTGCATGATGTCATTGACAGAGATTGGTGTACCGTTCAGGTTGGCATATCTTATATCCATGCGAAGATTGTCGCTGATGGCCGGTAATGTATCGTTCAACAACTGTGTGCGTGTGATAAGGTCAACGCTAAGCGCTCCTTTTCCTTGATTCTTCACAGCAATCATACCGGATTTGGGAGTAGTGGCGATTTCCTTTTCAAACACAGCTTTAGCCGATTTCACGGCAGGTTGTTGTTTGTCGTTCCATGTCCATACGAAATCCAATGTGCCTGACAGCTTTTCAGCCAGACGTCCCATTGCCATAAGAGCAAAAGCGGTGGATTGTGTACTGAACCACTCCTCTTGTGACAGATTCTTTGAAACGACTTTTGCCTGCTGTAAAGCATCCCGTTCCCGGTTCATCAGGATCAGTGTTTCCAGAATCATAGCTTCATCACGGTCGGAGGAACCGTAAATCTGATTCATGGAAGAGTAGGGGCTTACTGTTGTTTCCGCATTATACACCAGTTCTTCAGCCGGTTTCATCTTTCCGGTCAGTGCATAGGTTGCTGCCAGTCTCCATTTAGCCTGAATGGATAATCCTGCCTGTTCTTTCATCCGGTTCATGGCCCCATATTCCGGTGCTCCTGCCAATGCAAGCGTATATAAACGGAAAGCCTGTTGCAATTCCGACTGCCATTGTTGCCAGCCGCTTGCATCCTGCGGCATCCGCCAGTTTTGTGCGGCAGCACGTTGAAAACGCTTCCACTTGTTCAGTACATTCGAATGAACGGCGTATCCTTTTTCTTGTGCCAGTGTCAGGAACATTCCTGCATAAGAACTGATCCATTCGTCGGCAACAGCATTTCCCGGCCAATATACAAATCCGCCATTGGGGAGTTGACGACCATAAATCTGCCGGATAGCTTCCTGTATATTTGTCTTTATCTTTTCGGCTTCTATCTTATCTATTGTTTTGAATTGGCCGACAAACAGAAGAGGCAAAGCCTTGGAAGTCAACTGTTCTGTACAATGATGCTGATAGTTGTATAAGAAGTCGAACCGGCGGCTGATGTCAACCGAGGGTATGCGTGATACTTCCAGCTTTATCTGATTATTTGCAGAAGAACTGCTTAGATTGTATGAAAGTTCTTTGCTTTGTCCGGCTTCTACCCATTGACTGTTGCGCAGGGTTACTATCGGATTCGGGTTGCGTACTTCTATTTCAATGGTTTCTTTAGTTTGTTGTCCGCCACCATTGGCTGTCAGATGGATGGTAGCCTTTCCTGTTTTACTACCTGTTTTTAAGGTAAAGAACACGAGCTGGTCACCCGGTTGGCTAAATTTGAGCGACTGTTGGTTGGCCCCTACAATCTGTACTCCTCCACCGGATGCCTGAAGTGATACGGTTACATTCTTCACTTGATTTTCCATCGCAAAGATATTTACCGGAACGGTGATTTCTTCCTGAATACTAAGCACACGGGGCAAGGTGGACAACATCATTAACGGAGTCCGCACGAAAGCCGTTTTTTCCGCATTGCCGTACGCTCCCTCTTGTCCGGCAACCACCATGGCACGTACCGAACCTACATACATCGGAAGTTTCAGCGTATGCGTCTGGCTCTTACCTTCTCCCAGATAGAAAGGACCTATAAACTTGACTACCGGTTTGAAGCGGTTTGCTTTTGCATCGGCAGGTTTTAATGTGGCGTCTCCACCCGTACTGAAAAGTGAACTGTAACTTCCGGCGGAAGCTCCCAATACATTATCATACATATCCCATGTCCGGATGCCGAGTGCTTCGCGTGAATAGAAATCATTCCATGGGTCCGGGGTTTTGAAATTGGTAAGATCCAGCAAACCGTCGTCTACAATAGCTAATGTATAAGTCATCGGTTTTCCAGTCTTTTCGCTGACGGTTACATTGAAGTTGGTTTCCGGGCGTAACACTTCCGGCATCTGTATCTGCGGTTGCAACACCGTCTGACTGTTAGTCACGAATACCGGAACGACGCCATACATACGGATAGGCAGGTCATTGACTGTTTGCGCGTGAGGCTGTAACAGACTGATATGCAGATATACATTCGGAGTCATCTCCGGTGTAATCTTGAATGTATATTTCGTATCTCCTCCGTTGGAAACCTCTATCCATTCTTGTCGTAATACGGTAGAACCGTTTTCTATGGATACCAGTGCACGTCCTCCCGCTGCTGCAGGAATGATTGCTGTGGCTGTTTCTCCTATTTCATAAGAATCTTTGTTCAGCGAGAAAGCAAGCATCTTGATACCGCTGGGATCAGTCTTGCTCGAACGTCCCCGCCATTCCGGCCAGTCAACATAAACTGTACCTCCGGTGGCATGTCCACTCTCTTTATCTTTCACGTAAACCAGGTAGCGTCCCCATGACGGATAATCGATACGGAATTTGAAAGATGCTTTTCCGCCTCTTGTCTGTAAATTGCCGCTGGCAACAGGAGTGATGGAACTATTGTTGATATACGTTCCGAAAGATTCACCGCTGTTTTCCCACCACCAACTCCAGCCGATGCGGTATATTTTGTATTCCAGATTAGAACTGTTCACTAACTGTCCCTGCGTGTTTACAGTTACAATATCGAATACATGATCTTTGTCAGTTTCAATATATTTGCCTTTTGGCTGGTTCAGATTGATACCGACATAAGAGGTGAATGGTGAGAATGGAATTGTTTGAGTGTAGATGCTGGCATCTCCTCCCGGTTCGAACACGCGGGTGGTGAAAGTGGCGTTCAGCATACCCGGCGCTTCCGTTGCGGTCGGAACTTTCAGCGTGACGTTTGCTTTTCCTTCTGCATCCAGTGTGCCGTCAAATATATCTGTTTTGATAGTCGTGAAATCCGTAGCCGGATTGTTAAAGATATATTGTCCGTAATTCTTAAACTGTGTATTCACTTTCGATAAAGACATTTCTACTTTGGCTTTCAGTTTGGAGGCAGTTGCTCCTGTCAGCCAGATTGAAGTGAGTGGGGCATAGAAATCCTTGTCCGTGGCTTGAAGCACCTTCGGCAATGCCAGATTTATTTTCAAGCGGTTGGGCTTTATGGTTTCGATACGCAGACCTTTGTGGAAGGTGGTTCCTCCCACCTTAATATACGCATTCCAAAGTCCGGTCGGGTCTGTTGCCTGTGTCGGAACGTCGAATGTATAAAATCCGTTCATTCCTTGCGTTGAAATCATTTTCGTGTAGAACTGTCCTCTTGGATTGTAAATCTCCAGTGCTACGGGGTGCTTGTCGGGGATTCTCTTTTCGCGGTCTTCCAATATAAAGGAAATGTGCAGCGTGTCTCCCGGGCGCCATACTCCTCTTTCGCCATATATAAATCCTTTCAGTCCCTTTTGAATATCTTTTCCTCCCACGTCGAATCTGCTGACGGACTGTTCTTCACCGTCCACAACGCGGACGTACGCTTTTTGCTTGTCCGATTCTGCCACGATAATGAAAGGCACACCGTTCGGAGTGATTTCAACGAATCCTTCTCCATTGGTTTCTCCTTTCCCTATGGGTTGTAACTGGAAGTTATACGCTGTTACCTGTGCTTTCCCTATCGGTTTTGTATCCAAAATATTACTAACGGCAATCCACAGTTTATTCAGTGAGTTCCGTTTTACAATCATTCCCAGGTTGGAAGCAAAAACGTTGCAGGCAGCTGCCCGGTCTGAATCCATATAATAAGACGGATGGCAGGGGTTGTCGCGTTCCGTCCATCGGTACACACTCCAGTCCATTGTTCCGCCATTGTAATAATAGTAGGCTTCGGGGGTATTCCAGATTGCTTCATCTTCTTCGGATAAAACACTTCCACTTACTTTGGTCAGCCCGTCGGAGGTGCTGCTGTCGGCGAATTTCATATCCTGATTCTCGCCTCCTCCACAAGGATAAGCGGAGTATTCCTGACGAAATGAAAGTATGACACGATAGATGGCACCCGGTTCCTGGTGGATTAATCCGGCAAGGTCTATCGAGTAATCTCCCCAATGATGAATGTCTTTGGAAGCATCTTTGGCAAGCCATAATGTTTTCTTGTAAACCAGTCTTCCCGAACGGCGTAGCTCATTGGCCGAGGCCAGTGAATTGGTTTGCATAAACATCAATACATTGTTCTCGAAAATGCGGATCACGCTCAAATCCACAGCGTATAGGTTGACAGCCCTGAAAGGAATAATCAGACTTTTCGAATCGGGCAGGATAGCGGCGGTAGTAGACATTTCCACTTGTGGTTTCAGACTTACTTCACTGAATGAGATCGTATGAGAAGTTCCCAATGCTTTACCTTGACTGTCTTTGACTCCTTCATGGATATTCAACGTAAGTTTGTTCTGTGTGTTTGCTTCGAAATATATAAAAACTCTGTTCTCACTGATTTGGAAGATCGATGAGGAGATTTCCGGGATCTCAATCAGTCCTTTTAAATCTTGAGTGGTGGATAGGGGAGCGGAGAAAACAATCTCGATTCCATTTTCCGGTTGGTCGATGCGTTCGGCAGACATAAAACGAAAACAATCTTTCGCTGGTATCAGCACTTCTTCACTTTGTTTACGGTCGATGCCGGCTGCGTTGCCGTTGGCTGTGATAGTCAAGGGGTAATCATCTGCTTCTCTGGGGATTTGTCTGATACTAAACAAATACCGGGTATGATTGTCGGTTGCGGTGACTTCCACCGGATAACTCTTTTTCCCGTCACTGGCAGTCAGCATCTTTTCTACCTCTTCCTTTTTCACTACGTCGCTGAAACGTATCTCTCCTTTAATATTTATTTCATTCGGTTGGGTAGCTGTAATCGGCAATGATTCCATTTGCAGGGTGAAGTTACGTTCCTGTACACGGAATGAGAAGTTGAACTCTTTCAGCTTTTTGTCCACTTCGATGAAGTCTCCGAGCCGGAAAGTTCCTTCGTAAAGTGTTCCCGGTTTCAGCGCTCCTTCTTCAGGCACAAATTCAATGGTGTTGTTGCTAACCCAATATGCTTTTCCCTTTAATGAAGGTGAGAAACTGAACGGGTTGCTTTTTAACTCATTGTTCATATCCACTATGGGTTGGTCGTGGGTCAGTTCTATACGTATGGTCGAATTTTGCGAGATGACTCCTCCCGTATACGCATTTACATACGGTGCATAATCGGCAGAAGGAATGATGTCTTTTTGAGTGCGTGTGCATGAATATAGACTCACAGTCATCATGATAAGTAAGAATAGTCCGGTAGCACTGATGCTACGTGTAGTCTTTGTTTGTCCCATAGTGAGAAGTTTTTTATAGTTCAACAAACAAATATACAGTTTTTATGCTAAATCCTTTGTTATTCTGATTATTTTTGCAAGTTCTTAATCAATTTATTTATGGGGAAAAAGAAAGAATACAAAGAGGCCAATCGGCGATTTTTGAAAAAACTGTCTTTTCAGGAAGGTGTTTGCGCGTTGCCGTGTGGAATCTATTACAAAGTTTTGGAAACTGGCGAAAGTACGATTTCTCCGGGTGCGCGGAGTATTGTTACCGTGCATTACAAAGGAAGTCTGATTGATGGTCGGGTGTTTGATAATTCTTATGAGCGTACTTGTCCCGATGCCTTACGTCTTAGTGATGTAATAGAAGGGTGGCAGGTGGCACTTCAGAAAATGCATGTTGGTGATAAATGGATTATTTATATTCCTTATGCAATGGGATACGGTATCAAATCTTTTGATTCTATTCCTGCTTACTCGACATTGATCTTCGAAGTGGAACTGCTTGGCGTTGCATAGAACATAAAGATGATCTATATACAATCAGATACATGGATATTTTTCTTTTAGCTTTTTCATAAAAGACTTGCTTACTTGTAAAAGTTCCATCTCATTAAATGGAGGAAGCAATATGCAATTGTTGTCTTCAATCGAAACCAGATAGCTTATATTGATAATGTGTGACTGGCTAATCTGGATAAGATAGGGATGCAGACTCAATATCTTTTGTGAGTTTGTATTTCTTTTGAGTGCCAGGGTATGATTATTATTTAATACAGCTTCCCATAGTTTACTCTTGGAGTTATACCGGAAATAGCCAATCTGTTCTAAATGGATTAGTTGCAAGTTTCCAGTAATGGTAGTATATAAAAAGATCTTTTCTTCTTGATGTTTTTCTGTGTCGGTGTGATTACAATTGTCAATATTCATATTCTATTTATCTTAGTATTCGATTAATCTGTTGATGATGCCAACGTCGTAGTTTTATTTTGCATCAAAAGTAACGGATTGCTTTTAGCTATAAAAATAAAAAGTGTCTCATTCCTGAAATGAGACACTTTTTACTATTAAGAATTGTGCTTTTAAAAAAAGAAATTATTGTTCTACTCTTTGATTCTCAATGAATTTACTGGGTGATACACCATACTTTTCTGAAAAGTTACGATAGAAAGTTGCCCGGGAGGTGAAACCGCATGCAAACATCAGTTCTTTTACATTACTCTTTGGATTTTCGGCGGCTAACTGTCTGAAATATTCCAGTCGAAGATAATTAATGTATTCCCGGAAACCTGTAAAGCCCTGACTTTTGATTGCTGCTGAAATATCATGTTCCTGTTTATTCAGGGACTTGGCTAAAAGTTCTATATTATACCGTTGATCGGTATAGGGATGCTGTTCCTGAAGATAGGCTTCAATCGTTGAGAAGAGCGTGAGAGTAGGAGATGGCTTTCCAGCTTGTAGCATTATAGTGCTTTCCGTATTCTTTGCATTATGAATCATGTTTATATGGTTCGAAAACGGATTCTCATAACGTAAATATTGTATGGAGAATAAGACCGTAAAAACGATTGCCATAATGCCGAACAGATTGAAAACAAATTCATTGATATTTAGAGTGAACAAAATGTATATCCCTAAAAATACGAATAGAAAACCGATGAATAGATACATGTTATTATTTATCCTGCGGTAGGTCTTGTTATTCATCATCGGATAAATAAGAAGAACGAGTGGGGTAAAAACGGATAACAGGAATATGCAAGCCCTAAGCTTGACATCTATTTGATGGATATTCGGAATAATTTCATCTATGGAGTGGATGGGGGTGATATTCCCATTGAAACCTAAATAACTGATTCCTACCGTTATCGTAATGATAGGTAATAACAGAAAAGTAAATATCCTGAAATGGTTCAGATAGCCCGGCGATAAAGAAGCGATAGGGAACAGGGCTACAATATTTGCTAAAGCATACCATTTGAGCATTTTCTCTATGTTGAGCAATTCTGTGAAGTTGTATTCCGGAGTGTCTGTGACAATTGTCAGCCATCCGATATTTTCCCATGAAAACATAATACCGATGCCGGTTGCTATAATTCCCCAATATAATTTCGGATAATTGTCTTTAGCACGTATAATAAGGATGATTCCTATAATTAACGCAATCAGATCAAGTGTAAGCTCAATAGATAGATGTGTAATTCCCATTTTTTTGACGTGTTTCTATTCCTTGCCAGTCAGTGTGTAAATGTTTCCCGTACAAAGGTAGGCAAAATAGAAATATCAGGCAATAAAAAAGATATGGCTTTGGAGAAACTTAGTTGTGCGGCGATATGCTATATTTCTTTCGCTGAATCATTTTCGGCCAATTCTTTGATCTCTTTATTCAAAAATACAGAAAGCACAGTTCTTACTACAACCACTCCACCCAGGATTGCCAATTCGTCCAACGTTGGATCAACCACAGTTTTTAGTATGTCGGAAGCAATTAGAAATTCCAATCCAAGCAGAAGGTAAGTGCCAAAATCCGCCCTCAACTGCCGTATATTGTTAACCGTATATGTTCCGTTGAATCGTTTTATTTCATTGCGTAAAAAGGCGATGAAGCAGACTAATACTCCGTAAGTGACAATTAGCAGACTAATAACACTGATAATAGTGGCAAGTGTATTTAAGAATGTGAGTAGCATTGTTGTATAATGTTTTAGTATCTGTTATGTAAACAGGCGAAGTCATACAAAAGTTCTCGAATTAGCTACATTATTTGCTCTTACAGGTTTATATTTGTATATTCAAGTTAAAAGCTACCTATTTGTCCAGTTTAAATAGTGTCTGGAGGGTATTCAAAGTGGGTTGAAAGTGGATGTAAATCAAACACTGATTGGTACAAAGGAGAAAGAAAAGATGATATGGTTTATATGAAGTAATACATTTCTGAATAAATTTATCCATATCAAATTATTACAAATAAAAAGAACTCCTGTAATCGTTAAGATTACAGGAGTTCTTTATCTATATAAAGTAACCTGAATTACTTACCTAAAGCCTGAGCAACATCAACCGCACAAGCTACTGTACATCCTACCATCGGGTTGTTACCAATTCCTAGGAATCCCATCATTTCTACGTGAGCAGGAACTGATGAAGAACCAGCGAACTGTGCATCAGAGTGCATACGACCCATCGTATCCGTCATACCATAAGAAGCAGGACCGGCAGCCATGTTATCCGGGTGAAGAGTACGACCTGTACCACCACCAGAAGCAACAGAGAAATAAGGTTTGCCAGCAAGAACACGTTCTTTCTTGTAAGTACCAGCAACTGGGTGTTGGAAACGAGTCGGGTTAGTAGAGTTACCTGTGATAGATACGTCTACACCTTCTTTCCACATGATAGCTACACCTTCGCGAACGTCGTCAGCACCATAACATTTTACTTTTGCACGAGGGCCGTCAGAGTAAGCGATTTCGCGAACAACTTTCAGTTCACCTGTGAAATAATCGAATTGAGTCTGAACATAAGTAAAGCCGTTGATACGAGAGATGATCTGAGCAGCGTCTTTTCCAAGACCGTTCAGGATGCAACGCAACGGTTCTTTACGTACTTTGTCTGCTTTTGCAGCGATTTTGATAGCACCTTCAGCAGCAGCGAAAGATTCGTGACCTGCCAGGAAAGCGAAACATTTAGTTTCTTCGCGCAGCAACATAGCAGCCAGGTTACCATGACCGATACCAACCTTACGGTCGTCAGCTACAGAACCCGGGATACAGAATGCTTGCAAACCGATACCGATAGCTTCAGCAGCTTCAGCAGCGTTTGTGCAGTTCTTCTTAAGAGCGATAGCAGTACCTACTACATAAGCCCATTTTGCATTTTCAAAGCAGATAGGCTGAGTTTCTTCACACGTTTTATAAGGATCAAGTCCGGCAGCTTCGCAGATAGCGTTAGCTTCTTCGATGTCTTTGATGCCGTTAGCGTTCAAGGCTTCAATGATACCTTTGATACGACGGTCTTGGCTTTCGAATTTTACTTCTCTAATCATAGTTTCTTTCCTCCTTATATTATTCGTGACGTGGATCAATAGATTTAACTGCTCCCTGTTCTGCTGTTACGCGTCCATAAGTACCTGTAACTTTCTTCAAAGCTTCGTTAGCATCAGTACCTTTCTTGATTTCGTCCATGAACTTACCCATGTGTACGAATTCGTATCCGCAGATTTCGTCGTTCTTGTCCAAGAAGATTTGCTTGATATAACCTTCTGCCATTTCAAGGTAACGAGGACCTTTAGCCAAAGTACCATAAAGAGTACCTACCTGGCTACGCAGACCTTTACCTAAGTCTTCCAAACCTGCACCGATAATCAAACCACCTTCAGAGAAAGCTGATTGAGTACGTCCGTATACGATTTGCAAGAAAAGTTCGCGCATTGCAGTATTGATAGCGTCGCAAACAAGGTCAGTGTTTAATGCTTCAAGAACTGTTTTACCCGGAAGGATTTCAGAAGCCATAGCAGCTGAGTGAGTCATACCAGAGCAACCGATTGTCTCGATCAAGGCTTCCTGGATGATACCTTCTTTAACGTTCAGTGTCAGTTTACAAGCACCTTGTTGAGGAGCGCACCAACCGATACCGTGTGTCAAACCAGAAATATCAACGATTTCTTTAGATTTTACCCATTTGCCTTCTTCGGGTATGGGAGCCGGTCCATGGTTAGGACCCTTCTTTACAACACACATGTGTTCCACTTCGTGTGAATAAGTCATAATTAGCTCTTTTTTTTAGTGATATAATTAAAAATACGTAGTCACGATTCTCTAAATCGCCCACAAAGGTAGTCGATTTATTTGTTTCTGCAAATCGCCTTTTATTACTTTTTTGTGAAAAGAGACAAATCTGTTTCCGTTTTTTCTTCGTTTGTAAAGTCGGGATTGCATTTGTGAAAGATTGAGGCTGGGAGAACTATCTATTCTTTGCTTTGTTGTTATTAGAAAACGAAAATTTATGGAACTGAATCAAGTAGATATACATTATTTAATAGCGGCAATTTGTGTTATTTCATCTGCGCTTATTTTTTATACGATAGGTGTTTGGGGCGAACGTCTTCAAAAGAAATTGAAGTTTTGGCATCTCATATTCTTTCTTCTCGGGTTGCTGGCCGATACGGTTGGTACAAGCCTGATGGAGCATATTGCTGAACTGACTCATCTACATGACGAAATGCATACGGTGACAGGGGCAATTGCTATTCTTCTGATGTTTGTACATGCGTTATGGGCGATATGGACCTATGTGAAGGGAACGCCTATAGAAAAGAGACATTTTAATCGTTTCAGCATTGTAGTTTGGTGCATTTGGCTTATACCTTATTTAATAGGGGTTTATTTGGGGATGCGATTACACGTATAGGATTAGGCAGCAGATAAATAGGGGGAGAGGGATTATTCCGCTAAAAGCTTACGTTATTTAGTTCAAAAGGATACAAAAATGAGGGTGTTCGGAGAGGGGTGTACAAAGCGCTGAAACGCCCACCAGTAAAGGGGGAAAAGCCAATGAAAACCAGTAGAGTAGAGAAGAGAAGAGTAAAGAAGAGTAAGTAAAAGTATTATTTCTGTTATAAACAACAGCAATAATACTGGGCAGAGAAGATGGCTTTGGATGCTGCCGTTGTCGGTTCGGATCACTTCGTCGGTGCCGTTTCTGTTCCCGTGTCCCTCATGAACTGTTCGTCCGGCAGATGACCGACTTTTGTCTGGTAGGTTGTTGATGCTCGCCCAGTAGGTAACGGACATTCACACGGTAGATAACCTACGTTTGTACGTTAGGTAAATTCTATATTATTTCACGGGCTACCGTTTCAATACTTGTTTGCTAAAGTATCATTTGCTTCAAAACCGTACCGGAAGGAATGAAACGGATTGATAATTGTTTTTAGTAAGATTGTAGGCGTATCATTATTAGATATGGGATTAAAGTTGTAACTTTGTTGCTTCAAATATTAAATGAAGATATGATCGAAGTTTTAGAGTCTGCTTTACAGAAGGCTGCGGGTGAAGGAATGGATGAATTTATCCAAGCGTTTACAGATAAATATAAAGAGATTATCGGTGGCGAACTAACTGCCGAAACAATGCCTCTGCTGACAGGAGAACAACATTCTTTGCTGGCATATCAGATTTTTCGTGATGAAATAATGGTTGGTGGATTTTGCCAATTAATTCAGAACGGCTATGGTGGATATATCTTTGATAATCCGTTTGCGAAAGTGATGCGTTTATGGGGGGCAGAAGAATTCTCTAAATTAGTCTATAAGGCTAAGAAAATCTTTGATGCCAATCGGAAAGACTTGGAAAAGGAACGGACGGATGATGAATTTATGGCTATGTACGAGCAATATGAAGCTTTTGATGAGTTGGAAGAAGCTTATTTAGAGATGGAAGAACAAGTCACAGCATTGATTGCAAGCTACGTAGATGATCATTTGGAACTTTTTGCAAAAATAATAAAGTAACGGATGCAGTATTTTTTAAGTACTTGCATTTATTAATTATGAATTAGAATTTATATCTTTGCAAAATCTAAAAAATATGTTTATGAAACAAGTGAAATTTTTCTTGGTGGCTTTGATGGCTGTGGTTATGGGTATGTCAGTTACTTCTTGTATGAATGGAGATGATAACCACAATGTTACAATGACTGTTCCTGTTAAGTATAATTATGGATCATTTTTGATGGGTGATGGAACTACGAAGTTGGTGCCAACTACAGAGTTGGGCTTTTTGGATGGGGATATGTTTATAATTTCATGCCAATATGACCAATCACAGGTGACAGCAAACAGTACTAGTATACCAGTTACTTTGCTATCTACTCCGCTTTGTATTGACCCTAAAAATAATGAAGGTTTGACTCAAACAAAAGCAGAACCTACTAATCCTCTTTATTCATTGGATAAACAACAGTCAAGTTTGGTTTACTATGATAAGAATACGATCGTTTTGACAATGCCATATTGGGTGAAAGTTACAAACTCTAGTGTTGAAGATTCAGAATTAAAAAAACACTCATTTGTTCTTTCCTATGATCCTACAACAATGAAAGATACTGATACTAAGTTAAAACTATATATTAGTCATGTTGTTGATGATGCAGGTGAGACCGTAACTCGTTCTAATTTTACCTATGCTTATAGAGCTTATTCAATTAGGGCTGCTCTTACTGTATTTAAGGAGAAAACAGGCAAGTTGCCAAAATACTTGGAGTTGACAGCTAAAACTAATTCTTCGAAAGATGAATTGAAAGAAGAGAGTGGAGAAACTTCGGTTGAATATGATTATGCATTTACAGAATAACATTGAACTACAAAGAACTATTTAACATAGCAATGAAATTGATTTCCTCTCCGGCCAAGGCCTGGGAGGAAATTTCTATGGAAGAGGATAGGCGAAAAGTATATATGACTTTTGTCTATCCTATGATTGGTTTATGCGGTCTGTCCGTATTCATTGGTTCGTTATTGACGAATGGATGGGGAGGTCCGCAAAGTTTCCAGATAGCTATGACCAATTGTTGTGCCGTAGCTGTAGCCCTGTTCGGTGGCTATTTTCTGGCAGCTTATGCCATTAATGAAATGGGAACAAGAATGTTTGGTATGCATAGTAATATGCCGTTGACACAACAGTTTGCAGGATATGCATTGGTTGTGCCTTTCCTGCTTCAGATAGTAACCGGACTGTTACCTGATTTTAGAATTATTGCTTGGTTGCTGCAGTTCTACATCGTCTATGTGGTATGGGAGGGAGTTCCTGTACTGATGGGAGTAGAAGAAAAACAACGATTAAAATACACCCTTTTGTCGTCTGTATTGTTAATACTATGTCCGGCGGTGATACAGATCGTGTTTAATAGACTGACGGCTATACTTAATTAATGAGTAAAGATGAAACAACCTCCTGTAAATATAAAGAATAAACGGGCTACGTTTGATTACGAGCTGATAGATACCTACACAGCAGGTATCGTATTGACCGGTACGGAAATAAAATCCATTCGTTTGGGAAAAGCCAGTCTGGTAGATACGTTTTGCTATTTTACGAAAGGCGAATTGTGGGTGAAGAATATGCACATCGCCGAATATTTCTATGGATCGTACAATAATCATACGGCACGTAGAGAGAGGAAGTTGTTGCTTAATAAAAAAGAATTGGAAAAACTTCAGCGGGAGATGAAAAATCCCGGCTTTACGATTGTCCCTGTACGCTTGTTTATCAATGAGAAAGGTTTGGCGAAACTGGTAGTCGCTTTGGCGAAAGGTAAGAAGGAATATGATAAACGAGAATCTATAAAGGAGAAAGACGACCGTAGAGATATGGCAAGAATGTTCAAGCGGTAAGTAAAAAACGCTATAAGATAAAACGCCGGACTACGAGAGGTCTGGCAGATGTTGGCAGAGTGGTAATTAGGTATTAATGTGATAGGGTAATGAAAAAGACAATTTCTCAGATCGTATCCGAACGCATCCTTATTCTGGATGGGGCAATGGGTACAATGATTCAACAATATAATCTCAAAGAAGAAGATTTTCGTGGTGAACGTTTTGCGCATATTCCCGGACAGCTGAAAGGGAATAATGACTTGTTGTGTCTGACACGTCCCGACGTGATTCAGGATATTCATCGTAAATACCTGGAAGCGGGTGCGGATATCATCGAGACCAATACATTTAGCTCAACCACAGTTTCTATGGCTGATTATCACGTAGAAGAATACGTACGTGAGATGAATCTTGCAGCCGTAAAATTGGCTCGTGACCTTGCTGACGAGTATACAGCCAAGAATCCAGATAAACCACGTTTTGTGGCCGGCTCCGTAGGACCTACCAATAAAACCTGTTCTATGAGCCCGGACGTGAACAACCCGGCTTATCGTGCTTTGAGTTACGACGAACTGGCTGCATCCTATCAGCAACAAATGGAAGCAATGCTCGAAGGTGGGGTAGACGCCATTCTGATTGAGACAATCTTTGATACCCTAAATGCCAAAGCTGCAATTTTTGCTGCCGAACAAGCCATGAAAATGACAGGCATAGAAGTGCCGATCATGTTATCTGTAACAGTGTCTGATATTGGCGGACGAACATTGTCCGGACAAACATTGGATGCATTTCTGGCTTCTGTGCAACATGCCAATATATTTTCAGTCGGTTTGAATTGCTCATTCGGTGCCCGTCAGTTGAAGCCGTTCCTGGAACAGCTGGCATCCCGTGCACCTTATTATATTAGTGCCTATCCGAATGCCGGGTTACCGAATAGTCTGGGTAAGTATGACCAGACACCTGCGGATATGGCTCATGAAGTGAGAGAATATATTGAAGAAGGATTAATCAATATTATTGGTGGCTGTTGTGGTACGACAGATGCTTATATTGCTGAATATCCCGCCCTTGTAGAAGGAGCTAAACCACACGTTCCTGCCTCTGCGCCGGATTGTATGTGGCTCTCCGGACTTGAACTGTTGGAGGTGAAGCCGGAAATAAACTTTGTGAATGTCGGCGAACGTTGTAACGTAGCCGGTTCGCGCAAGTTCCTTCGTCTCATCAATGAAAAAAAATACGATGAGGCTCTTTCTATCGCCCGCCAACAAGTGGAGGACGGTGCTTTAGTGGTCGATGTCAATATGGATGACGGATTGCTGGATGCAAAGACAGAGATGACTATTTTCCTGAATCTTATCATGTCCGAACCGGAAATAGCCCGTGTTCCGATTATGATCGATTCTTCCAAATGGGAAGTTATTGAAGCCGGACTGAAGTGTCTTCAGGGCAAATCAATCGTCAATTCTATTTCTTTGAAAGAGGGAGAGGAAGTTTTCCTTGAACATGCCCGAATCATCCGGCAATATGGAGCCGCTGCTGTGGTCATGGCGTTCGACGAGAAAGGACAGGCAGATACAGCCGCCCGTAAAATCGAAGTTTGCCAACGGGCTTACCGTCTTTTGGTTGACAAAATCGGTTTTAATCCTCACGATATTATTTTTGACCCCAATGTGCTTGCTGTAGCTACGGGGATTGAAGAACATAATAACTATGCTGTAGATTTTATTGAAGCTACCGCTTGGATAAAGAAAAATCTCCCTGGTGCACACATCAGCGGAGGAGTCAGCAACCTCTCTTTCTCTTTCCGTGGCAACAATTATATCCGTGAGGCCATGCATGCAGTGTTCCTTTATCACGCCATCCAACAAGGAATGGACATGGGGATTGTGAATCCGGGAACTTCCGTATTGTACACTGATATTCCGGCTGATGTCTTGGAAAAGATAGAAGATGTTGTCTTAAACCGTCGTCTGGATGCGGCGGAACGGCTTATCGAATTAGCGGAATCTCTGAAAGCAAACATGAGCGAAACTGCCGGACAACCGGCTGTCAAGCAAGATGCCTGGAGAGAAGGAACTGTTCAGGAACGTTTGAAGTATGCCTTGATGAAAGGAATCGGAGATTTTCTGGAACAGGACTTGGCAGAGGCATTGCCTCTTTATGATAAAGCGGTCGATGTAATTGAAGGACCGCTGATGGATGGAATGAACCATGTTGGTGAACTGTTTGGTGCCGGTAAGATGTTTCTTCCCCAGGTTGTGAAGACTGCCCGCACCATGAAGAAAGCCGTAGCTATCTTGCAACCGATCATTGAATCGGAAAAAGTGGAAGGAAGTGCTTCGGCAGGTAAAGTGCTACTGGCAACTGTAAAGGGGGATGTGCACGACATCGGAAAAAACATTGTAGCTGTAGTGATGGCCTGCAATGGTTATGATATTGTAGATTTAGGAGTAATGGTTCCTGCAGAAACCATCGTTCAGCGTGCTATTGAAGAAAAGGTAGATATGATCGGGTTGAGTGGACTGATTACTCCATCTTTGGAAGAAATGGCTCACGTGGCTGTTGAACTTGAAAAAGCAGGTTTGGATATTCCTCTTTTGATTGGTGGAGCCACTACATCGAAGATGCATACGGCATTAAAGATTGCTCCTGTTTATCATGCTCCGGTAGTACACCTGAAAGATGCTTCCCAAAATGCAAGTGTCGCTTCCAAATTGCTCAACCCGCAGGCAAAAGCCGAGCTGGTGAATGAATTGGAAACAGAATATGAAGCACTCCGTGAAAAGAGTGGGCTGATGAAGCGTGAAACTGTTTCGTTGGAAGAAGCACAGAAAAATAAGTTGAACCTGTTTTAAACATTGTCACAATGAAAAAGATTTTCTCTTTCTTATGTCTGATTGTAGCAGTCACTGCTATGACCTCCTGTTCTTCTGCAAAAGAAGAAAAAGGAACATCCGGAACCGGAAATGCTGTGTTGGATAATATTTTCGAGCGCAAAAGTGTGCGTGCTTATCTGAATAAAGGAGTAGAGAAAGAGAAAATCGACTTTATGCTTCGTGCCGGAATGGCTGCTCCTACGGGTAGGGATATCCGTCCATGGGAATTTGTGGTAGTATCTGATCGTGCCAAACTAGATTCAATGGCAGCAGCACTTCCTTATGCCAAAATGCTGACGCAGGCCCGTAACGCCATCATCGTCTGTGGAGATTCAGTACGCTCGTCATATTGGTATTTAGATTGTTCTGCAGCAGCACAGAATATTTTGTTGGCTGCTGAAAGTCTGGGATTGGGTGCTGTATGGACAGCGGCCTATCCTTATGAAGACCGTATGCAAGTAGTGCGTAAATATACTAACCTACCCGATAATATTCTTCCGCTTTGTGTCATTCCTTTTGGCTATCCGGCTACAAAAGAGAACCCGAAACAGAAATTTGACGAGAAAAAGATACATTATAATCAGTATTAGTAAACAAAAGTTTTGTCTTTTCAATAATTTCCTTACATTTGCGTCTAAATTGATTAAAATCTGATACGCAAATGTTTGGAATAGACGACCCTTTTATTATTCTGCCTTACCTGCTTTCGGTGGTATGTGTGATTTTTGCTGCCTGGTTTGGGCTGAAATATTGGAATAAGGACGACGAAAAAGACGAAACCCGATGAATACATTTACTCTTGGACTAATTGTGGTAGCTTATCTGCTGTCACTGGCCTACCTCGGCTTTTTGGGATATAAGAAAACAACGAATACCAGTGACTATTTGGTAGGCGGACGTCAGATGAATCCTATCGTAATGGCACTTTCTTATGGTGCTACGTTTATTTCTGCATCTGCTATTGTAGGTTTTGGAGGAGTGGCGGCTGCTTTTGGAATGGGTATTCAGTGGCTCTGTTTCCTCAATATGTTTGTTGGGGTGGTTATAGCTTTTATCTTTTTCGGTTTGCGTACCCGGCGTATGGGGGCGAAGTTGAATGTGAGTACTTTCCCTCAATTATTAGGCCGTCATTTCCGTTCCCGTAATATACAGGTATTTATTGCTGCTGTTATTTTCATCGGAATGCCGCTTTATGCAGCGGTTGTAATGAAAGGTGGAGCCGTATTCATCGAACAAATCTTTCAGATTGATTTCAATGTTTCCTTATTGATATTTACCTTGGTTATTGCTGCTTATGTCATAGCAGGGGGAATGAAAGGAGTAATGTATACAGATGCTTTGCAAGGAGTTATCATGTTTGGCTGTATGTTATTTCTGTTGTTTTCTTTGTATCAGGTGCTTGATATGAACTTTATCGAAGCTAATAAAGAATTGACTGCCATTGCTCCGCTAGTTCCGGAAAAGTTTAAAGCGCTAGGACATCAAGGATGGACTGCAATGCCCATCACAGGTTCTCCACAATGGTATTCGCTGGTAACTTCTCTCATTTTAGGAGTAGGAATCGGCTGTCTTGCACAGCCGCAGTTAGTGGTTCGCTTTATGACCGTGGAGAGTAGCAAGCAGTTGAACCGCGGTGTATTTATCGGTTGTTTCTTTCTGATTATAACAGTAGGGGCTATCTATCATGCTGGAGCCTTGAGTAATCTTTTCTTCCTGAAAACAGAAGGAGCGGTTGCTACCGAAGTTGTGCAGGATATTGATAAGATAATTCCATATTTTATTAATAAAGCGATGCCCGACTGGTTTGCCGCACTCTTTATGTTGTGCATCCTTTCAGCCAGTATGTCTACGTTAAGTTCGCAGTTCCATACGATGGGTGCTTCGGTAGGCTCTGATATTTACGGAACTTATAAACCCCGTTCACGGAATAAACTTACCAATGTGATCCGTCTGGGCGTATTATTCTCTATCCTGGTCAGCTATATTATTTGTTATATGTTGCCTCATGATATTATAGCCCGCGGAACTTCTATCTTTATGGGAATTTGTGCAGCCGCTTTTCTTCCGGCCTATTTCTGTGCTTTATATTGGAAGAAAGCTACTAAACAAGGTGTCATGGCAAGTCTTTGGGTGGGAACAATCGGCAGTCTGTTTGCTCTTGTGTTTCTTCATCAGAAAGAATCTGAAGCATTAGGTATCTGTAAAGCGTTATTCGGACGGGATGTGTTGATTACCACTTATCCTTTCCCTGTGATTGACCCGATATTATTTGCCTTACCATTATCTGTATTGGCTATTGTCGTAATCAGTCTGATGACCTATAGGAAATAAGTATTAGGTATTACACCTAATACTTAATACTTTATCTCATGCTTTTATTTTCTTTTTGTAGGATTCGTAGCGCGACATAATATCTCGAACGAAATTGTAAGTCTCGATGCCACGGAAATATCCGTTTTTGCAGACAGGATCGTTGAAGTATTCTTGATTGCTTTTAAGCAAGATGAAGTTTTCTACATTATCTTTCCATACTAATTTGTTTTTCCCGTATTTTTCGGCTAGTGCCATTGCGTCATATATATGTCCCAAACCGGCATTGTAAGATGCCAGGATAAAATTGAGCCGTTCCTGCTTATCGGGAATCATGCTGAAACTCCGGTCGGTGGCAGTAATATATTTGATAGCCGCTTTCACACTTTCCTCCGGATTCTGCTCTTTGCCGGGAGGTACTCCCATTGCACGTGCTGTGGCAGGCATTAACTGCATGAGTCCTTTGGCACCTGCCCAAGATACAGCGGTAGTGTCAAAATTGGATTCTGTATACGCTAATGATGCAAGCATACGCCAGTCCCAACCGATGTCTTTGGAATACTTTTTGAATAAATGGTCATAATGAGATATCTTTCCTTCTTTTAAGGAGAGGATAGGAGAGTGCGGCATCATTTTACTATTCTCAAAATAACGTTTCATACTGGCTGTGTAAGCAGGAGAAGTCATGTTTTCCTGATGCCATTGGGTAGCGGCGGCTGCCAGCTCGGGGCTGTCTTTTCGTACCGCCCACGAAGAACGTTGATCGAAACTGATGGACAGATCGATATTTAAATTGGGATAATAGGTCTTATTAAGTCTGGCTAAATCATTGTCGGCCACCGTATACAGAATTTTTCCTTGCGCTACTTGCGTAATCAAGTCCTCAATAGTGATACTGTCATTGGTGACTTCATGAATCCGGATACCTCCTCCTAATTCACTATTCAGATTGACGAGGCGGTCATAATATTTCCCTGGTTTTACGTATATATCTTTTCCGACCAGTTCGGTTACATCTTTCAACGGCTTCTGTTTTCCTCTTCCTTGCTGAACAATTACCTGGTGAGTAATTACATCTTCGCCACAATAAAGAAGACTGTCTTTCCACTCTTTGGTGATTGGCAGATTATAGGCAATCATGTCTCCTTCACCTGCCAATAATTTTTGGATCATTTCGTCGACGCTGTTGGCTACTTCAATCCTAAGTTTTAGTCCCAGGCTTTTGGCAAACTGTTCACTAAGTTCATATTGGAACCCCATTTCTTGTCCCCGGTAAATGAAATAGGAAGTAGAGCTATATAATGTCAATACAACGAGTTCGCCACTATCTTTTATTTGTGGAAGATCACGCGCTGTCTCATCCATCTTGTTATGATGCTTATTCCGGCATCCGAGCATACAACAAAATAGAATAAGAAATAAAGGAATACTCAGTGTCTTGACATTCATTTCTTAATTTTTAATTTTCAATTTTTAATTCTTAAGGTGCTTCTTGATGTACATAGTCAGTATATCAATAGCTACCCTATTACTGCCTCCTTCCGGTACAATAAGGTCGGCATATCGTTTGCAAGGTTCGATAAATTGCAGGTGCATAGGTTTTAAAACCCGTGTATAGCGTTCCATTACAGCTTCGGCAGTACGTCCGCGCTCAATGACATCTCTCTGAATGACACGAATCAGGCGTTCGTCGGGATCGGCATCAACAAATATTTTGAGGTCCATCATATTGCGCAGCTTTTTATCACATAAGGCAAGGATTCCTTCAATGATAACCACCTCACGAGGTTCGATATGAATGGTTTCGGGCTGGCGCGTGCATGTGAGATAAGAATAGGTGGGCTGTTCGATACTCTTCCCTTCTTTCAGCGTCATGACATGCTTGGATAGCAGACTCCATTCAAAAGCATCCGGATGGTCAAAATTGATATTCTGGCGTTCTTCAACCGGGACATGACTACTGTCTTTGTAGTATGAATCCTGTGGTAAGAGTACTACTTCTCCTGCGGGGAGGCTTTCTATAATTTTCCGTACGACGGTGGTCTTTCCGGAGCCCGTTCCGCCTGCTATTCCTATAATTAACATCTCTTTAAATGTATATTTGAACCAAATAGAGTATTTTTGCATTACTATTAATGTGGTAAACGCATTAACAAGACAAATATAGAAACAATTCATTAAAATAACAACGTAATGGTAAAACACATTGTATTATTTAAGTTAAAAGACGAAGTTCTTGCTGAAGAGAAACTGGAAGTCATGACTAAATTCAAGGAAGCGATAGAAGCTCTTCCTGCTAAAATTTCTGTAATTCGCAAAGTGGAGGTCGGATTGAATATGAATCCTGGTGAAACATGGAATATTGCGCTTTACAGTGAGTTTGATACACTAGAAGATGTTAAATTCTACGCAACACATCCCGACCACGTAGCTGCCGGAAAGATTCTGGCTGAAACGAAGGAGAGCCGTGCGTGCGTAGACTATGAATTATAAACCCCAAAAATAAAGATGAGAAAAATAATTTCTTTCCTGCTTTTAAGCTTTGTTGTATATGCATTGCAAGCGCAGATCAAAGATCCGGTAAAGTTTAAAACAGAGCTGACAGCTCTCTCCGATACGGAGGCAGAGGTGGTGTTTACAGCTACCATGGATAAAGGTTGGCATGTTTATTCTACCGATCTGGGAGATGGCGGCCCTATTTCCGCAACATTCAATGTTGATAATAAATCGGGTGTCGAGCTTGTTGGCAAACTGAAGCCTGTAGGCAAAGAAGTATCTACTTTCGATAAATTGTTCGAAATGAAGGTACGCTATTTCGAGAATACAGCAAAGTTTGTGCAGAAAGTAAAATTCACGGGTGGAGCTTACGCAATCGAAGGTTATCTGGAATACGGAGCTTGTGATGACGAGAGTTGTCTGCCTCCTACTCAGGTGCCGTTCAAGTATTCCGGAGTAGCAAAAGCCGGAAATGCTGCAACGAAAACAGAGCAACCGGAACAAAAGGTAGCGGATAAGCAAAAAGAAGAACCCGTTCCTGCTGTTACGAAAGATTCTTCTGCGATGATGGAACTGGTGCCTGCAACTACAACCGAAGCTGCTACGGATATTCAGCCTGCTGTTGCATCGGGTGATCTTTGGAAACCGGTAATCAGTGATTTACAAGCCTTAGGAGAAGAACATGGTCAGGAAGACATGTCCTGGATATATATATTCATAACAGGTTTTCTGGGTGGATTATTGGCATTGTTTACCCCTTGTGTATGGCCGATTATTCCGATGACAGTCAGTTTCTTCTTAAAACGTAGTAAAGACAAAAAGAAAGGAATTCGTGATGCGTGGACATACGGTGCATCTATCGTAGTGATTTATGTGGCATTGGGCTTGGCTATTACTTTGATTTTCGGAGCCAGTGCATTAAACGCTTTATCTACCAATGCTATTTTCAACATTCTCTTCTTCCTGATGCTGGTGATTTTTGCTGCTTCATTCTTTGGAGCGTTTGAAATCAGGCTGCCGTCGAAGTGGGGAAATGCAGTAGATAGCAAAGCTGAATCTACGACCGGATTGCTAAGTATTTTCCTGATGGCTTTCACGCTTTCATTGGTATCTTTCTCTTGTACAGGTCCGATTATCGGCTTCTTGCTGGTACAGGTATCTACAACAGGAAGCGTAGTTGCTCCGGCAATCGGTATGTTAGGATTTGCCATCGCTTTGGCATTGCCGTTTACACTCTTCGCCCTGTTCCCGTCTTGGCTGAAATCGATGCCAAAGTCCGGCGGATGGATGAATGTTATCAAGGTTACGCTGGGTTTCCTCGAATTAGCATTTGCACTTAAATTCTTGTCAGTTGCTGATTTGGCTTATGGTTGGAGATTGCTTGACCGCGAAACATTCCTGGCTTTATGGATTGTCATCTTTGCTTTGCTTGGATTCTACCTGTTGGGCAAGATCAAATTCCCGCACGATGACGATGATAATAAGGTGGGAGTAACCCGCTTCTTTATGGCGTTAATCTCTTTAGCATTTGCCGTATATATGGTTCCCGGTTTGTGGGGAGCACCATTGAAAGCCGTATCTGCATTTGCTCCGCCTATGCAGACGCAAGATTTCAATCTGCATAAGAATGATGTACACGCGAAATTCGATGACTATGATTTAGGAATGGAATATGCCCGTCTGAACGGAAAACCGGTTATGCTCGACTTTACCGGATATGGTTGCGTAAACTGCCGTAAGATGGAAGCAGCGGTATGGACTGACCCGAAAGTGAGTGATTTGATTAATAACGACTACGTATTGATTACACTTTATGTAGATAATAAAACTCCGTTGACTGAACCTGTGAAGATTATCGAAAACGGTACAGAACGTACTTTGCGTACTGTCGGCGATAAATGGAGCTATCTGCAACGTGTGAAATTCGGAGCTAATGCCCAGCCTTTCTATGTATTGCTGGACAATCAGGGTAAACCGTTGAATAAGTCGTATGCTTATAACGAAGATATTCCTAAGTATATTGAATTCTTACAGACCGGATTGGAGAATTATAAGAAAGGAAAATAATGATTTCTCCGATAATGACCAATCTTGGATAATGAATAAAAAAGCGGTCTCATCTTTTCGATGAGGCCGCTTTTTGAATAGAATAAATTGAAATTTTAGCGAAAATTACATGGGTACTTCTATTAATAGAAGTTGGGTTCCTTTTAATATATGTATCGGGAATTCTTTTGTATCCCAAACACCGATACCATCACGTTTGGACAGCCGTTCTTCCGCCACTGTGATTTCTCCTTCAAGTACGAAGATATATACCCCGTTACCTTCCTGATGCATCTTATATTCGATTGTTTTTTCCGTATCGAAACTTCCCATAGAGAACCATGCATCTTGTTTGATAGAAGCTGGAGTCTTCCCGTTCGGAGACAGGATTAGCGCCAGTTCATTTGGTTTCAGGAGCGGACGAATATCGAAGTTGTTATACTCCGGTTTGGTGTTTTCAACTCGTGGAAATACCCATATCTGCAGGAATTCCAGTTGTTCTTTATCACTGCCATTGTATTCACTGTGATAAATGCCACTACCTGTACTCATAACCTGAATATCACCTGGAGTGATGGTTTTAGTGTTTTGTACACTGTCACCATGTTTCAGGTAACCTTTCAGAGGGATGGAAATCACTTCCATATTTTTATGCGGATGTGTATCGAATCCCATAGACGGGTCTACACTGTCATCGTTCAGCACTCGTAATGCTCCGAAATGAATTCTTTCCGGATTATAATAGTTGGCAAAACTGAATGTGTGATGGGTCTTGAGCCAGCCGTGATTGAAATAGCCTCTTGATGAAGCTCTGTCGATTACTTTTTTCATAATCTTCCTTTCTTTTTTAATAGAACTTTGGTGTGCGTCTTATTTGCACTTTACTATTACTAATAACAATGGAAAGGTAGATAAAGTTCTTAACGGGAGATTTAATAAGAAGGGAGCTTTATTTTTTTATTTCAGAAAAAATACATACGTTTGTAACATCATAACAATACCTTTGTGGCCAAAAATAAAGAAAGTATGTACGCAACAGACACTCTAATGGATGAACGGGAAGTGGTTCTCCGTCTGATAGACGGAGATGAAGAGGCCTTTTGCGAACTTTATGCCGCTTATAAGAATCGTTTGCTCTACTTCGCCCTGAAATTCGTCAAGTCGCATGAATTTGCGGAGGATATATTTCAGGATGCGTTTACGGTAGTTTGGCAAACCCGTCGTTTCATCAATCCCGAAGCCTCTTTTTCTTCCTATCTTTATACTATTGTGCGTAATCGTATTTTGAATCAGTTGCGGGATATGGCTAATGAAGATCAGCTGAAAGAGCAGATTCTTTCTCAAGCGATCGATTCAACGAACGAAACGAATAATCATATTCTGCTCAATGATTTGAAAGAGATTATTGCCCGTGCATTGGAGCAATTAACGCCCCGCCAGCGTGAGGTATTTAAAATGAGCCGTGAACTACAGATGTCTCATAAAGAAATAGCCGAAGCATTGGGCGTTTCAGTTCATACGGTGCAAGAACATATTTCTCTTTCTCTAAAAGTGATTCGTTCCTATTTGACTAAATATTCAAGTACATCAGCCGATGTACTTTTGATTCTATTGTGCTTGAATTTATAATAAATGTTAATCACACCCTAGCTCTTTCTTACTTTTGTGTATTACTTATACAAAGGGAAGGAAATTAATATCCTTATTTTGAATATATGATGAAAGATACTAAAACAGAAAAAGATAAATTGCATCGCTATCTGGATGATCTTTATACCCGGGATGATGCTTCACAGTTGTTGCAAAGTATTAAGGATTCAGAAAACCAAGATATATTGGACGAACTGGCAGCAGAGGTTTGGGAAGAATCCGGGAACCTGCAACCTGGTAATGATTTGGAGCGGGAAAAATATAAGAGAGAGGCACGCCAATTACTGAAGCGTATTGAACACAAAAAACGTACATGGTTCCGCCGGGCTTCTGTGGTGGCAGTCAGTACAGCGGCTGTAATAGCCATTATCATAGGGAGTGTCAACTTTTTCCGGTATATGAATGAACAACAGGTCACATTGGCTGAAATTACCACTTCCTTTGGTGAGAAAAGACAAGTGACTTTGCCGGACGGGACTCTTTTGGTTCTGAACTCTTGTTCGCAAGTGCGTTATCCGGATCGTTTTGTTGGAGATCTCCGTGAAGTGGAACTTGAAGGAGAGGGATATTTCCGTGTTGCCCGTAATGAAAAGATGCCATTTGTTGTGAGGACGAAGCGACTGGATGTTCAGGTGTTAGGTACCCGGTTTGATGTAAAATCCTATTCAACAGATGAAATAGTGTCTGTGAGTGTGGAGAGTGGTAAGGTGCAGGTCGATTTGCCGGAAGCGATGATGAGGTTGACTGCTAAAGAACAGGTGCTTATCAATACTGTTTCCGGAGAATATAGTAAGAAAACAGAGGATAGGGGAGTGGCTGTCTGGATGAAAGGTGGGTTACGCTTTTACAGTACACCTATCCGCGATGTGGCAAAAGAACTGGAACGGGTATATAATTGCCGGATTACTTTTGCTCCCGGTCAGGATTTCAACAACTTGATTACCGGCGAACATGATAACAAGAGTCTGGAAGCGGTACTTAAATCCATTGAATTTATCAGCGGTGATATCAAATATAAGAAAGAGGGCATCAATGTACTTCTTTATAAAGAATGAGATGAATAATAGATAATGTTCAACCTTTTAAAAAATAATAGATGAAAACAGCTCCTTCATGAACCTCCCCAAAATGATAGAAGCACTCCAAAGGAATGCCTCTATCCGCAATCCGGACGGATATTCATAAGCTTCGACCCAAATGAATAACGTATCGCGCATTGCTTGTTTTTAATAACTTTAGTCAATTACTAAAACGCACAAATTTATGAATAATCTTCTTATTTGTAAAGGGATAAGTAAAAATAGCTGTTCGTTTTTAGCTTTTTTACTATTCACCTTCATTTTAATAGCTCCGGCTGCTGCTCAGACATTGAAAGAGCATGATATTACGCTTCGTGTGCAAAACGAGCCGGTAGAGAGTGTTTTCAATAAAATCAGCAAACAGACTAATTTTAAGTTTCTCTATGATCAGGAGACGGTGAACAAGGCTCCGAGAGTTTCTTTCGACATTAAAAATGCTTCATTAAAACAGATTCTGGGAGAAATTACTTCCCAGGCCAAGCTTTATTTCAATAGGACCGATCATACAATTGCTGTCAGCAAACAGCCGCTTAAGAAAGAAGAAACTGCTCAACGTGCACGCACTATCCAGGGAATAGTTGCAGATGATAAAGGAGAGCCGGTGATTGGTGCCAGTGTGCAGATTAAGGGAGAAGGCAGTGGTACGATTACCGATATAGACGGACGTTATTCATTAATGAATGTACCGGAGTCTGCAACATTGACTATTTCTTATATTGGATATAAAACGGTAAATATCTCTGCAAAGGATAAAAATACGGCGAAAATCACGTTGGTAGAAGATAGTAAGATGATTGATGAGGTAGTAGTGGTGGGATATGGAGTTCAGAGAAAAAGAGACGTCTCTACTTCTATTTCTTCCGTGAAAGCTGAACAAATTGCGGATGTTTCTGCTTCAGACTTTCGTCAGGCGTTGGCAGGTAAGATGCCGGGGGTACAGGTTACACAGCCAAGTGGTGATCCAGAGGGAAGTGTAAGTATCCGTGTTCGTGGTATCAGTACGGTTAATGCCGGTAGTGATCCTCTTTATATTATTGATGGCGTGCCGGTGGAACGTGGATTTGCCAATCTGAATAATAATGATGTCGAATCTGTGGAAGTTTTGAAAGATGCTTCGTCGGCAGCTATTTATGGTAGTCGCGGTTCCAACGGTGTAATTATTATCACGACCAAGCAGGGACAGTCGGAAAAGATGAAAGTGCAGTATGATGGATATTATGGTATCCAGAGTGTTTCGAAGAAACTTTCAATGATGAATGCATATCAGTTTGCCGAATTTGCAAAGGATGGTCATGACAACGCTTATCTGGATGCTAATCCCGGAGGTTCACCGGATGACCCGAATGGAATGCGCCCGAATTCATGGGAACGTATTCCTACCGAACTCTTTCCCTATCTGAATGGTGATAAGGGGTTGACGGATACGGATTGGCAAGATGCTATTTTTCGTACTGCTGCTACTACCAGCCACAATGTTTCTATTTCCGGCAGAGGAAAGACAGTCGGCTATTTCATTTCAGCCAACTATTATGATAAAGAAGGTATTATAATTAATTCCGACTTTAAGAAATATAGTATGCGTATGAATTTGGACGGGAAATATAAAAGACTGAAATTCGGTTTGAATTTTTCTCCTTCCTATTCTACTTCCAATCGGGTAGATGCTTCCGGATCTAATGGTATTGTGCAATCGGCATTGATGATGCCTCCGGTATGGCCGGTGTATAATGCGGATGGCAGCTATAATTATCAGGGAAATGGCTATTGGAGAATTGGAAATGACTATCAGCATAATGCCGTATTGAACCCGGTAGCCATGGCAAACTTACAATCGGATGTCGTAGACCGTATGGCGATTGTCGGAAAAGTTTTTGCTGAATTGGAGTTGTATAAGGGGCTTACTTATAACATTTCTTTTGGTGGCGATTATTATGGTTCGCATAATGACCAATATCGTTCTTCGGAACTTCCTTTATTGGGACAGAAGTATTATGATGTAAAGTCAAATCCGACAGCCTACAGTTCATCAGGTTTTTATTTCAACTGGTTGGTGGAGAATAAAATCAATTATAACACAACGATTAAAGATGCTCATTCTATCAATGTGGTCTTAGTACAGTCGGCTCAAAAAGAGACATATAAAGGAGATAATGTGACGGCGACCGATTTCCCGAACGACTATATACAAACAATTTCCGGAGGTACGGTGACGAAAGGTGCATCTGATAAAACCCAATGGACGATTGCTTCTTATCTGGCGCGTATGCAGTATAGCTATAAAGGTAAATATATGGCTTCGGCAGCTATTCGTGCAGACGGTTCTTCCCGTTTTGGCAAGAATAACCGGTGGGGATATTTTCCTTCAGCTTCTTTGGCGTGGAGAATAAGCGGAGAAGACTTCTTTATGAAGGCTAAGTGTCTGTCGTTTGTTGATGATTTGAAGTTAAGAGCGAGTTATGGAGTGACCGGTAACTTCCAGATTGGCAATTATGATCATTTGTCTCTGATGGCTTTGGATAATTATGTGCTTGGCACAGGTAACGGACAATTGGTGAATGGTTATAAGCCAAGTACCATAAAGAATGAAGATTTGAGTTGGGAAAAGAATGCGATGGTGAATGTGGGTGTTGATTTGCAGATGTTCAAAGGATTGCTGGGACTGACTGTGGATTATTATAATACCAATACCTCTAATATGTTGTTGAATGTACCAGTTCCCCACCTGACCGGATATAGCACTGCATTGATGAATATCGGTAAAGTGAATAATAGGGGATGGGAAGTTGCTTTGACCTCACAGAAGAATATAACTAAAGATTTCGGTTATTCGTTTAATGCTAATTATGCCACTAATACGAACGAAGTGAAGGCACTCGGTCCGGGTAATGCTCCTATCATATCTACCGGTAGCGTAGATCATGCTTATTACATAACGAAAGTCGGTGAACCCATCGGATGTTATTATCTGTTGGTGCAGGATGGAATTTTCTCCAATGAAGAAGAATTAAAAAAGTATCCTCATTTCAGCAATACCCAGCCGGGAGATTTCCGCTTTGTGGATGTAGACGGGGATGGAGTGATGGATTTGGATAAAGATCGTACAATCGTGGGTAACTATATGCCCGATTTTACCTATGGGTTTGGTGGTAAAGTCTGGTTTAAGGGATTTGACCTTGATTTTAATTTTCAAGGAGTATATGGTAATGAGATTCTGAATCTGAATCGTCGTTACATTGATAATCTGGAAGGTAATACCAATGGCACCACTATAGCCTTGAATCGTTGGAAAAGTCCGGAAGATCCGGGAAACGGTCAGGTGAACCGTGCCAACCGTAAGTCAAAGGGGTATAATGGTCGTACTTCAACCTGGCATCTGGAAGATGGTTCTTATCTGCGACTGCAGAATGTGACACTAGGATATACCTTGCCGAAGAACCTGACTCAACGCTTTTTCGTGGAAAAATTAAGAGTTTACGTTTCCGGACAAAATTTATGGACTTCGACTAATTATAGCGGATATAATCCGGAAGTAAATGCACGTCCGAGTAATTCTCTTTCACCGGGTGAGGATTATGGAACTTATCCATTAGCTAAAACATTCTTGTTTGGGCTAAACATAACACTTTAATCATCCTTTAAAATACACGTTATATGAAAAAATATAAACTAATACTATTCCTATCAACTGCCTTGTTATCAGTTGCTTGTACAGATAGTTTCTTCGATTTGGAACCGAGTAGCAGTGTGCCTACCGACAAGGTATATAAGACAGCGGAAGATTTTAATGTAGCTGTGATAGGATGTTACTCCAAATTGCAGACACAAGTTTCCTATTTTACAGAGTGTTGCGAATATCGGAGTGATAATTTGACATTGAGTGCGCCCACTGCCGGAACACAAGACCGTTATGATATCGATCAGTTTGCAGATAAAGCCTCTAACGGAATTTTGGAAGATGCCTGGGCGAACTTTAATAATGGAGTCTATCGTTGCAATCTTGTATTAGATAGAATTGATGAGGCCAACTTCGACGCAACTCTGAAAAAACAATATAAAGGCGAAGCTCTTTTTATCCGTGCCCTTACTTATTTTAATATGTATCGTTTATGGGGAGGGATACCGATGACTAATAAAGTGGTGACGGTGGCTGAAGCTCTTAAAATCGGGCGCAGTTCCGATCAACAGGTTTATGATTTTCTTGTCGGTGATTTGAATCAGGTTATTAATGAAAATATGTTGCCGTCTTCTTATACAAGTGCCGATATGGGACGAGTGACTTCCGGTGCTGCAATGGCATTGCTCGGCAAGATTTACCTGACTTTCCATAAATGGACGGAGGCTCGCAATGTGCTATCTCAACTAGTGGGTCGGTATTCTTTAATGACTACTCCCGAACAGGTGTTTGACGTGAACAATAAAATGAACGATGAGATTATTTTTGCTGTTCGCTTTAATAAGGATGTTGAAGGAGAAGGACATGGATATTGGTTCTCTATTATTAATCTGACTGATGATACCAATCAGACAAAGTCTCTGAAAGAGTGCTACAAAGATGGGGATAAGCGCAAGAATCTGATTACCTATGTAAAGGTGGAAGATAAAGTATGCGTGATGAATAAATTTAAGGATGTCAAAAGTGCGACCTATAATACAGTCGGTAATGACCAGATTATTCTCCGTTATGCCGATGTGCTGTTAATGTACGCTGAAGCTTTGAATGAAATCAGTTATAGTAATTTGCAGAATTCAGAAGCTATGGTTGCTTTGAATGCTGTGCATACTCGTGCCGGATTGTCTCCGCTTCAGATAGCAGAGCTTCCCGATCAGGATAGCTTCCGTAAAGCGATTATGTTGGAACGTCAACAGGAGTTTCCTTATGAAGGACAGCGTTGGTTCGATTTGGTACGTATGGGAGGTGCTAAGGAGGCTATGAAAGCAGAAGGACATATTATTCAGGACTATCAATACCTGTATCCTATTCCAAAAACGGAGTTGGAAAGAATAAACAATACAGAACTGTTGTGGCAGAATACGGGATATTAATAGGATTAAACTAAAAGAAATCAAACGATGAAAAAAATACTATATAGCTTGTTGTTTATTTTCACGGTAGTCTTTACTGCTTGTGAAGAAGATCTGCCAAAGGCAAGTTTCGATTTATATGAACTGAAGTCACTAACGGCAACAGCCGGAGATATGAATGTGACTCTTTCCTGGGAAGCATACGAGAATGCCCGTCCGAATGAATATTTGATTCTTTGGACTTCCGGATCATCAGAAGCGGAAGGAGGCGAGATGACTGTGGATGCAAAAACAATGACTGCCACTATCAATAATCTGGTGAACGATGTTGCTTACACTTTTTCTGTGCAACCTCGTTATGCGGGAGGATTGGCCAGTAAAACTACTGCTGCCTGTACACCGAAGAATGCAAGATATCCGATTTCTGATCTGACGGCAGCAGCCGGCAATGAAAGAGTGCGTTTGAGATGGACGAAACCTGCGAGTGAACGTTTCACTCGCTATCAGGTTACCGTGAATCCCGGTAATCAGATTATCAATCTGGATGATACTTCATTGGAAGAATACATCGTTGATGGTTTGACTAACGATCAGGAATATACATTCAATGTAGTCTGTGTTTATCCTACAGGCAATTCTATTGCGGTGGAAACTTCTGCTACTCCCGGATTGATCTATCCTATTCTCGCTAGTACGGAACTGGTTGTGTGGGAGCCTTCTACCTTTGCTTATAACGATATGTATTTCATGGCTGGTGAAGTGAAATCGGTAAGTTGGGATTTTGGTGATGGTACGACATCGGGAGAAAACAATCCGGTGCATGCTTTTACTACTACCGGTACTTATACAGTGGCCGTAACGGTGACTTATGTAAATAATACCACCGAGTCGGGCAGTCTGACTGTCACGGTCGGCAATTATAAATGGAATTCTGTCGATTTGAACTTCGGTGGACTTACCGGATATGTAAAGACCTCCAATCCGGTGTTCTCTCCGGATGGAAAAACAATGTATATCCCGACATCTACTCCTGCGGGTCATTTATTTGCTATTGACGTAGTGAGCGGTGAATTCAAGTGGGTGTTTGCTATCAGTCAGATAACTTATGGCGGAGGTGCGTTGGTGGCTCCTGATGGTACAATCTATCAGTGTGTAAGAAATGCCACTATTAATAATGTATATGCTATTAATCCGAACGGAACTCAAAAGTGGGCAATAAAATTGGATGCTGCGATAGGAGCTTTCCCTGCATTGTCGGCCGATGGTGTTCTTTACTGTCTCACCAATAAGAGTACGTTGTATGCGCTGGATGCATCCAGTGGTGCTATTAAATGGCAACAATCGCTTGACGGAGCAACCGGTAGTGCTGTGGCTATTGATAAAGCCGGAAATGTTTATGCAGGTACAAGTGCAGCCATTTATTCTTTTAAATCGAATAAAGAGCAGAATTGGAAATTGGAAGAAGTGAATGTGACAGAACAGGCTACGTTTGCTTTGAAGGATCAGGTACTTTATGCGACTTTGAAAAACGGAGGACTCGTTGCTGTTGATATGACAAACGGAACAAAGAAATGGACGTATCCGACTACAAAAGGAGATGCTTATTTCCCGATTGCTGATAAAAATGGCAATGTCTATTTTACTGAAAAAGGATCGCAGACTGTTCATGCAGTAAATGCCAGCGGATCTAAAATCTGGGAGAAAAATGTGGGTAACAATTTGAACTACAGTGGAGGTGCTTTGAGTACGGATGGTATTCTTTATATAGGTACCCAATCGAATAACAAAGTGCTGGGACTTGACATCACTAATGGAAACATTGTTTTTGAAGAGACTGTGGGACAACAGGTCATGGCAGCTGTTAGCATTGGCCCGGACAGACGGCTTTATTGCGGAACGATCGGATCTAATAATATCGGTTCGATAAAGGCTTTTGCTGTCAATAAGACATTAGCAACAGACTCCTGGAGTATTCGTGGTGGTGATATTCAAGGTACAAACCGTCAAAAGTAAGCGATAATGAGAGTTCCTGTTTTTATCTTATTTATGGCGATGACAATGGGTTTATATGCACAGAAATATAAAGTAGGTACGACTACAGCTTTGTGGAAAGTACCTGCTTCCACAGACTTTTCTCAAGCTCGGTCTGTGGGGGTAGAGTATGTGGAAGTAGCATTTAACCAGTGTTATAGAGGAGTTCCGGCAGATGAAGTTGTTCCTCGTATCCGGGATATGAAAGCAAAAATTGATAGTGCCGGTATCAAGGTCTGGTCTATACATCTTCCTTTCTCACGCACGTTGGACATATCGGTGCTGGATGAAAAGAAAAGGAAAGAAAATGTAGATTTTATGGCGGAGATGATTGGACAGTGTGCTCAATTTCAGCCGAAATGTTTGGTATTGCATCCTAGTTCTGAGCCTATTACTGACAGTATTCGGGCACAAAGAATAACTAACGCTTCCAAGTCTATCGCTTATCTGAAAAAATATGCGGATCAAATAGGAGCACAGTTGTGCATCGAAAATCTGCCGAGAACTTGCCTGGGTAATACTCCTGAAGAGCTTTTGGAGATAATCAAAGATATTCCGGGTGTGAAGGTTTGTTTTGATACCAATCATTATACTAAAGGGACGACAGGGCATTTTGTAGAAACTGTTGGTGAGCGTATAGGTACTATACACGCTTCGGACTTTGACTTTGTCAACGAGTGTCATTGGCTTCCTACACAAGGTGACATTCAATGGGGAAAGTTAATGCATGCACTCGAAGGAATCGGCTATGAAGGGGTTTTCATGTATGAAGCTACCAAAGACCATGAAAACGACAATACGCGTCCGACACCGGAACGGGTGGTTGAGACTTTCAATAAAATAATTAATGACTATAAAAATCAGAAATAAGATGGATATAATAAGAAAAATACAATATTTACTGTTTTGTCTTTTGGCAATAGGTTTTGTTGCTTGTGATGATGATGACAACAACTGTACCGAAACAGGTCATGAAGGAATTCTTACGCAATTGGCAGAGGAAGTAGATGCCACTGCACAACAGTTGTGGAGTTCTTCTCCTTTGATTGTCAATACCGGACGTACCACTACTTTGACCAAGATCCAGGGATATGCGGATAAGTGTAAAGATGATTATTTCGTCAGTTATCTGAATGGCTTCGATCAGGCGAGTACGAGTATGGAAAAGTGTGATCCGATTATCTATTTTTATCGGAGTGCATTTGATCGTGTGATGGATGGAATTAAAAACTCAAAAGTAGAAAATGGTACGGCAGCGATCTGGTTACTCTATAATATGGGGTATGTGGTAAAAACTCCGTCAGGATGTTTTGCTATTGACATTTCTCATCGTTGGGCGAAAGAGCTGGCACCTTATATTGATTTTCTCTGTGTTACACACAAGCACTCCGATCATTATAGTAATGATCTTATCCAGGCTATGTTTGATTTAGGTAAACCGGTGTTATCCAACTATTTGAAAGACACGACATATCCTTATACTGCAAAGGGGGATAAAGATTATGAAATTGGAAAATTCAAGATTAAAACCTGTATCACTGACCATAACAATGCCGGGTTATCTAATTTTGTGACTGTGTTTTCGATCGATTGTGGAGAAGATACTGGTAATTTCGTTTTTATGCATGTAGGAGACTCTAACTATAAACCAGAACAATATACGAATCTGGCTTCTCATGTGAATGTTTTGATACCGCGTTATGCTCCCAATGCTCTGACCGAAAATAATATTCTGGGTTCAGGTGCGGGACAGGTGGAGCCCGATTATATCTTGTTATCACATATCTTGGAACTGGCTCATGCAGGTGTTGATGAATCAAGATGGTCATTGGATATGGCACTCGAACGGGCTTCGAAGATAAACTGTGAACAGACTTACGTACCAATGTGGGGAGAAAAACTAGTCTGGAAAAACAATAAACTGAACTAAAATTCTTAATGCTTGAACTTATGAAACGGATATGTAACTTCATACTTCTTCTGTGTTTGGTGCAACTGGCTGTTGCCCAAAATAGAATAGCTGAAATCAGAGAAAATCTGCTGGGAAATCATCCAGATAAAATATTGGTTGTATCCCACCGGGCTGACTGGCGTAATGCCCCGGAAAACTCATTGCAAGGTATACAGAATTGCATTGATATGGGTGTCGATATGGTGGAGATCGATTTGAAACGAACCAAAGACGGACATTTAGTAGTGATGCATGATAAAACGATCAATCGTACCATGTCTGGAAAAGGACTGGTGGAAGATTATACATTGGCCGAATTGAAAGCAATGCGTCTTAAAAATGGAGTAGCTTGTAAGACAAGACATCAGATTCCTACATTGGAAGAAGTGATGTTGCTCTGCAAAGGTAAGATCATGGTAAATATTGATAAGGGGTATGATTATTTTCAGGAAGCTTATATTGTACTCGAAAAGACGGGAACGGTTGACCAGTGTGTTATCAAAGCCGGCCTTCCTTATGAACAAGTGAAAGCCGAAAACGGTGCTGTATTGGATAAAGTGATTTTTATGCCTATTGTACAGTTGCATAAAAAAGGAGCCGAAGCTATTATTGACAGTTACAAGACTCACATGAAGCCTGCTGCTTATGAGTTAGTGTTTGATAATGATAGTCCTGAGGTGCTTAACCTGATAAAAAAAGTGCGTGATACGGGTTCTAAGTTGTTTATAAACTCTCTTTGGCCCGAATTATGTGGTGGTCATGATGACGACCGTGCAGTAGAACTTCATCAACCGGATGAAAGCTGGGGATGGATCATTAATCAGGGAGCCAAATTAATTCAAACTGACCGTCCTGCCCTCTTATTGGAGTATCTGCGCAAAAAGAAACTTCACGACTAAATAGACTTTTTCATGTTGAAACAACTTATAAACTTTTACAAGGTCTCTTCACCGAGACCTTGTAACGGGGAAGCTTTGTCTTCATCCGGCTCACAACATCTTCATTCCGATGCCCGTCGTCTGAAATACCTGAAATGGTCTACTTTCCTTTCAGCCACTTTCGGTTACGGCATGTACTATGTTTGTCGTCTTAGCCTGAATGTCGTGAAGAAGCCCATCGTAGATGAAGGAATTTTCTCCGAAACAGAACTGGGAATTATCGGTTCGGTATTGTTCTTTACTTACGCCCTTGGAAAATTTACGAATGGTTTTCTGGCCGACCGTAGCAATATCAACCGCTTTATGACTACCGGTTTACTGGTAACTGCTTTAGTGAACCTGTGCCTGGGTTTTACCCATTCTTTTATTCTGTTTGCTCTCCTTTGGGGGATTAGTGGCTGGTTTCAGTCTATGGGTGCTGCTTCTTGTGTAGTGGGACTTTCCCGTTGGTTCACGGACAAAGAACGAGGTTCCTATTACGGATTTTGGTCTGCCAGCCACAATATCGGTGAGGCGTTGACCTTCCTAATTGTTGCGTCTATCGTTAGTGTATTGGGGTGGAGATACGGTTTCTTCGGTGCCGGTATTGTTGGTTTGCTTGGTGCTTTAATTGTGTGGAAGTTTTTCCATGACACTCCCGAAAGTCAGGGCTTTCCTCCTGTAAATGCTCCAAAACAGAAAGAGGAGATGAGTGTGGTGGAAACGACAGACTTTAATAAAGCCCAACGCCAGGTATTGATGATGCCTGCCATCTGGATACTGGCTCTTTCGAGTGCTTTTATGTATATCAGTCGCTATGCTATCAATAGCTGGGGTGTTTTTTATCTAGAAGCGCAAAAAGGATATTCCACGTTGGATGCCAGCTTCATTATTTCCATCTGTCCGGTCTGTGGTATCGTAGGTACCATATTTTCGGGTGTTATTTCTGACAAGTTATTTGGCGGTCGTCGAAATGTTCCCGCCCTGATTTTCGGATTGATGAATGTTCTTGCACTTAGCCTGTTCTTGTTGGTTCCCGGTGTACACTTTTGGATAGATGTGTTAGCCATGGTTCTTTTCGGTTTGGGTATCGGAGTTCTCATTTGTTTTTTAGGTGGCCTGATGGCTGTCGATATTGCTCCCCGTAATGCGTCGGGAGCAGCGTTGGGGGTTGTGGGTATTGCCAGTTATATTGGGGCCGGATTACAGGATGTAATGAGTGGTGTTCTGATAGAGGGGCAGAAGACGGTTCAGAATGGAGTCGATGTTTATGATTTCACTTATATCAATTGGTTCTGGATAGGAGCGGCTCTGCTGTCGGTATTCTTTGCATTATTGGTTTGGAATGCAAAATCAAAAGAGTCAGATTAGTTTCAGGTATATTAGGTTAGATTGAAAAACACTTGTTTCCAAAAGAGGATAACAAGTGTTTATTTTCAATGGTATCGGTTTTTATTTCGGGAAGTTCGTAGCTACGATTCTTCCCGAAATGTTTTATCATATTTACCTCGTCTCTACCAGCCAACGATTGATATTGCGAGTTTCCGCACTAAATTCCACTCCGATTTTTATTATTTCCCGATGGTCTTTCTGATAAGGAATCAGATATCCTTTCTCGTCAATTTGCTTCATCGCTTCTTCTGCTGTTCCATTTAATTTGAACTCAAACACATAGACATATTTCGGCGTTTTAACCATAGCATCGGCACGTCCACGGGTGCTGCGCACTTCCGCTTCCGTGAATTGTCCCATCAATTTGAATACGAGATAGAAGATAACCTGATAGTGGCGTTCAGTCTGGTCATTCAATTCATACGGAATATCGGCAAAGAAAGCTTCCAGACGGGTGAGGAAAGATTCGTAATCACCTTTCTCCAATTCATCAATGAATTTTCCAATATAAAATCCCTGATCATTGTTCTTCATCGGAGTGTAGAATGGCACAAGAAAGTTAATGAATCCGTAACGTACCTCATCGTTAGGAAAGTCAAGTAAATAATTATTAAACCGTCTGTCGTAATCCTTAATAGTCAAATATCCACTTTGATAAATCAGCGGTACGGGATTATTAGCATCCATTCTGTATTCTGCAAAAGAAGATGCAGGTGCTTCTATGCCATTTAATAAAGTACGGAGATCATACTCACTTTTTTGCAGTAGTTCAACCAAAAATGTCGGTGTGCCAGTCTGGAACCAATAGCTACCCAACTCCAGTTTGCTGAAAGCATTCAACACACTGAACGGATTGAATACTCCTGCACCATCCGGATGAAAATGATAGCCGTCATAGTTGCGTTCCATTGCTGTGACTACCTCTTCTGGAGTCTGATGATTTTTGTGCCCGAAAGCTTCAATTTCGGGTTCGAAAGTACTCTTTAGTTCTTCACGGGTGATGCCGCAAAGTGTGGCGTAAGAATAGTCGAGACTAATATCATTCAACTGATTCAAATCGCTGAATACGCTGACTTGTGAGAACTTCGTAACTCCGGTCAGGAAAACAAAACGGAGATATGCGTCGGCGCTTTTTAGTACTCCATAAAAGGCTTTTAATGTCTGACGATAGTCTTCGAATAATTTCGGACGGGTAATAGCCTGCAAAAGCGGTTTGTCGTATTCGTCCACCAATACGACGACACCTTTTCCTGTTTTCAAGGAAGCTTGTTCGATTACATAACTAAAGCGCTCCTCAGGGCTACGGTCTTTTTTCTCATTGCCGTAAATAGCTTCCCATTTTTCTAAATATTGGTTTAGCATTGCAATTAAATCTGCTGCCGTTCCATATTTTTTGGCATTCAGATCAAGATGTAAAACAGGATGTTGTTCCCATTTCGTCTCCAGTTGTTCAATAGCCAAACCATCGAATAGCTCTTTTTTTCCTTGAAAATAAGCATCGAATGTAGAAATTAATAAGCTTTTACCAAAGCGACGCGGCCTGCTTAGAAAATATGGCTTTCCTAGGTTAGCCATACGCCATACAAGTGCTGTTTTATCCACATAAAGATAATTATCCTTCCGTATCCCTTCGAATGTCTGTATTCCAATAGGAAGTTTACGCATCAAGTTGTCCATATCCGATGATTTTAGAGTTTCTTAGGCAAAGATACAATATGCAAATGAGAATTTAGGCAGAAGACGAACATAATCTTTTCAGAATAAATTCAGTATTGTGCCTTTCTTTTGCCGGAGATAATTTGTTATCTTTGTAACTTTAACCCGAAAATCAATGAGTAGAATATTATTAAATACTAAGACTTGGCTATTATTTGTGCTGTTGCTTGGAATATCATTTTCTGCATGGGCACAAAGTGACGATTTTAATACATGGACTAAATTCAAGGTAAACCATAAGATAGATTCCCGGTTTTCAGTTTCAGGTGATTTGGAATTGCGCATGAAAGATGATGTGAGTAAATTGGATCGTTGGGGACTTATTGTTGGTGGAAGTTACCGGCCCTATTCATTTTTGAATCTGGGTGTTGGCTATGAAACCCATCTTCGGAATTTGGGTGACTCGGACTGGAAATTCAGGCATCGCTATCATATAACTGCTACTGCCAGTTTTCGTTATCAATGGTTGAAAGTAGCTGTAAGGGAAAGATTTCAGCAGACTTTTGATCGTGGCAACTCTGAAACTCGTTTGCGTTCCCGCTTGAAATTATCTTATGCTCCTACAAAAGGAATTGTTTCTCCCTATTTCTCTGTTGAAATCTATCAGAGTTTGGATGACGTTTCTTTTTGGAGAGCCGATCGTATGCGTTATCGTCCCGGAGTAGAAATAGCTTTGGCCAAACGTTGGTCGTTGGATGCATTCTATTGTTATCAATATGCATCTTCGCAAGGCAGACACATTGCCGGAATAGAAGTGGGATATTCTTTCTGAAATTAGCAGGCTCTTAATATAATAATGTGAGAGTTTAATTCTTTGTTCCTGACTAGTCGTTTGTAACTTGTTGATTGTTTGCGTTATAGATGAAAATGTGAAATTTTCCTATAGAAACTATACTCCGACTTAATATAATTATATACTTTTGCTTTCAAGACATCAAAATGATATCTTGAAATTGATGATTCCTCAGTACAACAGACGTGTTGTTCAGTATCCCATAACCGAAAGCGAATACTTCCTCTTATGCTATTCTTTCTGTTCAATCAAAAGTTTCTATTGGGAAATTAAAAAATAAATATGATGAAACTATTTTATAACCTACAAAGGGGCGTGGGTTTACTTGTTTTTTGTACTATCTTGCTTAGTGCTTGTGTGAACCATATTTCGGAGGAAGAGGAGGATAGTGTTAATAATGGAGATATTCCATTGAAATTTATTGCCGATATTCGTGAATCAGTTGGTACCCGTATGGCAAATAATAACTTTGCCGAAGGGGATGAAGTCGGTCTGTTTGCTCTTGCCGGAACCACTACAATGCAAGAAGAACGTTATGTGGATAATCTTCATTTCATACGTTCATCCAATGGTGAGTTTGAATCTAACGAGTCGGTATACTATCCGGATGATGGAGTTACATTGAATTTAATCAGTTATTATCCTTATCAAAAGAGTGGCGTGGGGATAGGGGAGAGCACCATGCAGGTGGCGGTTTCAACGACTCAAAATATTCCTGACGATTATTCACATTCTGATTTCCTAATTGCTTCTAAAGAAGAGGTCTTAGCCAGTAAGGAGGCGGTCGCTCTGACCTATAATCATCAGTTTTTTCGTCTGAAAATTGTTCTTATTCCTGGAGAGGGGGAGAATTTGGAAGATATGTTATCCGTTAAGCCTACGCTTTCGGTGAGTGGCTTTTATACTAAAACAAGTTATGATTTTCAGAAAAAGACTTTCTCTGGTTATTCCGAAGAGAAAGATATTATTCCTGCAGGAGAATGGGAGATAAAAGACGGACGACTGATAGGAAAGGAATTTATTTTGATACCGCAGGAGGCGACTCCGGGATACCAATACATAACGTTGGAAGCTGCAGGAAAGCTATATACAAGCCCATTACCATCTACTTTACAATTAAAAAGTGGAAAGCAGCGCGAATTGGAAATAAAGTTTGTATCAGCCGAGGATGTATTAATGAGCAAAGTGAATGGGGAAATCGGAGATTGGGACGGAACCGAAATAGATCATACAGAATCAGTCACGCTTCATAAATACATAGATGTTTCGAAGTTAACTTTTGAAAAGTCGAATGTGTATAAAGTGTTACATTCGGGAAAGCAAGTAGCCGAAATATGTAAGGAGTATCTTGTTACTCCGGAATTTTCTTCGCAGGCAATCGTTGCCTATCCGATGAAAAAAGATGGTAGTGTGGACTTATCTCAAGGTGTTGTAGCACAGTTGCTAGGGAAATCCGGAAAAGTGAATGGAGGAAGCGTATCATGGAATATGGAAGATTACTCATTGGCCTATGTTGACGGAACTTTGCCGATTCGTAATAATGTATATGTGATGGCAAACGGAACCGTTTCTTTATCTGTTACGACAGCAGATGACGTACTATCTGTTTTGGTTTTGGAAGATATCGTTCGTGATGTACGTGGAGGAATCATTCATAATTATCCGTTAGTGAAGATTGGAACACAATATTGGATGCGGGATAATCTGGAGGCATCTTCGTATGTTGGCGGTGAAGCACTTCCCAGACTGGATGCAGTGACAGCGAATGTTGTCGGATATCTGCAATCTACTGCGGAACACTATTTTTATACAGCTAATGTAGTACTTTCTAATAAAATTCTGCCTGCTCATTGGAGTATACCGGATTGGAAAGACTGGAACATTTTAAAAGACTATCTGAATGGAGAGGCTTCTTTGCTGAAATCAGGTACTTGGTTACCTTTGAAAGCGGGGAGAACAGGTACAGCCTGCAACTAATTTATCCGGTTTTAATGGAATACCTGTAGGAATGTATGTGGGGGCTTTTCAAACTGATTACGAGAAAAAACATCTGGCATATTGGACACTGGATAATGCAAATGCCGCTATCGATATCAAGGTTTTCTATCTGAAAAGTGATACGGATATCGTTGAAGAATCTAATGCAGGTGTTGATACAAAAGCCTTTGCCATTCGTTGCATCAGAAAGTAAATCGACGAAAAAGGCTTCTCTTTTCCATAAATTGCTTATATTTGGGAAGTAAAACTAACTAAAAGAGAGAACTATGAAGAAGATAATAAATCCCTGGAAAGGTTTGGAAGGGTACAACTGCTTTGGTTGTGCTTCCAATAATGAAGCCGGATTAAAAATGGAATTTTACGAAGATGGTGACGAAGTGGTAAGCATTTGGAAACCACGTCCCGAATATCAAGGCTGGATTGATACCTTGCATGGCGGTATTCAAGCTGTCTTGATGGATGAAATCTGTGCCTGGGTTATACTTCGTAAACTACAAACCACGGGGGTGACGTCGAAGATGGAAACTCGTTACCGAAAATCGATTGATACCAAAGATTCTCATATCGTATTACGCGCGTCTATTAAAGAGGTAAAGCGGAACATCGTTATTGTTGAAGCAAAGTTATATAATAAGGATGGAGAAGTTTGTACAGAATCAGTTTGTACTTACTTTACTTTCTCGAAAGAAAAGTCGAAAGATGAAATGCATTTTTCGAAATGTGATGTAGAATCGGAAGAGATATTACCATTAATTTGAAATAAAAACTTAAGTTTTTGTGATAAATGTTTGGTAGTATCAAACAAATACTTTACTTTTGTCGCAGTTAATAAAAGAAATATGAAATATACAGCTACACATCATTATCATCATTTTCCTAACGAATAATCGGTGGGCGTGGATGATATTGTGTATAACTATATAAACGATAACGAAGGCTTACCGAATGCGGTAAGCCTTTTTTGTTTTTCAACGCAGATTGTATTTGTAATTAATAATTAGTAATTAAATAAAGTCATGTTAAGAATCGCAGTACAAGCCAAAGGACGTCTCTTCGAAGAGACAATGGCACTTTTAGAAGAGTCAGATATCAAGTTAAGCACTACTAAACGTACCTTGTTGGTACAGTCTTCTAACTTTCCTATCGAAGTTCTATTTCTTCGTGATGATGATATTCCGCAAACGGTAGCTACCGGGGTAGCTGATTTGGGAATTGTTGGTGAGAACGAGTTTATGGAAAAGGAGGAAGATGCGGAAATTGTCAAACGTCTGGGATTCAGCAAATGTCGTCTGTCACTGGCTATGCCGAAGGATATTGAATATCCCGGTTTGTCATGGTTTGAAGGCAAGAAGATTGCTACCTCTTATCCGGTTATTCTTCGTAACTTCCTGAAAAAAAATAGCGTAAATGCCGAAATACATGTGATAACCGGTTCGGTAGAGGTGTCTCCGGGTATTGGATTGGCTGATGCCATTTTTGATATTGTAAGTTCCGGTTCTACTTTGGTCAGCAACCGCTTGAAAGAAGTGGAAGTTGTAATGAAGTCGGAAGCATTGTTGATTGGCAACAAGAACATGAGCGAAGAGAAAAAAGAAGTGCTCGAAGAATTGCTGTTCCGTATGAACGCAGTAAAAACAGCTGAAGATAAAAAATATGTATTGATGAATGCTCCAAAAGACAAACTGGAAGAAATCATAGCTGTATTGCCCGGTATGAAGAGTCCTACAGTGATGCCATTGGCACAGGAAGGCTGGTGTTCTGTTCATACAGTACTTGATGAAAAACGTTTTTGGGAAATTATCGGAAAATTGAAAGGACTGGGAGCAGAAGGTATTTTGGTACTGCCGATTGAAAAGATGATTGTATAAATAGATAGGAACGAAAATTCGTTCCTGATAAAATATGAACCATGAAATTGATTAAATATCCCTCAAAAGAGCAATGGACAGAACTTTTGAAACGTCCGGCACTAAATACGGAAAGTTTGTTCGATACTGTTCGTTCTATTATAAATAAGGTAAGGACAGAAGGCGATAAAGCAGTATTGGAATATGAGGCTGCTTTTGATAAAGTAACCTTGTCCGCACTTGCTGTGACTCCTGAAGAGGTACAAGCCGCCGGAACATTAGTAAACGATGAACTGAAAGCTGCCATTTCTTTAGCTAAACAAAACATTGAAACATTCCACTCTTCCCAGCGTTTTGTCGGGAAGAAGGTAGAGACAATGAATGGGGTAACTTGCTGGCAAAAATCAGTGGGAATCGAAAAGGTCGGCTTATATATTCCGGGTGGAACAGCACCGCTTTTCTCGACTGTATTAATGTTGGCTGTTCCGGCTAAAATTGCAGGATGCAAGGAAATCGTACTTTGTACGCCTCCCGATAAAAATGGAAATATTCATCCGGCTATCCTTTTTGCTGCGCAATTGGCAGGTGTCAGCAAAATATTCAAGGCTGGTGGTGTGCAGGCTATTGCCGCTATGGCCTATGGAACGGAGAGTGTCCCCAAAGTATATAAGATATTTGGCCCCGGCAATCAATATGTGACAGCTGCCAAACAGTTGGTAAGCCTGCGTGATGTAGCTATTGATATGCCTGCCGGTCCTTCAGAAGTGGAAGTCTTGGCTGATGCATCTGCCAATCCGGTTTTTGTAGCAGCAGATCTTTTGTCACAGGCAGAGCACGGAATAGATAGCCAGGCTATATTGATTACCACTTCCGAGAAACTTCAAACAGAGGTGATGGAAGAAGTGGAGCGTCAATTAGCAGAACTTCCCCGTCGTGAAATTGCGGCGAAATCACTGGAGAATAGTAAATTGATTTTAGTGAAGGATCTGGATGAAGCATTGGAACTGACTAACGCGTATGCTCCGGAACATCTAATCATAGAAACGGAGAATTATATGGAAGTGGCCGAACGTGTGATAAATGCAGGTTCTGTCTTCTTAGGTTCATTAACTCCCGAGAGTGCCGGCGACTATGCTTCCGGAACGAATCACACCCTGCCGACCAACGGTTATGCCAAAGCCTATAGCGGTGTAAGTCTGGATAGTTTTATCCGTAAGATTACATTTCAGGAAATCCTCCCGGAAGGAATAAAAGCTATCGGTCCTGCTATTGAAGAGATGGCGGCTAATGAACAGCTGGATGCACATAAAAATGCCGTCACAGTTCGTCTCAAAGCAATTCAAAATTCATAATTTAAAACTTAAAGAAGTGAAAACGTTACAAGAACTAACCCGGCCGAATATCTGGAAATTAAAACCCTACTCTTCGGCACGAGATGAATATAAAGGAGTTACAGCCTCTGTTTTCCTGGATGCAAACGAAAACCCTTACAATACGCCTCATAATCGCTATCCGGATCCTATGCAGTGCGAACTGAAGACGTTGTTGTCGAAAATCAAAAAAGTATCTCCCGAGCATATTTTTCTTGGAAACGGTAGCGATGAAGCCATCGACTTGGTTTTTCGTGCATTCTGCGAACCGGGAAAAGATAATGTCGTAGCCATCGACCCTACTTATGGTATGTATCAGGTTTGTGCCGATGTGAACGATGTGGAATACCGGAAAGTATTACTGGATGATGACTTCCAGTTCTCTGCCGATAAACTGCTGTCGGCTACCGACGAACACACCAAATTGATTTTCCTTTGCTCGCCTAATAATCCAACAGGAAATGACTTGCTCCGTTCTGAAATTGTAAAGGTACTTTGTCAGTTCGAAGGATTGGTGATGTTGGATGAGGCTTACAATGATTTTTCCCAGGCTCCGTCTTTCCTCGAAGAGCTGGATAAATATCCCAACCTTGTCGTATTCCAAACATTCTCCAAGGCTTGGGGATGTGCTGCAATTCGCTTGGGAATGGCTTTTGCTTCCAAAGAAATTATAGACATTCTTAGTAAAATCAAATATCCCTATAATGTCAATCAGTTGACTCAACAACAAGCTATTTCTATGTTGCATAAGCACTATGAGATAGAACGTTGGGTGAAAACGTTGAAGGAAGAGCGTGATTATCTGGAAGCGGAATTTGAAAAACTTCCATGTACCATTAAACTGTTCCCGTCCGATGCGAATTTCTTTTTGGCAAAAGTGACGGATGCCGTGAAAATCTATAATTATTTGGTAGGGGAAGGAATAATAGTGCGTAATCGCCATAACATTTCACTTTGCTGCAACTGTTTGCGTGTGACTGTCGGTACTCGTGTCGAAAATAATACCCTATTGGCAGCTCTTAAAAACTATCAAGGATAATTTATGAAGAAGAAAGTATTATTTATAGATAGAGACGGCACGTTGGTGATCGAACCTCCTGTAGATTACCAACTCGACTCATTGGAAAAACTGGAATTCTATCCGAAAGTATTCCGTAATTTGGGCTTTATCCGCAGTAAGCTCGATTTTGAATTTGTGATGGTCACTAACCAGGATGGATTGGGTACACCTTCTTTTCTGGAAGAAACATTCTGGCCTGCCCATAACTTGATGCTTAAAACATTGGAAGGGGAGGGGATTACTTTTGATGAGATTCTGATAGACCGTAGTTTTCCTGAAGATAATGCGCCCACCCGCAAACCGCGTACCGGAATGTTGACGAAGTATCTGGATAATCCGGAATACGATCTTGTCGGAAGTTTTGTAATAGGCGATCGTCCCACAGATGTGGAACTTGCCAAAAATATCGGTTGCCGGGCAATTTATTTGCAAGACTCGACCGAAGCTCTGAAAGAAAAAGGATTAGAAGAAGTCTGTGTTCTTGCAACTACTGATTGGGATCGGATAGCCGAATTCCTTTTTGCCGGAGAACGGAAAGCGGAAGTACGTCGTACTACAAAAGAAACAGATATTTATGTTGCTTTGAATCTTGATGGAAATGGAACTTGTGACATTTTTACCGGTCTTGGCTTTTTCGATCACATGCTTGAGCAGATTGGAAAACATTCTGGCATGGACTTAACCATCCGTGTTAAAGGAGATTTGGAAGTAGATGAACATCATACGATCGAAGACACTGCTATCGCACTGGGCGAATGTATCTATCAGGCTTTAGGTAGCAAACGAGGGATTGAACGTTATGGCTATGCCTTACCGATGGATGATTGTCTTTGTCAGGTTTGTCTGGACTTCGGTGGTCGTCCCTGGTTAGTTTGGGATGCTGAATTCAAGCGTGAGAAGATAGGAGAGATGCCGACGGAAATGTTCCTTCATTTCTTTAAGTCACTAAGTGACGCGGCAAAGATGAATTTGAACATCAAAGCGGAAGGACAGAATGAACATCATAAGATAGAAGGAATTTTTAAAGCCCTTGCCCGTGCTTTGAAAATGGCAATTAAAAGAGATATCTATCATTTTGAACTTCCATCTAGTAAGGGTGTGCTTTAATGTTTTTTAGAATCATATCCATATTGCTTATGCAAAAGCAAATCCCACTATGCTTATTGGCGATAGTCTTATCCGTCTCTCTTTTCGGTCAAAATCTGAAAGCGGATAAGATTATTCTGTCTGATAGTGATTTGACAAATTTGTATCAAATAGATTCGGGCGTATATCGTTCGGAGCAACCTTCAAAAGAGGGCTTTAAAGCTTTAGAAAAGTATGGTATTGGAGAAGTACTTAATCTACGAAACAGACATAGTGATGATGACGAAGCAAAAGGAACAAGTATAAAACTTCACCGGGTAAAAACTAAAGCACATTCGATTAGTGAAAAGCAATTGATACAGGCATTACGCATTATTAAAAATCGTAAAGCGCCTATTGTTTTCCATTGTCACCACGGCTCTGACCGTACAGGGGCTGTTTGTGCGTTTTATCGTATCATTTTTCAGAATGTTTCAAAAGAAGATGCAATCCATGAAATGACTGAAGGAGGCTATGGCTTTCATCGAATTTATAAGAATATTATTAGAAGAATCAAGGAAGCAAATGTGGAGCAAATAAGAAAAGAAGTAATGGAAGGTGGAGAGTTATAATATGCCATATCTTTACCATCGCTCTGTCACAACTGTGCCACCGTATTGTCACAACCATGCCATCATGCTGGCACAGTTGTGCCAATGCGGTGGCACAAGCCTATTGATAGGACGTCCTTACAAGGCCTCTATTTCTTTAAGCCACATGGCTGAACTGGCATCGCTCGGCATTCTCCAATCTCCTCTCGGGCTGATAGAAATACTTCCTACTTTAGGACCGTCCGGCAAGCAAGAACGCTTGAACTGTTGATTAAAGAAACGACGGAAGAAGGTAGAAAGCCATTTCTTGATGGTTTTTTCATCATACATATCTTTGAATGCAATATTTGCCAGATAGAATATCTTGGAAGGCCGGAAACCGAAACGTAAGAAATAATATAGGAAGAAGTCATGTAGTTCATAAGGACCCACCAAATCTTCTGTTTTCTGTTTAATTTCTCCGTTTTCATCTGCCGGAATCAGTTCCGGACTGATGGGAGTATCTACAATATCGAGTAAAGTCGCTTTCGAATTTTCATCCATGCCATTTACTGCCACCCATTGTACCAAGTATTTTACGAGAGTTTTAGGGACACTCGCATTCACTCCATACATGGACATATGATCGCCATTATATGTTGCCCATCCTAGTGCAAGTTCTGATAAATCTCCTGTACCAATAACCATTCCCCAAGTCTGGTTCGCCACATCCATCAATATTTGTGTACGTTCGCGTGCTTGAGAATTTTCGTATGTGACATCGTGTACATTAATATTATGGTCTATATCCTTAAAATGTTGAATGCAAGCATCTTTGATACTGATTTCGCGAATAGAGATACCCAGCGATTTCATTAGATCGATGGCATTATGATAAGTACGGTCGGTCGTTCCGAATCCTGGCATCGTAATGCCGAGAATATCCTTTCTGGACAATCCCAACTTATCAAAAGTCTTCACACATACAAGTAATGCCAATGTTGAATCCAACCCGCCAGAGATACCGATTACAGCAGTTTTAGCTCCTGTATGGATAAGCCTTTGTGCCAATCCCGCTACCTGTATGGAGAACACTTCTTCACAATGCTCATTTAGCTCTATTCCTTGCGGTACAAAAGGATGAGAATTAAACTTCCGGGTTAAGGTTAGCTCTTTGCTGTTGACAAATTCAGTCGCAATAGAAACCGCCTTTTTATCCCCTAAGTTTGCTTGATTAGCTGCAAAGGTTGTATTTATCCTGCGTTCTGCCCGGATACGTTCCACATCAATTTCGCTGATAATCAGCTGTTCTTTCATGCTGAAACGTTCGCTGTGTGCAAGCAGTGAACCGTTTTCATAAATGAACCCGTTACCGGCAAATACTACATCGGTAGTAGATTCTCCAAAGCCACAAGACGAGAATACATATCCGGCAATACAACGTGCAGATTGTTGGCTGATGAGAGAACAAAGATAATTATTCTTTCCAATACCTTCATTATCAGCAGACATATTGAAAAGAATTTCTGCACCTTGCAGTGCTAATGAAGAACTCGGAGGTATAGTAGACCAAAGGTCCTCGCATATCTCGATGCCAAAAGTCGTATCTGAAGTCTCAAAAAGCAGATTAGAACCTATCGGAACGATTTGTCCACAGAGACGTACATTATTTGTTGTCAACTGAAGCGCCGAGGTAAACCAACGTTGTTCGTAGAATTCTTTATAATTCGGGAGATAGGTTTTAGCGGTAACTCCTAACACTTTTCCTTTTTGAATCACTGCAGCTGCATTAATCACTGTCGAGTTGACCACCACAGGCATGCCAACAATAGAAATAATGTCTAATTGGCGGGTGTTATTCAGGATTTGCATCAGTCCCATTTCTGCTTCTTCCAGTAAAAGTTGTTGTCCGAATAAGTCACCGCAAGTATATCCGGTAATACTCATTTCCGGAAAAATAATGATCTGCACTCCTTTTCCTTCGGCTACTGCAATCAGACTTTCTATCTTCTCTACATTGAATTTGCAGTCGGCCACTTTTACGTGTGGCACAGCTGCGGCTACTTTTACAAATCCGTAGTTCATCTTATACCTTATTTATATATAATGGGTGCAAAAATAGGAAATAGTTTTGAATAATTATCTTTTCTGTGTTGAATCCTCTCAATAAGCTATTTGGTATGAGTTACGATATTGTTGTTTAAACAATTAAAACAGCTATTAAAATGAACGTTAATATTTAATTATCCTTGAAATATACTATGGATTTACTTCTTTAATGGACTATATGTACTTAAATATGTAGCAAAAAGACATTAGTGGAAATATGGTATAAAATATGCGACATATAGTTTCATTTATTTAAATATAATATATATCTTTGTAGACAAAATAAAACGATATTGAAGTACACCTAAACAGAACAAGTGATATTAGTGTTTAATTTATAACTTAAGAGAGCAGATGGTCAAACCTTTAATTCACACAGCAACAACACGAAAAGTCTATTTGGATATTTGGCGCAATATTAAGAATTTGCCAAGTTAGTCTATTCCTATTCTATATTTATAGATAATAATAGCCTATCCCGGGTCGGTGCAGAATATGCTTAAAACCGATTTTGGGGGAAGGGGTGTATTGTTATTTCCTACGCAAAGATAAGCGTATTCCTCATTGTAGATAAATCTATAAAAATAAATCAATTTCATTAATTTTAATTCAAGTATCAAAGATGAGAAAATCAATTCTCTTGTTTGTACTCTTTACTCTGACAAGTATCCCCCTGTTGCTTTTTGCGCAGGGTGGATATCAGGTAACGGGACACATTATTTCGGCGGAAGATAATCAGCCGATGATTGGTGTGTCTGTTCTGGAGAAGGGTACAACAAACGGAGTAATTACCGATATCAATGGTAATTACAGTATCACAGTGACGAAGTCTCCTGCTACTTTGCAGTTCTCTTATGTCGGTATGAAAACGATAGATAAGCAGGTGACTGCTTCTACTCGTATAAATTTGACAATGGAAAACGATGCACAGATGGTGGAAGAAGTGGTAGTTGTCGCGTATGGTGTACGTAAGAAAGGAACAATCGCAGGTTCTGTATCTACGGTAAAAGCTGAAAAGATGGAAGATGTTCCTGCTCCGAGTTTCGACCAGGCACTGCAAGGACAGGCGCCAGGATTAATGGTGCTTTCTGATTCTGGTGAACCCAGTAAGGCAGCCACTTTTCGTATTCGCGGAACAAATTCAATTAATTCGGGAAAAGATCCTCTTTTTATATTGGATGGAGTAGCTATTTCAAGTTCGGATTTCAATACAATTAGTCCTAATGATATTGAAAGTATTTCAGTATTAAAAGATGCTTCTTCTACTTCTATTTATGGGGCACGTGCTTCCAATGGTGTGGTCGTTATTACATCCAAGCGCGGGCGTATGGGGGAAGCGGCTAAGGTTACTTTCCGTACACAGCTCGGATTTTCTCAACTAGCCTCAAAAGATTGGGATCAGATGAATACGGATGAACGCATTCAATTTGAGAAAGAAGTTGGACTGGATAAAGGACAAGATTATGAAAAGTTGAGTAAGACAAATATCAACTGGCTGGATAAAGTGTACAATGATACTGCCCCTTTGCAGAATTACGAGTTATCTGTAAACGGAGGCACGGAGAAATTGAATTATTATGTTTCAGGAAGTTATTACGATCAAGATGGCATTGCAGTAGGGTCTACATTCGAACGTGTCGGTTTTCGCGCCAATGTAGAGGCAAAAGCTAATAAATGGTTGAAGATAGGAACAAATTCAATGTTTGCCTATCAGGAAGTTGAACAGAGTGATGATGGAGAGTATGCGTTATGGGCTCCTATTTCCGCGTCTTTTTTTATGTTGCCTTACTGGAACCCTTATAAGGAAGATGGAAGTCTGGCACTTCAGGATGACGGGAGTTGGAAGGGAACGACAGAAAATCCGTTGGCATGGATGGCAAATAATCCGTTGTCGAATAAGAAATACAAACTTTTATCCACTTTTTATGCCGAGGTTACTCCGGTAAAGAATCTGACAATCCGTTCACAGCTAAGTGCTGATTATGGTCATACTACCTCTTTTTATCAAAGTTTCCCCAGTTACAAGCCAAATAATAATTATGGAGGTGCGCAGCGTAGCTCGTTTGATATGCTTAACCTGATGATTACAAATACGGCAAACTACCGTTTTATGTTGAATGATGTTCATTCATTCAATTTTATGGTTGGTCAGGAAGGTGAAAACTATCATTATGAAGGTTTCCAGTTAACTACTCGGGGACAGACAAATGATATTTTGACAAACTTAGCTTCAGGCTCAACTGCTTCATCATGGTCAGATCCTGTCACAGAATATTCTTTTCTCTCTTTCTTTGCCCGGGGCGAATACAATTATGATGACCGTTACTATGCTGATTTCTCGATTCGTGGGGATGGATCTTCACGTTTTGGTACCGATAACCATTGGGGAGCTTTCTGGTCAGTCGGTTTTATGTGGAACCTTCGTAAGGAGAAGTTCATGCAAAAATATGATTGGCTTACTAATGCGCAAATTGCGGTTAATACAGGTACATCCGGTAATTCTTCTATTAATAACTATGAGCATCTGGCTTTAGTTTCCGGTGGATATAAGTATGATAACGAATCAGGTATTGCAATTTCCCAGTTAGGAAATGAAGAATTGAGTTGGGAGTCTACATGGGCTACTAATGTGGCGTTGCATTTAGGTTTTATTGATCGTATCAATTTGGATGTGGAGTTTTATAATAAGAAAACGACCAATATGTTGATGGCGGTTCCTATTTCTTATACATCTACCGGTTTTGGGACCCGTTGGGATAATGTGGGAGCCATGCGGAATCGTGGTGTAGAAATTAATGTCGGCGCAGATGTACTCCGCATCAAAGACTTTAAATGGAATGTGAATGCCAATGTATCCTATAATAAAAATGAAATAACCGAGCTCTATAATGGGGTGACAGAATATGTAGCTTCCGATACCGGTAGAATGGTTGCGGTAGGTCATCCGTTAGGAGAATTTTATCTGAACCGTTATGCGGGAGTTAATCCGATTAATGGAGATGCTTTATGGTATACCAAAGACGGTGAAATTACTATGGAATATAATGAAAGCGACAAGGTGATGCTGGGCAAAACACATGAAGCTCCCTGGCAAGGTGGTTTTGGTACTACACTTTCCTGGAAGGGATTTTCACTTTCCGCACAGTTCACATGGGTGGCTGATCGCTGGATGCTTAATAACGACAGAGTCTTTCAGGAGAGTAACGGACTGTTCAGTGCCTATAACCAGTCAAAACGTATGCTTTACGACCGATGGAAAAAACCGGGAGATGTGACTGATATTCCCCGTTATGGAGTAACTCCCCAACTGGATTCACGATTCCTTGAAGATGCATCTTTCCTGCGTCTAAAGAATTTGATGCTCAGCTATACGTTCCCACAGAAATGGTTGAAGCGGACTAGCTTTTTGAATAGTGCCCGTATTTATGCGCAGGGACAGAATTTGTTGACATTTACAAATTTCACGGGTATGGATCCGGAGTCTACGTCCAATGTGTACAAGGCCCAATATCCGATGTCACGTCAGTTCACATTCGGACTGGAAGTTTCATTCTAAAATAAATCAGTGATGATAAGAAAAATAAAATTATATATAGCTTTGGTTGCGGTATTGCTTTCGGCATCTTCCTGTCTTGACAAATATCCGCAAGATGCTATTCCGCAAGATGATGCTATTAAGACAGTGAGCGATGTGCGTCAAGCTTTGATCGGTATTTATGCGCAGTTTAAAAACAGCAGCCTATATAGCGGTTACTTGACCTTGTTACCTGATATTCAGACAGATCAGGTTTACGCTGTTAAAGGATATACGAATGTCTATGGTGATGTATGGCGTAATGAGATATTAGCTATCAATAAACAGGTGGAATATGTGTATGGTGGTTTGTATGCCGTTATCGGACGTTGTAATTTCGTTCTTGATAACATGGCTGCCGTAGAAGCGGCTACTTCCGATGACGAACAACTGGATAAGTTGGATAACTACAAGGGACATATTTATTTTGCCCGTGCGCTGGCTTATTCGGAACTGCTGAAGTGTTTCTGTAAAGCTTATGACAGTGATGAAGAGGCTGCCAATGAACTGGGAGTTGTATTACAGTCCAGTTACGTTAATCCGGGACCTGTAAAACGTGCTTCTTTAAAAGATTCCTATCAGTTTGTTTTGGATGATTTGGCTAAAGCTGCTGAATATCTGGCTGCGGATGATGATGATACTGCGGTTATCTATAATTCTGCATATTTCACGGTTGGTACAGTCAATGCTTTGTATGCTCGTATGTACCTGTATATGCAGAAGTGGGAGAAGGCCGTTGAGTATGCCACTAAAGTGATAGATAGTAAGAAGTATGCATTAGCTGATGCTACAAAGAACAGTTATTCGGTTACTTACAATGATTTTGCGTATATGTGGCAGTATGATAATTCTACTGAAATCATCTGGAAAGTAATGTTTGAGGTAAATTCCTATGGAGGCGCATTGGGTACCGTATTCCTCAATTATGATTATACATCTTATAAACCGGATTATGTACCGGCTAAATGGGTATTGGATGCCTATGCTAATGCTGATTTACGCTACAATGCCTATTTTGGTTCGGTAACAACCGGCTTCTCCCATGCGTTAACCTGGCCGCTTTTGATCAAATATATGGGTAATCAGGATTTTATAAGCCAAAGAGTATTATGTGTTTCCATGCCGAAGCCGTTTCGGTTGGCAGAGCAATATTTAATTCGTGCAGAGGCTTATTGCCGGATGGGAACAGCTTATTATGGAAAAGCCGGAATTGATATTTCTACTTTACGTATGGCTCGTTATTCTTCCTACGGTGGTTCTACCACACTAACAGAAGAGAACTGGTTTAAGACTGTCAGTGAAGAACGTATGAAAGAACTCTTTATGGAAGGTTTCCGCCTTAATGACTTGAAACGTTGGCATGAGGGATTTGAACGTAAAGAACAAACCTCGACTGTCTCTCCGGGCAATACGCTGAAGTTAGAGAAAGACGATCCGCGTTTTGTATGGCCTATCCCGCAACATGAGTTGGATGCTCCAGGTGTGGATTTAATGCCTAATGAAAGCAATAAATAATGTATAAAGATAATATAGAGAAACAATGAAACTATTAATAACAGGGATCGTAGCACTGATAACGCTGGCTGTCGGATTCTGGGGATGTAATGATCTCTCCCGAACGACTTACAGCGGTTCCGACTACGTGATGTTCTCCGATACATTATCTATGTATCCGGTGCAGGACAGCGAGAAATGGTTTGAAATTCCGGTAGTAGCTACAAATATATGCGATTATGACCGTTCTTTTGGCGTAGAAGTAGACGATAAGGCTAGTAATGCAATTGAAAAAAAGCAATATGTGGTTGAATCAAATACGGTAACCATTAAAGCAGGGGAACGGGTAGCAAAGTTTCGGATGAAGGGTATTTATGAGAACATTGATAAAACGGATTCTTTGTCGGTTACGTTCAATTTGCTTGCCAAAGATGAAAATGTATGGGATTTGTACGGTACCCGTACTCGTGTTCAAATGCAAAAAGCATGTCCTTTCGAACTTAGTACATTTGAAGGCTATTGTCTATTGACTTCCTCTTTCTTTAGTGCATATATGACGAATACGGAACATCGGTTATTACAAGCGGAAAGAGACAAGACTGAAGATAATACTATAATATTACATGATTTCTTCTATAAGAATTATGATCTTAAAATTAAGTATGATCCTTCCGATCCGTTGAAACCATTTGTAGAGTTTGATGATCAAATTATAGGTAGTACGGCAGAAGCCTTCGGAACCATTTACGGTAATGGAAAGCTGATGTGTACTCAGCCTGTTGCGTACGATTCTTATTATAATGTATGCCAGAAATTTGTATTCTTATATAGCACTATTTATGTGGTGGGTAAAGGTACGGTAGGTACTTATGTGAATATTCTGGAGTGGATTAGTGATGAAGAAGCGGAGCAGTATAAAAAAGAGGAAGGACTCTAAACTATAATCGGAAATAAATATGAAAGATATAATAAAATATTATTTGCAATTGATTGTGTTGATGTTCTGTCTCTTCACGTCTGCTTGTAGTGATGATGATGAGACTGTAACACCTGTGTTTCCGGATTTGCAGAAAATAGAATGTGCAGTCGGAGATACCAAGACACTGACTTTTGAAGCTACTGATAACTGGATATTGATTTCGTCGTCGTTGTGGTGCTATTTTGAACAAGATGGTGAACAGACCTTCACTTGTTCAGGTGGTGTTGGCGAACAGACTGTCACCATTCATATTAGTGATGATGCTACGGAACTGATGAAATCCTATAAGGCGGAGTTGACAATGACGATGGCGGGAAGTCGGCAGGTAATAGCAGAAGTGACACGTCCGTCTACAGGTTATGAGTTGCATGCATTCGATGCTGAACAAACTATAGAATATACAGCGGAAAATCCTTATGTGCAAGATTATGGTGGTAAAGCATACTTTTGGGTTAGCTCAAACGCTGATTGGATTGTAGAAAGTTCGGAGAGCTTAGATTTAAGTAAAACGAATATTTCTGGAGAAGCAGGTAATAATGTGAAAATTACTCCGCTTTTGAAACAAGGTACTGAAAATCGTAAAACAGCTTGGACACAGGAACTTATTTTTAAGAATAGGAAAGGGGAAGTAATTTCAAAATTACCGGTTCATTACGATGGAATTCCTGCCGATAAAATAGAATTTAGCAATGATAATATTTATTCGAATAAGATTAAAGCTTCTGTAGATGGCGAATCATATACATTTAAGAATCAGTCTTATGAGGCTGAAGGAGTACCTTTAACAGTCATCGCCAGAAATGATGAGTATACTTATGTTTGTGTAGAATATACATCAACTATGGGACCAGAGACAGGTTGGAATGAAGAATGGAGTTTTAAGTTACTTACAGGCTTTAAAAATTGGTTGTGGATAGAGGATGATAGTGAAGGGAATTTGATGATCGCAGCAAAAAGTAATGATGGTGCTTCTCGTAGCGCATATTTGATGGTATTTCCAAATTTGGTATATGCTGAAGTCGAAAATGATTTTGAAAATAAAGTATTTTCGAAGGAAGGCATTGTAGGAGAATATAGTAATTATATTGGAGCACTTATAGAACAAGATGCATTTGTTGCTACTTCAGGACTTTCAATTATGGACTCATATACATTTAGACCGTTATATGATGGTGCTGGAAATGCAATACAGGCAGAACCCTATGCTGGCGAAATGACAGAGAATGAATTGATTGAAAAGTATGGTACTTCTAATGTTTATACAGTCTATTCGTTCACTTTAGGAATGTCTTATACTCAAATATTTGTTTTACCTAATGGATATACTGGATCTAACTTGCAAGCTACTACTATATTGAACGGAAAAAATACTGCATGGTCTGGAATTAGCTTAGAACCAGGACAGAATTCATCTGGACAAATGGGAATCAATATTTATGGTATGAATTCAGAAGCAAATGGAGATGAAATGTGTATAACGATTAAGAATGGAACAGAGCCATATGCTGTATTATTAATTGAGACACGCTATAGTGACTGATAGAGAAATATATTAATATGAAAACGAAGATATTATTTATAAGAATGTTTGTCCTTTCCTGTATGCTGTTTACTTTAGGGTTTACAGTAGGAAGTTGCTCTGACGACGACGATGCTGTACTTCAGGCAGGATATGGATATGCTCAGTTCAAACTCTATAAGAGCTGTTTGGCAGAAACGAAAGTGACACGTGCTAGTACGAATGAACTGAACTATTTGCGTGATGCGCAAAAAATGAAGATTGTGCTCATCAACCAGGAAGACGGTACTGAAGTTGTGCAGACTGTAGGTCTTGAGGCAATGGGAGACGATAGTGAATTTGGTCTGCGAAGTGAAAAACTTCAGTTGATGGCAGGTACTTATCAGATTGTCGGGTTCTATCTATATAAGGCAGATGGGACTACACAGGATTTGAAACAAATTCTTTCCGGAGAACCGGATGAAAAGACGATTATTACTGTAATCAATGGCGGATTAGCTGTACAAGATATACATGTGAAAGTAGTTAAGCGGGGTATGGTGAAATTTACTGTGACCAAGAATTTTCTACCATCCACTCGTGCTGCATTAGGAGAGGATTATCTTTTCTCTGATATCAAGTATATTAATGTAACAGTGCAGGAGCAATTTACGAAAAAAGATACGACTTTTTCTAATGTTGCCGTAGAATATACAGAGAAACTGGATGGCAATGGAACGAAAATTTCCGTAGCCGTCAGTGATTCAATTTTTCGACTTTCTGCGGGTAAGTATAAAGTCAAGAATTATACGACTATAAAGAAGAATAAAGGTTCTTTGGAATATGGAGAGGTGAATGGGGCTGATTTTGAAGTTTCGGATAATGTGACTACAGAAGTTAAGATTCCGGTTAATTTCAGCAAAACTACTGGTAGTATCAAAGATTATCTTGTTTTGAAAGAAATTTGGGAAGCCTTGGGAGGTCCGGCAATACCTGAAAAGAACCAAAAAGGATGGCGTTATTCAGGTGTTACATATCCTTTAGGAACTAACTGGAACTTTGATAAGGATATTGATTTATGGGGCGATCAACCAGGTGTCGAATTGGATGCCAAAGGACGTGTCGTGGGACTTTCTATCGGAGCATTTGCTCCTGAAGGCGATATTCCCGAATCCTTAGGAGACTTGACGGAACTTAGAACTCTGTCATTAGGTAACCATTCCGATCAGGTAGGTGATAATATCATTGAGGAAACAATGGGACTTGAACTGACGGAAGCGCAGAAGAATTCTGTACGGAGCGATTTCTATAATAAGTTTGTAAAGAATGATATTGCATTGTACTTTTCTGAACCTATACAAGCTGCCTTGAAATGGCAGAAAGAGGGAATACCTACAACTTTCTCACCATCTGTTGTAAACGATAAGGCGAGTCGTCCTTCTTTAAAAGATGTACCGGCTAACCGATTGACCAATGGAATACATAAAATTCCAGTTACCATTGGAAATCTAAAGAACTTGCAATACTTATATATTGCCAACGGTAAATTTGAGGGATTTGAAGAAGGGACTGATCTTGGCAAATTGGAAAACTTGACAGACCTTGAAATTTACAATTGTCCGTCTATGAAGAAACTTCCGGAAGAGCTGCAACAATTACCCAACCTTCAATCATTCAATTTAGCGAGCAATCCGAATTTGGGAGATTTTCATGAGGATTTAGGTGAGTTTGTGGCTAGCGAAAATATAAGCAAAACGTTACAGATCTTCTATTTAACTTTCAATAACCTGACTGTTTTACCGGATATGTCGATGGTGAAAAAACTAGGTAAACTGGATTGTGCGTACAACAAAATTAAAACGATTGAGAAAGCATTTGGTAGAGATGTGAACTTGGTGCAATTATCAATGGACCATAATCTGATTGAAGAATTGCCACGTGATGAAAACGGTAGCTTCTGTGGATATGCCGATGTGGAGTCATTCTCTTTTGCTTATAATAAATTGAAAAAGTTCCCGAATATATTTAGCTCACAATCTGTATATGTTATGTCTTCGGTTAATTTTTCATTCAATGAGATAGATGGATTTGAAGGTGAAGAAGACGGCACATTCAAGGGCGTGAATGCCAATACGATTGCCATAGGCGGTAATAAACTGAAGAAATTCCCGACTATACTATTCAAAACCAATTCACAAGTGTCTGCTTTAGGATTGAATGGTAACGGTATAGAAGAGATTCCGAAGGGTACATTTAGTGCTTCAAAATATTCGTATATGATGAAAACGCTTGACTTGACTTATAATAAGCTGTCAAAGTTACCGGATGATTTTAATGGTAGAAATATGCCTTTCCTTTATGGAGTGGATGTAAGTAACAATCGTTTTACGGAAGTTCCTACCGGACCGATGGATGCAGCTACATTAACAGTGTATGCTGTCCGTAGTCAGCGCGATGAGAATGGTAACCGTTTGTTAAGAAAATGGCCGTCTAATATATCTTTATGTCCAAGTTTGCGACAGTTCTGCATAGGTGGAAATGATTTGCGAAAGATTACTGATACGATTTCATCGTATATTATAGTCTTTGAGATAAAGGATAATCCGAATATCTCTCTTAATCTTTCCAATGTCTGCAATATGATTAAGGCGGGAGCATATCTACTTATTTATGACCCGGAGCAGGATATTCGCGGATGTGATTATGTGAAATAAGAAACGGATAAATAATAAAAAAGAATCTATATGAAACCATTGTTTAAAATATATTTATACCTCTTTGCAGGTTTGCTCTTTATTGCAGCTTGTAATGATTCGGATGAAGAGGGGATTACTGGTTTCACCATTGATACCCAAGAAGTCACATTAGGTGCTATAGGAGGAATGGAGCCGGTTAAAGTGGCTTCAGGCACCAAATGGGTAGCAAAGGTAAACCAACCTTGGGTGAAGGTGATGCCTGCTAACGGTGTAGGAAGTACTAATTGCGAAATTGTAGTAGATTCTACACTTTCTAATGATGTGCGGCACGCTGTCGTGACATTTGTGCCGGAAGGACAACCGAAACAGGAATTGAAGATACATCAGACCGGATATGGAAAAATGATCGGACTGGATAAATATGAAGTCGAAGTTGCCAACATGGCCAACGATGATAAAAGGTATTTTGATATATCCGTGACTACGAATGTAAAGTTCAAAGTGGAGTATTCACAGGCGATAGGATCTTGGGTTACTACTAATAATAGAACACCTGATGTTTCTTTGGATTATGGAGCTCGTCCCCGTACTCTTAAAATGCGATTCAAATGGGACATGAATACTGACCCGCAAGAGAGAATAGCTTCTATAAAATTCCTTCCGGTAAACGCGGAAGATGAATTGGAAAAAGAAGTGACATTGACTGTAAAGCAGGAAGCTGCACCTGAAATAACAGATGATAGACGAGGTGATTCTATTGCTATTGTCATTGCAAGTACAAAGATGCGCTCAATGATGAATTGGGATGCCAGCGAACGTCTTGACTACTGGTTAGGGGTGACAGTTTGGGAAAGAACAGATAAAGACGTAACACCCGAAAAAATTGGACGTGTACGTTCTGTTGAATTCAGATTGCTGAATACAAAAGAAGTGTTGCCTGTTGAAATCGGTAAAATTAAGTATCTGGAGACATTGGTTATCTATGGCAATACGAACACTAGTTTACTTCCTTCTCCTTATCGTATAGGAAATGCATTGGCTGAATTAAAGTATCTGAAAAATCTGACAATAAGTGCATTGGGCATTACAACTATTGATAAAAATGAATTAAAAGAACCTTGCAAGGTTTTAAGGACTTTGGATGTAAGCGGCAATAATTTTACGAGTATTCCGTATGATTTGACTCCTACTAATTATCCGGAACTACTTAACTTAAGTTTAACGGGGAATCGTCGATATAGTTCAATTACTGATTTGAGTACTGAAACGCGCGACAATCCAGGGTTACGTATAGATGCTTCTTCTTCTTCATTTAAGAATTTATTGAAGTGGGAAAAGCTGAAATCTTTATCATTATCTTATAATTTGATTTATGGTAAACTCCCAACATTTATTAATAGCTATAATGGTAGTCCTGAATATGGTGTATCTACTTACACAGATGAGGATATCCAGCAAAACGATACATTAATGAGTGCCAGCGAGGAGGTGAAAGCAAAACTAAAAACAATTCCGAATATTCTGCCTAATGCCGAACATTTCTCTATTAACTTGAATTTCTTGACTGGTGATGATTTGCCGGATTGGTTACTCTATCATCCACGTTTTGCGCGTTTTGATCCATTTACCTTGATTTATACGCAAGATTCAGGTAAAGATAAGAGTGGCAATATTCCTGGTTTTAAGAATGAACCGTCAAATTTGGAATGGTTCTATGAACGTTATCCGAAAGCCAGACCTACATTAACAGATAATTGATTTTTTGATTATGAAAAGAATATATTTAATTCTAATAGCCGCTGTAGCGATCACTTTTGCATCTTGTTCCGATCAGGATATGGATGCTGTGAAACCTGATACAGGACAGGGAGCTCCTATCATAGATTTACCCGAAGGAGCTACTCAGGGTAAAATTTTGGTAAAATTTAAACCGGAAGCGGCATCCTTTTTGGATGCTGCTACTACCCGCTCTATCGGAGGTGCTTTGACCCGTTCGGGAATTTCGGATATGGATGCAGTTCTGCAGCGAATCGGTATTTCTGAACTGGAACGTATTTTTCCGGTGGACAGTCGTACGGAAGAACGTACTCGCAAAGCGGGATTGAATCTTTGGTATATTATCCATTTTGCTGAAGATACGGATTTGGAGCAGGTAGCCAAGGACTTGTCACAAGTGGCGGATGTAGCAAAAGTCCAGTTCACTCGTGCTATTCAGCGTTCTTATGATCCGAATGTACGGGCAACTGTGCTCACCAAGCAGGCAATGACCCGTGTGGTGCATACAACTCGTGCTGTGAATACCGATGCGAACGATCCTTTTTTTAATCTACAATGGGGATGTAAGAATGATGGTTCTATTCTTCAGAATGGAGAAAAAAATGATAAAGGAGATAATGTAGTACCTGCTGTAATGGGTGTTGATGTAAATTGTGGGGAAGCCTGGAAGCTTTGTACGGGTAATCCTTCCATTGTTGTTGCTGTGCTTGATGAAGGTGTGATGTACGACCATCCTGACTTGGAAGGAAATATATGGGTGAATGAGGATGAAACATTTGCTTCAAAGGAAGATGCTGATGGAAATGGTTATGCCGGTGACCGCTATGGCTACAACTTCACAGATGATAAAGGCTATATCTCTTATGACGACCCGAATGATACCGGACATGGGACTCATGTGGCCGGGATTATCAGTGCAGTGAGGAATAATGGTGAAGGTATTAGTGGCATTGCAGGAGGGGATAAAGCCAATAATAGAGGTGGTGTAAAAATCATGAGTTGTCAGGTCTTTTCCGGTTCTAAAGGATGTGACTTGTATCAGGAAGCGAAAGCTGTGAAATATGCAGCAGATAACGGTGCCGTTATTTTGCAGTGTAGTTGGGGATATAATTCGGGGCTTTCCAATCCTATTAGTGGGTATACCCCGGGGTTTACTTCTGATAAAGATTGGGTCGATGCTGCTCCGTTGGAAAAAGAAGCCTTCGATTATTTTCTTCATAATGCCGGTTCGCCAAACGATGTCATAGACGGAGGTATCATTGTATTTGCCGCAGGTAATGAATATGCAGCTATGGCCGGATATCCGGGAGCTTATCCTGATTATATATCTGTAGCCGCTTTGGCTGCCGACGGGACTCCTTCCTGTTACTCCAACTATGCGATGGGCGTTTCTATTGCAGCTCCGGGTGGTGACAGTGATTATCATCAGAGCTCGAAAGGAAAAATATATTCCACATTACCTCCTTCTGCCAATGAAGATGGTGGGGAAAATTCTCATTACGGATATATGGAAGGAACATCGCAGGCTTGTCCACATATTTCGGGAGTAGCGGCATTGGGACTTTCTTATGCAGCTGAATTACATCGTCATTTCCGTGCAGATGAATTCCGTAAAATGATATTGGAGTCTGTCAATCCGGTGGAACCCTATTTTAAAGAAACGAAAGTTTATTGGTACACAAATGCTTCGTTCGGACAAATAGCTGCCGGACAAATGGAGCCTGCCGCTTATGCGGGCAATATGGGAACAGGGTTGATTGATGCCTATAAGCTGTTGAAAGCAGTTGAAGGAGGTGGTGTGGAGATGACTGTACCTAATATGTATGTGGCCGTCGAAGCTACAAGTAAAATCAATTATTCCCGTTATTTCAAAAATGGAGAGAATATGACCTTTACCTGTACAGTTGATGATAACTCAATTGCTACCCTTACGACAGAGAACAACATTACTTTCACTTTGAAAGGCTTGAAAGTTGGTTCTACAAAAGCTACAGTCAAGGCGAGTGACGGCACCAAGCAAGATTTTTTCATCACTGTTCGTAAGAACGATAGTTGGATGTAAACTCTATTATGAAACGATATCTTGCCGAAACCATCGAACTTGGGCTGTTCCTTCTTATTTACCTGTTTCCTGTGCATAGCTTTGCGCAGGAAACAGTCGAACAAGTCTTGCAGTTTGAACATACAGTAATGAATATAGGAACTTTATCAGAAGACGATGATCCGGCAATGTATCATTTTAAATATCATAATGTAAGCAAGAAGCCTATATACCTTTCCAAGTTAACTACTTCCTGTGGTTGTACGGTAGCCAAATATGATAAAAAGGTAGTGCAACCGGGAGAGCAGGGAGAAATCATATTGGTCTTTCATCCAATGGATCAGGCTGGTGATTTGTATAGGGAAGCGTTTGTTTATACCGATCTTTCGAAGGAGCATCCTACAGCTAAGTTGGCACTCGTCGGTAAGGTATTGCCTACCGCTGACCGATGGAGGGACTATCCTGTATATATAGGGAACACATTACGGCTGAAAAGAAAGGATTGGCAAGTCAGGATACTTTCCCGAGAAGGGAGGCAAGTGGAAAGATTTGTATGCGTTAATACAGGGAAACAGCCTTTGAGGTTATCAGCCTTGTTGTTACCGGAATACATTCACTTCCATACAGAACCGGAAATTATTTCTCCGGGAATAGAAGCTGATATGGTTCTTTCTATTGATAAGGGCTTACTACCTCAAAAGAATGAAATTACATTTCATTTTATGTTGGATGGTATTCCTGTCCGGCCTTGCGAAAGGAGAATACAGGTGAAACTATTGTTACAATAATAATTATTATAAAATATGTATATGAAAAATATATTCAAAATGATGTTACTGCTCACTATGGCATTATTTATGTCATGTGGAGACGACGATGAAGTGAAGCTTCCTGATACGAAGGATGTAAATTATGCGAATATTGCAGGGACTTGGCGATTGAGTGAATGGAATGGAGAAAAGATAGACGGTGATACACGATACTATTATATCAAGTTTGACCGGAAAGAGAAAGACGGAAAACGTTCTTATACCATTTATACAAACCTCAACAGTGCTACGTCCCAGCAAATTCCCGGCTCCTTTACTCTGAATAAAGAGGAGGATTACGGAGATGTTATTAGCGGTACTTATTATTACCAGCTTGATACGGACGATGAATGGGAATATTCATATATCGTTTCGGGGTTAACTGATATTTCAATGGTATGGACTGCTAAAGAGGATATGGGGGAAATAAAAGTTTATACTCGATGTGAGGATATACCATCAGATATCTTAACCGGAACACGAACTTCATTCTAATCTTGATACTTTTAGTATCTTTTATAATAAAACCGTTTAAGTCAGTTTCTTGCACTTAAACGGTTTTGTTTTTGTATTAATCTTCAGTAGTACAGATTATATATAAAAAAACGAAGATTTATTTGGAAATAATATTGAAACTCTTTATCTTTGCATTGAATTTATAATTGTAATGAATACAACTTTGAAAGAAAGGGAAGATAATGAAGCCATACGATCGATTATTAGAACATAATATCAAGCCGTCCATGCAGCGTATCGCTATCATGGAATATCTGATGGATAATCCGATTCATCCATCAGCTGATGATATATATACTGCACTATCTCCCTCGATGCCGACACTTTCAAAAACTACGGTTTATAATACATTGAAATTGTTTTCGGAGCAAGGAGCAGCCTTGATGCTTACAATTGATGAGAAGAATACGAACTTTGACGCAGATACTTCCGTACATTCTCATTTTTTGTGCAAGCGTTGTGGACACATTTATGATCTGAAATGCCCGGAAGCCATAAAGAAAGTGGAGAATATAGACATGGATGGTCACCAGGTATCAGAAGTTCATTATTATTATAAAGGTATTTGCAAGAATTGCTTAAGTAAAGATAAAGAAACACGTATTGACTAATTAATTTAAAATTGAGAAGAAAATGAAAAAATTTAGATGTACTGTATGCGGTTACGTTCATGAAGGTGACGCAGCTCCTGAAAAATGCCCATTGTGTAAAGCTCCTGCCAGCAAATTCGTAGAAGTTGTTGAGGTAGAAGGTGGCGCATTGTCTTTTGCTGACGAACACGTTATTGGTGTGGCAAAAGGTTGTGACGAAGAAATGATTAAGGACCTGAACAATCACTTCATGGGAGAATGTACTGAAGTTGGTATGTATTTGGCTATGAGCCGTCAGGCAGACCGTGAAGGTTATCCTGAAGTAGCTGAAGCTTTCAAACGTTACGCTTGGGAAGAAGCTGAACATGCTGCTAAGTTTGCGGAATTGTTGGGCGACTGCGTATGGGATACTAAAACGAACCTGCAGAAACGTAAAGATGCTGAACAAGGTGCATGCGAAGACAAAAAACGTATCGCAACTCGTGCTAAAGCTCTGAATCTGGATGCTATCCATGACACTGTACACGAAATGTGCAAAGACGAAGCTCGTCACGGTAAAGGTTTTGAAGGATTGTACAACCGTTATTTCGGTGATAAGAAATAATTAAGCCTAATAAACTCTTAAAAGGTCTGTATTCTGCAACGAATACAGACCTTTTTTATTTATATTTGTCTATCAATTTTTAAATACCACAGTTATGAGAAAAGTACAACTATTGTTAGTTTGTTTAATGCTTTCGGTGGCTGCTTTTGCTGCTGACAAAGTGATTAAATTGCCGAAGCCTAATTTAAACCGTACCGGTGCGGTGATGAAGGCATTGTCTGAACGACATTCAACTCGCGAGTATGCTTCTAAATCATTGAGTCTGTCGGATCTGTCTGATTTGTTATGGGCTGCTAATGGGATAAACCGTAAGGAATCCGGAATGAGAACAGCTCCGTCGGCGTTGAATAAGCAGGATGTGGATGTATATGTAGTATTACCTGAAGGAAGTTATCTGTATGATGCTAAAAATCATCAGTTGACTCTGGTTGCTGAAGGAGATCATCGTGGAGCAGTAGCCGGTGGACAGGCATTTGTGAAAACAGCTCCGGTGTCCTTGGTGTTAATCAGTGATCTTTCCAGATTTGGAGATGCGAAGAGTGCACGCAGCCAGTTGATGGGGGCTATGGATTCCGGCATCGTTTCTCAAAATATTTCAATATTCTGTTCCGCTGCTAACATAGCAACAGTGCCACGCGCTTCGATGGACAATGAACAATTGAAGAAAGTTTTGAAATTGAAAGATAGCCAAATGCCAATGATGAATCATCCTGTGGGATACTTCAAATAAGGATTGGCAAGATATACAAAAGAGTGACGGTATCCTGCAAGGATACCGTCACTCTTTTCCTATTATAGCGTTACTATCCCGACCGGATAGCGTCACTATATTTTCTTCTTTACTTCAAGAGAAATTCATCAATCGCTTTTTTGTAAGTTGCCTTGTCAGCAGCTCCACGGAAAAGCTGTGGATCTCCTTTCATGGGAATGAATACAAACAATGGAATACTTGTTGCATTAAATAAAGCTGCCAGTTCTTTTTGTTTATCTACATTGACTTTGTAGATGACAATTTTTCCGGCATATTCCTTTGCCAATTCTTTCATGATAGGAGCTGTCTGGCGACATGGTCCGCACCAATCTGCATATAAGTCGATGATGGCGGGCTTATTACCTTTATAATTCCACTCCTTTGATTTCTCATAATCGAAGACGTCTTTCAGAAACATTTCTTTGTCCATTACGACGACTTCACCGTTACCTGTTACCTCTTTTTTACCTTGATTAGTTTCCCTACTGTCATTGAATGCGTATACAATTACGCTTGCCATGACGAGGGCTACCATTACTAATACTTTCTTCATTCGTTATTATTATCTTTTTATGTATAATGCTTCTCGATAACCCCTTGCAGTTCGCTACTATGGATTACGCCGGAATGTCTCCAGACAGCCTCTCCATTCTTGAACAGTATAAAGGTCGGTACAGCTTGTATGCGATATTTAGTAGCCAGGTCTTCATGCTGGTCAACGTCTATCTTTGCAATACGTGCTTTATCTCCCACAATAAGTTTTAGTTCTTCTAAAACCGGTTTCATTGCTTTGCAAGGTCCACACCATTCTGCAAAGAAATCAACTAAAACGGGCACTGGTGACTGTATTAAATCTTCAAATTTTTCCATAATCTTTTCTTTCTTAGAGTTAAAAAGCAGTCTTTGAAGACCGCAAATATAATTTCTATTTTATTATATAACGAGAAAAAGCTGATTTTGTTCATGAAATAGTAATCATAGAGTCATCATCTTGTAATGTGAAAGAGGGAATTTTGCGTATCTAAAAATAATGGAACTATGAAATTTTTATTTATTGTTCAAGGTGAGGGGAGAGGGCATTTTACACAGGCAATCACTCTCGAAGAAATGTTATTGCGCAATGGGCATGAAGTAGTGGAAGTCTTAGTCGGGAAAAGCTCGACACGTACTTTGCCGGGATTTTTCAATCGGAGTATTCATGCACCGGTGAAGCGATTCATTAGTCCGAACTTTCTGCCTACGGCAGATAATAAACGGGCGAACCTGACGAAAAGCTTTGCATACAATTTATTAAGATTACCGGAGTATCTTCGTAGCATGTATTATATAAATCAGCGGATCAGGGAGACAGGGGCGGAAGTTGTCATCAACTTCTACGAGCTTTTAACCGGACTTACCTATGCACTCTTCCGTCCCTCCGTTCCGTATATTTGTGTTGGGCATCAGTATCTGTTTTTACATCGTGATTTCGAGTTTCCGGATAAAAATTCGTGCCAGTTATGGATGCTGCGTTTCTTTACCCGGATGACCGCTCTAAGATCTTCGAAGAAACTGGCTTTGTCTTTCCTGGAAATGGAACAGGATGATATGAATCAAATAGTGACCGTTCCTCCATTGATTCGTCAGGAAGTGACCGCTATCCGTCCGGAAAAGGGTGATTATATTCATGGATATATGGTTAATTCCGGGTTTGCTGATAGCGTGGAGAGTTTTCATGCGAAACATCCGGAAGTTCCTTTAACTTTTTTCTGGGATAGATCGGATGCTGAAGAGGTGACACGGATTGACGAAACATTGAGTTTCCATCAAATAGATGATGTGAAGTTTCTTAATGCTATGGCGGGTTGTAAGGCTTATGCCAGTACGGCAGGCTTCGAGTCTATTTGCGAAGCAATGTATCTTGGAAAACCTGTATTAATGGTTCCGGCACATATTGAACAAGACTGCAATGCCTATGATGCAATGAAAGCGGGGGCAGGAATAATCAGTGATTCCTTTGATTTGCAGCCGTTGCTTCGTTTTGCAGGAGAATATACTCCGAACCGTCATTTCGTTTATTGGGTTCGTAGCTGTGAACGTCGGATGATCCGTGAACTGGAGAAACTGGCAGCTTCACATTCAGAAATAACTTCAATACCAACATTCACTAATTATTTACCAATATGAAACTAAACAGAACGGATTATGTGCTTGAACGCGCATCAGATGGTGGCTACTATGCCTGGTTGACTGTAAATATGCAATGTAATGCTTATGGGGAATCTCCTGAAGAAGCAGTTCAGAATTTACAGAATATAATGAATGAGATGATTGACGAGATGTATATGGTGGAAGAGTTTATATAAATTGAAAATAGAGAATTAAAAATTGAGAAATAAAAGTTATGCCATCTGGCATTATATTTCTCAATTTTTAATTCTCAACTCTCAACTTACTCAATGCTAAGTTCGTCGATGATATGAGAGGCTCCTGCGTATTTATCGATGATAAACAAGGTATAGCGGATGTCAACACAAGCGGCTCGCTGCGATGAAGGACGGAAAGCAATGTCTCCTGTTAAGCCTTCAAAGTTGCGGTCGAAAGCAGTTCCAACCAACTGACCTTTGCTGTTAAATACCGGACTACCGGAGTTTCCTCCTGTATTGTCGGTGTTTACGATAAAGCAGACAGGCATTTCACCGTTTTTGCCATAACGTCCATAATCCTGGGATTTATATAACTCTTTTAGCTTTTGAGGCACTACGAATTCCCAGTTTCCCTGATCTTCTTTTTCCATCACACCTTTGAGGGTGGTATGAGCATCATATACCACACCGTCAGCCGGTTCATAAGAAAGTACCTGGCCGTATGTCAATCGTAAAGTAGAGTTCGCATCCGGATAAATCGGCGTTCCTTTTTCCTGTCTCATGTCCATCATGCCTTTCACCCATACTTTATGAGCTGCGTCATAGTTCTGATTGGCTTCTTTCATGGCAATGGCTGTTTTCAGAATTCCGTCGGTAACAGAATATTTGAATAATACCATCCAGTCATATCCTATTTTATACAAACTTGGTTTCTTGATAAACTTCTCAAAGTTTTTAGGATTGCCGAAAATGGAATGTTCGAAACAGGCATCAACGAAGGCGTCAATACTTCCCTTGAAACGAGAATTGATGATTTCGAAGATGTTGATTCGTTGTTCTGCAGGAATGTAGTTGGCATAAGTCTTCAGCATTTCTTTCGCTACCATCCGTTCCACGTCGGGGAAAGGGACAGAAGCAAAATACTTATCACCTTCTTTCTTCAGTTTTAGTTTTGCTTCTTTTATCTGCTCTTTATCTTTCGATTTCAGAGCGGTAACCAATTCTGTCGTGGAAGGGATACGCATAAAATCAAGGGCGGTGACCAATGCTTCATTGATAGCCTGCTGATGATATAGCGCATCGCGTCGGTGAGATACAATAGAGCGAATCTCATCAAAGGCTTTCTGATACGAATCATCTCCCTTCTCACGGCCGCGGGCTAATAGTTCTTCTTGCTGTGCACGTTTGGTATCCAGTACATTGAGGCGTATCAGTCCTTCATTCATGCCGATTGCATTTTTCCAATAATTGGCCGAAGAAGCATATTTGCTTGCATAATGAATACGCACTGCCGGATCTTTCAGCATTTGCTCCATAAGTACTTTCTGACGGGCTCCGCGTACATGCTGGCGCATGAAATTGGTCGTTTGCATCCGTTCTTCCACTTCGTCGGCAATCATATACCGCCAGTTACGTCCGGGGAATCCCATGACAAAGGTGAAATCTCCTTCCTGAACTCCGGCGAGGCTGATCTTCAGATGTTTTTTCACTTGCAGAGGAACGTTGTCTTTAGAATATTCTGCCGGTTTTCCATTCTTGTCCGCGTAAATACGGAAGAGAGAAAAGTCGCCTGTGTGACGAGGCCACATCCAGTTGTCGGTATCAGCTCCGAATTTACCGATGGAAGAAGGAGGAGCCCCTACCATACGAATATCACTGTATACTGTTTTGATGAACAGATAATATTTGTTTCCTCCATAAAAAGCCTTGAGCTCCAACTTTGTTGCAGGAGTTATTTCTATATTCTCGGCTTTGGCAAAACGTTCTGCTACGTTGCCAAGATAACTTGGAGATAGATAATTAACACCATCCGGGTCCGGATCTTTTTTCAGTTGTTCGTTGACGTAATCCGTCACATCGAGAATCCGGTCGATAAAAGTGACGGTCAATCCCGGAGTAGGGAGTTCCGCATCACGGTTCATAGCCCAGAAACCATCTGTCAGATAGTCATGTTCTACATTACTATGTTGCTGGATAGCTCCATAACCACAGTGATGGTTAGTCAGTACCAGTCCTTCGGAAGAGATAACTTCTCCCGTACATCCTCCTCCGAAGTGTACAACAGCGTCTTTTAGAGAAAGGCCATTTGCGTTGTATACTTCCTCTATCGGAATTTCGAGGCCAAGTTCGCGCATGGCAACAGCGTTCTGTGCTTTCAGATCGGTTAGCATCCACATGCCTTCGTCGGCGTGGATGCTAAGAGTTGCCAGTGAAAATAGGACAAATAGGATTTGTTTTCTCATTTATTCTACGATTGTCATTTCATTGATTAGGTGTCCGCAGTTTCCTAACTTTTCCAAAATGAACAGGACATAACGGATATCCAGGTTAATACAACGTTGCAGGTTGTTGTCGAAGTTGATGTCACCGCTTAATGATTCCCAGTTGCCATCAAAAGCGCAACCGATCAGTTCTCCGTTTTCATTCAGTACCGGGCTGCCGGAGTTACCACCGGTGATGTCGTTGGTTGACAGGAAGCAGACAGGCATATCACCATTTGGCAAAGCATAACGGCCATAATCTTTCTTTTCGATGAGTTCTTTCAGTTTGGCAGGTACAACGAATTCACGGTCTTCCGGATTTTCTTTTTCAAGAATACCTTTGGTGGTCGTATAGTAGTTGTAGTGTACACCGTCTTTCGGATCATAAGGTTTCACGTTACCATAGGTCAGACGAATGGTAAAGTTTGCATCCGGATAAGAAGGTACAGGCAACTTCATTTCCCCCAGACCACGGATATAAGTTTTGTGCAGCAAAGCTAGTTCCTGATCCATATCCTTGAGCTGGGAAGCCAGTGTATCCATCAAGTCGTATTTAGACTGGCAGTATTGTAGTGCCAGATCATTGTCAATCGCTTTCACTGAAGGCTTCTTTGTAAACTTCTCGAAGTTTGCCCGGTTGGCAAAAATAGAGTTGTCATACATATCATCAACGAATTTGTTATAATCGCCTTTATATTTCTGCTCAATAACCTTATAAATAGAAGGACGTTGGTTTGCCGGAATCATTTCAGCATATAAGGGGAACAAGGCTTTCGCTACCTTGCGGTCTACTTCATGATCGTAATCTTTGTTATGGATGCTTTCGTAAGTGCTTTCCAAGGCTTTCATGCGTGCTTCGATTACAGAATCGTTTTTCTCAAGTAATGCTTCGCGTGTTTTAGTCAACATCACATTGCCAAATTCGATAGCTCCGAAGAAAGTCTCTCTCAAACAGGTGTACTGATAGTTGAGAGGAGTTGTCTTAGCTACCAGGTCATCAATGTTCTTCACTACCGCTGCATATTCAGCATTGTTTTGTGCTTTTGCAAACTCTGCGAATTTGGCTTCTTGTGCAGCTTTTGTTCCCAATACATCATTATCGATGATGGCCTTATTCATGCCGATGGAGTTTTTCCAATAGTTGCTGGAACCTGCATATTTGTTAGCATACTGAATACGGATTTTGTCACTGGCATTCATTACCTCTTTCAGGACAGCCAAACGTGCACCACGAATACGGATACGTGGATCGTTTTCCGATTCCATACGTTCTTTTACTTCTGATACAGTCAGGTAGCGGCTCGTACTTCCGGGGAATCCCATAATCATTGCATAATCTCCTTCTTTCAATCCTTTGATAGAGATAGACAAATGTTTCTTGGTTTTCAGTGGGACGTTGCTCTCGCTGTATTCTGCCGGTTCACCATTTGCATCTGCATAAATACGGAACATGGAAAAGTCGCCGGTATGACGCGGCCACATCCAGTTGTCTGTTTCACCACCAAACTTACCGATAGAAGAGGGTGGAGCGGCTACCATACGTACATCCGGATATATTTTCTTATAGAAAAGATAGAATTTATTTCCGGCATAGAACGGAAGAGCTTGCGGAACAATTCCCTTTTTGTCTGCCAGGTCACTTTTAAAATAAAGATCATGAGCCAGCTTTTGAAGGAATATATTGCTGAATGATTCGGATTCGGTGATTTCTTTCGCCGCAATCTTGGCATTGACAATATCCGTAATATCTTCGATACGTTCGATAAATGTGAATTGCAATCCCGGAGTAGGGAGTTCTTTGTCTCTGGAAGTAGCCCAGAAACCATCAGTCAGATAATCGTGCTCAACACTACTATGTTGCTGGATGGAGGCGTAGCCACAATGGTGATTGGTCAGAATCAAACCTTCGGGTGAGATAATTTCTCCGGTACATCCGCCTCCGAATATACCTACGGCATCTTTAAGAGAAATTCCATTCGGATTATATAGGTCCTGTGCTTCCAGTTTTAATCCTTGTTTTTTCATCATGTCTATGGAGTGTTGCTGTTGCATCAGTTGCAATAGCCACATACCCTCATCCGCTTTAACGGAACATACAAAAAGCGCAGCCAGCGCTAATAGATAAAGTCTTAGTCTGTTCATTATTTAATGATAAAATTAAAATATATGATTGGTTAGTATTCAATTTTCAAATCTCCGTTCTTCAGTGCTTCCATGATATTAGCAGGCGGACGTTGATTCATCAGTTCGTTTTTCATAAAGTCCATATAAGGAGCTACATGCTTAAAGAACTGGTAATAGCCTTTGCATAAGTAATTCAATCCCGGTTCGCCTTCTGCCGTTTGGCTGAAACGATTTTTCGGGCATTCTCCGTTGCAGGCAAACAGGAACTCACATTCCTTGCATTGAGTAGGGAGAGACTGATATTTCATGTTCCCGAAATTGTGCTGACGCTCGCTATGCATCATTTCCACCAGAGTTTTACTATAAATGTTACCTAATTTATATTCGGGAAATACAAAATGGTCGCATGAATAAACATCTCCGTTGAATTCCATCACGCCGGCATGACCGCAGGTCTTTGCCATTGTGCATATACCAGGCTGTTCGCCCATCCAGTTCGCCAAAGTCGAATCGAATATTTGTACATAGTACTTGCCTACATCTTCTTTCACCCATTCGTCGAAAAGAGCACAAAGGAAGTTGCCCCATTGCTCCGGAGTGATCGAAAAATCGGCAAGGGTTCCGGCTTTATTTTCTGCAAGAGAAGCGAGGTGACGACCGTCCTCATGTGAGAGAATACGTTCAACGATAGGAGCGAACTGGATATACTGACAACCGATTTCTTTGAAGAAACGATAAAAGTCTAGTGGATAGTCGGCATTGAAGTCATTAATAACTGCCATCGCATTCCATTCCACCCCATGTTTTTTCAAAAGATTGATGCCTTGCATCACTTTCACAAAAGAGGGTTTTCCCATTTTATTTTTGCGATACTCGTCATGAAACTCCTGGGGACCATCGATAGAGACTCCTACCAGCCAATTATTTTCACGGAAGAACTCGCACCATTCGTCGGTGAGCATGGTTCCGTTGGTTTGGATGCAGTTGTCGATCGTTCGTCCGCGGGCATACTTTTTTTGTAGTTCCATCGCCTTTTTATAGAAGGAGAGCGGTCGCATCAGCGTTTCTCCTCCGTGCCAGGTGAAAAGCACCTGCGGCATGGTTTGTGAGTTAATGTACTCGTCGATAAATTTTTCCAGAAGTTCATCGCTCATTACGTGTTTCAGATTGTCTTTGTATAGGTTGGCCTTTTCCAAATAATAGCAATAATCGCATGCTAGATTACATACGGCACCTACAGGCTTTACCATTACATAAAGCGGTTTGGCAAAAGGGGCAAATGTTGATGTTTTCATGACTGCAAAATTAGATAAACTAAATGAAAAAAATAGCCTTACACCTATGTTTATAAGGATTATTAAAGAAAAGAGTCTTACAAGATTTAAATATTGATAAAATGTTTCTTTGAATTCTGAATCAGTTGTACCTTTGTACCCAGAATTTAATGAATAGATGAACGTGAATAAAATTTTGCCTTTTTTGCTTTTGCTTCCGTTTTTGGCTTCCTGCACCAGTAAGTACAAGATTGAAGGAACCTCTTCAGTGAATAGTCTGGATGGAAAGATGTTGTATCTTAAGTCCCTTCGTGATGGAGAGTGGGTGAAGCTGGATTCAGCTGAAGTAGTGCATGGTCTGTTCTCAATGAAAGGGAAAATAGATTCCGTACAGATGGTGACACTTTATATGGATGAAGAAAGCATTATGCCGATTGTGCTGGAAAGTGGGAAGATAACAGTAACCATTAGCAACACGGACCTCAAGGCAGTCGGAACATCTTTAAATAATGCACTGTATGAGTTTATCAGCAAAAGAAACCAATTGGAAGAAAGCATTGGTGAACTGGAGCAGAAGGAAACCCGTATGGTACTGGATGGAGGCGATCTGGATGAGATTCACGGTCAGTTGGTGGTGGAAGGAGACTCACTGATGAAAGCGATGAATCAGTATGTGAAAACGTTCATCTCCGATAATTACGAAAATGTGCTGGGACCCAGTGTGTTTATGATGCTCTGCAGCTCTTTGCCCTATCCCATTATGACTCCGCAGATTGATGATATAATCAAGGATGCTCCTTATTCTTTTAAAGATAATAAACTGGTTAGAGAGTTCCTGTCTAAAGCAAGAGAAAACATGAAGTTGATAGAAGAACATCAACGATTGGAACAAAATGCTTCAACAAATAAGTAATACTTGAGTTTTTTGTGTATTTTTGCACAAAACTCAAGTAAAGTGAAAACGACTACTGTTTCGGTATACGCCGCTTTCTTTTTTATTTTAGTCTTATCGGTTTCTTGTCATAGAGATTCGGAGGCCCCCGATGCGGCATTCCAGAGGATTGAAATGTGCATGGAATCTCTTCCGGATACAGCTCTGTATCTATTAAAGTCAATACCTCATATTGAAAAATTGCGTGGAAAGTTGCAGGCGGATTATGCACTTTTATTGACGCAGGCGATGGATCAGAACTATGTGAAGTTTACTTCTGACTCATTGATTGCACTGGCGCTGAATTACTATACTGTAGAGCATGGTGACTCAGTTACGCGTGCTAAAGCACAGTATTATTATGGAAGAGTGCTGCGTGAATTGGGCAAAGATGAAGAGGCTTTGACGTTTTTATCTTCGGCAAAAGAAATGTTCGGGAATATTCAATGTTGTAAGATGTTTGCAATGGCTACTGATGAGATAGGGATGATTAACCGGAAAAAGAAATTGTATCAGGAGTCGTTGAAGAATTTTCGGGAGTCATATACGATCTATGAAGAGTTGAAAGATTCTTTGAGTCTTGTCAGAGCCGGGCAAAATATAGGCCGGGCTTATTTGTTTCAGAATAAATGGGATAGCTGCTATTTCTATTATACTTACGCTTTAGAACTAGCCAGGGAAAAGCAATATCCGTCTGAAGTTTCCATTTTACATGAGTTGGGGATACTGTACCGTTCCATGGGAGAACTGAAAAAGTCAGAACGCTATTTTCTTGCTGCTTATGAAAAAGAAACGGATGAAGAAAGGAAATACGTGGAGTGTATGTCTCTCGGCTATTTGTATATACAGATGGGCGATGTAGAGAATGCCCGGAAATATTTTAAGATGAGTATCAATTCTTCTAAAGAATATACCCGTATTGATGCATATAACAATTTATACTTTCTTGAAAAAGATATTGATAATTTTGAAGAAGCGATTATCTACCATGAAAAAGCGGACTCTATCGTGAATGTATTGGATGAAGTCGATTCGCAGGAGTTGATAACAGAACTGCAAAAGCAATACGAGAACGAGAAACTCCGGAATGATAATCTACAACTGAAAGTGGACCGTACAGTTTTTATATTTTGCGGTACGGTTATTTTCCTGATTGTGGCCTTCTATATGTGTTATTACTACTACAAAAGTAAAAATCACAGGAAGAAGATTGCCGAAATCGAATCCCAGATTAGAGATAATGAAGAGGAGATAAAGCGATATCAGCAGGAGATGGAAGAAATCCAGGAGTTGAAAGATCAAGTACTGGAAGAGAACCGCATACTGGAAGAAAATCGAATGAAGGTGGGCGAGTTGAATGGAAAGATTGTACTTCTAAGTATGCAGAACAAAAACTTATCGGGACTATTGAAAGAACTGGGAGGAGAATTAACTGTCGGACCCTCTTCTGAACAGTACATATCCGCTTTTCGTCTGCTGCTTGCTATCAAAGAGGGAACATTAAGAGGTAAATTGTCTAATGGAGAACGCTATAAATTGTTTAGCCTGTTTGATTTACTCTATTCTAATTACGTTACCCGGTTGCTTGACAAAACTCCTTTATTAACTAAACATGATCTTGAGATCTGTTGCTTTCTTAAATTTGGACTGACCAATGAAGAACTGGCGCGTATTTTTCAGACCTCTTCCGATTCTGTTACCAAAGCAAAAGGAAGGCTGAAAGGTCGATTAGGCATTTCTCCACAAGAAGATTTGAATGTGTTTTTAAGGGATTTTTGATAAATAAAAAATGAATTGTCCGGGTCATTAATAGAACGCTAATCTGTATTTGATTGAAATGTAAGTGTTTACGAAAAATCAGGCGCACTGATCTTGTCCGGGTGACTTTTTTTGTGTTTTCGGATGCATGCTGTACTTTTGACACAACAAAAACCAAATAGCTATATGAAAAATCCTAATGAATTATCTGCCGCCTCTTCTTTGAGAGGTGACGAATTGCAGTTAATAGAACAAAAAGCCAGCATTGTTGTCGGAATAGCAAATTCTCGCACCAGGTTACGGATAGGAATTCTATTAAGTAAATATTCAGAGTATCAGGTGGATTATATATCCTCCGAGAGTGAGATCGGTAAACTGATTGAAGAAGCCGACTTGATTATTGGTGCAGGGATTACCGCTTACGAAGGGGTATTGCGCCGAAAGCCGGTGATTGTAGTGGGTGATTATGGCTTGGGAGGTCTGGTTACTCCGGATACATTCCGCAAGCATTATAACAATCGGTTTAGAGGGAAGATTAATGGTGTCAGAAATGAATCTTTCTCATTAGAGAATTTAGAAAAGGAAATTTATAAAAGTTTTAATTTGACTTTTCAAGAATTACAAATGATGTCAAACCAAACTATAACCTTGCAAAACATCTAAATATCTGAATTTCTTAATTTAATAGTTTGATGCATAAAACTGGTTAGGAATATGGGGGTGCGTGAGCATCCCCATATTTATATAAGATTATGTACTGACTATCGGTCTTGATCTTCGTTTTTCACCATTCCCTTGTATTGTTCCGGCAGGGCGCTTTCAACCGCAGCGTAGGCCTCTGCCATGGTTGCCTTGATATTTTCCATTCCTTTCCCTTTGGGAGGAATAGGCTCGTGAATAGTCAGAATCATGCGATGACGGTGTATCCATTTGCCTGTGCGTGGCAGAATCTCGAATGAGCCGTCAATGGTGACGGGTACAACCGCCAACTGTAAATCATCAGCCAACTGGAAAGCGCCTTTCTTAAAGTATCCCATGTGTCCTGTAAATGTACGCGCTCCTTCAGGAAAGACTACGAGAGAAACCCCATCTTTCAATGAGTCTTTTGCCTGCCGGATTGTTTCCAATACTTTTTTAGGACCAGATCTGTCTACAAAGATATGTCCTGCACTTTCACAGGCTTTTCCTACAAACGGCAGTTTGCGCAGGCTTTTTTTCATCATCCACTTAAAGTTTCTTCCGATGAAGCCGTAAATAAGGAAAATATCAAATGAACCCTGATGGTTAGGGACGAAAATATAGGAAGTCTTGTCATGCAACTTTTCACGTCCCTCAATCTTCACGGGAATCAATAGAAACAGACAAATTAATTGTGACCAAATCTTCCCCGGATAATATCCCCAGATGTGGGCTCCTCCCAAGAGAGAACCTACAATAGTGACGATTGCCGTGAGGATGGTCAACACTAATAAAATAGGCAAAGCGATGCAAATCTGATAAATATAATACAGTATCTTCATAGGGTTGGATTTTTATCCTGCAAATATACATGATTATTGGTAAAAAAGAGAGGCAGATGTGATATAATCTTTTTGATTGTGTTATTTTTGCCTCTTGTTATTAGAGATAGTTACAAAATTATGATACGTATATTACATACTGCCGACTGGCATCTGGGACAAACCTTTTTTGGTTATGATCGCACGGAAGAACATGGAGTATTCCTGAATTGGCTGGCAGAAGAAATTCGTCAGAAAGAGATTGATGCATTGATTATAGCCGGAGATGTTTTTGATGTTTCCAACCCTTCCGCAGCATCCCAAAGCATGTATTATCAGTTTATTTATCGGGTGACAGCAGAGAATCCGTATTTGCAGATTGTCATTGTTGCCGGCAACCATGATTCGGCAGCACGCCTGGAGGCTCCTTTGCCTCTGTTGCAAGCTATGCGGACGGAAGTCAGAGGGGTAGTTCGCAAGCTCGAAGGCGGAGAAATCGATTATGACCATTTGACTGTGGAACTGAAGAACCGGAGAGGGGAAGTGGAATTGCTTTGCATGGCAGTTCCTTTTCTGCGTCAGGGAGATTATCCGGCCGTGCAAACGGAAGGCAATCCGTATGCGGAGGGAGTTCGCGAACTTTATGCACAACTTTTGCAAAGGCTATGGAAGCGAAGGACGGAGAATCAGGCGATTCTTGCCATCGGTCATTTGCAGGCTACAGGATCGGAAATTGCAGAGAAGGATTATAGCGAGCGTACCGTGATTGGTGGGCTGGAGTGCGTATCTCCGGAAACTTTTTCCGAACAGATAGCTTATACGGCATTGGGACATATACATAAAGCGCAGCGAGTGTCCGGAAGAGAGAATGTGCGGTATGCCGGAAGTCCCATTCCGATGTCTTTTGCCGAGAAACATTATCATCATGGAGTCGTGATGGTGACTTTCGACGGAGGTTGTGCGGTGGACATTGAACGGTTGGAATGCCCGAAATTAATACCTTTGTTGAGTGTCCCGAACGGAGAACCTGTTTCACCGGAAGCCGTCTTGGAAGCCTTGAAGGAACTACCCGAGACAGAAGCCGTAGCCCCATATCTGGAAGTAAAGGTATTGTTGGAGGAACCGGAACCCATGCTTCGGCAGGAGATTGAAGATGCACTGGCAGATAAAAACTATCGGTTGGCGCGTATTGTTTCTACCTATCGCACTGAAACTGGAAATACGACGAAAGAAAATGAAAACTGGAAGAGGGGGTTGCAGGAAATGTCTCCCTTGCAGATTGCACAGTCTGCCTTTGAGAAGATTTATCAGGTGGAAATGCCTGTAGAACTGACAGGTTTGTTTGAAGAGGCCTATTTGGCTGCTACCCGTAAAGAAGAGGAGGAAGAAGAATGAAAATACTAGCTATACGATTGAAGAATCTGACCTCGATAGAAGGAACGGTAGAAGTGGATTTTATGGCAGAACCATTACATTCTGCAGGTATCTTTGCCATTTCAGGACCTACCGGTGCAGGTAAGTCTACTTTATTAGATGCCTTATGCCTGGCATTGTATGATAAGGCTCCCCGCTTTGCAACTTCAGTGGAAAATGTGAACCTGGCAGATGTGGGAGACAATCAGATTAATCAGTCTGATGTTAGAAATTTGCTGCGTCGGGGGACAAGTGACGGTTATGCGGAAGTCGATTTTTTAGGTATTGACGGACGGCGTTACCGTTCTCGTTGGTCGGTGAGGCGGACAAGAAACAAGATAAACGGTTCTTTGCAGCCACAAACGCTGGAAGTGAAAGAACTGGATACGGAGAAAGAATTTCAAGGTACCAAGAAAGAGTTGTTGATTCAGTTGGTGGAGTTGGTTGGCCTGACGTATGAACAGTTCACCCGTACAGTATTATTGGCACAAAATGATTTTGCTACATTTCTGAAATCAAAAGGGGCGGCAAAAGCAGAATTACTGGAGAAGTTGACAGGAACCGGCGTGTATTCCCGGATTTCTCAAGAGGTCTATGCCCGGAATAAGGCGGCACAAGAGGAGGTGACCTTGATTCAGAATCGAATGAATGTGATCGAATTGATGCCGGAAGAAGAGCTGCTTGCTCTGCAAAAAGAGAAAGAACTATCAATTGAAAAGCGCGCGGCAGGGATTAAACTGCTGGCAGAACAGAATGAACAACTGAATGTGGTTCGTTCATTAAAAATACAGGAAGAACTTTGGAAGAAAAAGCAGCAGGAAGAACAGGAGGAACAGGCCAGGGAGAAAGTATTGCAGGGTGCATTGGCTTCCCAAGAGGAAGGATTGGTGCATTTTAAGGCACAATGGGAGGCCATACAGCCAGACTTGAAGAAAGTACGTCAATTGGATGTACAGATACAGTCTCAACAAAGCAGCTATATACAGTCGCAGCAGATTTTACAAGCGGCTAACAGGCAGGTGGCGGAGCAGGAACAAAAAATGCGAGTGGCTGCGGAACAATTACAGGTGTCTTATTCTTCTCTGAACCGCTTATTAAGCCATGTAGGGATAGAAGAAGCACTGCAACTTGAACAGGTGGAAGAGATTCTACGGCAAGAAGAAAGTAAACTGGCTGCCGCTACCAGTACGAATGAGGAACGTTTGTTGCGCTTAAATTCTTTCGGATATCCGTTATTGGCCGAAGAACAGGTGAAGTTGCAAAAAGAGTTGACTCGTCAGCAGAATATCCGGCAATTAACGGAAACGCAGACGAAAGCAAAGACGGAAATAGAAAGACTGGAGAAAGAAGTGGCCAATTGTCTGAAACAATTGACGGAGCAAGAAACCGCATTGAAAGTTACTCAACGTCTTTACGAAAATGCACGTATGGCAGTGGGAAAAGACGTGAAAGCATTGCGCCGGCAATTACAGGAAGGGGAGGCTTGTCCGGTTTGCGGTAGCACAGCGCATCCTTATCATCAGGAACAGGAGGTGGTAGATACTCTTTTCCGGAGTATAGAGCAGGAGTATAATGTAGCATCAACCAACTATCAGCAGATGAATAACCGGAGCATTGCTCTGCAACGTGATTTGGCGCATCAAAAAACGGTGGACGGACAGATCGCGGAACAGTTGGCAGCATTATATAAAGCAGGGATTGAAGCCGGAAACGAAGAGCAAATACAACGTCGTTTGGCGGAACTGGCAATACGTATTTTGGAATATCGCAATCTTTATGCAGAATGGCAGCGCAGCGATGAAGAAATTAAAAAGATGCGTGCACATTGTGAAGCCCTCCGTGAGAATGTTTCTCTCTGTCGTTTGGCTATGCAGAAAGTATCGTCTGCCAAAGAACAGCTGGTAATCTTACAGAATGCTGCTTCGGCCGAACTAAAGAGATTTGAAGTGATAGAGAAAGCGCTGAATGTGCTTCGTCAGGAACGTTCTCAGCTATTGAAAGGAAAAAGCGCGGATGAAGCGGAAGCTGCCGTAGCAAAAAGAGAGAAAGAACTGAATCTCGCTTTGGAGAAAGCACGTAAAGAAGTAGAGGCGGTACACAACCGGCTTTCCGGTTTGCAAGGAGAGATGAAGCAAATTGCACTGGCTATAGGAGAGTTGCAAGAACAGTATAAAAAGATAGAGTCTCCCGAACTGCTTCCTGAAATAATAAAGAAGCAACAGGAAGAAAACCTGAATATAGAACGTGCCCTTTCTACTATGGAAGCCTGCCTGCTACAACAAGCAAAGAATAAACTGACTGTGGAACAGATTGCGAAGGAACTGGCAGAGAAACAAACTGTTGCCGAACGTTGGGCAAAATTGAATAAACTGATTGGCAGTGCGGATGGAGCGAAATTTAAAGTGATTGCTCAAAGTTATACTTTGAATTTGTTGCTGCTTCATGCCAATCAACATTTATCCTATCTCTCTAAACGCTATAAGCTGCAACAGGTACCCGATACGTTGGCACTTCAGGTAATAGATTGCGATATGTGTGATGAAATACGGACCGTGTACTCTCTTTCAGGAGGTGAATCGTTCCTGATTTCTTTGGCACTGGCTTTAGGTTTGTCTTCCTTGTCAAGTAATAATCTGAAAGTTGAATCTCTTTTTATTGATGAAGGTTTCGGTTCTTTGGATGCGGAAAGTTTGCGTACAGCGATGGAAGCATTGGAACAATTACAGATGCAGGGGCGGAAAATAGGAGTAATCTCTCATGTGCAGGAGATGAGTGAACGGATTTCTGTTCAGGTGCAGGTACATAAGAAAGTGAATGGAAAAAGTGTGCTTACCGTGGTGGGGTAAGCACACTCCTTACTACTTAGTATGAATTATTCAGGTTGGATTCTTTTACATTAATTCGTTCAGTTCGCTTAAATTCTTTTTGATTTCGTGGATACGATTTAAGAACTTCTTGCGGTAAATCCATAAGATCAATCCCAGTCCTCCGCCCCATAACAGGATGAAGAAAGCAATCATGCCCATTCCATATTGCCACACTTGCCAGTAGATAAATGAAAGTATAGCCAGGACTAGGAGAAAGGCAATAGCAATCAATCGTTCCCTGATGGTCCATCGATGGATACGGTTCACGCGGCTGATTACTTCTACCAAAGGCATCTCGTCTATTTGTGTCCGTTGGAGGAAACGGGTGGTGACGATATCCCAGCAAAGGGCAGGAATCCATGCGAAAATGATAATGATATAGATCGGGTTCAATCTGTTATGTAACAGTACCTCCGCTAAAAATAAGATCAGTATCGGCAGAGAAATCAGAATAAGCTTGATGTTCAGTCTGGCAATGGCATGGATACCTTTGTCCGCATGCCTTATCAGCTTTTCAAGCTCTTCTTCTTTGATGAACTCTTTGTCTTTCAAGTGTTCATCCAGGGCATTCCAAGATTTTTTCAGTTCTTCCAGTTCCATATATCTTATTCCTCCTTTTTCATTCTTTTAAGTTTGTCTTTGATGCGACTTAGTTTGGTCGCTACATTGGTAACCGTCAGTCCGGTGATTTCTGCTATTTCCTCGTAACTTTTGTCTTCGAGATAAAGCAGGATAATTGATTTGTCGAGTTGTCCCAGTTGGTTAATCATCTGATAAAGCTGTTTCAACATTTCGTTGATCGGGTCGTGTGCTTCTATGGCCCAGTCGGTATCTCTGGTGAGGCTGACTATTTCTGGCACATTCTTTTCTTTACGATAGAAGCTGATACAGGTGTTGAGGGCAATACGGTAAATCCAGGTGGAAACCTTACATTCTTTTCTGAATTTGGGATAGGCTTTCCAAAGGTTCAATACCACATCCTGATACAGATCATTGAGAGGAGCATTGGGATTGGCATACAGATAGCATACCTTGTAGATCACCCGTTCATATTCGCGGATCACCGACAAAAACTCTTGTTCAATAGGGGCGCTAACCTCTGCTGTTTGTTCTCTCATGGAATCTATGATTACTTTTCTGGTTAGTTAGTCGTGAGAAAAGGAGAAAAATCACAGGGGAATAAGGACTATTGGAGATTAGCTGCCAGAAACTTACACATTTCTTCGATACTTTTTCCCCGACGGCGGGCATAATCTTCCAATTGGTCTTCTCCAATCTTTCCGACGGAGAAGTATTCGGAAGCCGGATGTGAAAACATAAGTCCGCAAACAGAAGCGTGCGGGTACATAGCTCCGTTTTCGGTCAGCGAAATGCCTATCTGCTTCATGTCCAACAGTTCATCCAACAGGAAGTTGACGGATTGATCCGGTAAAGACGGGTAACCGACAGCAGGGCGAATGCCTTGATACTTTTCGACCAGTAAGTCCGCTATGCCTAAATTCTCGTCTTTGGCATATCCCCACGCTTCTTTGCGCACATATTCATGCATCTTTTCTGTTGCTGCTTCTGCCAGTCGGTCGGAGAGGGTTTGGACAAGCAGGTGTTTATAAGGGTCCTGTTCGTACAATCCTTCCATGTCCGCATCAATGGAAGAGGCAAAAGCACCGATGGTATCCGGGATGCCGGAAGAGATCGGGCGGATAAAGTCACTGAGACAAAGAAAAGGACTACCGTCTCTTTTCGGCGTTTGCTGGCGCAGTAAAGGAAAAGTGATGAACCGGTCTTTTTCTTTCTCAATAATCAGGTTATCCCCGTCAGAGTTTGCCTTGCAAAGCTTGAAGATGGTCTTTACTTCATAATCCCGGTCAAGCAGATCGAGCATCCGGTTGGCCTCTTTGAATAGCTGCATTGCTTCGGAAGCTTTATTACGTTCTTCTTCCGGGAAAGTTGTCAGCCACGAAGCACGGCAGGCATCACATCCGTGAATGTTGGCGATGGCTGCAAAACGTGGCTGGAACCCCCATGCATGGAAAAAGTAAATCCAGTTGATGTAGGGAGTGACTGTATGTATTTTATAAGATAAAATGGTACTCATAGGCTTGTTGAAGGCGAGCTGCTGTTTATCTGAATCTTAATTCCTGTCCGCGATAAGTCTCGTCTATTTCTCCGTTGTTATATAACAGATGTCCGTTTACAAATGTTTTCTCTACTTTCCAGTCGAATGTGTGTCCCTCTAATGGGCTCCATTTACATTTGCTTAGAATACAATCGGTTGTTACAGTCCATTCGCTTCCGGGACGGACTAATACCAGGTCAGCCTGATAGCCTTTGCGAATGAATCCTCTGTTTTGTATCTCATACATCTGCGCAGGAGCATGAGCCATCTTTTCTACTACTTTTTCGATAGTAAACACTCCTTTTTCTGTCAACTCCAACATGCTGACGAGTGAGAACTGAATCATCGGCATTCCGGACATTGCTTTTAAGGCACCGCCTTCTTTTTCGCTAAGTAAATGTGGGGCATGATCTGTGGCAATAGCATCAATCAAACCGCTATTGACAGCCTCTCGCAAAGCTTTCCGGTCTTGCGCTGTCTTAATGGCAGGGTTGCATTTGATGCGGGCACCCAGTGTCTGATAGTCCTCTTCCGTAAAGAGCAGATGAGAAACACAGGCTTCTGCCGTGATCTTTTTTTGTACCAAAGGTACATTAGAAAACAGGCTCAACTCTTTAGCTGTGGAAATATGCATGATGTGCAGGCGGGCGTTTGTCTCACGTGCCAACTGCACTGCCAGTTCGGATGAACGATAGCAAGCTTCTTCCGAACGAAGGAGCGGATGAAGAGCCAAAGGTACGTCGTCTCCGTATTCTTTCTTATATTTATCCGTGTTTTCTTTGATAATTCCCTGATCTTCGCAATGAGCAGCGATGAGCAGATCGGTTCCACCGAATATATTACGCAGACTGGCCATCCGGTCTACCAGCATATTGCCGGTGCTTGAACCCATAAATAACTTCACTCCACAAACCCGGTGTTTATCCAGTTGTGCAAACTGGGTATAGTTATTATTCGTTGCTCCGAAATAGCAGGAATAGTTGACTGCTGACTTTTCACCCAACAGAACAAATTTTTCCTCCAAAGCCTCCAATGTGGTAGTTTGCGGATTGGTATTGGGCATATCCATGATAGAGGTGACACCTCCTGCTGCCGCAGCACGACTTTCTGTGGTGATATCTGCCTTATGAGTCAGTCCGGGATCGCGGAAATGCACATGTTCGTCGATGGCACCCGGCAAAAGATAACACCCGGTTGCGTCTATTATCTCGTCGCAGGGGGCAGTTGCGTTTTCTTCACCAACCAATATTTCGGCTATCTTTTCATTCTCGATTACTACTGAACCCAGAACTTTTCTTCCTTCGTTGATAACAACGGCGTTTTGAATCAGTGTACGTTTCATTTCTTTTGTGGGAATTTATGGAACCAACTATTTACTTTTAATTTTATCACACCAAATATGGCTTCTCCAAAGATGCTGCTATTCATTTTAGAAGTCCCTAATTCACGATTAATAAAGATAACGGGAACCTCGATAATTTTGAAACCACACTTATAAGCAGTGAATTTCATTTCAATCTGAAAGGCATATCCTTTGAAGCGAATATGATCTAAATCGATTGTTTCCAACACCTGGCGGCGGTAGCAAACAAATCCGGCAGTGGTGTCATGTACAGGTATTCCGGTGATAAACCGCACATATTTAGAGGCAAAGTATGACATCAATACCCGTCCCATCGGCCAATTCACTACATTCACTCCGCTGACATAACGGGAACCGATGGATACATCTCCTCCTTGTTCCGAACAAGCCTGATACAAACGGGGTAAATCATTCGGATTATGACTGAAGTCTGCATCCATTTCAAAAATATACTCGTATGCGTGTTCCAGTGCCCATTTAAATCCGGTAATGTAGGCAGTACCCAGTCCCAGTTTTCCTTTACGTTCTATCATAAAAAGCTGTTCGGGAAATTCTTGTTGCAGTTTTCTTACGATGGCTGCCGTTCCGTCCGGAGAGCCGTCTTCTATGACCAGAATATGGAATACTTGGGGAAGGCCGAAAACGGCACGGATGATATTTTCTATGTTCTCCCGTTCATTATAGGTGGGGATAATTACAATGCTATCCGATGTCTGCATATAGATACTATAAAATTTAGAAACAAAAGTAGTTCTTTTTCCTTTAGTTATAGCTGAACTAAGGAAAATTTAACGTGTTTCATGCCCCATTCGGAATAAGACGGCAGATACCTTATTATAATACTTCTGTTCTTTGGGTGTATACTCCCAATCTTTTTTGTAATTTTGCGGGGAAATTTTATAGGTATGACAATAACTGAGTTGCAACAACAATATGCTGCCCATCCCAATATGGCAGTAATGAAGCGCTTGTTGAAGGACACTTCCGTTCAGACTGTTTTTTGCGGAGGACTGTGTGCATCCGCCGCTTCTCTTTTTTCTTCTGTACTGGTGCAAGAGGGTGGTTGCCCGTTTGTATTTATTTTAGGTGATCTTGAAGAAGCCGGATATTTCTATCACGACTTGACGCAGATATTGGGTACGGAAAGAGTATTGTTCTTTCCATCTTCATTCCGTCGCTCCATCAAGTATGGACAAAAAGATGCGGCCAATGAGATTTTGCGTACAGAAGTACTTAGCCGCTTGCAAAAGGGGGAAGAGGGATTATGTATCGTTACGTACCCGGATGCATTGGCGGAGAAAGTGGTGTCGCGCAAGGAATTGAGTAATAAAACGCTGAAGCTGAATGTAGGAGAGAAAGTGGATACCACTTTCATCACCGATGTGTTGCATAGTTATGGTTTTGAATATGTAGACTACGTATATGAGCCGGGACAATATGCTGTTCGCGGTAGTATTATCGACGTTTTCTCTTTTGCTTCGGAATATCCTTATCGCATCGATTTCTTTGGTGATGAAGTGGAAAGTGTTCGTACCTTTGAAGTGGAGTCTCAATTATCCCGTGAGAAGAAAGATGGAGTGTCTATCGTTCCCGATTTGGCGGTGACAGGAGATGTAACGACTTCTTTTCTGGATTTTATCCCGAAAGAGACTACCTTGGCGATGCGCGATTTTCTTTGGTTGCGCGAGCGAATCCAGGTGGTACACGATGAGGCGCTGACTCCACAGGCAATAGCCGTTCAGGAGGCCGAAGAGAATGGTGGCATTACATTGGAAGGGAAATTGATAGACGGCAGCGAGTTTACTGTACGGGCACTCGATTTCCGCCGGTTGGAATTTGGTAATAAACCGACCGGAACGCCCAATGCCAGCGTTACTTTCAATACATCTGCCCAGCCTATCTTTCATAAGAATTTCGATCTGGTAGCTTCTTCTTTTAAGGATTATCTGGAAAAAGGCTATTCGCTTTATATCTGCAGTGACAGCATGAAGCAAACAGATCGTATCAAAGCTATTTTTGAAGATCGGGGTGATAAGATTAATTTTACTCCCGTAGAACGTACCATTCACGAAGGTTTTGTAGATAACACACTGCGGCTCTGTATCTTCACAGACCATCAGTTGTTTGATCGTTTTCATAAATATAATCTGAAAAGTGATAAAGCCCGTTCGGGAAAAGTGGCACTATCCTTGAAAGAACTGAATCAGTTCACTCCGGGAGACTATGTGGTGCATACGGATCATGGTATCGGACGTTTTTCCGGCTTGGTACGTATTCCGAATGGTGACACTACGCAAGAGGTTTTGAAACTGGTGTTTCAAAATGAAGATGTGGTGTTCGTCTCTATTCATTCCCTGCATAAGGTTTCCAAATATAAAGGTAAAGAAGGAGAGGCTCCCCGGCTTAACAAATTAGGTACAGGTGCATGGGAGAAACTGAAAGAACGTACGAAGAGTAAAATCAAGGACATTGCCCGCGATTTGATAAAATTGTATTCGCAGCGTCGTCAGGAAAAAGGTTTCTCTTACAGTCCCGATAGTTTCTTGCAGCGTGAGCTGGAAGCATCCTTTATTTATGAAGATACACCGGATCAGAGTAAGGCGACGATTGATGTCAAGGCGGATATGGAAAGTGACCGTCCGATGGATCGTCTGGTCTGCGGAGATGTAGGATTTGGAAAAACAGAAGTTGCGATTCGTGCGGCTTTCAAAGCCGTTGCCGATAATAAACAAGTAGCCGTTCTGGTTCCGACAACAGTACTTGCTTACCAGCATTTTCAGACTTTCCGTGAACGTCTGAAAGGCTTGCCGTGTCGGGTGGAATATTTAAGCCGCGCACGTACTGCCGCACAGACCAAAGCTGTATTGAAGGGATTGAAAGATGGAGATGTCGGTATTCTGATAGGTACCCACCGTATCTTGGGAAAAGATGTCCAGTTTAAAGACTTGGGATTGTTGATTGTGGACGAAGAACAGAAATTCGGTGTCTCTGTCAAAGAAAAGCTGCGCCAGTTGAAAGTGAATGTGGATACACTGACTATGACTGCTACTCCAATTCCCCGTACCCTTCAATTTTCATTGATGGGTGCACGCGACTTGAGTGTGATTTCTACTCCGCCACCCAACCGCTATCCGATTCAGACCGAAGTGCATACTTTTAATGAAGAAGTGATAACGGATGCCATCAATTTTGAGATGAGCCGCAACGGTCAAGTCTTCTTTGTCAATAACCGGATTGCGAACTTGCCGGAATTGAAAGCGATGATCGAACGTCATATCCCGGATTGCCGTGTAGCGATTGGACATGGACAGATGGAACCGACAGAGCTGGAGAAGATTATTCTGGATTTTGTCAACTACGACTATGATGTACTCTTGGCAACTACAATCATCGAAAGTGGTATTGATATTCCGAATGCCAACACTATCATTATCAATCAGGCGCAAAACTTTGGATTGAGTGATCTCCATCAGATGCGTGGACGGGTAGGACGTAGTAATAAAAAAGCTTTTTGTTATCTGCTGGCTCCTCCGTTAGGTAGTTTGACAGCCGAAGGAAGGCGACGTCTTCAAGCAATTGAAAACTTTAGTGATTTGGGAAGTGGCATTCATATCGCCATGCAGGATTTGGATATTCGTGGAGCCGGAAATCTGCTTGGAGCCGAACAAAGCGGATTTGTTGCCGATTTGGGATATGAGACATATCAGAAAATTCTTACTGAAGCTGTCCATGAGTTAAAGACAGACGAGTTTGCAGAACTGTATGCGGATGAAATCAAGGGCGAAGGACAAATTAGTGGAGAAGAGTTTGTAGACGAGTGTCAGGTAGAAAGCGACCTCGAACTATTGTTGCCTGCCAACTACGTAACAGGCAGCAGCGAACGTATGTTGCTCTATCGCGAACTGGATGGACTGACATTGGACAAAGATGTGGAAGCTTTCCGTGCTCGTCTGGAAGACCGCTTCGGACCGGTTCCCCGGGAAACGGAAGAACTACTCCGTATTGTGCCTCTACGCCGTCTTGCAGCCCGTTTGGGTGCAGAGAAAATCTTCCTGAAAGGTGGGCGGATGACCTTGTTTTTTGTTTCCAATCCGGATAGTCCGTTCTATCAAAGTAAGGCTTTTGGTAAAGTGATAGACTATATGATGAAATATACTCGTCGTTGTGATTTGCGTGAACAGAACGGCAGACGGAGTATGCTGATTAAGGATGTTACTAATGTGGAAACGGCGGTCAGTGTGTTGCAGGAGATTGTGGCTTTGCAATGATAAGTGGACTCTGATAATTGGTGTTTTTTAATGAGATTCAAAAGAATAAGTTTGTTTTATTACATAAGTCTGTTTATCTTTGAACTCATAATAATTTAGGTATTACAGATATGGCTGCAAAATATGAACCACAGGAAAATGAGATGCCGGAACAGGTTAATGAACCGATAGCTGCTTATCAAAGGACAGCTTCTGATATGAGTCTTTATATCCCTACGGAATATGAAAGAGAGATTATCATGCGTTCGGAAAAGGATTATGAAGAAGGTCGGTTGTATACTCAAGAAGAGGTCGATAAGCAGGTGAAACAATGGCTAGATTAAAGATTGTGTGGACAGAAACTGCTACAATTGTTTTGCGGCGGATTTTGACTTTCTATCGTGTAAGAAACGGAAATTCCAAATATAGTCGTTCTATCTATACAATGATAAACGATGTTCTGAAGTTAGTTGCCAAATATCCATATATATACAAAGCTACTTCTGTGCCTAATATACGTGTTTTTCATTGTGATTACTTTAAGGTATATTATAGAGTGCTTGAAGAATATATTCTTGTGGAAGCTATTTTTGATACTCGCCAAGATCCTGATAAAGCCCCTTTTTAAGAATTTATCTTTTCTTTCCGTATAACTTGTCTATCAAATCTGAACGTCCGATACGTCTCAACTCATTGATGATGTTTTTTCGTTCTTCCGGTTTGTACCAGAAAAAGAATTGGCGTTGTGCAAGTTTCTCCCGTTGGGTTTTGGCACTGAATATCGGTTCTAGCGTGTATGGATGGAATCCGCTATACCAGGCTTCGGTAGCCACTGTCATCGGAGTAGGAGTGAAGTCCTGCACTTGTTCCAGGTGGAAGTCCAGACGTTTGGTGATAACGGCAAGTTCCGCCATGTCTTCTTCATTGCATCCGGGATGCGAAGAGATAAAATACGGAATCAGTTGTTGACGCAGATTTTCTTCCCGGTTAATGCGGTCGAATATCTTTTTGAATGTTTCAAATTGCTCAAAAGAAGGTTTGCGCATTATAGATAATACCCGGTCACTGGTATGCTCCGGAGCCACTTTTAACCGGCCACTCACATGATTGACTATCAATTCACGGGTATATTCGGCAGTGCTACGGTTGGTAGTTTCATCTTTGCTTTGATGAAGTAACAGGTCATAGCGTACACCGCTACCGATAAACGATTTTTTGATTCCGGGCAAGGTATCCACGGCATGGTAAATATCCAGTAAAGGGCGGTGATCGGTATTCAAATTCGGACAAACTTTCGGGTGAATACATGACGGTCGTTTGCATTTTTTGCAAATAGCTTCATCTTTCCCTTTCATCTGATACATATTAGCGGAAGGACCTCCCAAATCACTTAAATATCCCTTGAAATCGGGTAACTGAATAACTTCTTTTACCTCTTTCAGTATAGACTCTTTGCTTCGGCTGACAATAAACTTTCCCTGATGGGCGGAAATGGTACAGAATGCACAGCCGCCGAAACATCCCCGGTGAATGTTGATGGAAAATTTAATCATATCGTATGCCGGAATCCGTTTCCCTTTGTATTTTGGATGAGGCAGGCGGGTATATGGTAAATCAAACGAATGATCGAGGTCTTTCTGGCTCATTGGAGGATAGGGAGGATTGACTACGACTATCTTATTCCCTACTGCTTGTGTGATTCGTGAAGCCGAATATTTGTTGGATTCTTCTTCGATATGTCGGAAGTTACTAGCCTGTTTCTTTTTATCTGCCAAACATTCTTCGTGTGAATAAAGTTGAAGGTCATCTTCGGCAGATGTCCATTCTGTTGCACGACAAAGATAGGCTGTCTGGGGCACAGATCCGATAATTGTTCTAAATTTGCTGCTTGTCAGTACAGGTTCTTCAGTGGTGAGCAGGCTTTTCATATTTTTCACCAGGTCTGCAAGAGGCTTTTCTCCCATTCCGTAGATGAGCAGATCTGCTCCGCTGTCGCACAAAATACTCTTTTGTACTTTGTCCTGCCAATAATCGTAATGACTCAATCGCCTTAAGCTAGCTTCGATTCCTCCAATGACTACCGGAACATCCGGAAAAAGTTTCTTTAGTATCTGGCTGTAAACTGTAGAAGGATAGTCCGGGCGCATATCCGGTCGGCCGTCCGGAGTATAAGCATCTTCACTGCGTAGGCGTTTGTTGGCGGTATATTTATTAACCATTGAGTCCATGCATCCGCCGGAGATACCGAAGAATAGCCGTGGACGTCCCAACTTCTTGAAGTCGCGCAGGTCGTCACGCCAGTTAGGTTGGGGAACGATGGCTATTTTCAAACCTTCCGCTTCGAGAATGCGTCCGATAACGGCAGCACCAAAAGAAGGATGATCCACATAAGCGTCAGCACTGAATAGAACGACATCCAATTCATTCCATCCGCGAAGTTCAACTTCTTTTTTGGTAGTGGGTAACCAGTCGGTCAATCGATATTCTTTCATGCTGCAAAGATACGGATAATAAAAAACATCCCAATGATTTTTTTATTCATTGAGATGTTTAACTTCAATCATCAGGATGTTTTCTTCCAATCATTGGAGTGTTTTCTTAAAACTTCCCGTTGATTGTGAACTGTAATGTCATTTGTTCTCCGTCATAGATTTCACGGAAGCCGATACCTTGCTCGGACAGATATTCCTTTAGATCCTGAAACGCATCAGCATGGTTCATGATAATCTCTATTGTTTCACCCGGAGAGGCAGTGCACATCGCTTTTATTGCAGGAATCAGCGGACTGTATGCTGTTATTCCGCAGGTATCTACCGTAATCATTATTCCTCCTCTTCTTCCGCTTCCGGACTGGAGAGCCAGGTAAGATAAAGCTTGATGAGCTGTTGCAAGCCGAATGCCTTCATATTATTGTGATAAATCACGTCGATACAAAGGTCCAGCAAGTCTTTACTGTCTTCCTCCTGACTGGCGATAAGGGAGCGGATATTTAGTTTCAACTTATCCAGAACTGCTTCATCTATAATACCGGTACTGTCGATAAGATGACGGAACAGAGCATATTTTTCAATCGTTCTCAAGTTTTCATTAGATACTTCTATGCTGCGTGTACCGCTGGGATTTGCTTGTATAGTATACATTGTTTTTTAGTTTTAAAGGTTATTATAGTAGCAAAGATAGAATTTAAAATGAGAAACGAATTAAAAAAAAGGATATTTTTTATTTTTGAGTAAAGAATCCCAAGATGCCTGCCATAATGGTTGCCCGGTCTGCTTCGGACTGGATACTTTCAAAAGGAAAGCCCAATACAAAAGTACGGTAGTTTCCTTTGTAGGCAATACCTGCACTCTGATTGCCGGGTGCATACGTAAATACGGGGAAGGCAGTATCTACGGGAACAATACAATCGGCAGCAGGTACAGCATAACTGCTTTCATTAGGCAGACGTGGGATTGTAATAGTACGGCCCAATCCTTTAATCTGATTCGAACTCTTATCTGTCAGGCTACCTTGATAACCATATTTCAGTATTTTCTCTGTAAACTCCCGGTTTCCTTGTGTTCCACTCATATCACTTCCTACATAAGCACCACTGACAAACAGGTTACCTCCCGCTTGGCAATAACTGGTCATAATCCGTTGCATAGCCGAAGAGAATGTCTTGTAATATGCTTTATTTGCAGGATCTTCTTTTTCCAGTCCCAAAATATAATCTACCACCGGATAATCTTCTAATGTAACCAATCCGTTCTCTACTGCTTCGTCGCTGCATGATACGAAACTATATTTTCCGGCTGCCTGAATTGCTTTTCCGTGAATAAAAGGATAGTCGAACGTGTTTCCTGCAATTTTCATTCCTTCTAATTCGTTTCCGCTATGTCCCAGACTTCCTTTTCCTTCTTTACCGGCTTGTGTACGGTCGAAGCCGGTTTGTGCTCCGCAAAATGAAATATTCGATATATACGGAACGCCGGGATCTTGCATTAGATCGAATCCAGCTTTATCAGAAGTGTTAACGACCGCCGGACCGCTGATTCTGTCAAAGCCATTGATGATGATTACTTTTCCCTGTTCACGTTTGGCTTTATAGGCAGAAAGGATTTCAGAAGGAAAACTTTCCCCACCCCGGTTTACAGCAGTTACTTTGAATGAATAAACAAGTCCCAGTTCTATCTTAACGGTGTGGGACGTTTTGCTGACTAAAGTGCCATTGTCAAAACCTCCATAACCGATGCGGGTATATACAATGTATTCCCGTGGTCGTGCAGTCGGTTCTTGCGGATCGTCTTCGCCTTTCCATGAAAGTTCTAATATATTCTTTTTCTTTCCGAATTGAATGGCGAAATTGCTCACAGGCAGAGGCTGAACAATGTATTCTTTATCGTGCTGGTTGGTAATGAACTGCAAAATACCTTTGTAAATAGCACGCCCCACTGTAAACTTGAAGTTCGGATCATGTCCTAACTGCATATCTGCGAAGTTCTGGTGGGAGAGTAATTCAATAATCGTAGAAGGTGTAGCCGGAAGACGTGTTTCGCTATAATTCCGGTTCCACATGCTGCGGCGTGTCCACGGCAAGCTGTAGCTTGAATAAATATCTTTCTGAATCTGTGTCAGCAGAATGTCTGCCAGATCACGTGAGGCATACCGGTCTGTTCCTGCATTCAGTTTGCCATTATTGAAATCGGTGGTGTAAATGCCGAGTGATCCGATCAGTTCGTCTGTTTTGCTACATCCGGCGTCACTGTGCAATGCCATCGTCATTTCCAAAGGTACGCCCAGACCCGACTGTTGTGGGTTATAGACGGAACTGCCCGATAAATAATTGATAACGTTAGAGCGTGTGTTGATATCGTCTGTATAGTCGTTTTCACCTTTTCGTCCGGCATATACTTCGTATGGCATTCCCGCCCATTGAGCAGAGTAGCGTGCTCCTTCCAAGTAACGCGGTAGCCCGCTGATTTTTCCTCCACGGGCAATGTTTCCCATTCCCCCTCCAAAACGTACTGCATCGGCGCATACAACCCCATGTTCGCTGCTCTCGTTACTAAGTACCACCATGCCGTAGTCGTTGCTCCCTTTATCGAATTCAAAAGTTCCGAGGTAAACCCATGTGCCTCCACCTATTTTCTGATTAACTTTAAATTCGGTTACTCCTCCGTTATGGAATACCAGATATTTGGCGTCGCTTACACTGTTGGGCAATGTTTGGTAGGAAACATAAACTGCATACTTGCCTGTTGCCGGTAGAGTAGGCACCCATTCGGCAAATACCTGGTCTTTATTCTTCTTTTTCTTTCTCTCTGTCGGAATAAAACGACAGGTTCCGTCAGTGAAAGGATTTTCTCCATCTTTATAGATTGTTTTCTTCTGAGCAAATCCTCTTACCGGAGCATTTGCCCAATTAATCTTTTTACCCCCCATTTCCAAATAAAGGGAAGCATTGGGGGTATCATTATCTACAATGATTTCATTCTTTTGTGTATCTCGTTCGCGGGGAGTATAGACAATCGCTCCTGCATTTTCCAGCATTGGAATTACATAAGGAAGGACAAAAGATTGAGTGAACATGTCTTCTGTGGTGCAGAATAATCGGGGACGTTGCCATCCCCATTCGTTTTTATCATTTTTGAAATAGTTGCCGTGGCTTTGCCAGATTGCAATGTGGCGGTCTTGTAGTCCGCGTGAGATTTCATTAGGACGTGAAGTGTTTTTCACCCAGGGAGCTCCTCTATAATCTACATTTAAGGATAACCGCTCCTTATCCTTTTTCTTATTCCGGTAGAAATTAGGTACCAAATCTTCAATGGGTTTCCCATCCGCATAAATGGTGAGTTGGTAATAATGAACGGGACCCGGAAGCAATTCTTTAACTTGATTATAAATGTTTTCTACAGTTTCCGGACGGAAAGGCTGGTAGGCGAAACTCTCCGATGCATAGATTGCAATCGTCTTACGGTCGTAATTAATATCGAAGCTATTCAGTTTAGGAGTGCTGATTTTGGCTGTTGCGGTATATTGGTTGAAGTAATCCGTCAGCCGCTCTTTTACATTTCTTTCAATATCCTGCGCAAAAAGAAAAGTTGCACAGAATGCAAGGCCTAGAAAAAATACTATTATTTTCTTCATACTTGTTGCTTTTTTGCTAAACGCAGATTATCACGGATTATCGCAGATTGTTTTATTCTATTTTTCTTTGCGAAAATCTGCGTTAATCCGCGTTTAATTCTCCCCGCAAAAATAAACAAAAAAGAGCGAGAAGTATCGAAACTTCCCACTCTTCTTTCATTGTTTTATATTCTCTTAATTAAGAATGATTACTCTTATAATGGAACATATTCTACAAATGCTTCCATTGCTTCGTAAGAAGCCAATCCCAATTGGTCGTACAAAGTAGCTGTACCACGGTTACGATCCTCGCTACGTTGCCAGAACAAACGTTCGTCGTTACCCAGGAACGGAGCACTTTCCATTTGCGACTGATGTTTCAGGATAGAGTTACGTTTTGCACGAAGTTCTTCCGGACTGATAGGCACTGCCATTTCAATATTCTCGATTTCCCATTCAGCCCACGCACCACGGTACATCCAGATACGACAGTCTTTTAGCCATTTGGCACCTTCTTCTTTTTCAAGATCGACAGCAGCAAATACAGCGTCTGTACATACACGGTGAGTTCCATGTGGGTCGGCTAAGTCACCAGCAACAAAAATCTGGTGAGGTTTTATTTCACGGAGCAAGTTGCGTACAATTTCTACGTCTGCTTCACTGATTGGGTTTTTCTGAATCTTACCTGTTTCATAGAATGGCAGATCGAGGAAGTGGCAACGTTCCAGCGGTATATTATTATAAGTACAAGCTGTACGGGCTTCACCACGACGAATCAGACCTTTGATAGTCAGAATATCACGACTGTCCATATCACCGTCTTTCTTCTCCTTCAGGAAATTGCGTATTTCTATATATTTTTCATTGATAACCAAATCTTCGCTATTATTGAAGAGCTGATTGAATCCATTGATAAAATGCATGAAACGAACTACTTCTTCGTCACCTACGGCGATATTACCGGAAGTTTCGTAAGCTACGTGTACTTCGTGCTTTTGTTCTACCAAACGGCGAAGCGTACCACCCATTGAAATAACATCATCATCCGGATGCGGAGAGAAGATGACCACACGTTTCGGATACGGTTTTGCGCGTTCCGGACGATAGGTATCATCAGCATTAGGCTTACCGCCCGGCCATCCGGTAATAGTGTGCTGCAAATCATTGAAGATTTTGATATTTACATTGTACGCAGAACCGTAAAGTGCCAGAAGTTCACTCAAACCGTTTTCGTTATAGTCTTTATTTGTCAACTTCAAAATCGGTTTGCCGGTCAACTGACACAACCAAACGATTGCACTGCGGATTAATTTATCATTCCATTCGCAAGAAGTGACTAACCATGGACGTTGGATACGTGTCAGGTTCATAGCGGCTGAAAGATCAAGAGCTACATGTGCATTATTGTGAGTTTGCAGATAAGAAGCAGGAATTGTGTCAGTGATCGGACCTTCCACACACTCTTTAATCATAGCTGCTTTGTTTTCACCCCATGCAAGCAGATAAACTTTCTTTGCGCCAAGAATAGTAGCTACTCCCATTGTAATGGAGCTGATCGGCGTATTATCCAGCGTTCCGAAAATCTTGGATGCCTCGTTTCGTGATGCATTATCTAACAAAATCAGACGAGTGGTAGAATTCAGTCGGGAACCCGGTTCGTTGAACGCAATGTTACCTACACGACCAATCCCTAACAAAGCAATATCAATACCTCCGAAGCTTTCAATGCGTTGTTCATACAGACGGCAATATTCGAAGATGGTATCTTTGGCAATGCTTCCATCGGGAGTGAATATATTCTGCTTGTCAATGTCGATGTGATCCAGCAGCATACTCTTCAAAGCATTGAAGTTACTGTTGATTGCATCGGGAGACAACGGATAATACTCATACATATTAAATACGATCACATTGCGGAAGCTAAGTCCCTCTTCCTTATGCATACGGATAAGCTCGGTATATACGTGGCTGGGTGAATCTCCTCCAGGAAGAGCCAATACACAGAAACGTCCTGCCTTTTGTTTTTCGCGGATGGTTTGTGCTATTTCGCGCGCAATATAGTTAGCACCTTCTTCTACGGATTCGTAGATGTCCGTAGGGATTTTCTCGAGTCTTGTCAAGACTGATTTTTCAAATGCATTCTCCGGTCTGTAGTATCTGGGGGAGACCCGGTGGAGACTGATTTGAGAACTAAGATTTGTTTTCATAAAGTTGTTAATTAAGTTATGTAAGATTAGCGTCCTTACGACTGTATTTTCACGACAAAGATACAAAAGAAGTCTATATAATTAACTACCGAGTTCTAGGTATTGTTGCTACATGAATCTGTTTTTAACATTTGTTATTTGGCAAATGTTATAGATGGAATTCGTCTGCATCTTTCCATACCGGGAACTGCTCTCTGAATTGGTGGAGAGCAGTGAGATTTACACTGACAGTCGTTATTCCTTCCTTTCCATCTGGAAATGAGCCGATTTCTTCTCCGAAAGCGGAGTAGACTTTACTTCCTCCATTATATGAAAGTTGGTACCCGTCTGTACCTACTCTGTTGACACCGCATACATAGCATTGATTTTCTAAAGCGCGTGCCCGGAGTAGAGTATCCCAAACCAGACGGCGGGGGATAGGCCAGTTGGCTACATATATTAAAAGGTCGTACTCGTTGCCTACGTTTCGGCTCCATACAGGGAAACGAAGGTCATAGCAAACCAGCAGGCAGATATTCCATCCGTGATAGGGGATGATGAGTCGTTTATCACCGGCCGAAAAATGTTCGGCTTCCCGTCCCATACGAAACAGATGTCGTTTGTCATAATAGAACTCTTCTCCTTCCGGTGTCAGAAAGAACGCACGGTTATAAAACTGTTCGTTCTCTGTTGCTATATAGCTTCCGCAAATGGCTAGCTGGAATTTGGCGGCCCATTGTTTGAGTGTTGTAATGGTTTCCCCGGAATTTGGCTCTGCCAGTATTTTACTCTGCATACTGAATCCGGTAGAAAACATCTCCGGTAAAACAACAATCTCCGTTATTCCACGAAGACTTTGCAGCTTTTCGTGGAGCAAACGGAGATTTTCTTGTTTATTTTCCCAAACAATATCGGTTTGTATGATAGAAATACGGATAGACTCCATGATAACTAAGTATTAAGTAATAAGTATTAAGTATTAAGCCGTGCGGATAAGTATATCAAAAGCTACGATTAATACCTAATACTTAAATCATATTTCTCCAAGAGCAAAATTCTCCGGATGTTTTCCTTTGAAATCCTTGAAGTAAAGTTTGATTTCTCTCATGTCCTTATTAATATCTCCTGACGGCATGATAGCTTTCGTTGCCGAAATCGTTTTCTTGCTGTAATCAATACCAATCAGAACGATCGGAACCTGGGCTTTCAAGGCTATAAAATAAAAGCCTTTTTTCCAGTTTGGATTCGCTTTACGGGTTCCTTCGGGAGTGATAGCCAAATTAAACTTTTTATATTCGGCAAAATTATGAACCATCTGATCTACTAGCGAAGTTTTTCGACTGCGGTCGACGGGAATTCCGCCAACTGCTTTGAAAAAAAATCCAAGCGGAAAGAAAAACCATTCTTTTTTCATCATGAAACTTGTCTTACGGCCTATAGCACCATAAAATAGTTTTCCAATAAATAAATCAAGGTTTGTTGTGTGTGGAGCGGCACATATCACGCATTTATCATAATTAGGCACCGTAACGTTTGTCTTCCACCCTAACAGGCGGTAATAGATAAAGCTATAAATTGCTTTTTTCATTCTGTTTTTAGTTCAATTTCCCTATAGCTTCAATAATCTCGTTTACCTTTGCATTAAAATCAGCACGGAATTTCTTATAAAAACCTTTCACGTTGCCCGGTTCTGTGTGGCTGATGCGAGTGACAAACTCATCCTGCATCTTCAGTACCTCTGCCATCAGTTCATCTGCTTTCACCTTGTCTGTGCCAGGGATGAACATACTGTTGATTAAACACTCGGTGAATAATTCTCCTGCGATATAGTTTACGTTCTTTTTGAGTTCTCTTCTACTTGCCATAATCTTTACATTTAATGGTGAATAATAAAAAATACTTGCGGTAAAGATAGGCACTTTCTTTGATTTGGGCGAATTATACAAGGAAAAAATAAAATAAGGGAGTTTTTAATATCTTTTTTATATGTATATAATGTGGTATTAAATCAAAGTATGGGATATATGATATGAATTAAAATTAAACGTTATTGAATGGAATATGTCCTGATATTATAAAATGGCATGAAAATGTGGAGAACTTTATTTATTTCTATTCCTTTTTGACAGATTATTGAACCTTTGGAATAGATAAAAGGAGTAATTTTACGGTATTCTTAATCTAGGTAATAAGCAGACAAATTTTTATCTAAATAAATTAAAGGGAAGACAATGAATTTAAGTTTTTTGATGGAGAAGAGGCATTCCTATTTTATATCTATGATATTGCTTTGGACGTCTTTTAGTTTGGTGAGTCAGAGCAGTTGTGCGCAAAATCAGGAGAAAATAATATGTAATGGTATTCCTTGGTTTGATGATCAGGGAAAAATTGTAAATGCTCATGGAGCATGTATTGTGGAAGATGCCGGACGGTATTATTTATTCGGGGAATACCGTTCGGATGAAACGAATTCTTTTGTTGGTTTTAGTTGCTATTCGTCCGACGATTTATCTAATTGGAAATTTGAACGTATCGTGCTTCCAATACAAAAAGAGGGATTGTTAGGTCCTAATAGGATTGGTGAACGTGTGAAGGTCATGAAGTGCCCTTCTACTGGAGAATATGTGATGTATATGCATACCGATGATACGAAATACTGTGATCCTTGTATCGGGTATGCCACTAGTAAAACTATTAATGGTGAGTACATATTCCAAGGACCTTTTAAAATAGGGAATGAACCTATCCGAATGTGGGATATGGGAACTTTTCAGGATACCGATGGGACAGGCTATTTGCTGATTCATGAAGGAGATATCTATCGTCTTAGCGAGGATTATCATTCTGCAGAAAAAAGACTCGTGAAGAATATGGCGCCTGGTGGCGAGTCGCCTGCCATGTTTAAAAAGGAGGGCATTTATTATTTTTTGTTTTCAAATAAGACAAGTTGGGAAAAGAATGATAATTATTATTTCACAGCTCCGGCAGTGGGCGGTCCGTGGAAGAAGGGTGGTTTGTTTGTCCCTGAAGGTAAATTAACGTATAATTCACAGACTACTTTTGTCTTTCCTTTGACACAAGGAAAAGATACAATTCCAATGTTTATGGGAGATCGCTGGTCCTTTCCTCATCAGGCTTCAGCTGCCACTTATGTCTGGATGCCTATGCAAGCGGATAAGGGAAAACTTTCCATACCAGAATATTGGCAGGCATGGGATATAAAAACATTATCACAGGTGGATGCACTGGATAATGGCCAAATATTATCTCTCCGGAAAACACGATCTGAAGCAGGATGGGAAAGGAGAGGGGAACAGTTGTGCTCAAACTTGAAAAATAGTGTATTGAACATTCCTTTTAAAGGTACGCAGGCAGCTATAATAGGAGAAGCCAATTCTCATGGTGGATATGCAAAGGTGAGTGTACTTAATAGAAAAGGTAAAACCCTTTATTCGTCATTAATTGATTTTTATAGTAAATATCCGGAGTCAGCTATCCGAATCGTGACTCCAAGTTTTGCTAAAGGAAAATATATTTTGAGAATTGAGGTTACAGGAATTTCACCAGTGTGGACGGACAAGACAAAAGCTCGATATGGTAGTGACGATTGTCTGGTTACATTGGATAAAATAGTTGTTTTTGAATAATATATTAATCATAGTGGAAAAACAAAATGGAAAAAGTAAAGAAGATGTTACCTAAGTTTTGTGGCTTTCTGTTTTTCGGAATGATGGGTACATTTGTTTCGGCACAGAAAATTAGTTATCAGGTGAATTCTCAAACAGGAGCCTTGCAAACATTAAGTATTGCGAATGACCCACAGAAGATGAACTGGCTGGTAGCTACTGACGGAAGTCAATATCGGTGGGTCAAGGAGAATTATGGATGGGGATTGGGATATGCAACCCAAGTAAAAGGAAATCGGAAAGAAAAAGTATCTTGGGAAGTCCCTGTTGAAATAAAGCAAGAAGGAAACGAGGTCGTTTATATGGCAGGTGACATACGTATATGTGTGAAAAGAAAAATGGTAGGTGATGAGCTTGTAGAAGAATATACTTTTCGGAATCAGGGAGAGGATGAGGTGGTACTTGTTGATATAGGCGTCTATACACCATTTAATGATAATTATCCCGGTTCGCGTACATGTATAAATGCCCGCACTAATACCCATATTTGGGAGGGAGAAAATGCCGCCTACATAAATGCTCTTCGAATGGGAGGCTATGCGCCGCACCTGGGGTTAGTGTTGACGAAGGGGGCAGTTAAAAGTTATGAGATATGGGAGCGTGGCAGAGATAAAGGCAATTCTCATACAAGAGGGATTATAACTCTGAATTTGCCGGATTTGCAGTTGATGCCCGGGAAAGAATATTCGATATCTTGGTGTTTATTTGCTCATAAAGGTATAGACGATTTTCGTCAGAAACTGTTAGAAAAGGGAAGTGTATTTGTTTCTTGTAATAAATATGTGTTTGAAAAAGGGGAGAAGGCATTTATAGAGTTGGCCGCTGAAAACTCCATTCAGAAATGTGTATTAAAAAAACAGGATATTCATATTCCGATGAAAAAGCGAGGTAACTTGTGGATAGCAGAAGTTAAGATGGAGCAATTAGGAGAGAATCGTTTTGATATTTTTTATGGGGAGGGGAAACAAACGCACGTAACTTGCTTGGTTATCGATAATGTGGACAGCTTGATAAAAAAACGGGTTGACTTCATTTGTGACCATCAGCAGATGAAAGAGTCAAATACACGTAAAGATGCTTTCATGGTTTATGATAACGAAAAGAATGAAATATATTTGAATAATACTCGCAACTGTAATCCTGTCGATCGGGATGAGGGTGCCGAACGTGTTGGAATGGGAGTCTTGTTGGCTAAATATTATCAATTGCATCCTGATGATCATATAAAAACAGCTTTGTTGAAATATGCAAAATTTTTGCGTAATAGATTGCAGGAAAGTGATTATAAGACATTTTCTTCTGTTGACCGTAAAGGACGGAATAGAGCATATAATTATGCATGGGTTGCGGATTTTTATTTTCAAATGTACAAAATCACAGGAGACAAGCAATATGCAGTAGATGGCTATATGACTTTGCGGTCTATGTTTCGTCAGTTCGGACATGGTTTTTATGCTATAGGGATTCCTGTGCATTTAGGGTTGCAAACATTGAAAGCTGCCAATATGAATGTTGAATGTGAAACTCTGAAGAATGATTATATACAGGTTGGGGATACTTTTGTGAAAAACGGACTGAATTATCCGGCAAGTGAGGTTAATTATGAACAAGCAATTGTAGCTCCTTCAATTATCTTTTTGTTACAGCTTTATATGGAAACGGGAATTCAAAAATATTTGGATGGAGCTAAACAGCAAATGCCGTCATTGGAAGCGTTTAATGGGAATCAACCAAGTTATCATCTGAATGAAATTGCTATCCGGCATTGGGATGGTTACTGGTTTGGAAAACGGGAGATGTGGGGAGATACCTTTCCTCATTATTGGAGTACATTAACAGGAGCTGCTTTTTATCTTTATGCACAATGTGTCGGAAACAATACTTATAAAAGACGTGCTGAAAATATTGTAAGGAACAATCTTTGCCTGTTCTTTGAAAATGGTAAAGCCTCTTGTGCTTATATCTATCCTAATAGAGTAAATGGCGTAAAAGCCGGATTTTATGACCCTTATGCTAATGATCAGGATTGGGCATTAGTTTATTATTTATTGGTGAATAAGGATATTTATTAGTGAGTGATAGCAAGTTTTTAGATCACAATAAAGCCGGTTAACTTCAAACATTAACCGGCTTTATTGTGACTTTATCTATGTACTTGTTATTCTGGGATACCCAAAGCTGTAAATTCATAAATGCCGTCAGCCCACATTGCGGAATTACCTTTATGTACATTGACAACACCATAGATACGTAGACGTAAATATCTATAAGCTGTAGGATCTTCTACATTCAGAATCAGAAATCCCACTTGCCAATTTGTTCTGCCATCCACGAGCATTTTGTAACTTTTGCCATCCGGACTCCCTTCGATTGTGTATTTATAGGCTGCTTCAGAGCCATTGACTAATCTTGTGGAAAGATTAATCTCTGAAATTCTAGCTTTTTTCTGCATGTCTATAGTGAACATATAAGGTGTACCTATGGTAGCATTTGAACTTTTTTGGAAGTAAGTAGAGGAGTCTAAGCTTGCTCCATCCGTAATACAGTCAGCTTTGACTCCTTTTGCTCCAGGTACAGCAGATGTAACAGGAACGTTTAATGTCAAATTCTTACCATTTTGTACAGGGATAATTCCATAATTGTCATTGAATTCCAAATATCTGTAATAATCCATGGAAGCATACCCTTTATTAAATGCAGCAATAGAGATTCTAGGAAAGTTACCGTCCGGAGTTTTATATTTCCGTTGTGCCCCCCAATGATAGCTCCATACTCCATAAGTCGTTCCTACTTTACTAATTCTGTTAAACTGTGCATCAAAAGTTGTATTATTACCGATTTCTCTTATAGGTGTCCATTCACCTGCCAAGTCAGTTGTTGAGGTATACATCGTTTGGCTTGGATACCATCCGGAAGCCTTTGAACTGAAGAAGTAGTATTCTCCGTCTTTTTTGATAATTGCAGGAGTTTCTCTATGTAATCCTTTGCATATTGTATTGACTAATTCGACTGGTTTTGTCCAGGAGGCATCCAATTTATATATATTTATATCACTGTTTGTGTTAGTGGCAGAAAGAAGATATGCCGTATTGTCATCATCAATAAAAAGCGATTGATCTCTTGAATCATGTCCTAATGGACGTTCCATAGTACCTACTTCAAGTTTACCTTTAGGGGTAATTTGCGCTAGATAGATTTTAGCTGCTGTGTATCCATTTTCATCTTCATAATGCGAAGATAATACGACTTTTCCTGTCTTTGGATTATATCGGAACGCATTACCTTCCATTTTGACATTCGGATAAAAGGCTAACTCTCGAGGAGTACTCCAACTTCCATTTAATCCTGTTTTAGAGTAACTTTCAGTGACTAGCCATCCTTTGAGTTGTTGTCCATCAACAGTCTTCTCTGTATTTTCTATTTTATAGGAAAAATAAAGATCATTGATTTTCATTCCTTGTGGTTTGTTACCGGAGGATTCTTTTGTGATGTATTTGCCATTCAGGTTGTCGTAAACTTTACTTTCACCGGTAGGGATAAAAGTGGTAGCTTGTTGAGAAATGGAAGTCGCAACTTTTTGTCCGTTATAAAAAGCTTCTACATGGTAAGTAAAAGTTTTGTTGACCATTAGGTTGTAATCATCGTATGTGTTACCTTTAGCTTCTCCAATCAGGTTATTGTCACGGTATATTTTGTAGAGGTCAGCATCTTTTCGTTGCATCCAGTTTAACTTGACATTGTTGACTTCATTGCTGCCTGCTAGTTTGAAAACAGTAGTTGTGACTGCCCAACTACTAACTGTCTCCATACTAATCTCTCGGGATTGAAAAGCGAAAGAAGGAACAGTTGACAGATTGGGCAGACATATAAAAATGAATAAGAGGTAGATCTTTATTCGTTGCTTTTTTATATTCATAATCTAATTAATTTAATTAATTGTTTGAAATATGTCTGGAAGTTATTGGGCTCCCATTAGTTTCAAATTATTAGTCCTGTAAGTTGCAGCGAAAATGTCTGCTTCTTTATATTGGTATTTATCTGAATCGAAATATACAGCAAAATCCTGCATAAGTTTTTTAGAATATTCTGTAAGGTATAAACTTGTTCCATCGAATGTATTTGAACCGGAAACAGTAATATATTTCTTGTCTTTTGCATTCTGTATCTGATAATAACCGTCTTCTAGCAAGTTAAATATCCAACATTGAGCATCATTCTGTTTTTCCGGATTTAAACGCAGGGTTCCGAACAATGATTCTAAGAATTTTCCAGTTTTAATGTCTTTTAGTTTATATCCATTAGGAATATCAGTTTTAATAAACTCCAAACTTAAATTAATGGTATCATTGTCATCTGCTATACTAAAACCATTAATCGGTTTTGATACCAAACGGTCTGAGTTTTTCTCCAATAGTGAATAAATATTACCGTTTATGATCTTTTCAGCTCTTTTATAACGGTACATTTTATCAAAGATACTTAAATCCCATTGGTTATACCACTTCACTACTGGATATCCTGAACGCATACTGATCGGCAACCATACATGGTGGGATTTCTCTACATTTTTGGAATTCCAGCGATCTCCCATATAGATATATGCATTTGTTTTATTGTTCACTTTAAAAACATAGCAGCTTTGTGAATTATAAGTTACTTGTTTTAGTTTGTCTACTGCAAAGTTGCGACCGGTAGTCCATTCATTTAAAATACTAGTAGTATATGCTGTTTTTCCTGGATTAGGAGCCCAGCCAGTACAACCCGAGAACAACCCATAATAGTAATCACCAACTTTAAAAATAGCTGGTGCCTCGTATTTTAGCCCTTTCAATATTTTGGTTTCAGTAGGGGTGGGTTCTAAATAATCATCTCTCAATAAAGAAACATTCATGTTGGTGTTCATGTCTGTTGAACAGAAATGGTAGGCATCTCCGTTTGTATCTACAAAAAGAGTTTGATCACGTGATTCGTTTTTGTTGGGACGAAAAGTTTTATATAGTATATAGGGACCTTCTATCTTGTCACTTGTTGCCACACAGACTCTTGCAGCTCCATATCCATCACCACTTTCCCAATGAGTCCACATGACCCACTTTTTTGCTTTAGGGTTATAAATAACCTTGGGACGTTCAAATAAGCGTCCATGTGATATGTCATTCATGTCCTCTTTTGGTTCTCCTTTTGTTTTCAGAGATAACCCCAGTCGCTTCCAATTATATAAATCTTTAGACTGATAACAACTTACCCCATTAGAAACAAAGCCTGTACGATCTTCTCCAAACCAGTAATAAAATCCATTTTCAAATACTACACAACCGCCATGTGCGTTGATTTGTTCTCCGTTTATATCATTCCACAAAACACCCGGACTAATCTGAGTGTTTTGTGAAAAAGCAGAAATAACAGAAAACATAAAGTATATAAATAGAATATGTCTCATAATTTTGCTATTTATTCTTCTATATTTTAATATATCTTTTGGCAATGTTATTTAGATGGAAGATTAATTGTTATAGTAGGTTGCATGGGGGCATAGGCACCGGATTCATCAATAGTGAAGTATTCTATATCTGCAGTGTTATCCACGAAACCAAATTTAGGTGAATAAGTGCGTGATACTCCAGTAAGTTTGGCATTGTCCACATAAACAGCGCTGATATCATTTCCCCAGCCTCCACGTCCTACTGTGAAAGATACACGTATCTGTTTGCATGTGGCAGAAGTTGTATAGTCCATTGAATAAGTTTCCCAATTGTCACTAGCTATTTCAGTGATAACTTTTTTCTCTGGATCTTCGACTTCTTCTATAATCATTTTACCTGTGAGTTTTCCTTCTTTCTTGGCTATTCCTCCCTTTAATAAGGCAGATAATGTGTAAGTTTCGTTAGGTGCAACATCTACCACTTGCATTAAAATACCATCACTCCAACCTGTTGCCCATTTGTAAGGTCTGATCTCAAAAATGTGGTTATCCAAATCCTGATTGTTATCTATTTCTTCTGGAAGAATCTGTTGTTCTGAATTCCAACGGTCACCAATAACGATATCCCATCCTTCAATTCTAGTAGCTAATTTCGTTTCTGGATTAATGTCAAATTCTCCTTCAAAGTTCGGATTCTTTAATAGATTCTCTACAGCTTCGCCAACTTCTCCTGCAAAATAGGGTTGTGGAGCATAGTCCATAATGCGAACAGAATCCACAGGAATTCCATCTCTATAGATAAAGGCGCGATTGTCTGGCGTTATGGCAAAGCGATAAGTGTGTGCTTGGCCATCATTATTATAGAACTTACCTTTTCCTCCTGTTTTCCCATTTGTAGCCGGATTGTTGATCTCTTTTTTATATGCATTAAACAATCCGATTTCATTAGAGGTGATATATGCTTTGAATCCATAACCTTTTTCATTTACGAAATAAGGATAAAAACTTTTCTCCGAATCATCTGTTTTTATTCTGAATTCAATTGTATATCCTTTAGTGTTGGGAGTAAATTTTTTAGTGAATTCTGTATCATTTCCTTTCATATAAACAGGAGATGCAGCAATCTCTTTTACAGGAAGCTCCGTTCCATATCCTTTTACACTTACATAAGAACGGGTATCTCCGCTTCTTAGAATGATTTTTCCTTCAGTCAGTATTTTAGTACTGTTCAGGGTTACGGTTACTTTTTGTTTTCCTGAGTTGGCTGGTATTATAGTTGGAGTTACAGTAAATCCATTCGGAGCAGTAATCGTTATTTCTTTTCCAGGTAATGCTTTAGAATCTACAAAGAAGGAAGATGATTCATTTGTACCATTGATTGTTAATGATGGCAGATGCTCATCTGTTGGTGTTTGTACCGTTTCTTTAGGTTCATCTTTAGGCTGAACTGCATAAGTGGCTGCTGTACTAATTACTAGTAATGCCATTGATAGGAACATGATTTTTACATATCTCTTTTTCATGATACAGAAATGTTTTATAAGTTAATTGTTTAATGATTGAATTTTTGTTCAAAACGCTATTTATTTATTTTTCGTTTGCAAAATTGCAGAATCCTATTTAATTAGGAGTACTATAATAAGTCAAATGCGTTTAATTTTGAATTATCTATTTGATAAAGGGCAAAAATCATTCAGAAAGGTTTAAAAATCGACCACATGTATCTTTGTTAGCCTTTTATTAGTATATTTTAAGAGATTTGAGTATCGTTAAAAGCTTCTTTTGTTTAATATTGCATCGGAAATACATCTTTATACTGAGTGTTACTATGAAACACAAAATGAAATTATATATAATACTTGTTTTTATTCAAATGCTCTCATGTGCTTTTGCACAACAAATGTCGGTGACTACTCTTCCATTAAATAATTATTTGCCTTCTAGTACTGTATTACGGGTTCATTGTGACCGAGAAGGTTTTTTGTGGTTGGGAACTAAAGATGGCCTATGTCGTTACGATGGTTATCGGGTATTAGTCTTTCGTTCCGGATTAAAGACTCCGGATCTTTTAACGAATAATGAAATTACTTGTATTACAGAGAATAGGAATGGGTATTTATTTATAGGTACTAAAAAAGGGATTAATATTTTGAATAAGAGAACTTATCAAATAACTCCAGTTGAACATAATGAATTGAAGGATCAAGAAATTAGAACAATGATTGTAGATAGTGAAGGGTGGATTTGGATTGGAACATTGACATCTGTATTTCGTTGCTCTGCCGATTTTTCTTTTTGTAAAAGATATGATTCTGCTTTACCTGTTACTAGCGTGAATTCTATATATGAAGATGCTGATAAAAAAATTTGGGTAACTTTATGGGAGAGGGGATTACACCGATATGATTCGAAAAAGGATACATTTGTTGCTATGCCTCAAATCGGAACATTAAATAACCCGTTTAGAGTTTTTCAGGATGATAAGAAACAACATTGGATATTGGCTTGGGAAAGTGGAATTTTTTTGTTTAATCCTGAAGAAAAACAGGATTTGATGTATAGGCATGTAGATATAAAAAGTGATGAGCATTGGGATGAAAGTGGTTGTTTTAGTATAACTCAAGATGATAAGTATGGGTATATATGGATTGTATCTACACAAGGTCTTTATGCTCTTCAAAAACGTCCGGGAGATGTGATAAATAGTGTTGATATATCTTCTATATCTTCTAAATTGAATAATATTTTTAGTGAGATAGTAAAAGATAAATCTGGTAATTTATGGATTGCAGCTTTTAACGAAGGATTGTCCATGATTGATTTAAATAAACCTTTAATTCAAAACTATTCTTTTCCTTCTATTCGTGAAAAAACTGGTTTTATCACAAATATAAAAAATATTTATGAAGATGGTGATGGTGATCTGTGGATTGACCAAAATCGTTGGGGAGTAGGGATCTTCAATCCTGGAACAAATAAACTTCAACTTTATACAGATATTCCTTCTTTGAAAAATGTGCCCAATTTGAGAAATATTAGTTGTATCATATCTGTTCCATTATTGAATGAAATTTGGTTGGGATCTGAATATTATCCGGAAATTTATAGAGTGAAAAAAGAAAAGGATAGGATAGAACTATTAGGGACCTTAAATTTGAGTAACTATGCAGATAATCCGGGATTTCCACGCATTTTTTATGAAGACAGCAAACATAATCTTTGGGTTGTAACAACTAAAGGTATTTTGGTTAAACCAGAAAAAGAGAAAAATCTTCAAGATACAAAATTTCCGTCAATGGATATAACTGGGATTGGGGAAGGAAAAGACGGAACTTTATGGATTGGTACAAGAAAACAAGGTGTATATAATGCTATAGTGTCCTCTAATCTGACATTTGAAAAGAAAGGTTTAAAAAATCTGACTACTCAAACAGATAAATTGGTTAGTGATAACATAGGAGCAATTTGTATAGATGATAATGGCTTGATGTGGATGGGGAGTCAGGATGGTGATGTGTTTACATATGATCCTCGGACGAAGAAAGTTGAAAACTTATCCAATATGTTTGATATGCTCAAAGAAGGTATTTTTAATATTATAACAGATCAGTTAGGGCATATTTGGATCTCTACCAATAAACGAGTTATTGAGTATGATCCTAAAAATGGTGGTATTATGGATTACTCAACAATGGATGATGTAATGGTAAACTCATTTATGCCTAATTCTTATTTGAAAACTCGTTCTGGAAAAATTCTTTATGGAGGAAATAAAGGGATTTCGGTATTTACTCCTTATGAACATTTGTCTGATAATCCTCGTAGAATTAGAACAATGGTGGCAGATGTGAAGATAGATGGTGTCTCCAGTCTTTTGGAAAAGGATAATCAACGTTTCAATTTGAGGAGCCAGACTATTTCTTTCGATGCGGGAGATAAGAATATTGAGATAGATTTTTCTTCCTTAAACTATGCATTTCCAGATAAAATTAAGTATGCATATAAGATGGAGGGGGTTGATGATGATTGGGTGTATGTTAGAGGTGACCGTCAGTTTGCATTCTATAATCAGCTTCCTAAGGGTAAACGGACATTTTATTTGAAGACAACAGATACAAATGGATTGTGGAGTAATTATATTGCAGAAATTCAAGTATCTAAGGAACCTGCGTTTTATGAAACTTGGTGGGCTTATATGTTCTATGTTGTGTTGGTTATTTTATCTTTATATCTTTTTTATCGAAGAATGAAGAGACGTTTACAATTACGTCATGAGTTAAAGATAGCACAAATCGACAGGGAAAAATCAGAAGAACTAGTTCAGACTAAATTACGTTATTTCACAAATATCTCACATGATTTATTGACTCCGCTTACTATCATTACATGTTTGATTGATGATGCGGAAATGACGAATGGTAGTCGAATCTCCCAATTAAGTATGATCCGTTCCAATGTGAACAAATTGCGAAGATTATTGCAGCAGATTCTGGATTTTCGTAAGGTGGAAAGTGGAAACATGAAGTTATCTGTTTCGAAAAGTGATATTGTTTCATTTATAGATGATGTATGCAAGGTTAATTTTGCGCCATTAATAAGAAAAAAAAGTCAAACATTTACTTTTTCTACAGAAGACAAACATTTAATAGCTTATTTTGATAGAGATAAGATCGATAAAATTGTATCTAATTTATTGTCCAATGCTTGTAAATATACAAGTGAGGGTGGGGAAATAAAATTAATAATGAAATCCTATCAGAATGCTGAACATACTCATTTACGTATTCAAGTTGTTGACACAGGTGAAGGGATTGCTCCTGATGATTTGGAGAATATCTTTGAAAGGTTTTATACAGCAAATAAAGGAGACGAAAGTGAATCTAATGGGATTGGATTATCATTGACAAAAGATTTAGTTGAATTGCATCATGGAACGATAGAGGTAGAAAGCGAACTAACTAAAGGTAGCACTTTTACTGTAGATTTTCCTATTGATAAAGACAGTTATCAAGAAAATGAGTTGATAACGGGAGAAACTTCGGTTAATGATAAAAAGGCGGCTATGATTTTTGAACATGAAGACTTGGATGAGTCAGGAGTAGTCGAAGATGCACAAACCAATGATAATCATTTATTATTGGTTGAAGACAATGAAGAATTATTGTACCTTATGGAGAAAATTTTATCCAGACAATACCATGTTCTCGTTGCAAAAAATGGGCTGGAGGCTTTGGATATAATAAAGGATAATGAAATAGATATTATCATAAGTGATGTGATGATGCCTGAAATGGATGGCTTGGAATTATGTCGTAACATAAAGTCTAATTTGGAAACCAGTCATATTCCTGTTATTTTGTTAACGGCTAAAAATACGGCGGAAGATCGTATTGAATGTTACAATGCAGGAGCAGATGGATATATATCCAAACCGTTTGAATTGAAAATACTGGAAGCTCGTATTAATAATTTTATAATTCATAAAAAAAGTAAGCAAGAGGAATTTCGCACTAATGTAGAAGTCGATATTGATTCTTTGGAGACTTCTTCCATTGATAAAGATTTTCTTGATAAGGTTGTTTCTGTTATAAAATCTAATATGGCAGAGGGAGATTTTGATGTTGTTCAGTTAGCGGATGCTTTGGCTGTATCCAAGTCTTCGCTTTATAGAAAGATGAAAATAGCGACCGGATTGTCACCGATTGAGTTTATTCGGAACATAAGATTAAAGCATGGTAGCCAATTATTAAAAAATAAATCAATGTCTATTGCAGAGGTAGCCTATGAATGTGGTTTTTCTAATCCAAAATACTTCGCAACTTGTTTTAAGGAAGATTTTGGTGTAACTCCCAAAGAATATCAAAAGTCTTGTTAGAATAGAAAATATATGAGTCTATAAGGGTAGGTACGCATCTTAATGTAAAGGTGCGTACCTTTCTATATATCAGTTTCTTTTATACCCTCTGAATGATTTCTAGACTAATGTTGAATGATTTTTAAACCTATTATAAACTATGGCAATTATGATTCAAAATTGTACGTTTTTGAATGATTAGAGGACTTCTTTCTATTGGATAACTCGCACTTTTGTACTGCAATTAATGCATAACTAATACTTATATGATCTAAAAAACTTATAAATCTAATAGTATGGTGGTAACTTTACCTGATTTTTCTTTGCAAAAGCCTTTTTGTCGTTTACTTGTCGCTGTAGGCTTTTTAGGATTTAGTGGGACAATAGTATCCCAGTCAAATACTCCTGATTCTGATTCTTTGGGAGTCCATAAAAAAGAAAGTTTTCAAGAAAAGAAAATTCTTTTTAATGTAGGACCTCGTTTAGTTGTAAATCGGGGAATGGATTCTGATAAGACGAATGATACTGTCGATATTAAGAATCTGCAACGCTCTCAATTTCTCTCTATTCAACAGTTGCTTAAAGGAAATGCATCCGGTGTGTATACCCAGGAAAACAATGGTGAACCAGGGAGTATACAAAGCATGTTGATTAGGGGAATTTCATCTCCGATTTTTTCCAATAAAGATGTTTCAGGCGTTCAACCGGCAGTTTATGTAAATGGTATTCCGCTTTCTTTGGATCATCCATATATGTATGATATAAAACAGTACGATGTAAATCCTATTGGGAGTGCAACTAATATTCTAGCCGGATTGGATATACAGGCCATTGAATCTATTGAAGTTATTAAAGATCCTCTGGCTTTAGCTAAATTAGGCCCTTTGGCAGCTAACGGTGCTATCTGGATTGTGACAAAAGATGGATACTATGGTGGTAGCAATGTCTCTATTAATGCGTCTGGAGGAATTGTTTTTGCTCCTTCCAAAGTAAAAATGACTAATGGAGGATATGAAAGGGCATTTCGACAAAAGTTTTATGATACTTATAAGATACCTGCTGAACAACAATATTATCCTTCTTATTTAGCAGATCCAAGAGAATCATCTTATTTTGGAGAACCAGACTGGGCTGATTCCTATTATAAATCTTCTCCTCTATATAATGTGAGCGCATCCATTGGAGGTGAAAACTCATTAGCTAATTATATATTTACATTAGGGCTTACCGAGGAGTCCGGAGTTACAAAAAATGTGGGAAATACCAAATATAACATTGGTTTTGCTTTGAATATAACTCCTATACCAGGTTTTACTGTGAGTACTTATATCAATGCAAATAGAATTGATCGTAAAAGAAACAAAAACTTCATGGATCGTTTGACGGAGATGGAATATTTACCTGATTTGTCTACCCCAATTGCGCCTAGTGGTGGAGCCTATGAGCGTTTTCTTGGTTATGATGATTTGACCAAAGAAGAAAATCTGAACAATTTGTTGAATGGCTATTTATCTATGCGCTATATCAAAAATCGCTTTCATGTGAATGCCGGAGTTCTTCTGGATTATAATACTAATGTGCGTCATGTATTCTGGCCTTCTACCCTTATGGAATCTGTCAGTTTTGTTTCTGACTATTCAGGATACAACAGACGATTGATTGGTAACGCTTCAGTTGGATATCTATTTGATTTGACTCCTGCTCATGCATTAGATCTTCGTTGGGATGGTTCGATACAAAGTGATTACTATCATTATAATTATAGTAAGGGATATGATGGAGAAGACGATACAAAAACGACCAGTAACTCAGGAGGTTTTACAAGAGTTTATCGTTTTGCGGACCGATTAGAAACGCGGTTGGTTTCTACTTCATTTGCTTTGGATTATAATTTTAAAAAACTTTTATATGCAAGTGCATTAATAAGATACGATGGTGCTTCTAATGTTCAGTTAGATAAACGCTGGTTGTTTTCTCCTGCTTTTTCTTTAGGATGGGATTTGAGAAAACAATTCTTTAATAATTCAGCTCTTTTTTCTAAACTGTCATTAAAAGCTTCATGGGCACGCTTAGGACATCTAGTACAATCAGACAGATTTACATTAGGTCCTAACTATGTTTCGTCAGAGTTGGGATGGAGTGGACAATCAATGATATCTTCTTCCAATGGTTTTGCAACAGTAACTCGTCCTTATTCAATAGGCTGGGTAGATTATGGTATGGGATGGCCTTATTCGGATAAATTAGGTATTGATTTGAATGCCTCTTTCTTAAATAGCCGTGTTAATATCGGGCTTAGTTTTTATGAAAACCGGGAAAAAGATATTATTCTTCAGATGCCTGTATCTCAAGAGTTTGGATATAAATACAGGTTTGTTAATGGAATGGAAATATCCAATAGAGGTGTCGAAATGAACGTATCGGCTTCTCCGCTTGCTATAAATGATCCGAAGCGTTTAAGTTGGGATATTTCTTTGAATATGAGTTTCAACCAGAATGAGTTGAAAAAACTACCTTCAGGATTGAATGAAGTTGTTACCAATAGTCGTAAATTTGAAGTAGGCAAGTCGGTTGATGCTTTCTGGATTTATCAGAATAATGGAATCTATGCTGATAACAGTGAGGTTCCGGTTAAGGACGGTAAACCATTGAGTATAAATGGAGTTCCCTTCCAAAAAGGTGATCCGAAGTGGACAGATGTTAATGGAGATAATATAATTGATGACAATGACCGAGTGTTGAAAGGTCATGCACTTCCTCGGTTTATAGGAGGATTAACTAATCAATTCAAATATAAACAGTTTGATTTTAGCTTTCATTGGTTTTTTGCTCTGGGGCATAGCGCACTGAATGTCAGAGATCAACAGCGTTATGATTTTATGACATTAGATCGTACGAAGTCCATCCGTTCTGTAAAAGAAATATTCTTTTGGCAAGAATTGCCGAATCAGAAAGATGATTATCCTATCTATAATCCGTTGAGTAAAGTGTATCCATATAGAGCAGAGCAAGATTTATTCTTAGAAAAACTTTCATATTTAAAATTGAGAAATGTGACTCTGGGCTATACCCTTCCATTAAAAGGTGAAAAGAACCTGATAGTCAAAAGTCTTTATTTCTACTTGACAGCCAATAATTTGTTTACTATTACAGGTTTCTCTGGCAACGACCCCGAATTAGTTGGTTTCAATGGCAATTATGATGGCTACTCTATGCCTATCCCTCGTTCTGCATCCTTAGGCTTACGTTTCAAATTTTAACCTCAAAATATAGTAATATGTTCAGTAATTTATATCGAAAAATAACACACTTTTTACTGTTATTGGGTGTTGGCTTTTCTATGATACTTGTTTCCTGCAATGATTTTTTGAATGTAGAATCCAAACGTATAGCTAAGGAAGATCAGCAATGGAGTACTCTTGAAGATACTCGTGCTGCATTGATGGGAGTATATGGCTTGATGCGAGCTGCTTTGGTTGAAAATAATGCATATTGGATTTGTGGTGATTTACGCGGAGGAGATTTTAGTGTAACTGATCGTCTTGATCTTCAGGCAGTCGTAGATAACAATCTGAACGAGCCATTTCCGATAATGAAGGAAATTTCTAATTGGAGAAGATTTTATGCTGTTATAAACGCAGCTTCTATTTTTATAGAAAAGGCTCCGGGAACTTTTGAGAAAGATAAATCCTATTCAGAAGAAAATCTGATGTTGGATATAGCACAAGCTAGAGTACTAAGAGCTTTTGCTTACTTCAATATGGTACGTATATGGGGAGATGTTCCTTTAGTTACTTATTCGTATGATAATGGCTCTTTTCCCAGGATGGAGCGGACGGACGCCAGTCTTGTGTTGAGCTATGCGAAAGAAGAACTGGAAAATGCATTAACAGTACTACCTTTCCAGTTAGGTTCTAAAACAAGCCTTTATTATGGTAAAGAAGGGAAAGACTGGCAAGGTATCTTATTGAATAAATTGTCTGTATATGCTATTCTTGCACACATCGCAGCTTGGGAAGGTAATTATTTGAATGCAGAAACTTATGCTGCGTATATTATGGACAATGCGAGTCGTGTAGAAGCAAAATATATTGGCGTAGCAGATCTGACCTCTTCACAGGGACTTTTTCTGACCAACTCCGACTGGAGAGTGTCCCGCATTGTAGGGCTTACTTTTGATCATAATGAAAGCGAGGCATCACAGAATGGACATCTTGAAGAATTGACATTAGCAGCTCCGCTTGTGCAGAAAAGCACTCCTGATATATACGTTTCAAAAGACAGTTTGTTTTCCATATTCAATAATGTAGATGATCAAAGGTTCGGTATTGACTCGAAGAGTGGTAAATACTATACCAGTTATGTTCACAATGTTGAATCTCAATATCCTATTTTTAGTAAGATTAAAGTTATTCAGAATGGTAATCCTACGACTAATGATTATGCTATTTTCGGATCAGCACTGGTATTTAGTCGTCTTGAAGACATCACATTGCTTCGTGCAGAAGCTTTGTGTGCAATAAATCAACCAGAACAAGCTCTAGTACATCTTAATACAATAAGAACTGCCAGAGGAATGAGTGCAGTTTCTTATAAAAAAGATTTTAATAGTGATAAGTCAAAAGTTATTCAAGCTGTATTCGAGGAGAGAAGAAAGGAACTAATGGGAGAAGGTTGGCGTTGGTATGACCGGATACGTCAAGAGAAATTGTTGAATAATGATACAAAACTACGAAAACTAATCAATGAAGGAGGTATTTACTGGCCTATTGATCAGGATATTCTTACCAATTCTATGATTGAGCAAAATACTTACTGGCAATGAATCTGAAAACTATTGTTTTGGAACAGATTTTACGAAATATTAGATAGATATAAATACGTAAATTAAAAAATATATACTATGAATAAATCCGCAATAATAATCGGAGTAATAACTTTAGTACTTTTCGGTGCTTGCCGGGATTATGAGTCAGTTGCTTATACTCAGCCGGTTGAAGTTGAAAAGTATGATGGCACTTTTTTGGAATACCTTTCCGATGAAGCAAGCCATCTGTTTAATCAGAAATATGATTCAATGCTTGTCATTATCAATGCTGTTCCCGGTTTAAAGGAACAGTTGGAAAAAGACGATGAGTATTTTACCGTATTTGCTGTACCGAATGAGTGTTTCGAATATTCATTTGACCAGCTCAACACCTATCGCGAACAAAAGAAACAGGGGAAAGCACTTTTTTTAAAAGAGTTACTTATTGAACCTTTTGATGTTGAAATTGAAATTCCTAATAAAGATGATCCGGAGAATCCCATCATTGAGATAAGGCATTATGATTATAGAGCATGCGTAGACACGTTGCTTTGCCGATATATATTCACAGGAAAGTATGACACGAAAAAGATCATAGAAGCACAAGAAAGTCTTTCTTTAGAGTCATACAAATATAAATATCAAATGAATGTATCTTGTACTCGGCAAACGGCTTCCGGCATTGTGGGAGAAGGAGTCAGGAGTTTCACTCTTAGTGATATGAATAACAGTCAGTTGAAGGATTTATGGAAATCTACAAACGTTGTTTGGCATGATATTTATACTCGCAATGCAGTTATTCATCTTTTGACCAATCAACATAATTTCGGTTACGATAAGTTTATTAATTATTTTAAAGACTACGGAAATGAGAAAAAATAGATTCATAAAGTTCTTTTGCTTTCTCGGAATAGGAACATACTCTTTTCTGAATACCTCGTGTGTTGAAAAATTCTTGCCTGATGTACAAGAAGCATTTGATCGGGAAGTGAATTTTACTCAACAGCTATATAAACCGGTATTGGGTAGAACAACTTTGTTCTCAAATAATTTTCAATCAGGAAATTCAACGCTCCCTTTGACATTTGAAATAACTCGTATAGTGAAGGCAGATGGTAGTCCAGCACCAGAGTTGACTGATGTGTTTCCGGTAACCGTATGGAAAAGTCCTTATCTTGGAACAGAGAAAACTCTTGAAGAAATTGAAGCCAAAAGAACGCTAGAATATCGTCCGCTATTTCAGATACATAAACATTCAGGAGAATTTGTGATGTATTCTAATGCTATGTCGGCATTTGTCAATTGCTCTCCAAGTAAAGGTTATCTGTTTGATGTGAAGGTTGAGAATAAAGGTGGATATAAATATTTTAACAATTTGCAGCTGGTACCTTTGAGAGAGAGTGATTTCGAACCTTCCATTTATGATTCGGAAACCGGCCTGATAAAAGATAAAGATTATATTCCGGCAACTGCGGCTCGTTCCATTGTATTGGAGTCAGGGAGTTACACTTCGTCCGAAAAAATACAAGTCTATCTGCGGGAGAATAAGGAAAATACAGATAAAACTAAAACTCTGACTTTTCGCTTTTATAATTCAGATTATACTCCTATTTCGCCAGAGAAATTTAATCAAACAAAATGGGACGAATTGATTCATGGATTCAATAAGGAGATGGGGGCTGATTATGTAAAATATGACGTTGTATATCCTATGCCTTTGGTTCAAGTTCCTTCTAAGTATACCAATAGTGAAGGTAATTTGCTTAAACTGCGTTTTGCGTATGATAGAATTACTGCTATGGGATATCGTTTAGATTCGTATTTCGAAATAGAATTTGGAATTTACAAAGAAGCGCATTGGGAAGTTATCGTTGTGTTTGCAGAAGGTGCTCCGGAATTTAGGGATTATGAATAAACTTTGTTAGATGAATTTATATGAAAAAGATACATAAATATATCATATTGGGCTTGTTGTGTCTGTTTGCTTCATTAGAAGCTTTTGCACAAGAGGTGCTCATAAGTGGAGTTGTTAAAGACAAGAATGACAATCAGCCACTTCCGTATGTTTCGGTAGTCGTACGCGATAAATCAGGGAAAATTGATTCACGACACTCAATTTCCACTAATACAGATGGTGAATTTACATTGAAGGTGCCTGTGCCGGCAAATGTTACATTTACGTATATAGGTTACGAACCGGTTGTTAGGAAAATCACGAAAGAAATGTCTGAGATGACTGTATTGATGAGCTTATCGGAAAACATGCTGGATGAGACGGTGGTTGTCGGCTATCAGAAAAAGAGTCGGGCGGCTGTGACCGCTTCTGTACAGGTCGTTGAAGCGGAAGATCTTGTAAACACACCGGTGGCAAATGCCATGGAGTTGTTGCAAGGTCGTGTTCCCGGGTTGAATATACAGATACAGAATGGTACACCGGGGGGGATGCCTAGTTTTACATTACGTGGTATTTCGGATATTTCAATAACCAAGCAAGGAGAAGATTTTGTACTAGGTTCGTCAGCACCTCTTTTTGTGGTCGATGGAATTCCTTTGGAAAATATAGACATGAACTCTGATGTCGATGCGTCAGGTTTGTTGTCAGGAGCTACAGTGAGTCCGCTTTCCATGATACCTTTTGAAAACATTCAGAGAATGGAAATTTTAAAAGATGCTGCCGCAACCTCCTTATATGGTTCTAAAGGTGCTTATGGTGTAATTATTATCGAAACGAAGAGAGGTAATGGCCCTCCCAAAGTTTCTTATTCGGGTAATTATGTGATTAAAACTCCTCCAAGATTGAGAGACGTTGCTATTGGTAATGCTGAAAGAAATATGCGTATCATGCAAATATTACAGAATGACACTTCCAGTTATTTCGGGCACAATGAAATACATAATTTTCCGGCATTGGCAGATAGCTTGAATCCTTATTGGAATAATAATACAGACTGGCAAGGACGTTTTTATGGTGTGACTCATAATCAAACACATAACTTGAGTTTCTCTGGAGGTACTTCAAAATTCAATTACTTGATTAATGGTAATTACTATACCGAAAAAGGAATTGTGAAAAATACGGATTTCAATCGGTATGGTCTTAAGGCGCGATTAGGTTATAGTCCGAATGATAAATTTGAGATGGATGTCAATGTTTCCGCTACGTTTACACTGAATAGTCAGGGTAGTGGTAATGCTTTCACTCAATCAGGTGTTGCAAGGGGATCGTCAGCTTCTTCATTATTACCTCCGCCGTCTATGTATATATCAGCCAGCGAAGCGTTAGCTGCATTTTCTGTGGACGATAATAATGTAAATACTGCATACGATGCGAGCATACGTATGGTGTATAAACTACCTTATGAATTTACACTTGACGGGATCTTTGGATATAAATATAATACGACTGAAAGAGAGACGTTTACTCCCGGAATATTAAATAATAATAGGTCCGAATGGTATAATTTGAGTCAGAACAGTTATAATTTATATGCACGTACTGTTTTAGCCAGGTCATTGGATTTTAGAATATTCAGATTAGGACTTCGGGCTGGTGTGGAAATTTCGACTAACAAAAGAAGTCATAATACGGTTAAATTAGTAGGAGGAGGTAGTGATTATATTTGGGGACCTGGAGCGATGCATAGCAAATCAGAGGGAACTACCTCATTTGTAGAGGATGAAAACACCCTTTCTTTCATTATAGATCCAAGCTTTAATCTAGGTTCGATAGGTCCACGAGGTGAACGTTATATATTCACTCCTAATATACGCCCTGAAGCGAATTCCACATATGGTAAAAAAATAAAATGGACCATTAGTCCGTCACTCGGATTTAAATGGAACTTTAGTCGTGAAGCTTTTGCTGATAATTGGAACCAATTGAGCACAGGTGCATTGCGTGTTAGTTGGGGACGAACAACTAAGTACAGAGCTACCCGGTATGACATTTGGGGTACTTATCTACTAGGGAGTGATACATATAATGGTATGCCTATAATTCCGATTGATTACGGCTTGTTACCAAATGACAACTTGAAACCGGTTACTTCTACTACATGGAATTTGGGTACAGAGTTGAGTTTCTTCAATAGCAGACTCCGTTTTACAGGTGACTTATATTACAGACAGACTGATAACCAATTGAGTGATATTGAACTAGCTGACCATAATGCATTTGAAAAAGTAAGAAGTATTGAAACAAGTTTGGTGAATTATGGATTTGAAATATTAATTGGCGGTCGACCATTACCTCAGCAGAGTCCTTGGACATTAGATTTATCACTGTCATTGGCTATGAATAAGGATGTGATCGCTAAGCTGCCGAATGAGGCCAGGCAAATCATTAATAGTGACGCTAAAATAATCAACCGTTTAGGGTCGAATGCATTAGCAAATTACTTATTGGTGAATAAAGGAGTGTATGCAACAGATGAAGATGTACCGGTAAATCCAGCTACCGGTGAACGAATGAAAGCTGCTAATAATAAAAATAACGGATATGTTTATATGCAGGCTGGCGACCCGATATGGGTGGATGTTAATGGAGACTATATAATAGATGATAAAGATAAGGTGGTAGTTGGTAACTCTCAACCTCGGTTGACAGGTGGATTTAATGCGAACTTGAGATATAAGTCATTCTCCATCAACACAAACTTTTCTTTCACGATAAAAAGGGATATTATCAATAAAGCATTAGCCGATCGCTTTGCTGCTTATGGAAATCCTCTTTCAAAAGACCTGAATGGGAGTGGGGCGATAACGCCTATAGAAGCATTTGATTTCTGGAAAGAAGATCATATATATGCCAAGTATCCCAATCCGTTCGATTACATTCGTGGAGGAACAGCCGATCATCAGGTGAACTTCTTCCGTCCGGACCAGACACTCTTCATGGAAGACGGATCTTTCCTGAAAATTAATGGTGTTTCAATCTCTTATGTTTTACCTAAAAAAGTATTGGACTTTTTGAGAGTAGAACGGGTACAGTTGAATGCTAGTGTGAATAACATTTACACCTTCTCCAAATATTCAGGTGTAAATCCAGAAAATGTAAATAGTTTGGGGTATGATGTATCAGGAGGATATCCGAATAGCCGTAACTATACAATGGGAGTTTCAATTGATTTTTAAACAGATAAATCAGTGATTATGAAAAAAAATATATTCTTTATAATAGCGGCTTGTTCGTTTCTGCTGACAAGTTGTGGCTTGTTGGAAGTAAAGAGCGAAGATAAACTTCCCGGTGACGAATTCTGGATTGATGGCAATGCCGCCAATGTGGAAGGCTTCTTGATGAGCGCTTACTCTAATTTGAGAAAGGCAACTATGGGCAGCGGTGCATTTCTTACTGCAAGTGGTGATATGCGTTGCGCCTCTATCTCGCCATATAATAATGATAATGAAGGTAGAAGGGTAACCTACTTGGCAGGAAATGAAATGAATGAGTTGAGAAATTCTCCAAATACCCCTTTTGGAGAGACTACTAAATGGAAACCATTTTATGAAGTTATACAGACTGCCAATATCTTGGTTAAAGAGATAGATCAAGTCTCTACTCTTACTGAAGAAGAATACCGGATGTTCAAAGCAGAGGCTGTCTTTCTTAGAAATTTGGCTTATTTCTTTATGGTGAGAGCTTTTGGTGATGTTCCCTATTATACGATAGCGTATAATTCAGCGTCTTTGCCACGAACTAACATGGTTACTGTACTTCAAAGTTGTCTGGAAGATTTAAGAACAGGAGCTTTAGGCAATAGTCCTGAAGACCGTTTTTTACCTTGGACATATAATTCAAATGCAAAAAAAGGAGTAAGAGCGTCTCGTGGATCGGTCATTGCGTTGATGATGCATATCAATCTCTGGTTGGTTCAATTCGATGAACAAAATAAAACAACTTATTATCAGAATGTGGTTGATTTGGGCGAACAGTTGGAACAGAATGACGGAGCTTATGAATTGTTAGAAATAAGTCGGATCTCAAATGTGTTCAAGGGAGGATCTAATGAGGGGCTTTTTGAAATAGCACAAAATATCAATGCTTCCAATGAAGTGTTCTCATCGATAGCAGTATTTTCTAATAATGTAGTTTATAGACATAAAGGAGCCAACGAAAATCCCATGTATTATTATGATGGTAGCTATATAGAGAAGATATTCCCTTATATGGAAGAAGATTTACGGAAATCATATTGGTTCGATGAAAATATGTATTCGGCTTCCAGTGTGAATCGTACCGAAATAATAAAGTTTCTGAATATTGATTATTATGGAAACAATAGTATCACTTCTAATTCGGGAAACCAGATTGTTTTCCGGTATGCCGGAGCGTTATTGCTGTACGCTGAAGCACTGGCGGCTTTAGGTACCAATGACACAAAAGCTAATGAGTTATTGAACCGGATTCGTCATAGAGCCGGTGCGTCAGAAAGCTTCTCTTCAGGAAAAGAGCTGCAGGATGCTATATTTTGGGAACGACAAAGAGAACTGATTGGAGAAGGGCATTATTATTATGATCTGGTACGAACTGGAAAAATTTCTAATATCGCATATTGTGCGCATCCCATCAGACGTACGGATTTTAATGTAGGTGCATGGACATGGCCTTTACATAGAGATGTGCTGAAAAATAATACGAATATACAACTCAATCTTTTTTGGGAGTGAATAGAATAAATACGTAATTATAAAAACAAGGATATGAAAAGCAAGATAAAGATATGGCAACTGGTTATTGCTGTTATTACCATACCTATATTTATGGGTAATTGTACAAACGATAGTTATCTGATAGATGGAGGAAAAAGTAATCCATATTATGATGGAACAATAATGGAGTTTCTCCAGTCAAGATCCCCTAAAGATGATCCTAAAAATGATTATTTTTCCGATCTGATTGAAATTATCAGGCTTGCAAATATGGAAGAGGTACTTGAGGAAGAAAATGTAACATTCTTTGCACCGACTAACTGGTCTATCCGCAAAAGTGTCGCTCTGCTGAATAAAATGTGGTATCAAATGGGTAATGACAGTATTAAGAATCTGAAGCAGATAAAACCTTCTGTATGGAGAGAATATTTATCTATGTATATACTTAAAGATAAATATACGCTTAAAGATATTCCTCAAATTGATACAACTGCGATTGCTGCTTATCCGGGACAGACATTCATTACGTATGGTGGACTGCCAATGAATGTAGGAGTGGTGTATGGTGATGCTAATGGAGTGAAATATGTGGGTCCCCGCCAGATACTTTATTCGTATATATATGATATTACTGTGAGTGATTTAAAGAATGCGTATGTAGCCACATCGGACATACAACCCAAGAATGGAGTTGTTCATGTACTTCGTATGACCGATCATGATTTTGGTTTTGACAGAAGATTATTTGCTTTAAAAGCGATAGAAGAGGGCATTGATGAACTTTCTCAAATTAATAAAACAGAATAACTATGAAAGCATATCAATATGAGATAGAATCCCGTTTGATAAAGATGCTGATGTGTCTTTGTGTAGTCCTGTCTTTCGCAGGATGCAATTCTGATGAAGAAATAGAAGGCGATCCGTATGCCGGGGGAAAAGAGCCTTACGGTATAAGATTTTTAGTTGATGCTCCTTCGCCTGATAGAGCTTATCCGGGTGAATTGGTTACTTATAAGGCTAAAGGATTATCTAAATGGTTCAATCAGCAAGGAAAACCGGATTTTAGTTTTTTTATTTCCAATGAAAAAGCAGAAATAGTATTAGCTACTGATACAACAATTACAGTAAAAGTTCCGGAAAGTCTTAGTTCCGGAATTGCACATATCTTGTTGAATGAACAGATTTTCTATGGTCCTAAACTTACTGTGTTGGGTAATGTAAGCGTTGATAAAGGGTATGTAGTTCAAAAGCGTATTCCGGGTGCAATTTATAGTTGTTTGGAACATTGGTCTCAAAAGGAACATTATCATTTAGTAGGTAGCTTTATGCCATTGACAAGTAGCGATGCTCGTATTCGTTGCATAGCCTGGATTGATAATAAAGGAAGTGTAGCCGGTGGATGGAACGGAACCTATTATAAAACAGATAGTGGTCAGGGGATCGGTCATGATCTTAAGAATCCTAATTCAGGTGAAGGCGGTTCTTATAGCTATTATGCCAAATCGATTTCTTATTTTAATAATGATAAGTCTGGAAATAATCCAAACGTTTTAATCTCCGGAAAGTTTACACAGTATTACCCTGTACAGCGTGAACAGCCTACTTCGGTGAATAATATGATGAAAGTCGATCATGGTATTGGAATGATGTTTGATAACAAACAGCTTCCAAGTATCAAAAATGGACGGCTGATATCAACCAGAATCACTCGATTTAATGGAGGAACGAAAGAAGCACCTGTAGCTACATTTGTTACATCAGATGACAAAGTAATTGCAGTAGGAAACATTACCCAGTATTGTAAAATAGATATAGACAGATCATATGCGGAAGAATTGGCGTATGAATTCACTCCTGTCAAGACGGTATTGCGTATGAATAATTTAGGGGCACTGGATGAGGATTATCGTAAAAACAAGGAAGGTGTCAATGGAGTGATTCAAGATGCTTATATGGATGAGGAAGACGGTGTTGTTATTGTAGGCAGCATTAATTCTTTTGATGGAATAAATGTGAATAATATCGTACGAATCGATAAAAACGGTAACATCGATCAGCAATTTCTACAAAATATAGGAACGGGAGCCAATGGAGCGATAACCAAGATACGTTATAATAAAAAACGGAAAAAAGCAATGCTTGTGGGTATGTTTACTGAATTCAATGGCGTTCCGTGTTCTGGCGTAGTTATGCTGAATCGTGACGGTACGGTTGATCCGACTTTTAAACTTAGAAAGATGGAAGGCGGAACAGCTAACTTTGCTACTATTCTAAATGATCATGATTTCGTTGTAATGTCGGGTACTTTCACAAAGTATGATGGCGTTACACGACAGGGTTTCCTGATATTGACAATGGAAGGTGAAGCCATGCAGAAATTTAATGTTCCCGGCCTGTTCTTGGGTGAATTGAACCAGGTAATTGAAACCAAAACATCAACAAATGATAACGGTTTGTTATTAATGGGCGATTTTTATCGTTTTAACGGCGAACGGGTGGATAATATAGTAAAAATAGAAGTTGACTTTGATTAATCTTAAAATATACTTTGAAAATGAATAGAAAAAGAAAGATACAAACAAGTCTTTTCGCCAAGATCCTGTTTATGGGAATGACAATATGGACAATGATGTCTTGCGATAATTCATTAGAGCGGCTGACAACAAATGAATATCCGAAATCGGGAAACCAAGCACAGACAGGACATGTTTTATGTGTTGTAATTGATGGCGCATCCGGAAAAGCTGTAAATGAAGCTTACACAACACAGAAAGCCCCTCATATTCGTTCGATGAGAGACAATGCTGTGATCACTTTTGAGGGTTTAGCGGACAGTCGCCATAAAGCGTTACCCGTATTTACCAATGAACGGGGATGGGCAAATATGATGACGGGAGTTACAACTCATGGGATTGGGTTGGATGAAGAATCGACTGGCGAGGTGAAACCTATTGAAGAGTTAGAGACTCCTTCTTTTTTAAGTAGAATCAAACAGCTTGATAATGAAAAGAAAATTAGCTTGTATACAGCGGATAATCGTTTTTATCAGGCATTTCGTAACAATGCAGATATTGCCCGGACATTAGACAGTGATCAGCAAGTGAAGAGTGCTGTTATTGCTGAAATTAATTCGGATACAGATCTGCCGTCAGATGTTATCCTTGTAGAATTTAATGGGGTGCAAAAGGCTGGTGCTGCGGATGCTTTTTATGATGGTTCGGGTAATCCTACAACGACTGTGATTGAAGCTATACAGGAGATCGATACCTATATTGGTGAAATACGGACAGCTTTGGAATCCAGAGAAAACTATAGAAAAGAAAACTGGTTGATTATTGTAACTTCTACTTATGGAGGTACTTATTCTGAAACTGTTCAGTCTGATTCATATTATGACGACCTGCGACTGAATACATTTACACTGATGTATAATTCTCGATTTGTAAGCAAAGTAGTTGGAAAACCAAGTGCTAGTGAACTTAATTACAAATATTTTACTCCTTTGTATGCTGGAAATAATCAAAAGTCAGTTGCTACTGTAGCTGATCCAAAATTATTTGAGATGGAAAATAATAAGTCATATACTGTTCAGTTTATGTATTACTCTACCACTAAAAAGAATAATTGGGTGAATATTCTTTCCAAATCAGATAAACATAAAGGTAGTAAAGGTTGGAATGTACATGGTGATGGGGGCCGTATTAAATTTCGTGTTGGAAATCGGAATGTGTGGACTAGTCAGCAATCCACTGACCCTTGGGTTAGTACGGATGGTAAATGGCATACTGTTACACTTGTATTTGATAGAGAGGCTGTTCGGTTCAGGGCCTATATAGACGGGAATTACAGTACGCATAGAGATCAACAGAATATGACTTTACCAACAAACTTGACATGTCCGGATTACCCGTTAACTATCGGGAAAATAGAGAACTCCCCGAATGAGAGTAACGCTGGATTCTGTGTGACGAATCTTCAATTTTATGATGTAGCATTACCTGAAGAATTTATTGAGAAAAATCACGGAGTAACTAAACTGGAGGAAGTGAAAAATGAATATTGGGATCATTTAATTGGTTACTGGCCATGCGATCGAGAAGAGGACTTGGAAAATCCTATCTTGAAGAATGTTTCGCAATATGCAGATTCATATGCAGGAAAATCTGATATAACCTTTGCCGATCAAACATGGACAACTGGTAATTCTGCTGAAGAACACTTAGCTCCAGCTCCGGATGACTCTTATTATCAAGCTGTTTTCAATAATGTAGATATCCCCTTACAAACTATGCAATGGTTGGGACTTTCTATTTCAGAATGGAAATTTGAAGGTGTAGGGAAAACATTTGAATACACTTTTATGGAAGAAAACTAAATATAAATAGACTGTTATGAGTAAGAATATATTAAAAAACAAAAGAAGCTGTGTATTCATTCTTCTATTCGTTTTGGGCACATCTGTGTGGCTCGGAGGATGTGATACAGCTTATAAATACGATATAACTGACGGTATAGATAATAATGGTGCCAGTGAACCGGATATTACAATAGATACCGAAGGGGGGATCGATATCAGTATGTACGAAAAGGCACGTATTTTTCCGGGATTGGTAGATACAGCGAAAGAAGAACGGATTAACGCTACAATTGAGCTTGATTTGAATAAGCAATATATTGATTCCATCACTTTAGGAGTATCTAAAGTGCCACAGCCGATTTATAGTACGGGACTTTATGCCGGAGCCGGTGAGCAGGTAGCTATCACTGTGGAAGATAATACGATGGGACTTAGCGTAATTGTAGGCTCACACATGGATGATCTTACAGAATTGGCCCCTTATCAACGTATGCCTTTGGTATATGTTGCTAAAGCTTTGTTCCCAGGAAAGAATATAATAAAGAATCCATTGGGAGGACCCATCTGGATTAAAAAAAGTTTAGGGCTGAAAGCTTCCGGTACTTGTTCTTTAAAAATAGAAGGAGTATATAAATCACCAGATTTTGTAATAGGAGAGACGGACTTGCAAGATTGGAAGAGAAGAATATCAGAGACCACTGTTCCTTGGTTGGAAATAAGAGGAAAACATTTCGCTTTTACCGTACAGAAAGATCGTGTACTTGATAATTTGGAAAGTATTTCATCCACCCTGCAGGAAGTCGGTAAAGAATGGGATGAAGCAATTGAAGAGTTTTTCTTTGAATATTATGGATTAAAGATTGACAAGGATGCGGAAGAAAAGGAGCGTGCTCCGGAGTTTCCTTTTCGGGTTGTGTTGGATGTACAAGTTTTGGGAAACCTGTATTTGCGTAATAGTGACTATGCAATAGTTGCGATAAACAACACGTATATGCTGGAAGAAATGTTAAACCTTAGAACATTGAGAATTGGTAACTCTGTAGCTTTGTTGAGCGCAATCAATTCAATGTGTACCTATCGTTCACGTAATAATCCTTGGCCTGCTGATTATCGGGCAGTGGCTAATGCAATCCCTTTGTACCGGATAGGAAAGAAGAATTTCTCAAAAGAGAATGCCTTTGGTGAAATCTTCCCTGGTGAAGAGAATATAACCACTTTATTCCCTAAAGCTATTGAGTATGCTATGGCTGATTCAAGTAAATGGGCGAAAGAGGATGCTGCAACCAAGTATGATGATAAGACAGCATATAAAGCATTCGACTTGTTAAGCCTTATTCAATTGGCTAATTATGACGATAACAATTGGGAAGCGATGAAATACCTGAATCTGAAGGCAAAAGAGGAACGGTCGATTGATAACTCAACTCTAAGTTATGCTTTCCGCATGTTATGTGACTATTTTAAACAGAACTTATGTCCGTTCTTTGATTATTGGGGGGTGGAGCAATTGGACGAGGATAGAAAATATGCCGAACAATACCCGTTAATGGATAAGAAAATATGGGAGTATAATCCGTTGAATCCTCAACAGTTAAAGGATTATGATGTATCTTCATATTGTTATCGGCATAGTCGTAGAGACTGGAAGGTGTCTGCGTATGATAAAGGCTATGGCATAAATTATGATGGTGATTCCAGAAAACCTGAATATTTGATTGATGGGGAAAAGAAGACTAATTGGAGTTCTGGTAAGATTAATGACAAACCTTTGGAGTTGCCTTATTATATCATTTTTGATTTGAACAAAGTCTCTGATATTGATGGAGTATATTTGGCAAATGGTTATTCCAATCAGTGCCTGGCTGATGTTCATGTTGAATATATTGGCTCTGAAGTTGCCGATCCTTATGATATCAATGCTCCATGGGAAACGTTGCTGCAGGTTACTGACCCCAATGTAGTGAGGGCAAACTTGAAGAACGAGCGTTTCTTTGATTGCCCGAGAACTCAAGCCAGATATCTTCGTCTTAAAATCTCAAATCCCAATACGATCGTGTTTAAAAGTGATTCAGATTTGACAGAGGAAGAAAAAGCAAATCAGAAGAAGTACCATTCTTTCGCAGAGTTTGGAACTTATTACAAGAAACCATAAAAGAAATCATATATGAAAAAGCTTATAAATATAGTTATTGTTGGGGTAGTCGGATTACTTATCATTTCCCTTCATTATTCTTGTACTACGTATGAGGCACCGGATGGGATTGCAGAGGATGGGTTTGACTCTGATTCTGTGATATCAACAACTATCCACCGTAAAGTTCTTTGGATCAATATAGATGGAGCGGTCGGAAGTATAGTAGAGAAGAAGATGCCTCAGGATGGTACTATTGCCAAAATGCTGAAACATAGTAAATACTCATGGGTGGGGTTAAGTGATAACCGCACTTTACAGAAAGAGGGTAGCGAGGATCCTGTAACTTGGGCAACTATGATGACTGGAGTAAATCCTGAAAAACATCAGATTACCGATGAGTCGTATGTGGCCAACATGGAATACGATCCGAGTAATCCGAATGAGAAAGTAATCCAATATCCAACGATTCTACATCATATTGCAGATAATGATTCAGAAAACCCGACATTATGCGTAACCCCTTGGGACAAGTTGAATAAGAATTTATTAAATGCAGCACAAAAGACCGTAACTACTGCGAATGATGAGGAAACTAAAAATGTGATATTGGAGTATCTGAAAAATAGTGATTTTAATTTTACACTATTAAGTTTCTCGGGTATGTTAGAAGCTGGTAAGTCTGGAGGATTTTCCGCCAATAATGTCAATTATATCACAGCACTTCAATATATAGATGCATATATTGGTGAATTCTTGCAGGCAATTGATGAAAGAAAAAATGCTTTTTATGAGGACTGGCTGGTTGTTGTAACATCTAATCATGGTGGAAAAGAAGACGGTAGTTATGGGGGAAACTCTGCAGAGGAACGAAATACGTTTGGGATATTCTACTATCCACATTATACGGAACAGAAGATGCTAGGAAAAAAAATGTATGGAGCTTATTTTGATTCATCCAAAGCACAAGGGATTGTTTTAGATACGGTTTCTACAAACATTAAATATGCAATAGGAGAAAATTCTAGTTTCTCTGTGGAATTTATCATGCGTATGAATCCCCGTAAGGATGGATCTTACAAAGGTGATAATTGGAATGCTATTTTCTCAAAAAGCGGCAGTTGGGGAATCTTTCGGCAAAGAGAAACTGCTTCTCTTCGTATTGAAGGATCTACTGGAGCTTTAGAAGAAGCGGTGGCAGCATTTAATGATCCTCAATGGCATAATTATGGTTTTAGTGTTGCTCCAATGAACAATGCTCAATCACGAGAATGGATTGTTGCTTTAGATGGTAAGATAATGAAAAAAGGTACTAAGGATGTTCGTGGAGTAGCAGACAACAAATCCCCATTGCGTATTTGCGACCATGTTCCCACTTCATTTTATGTATCAGAAATTCGGTTATGGAAAAAAGCACTTACAGAAAATGAGCTGACACAGCAGGCAGCGTTATTAGATATATCATCAAATGATGCCCATTTTAAAGATTTACTTGCATACTGGAAATTGAATCCGGATGAAGTGAAAGATGCTAGTAAACAAGATACGCTGGTTATCAAAAATCAGATAGCGGATGGATTAGATTTGTTATATGTCAATCTGGATAAACAAAATAGCGAAACATTTAAAGAGAAAGCATTTGTTGAGTTACCTAATACGTTTCCGACGTATGTGTCAACAGGTAATCTAATAATGGAGAACACGCTGGTTGTTCCACAAGTTCTTTATTGGTTGAATATGTCGACAAATACAATTCTGGATGGTTTTAAATTTATAAATAATTATGCAAGTTCTGAAGAATGGCGAGATTTGCCCGAAGATGAATGACTCAGAACTGTGGAAGGATATTTTTCCTCAAATAAAAGAAGATGATTGGGAAACCGTGGAACAATATCTTAATAAAGAACAGGACAACTTTGTTGTTAAACTACGACAGGATTACCCCTTGCTATCGGAAGAGGATATTCATATTATTGTTCTATTGCGATTAGAAGTTTCTCATGAAAAGATTGCTCGTCAGTTTCATATCTTGTTAGCTTCTTTTCGGACAAGAAGGTATCGGATAAAGAAAAAGATGAGAATTGAAGATGAGTATCATTTAACGAAGTTTATCCGAAGACTTTATGTGTAATTGAGGTTCGTTGAATGTTTATATTGTTATTAAACGTAGACAAATGAGGTGTTTTTCTTATTTGTCTACGTTTGGTTTTAGGATAAATGTATGAAAATGTTTATATTGTGAAGGATATTAGAAGGAAGGTGTAATATGAATAAATGAAGCACAGCTAAGATAAAATGAGTTTGGTCGGACTGTGACTTTTGATAATTCTATCTTTGTTACTTTTAAAAAGTATCTTATGAAACATTTTAGTCTGAAATTTAAATTGTCAAGGTGTGTAATACTGAAATATCTAGTTCTAAAGTTTGCAATCTTTGGAATAATTATTCCTTTGAATGGGTTTGCTCAGGGAGCAAGCAGCGAGTTGACTAAAGAAATCGATTTCAGTAGTGCAGTAACAAGGATCACTCAAAAGTATGAATATTGGTGTGTTTATGCATGCTTGGAGTCTTTAAATACGAGTCTGCCGCAATGTACTCATTGTTTTAATTTTCTGCATCGCTTTTATATGAATGGTGCATCTAATCCATATCAATTAGTAAGTGATGAGGACTTTAAAGATGCTATAGATAAACTGGAGGCTGATGCTGATGAAACTTGTAACTCTTCAGATATTTATGAGAAATTTGGTGTCTCTGGAGAGTCCTTGGATGCATATCTTTTGTCTGAAGGGTTTTCAGAATCTAGTATGGTAAGTTTTATAAGGAAGATTTCTAAAAACGATGAGGGTAATCCATCAATTACTTTTTTTATTGATATGGATGGAAATACAGGACATTGTGTTGTTTTTCTAGGATATAAACTGTATAATAATAGTTGGGATGATCCTGAATCAAAAATATACTTAATGAATCCAGCGTTTAAAAGTATAAGAGAAGCTACACTTACTGAAATTAATGATACATGTGATATAATATACTGTAAATAAAATTGTCTAATTATGAAATCAATATATTTATTGTTTTTCTCTTTTGCTCAATTAGTGTTCTTTTCATGCAGTGAGCAAGGAATATACATTAATAATGTTTCTAATCAGGTTATTCAAAAAGATATTGCAATCACTCGTGCGATTAGCAATCTAACCCCCAACTGCAGTTTACTTATTGAAATAGATGAGAATGCTCAAGATACTGTACTTGAACGATTAAAACTTAATATAGCCAGAGAATGGTATAGTCATAGAAAAGGCTTGTCTTTGCCTTTAATAGATTCTACTATAAAATTTGTACCGGTAATTGATACGCCATCTTTACCGTCTATTACAGATTCTGATAAAATACTGATGCCTCAAAAAGATTTTGCTAGCTTCTATGGACAGAATGAAAAAGGGGAGACTCTGTACTTCTATGCTTTATATACAGACAGGAGTAATTTTACAAAAGAAACTAATCCTCGGATGTATAGAGACCAGGTTGAACTGTTCGGGCAAGAATATGCTGATAGGGTGATTGAGAAATTGAGAAATGCCAAAGGTCCTGAACGATGGGAAATTATTGTAGTATCCCCACAAGACCCGGGACATAAAGAATTTGAATATGCAAGAGAACATTCTGATGATGGTTCTTTTTTCATTCTGACCAGAGGGAGAACATATCCACGTGTCTGTTTCTTTGTGAATAACAAGCCTTATTATTGTTGTGAAACGCCACAACACGAGTTGGGTATGAGACTATTGGAGGATTATTTAAGAAGATAATGTAAATAGACATGGTCGATTCAAAGGAAAGGACTACCATCCGATTTATTATATTTTGCCATTGCTCTTGAAGCTCATCAGGCTAATGATATTTTGTAATACCGAAGCATAATTATATAACGACTCAATACTGATGGCTTACTTCACATTTTCGTGAAACCCTTATTGGAAGGGAGAAGGCGGGTGAAGGGTTAGAGTTTCACCCGCTCTTTCATTTCTTATTCTTTGTATTTCACAGCTACCGAAACCCTGTAATTGCCCGGAACGGGTGTGTAAATGGGTTGGTGGGTAGTCCCTTTGTTTTGCAACTTCTTTTCTGCGATCAATCTTTTAATATGGCGGTATGCAGTAATTTGTGTCATTCCACAGAGGTACTGGAAGTCTTTCCGAGTGATCAGTTGGTTTTCTGCAAAATACTTTGTCAATTCCATATCTATCTCCACTTCGGAAAGTCCGGCAGAATGCGGCCTGTATTTTGAACGGTGGAATTCCATATCGGAAAGTTCGGCTTTCAGTTCTTTGTCTGCTTTGAATTTGATTGCTTTCAGTTTAACTTTATGCACTCGCTTATCTTTAGGATCCCGTATTTCTTCTTCGCAGGAAAGAGTTACTTGTAGATATCCCAATCCGTCGATATGCACCTTTTTCCCTTCTTTAAGGCATTGTGCCACTTCGTATTTCAGTTCTTCCAAAGTTGCTGTCACATCAGACGGGCTTAATGAACAGCGATCGTGAATCCGGTAAACCAGTTTTTTCGTATTTACTGTTTCATAACTAATCGGACGCGCATGATATCTTACCTTGTTTTTCTTCTCCTTCGGCATCGGAGTCTTATATAGTTCAAATTGTACTGCCATAGTCTTTCTTTTTTCTTTAGATGTTTGTAGATTATCTTTTTGATGTTTCTTAATTTTCTTCTTGATATCTGTTATTTATCATTGTTGCGATAAGTGCTTATCATTAACATGATATATGCATGTCATTACTGTGATAAGATATTATCATTATTGTGATAAACTATAAATGTCGGTACCAAAGATAAGGTTTAATTAGGAGATAAACAAGAAATAATAAGGTAAAACGCCAAGTTCATTTTTATAAAAATGAAGGGATTAAAAAGTTGTAAATCCCATATTTCGGATATTATATTCGCATCCATTAAATACTAAAAACGAAATTTTATGGACAAGAAAAGTGTGCTGCTTTCATTATGGCAGAAGTTTGTAAACCGCTTTTATAAAAGTGGAGAGTGTGAAGGATTAATGGAAGACGTATTAAAGCCTTCGGTTAGTTATTATGAAGAGCCTAAAGAGAGAAAGGGGCTCAAAGAGAGGGATTCGCTTTCTAAAACGAAACAGTTGGCTGAAAGTGTAGACCTTTTCTTGAAATCTCATTATGATTTCCGTTATAATGTGCTGACGGAAGAAACAGAATTTCGTTTGTTGGAACAGATGAACGAGGGATTTCAGCCTGTCAATCAACGTGTGTTGAATACGATCTGCCTGGAAGCGCATGAGGCCGGTATTGCATGCTGGGATCGTGATTTGTCGCGGTGTATTTATTCCACTCGTATAGCAGAATATCATCCTTTTAGGCTGTATCTGGATGAATTGCCGGAGTGGGATGGGATAGATCGTGTGTCTGCATTGGCACGACGGGTTTCCGAAAACCCGTTGTGGGAAAAAGGATTCCGTATTTGGATGTTGGGGATGACGGCACAATGGATGGGGGTAATGGGCAACCATGCGAATAGTGTAGCTCCCTTGCTCATTAGTACAGAACAGGGATATTTTAAATCTACCTTTTGTAAGTCTTTACTCCCTCCTGTACTTCGGCGTTATTATATGGATAAGGTGGATTTGACAAGTCAGGGAAATGTGGAACGCAGACTGGCGGAGATGGGACTTCTCAATTTGGATGAATTTGACAAGTTTTCTCCTGCAAAAATGCCTTTGTTGAAGAATCTGATGCAGATGGCTTCATTGAGTTTGTGCAAAGCTTACCAGAAGAACTATCGTGTCTTACCACGAATAGCTTCTTTTATTGGTACGTCTAACAGGAAAGATTTGCTCACTGATCCAACTGGTAGCCGCAGGTTTATTTGTGTGGAAGTAGAGCATCCTATTGATTGTGAAGCGATTGAACATGAACAACTTTATGCGCAGTTGAAAACGGCAATTCTGTCCGGTCAACGTTATTGGTTTACGAAAGAAGAAGAACAGGAATTGCAAAAGAGCAATCTGTCGTTTTACCGTCAAGGGCCAGTGGAAGATGTGTTGCGTGCTTGTTATCGGTCGGCGGAAAGAAGAGAGGAGTGTGATCTTCTTTCTGCGGCTGATATATTTCAATGTTTAAAAAGGAGGAATCCTGCAGCTATGCGTGGTGCAAATCCGGCAAGTTTGGCGCAAATATTGGTAGCGGTGGGGATAGAACGTAAGCATACTAAGTTTGGAAATGTGTATCGGGTGGTAAAAATTGGGTAAGAGAGAACCGGTTTGGGTGATGCCTTGAGTGACGGCTTGGGTGAAGGGGGAGACTTTCACCCGCTTTAGCCTATGGATAGGGTTCTGTAGCGAAAAGGTGAAGGGCTTATAAAAATTACTTGGAATGTGAGAATGTCACTCGAAAATAATGTTTATCTTTGAATAATTATTAAATGAAGAATAACTATGGATAGTGTGATACGCAAATTTCCTATTGGTATACAGAATTTCGAGAGTTTGATAAACGACGGTTATGTATATGTAGACAAGACAGCGTTGGTGTATAGGATGGCGACTACCGGTCGTTATTATTTCCTTAGCCGTCCCCGCCGTTTCGGGAAGAGTCTGCTGTTATCTACCATTGAAGCTTATTTGAGCGGAAAAAAAGAACTCTTCAAAGGGCTTGCCATTGAGAAGCTGGAACAGAAATGGGAAGAACATCCTATCCTGCATCTGGATCTGAATACGGAGAACTACAAAGAACCGGATAGCTTGCGAAGACGGCTGGACAGTACTCTTTCTTATTGGGAGCAACTTTATGGTACAAGGGCGGTGGAGACCTCTTTGCCGTTGCGCTTTGAAGGGATTGTAAGACGTGCTTGCGAGAAAACAGGGCATCGTGTGGTTATCTTGGTGGACGAATACGATAAGCCTATGTTGCAGGCTATCGGTAACGAGACATTACAGGCGGAATATCGTAATCTGTTGAAAGCTTTTTATTCCGTGCTCAAGTCGCAGGATAGATATATAAAGCTGGCTTTCCTAACCGGTGTGACGAAATTCGGCAAGGTGAGCGTATTCAGTGATTTGAACAATCTGAATGATATATCGATGGACTATCGTTACATGGATATTTGCGGCATTACGGATAAGGAACTTCATGAAAACTTTGATGGCGATGTGGCATTATTGGGTGAAAGGAACGGCTTGACGAAAGAGGAATGCTACGTCAAGTTGAAAGAACAGTATGACGGTTATCATTTCGATTATGATACTGTAGGACTTTACAATCCATTCAGTATCTTTAATACGTTGTCTAAGCTGAAGTTCTCCGATTATTGGTTTGAGACAGGTACTCCGTCTTTCTTGGTTTATCTGCTGAAACATTCCAACTATAGGTTGGATAGGATTACCGAGGAGCAGGTTTCGGGCGATTTACTGAATAGTATAGATTCTATGTCGTGCAATCCCATTCCTGTTATTTATCAAAGCGGATATTTGACGATAAAAGGATATGATAAAGAGTTTGGTATTTATCGATTAGGCTTTCCAAATAAGGAAGTTGAGAATGGTTTTATTAAGTATCTGTTACCTTTTTATACGCCTGTGACAGAACAGGAATCCAGTTTTATTATTACCAGCTTTGTTATGGATATACGTCAAGGTAATGTGGATAGTTTCATGCAGCGTCTGCAATCCATGTTTGCCGATACCGACTATAAGATAGTGGGGAAGATGGAGCTTTATTTTCAGAATGCGATGTACTTGGTATTTAAGATGATGGGATTTTATACCGATGTGGAACGTACTACCAGCAATGGTCGTATCGATGTTGTGCTGCAAGCCAAAGACTATATCTATGTGATGGAACTGAAATTGGATGGTAGTGCTGACGAGGCTTTACGTCAAATAGAGGAAAAAGGGTATGCTTTGCCTTTCGCCAAGGATTCTCGTAAATTATATAAGATCGGTGTGAACTTTTCTTCCGAGATACGTGGAATTGTGGAATGGAAAATAGTGGAAGATAATTCTTAAGATGCCAAGTGCTATTGATATCGAATAGCCGCATACACTAATCTTTGACAGTTTAGGTATGCGGCTTACTTATATGTTGGGGATGTGTCTTAGTCTTGACACATCCCCTTTAATTTATAGCGTATGAGCAACTGTTTATGAAGGAAGATTCAGGCATGATTTATTTTTGCCCCTCTTTGAATGATTATCGGACTTTTTATAAAGCCGTATATTAAAGATTTGGAACTTTTTGAATGATTAGAGTACCCGTTTCTCTATTATTTTTAAGAACTTTGCCATTGTGAATTAGTTCGATGACTTGCGTTGGCTATAAATTTAAAGTTAATAATAAAAAAAGAATAGACATGAATTACACAAAAATGAAATTTGGTTTAAAGAAAGGGATAGTGGGTGTATGCATCTTGGGAGCAATACTATTGTTTACTACCCCGCTTTTGGCACAAACGAATGGTAAATCTGGTAAAGGACTGTACGAACTGTTTAGTACTAAACTGCCGGATGGGGCACAATGGGTAAAAGATAATAAGTATGTTCGGAAAGGAGGGTACTCAAAAAAGACAGAAAACTATATATATGTAGGAGCTGCTAAAAGTCCCGCAGAAATGACAGGTTTATCCATCCCTATCCGAGAAAACCCGGGACCGGGTGAATATCGTTATATTACTTTTGCCTGGGTGAAATGGGGGGGAGAACAGATTGGAATGAAATTTCATGTTTCCGAAAAGTCAGCCAGTCAAAAAGGAAAGAAATATGATTTTACTTATATCGCCGGAGAACCAAAAGATTTGATAAACCAGTTGAAAGGTCTGGATCTTGGTGACAAGCCTGGACACTGGATGGTGATGACACGCGACCTTTGGAAGGATTTCGGTAATATTACGTTAACCGGAATGTCATTTATTTGTCCTGAAAGGCGTGATGCTGGTTTTGATGAAATCTTTTTAGCAAAGACACAGGATGATATAAAAAATGCTCCGAAAGTACTTCCGAGTGAGGTTGCTACTGTTGTTCCGGCAGTGGAGGAAGATGATGAGTTGATGTATGATGAGGCTGTATCAGATAGTATTGCTGCTGATCAGGGGGTGCACATCGATTGGGGAGCACAGATTAAGGCAGGTGGTACAATGATGTATCCATTGTATTTGTTGGGATTGATAGCTCTTGTAATTGCAATTCAGAGACTGATAACTTCGCGTCAAGGTCGCCTGGCTCCGAAACCTTTGTGCAAAAGTGTCAATGAATGTTTGGCAAATGGGGATTTGAAAGGAGCATTGGCTGCTTGTGACAAGTATCCTTCTACGCTAGCCAACTCACTACGTTTTATTTTTGAGCATGTGAAAGCCGGGCGTGAGGCTGTTAGCCAGACGGCAGGTGACATGGCTGCACGTGATATTCGTACACATTTGGCACGTATATATCCTCTTTCTGTTATCGCTTCACTGGCTCCGTTAATAGGTTTGTTAGGTACTGTGGTCGGTATGATCGAGGCGTTTGGCCTGGTTGCTTTATATGGTGATGAAGGTGGTGCCTCTATTTTGTCTGATTCTATTTCTAAAGCATTGATAACAACTGCTGCCGGTTTGATTATAGCTGCTCCTGCCATTGCTTTATACTTTATTATCAAGAATCGTATCATGCGTATGGCTTCACTGGTAGAGGTAAAAGTGGAAGAAGTGATTACCAAATTGTATCTGGACAACAAGGAGGAAAAGAATGAGACTGAATTATGATGACGATGATAAGGTAGAAGTGCAAATGTCTCCTTTGATAGACTGTGTGTTCTTGCTGCTCATTTTCTTTTTAGTAACTACGATGATGAAAAAATGGGAAATGCAGATTCCGTTAACGCTTCCTACAATGACTTCAAGCCTTTCCACTACACGGGCAGGTGAGGAAGCGGTGATTATCGCAGTAGATGAAAAGAAGAATGTGTATCAGGTAGTAGGGCATGATGCCTATTCAGGTGAAAGCACTTATTTGCCTGTAAAGGATTTAAGCGCTTTTCTTTCCGAATTGCGTAATAGCCGGGGAGTGGAAACAAATATAGATGTGACGGCCTATCGTACTGTACCGGTAAGTACAGTGATAGAAATCTTCGACCAATGTCAAATACAGGGGTTTACACATACACGTGTACGCCTTGGAAGCAAACCCTATTAAGCCTATGAGACTATCATTATTTAATAACGAGGACGAACCGGAAGTTTCTATGTCTCCTTTAATCGACTGTGTGTTTCTTCTGCTTATTTTCTTTCTGGTATCTACCATGACGAAAGTGAAAAATAGGGATATTCCCGTTGATCTACCAACTTCACAATCGGCCGTTAAATTGAAGCCGGATGATAAGCAGGCTATTGTAGGATTGGATGCCGATGGTAATTTTTATTGGGACGGGCAACCTTGTTCTACCAATTTTATGATGGAACAGTTACGACAGACATGTATCACTGACCTGGGAAAGCGTATTCGCATTGATATGGACAGGCATACTCCGTTCGGACGTTTTGTAGAAGTGATGGATGCTTGCCAGTTTTATAACTTAACTAATATAGGAATCAGGACGTATGACGAAAACTACAACAGGGAGTAGCCGTCTGACGGTTATCCTATCATGGATGATAGCATTGATTTGTTTTGTGGGCGGAGCACTCTATATTTGGAAGATGCCGTCTCCGGATCAGGAGGTGATAGCTTTGCAAATGAAACAGCAGAAAAATCAAAAGTCCAGAAAGAGTTTGACGGAAAAGGTAAAACAGGAACAGGCACAACGGGCATTACCTGCTAATTATGCCAGGCAGCTGGTGGAGCAGTCAGAGGTCTTGGTTAAAAAGAATCTGGAAGAGCAGGTGAAGAAGTTCCAAACGATGGCTGAAACAATGAGACGGCGTAAAGAAGATATGCTGACGAAAGTGGAAAAAAGAAAATTGCCATGGGGAGCACCTGCTGATGCGAATGATACATCGAAAGCGCGGGCTATTCCTCGAGCAGGAAATCCGTCAGATAATGCTTCTGTCGAAGAACTTTATGCTGTATTACGTGACTATGAGGCTGAAATTCAACAAAGTCATTTGGCTGTGAGTGCTGCTAAACAGTCTTTATCCAAGGGACAGTCGTTTCCTGAAGTGTATAGTTCTTTGAAAGCGGGTAATTCACGTATGCCGAGTTTTGATGAATTGATAAGGATGCAGTCAAGGGATGGTGAGTGGGCAACTTCGGCAGGTAGTAATGCTAGTGGAGGATTAGAGATAAAGAGTACTGCTGATTTGAATAATTATCGTGGGTTGCTCGGACAAGCTACTCGTCAGGCAGGGTTGGCGCAATCTCGTTTGGAAGGTCTGTTCGGGGCAGTTCGTCAGGCAGGTAATCCTGGAAACGGAATGGGACAAGGTAATGGCAGCTCGGGTAATGGAGGCTCTGGAGGTAATGGTAGCGGTAATGGAAATGGAACTGGTATGGGAGGAAGTGGAGAAGTTTCTGCTCCCGGAGGCGGAAAGGGAACATTCAGTGCTTATTCAGGATCGAAGTTGAGCAAGGAAATGGTGAAAGCACAAGCGTTGCCCGGACGGCGTTTCTCTAAAGATGCAGAACGTAAGGGATGGCTCTATATCAATACATGGTATATGATTGGACCGTGGGAGAGCTTCGGTCGAGAGGATTTTTCCATCGTTCATCCACCTGAAGTTTCTATTGACTTTGATGCTGTATATACTGATGGACAGATAGGAACAGGAATTGCGGAAACGGATTCCGATCCGCTAAAAGTTATCGGAGACGAGGTACAGCTTGACGGGACGCTACGTTGGAAGTTTATGCAAAGTGAATCGATGCACAATGTCCCACCTGTGACTACCGGACATTCAACTTACTATGCTTATACCGAGCTTTACTTTGATGAGGCTACTACGATGCTGGTAGCTATCGGTACGGATGACAGCGGGCGTGTATGGATTAACGGCAAGGATGTATGGCGTGACTATGGAACTAGTTGGTATAATATTGATGAACATATCGCTCCTTTTCAGTTTCGACAGGGGTGGAATAAAGTTTTGGTCCGGCTGGAGAATGGAGGTGGCGGGCCGTGTGGGTTTAGTTTTTTGATTATTCCCCAAAGTAAATAGATAGATGTGTGTTTAGTTTTAATAGAAAGATTGTTTAAGGATTAATTATTGGTAGAAGTTATGTGAAGGCTTTATGTGCCTTCCATAACTTTCTTTTTATGAATTTGATGGAACATGGTACATATAGGTCAGTTGATACAAAAAGAATTATACCGTCAAAATCGGTCTATTACTTGGTTTGCGGAGCAGCTATGTTGTTCTCGAAGTAATATTTATAAGATTTTCTCTCATTCTGATATCAATACTATGTTACTTCTCAAAATATCAGTGATTCTTCATTGTAATTTTTTTCGATATTATTCGGATACTTTAGGAAATATTGAAAAAATGTAAACTTTTTGGGTACACAGTTCTCTTCTTTATTCTGCTTATTTTCCTTATCTTGTCACTGTTAATTAAAAACAGATGTGTTATGGATGTTCAACTTTGTAATTTGATAAAGAGTTATTGTATCTGACAGTATGTGAGGCTGATAGTTTTAAGAATATGTGACGTAAGTTTTGGTAAGATGAAAGAAGGTAAACAAAAGTGCCGGATATTGAAGACAATCCGGAAGCAGATAGCGGAAGCGAATGACATAAAGCTTGTAACATCTAAATGTAGATATCGGGGAGATTGCCTAGGTACATGTCCAAAATGTGAAGCTGAAGTCCGCTATTTAGAAGAGCAACTTCTTTTTCGTCAAAGAATAGGACTGGCTGTCAAAATAGTAGGTGTTTCGTTGGGAATGTCTACTATGGGGACTACTTCTTTATATGGACAAAAGGTGGGAGAAGATAGTTTGAAGAACAATTGTACTATGCTTCCACAAGTAGAGGTCGTAGGATGGAAGGCTGTTAGAAAAGTTTCGGTTGCAGGAGGAATTGTCCTTGTTTCACAAGATAGACATTCTGTTTCTGTAGAAGGAATAGTAATGGATAAATGCGGTCATCCGATAATAGGAGCAGAAATTGTAGAAAAAGGGACTGCTCATAGGACGCTCTCTGACCTCAATGGGCGATTCATCCTTCAAATATCCGGAAAGAGAGCAGTTTTGAAGGTTAATTACCCCGGTATGAAAACGAAGAGTGTGAGAGTAAGGAAGAGAAAGGTCAAGGATATAAAAGTAGTGTTGCATAAGAGTCGCAGAGTATGGGACGAAATACTATAAAAACAATTAGGATATGAATTTAGTATTATTGAATTTTGTTTGGAGCGGTGTCCTTATAGGAGAAAGCTTTATCCGTTTTTGGTATATAATACCGGCTACCATTGTTATTGAAATGGTAATAATTAAATTGATGACTTCTCATCCGTGGGGAAAATCATTACTTATCTCTACAGTTGGAAACTTGGTTTCTGGAATTATTGAGACTATTGTTATAGGATGTGCCAGTATATTAATTGATTTTCTGTTTGGTTCGGATTTCTTTCCGACTATGCTCATTACTTGGATTCTGATGTTTGCCGGAAGTTTCGGGCTTGAATACTTGACCGTGAGATGGATCTTTAAAGATAAGAGCCGGGCAGTGATGTGGGCGATACTTAGTGGAAATGTTTTGAGCTATTGCTTCATTGTAATTTCTTTGCTTGTTAAATACTGGATTAAATAAAAGTTTGAAAGTAGTTATGGCTGTATTCTATCTTATTTCCGTTTTATCCATATTAATAGTGTTTATTGTGCCTTGCATTATTGGTACTAGATATATGATAAAAAAACAAATAGCATGGCACATTCAGATTCTTTGGTTATTATTGATTGTATTGACTAGTTATGGTGGGCTTGTAGTTTGTATGCTTTATAACAAGGATATCTGATAGTTCTTTCCTCAAAAAGACAATTTTCTATATATTGAATGATTTTTGTACGGTTTTGACGCATTTTAGAACCTTTCTGTCCTAAAAAGCATGCATCTTTGTTTCCTAAATAATAACCACGAAAAACTGTATAATTAATGAACTTTAGAAAAATTTCTTTTTGGGTATTAAGCTGTGTTTTCAGTATTAGCATGGCAGGATGTAAATCAGGTAAGAGTAACAATCAGAATGAAGCAATTACCGATAGTGTATGGACAAAGTCAAAGGTTATTGAGACTATTAAGAAAGTAAATGACTATTGGCAGGCGGAGAATCCGGAACCGGCATTTGCCTTTTGGCATCCGGCTGCTTATCATACCGGAAATATTGCAGCTTATGAAGTAACCGGTAATGAGACTTACAAGAAGTATTCGGAAGCATGGGCTGAAAAGAATCAATGGAAAGGAGCTACTTCTGATGATAAATCCAAGTGGAAATATAATTATGGTGAAACGATGGAACATGTTCTCTTTGGAGATTGGCAGATTTGTTTCCAGACTTATATTGACTTGTATAACATGGACCGTGAGCCGGCAGAGTATAAAATAGCCCGTGCCAAGGAAGTGATGGAATATGAAATGTCAACTCCCAACAATGATTATTGGTGGTGGGCAGACGGATTGTATATGGTAATGCCGGTGATGACCAAACTTTATAAGGTTACAGATAATCAGCAATATTTGGATAAACTCTATGAGTACTTTACTTATGCTAAAAATCTCATGTATGATGAGGAGAGTGCCCTGTTTTATCGCGATGGAAAATACATCTACCCGAAACATAAGACAAATCAAGGATTGAAAGACTTTTGGTCTAGGGGTAACGGTTGGGTGTTTGCAGGTTTGGCTAAAGTTTTGCAAGACTTACCCGAAAATGATGTACATCGTGCTGAATATATTACCATATACCAGGCTATGGCTAAATCATTGGCTGCTGCACAACAGGAAGAGGGATACTGGACTCGTAGTTTGTTGGATCCGGTGCAGGCTCCGGGACGTGAAACGAGTGGGACAGCTTTCTTTACTTATGGGTATCTTTGGGGCGTGAATAATGGGCTTTTGGATAAATCAATTTATGAACCTGTTATAAAACAAGGCTGGAAATACTTGACTGAAATAGCTTTGCAACCTAATGGGAAGATAGGCTATGTACAGCCAATCGGTGAAAGAGCAGATCAACATAAGAATGTCGGGCCAGAGACGACTGCGGACTTTGGGGTAGGAGCTTTCCTGTTGGCGGGTTCTGAAATGGTGAAATATCTGAATAATTAAAATTGTTTTTTATATTTGAATGTAATGATGAAAAATAAAAATATCCTGGTCTTTATTTTATTGTGTGTGTTAAGCACAGTAACGTATGCCAAAAAGGTGAAGGTAGAAAAAGAGATCAGCGACCGTGAATATTGGACACAGATGGCATATAAGATTGCTGCTCCTGTATTGAGTAATATGAGCAAAGGGGAGTTGAAGAAAAATATGCAGGTCGAGATCAGCCCAACATGGGATGGACGCAGTAAGGATGTGACGTACATGGAATGTTTCGGACGTTTGATGTCCGGTATTGCTCCTTGGCTTTCTTTGCCGGACGATGATACGGAAGAAGGTAAAATGCGCAGGCAATTGCGTGAATGGGCTTTGAAGAGCTATGCACATGCTGTTAATCCGGATAGCCCTGATTATCTCTTATGGAGAAATGAAGGACAGCCTTTGGTAGATGCAGCTTACATTGCCAGTAGTTTTCTTCGTGCTAAAAAGCAGCTTTGGGAACCGCTGGATGAAGTGACAAAACAACGTTATATTAAAGAATTTCAGTTGTTGCGTCGGATTGATCCTCCATACACTAACTGGCTATTGTTTTCAGCTATGATTGAATCTTTTCTGATGGAAGCCGATGCACAATACGATTTGTTCCGTATTCATACAGCTGTTCGAAAAGCAGAAGAGTGGTATGTAGGTGATGGCTGGTATTCGGATGGAGAAACTTTTGCATTCGATTACTATAATAGTTATGTGATTCAACCTATGTTTGTACAAGTAATGCAGACTGTCAACGATCATAAAGTAATATTGCATGACCGTAGTTTGGAGATGCAAAAGAAAACAGAAGATTTGGCTAAAAAACGTATGCAACGTTTTGGGATGATTTTGGAACGTTTTATATCTCCTGAAGCATCTTTTCCGGTATTCGGTCGTTCTATGACTTATCGTTTGGGAGTTTTTCAGCCATTGTCGATGCTTTGTTGGAAAGAAATGTTGCCTGAAGAGCTTCCTGAAGGGCAGGTTCGTAATGCATTAACTTGCGTCATGAAACGTTTGTTTGCTGTTGATGGTAATTTCAATGAGAAAGGATTTTTGCAATTAGGCTTTGCGGGGCATCAGACCGGGCTAGCGGATTGGTATAGTAATAATGGAAGTATGTATATTACATCAGAAGTATTTCTACCATTAGGACTTCCTGCCAATCATTCTTTTTGGACTTCAAAACCTCAAGACTGGACCTCTAAAAAGGCGTGGAGTGGACATGAATTTCCCAAGGATCATGCAATACATTATTAAATGAAGAAATTTTTATTTACTATAGGACTGTTGGCTGTCTCTTTTGCAACTCTGTGGGGACAATTCAAATATGTGAAAGTGGATGCGCCATTTTCAATGAAGCCAATAAAAGAGTTTATATATCCTGATCAAGATTTCTCCATTGTAAATTATGGTGCTGTAAAAGGAGGAGAGGCGGATGTTTCTGATGCAATTGCAGGTGCTATAACTGCTTGTAATCAGGCAGGAGGCGGGAGAGTAGTTATACCTGAAGGAGAATGGTTGACCGGACCAATCCATCTCAAGAGTAATGTAAACTTGTATTTGGCTGAAGGGGCGGTACTACGTTTTATGGATAATCCTTCTCATTATTTGCCAGCCGTAATGACGTCTTGGGAGGGGATGGAATGTTATAACTATTCACCTTTGATTTATGCTTTTGAATGCAAGAATGTGGCTATTACAGGGACAGGTATGTTAAGTCCGAAGATGAATTGTTGGAAGAAGTGGTTTGCCCGTCCTAAGGCTCACATGGATGCACTTAGAAAGTTGTATACGATGGCGTCCAAAGATGTACCTGTTGAAAAACGACAGATGGCGGTAGGTGAGAACCATCTTCGTCCGCATCTGATACATTTTAATCGTTGTGAGAATGTACTGCTTGATAGTTTTAAGATTCGTGAAAGCCCCTTTTGGACGATTCATATGTATATGTGCAATGGCGGGATAGTACGTAATCTGGATGTTAAAGCGCATGGGCACAATAACGACGGTATTGATTTGGAGATGACTCGTAATTTTTTAGTGGAGGATTGTACCTTTGACCAAGGTGATGATGCGGTGGTGATTAAGGCCGGTCGTAATCGTGACGCCTGGAGATTGAACACTCCGACTGAAAATATTGTAATTCGTAATTGTAATATTCTGGAAGGACATACTTTATTAGGGATTGGCAGTGAGATTTCAGGTGGTATTCGCAATGTGTATATGCATGATTGTAAGGTACCACAATCTGTACGACGACTTTTCTTTGTGAAGACAAATCATAGGCGAGGAGCGTTTGTTGAAAATATTCACATGGAAAATATAAGAACAGGGCATGTGCAACGTGTATTGGAAATAGATACAGATGTACTCTATCAGTGGAGGGAGCTTGTTCCTACTTATGAAGAACGTATTACTCGTATTGATGGCATTTATTTGAAAAATGTGATTTGTGAGTCTGCTGATGCGATATATGAGCTAAAGGGAGATGCAAAATTGCCTGTCAGAAATGTGGTTATAAAAGACGTACATGTGGATAAGGTGAACGATTTTGTGAAAAAAGTCCATAACGTTAAGAACGTAAAGGAGGATAATGTGACATACGGTTCATTACACTAACTAACCTTTATTATATATGTTGGTCCCGTCAATACTGTAAAATGTATTGGCGGGATTTTTTTATAATGAATAAAAAAATCGCTGTTAAAAAGTAAGATTTAAACTATATTGAATGAATATTGTCCTGTTTTGACCGATTTGAAGACCTTTGTATAAAAAGAATATCTCATCTTTGCAATGCATTTAGTTTTCAATAGGTAATAGTTTTAGTTTTTAGGTAACACATCGATTGGTTTGCAAATTCGCTGTCGGTCTGAATGGAAACATTGACCGATGGTGGATTTATTTGGAAATAGTATTGTATCATGAAAACAATAGATTAGAAAATGAAGAAACCTTTATTGTATTTGCTTATTTTATTAGTGACTGTTTTCAGCACTTCCTGTTCCCAATCTTCGAAAGAGACATTTGAAATAGGGGACAAGACATTTTTACTTAACGGAAAACCGTTTGTGGTAAAAGCAGCCGAAATTCATTATCCCCGTATACCAAAAGAGTATTGGGAGCATCGTATCAAAATGTGTAAGGCATTAGGTATGAATACCATTTGTCTTTATGTCTTTTGGAATTTTCATGAGCCGGAAGAGGGAAAATATGACTTTACCGGTCAAAAAGATATTGCGGCTTTCTGTCGGCTGGCGCAGGAAAACGGAATGTATGTGATCGTTCGTCCCGGACCGTATGTTTGTGCAGAGTGGGAGATGGGTGGATTACCTTGGTGGTTGTTGAAGAAGAAGGACATCAAGCTTCGTGAACAGGATCCGTATTATATGGAGCGGGTGAAATTATTCATGAACGAAGTGGGTAAACAGCTTACTGATCTTCAGATTAGTAAAGGTGGTAATATCATTATGGTACAAGTTGAGAATGAATATGGATCATTCGGGATAGACAAGCCATACATTGCTGAAATACGTGATATTGTAAAACAGGCAGGTTTCACAGGAGTTCCTTTATTCCAATGTGACTGGAATTCGAACTTTGAGAATAATGCATTGGATGATTTGCTTTGGACAATCAATTTTGGTACAGGAGCCAATATTGACGATCAATTTAAGCGTTTGCAGGAACTTCATCCCGATATACCGTTGATGTGTAGTGAGTTTTGGTCCGGATGGTTTGACCATTGGGGAGCGAAGCATGAGACACGCAGTGCGGAGGATTTGGTAAAAGGAATGAAAGAAATGCTTGACCGAAATATTTCATTTAGTTTGTATATGACCCATGGAGGTACTAGTTTCGGGCATTGGGGAGGAGCAAATTTCCCTAATTTCTCTCCGACGTGTACGTCTTATGATTATGATGCACCCATCAATGAATCAGGAAAAGTCACTCCCAAATATTTTGAAGTACGTAATTTGCTAAGTAACTACTTGCCGGAAGGTGAATCATTGTCAGAAATTCCGGATTCTATTCCGACTATTGCCATTCCTTCATTTAAATTGAATGAAGTGGCGATACTGTTTGATAATTTGCCGGAGCCGAAGATTAGCGAAAATATTCAGTCAATGGAGGCGTTCGATCAGGGATGGGGAAGTATTCTGTACCGGACCACACTACCGGCATCTAAAGAAGAACAGACGTTGACAATCACAGAGGCTCATGACTGGGCACAGGTTTTCTTGGATGGTAAGAAATTAGCTACGTTAAGTCGTTTAAAAGGTGAAGGTACGGTTATTCTTCCTCCAATGAAAGAAGGGGCCCAGCTGGATATTTTGGTAGAAGCAATGGGACGTATGAATTTTGGTAAAGGCATTTATGATTGGAAGGGTATTACTGAAAAAGTTGAAATCCAGTCGAATAACGGTGTTATTACTTCATTAAAGAACTGGAAAGTTTATAATATCCCGGTTGATTATGCTTTTGCGCAAAATAAGGAATTTATGAAGCAGGATAATCCCCTAAAATATCCTGCCTACTATCGAGGGACCTTTATGTTGGACAAAACAGGTGATACTTTCTTGAATATGACTAACTGGAGTAAAGGCATGGTTTGGGTGAATGGTTATGCTATTGGACGTTACTGGGAAATCGGGCCACAACAAACCTTATATGTGCCGGGATGCTGGTTGAAAAAAGGGGAGAACGAAGTGATTATATTGGATATGGCTGGTCCTGTACAACCACAGATGGAAGGATTGCAACAACCTATTCTTGATAACCTGCGTGTACACGGTGCTGCCTATGCACATCGTAAGGTCGGTGAAAATTTGGATTTAACAGGGGAAGAACCTGTTTATGTAGGTACTTTCAAATCCGGTAACGGTTGGCAGCATGTGAAATTCGGAAAGGAAGTGGAAACTCGTTTCTTCTGTCTCGAAGCATTGAATGCTCATGATGGAAAAGATTTTGCAGCTATTGCAGAGTTGGAATTGTTAGGAGCCGATGGTAAACCATTGTCACGCCAGCATTGGAAGGTTATTTATGCAGATAGTGAAGAAACTGAAGAGGCAAATAATATTGCAACGAACGTGTTTGACTTACAGGAGTCTACTTTCTGGCATACTAGTTATTCTTCAGCTGCTAAACATAAATTTCCACATCAGATTGTGATTAATCTTGGTGAGGATAAGGTAGTGACGGGATTTTCTTATTTGCCAAGAGCGGAAGCCGGCAAGACGGGAATGATAAAGGATTATCGGGTATATTTAAAGATGATGCCTTTCAAACTTTAAGAAAGGATAATTTTATGTTTGTGATACGTACTTAAGATATTTAAGTCAAAGGTTGATTATTAAGTTTGTTCATTAAGTTATAGGAAAGTAAAAGAATAACTTCCACGTGAGTGAAGGTTTTCTTTTACTTTTCTTTTTTTATATTGGTTGAAATCATAAAGTAGCTTACTTTTGTTCTTTCTCTTATTATTGTATAATCTAAAATAACTAGTGATGCAAAAGATGAATAAAAATGGATTTAGCCAATGTGCCGGAGCGTACATTGAGCGTTTGCGGAAAGAAGGGCGATATTCTACCGCTCATGTTTATAAGAATGCTCTTTTTTCTTTTAGTAAGTTTTGTGGAACATTGAACATATCGTTCAGGCAAGTCACGCGGGAATGTTTACGTTGCTATGGACAGCATCTTTACGAGTCCGGATTAAAGCTCAATACGATTTCTACTTATATGCGTATGCTTCGTAGTATCTACAATCGGGGAGTAGAAGCGGGAAGTGCCCCTTATGTTCCCCGGTTGTTTCATGATGTTTATACAGGCGTGGATATCCGGCAAAAGAAAGCATTGCCTGTGACCGAGTTACACAAACTTCTATATGAGGACCCGAAATCCGAACGTTTGCGTCGTACGCAGACGATTGCCGCTTTAATGTTTCAGTTTTGTGGAATGTCATTCGCAGATTTGGCGCATTTAGAGAAGTCGGCTTTAGACCGGAATGTGCTTCAATATAATCGTATCAAGACTAAAACACCAATGAACCTGGAAATTCTCGAAAGTGCAAAGGAGATGATGAATCAGCTTCGAAGCAATAAACCTGCTCTTCCTGATTGTCCCGACTATTTATTCGATATTTTACATAGTGATAAGAAGCGAAAAGATGAAAAAGCATATAAGGAATATCAGTCTGCTCTTCGTAGATTTAATAATTGTTTGAAGGATTTGGCGAGAGCGTTGCGCTTAAATTCGCCTGTCACTTCATATACTTTCCGACATTCTTGGGCCACTACTGCCAAATACCGCGGAGTTCCTATTGAAATGATAAGTGAATCGTTGGGACACAAATCTATTAAAACCACACAAATATATCTGAAAGGCTTTGGATTAAGAGAACGTACAGAAGTAAATAGAAAGAATTTATCTTACGTTAGAGATTGCAATGCAGGCAGGTAATATATAGACAAAACTTTAATAATCAGCATTTAAATGTATCTGTTACTTCTTAGGTAACGGAATTGAATATGACGCAAAGATAGACAAAAATATAAATAGCAAACAAATATTCTCCCATTTTTTTTCGTTTTATCTGATGCATACGGCAAAAAAAAATCCGAACATGAAATAATTATATCTTCATGCCCAATGATTTATATGTCCTGTTTTAAAAAGATTTTTCCCCTTCGCTAAAGGCAAAAGCTCTTCTCTCACTGTAATTGTCGATGTTTTTCTCTGTTCTCATTCCGGTTGGTCTCGATTGTGTGTTTACTGTTACCTAAGAAGTAACAGAATTATATAAGGTAAAAATAGTAGATTAATCAAAACTTTGAGAATGTCTCTATTTAAAAGTATAACATACAAATAAAGATGAAACAAACTAAAGCAGCTTTTAGGAATAAGCCATTTATTTCATTAAAAGGTAGTATTCTATTTCTGATACTCATTCCGGTGACCGGTCTGGTTCATGCGCAATATTCCATGGGAACAACAGGACAGTTGATGATACCTACTGCTGAAATGCAAGAGACCGGTACATTTATGGGAGGAGTCAATTTCTTACCAGAACAGGTTACTCCATCGGTTTTCAGTTTCCCTACCATGAACTATTTTGTAGATATGACTCTTTTCTCTTTTATCGAATTCACTTATCGGATGACATTACTCAAAATGACAACCGGCACAGGCAGAACGGGTTATCATAATCAGGACCGTTCTAATACGATTCGCATTCGTCCAATAAAAGAAAGCAGCTATTTTCCGGCTGTTGTGATTGGTGGAGATGATCTTTTGACTGAGAAGAAGACTCCATATTGGGGAGCTTATTATGGTGTGTTGACAAAGACTATCGGATTTCGTTCAGGAGATCAATTGGCTGTCACAGCCGGATGGTATATTCATCAAGGCGATTGCCGGGTATTTAATAAAGGACCTTTCGGAGGTGTCCGTTACACGCCTTCTTTTTGCAAAGAATTGAAATTGATGGTGGAATATGATACGCATGGATGGAATATGGGGGCTGCCATGCGCTTTTGGAAGCATTTGTCCGTCAATGTGTTTACTCGTGAATTTACGTGTGTTTCCGCTGGTCTGCGGTATGAATGTACATTAATACATTAAAAGAAGATGAAAAGGACTGTTAGTGTGACTGCTGTTTTTCTCTGTGGTATTTCTTTGTTACAGGCACAGCCAGTTCGTGTGAGTGAGACACTGAAAGAATTGGAAATGGAGAATATTTCAGTTGTGGAGAAAAGGGACACGATAACTGCGGCTTTTGAGACCTCTGCCTATAGAGGTATTTATAATGGAATCGGTATTGCTATACGCCATTTGGTTGCTATACCGGAAATACCGACTTTGCAGCTACTTATATTAGATAATGCCCTACCACAATTATGTATAACTATCCCTGCAGATTTGATTCAAAAATGTCAGTCCGGCGAATGTACGTTGGATGAAGTGTATCGTAAGATGGGGATGACTACTTCTACCGAAACTGCTGTGCGTCAGCTGAAAGGTGTAAAACGAAAAGAAAGTTCTTTCAGTAAGGTAGATTTTGTGATATATCCCAACGTGATGTTAGTCAATAATGTAACTTATAAGTTGTATAAGGCGGCACTCGAGTTGCAACCTGCCCTGGAAATGCAATTATGGAAAGGAGCTTCGCTACGGATGCAGGTTTCTTTGCCTATTGTAAGTAATGAAGATGGTAAGTGGAACTGCGTTCGCTTGGGATTCATGGCTTTGCGTCAGGATTTTCGCTTGGCTAACCATTGGAAAGGATACCTCACTGGCGGTAGTTTCTCTAATGACCGTCAGGGACTTGCTGCAGGAATCGGCTATTTTTCAGCAAACGGCAGGTGGACGGTAGAAGGTGGAGGAGGAATTACCGGTTCTTCCCATTTCTATGGCAGTGACTGGAAAATGAGTAAGTGGAAAAGAGTCAATGGACAGATTAGCGTAGGATATTATGTGCCGGAAGTGAATACCTTGGTGAAAGTAGAAGGGGCCCGCTTTATTTATGGAGATTATGGAGTACGCGGAACTCTTTCACGCTATTTCGGCGAATATATTGTAGGTATATATGGTATGTACACAGATGGAGCAACGAATGCAGGGTTTAATTTCTCTATTCCATTACCGGGAAAGAAACGCAGGCGACATCTGCTACGGGTGATGCTTCCCGAATATTTTGCTTTTCAGTATGATATGCGTAGCGGGAATGAATACGCCCATCGTTCATTGGGCGAAAGTTATAGTGTTGAACCTAAGTCGGCAGAGAATTCACACTTCTGGCAGCCGGATTATATTCGATATTATTTGATTAGAACGAGTGAGAAGTGAAACATGATTGATATTTAAACTAGTATTTTTAACAAATTTGAACATTATGAAAAGTGTAAAATGGTTTTATGTGGGTGCCATGGCGATAGCCTTGGGTATGTTAACTTTTGCGACAGTAGCCTGTCACGATGATGATGACGATCCGAAACCGGCAGAAGGGGAAGTTGTTGAAACTCCGAAACCGGTTGTAGAGTATTACATTATGGGGACGGTGACTTCCGGAGGAGCAGCAATGGATGGGGCAAAGGTAAAAGTGGGTAGTTAAAATTACACAACCGACTCGAATGGTAAGTTCTCTGTTACAGAAAGTGCTACAGGTACTTATAGTATTGAAGCGTCTTCTAATGGATATCTTTCACAGAAAACGTCAGTTGTCATTGCAAATAATGCAGAGAATCGTAGTGTGGTAACGGTAGCTCTGGCTTTGACAAAGGAGAGTCCGAAAACTGCTGTGTCAATAGAGGCTACAGGAGAAACTAAAGTAGAGGATAATAGTGAATCGAATCAGGCAATTGAAAAGCCGGGAGAAGTTGCTCCGGAAGAAGTGGTAGAGGATAAACCGCTCGTGAAAGTCGAACTGACAATACCGGAAGATGCAATTGAGGCATCTCAACAACAAGCAGGAATTGTTGAAGATGGTAAAGTCAACATTAGTGTGACAACCTTTGTTCCTGCTCCTGAAGAAGTAACTACTGAAGTAAAGGCAGAGGACGTGAATAGAGATGTACCTAAAAGCATACCTTTAGCTGCTGCTAAATTTGAACCGTCTGGTTTGAAATTTAAGAAGTCTGTTACGATTTCTATTCCTAATCCTATCCCTGGAATAACATTCGCTGATGCTGATATGATACTTACTTATCAGAATCCAAATACAGGAGAATGGGGGGATGCAAAAGATAATAATGGAAATGTAATTAAAAATATATCTTCTACTACAGAAAGTGGAGCTGTCACTGCATATACAGCCGAAGTCGATCACTTCTCTGCTTATGCTATAGAGAATAAAGTATATAGCAAGATTAGTAATGAAACTGTGACAACTAATATTCTAGGACAAGCTAGTCGTGATAATAGCGAGAATGCTAAAGCGGTGACTGGCATTGAACTGAAATATAAGGAAAAGTCTGGTTGGGACTATGATAAGAATGATGCTGGTCTTGTTGCTGAAGTTAAATCGCAATTAGGAGCTGGTGCTAGTGCTGAAGATACAAAAACGGTGAATGCAATGGTTGCTTTTATGAAAACTCGTATGTTCTCATTAATGGGATCGGTATCTGGCATTACGGAAACTGAACGTGTTTATAACACTGTAAATGTAAACGGATATACTACCATGAGTTATACTTGCTATGCAAAAGTCCGTACTACCACGTTGACGGCTAATGTAAAGTTTAAGGGTACTGCAAAGTCTGTTTCGATTACAGCAACTCGTTATACCGGAACGGATCATCAATATAAGACGGTTACTTATAATCCGACCCATAGTGGTGGTAAGGGTGGTAGTATTTAAGATGTTTTATAGTAAGGGGCTTGGATTCGTTTGTAGCATTGAATCCCTGCCTTAGCCGATTAGGAAAAAGTACAGAGGTACATCTTTACCTAATCGGGGCCACGCATCAGATTTTATTTTGATGCACATTTCCCTGAATATCAACTGTCTGTGAAGATCGTTGATATGATTTGAAACGATTCATTGAATCGATATGTAATATTTTTAATAAAACCCTTTTGAATATGTTCCTTTTTTAATAAACCCTTTGGGGCATATTCATATAGAGTATAGAGGGAGGAGATCACTGTGAAGCGGTCTCTTCTTTTGCTTTTTGAAAATATTGTATTACGCGAAGTAGTATTGCTAAAATCTGTCTTCCTTGGAGTGTTATTATATTCTTTTTGACTAGATTTGACTAGAAGTAATACCCTAAATTCACAAAACAACTTCCTTTGTCCGTCTGATTGGAGTATCCCAACGATATTTCCAATGGTCCGAAGATGCTGTCCATTCCATAACCTGCACTAACACCGAATAATTGCTTGCCTTTCAATATATCGAAGAAATTACTATCTGTTAGCCCGTAGTTACCCGTCAGCGTGAGATAATGAATGGCTCCCATACGTTGTCTGAATTTAATAGACGCAATCATGATGGTGTTATCCATCAATTCCAGATTGGTGACCCCGGCAAACGGTAATTGCTGTGGAATATAGAAACCGGGTACGTCACCGCCAATGGCATTTTGCAACGGATAAGGAAAATCTCTTCCGATCAGGATACGTCCATAAATGGAAGGAATGACGGAGAAACGGCGGGTCACAGGGATGACACTTGCCCATGAAGCATTCAATGCTGAAAATGGAGCGTGGTCGTTGTATTGTGCCATGTTATCCGTATAAAGCGAATAGGCAGCTCTGAAGTCACTTCCTTTAGAAGGGAAGCGTCCTTTATCATAAGTATTATATTGCACTTGGGCAAAATAACTTAGAAAATGTTCCGATTCCACTTTCAGATCGGAGATTTCAGGTTTCTTGAACAGGAAATCTTTGTACTTGTAATATTCAAAACGCAGACCGAGTCCGAAGCGGAAATTCTTGTACCATACATCGGAGAAACCGAATTCTGCCAGATGATATTTATACGTTGTATTATAGGCACGGTCACCTTCCTCGTAAATGTTGATATCGTTGTATTGGAACATATACGAGAAGTTGAAATTACGTTGCTGCATGGGTTCCAGCGTATAGTCTATGCGGGCAGCATATCGTTTACCCAATCGACCGGTAAGAGCCAGGCGGGAAGGTATATGAGTTTTGAGGTCTGCCGTTGCATTCACCAATAAAGACGCGATTTCTTCCGAATCGAAACGGATGCCCAGATTGATTCTTCTTTCATATTTTTCCTGCAACAGGAAGTTGAGGTGATAACCTTCAGGAGTCTCTTTCAACGTATAGCTGGCACTGGAATAGGATTGGCTGCCACGTAATTGATACAAGGCCTGTTCTATTTGTTGAGTGGTAATGTCACTGTTTTCTTTCAGATTACATTTCTTCATCAGCCATTTTTTATCATCCACCTCTACACCGGAAAATGAGATGTCCGTCACATAAACCGTGCGTGCATTGGAAAGAGAAGAATAAGGGCCATGTTGCTTCGGAGTATAATCTTCGGCTATTCCTATCTTCTTTTTCAAGGCAAGCAACGAATTCCATTGTTCTTTAGCCGCTTCTTCGCCTCTTCGCATCAGAGTGTCGATGGCAGCCGGGGTAAAACTGGCGGATGAATATCCCTCCACATTGACACGGATATAAGTGTCTGTGAGGTCTACATTTTTTTCATGGTTAGACTGGCAGGTGATGTCTACAATCTGTCCCAGAATATCGGGGACGCTGTTGAGCTTGTCAGCCTTCTTCAAAGCATTCTGCACGTCTACTCCGATAATAATATCGGCTCCCATAGCTTTCACAACATCTGCCGGATAGTTGTTTACAATGCCGCCGTCCACTAATACCATGCTGTCTTGCCGTACCGGAGTAAATACACCCGGAATAGCCATGCTGGCACGCATAGCGGTTGAGAGTATTCCGTCATGGAATACAATTTGCTCTCCATTGACAACATTGGCCGCTACACAAGCAAAAGGAATGGGAAGTTTATTAAAGTTGATGGAGTCATGATACCCCACAGTGAGATCTGAAAATAGGTTAGCCAGATTTTGCCCTTTCATGAGTCCTCCGGCAGCAGCATCCTTGGGAGTTTTGGTGAAAGGGATAGAGACTGTATATTTTTCAGACCGCTCACGATCAGTCAATGACATGGCACTTCGTTTGATACGGTCGCTCAACAGGAATGTCCAATCTTGTTTTCGTACCATGCTGTCCAATTGTTCCGTAGTATAACCGATGGCATACAGACCACCTACGATAGCTCCCATACTGGTGCCGGCTATATAGTCAATAGGAATTCCGGCTTCCTCAATTACTTTCAGTGCTTTGATGTGTGCCATTCCTTTGGCACCGCCGCCGCTTAGAACGACACCTACCTTTTTCCTTTGCTCTTGAGAATGCAAAGAAAAAGGCAATAAGATGCCAATTGATAAAACTAATGTTGAAAAGATTTGTTTTTTCATTAGGATGTGGTCTAGTGTTGATGTTTAATATAATACAAATGTAGAGCATAATTTGTTTAGTTGTTGAAATGGGAACTAAAAAAATGTTCCAAAAGTCGGAAATGTGGATAATTTCTACACAATACGGTGGATTTCCACACTTTCCACAAAAAGAGGAAAAAATGTAATGCTTTGATTGTAAGCGAATAATGTGTGTAGCGCATTTTTGGTATATAAATTGCATAATAGAGTATAGAACAAACATAAGTTAAATTAAATAATAAGATTCGATATGAGATTATTCTTTTCGAAACATGAGTTGAAACTGAGGAGAAAGAGAACCATTGCTGCTATTATATGTATGGTAGTTGTGTTGGGTGTGTACTGGATACTGACCCGACCTCAGAAGGCTGCGCCGGAAATGCCGACAGTCATTGTTGAACCGGTAGTGAAAGACGACGTAGAGATATACGGGGAATATGTGGGGCGTATTCGTGCCCAACAGTTCGTCGAAGTACGTGCCCGTGTGGAAGGTTATTTGGAAAATATGCTTTTTGCCGAAGGTACATATGTCAATAAGAATCAGGTTTTGTTTGTAATCAACCAGGACCAGTATCGTGCCAAAGCAGATAAAGCCAGAGCGCAATTGAAAAAAGACGAAGCGCAGGCTTTGAAAGCGGAACGTGATTTAAAACGTATCCGTCCGTTGTTTGAACAGAACGCTGCAAGCCAGTTGGACTTGGATAATGCGGAAGCCGCTTATGAAAGTGCCGAGGCAACGGTAGCCATGAGCGAGGCGGATTTGGCACAGGCTGAACTGGAATTGGGTTATACCATTGTTCGTTCGCCCTTATCGGGACACATTAGTGAAAGAAATGTGGACTTGGGTACGTTAGTCGGTCCCGGAGGAAAATCATTGCTTGCTACCATTGTGAAGAGTGATACAGTATTGGTGGATTTTAGTATGACAGCACTCGATTATTTGAAGAGTAAAGAAAGAAACATTAATTTGGGACAGCAGGATTCCACCCGTTCCTGGCAGCCGAATATTACCATTACATTGGCAGATAATACCGTCTATCCATTTAAAGGATATGTGGATTTTGCCGAACCGCAAGTCGATCCTCAAACCGGAACTTTCTCTGTACGTGCAGAAATGCCGAATCCGAAACAAGTATTGTTGCCGGGACAATTTACAAAGGTGAAGTTGTTGCTGGATGTTCGTGAAGGTGCACTTGTTGTTCCGATGAAAGCCGTTACCATCGAAAAGGGCGGGGCATATATTTATACCATGCGCAAAGATAATGCGGTAGAGAAACGTTTTATCGAATTAGGACCGGAAGTCGGGAATAATGTGGTGGTAGAAAGAGGACTGGCAGAAGGAGAAATGGTGGTTGTAGAAGGGTTCCATAAGTTGACTCCGGGCATGAAAGTACGGGTCAGTGATCCGGAAGCCGAAGCTGGGGACAGTATAACTACGACAAAAAATGAAGTGACCGGAGTAGAAGAAAACACTACCGGAACGAAGGATAACGCGAAAGGAGAATAAACGATGAAAGTTACTTTTTTTATAGATAGGCCGGTCTTCTCGGCTGTAATCTCCATCGTGATTGTGATTGTCGGCATTATTGGCCTGACGATGCTTCCGGTGGATCAATATCCGCAGATTACCCCGCCGGTGGTGAAGATCAGCGCATCCTATCCGGGTGCCAGCGCACTTACCGTGTCGCAGGCAGTAGCCACTCCGATTGAGCAGGAAATCAATGGTACGCCGGGTATGCTTTATATGGAATCAAACAGTTCTAACTCCGGAGGTTTTTCGGCAACGGTCACTTTTGACGTATCTGCCGATCCGGATTTGGCAGCCGTTGAGATTCAGAACCGTGTGAAACTGGCGGAATCCCGTCTGCCGGCGGAAGTCATTCAGAATGGTATTTCGGTAGAAAAACAGGCTCCCAGTCAGTTGATGACGCTTTGTTTGACTTCTACTGATCCGAAGTTCGACGAAATTTATTTGAGTAACTTTGCTACTATCAATGTGCTCGATGTAATTCGCCGTATTCCTGGGGTTGGACGTGTATCTAATATCGGTAGCCGCTATTATGCGATGCAGATATGGGCGCAACCCGATAAGTTGGCAAACTTTGGGCTGACCGTACAGGATTTACAGAATGCATTGAAGGATCAGAACCGTGAATCGGCAGCCGGTGTATTGGGACAACAACCGGTGCAGGGACTGGATATTACCATTCCTATTACGACTCAAGGACGTTTGTCTTCCGTGGGACAGTTTGAAGATATTGTAGTGCGTGCCAATGCCAACGGGTCCATTATTCGATTGAAAGATGTGGCGCGTGTATCGTTGGAGGCCTCTTCTTATAACACGGAAAGTGGTATCAACGGCGAGAATGCCGCTGTGCTTGGCATTTATATGTTGCCGGGAGCAAATGCGATGGAAGTAGCCGAGAGGGTAAAAGAGGCTATGGATGAGATTAGCAAGAACTTTCCGGAAGGATTGAGCTATGAGATTCCGTTCGATATGACGACCTATATTTCCGAATCTATTCATGAAGTATATAAGACGTTGTTTGAAGCGTTGGTATTAGTTGTATTGGTGGTTTATCTATCCTTGCAGAGCTGGCGTGCAACGTTGATTCCGGTAGTAGCCGTGCCTATTTCATTGATCGGTACTTTCGGATTCATGTTGATTTTCGGTTTCTCGCTGAATATACTGACATTACTAGGATTGATTCTTGCCATCGGTATTGTTGTGGATGATGCGATTGTGGTGGTGGAAGGCGTAGAACATATCATGGAAACGGAACATCTAAGCCCATACGAAGCAACGAAGAAAGCGATGAACGGACTTGCTAGTGCTTTGATTGCCACATCACTGGTATTGGCGGCAGTGTTCGTTCCGGTTAGTTTTTTAAGTGGGATTACAGGGCAGTTGTATCGCCAGTTTACGGTGACGATTGTGGTGTCCGTACTTATTTCTACGGTAGTGGCTCTGACATTGAGCCCGGTGATGTGTTCATTGATTCTGAAGCCGGATAACGGAAAGAAAAAGAATATCGTTTTCCGGAAGATTAATGAATGGCTGGGCATCGGTAGCAATAAATATGTGGCTGCCGTAACTCGCACCATCAAGCATCCTCGCCGGGTTTTGAGTGCTTTTGGTATGGTATTGATCGCTATTATGCTGATTCACCGTATTATTCCGACCAGTTTTTTGCCTGTGGAAGACCAGGGATATTTCAAGATTGAATTGGAACTGCCGGAGGGAGCTACTTTGGAACGTACCCGTATCGTAACAGAACGTGCCATTGCTTATTTGGAAAAGAATCCATATATTGAATATATACAGAACGTAACGGGAAGTAGTCCGCGTGTTGGAAGTAACCAGGGACGTGCTGAACTGACGGTGATCCTGAAACCTTGGGAAGAGCGGAAGAGCACTACTATTGAAAAGATTATGGATACGGTGGAAAAACATTTGAGGGAATATCCAGAATGTAAAGTCTATCTGTCCACTCCTCCGGTTATTCCGGGACTGGGTAGCTCGGGAGGTTTTGAAATGCAATTGGAAGCCCGTGGAGAAGCCACTTTCGATAATTTGGTAGACGCGGCAGATACATTAATGTACTACGCATCCAAGCGCAAAGAACTGGCTGGTCTGTCATCTTCTTTGCAGTCGGAAATACCACAACTCTATTTCGATGTAGACCGTGACAAAGTAAAGATGCTGGGTGTGCCACTGGCTGATGTGTTCTCTACCATGAAGGCTTATACCGGTTCGGTGTATGTGAACGACTTTAATATGTTCAACCGTATATATAAGGTTTACATTCAGGCGGAAGCTCCTTACCGGGAACACAAAGACAATATCAATCTGTTCTTCGTGAAAGCCTCCAATGGAGCGATGGTACCATTGACTTCTTTAGGAAATGCCTCCTATACCACAGGACCGGGAAGTATTAAACGTTTTAATATGTTTACTACGGCCGTTATCCGTGGAGCAGCTGCACAGGGATATAGTTCCGGACAGGCGATGGAGATCATGGAACAGATAGCTCGTGACCATCTTCCCGATAATATCGGTCTTGAATGGAGTGGCCTTTCTTATCAGGAGAAGCAGGCGGGAGGTCAGACAGGTATGGTGATGGCATTGGTATTCCTGTTCGTATTCCTCTTCCTTGCTGCACAATACGAAAGTTGGACGGTGCCTATTGCCGTGTTGCTCTCTTTACCTGTTGCCGCTTTGGGAGCCTATTTAGGAGTCTGGGTTTGCGGATTGGAGAACGATGTCTATTTCCAGATTGGTCTGGTAATGTTGGTGGGACTTGCCGCTAAGAACGCGATTTTGATTGTAGAGTTTGCAAAAGTACAGGTAGATAAAGGTGAAGACCTGGTGCAGTCGGCTATCTACGCGGCCAAATTGCGTTTCCGTCCGATTCTGATGACTTCTCTCGCATTCGTACTCGGTATGCTTCCGATGGTATTGGCAAGCGGTCCGGGGTCGGCAAGCCGGCAGGCAATTGGTACAGGTGTATTTTTCGGAATGATATTTGCCATTGTATTCGGTATCATTCTTGTGCCGTTCTTCTTTGTGATGGTGTATAAAACAAAGTCGAAAATTTTAAAACATAAGAAATAATGAAACGAAAGAAACTATATATTGCTATTCTGTTACTTGCCGGAGTCTTGACTTCCTGCAAGGTAGGGAAAAGCTATGTCCGTCCTGATCTTCATTTGCCCGACAGCTTGGAAAGAGCGCAAGACTCGATCAGCTTCGGCGATCAGGACTGGAGGGATATTTATACGGATGCTACCTTGAGAAGCCTGATTGAACGTGCACTGGATCACAACAAGGATATGTTGATTGCCGCTGCCCGTGTGAAAGAAATGGCAGCACAGAAACGTATTTCCACCGCTGCGTTACTTCCGGATATCAAAGGAAAAGTAACGGCAGAACGTGAACTCGAAAATCATGGAGGAGATGCTTTCAAGAGATCAGAGACCTTTGAAGCACAATTTCTCGTTTCATGGGAACTTGATCTTTGGGGAAATCTGCGTTGGGCACGTTCGGCCAGTATTGCCGAGTATCTGCAATCTATCGAGGCGCAACGCGCATTGCGGATGACGATTGTTGCTGAAGTGGCACAGGCTTACTATGAATTGGTTGCTTTAGATACAGAATTGGACATTGTAAAGCAAACATTGAAAGCCCGTGAAGAAGGAGTACGTTTGGCGCGTATCCGGTTTGCCGGCGGATTGACTTCCGAGACTTCCTATCGGCAGGCGCAGGTGGAGTTGGCGCGTACGGCAACTTTGGTTCCTGACCTCGAACGTAAAATCTCCCTGAAAGAAAACGATATTGCCTATCTTGCGGGTGAATATCCTAATAAGATAGCCCGTTCCCGTTTGCTTCAGGAATTCAATTCTCCGGAAACACTTCCTGTTGGATTGCCGTCTACATTATTGGAACGTCGTCCCGACATCCGTCAGGCAGAGCAGAAATTGATTGCTGCCAATGCGAAAGTGGGAGTGGCCTATACAAATATGTTCCCGCGTCTTGCCCTGACAGGTGGTTTCGGTAGTGAAAGTACTTCTTTGTCGGAACTTTTGAAATCTCCCTATGCAGTAATGGAAGGAGCTTTGCTGACTCCGATCTTTGGTTGGGGAAAGAACCGTGCGGCATTGAAAGCAAAAAAGGCAGCTTATGAGGCTGAAGTACATAGTTATGAAAAAGCCGTACTGGAAGCTTTCAAGGAAACACGTAATGCAATTGTCAATTTCAACAAGATCAAGGAAGTGTATGAACTTCGTGCCAATTTGGAACGTTCGGCCAAGAGCTATATGGACCTGGCACAACTGCAATACATCAATGGAGTCATTAATTATCTGGATGTATTGGATGCCCAACGTGGATATTTTGATGCACAGATTGGGTTGAGTAATGCTATCCGTGATGAGTTGATTGCGGTAGTTCAACTCTATAAGGCTCTTGGTGGAGGCTGGGAACAAAATCCCTAGAATTATCATATCGATTCACTCATTGAAGAAAACGTAAAGGCTATCTCCCGCACCGGGAGGTAGCCTTAATTTTTCTTTCTTCTTCCTTTTGTCTTAAAAACAACAACAGAAGAATTTTCATAATTCGGAAAAAAGTGCGAAATTTGCAACGCTTTTCAAGTTTGACAAGAAACTTACTAACACCTTTAAATAAAAAATTAAAGAAAATGACTAAAAGTGCATTGCAAATCGCAAGGGCTGCTTATCAGCCCAAACTTCCGAAAGCATTGGCATCAGGAGCTGTTAAGGCCGTAGCAGGTGCTGCTACTCAATCTGTAGCCGATCAGGAAGCTATCAAAGCATTATTCCCGAACACGTATGGAATGCCGTTGATTACATTCGAAGCTGGTGAAGCTGTTGCTCTTCCCGCTATGAACGTAGGTGTAATTCTTTCCGGTGGTCAGGCTCCGGGCGGACACAATGTAATCTCCGGTTTGTTCGACGGTATCAAGAAATTGAACCCGGAAAACAAATTATATGGTTTTATCCTGGGTCCTGGTGGTCTGGTAGATCACAACTATATGGAACTGACTGCTGATATTATCGACGAATACCGTAACACAGGTGGTTTCGATATCATCGGTTCCGGACGTACGAAGCTGGAAGCAGAAAGCCAGTTCGAAAAGGGATATGAAATCATCAAAGAACTTGGCATCAAAGCATTGGTTATCATTGGTGGTGACGACTCTAACACAAACGCTTGTGTATTAGCTGAATACTATGCTGCTAAGAAGTATGGTGTACAGGTAATCGGTTGCCCGAAAACAATCGACGGTGACTTGAAGAACGATATGATTGAAACTTCTTTCGGTTTCGATACAGCATGTAAGACTTATGCAGAAGTAATCGGTAACATCCAACGTGACTGTAACTCTGCACGTAAATACTGGCACTTCATCAAATTGATGGGTCGTTCGGCTTCTCACATCGCACTGGAATGTGCTTTGCAGGTACAGCCTAACGTGTGTATCGTTTCTGAAGAAGTAGAAGCTAAAGATATGTCTTTGGACGATGTAGTGACTTACATCGCTAAAGTGGTAGCTGACCGTGCTGCACAGGGAAACAACTTCGGTACTGTATTGATTCCGGAAGGATTGGTAGAATTCATTCCTGCCATGAAACGCCTGATTGCTGAATTGAACGACTTCCTGGCTGCTAATGCTGAAGAATTCGGTCAGATCAAGAAATCTCACCAACGTGATTATATCATCCGCAAACTTTCTCCGGAAAACTCTGCTATCTATGCAAGTCTGCCGGAAGGCGTTGCCCGCCAGCTGACTTTGGATCGTGACCCGCACGGAAACGTTCAGGTATCACTGATCGAAACAGAAAAGCTGTTGTCTGAAATGGTAGCTACCAAATTGGCTTCATGGAAAGAAGCAGGCAAGTATGTTGGTAAATTTGCTGCTCAACACCACTTCTTCGGTTATGAAGGACGTTGTGCTGCTCCATCAAACTTTGACGCTGACTATTGCTACTCTTTGGGTTACACAGCTTCTATGTTGATTGCTAACGGTAAGACTGGTTATATGTCTTCTGTACGTAACACAACAGCTCCTGCTGCCGAATGGATTGCTGGTGGTGTGCCTATCACTATGATGATGAATATGGAACGTCGCCACGGTGAAATGAAACCGGTTATCCAGAAAGCATTGGTGAAATTGGATGGTGCTCCTTTCAAGGCATTTGCTGCGCAACGTGATCGTTGGGCTATCGAAACGGATTATGTATATCCGGGTCCAATCCAGTACTTCGGTCCTACAGAAGTTTGCGACCAGGCAACTAAGACTTTGCAGCTGGAACAAGCTAAATAAATACACTTCCTTCAGAGCAGTTGTTGATGTAACAGTTGCAATAACAGCTGCAATGAAAGATTCTTTCAGGCACGGACTACACGGAATACACGGTTTATAAGAAATAACTAAAAAACCGTGTTAATTCGCGTAATCCGTGCCTATCTCTAAAAACATTGATCGTTTAAAGTAAATGCCGCAACGCAACAACCCGATGTCTGCCGTACAGAAGAAAAGAACCGTTTCCACTACCAAGAAAAAGGGAACGACCTCTTCTTCCAAAACTTCCCGTACCTCAAAAAAGGAACAGATGAAGCATAGAACTGTGATGCCTGTCTGGATTCGTAACATTTTGGCAGTGGTGATTGTCGGTTGTTTTTCCGTTGTATTCTACTATTTCTTTATCCGTCCTTATGCTTATCGATGGAAACCTTGTCATGGTTTAAAGGAATACGGAGTTTGTATCCCTGACGGATATGATATTCATGGTATTGACATTTCTCATTATCAGGGAAAGATTGACTGGAAAAGACTGTTGCAGAATAAAGAGACGGCTACTCCTTTGCATTTCGTTTTTATGAAAGCTACAGAAGGAGGCGACCATAACGATACAACCTTTGAGGCGAACTTCGCCAATGCCCGTAATCATGGATTTATCCGTGGTGCTTATCATTTTTATATTCCTGGTACGGATGCTTTGAAACAGGCGGACTTCTTTATTCGTACGGTGAAACTGGACACGGGTGATTTACCTCCCGTACTTGATGTGGAAGTGACCGGGCGGAAGGAAAAAAAGGAATTGCAGCAAGGCATTAAACGCTGGCTGGACCGGGTGGAATCTCATTATGGAGTGAAACCTATTCTTTATACTTCTTATAAATTTAAAACCCGTTATCTGGACGATTCCATCTTCAATACATACCCTTACTGGATTGCCCATTATTATGTTGACTCTGTAAAGTATCAGGGGAAATGGGACTTTTGGCAACATACTGATGTAGGAAGTGTTCCCGGCATCAAAGAAGACGTAGACCTGAACGTGTTCAATGGCTCGTTAGAGGAACTTAAAAAGCTGACAATTAAGTAACAGGTATTTCTTTTTCCAACAACTTATCTCTTCTCTCATTTGTTATAATCGTATTATTATTAAAAAAGATACGATTATGAACTTTGATATAGCTATTATTGGTGGTGGTCCTGCCGGGTACACAGCTGCCGAACGGGCAGGGGCCAACGGATTAAAAGCCGTTCTTTTTGAGAAAAAAGCAATGGGTGGAGTATGTCTCAATGAGGGGTGTATTCCTACTAAAACTTTGTTATATTCTGCTAAAATACTGGATAGCATCAAAAGTGCTTCCAAATATGGCGTTTCTGCCGAATCTCCTTCGTTCGATTTATCCAAGATTATGAGCCGCAAAGACAAAACAGTGAAAATGTTGACGGGTGGCGTGAAGATGACTGTGAATTCTTACGGAGTGACGATCGTGGAGAAAGAAGCTTTTATAGAGGGAGAGAAAGAGGGGATGATCCGCATCACCTGTGATGGAGAAACCTATTCCGTGAAATACTTGCTGGTATGTACCGGCTCCGATACAGTGATTCCTCCCATACCGGGATTGTCGGGAGTCAGTTATTGGACTTCCAAGGAGGCATTGGAGATAAAAGAACTTCCCAAGACGCTGGTTATTATTGGCGGTGGAGTGATCGGGATGGAATTTGCTTCTTTCTTCAATAGTATGGGAGTAAAGGTGCATGTGGTAGAAATGATGCCGGAGATTTTGGGAGCGATGGATAAGGAAACGAGCGGTATGCTTCGCGCCGAATATGCCAAACGGGGAGTCACTTTCTATTTGAATACGAAAGTAGTGGAAGTGAACGCTCATGGAGTCATGATAGAAAAAGAAGGCAAAGTTTCCACTATTGAAGCGGAGAAAATCTTGCTTAGTGTAGGCCGTAAGGCAAATTTATCCAGAGTGGGGCTGGACAAGCTGAATATAGAATTGCATCGGAACGGGGTCAAAGTAGATGAACATCTGTTGACTTCGCATCCCCGCGTATATGCTTGCGGTGATATTACAGGTTATTCTTTATTGGCACATACCGCTATTCGTGAAGCGGAAGTCGCTATCAATCATATCTTGGGAGTGGAAGACCGGATGAATTACGATTGTGTTCCGGGAGTTGTTTATAGCAATCCCGAAGTGGCGGGCGTAGGAAAGACAGAAGAAGAATTGATAAAATCAGGACTTTCTTATCGTGTATCCAAATTACCGATGGCTTATTCCGGCCGGTTTGTAGCCGAGAATGAACAGGGAAACGGCCTTTGTAAGTTGATTCAGGATGAAGAAGGGAAGATCATCGGTTGCCACATATTGGGAAATCCGGCGTCAGAACTTATTGTGATCGCAGGTATTGCTATTCAGAGAGGCTATACGGTGGAAGAATTTCAGAAGACTGTATTTCCGCATCCTACGGTCGGAGAGATTTATCACGAGATTATGTTTTAACTCTTATTCTGTCTGACCTATGATTCGATGTATCTATAGTCCGTTTTCTGATATTTACTTTCACTTGGCTGCAGAAGAATATCTGTTGAAGCAGGGAAATGAAGACATTTTCATGCTTTGGCAGGACACTCCTTCTGTGGTAATAGGGAAACATCAACGGTTACGGTCGGAAGTCGATCAGGAATGGGCGGAACGGGAGCAGGTACATATTGCCCGTCGTTTTTCCGGTGGGGGAGCAGTGTACCATGATTTGGGCAATGTTAATCTGACTTTTATAGAAACGACTCCCCGCTTGCCGGAGTTTGTCACGTATTTGCAGCGGACGTTGGATTTCCTGAACTCTATGGGACTGATGGCAACAGGAGGCGAACGATTGGGGATTTATCTGAATGGATTGAAAATATCAGGAAGTGCGCAATGCTTGTACAAGGATCGGGTATTGTATCATTGCACGCTATTGTATGATACGGACCTTACAGCGTTGCATCAAGCATTGAATCCGGAACCGATGGTCGATGATGAAACGTTATCGTCTGTATATGCTGTTCCTTCCGTTCGGAGTGAGGTAACTAATATTCGCAGGCATTTGCCGGCGGGGACTGTCACTGATTTCAAAGAAAAGGCTTTTCAGTATTTCAGTAAGTCACAATCTGTCAGTGCTTTCACTAAGGAGGAGATAGAAGCTGTCAATCAGCTTCGGGAAGAGAAATATATTCAGAAAGAGTGGATATATAGCCGTTGATGTACAGTTTGTGCCGATTGGCATCCGGTTAAATTTTACTTAACTTAAAACTTTCTATTTCAGCCCATTGTTGTAATATATCTAAGGTTGAATAATAAATTTACTGTCTATGTCAAAATTCGAAATAAAAATGCCTAAGTTGGGCGAGAGTATAACCGAAGGGACCATTGTCTCTTGGTCTGTAAAGGTGGGTGACATGATTCAGGAAGACGATGTGCTTTTTGAAGTGAATACTGCTAAAGTAAGTGCAGAAATCCCTTCTCCCGTAGCGGGAAAAGTGGTGGAGGTTTTATATAAGGAAGGTGACACGGTTGCTGTAGGAACAGTTGTCGCCATTATTGATTTGGATGGCGAAGAAGCATCCGGTACAGAGCCGGCAAGCGAAGGTACTGCAAATGAAGGAGCCGATGCTGGCCAGGTTGCTGCTGATGTTTCCGGAACATCGCAATCATCAGCGGACACTGCTAAGAGTCAATCAGTGAATACTACATCACCCCCCGTTGATACATCCAAACCCGTTGCTGTTGAGGAAGAACGTTGGTATTCTCCTGTTGTGATTCAGTTGGCGCGGGAGGCTAAGATTCCGAAAGAAGAGTTGGATGCTATACAAGGTACAGGTTATGAAGGGCGATTGAGTAAGAAAGATATAAAAGACTATATTGAAAAGAAGAAAAGAGGAGATATGGCTGAACAGAAGCCAGCCTCTGCCGTTGCTACTCCGGCTGCAAGCAAACCATCGGTGGCTGTTGCTCCCGAACAGATAACTCCGAAAACGTCTCCGGTTGCATCTGCCCCTGCTGCACAGTCGTCTGCTACTTCATCCAAATCTTCTGCTCCTGTTGCCATGCCTGGAGTTGAAGTGAAAGAGATGGATCGTGTCCGCCGGATTATTGCCGACCACATGGTTATGTCTAAGAAAGTATCTCCTCATGTAACCAATGTGGTAGAAGTGGACGTCACCAAGCTGGTGCGTTGGCGTGAAAAGAACAAAGATGCTTTCTTCCGTCGCGAAGGAGTGAAGTTGACTTATATGCCTGTGATAACCGAGGCCGTAGCGAAAGCATTGGCAGCCTATCCTCAAGTGAATGTGTCGGTAGACGGATATAACATCCTCTTTAAGAAACATATCAATGTAGGTATTGCCGTCTCTCTGAATGATGGAAATCTGATTGTGCCTGTGGTGCATGACGCCGATCGTTTGAATCTGAATGGCCTGGCAGTTGCCATTGACTCTTTAGCCCTGAAAGCAAGGGATAATAAATTAATGCCGGAAGATATTGATGGCGGTACATTTACCATTACCAATTTCGGAACGTTCAAGAGCCTGTTCGGTACACCGATAATTAATCAGCCGCAGGTTGCTATTTTGGGAGTAGGATATATTGAAAAGAAACCTGCTGTGATAGAAACACCGGAAGGCGATACGATTGCCATCCGCCATAAAATGTATCTGTCTTTGTCTTACGACCATCGGGTAGTAGACGGAATGTTGGGAGGTAACTTCCTCCACTTTATAGCCGACTACCTCGAAAACTGGCAAGGCTGATAATTGATTGTTTCACTCATTAAGAACTTCATTCACTATGAAAAAGAAATATGATATAAAAACGACAGATGTAGAAACCCTGAAAAAGTGGTATCATCTGATGACATTGGGACGTGCTTTGGATGAAAAAGCACCGTCATACCTGCTACAATCTTTGGGTTGGTCTTATCATGCTCCTTACGCGGGGCATGATGGTATTCAGCTTGCCATCGGTCAGGTATTCACTTTGGGCGAAGACTTCCTGTTTCCTTACTACCGCGATATGCTGACTGTACTTTCTGCCGGAATGACTCCGGAAGAAATCATCCTGAATGGTATCTCGAAAGCGACAGACCCGGGCAGCGGCGGACGTCACATGTCGAACCATTTCGCCAAACCGGAATGGCACATCGAAAACATTTCTTCTGCAACGGGTACACACGACCTTCATGCGGCAGGTGTGGCACGGGCAATGGTATATTATGGACATAAAGGAGTCGCCATCACTTCTCACGGAGAATCTGCCACTTCCGAAGGCTTTGTATATGAGGCTATCAATGGCGCCAGCCTTGAACGTCTTCCTGTTATTTTTGTGATACAGGACAACGGATATGGCATCTCTGTCCCTAAATCGGAACAGACAGCCAACCGCAAAGTTGCCGAGAACTTCTCCGGTTTCAAGAACCTGAAGATCATCTATTGCAATGGAAAAGATGTGTTCGACTCGATGAATGCCATGACCGAAGCTCACGAATATGCAAGGGAAATCCGTAACCCGGTGATTGTGCAGGCCAACTGTGTTCGTATCGGTTCCCATTCCAACTCGGATAAACATACCCTGTACCGGGATGAGAACGAACTGGAATACGTAAAAGATGCCGATCCGCTAATGAAATTCCGCCGGATGTTGTTGCGTTACAAACGCCTGACGGAGGAAGAATTGCAACAGATCGAAGCTGACGCAAAGAAAGAACTGTCGGCTGCCAACCGAAAAGCGTTGGCTGCTCCCGATCCTGATCCTAAGAGTATCTACGATTTTGTGATGCCCGAACCTTATCAACCCCAGAAGTACAAAGAAGGTACTCATGAAGCAGAGGGCGAAAAGACCTTCCTGGTAAATGCCATTAACGAGACATTGAAAGCCGAATTCCGTTACAATCCCGATACGTTTATCTGGGGACAGGACGTAGCAAACAGAGAGAAAGGCGGTGTGTTTAATGTCACCAAAGGTATGCAACAGGAATTCGGCGAAGCCCGTGTGTTCAGTGCGCCGATTGCCGAAGATTATATTGTAGGCACCGCCAACGGAATGAGCCGCTTTGATCCTAAAATCCATGTCGTGATAGAGGGAGCGGAGTTTGCCGATTACTTCTGGCCTGCCGTAGAACAATATGTAGAATGTACGCATGAGTATTGGCGCAGCAATGGTAAGTTTGCCCCGAATATAACGCTGCGGTTGGCTTCCGGAGGTTATATCGGTGGAGGGTTGTATCACTCTCAAAATATAGAAGGAGCTTTGACTACATTGCCGGGAGCACGAATTGTCTGCCCTTCTTTTGCAGATGATGCAGCCGGATTGTTACGTACTAGTATGCGCTCTAAGGGATTTACTTTGTTCCTCGAACCGAAAGCATTGTATAATTCGGTAGAAGCCGCCACTGTGGTGCCGGAAGACTTTGAAGTACCTTTCGGAAAAGCACGTATCCGCCGTGAGGGTACGGATTTGAGTATTATCACCTATGGAAATACGACCCATTTCTGTCTACATGCCGCCGAACGATTGGAGAAAGAGGGTGGTTGGAAAGTAGAAGTGATCGATATTCGTTCTCTGATTCCGCTGGATAAAGAGGCAATCTTTGAATCGGTCAAGAAGACCAGCAAAGCATTGGTTGTACATGAAGATAAAGTATTCTCCGGTTTCGGTGCGGAGCTTGCAGCAATGATTGGTGAGGAAATGTTCCGTTATCTTGACGGACCGGTGCAGCGTGTCGGTTCTACGTTTACTCCCGTCGGTTTCAATCCGATACTGGAAAAAGAAATTTTGCCGGACGAAGCTAAGATATACGAAGCTGCACGGAAATTATTGGAATATTAAAAGAGAAGAATTATGAAAAAGATAGGTTTGTTTTATGCTACCAAAGCCGAAAGAACGAGTTGGGTGGCAGAGAAAATACAGAAAGAGTTTGGTGAAGACAAGATAGAAGTAGTGCCTATCGAGCAGGCCTGGCAGAATGATTTTGCTGCTTATGACTGCTTCATTGTGGGTGCTTCCACCTGGTTTGACGGGGAACTTCCTACTTATTGGGACGAACTGTTGCCGGAACTCCGGACAATGAAATTGAAAGGTAAGAAGGTTGCTATCTTCGGTTTGGGAGATCAGATACGTTATCCGGAAAATTTTGCAGATGGAATTGGTCTGCTGGCAGAAGTCTTTGAAGGCGATGAGGCTACCTTGGTCGGTTTTACTTCTTCCGAAGGTTACACTTTCGAACGTTCTAAGGCTTTACGTGGCGAGCAGTGGTGCGGGTTGGTTGTCGATTTGGATAATCAGTCCGAACAGGCGGAAAAGAAAATCAAAGCATGGTGCCAACAGGTCAAAAAAGAGTTCGCGTAACGACTTTGTTTCTCTTTATAAGATAGTGACGCTATCCAATGCAAATAGTGACGGTATATGCTATGGATAGCGTCACTATCCCACGCGTATACCGTCACTATTTTTTTTCTGCATTAATCTGGAGTCTTACGCTTGTTTATAGCGTATATCGACTGCGATTTTTGCTTGCTTTCTTATATCTTTTAATGATAAGGGAGCTTTCTTTTTTAAAGATATTTGTTGGCTCTTATCCTTTATAAATAAATTTCACTTCTGCCCAACGATTCTTCTCTTTATAATGAACGAAAGTCAGTCCGTTCTTCTCCGCTTCTTCGCGGATGGCGGCAATGTCGTCTATATAAAATCCACTCATGTAGAGTTCGGAATTCGTATGCATACAGGCAACATATTGCTTCATATCATTTAGTAATATATTCCGGTTGATGTTGGCGATGATAACGTCGAAAGGTCCTTTTCCTACAAGCGACGAGGCATCTCCTTCTGATACGGCAATATCGTCTACGTGATTCAATTCGATGTTTTCGATGGAGTTTCGTACGCACCATTCATCAATGTCGATGGCCGTACAGGGACGTGCGCCCCGCATACGTGCGAGGATGGCGAGAATCGAAGTTCCGCAGCCCATATCGAGCAGGGATTTATCTTTCAGTTCGCTGTCCAATAATTCTTCAATGATGAGGCTGGTAGTCTCGTGGTGTCCTGTTCCGAAGGCCATTTGAGGATTGATGACGATGTCATATTCCGCTTTGGGGACATCTTGGTGGAAAGTGCTGTGGATCACACATCGGTTTCCGATAATGATGGGTTGGAAGAAATTCTTTTCCCATTCCTCGTTCCAGTCCTTGTCTTCCGCTTCGGTGTATGTATAAGTAATATCCGTATCGGGTAGGGGGAACTCGTTGATGGCAATCTTGATGGCGTTTTCATCACACAATGTCTGTTGGATATATGCGGTCAGTCCGCCTTCACACTCAACAAAACTTTCAAATCCGACTTCACCCAATATGGCAGCCAGTACGTCATTGACGGTTTCGGTACAAGGCTGGGTGCGGAATGTGAATTCAAAATACTTCATAGTTGTTTTTAATGCTGGTGAATAATGTGCAAAGATACAGCAATCCGGGTATAGAAAGTCAAGTTTGCCTGAACTTTATGCCGGTGAGCGTTGTATCTTCTACAAAGATAGTTAGAAATAGGGATTTCCCTATTATCCTTTGGGGAAAATCTCCCCCGGACGAAAAATCTCTTCCTTATCTTTGTAACGTGAATAAGTTTAAGTAATTACATAAACCGAGATGATATGAAAAAGATTGTTTATTTCTTGCTATTTGCCTTGTGCCTTCCGATAGGTATCTTTGCACAAAGCGTTGATGACGACCTTTACTTCGTACCTTCCAAAGACAAACAGGAGAAGAAAGAAACTCCGGTTAAGAAGGAACCGAAGAAACAGGTGACGACTAACATCTATACTTCACCGGGTACTACAGTGGTTGTTCAGGACCGTAAGGGAAGAACACGGGATGTGGATGAATATAACCGCCGTTACGATGCACGTGAAAATGAATTCGTAATGGATAATGATACCTTATATATAAAAGAAAAATCTAATCCGGATTTGGACGGAGAATGGGTGACGGGCGAATTCAATGGTACGGAAGACGACTATGAATACGCTGAACGTATCATCCGTTTCCGCAATCCGCGTTTCGCTATCAGTATCAGCAGTCCGTTGTATTGGGATGTAGTTTACGGTCCGAATTCATGGGATTGGAACGTATATACCGATGGTATGTATGCTTATGCATTCCCGACGTTCAGTAACCCGCTTTGGTGGGATTGGCGTTATGGCTCTTACGGCTGGGGATGGAACTATGGCTGGGGATGGAATCGTCCTTATTACTCTTGGGGATATTACCCCGGTTATTGGGGCGGAGGCTACTGGGGTGGCTGGTATGGCGGCGGATATTGGGGACATCATCACCACTGGCATGGTGGTCCTAGCTGGGGCTGGGGCGGAGGTGGAAGCGGTCGTTGGACAGGTCCTACCTATACAAACCGTCGTTCTTCCGGACAAAGCAGTTACAGGAATCCTTCTACTATTCGTCGTTATGGTTCGAGTGCCGTTCGTTCCAGTGGTTCTTCTGTTCGGGGAGGCTCTGCAGTTCGTTCAGAAGGTAGCTCTGTTCGTTCTTCTGGTTCTACTTATAGTAGGGGAACTACTTCCAGACGTGTAGTGGGTACACGGACTTCAGGTGAACGCAGTGGCTCAAGTAGTCGTAGCAGTGCTACTTATTCTCGTCCAAGTAGTACTAGAAGTAGCGGAAGTTCTTCATCTTCCCGTTCGACTGGTTCTTCTGGTTATTCGCGTTCGTCTGGAACCACTACTAGAAGCAGTAGTGCAAGATCAACTTATAGTCGTGGAAGTTCAGAAGCACCGCGTAGTTATTCTCCAGCAAGTAATAGTAATACCCGTTCTTCTTCCTATGGCACTTCTCGTTCTTCTTCACGCAGTTATTCTCCAGCTTCGTCAGGTGGCAGTAGCTCTCGGGGTAGTTATTCGAGCGGTGGTTCTTCTTCTAGATCATCATCAGGTGGAGGTTCCTCTCGTAGTAGCAGTGCCAGAAGATAAGTATTAATTAAATGGTTTTGACAGGAATGAAAAAGATAAGTGTTTTAACTGCTCTGGGGATGCTAATGATAGCGCCTTGGGGAATGGCACAAACGATATATGACGGTGCCAAACTAACAGGAAAAGATTTGAATGGCACAGCTCGATTTGTGGGTATGGGTGGAGCTATGGGAGCTCTTGGAGGAGACATATCTACGATGGGGACTAATCCGGCAGGTATTGGCCTTTATCGCAGTAATGATGTAATGACTTCATTTGGGCTTTCTCTTTATGGGAATGAAAGCCAGTATTTGGGGAAAAAGTTTAATTCCGATTTAACTAAAGGAGATTTTAATAACATCGGGTTTGTATTTTCTTCGAAGATTGGTAATGAAACTCCGCTGCGTTTTGTGAATTTCGGTTTTAACTATCATAAAGCGAAATCATTTAATAACAACATGCGCATGGAAGGTAATTTGGGGCTTTACTCCCAAACCTATCTAATGGCATCTCAAGCAGCTGGCATTGAAAAATGGGGAGATTCGCCTTATACGGATAATGGTATTGGGTGGCTTTCTATTCTTGGAGCTGATGCTGGGCTGATTAGAGATATTACAATACATGACAAAACAGGAGGGGTAAACAATATTCCTTATACCTATAAGGATGAACAAGGGAAGGAGGTACAGTATAAGGATATAAATGGTAATCCTCTTTATATCTCTCCTGGACATTTTGAAGGAATGTTGGATAATGGATATGCAAATTTTCATTCAGAAGAACGCGGAGGAATTGATCAATATGATTTTAATGTATCATTTAATTTCAATGATCGGGTATATTTGGGATTGACGCTAGGTGCCTACTCCGTGGATTATAATAAATATACTTTTTATGGTGAGGATTATGGAAACGATGAAAAATACAATTTGCAGAGTTGGAATAGAATAAAGGGGTCTGGCTTTGATGTGAAGTTTGGAGCTATTATTCGTCCTTTTGAATATTCGCCTTTTCGGGTTGGATTAGCTATACATACGCCAATATTCTATAGTTTGGATTATAAAACGAGTGCACAAGTTATATCGGATGTGATGGATGTTGTAACTGGAGAAATAAAGGGATATGACGTGAAATCATGGGATAATCTTCCGGGAAAAGGGGATATGATCCTTCCTTTCGATTTTCAGACTCCTTGGACTTATAATGTAAGTTTGGGATATACGGTAGGCAAGAGCTTGGCTTTAGGAGCAGAGTATGAGTATCAAGATTATTCTTCCATGAAGTTTAAAGATACTGAAGGTAATTCTTCTGCTTATGAATTTGAGAATAGTACGACGTCTATGTTGAAAGGGGTTAGTACAGTCCGTCTTGGTCTAGAGTATAAGGTGATTCCACAGTTTGCTTTTAGGGCAGGATATAATTATAGTACTGCGGCTTTCCATCAAGATGCTTTCAAAGATTTGGCTATTAACTCTATTCAGACAGATACAGACTTTGCCAATTCTAAATCAATGAGTAATTATACATTGGGTATTGGTTATCGCGGATCAATGTTTTATGCTGATTTGGCTTATAAATACTCTACATATAAAGAAAATTTCTATCCGTTTGTGAATGGATTTACAGATGAAGATGGTAATACAGTCATTGGTTCACCGGAAGCAACGAAAGTTACGAATACACGCAGTCAAGTGTTATTTACCGTAGGTATGCGTTTCTAACCTAAAAAAGACAGTTTTCAATTTCAATAATAACTTTTGTGTGTAAAAAATCCCTGGAATGCTGAGTGTCTACAGCGGTTCCGGGGATTTTTATTAGTATCACTTTTTATTCTTTAGTCTTATCTGAATAGTGGAGTTCGTTCGTCAATGATTCCGCGTCTTGCGTACATTTTTACCGCAACAGGAGTTCCGGCTTCTATGGTAATGTCCTCCTCTGCGATGATAGGTTCTTCTTTACCGTCCTCCAGGATAACCGTTCCTATTTTCTCGCCGGCTTTGATGAGCTGTGGAATCAAGTTAGTCAAGATACCTTCAGATACTTTCCGGATATCAATGTATTCCGGTTTTGCATTGGGGTCAGCTTCGATTTTACCGCTGAACAGGTCTTGCACACCTTTGTTCTTCAAGAACAGTTTAACGATTGCTCTACCTTCGTACGGCTGGTTGTTCTCGTCGAGCAGAACGACGGGCGTTGTCATTCTCTTGAATGCAAGAGCAACATTCTTAGAACCTTTGTTGGCTTGGGCTGTACCGAACAAATATTCTAAGCCACCCTTGATTTCACGATAGCGGCTGCTCAATGATCTGGTAGTAGCAGCTTCGTCGGTCAATTCAGGATAATGAGCATAGAAAGTAACCGTTTCCGAATCGGTGCCTGCTTCGTTCCAGGTTTGGCTATCCATGCCTATGGCAAACGGATGATAATCCTGCTCGGCAACGGACATGGAGATAACATCCCCGGCAGCGAAATTGCTTTTTAACGGAAGTGTCAGACTACTGCTGTTACGGGTAAGAGCATTGTTGATACTTTGGTCAATAGAAGTAGAAAAGTCGATCACTCCATTACTGGGGTCTTGCAGTTCTTCTTGCTGTTGACAACTGAACAGGCATACTGATGCCATAACAAATAAAAGGCTTTTTCTTTTCATTTGAGGGTAATTAATAGGTTAATAATAGTGAGAGGTTTTCTAATATTCTACTCTGTCTTCTTTGGCCACCCAGGCTTTGAAGGCAGTAAGGGCTTCATTATGTAGTAGGATTTCGGAAGGCAGCTTTCTGTCTTCAGGTTTCAGTTGCAGTTCGTCATAGATAAAAGAGTCGTCGAAGCCGATGTTTTTGGCATCGGTCTTGTTGTTTCCATAGTACATCTTATCCAGGCGTGCCCAATAAATAGCACCCAGGCACATGGGGCAAGGTTCGCAGGAAGTATAGATTTCGTATCCGCTAAGATCAAATGTTCCGAGTTTGGCAGCTGCGGCACGTATGGCGCTTACCTCGGCGTGAGCCGTAGGATCACAAGATGCAGTGACACGATTAACTCCTGTTGCAACTATTTCTCCGTCTTTCGTGGCAATCACAGCACCGAAAGGACCTCCACCATTTTCAACATTTTCTTTTGAAAGCTCGATCGCTTTTCTCATTAAAGCTTCTTTAGTCATGGCACAAAAAATATATTGTTAGTTTCATTTTTTCTTTGCTTCTTTCTACAAAGATAGAAAAAACTAACAATATACAATGGAATGTCCCTATTAATTTTTTAACAATACCGGCAGAATCCGGAAAAAGAAGGAACTTTTTTTGCTTTTTTTAGGGTTATAGCTTACCTAAGATCTTGTCCATTACCCAGTTAGTCAACGTTGCGCTTTCGCCGTCGCAAGAGCAAACCGACTTACCCAATAAGTGGTCTACTACTGCTTGGATAAGAGGCTGTTGCACGTGTTCCGGGTTGCCGATACAGATTTCTTCCCGTCCTTTCTCGGTATGCAGTCCGATAGGTTCGTAAGTAAAGACAGAGAAGCAAATCATTCCTTTGTCGCCGATAATCTCTATGCGGTCTTCGCGGGCAGAATCATGGGCTACGAAGCACCAGGAACCACTACCCACCAGTCCGTTGTCAAATTGGAAACAGGCGCTTAATGTATCTTCGGCAGGATAAAGCCCGCCGCGATTACTCTTGTAACCGCTTGCTTCGAGGATGCAACCGAACATATCCTGCAACAAATCAATCTGATGCGGAGCAAGGTCGTAGAAGTAGCCGCCTCCGGCAATATCAGCCTGCACACGCCAGGGAAGATTATCACGATTGTAATCCAGATCGCGTGGCGGCTGGGCAAAACGAATCTGTACATTGATAACGTTGCCGATCGTTCCGTTCTCTACTAATTCCTTTACTTTCTGGAAATAGGGAAGATAACGTCGGTAGTATGCTACGAAACAGGGAACCCCCGTTTCATTGGATATGCGGTTGATTCGGGTACATTCTTCATACGTCACCGCCATTGGCTTCTCAATATAGGCCGGTTTACCCGCTTTCATGGACATAATGGCATACGTAGCGTGTGAAGAAGGAGGAGTGGCGATATAGATAGCGTTTACTTCCGGATCATCTATCAGCTCCTGTGCATCGTCATACCATTTCTTGATTCCTCTCTCTTTGGCATACGCTTTCGCTTTCGCGCCGTCACGACTCATCACGGCTACGACTTCCGAATGTTCTACTTTCTGGAAAGCGGGACCGCTTTTCGTCTTGGTTACTTCTCCGCAACCAATGAAGCCCCATTTGATAATCTTTTCACTCATAATATAATATACCTATTGTGTCTGTTCTAACAAACCCCAAAGATAAAGCTATTTTTTGTCAAGAGCAACTTTATTGATTATTAACTTAGCAGGGACAGTTAGAAAACAGACATTGTGTTTTGTTTCAACAGAAGCTCTATTTTATCGGAACAAAGGCTCTGTTTCAGGCAAACAGAACGTCTGTTTGAGGCGGATATATACTTCATTTCGGTAAGAAGCAAGGTGAACACTGCTGATCCTCCGGCTGAAGAACCATAACCACCGGGCAAAGCGCAAGGAAAAGCTGGGGCGGGGAGAGGTTTTTCCCGGCTGGATAAAAAGAAAGGAGAGAATCGCGATTCCCTCCTTTGCGTGTAGTTTAATTGAAACTACTTTATCATTAACTCTGTAAAGATACGACATTCAAAAGCGAAAGTCAAGTCTTTGGGAGTTTATTTCTGGAAATAGACATGAATATATCTATCTTACATTCTGTTTTTGATTGTTTTCTTCTGAACTGTAAAATGATAAGGTTATTCTTTATCATAGTACTTTTTATAAATCTTCTGGTATTCTTTCTCCTTTTGGAATTTATCCAGCCATGTATTCAAACTATCGAGTAAAGCGGGTGATTGTTTGCTGACTGCCCATGAGTAGAATTGTGTAAAGCTGATAGCTGTATTTATATCTATCTGCGGGATGGAATCGGCGGCCGCGCGTGCGATGCTTTCGTCACAAACGGCATAGTCGATATCCCCATGAGCTACCATTGAGATTAATTGTTCGGAACCGTATTTCTCTATTTCTTTGATATAAATGGTATCGCCGATTTCATTACCTAGATTCTGAATACGCAGAATAGAAGGAGACCCTTTTACTACGTGAAGTGTCCGCCCGGCCAAGTCCAGCTGGCTACGGATATGGAGTGAGTCGTTTTCTCCGTTTTCTTTCCGTTGCACGAGCACTTGCTTGTTGAGCGTGATGGGAGAGGTGAGGAGCAGAGAGTCTTTCAGTTCGCTGGTGGCTAATATACCGCAGGCAATTACGTCGTAACGTCCCTCGCTTAATCCTTCCAGCCGTTCTTCGAAACTCATCAGGGGTGTTATTTCGGTCTTTAATCCCTTGTCATGGGCAAAAGCCTGTATCAGTTCGTAATGAAAACCGGAAACGGTATCGCCGTCCACGTAGAAACTGATCGAGTTATATTCAGTCGCTACACGCAATATACCTTCTTTGGCAATGGCTGCATAATCACGTGGGTGTCCTGACGGCTTTTCCTGATTACCGCATTGGCGGATAGAAAAGATGATTGCCAATACAATGATTACGGGCACTAAATATCGGGACAGTCTCAATTTGGGGCGTGTTACCATAAGCCGTATAGATTTTGTTAATCATAGAAATTCCATGAAAGACCGAATTTCAGTACACGCGGATTGATAGGGTAGTGAGGAGACAAGAAGTAATTCGGGCTGCTCATACCTTGATTCACGTGATACATCATTACATAGAAACGTGTACGCTTTAGATGTAAGTTTGCGTATACATTCACGATCGGATAACCTCCTATCTCTACCTGGTCATTCTCCGGTTGTAAATAGAAGTTTTGGATAGCCGGCATATAAGCGGGTGCATTGTATTTACTGAAATAACGCACGTCGGCACCCAATTGTACACTAAGCACTTTCTTTGCCAGCTTGAACTGCATATAGAAATTGTGATACAGCGAAAGATCAGGCAAAGGTAATACGGTCTGGTCGCTGGACTTTTGCCAGGTTACTTCATTATCTAAATGGAAGATTCCCAATTTGAAGTCCTGATTAAGACTTGCTGACAACACCTGTATACTTCCGCTTTTCTGTTCCGGAACTGCTTGTTGGTTGAAATAAGTGTAGTTCTTTATGTTTTCAACTCCTGCCTTCAAACGTGTTCTCCAACGTGCAATACTTAATTCTCCTTCAATACGGGTACGAAATTCTTTGTCCATATCATTGTCCCACATGAAGTGTTTGGAATGATAATGACGCATATAGAAAGGCGCAAGTTTATTGCTGACTTCACCACGGGCTATAAGGCTCACAGTGTCTTTCCATAACGGAAAGTTAAGGTCGATATCTCCTTTCACATTGAATTGTCCGATTGCTTTTCCGGCGAGTCCCACTTCACCAATGGCATGGTAATGAAGTACATTTCCTTCACGTTTGGATAATTCGCCTCCAACAAATATTTCATTTTCATTGTATTTGTCGGGCAACGGATTCCCCTCCATATTCATAAGAGTATACTTGCTGATTTTATAGGAAGCAAATGCCGTGAGTCCGGCTTTAGCATATTTGTTGAATCCTTCGAGTAGAGCAATACCTATGGTATTCTTGATACCCATATAGGTCGTACTGTCTCTGGCAATCGGATTATCCGGTTCCAAATAGGTGTTTTGATAATAGTTCTTTTCACGCATGTCATCATCCGAGTTGAAGCTATGACGTGCACGCTCTACCTGAATGGTATGTATAAAACTAGTGACCGGCACAAATTCTTGTTTGGCGGGAGTCGTATCATTTTCGGCCTGCGGTATGTCGCGGCTGAATCCCAGATTGTAACGTTGGGTCAGGAATACATAAAAGTCATGATTACGGTTGGTCGTTGCACTTAATACAGTGGGAATATTGGTTGATTCATATTCCCTTTGCCCTTGTGCCATCTCTTCAGGAGCAGTGATGTATCGGTCGTCCTCAATACCTCCGTTTTCATTTGTTTTGAGGTAATTGTTGCTGTAAATAGCTTGCATCTGATAGCGGTCGCCGATATAACTACCGAAAATTGCCGCATTGAAATAAGCCGTATTTTGGTTATTATAATATCCTCGTCCGTACAAGTAATCTATGTTAAAACCGAAAGCCAGCTTCTTGTTTACATTGACAGAGAAATAAGACTTAAAGCGTTCTTCTCCGTTTATTTTATTACCGGCTTTATGATACGTCAGATTGGTATAAGGTACGTTACTATTGGTGAAATTGAACTCCGTAGGACGAATAAAGAAACTGGAGAAAGGCTCCATAAAGATAGTCGGTTCCGGATCACGACGTTCAAAGAAGATGCGTGACATACGGGGAGAACCCATATTGGCCAGATAATTATAATGTCCGGTAAGTCCTTCGGTAAGATTTGAATTTTGGAAGTGGTGATAAGCAGTATCCGCCGGGATGATAGTCCGGTTGCCCAATTGATTATTAATGCGCCACATATATAATTTCGGAGGTAAACCCTGTACTTCTACATTTGCACTATCCAGTCTGTCCGGAATCATGGCAGGGTCCACCTGGTTACCGTATTGGTCGTATCCGTTCTCGTCCACTCTCTGGCGACCATTATCGAACTGTGCATGGACAGTTGTCAAACCTATAACGGAAAAGATTATATATAATAGTAAGATTCGTCTCATAATTGGAGGCAAAGATACTTACTTTAATTGATTTAATGATAATGGATAATTGAAAATTATGTTGCATACGTACTATACGTAGCTAATAATTATCAATTATCCATTGTACATTATCTGTTAATTAAACCTCACGGATTAACTCCATCCCTTTCTTGATAGCTTCCTCGTTCATAGGAATCAAGTGATGGTGACGTTCCGGCAGGGTTTTCTTCAATCCTTTGATAACATTCTCCAACGTTACGATGGGGCGAAGCTTCAATAATCCGCCAAGTACGATCATGTTGAATGCTTTGGCATTATTCATTTCGTTGGCTGCATCCATTGCGTCGATACGATATACCTTAATATCCTTGCGGGTAGGAGGGTTGATAATTCCGTAACCGTCATAAATCAGGATACCGCCGGGTTTCACTTTGCTTTCAAACTTTTCGAGTGAAGGCTGATTCAGAATGATGGCAGCGTCGTATTTACTAAGAATCGGTGAGGATATTTTGTCATCGCTTACAATAACTGTAACGTTGGCTGTTCCTCCTCGTTGTTCGGGACCGTAAGCCGGCATCCAGGTCACTTCTTTGCCTTCCATCAAACCGGAATATGCCAGAATCTTACCCATAGACAATACGCCTTGTCCACCGAATCCTGCTATAATTATTTCTTCTTTCATTGTTCTGTTGACTTTTAGCGTTATTCTTTATCTTTTAAATCACCCAGTGGATAGAATGGGAACATGTGTTCTTCCATCCATTTGTTCGCCTTCTCCGGAGTCATCTTCCAGCCTGAACTACAAGTGGAAACGATTTCTACCAGATTGGAACCTTTACCGTTCATGGAGTTCTCAAAAGCCTTGCGGATTGCCTTCTTAGCCTTGCGGATAGCCGGTACGGATTGTACGGACTGACGGGTTACGTAAGCAGTTCCTTCCAGTTGGGCTGCGATTTCAGTAATCTTCAATGGATAGCCGTGAAGTTCAACGTCACGTCCGTAAGGACAAGTCGAACTCTTCATGCCTACTAGTGTAGTCGGAGCCATCTGGCCGCCTGTCATACCATAGATCGCATTATTGATAAAGATAATCGTGATATTCTCACCACGGTTCAAAGCGTGGATTGTTTCGGCTGTACCGATACAAGCCAAGTCACCGTCGCCCTGATAAGTGAAAACAAGGCGGTCCGGCCACAGGCGTTTCACAGCAGTTGCCACAGCAGGAGCACGTCCGTGTGCTGCTTCCTGCCAGTCAATATCGAGATAGTTGTAGGCAAACACTGCACATCCCACCGGAGAGATTCCTACAGTTTTATCTTCCATACCCATTTCCTCAATGACTTCGGCAATGAGTTTGTGTACCACACCGTGACTGCAACCCGGGCAGTAGTGCATGGCGTTATCGTTCATCAGAGTCGGTTTTTTGTAAACCAGATTCTCGGGTTTGATTATTTCTTCTTTAGTCATAACTTCATCTCCTTATCTGTTGGTGAACCGTATAAAAAACTCCATCAGCTTGACAAAGATTGCCGCGCCGCATACGTAGATAAACATTTTGAAATCATCTTTTGCTACAAAGTAGGTGATGATGGCTGCAACAGCCAATATCATAAATAGGATGTTCAGTACGTTTCTTATTTTATCGGGATTCATTGTTTCGTTATTTGATTATTTTTTCTTTCAAGGCAGTTACAATCTCATCCGGATCGGGAACGATGCCACCTAGACGTCCGAAATGTTCTACCTTTACTTTACCGTTAACAGCGAGACGGACATCTTCAATCATCTGTCCGGCATTTAGTTCCGTAACGAGCATACCTTTTACTTTATCAGCGTATGCAGCAATCGCTTTTGTTGGGAACGGCCACAATGTAATCGGGCGAAGGATACCTACTTTAATTCCTTTTTCACGGGCTAGTTCCATTGCTTTCTGGCCAATACGTGCCATTGAACCGAATGCGATAATCAAATACTCTGCATCTTCGCAGTTGATCTCTTCGAAGCGTACTTCATTTTCTTCAATTTCACGATATTTAGCTTGAAAACGGAGGTTGTTGATTTCCATTGCTTCCGGTTTCAATTCAAGGGAAGTGATAATATTAGGTTTGCGGTCTTTTGCTTTTCCGGTAGCAGCCCATGGACATTGTTCAATTACTTCTGCTTCCGTGCGGCGTGGCTTTTGTGCAGGAAGAACAACCTTTTCCATCATCTGACCGATCACACCGTCGGCAAGGATAATAGCCGGATTACGGTATTTGAAAGCCAGTTCGAATCCTAATGCTACGAAATCCGCCATTTCCTGTACGGATGCCGGAGCGAGGGCAATCAGTTTGTAGTCTCCATGACCACCACCTTTTACTGTCTGGAAGTAGTCAGCCTGGCTAGGTTGGATAGTTCCCAATCCGGGACCGCCACGCATTACATTCACAATCAGACAAGGAAGTTCGGCACCGGCCAAATAAGAGATTCCTTCTTGTTTCAAGCTCACACCCGGACTTGAAGAGGAGGTCATTACCTTCTTTCCGCTACCTGCGCCTCCATATACCATATTGATAGCTGCTACTTCACTTTCCGCCTGGAGTACTACCATGCCGGTTGTTTCCCACGGTTTCAGTTCGGCAAGCGTTTCCAACACTTCCGATTGGGGAGTAATAGGATAACCGAAGTATCCGTCGGCACCGCAACGGATAGCTGCGTGGGCGATGGCTTCGTTTCCTTTCATTAATACAACTTCTTCTGCCATATTCTTTTCTTTTATTCTACTTTTACTTTATACACTGAAATACATCCGTCCGGACAAACCGTTGCACACGAGCTGCATCCGTTACAGGTATCTTCCTTCACTTGCCAGGCATAGTTATAGCCTTTCATGTTTACCTCTTTATTGAGGGCGATTACATCGAGCGGACACGCCACTACACACAGGTTGCATCCTTTGCAACGCTCCGTGTCGACTACGATTGCTCCTTTGATTTTTGCCATAATCTTTATTTTATTACGTTATCTTTGAGTACGGTTATTGATTATACATCTCTTTTATTGATTGAACATATCCTTGTGGTAGAAGTTGAGGATATCTATTGCCATCTTCCTGGCCTGAACGGCAGGACTGTCAGGATTGATCTCGATGGCATACTGGTAGTTGTCCAGTGCCTGCTTCCAATCTCCTTTCTTTCGGTAGGCATTTCCCCGTAAATAGTAAAGAGTATCTTTCTCTTTTTCGACAGAACTGTCCTGGAGAAGCTGGTCCAATTGCTTAATCGCTGTGTCCACATCCCCCTGATTGATAAGCTCTTTTAGGTTGTCTATTTGCTCCATTTCTTTCGTCTTTCGGGATTCTGAAACGCAAAGATAGTTTTTATTTATGTAAACAGGGCAAATGAGGACGGAAATTTGCATCGTTTTGAGTTTATTGCATATTCTATGAATATATAGTCAGGGTGAAGGAAAAACGATTCCTATCTTTTTTGTTTATAACGAGAATATATCTATTTTTGTCGCCAGCAATAAGATGAATTCTGCTTTCTCTGATAATAGATTATTAATAGACTTTGGCCTTGTAGAATACTAAAATGAAAGATGAACATGTGAATGATATAAGCAATTATCAGAAACTGTATATGCAATATGCACCTATGTTGTTGCGTTTTGCGGGGAAGTTTATTTCTCCTTTCTTTGCGGAAGATATTGTCCATGATGTATTTCTTAGAATATGGGACAAACAAGTGTTTTTGTTATCAGAATCAGAGGTTAAAAATATATTGTTTGTTGCTGTCCGAAATGCTTGTATAGATCATTTGCGTCGTATTAGTTTGGAACAGGAGTTTGCCGACAAGCGTGCTATTCAGCTCAAATTAGATGAGTTGAGTTTTTATGACGGTGCTGATGAATTGTTTATGAGGAAAGACTTAATGGCACATGTGATGGCAAAAATAAATGAACTGCCCGAAAAAAGACGTGAAATCTTCCTCTTATCTTATATGGAAGGGCTTAAAGCGGCGGAAATTGCCGAGAGGTTAAACTTATCTACCCGGACAGTGGAAAACCAATTATACAGAACTTTACTTTTCTTACGGAAAGAGCTTCAGACTGCTTTCGTTTATCTATTCATGTTCGTTTAGTGCTGATTTGTTGCCATTCTTCGCAATCCCGGAAAATAAAATTCAAAAAAATAAAGAAGCCGGTGAGTAATTCCTGCTGATTGCTCGTTACATATATAAAAACAGGAAAATAGTATCTATTTATATATGGAAAGCATGACTTCAGATTTAATAATAGGATTTTTGAAAGGCTCGTTGAATGAGAAAGAGATCAATCAGTTTTATGATTGGGTGAATGAAACGCCTGAAAATAAAAAGATCTTTTTTGAGGCAAAGATGGTTTATGACGCTTGCTTGTCTAAAGGAAATAATATTGATATGGATAAGAGCTGGCAGCGGTTACTGGAAAAGAAACAGAAACAGGCTCCGAGGAAAATATACACTCTCTTCCGGAAAGTTCAGGCTTATGCAGCGGTGGCGGTGATAGCTGTTGCTTTTACTTCCGTTCTCTTTTGGTGGTTGGGTGATGCTTCTTCCGTACCTGTTGCCCGATATGTTGGTGGCGATGGAATCGTAGCTGATAAAGTTGTTTTGCCAGACGGCACCGAAATTAGTATGGGGAGTCAGACTAACTTCCGCTATGATCCGCAATATGGAAAAGATAAGCGTGTTGTTTATCTGGAAGGAGAAGCGTTCTTTAATGTAGCCAAGCAGAAAGACAAGCCTTTTATCGTGGTTGTGAATGGGCAAGAAATAGAAGCTTTAGGGACGAAATTTAATGTTGACGCTTATCCGTCTGATTCCGTGGTAACCACCACATTATTGGAAGGTTCCATTCGTTTGGTTAGTGAGAGGGTCAGTACTTCAACCGTTTTAACTCCGAATCAACAATATATATATCACAAAAACAAAGGTACTTATAAAGTGGCTCAAGTAGATGCGGCTCTTTACACCTCATGGATTTCCGGTTATTACTATTTCCATGAAGAGAATTTGGAGGGTATATTAGCCCGATTGGGAAATATATACGGTGTCAGTTTCCGGATACAGTCTGATAAGTTGAAAGAACGCCGGTTTACCGGAACTTTCTATCGGGGACAAAACATCAAAGACATTTTGGATATAATTAATATTTCAATCCCTATTCGATACAGTATTAATAATCGGCAAGTGACAATTAATTGAGCCGTATAATCTAATAAAACATTATTATGAACAGTAGTTAGCCTTAAAAAAAGAGAAGAAGATTTTGGCGAATCCTCTTCTCTCCGAGAGATGCACGCATCTCCTAAATTAAACTTCCTTCGAACGGAATAGTATTTAATCTTAAAACTTACAAATGTATGAATAAACAGCCTATTGTCTATGGGTTTGCCCTAAAAAGAAGCATAAAAAATACAAAAATAACCTTTGCTGTTTTGTTGTTATTTATTCTGCAGGGCATAGTTGGTAACGTGTATGCGCAGGAAAAGAAAATATCGATATCAGTAAAAAATGAAAAACTCGAGACTGTGTTACGAATGGTAGAAAAGCAGACCAACTATTTGTTTTTCTATGATTCGGACGAAATCAACAAGCAACAACGAATCACAATTAATCAAACGAACAGTTCCTTGAAAGATGTCCTGGATGCGGTTGCAAGTAAGACCAACTTGTCATATACCATTAAAGGACGTCATATCATTCTGGCTAAAAAGCCCAACGTCTCTTCTACAAACAAAGACGGACGCGCAAGCGGTTCGGAAAAGAAGATAACAGGTATCGTAAAAGATGAAGCAGACCTTCCTGTGGTGGGTGCTAATGTGATCGTTCCCCGAACAAAAAAGGGAGTGATAACGGACATGAACGGTAATTTCTCTTTGGAAGTAGCTGCAGGAGATGAGGTTGAAATCTCATATCTTGGTTACACGACACAAAAAATAAAAATATCCGCTCAAAACTTTCTGAATGTTGTATTGCGTGAAGACGCGAAGTCATTGAACGAAGTAGTGGTAGTCGGTTACGGCTCTGTGAAGAAGTCCGACCTGACTGGTTCTGTTGCTTCTGTCTCCAATACAACTCTGCTTAGAGGTGGAAAAACGAACTCGGCAGGTGCGTTGCAAGGAGAGTTGTCTGGTGTGACCATCACACGTTCGAATAACAAACCGGGTGGAGGCTACGATATAAAGATTCGTGGTATCAACTCTATCACCGCCTCTTCGTCTCCTTTGATTGTCATTGACGGGGTTCCCGGTGGTAATCTGGATTTTGTCAATCCGGACGATATTGAAAAGATTGACGTCCTGAAGGATGCTTCGGCAACGGCTATTTATGGTTCCAGTGGCGCAAACGGTGTAATCATCGTAACGACCAAAAGAGGACAGACTGGTAAGCCGAAAATTTCCTATAACGGTTATGTTGGTGTGAGATCTTATACAAACTTGCCCGATATGATGTCCGGTGACGAATATGTGCAGCTGGCGAGAGAGGCTACCCGTGGCGGAGCTCCCAACTATATTTATAAGAGAGACGAACAAATTTTTACCGACCCGTCCGAATTGCAGGCGGTGAAAGAAGGTAAATATTTCGATTGGTTGGACGCTGTATCCAGTCCTGCCTTTATGACAAACCATAGCTTGTCGGCAATTGGTGGCACGGAAGCTGTGAAATACGGTTTCTCTGGCGGCTATTATTTCGAAGATGGTATGATTCAGCCGCAAGAATATACACGCTACAACTTGCGTTCGGTAATAGACATCACTATTAATAAGCATGTTTCTTTCGGAGGAAGTATGTATGCGGTTCACAGTATTCGTGAAAAAGGTAACTGGGACTTGTTGCGTGATGTGTTCCGTATGCGTCCTACTCAACATCCCAATAGCTTGGTGACAGGTGAGGAGATATGGAAATATTCCGGCAATAATCTTTTCAATCCGTTGGTTACTTCTCAAAACCAGCGCTCGCAAGTGAAGAGCCTCAACCTGCAAAGCAATATTTATCTTAAAATAACACCTATTGAAAATTTAGAGCTTACTTCTTCATTTTCTCCCTATTTTACACAGACTTCCATGGGGGATTATATCGGAGTGTGGACAAAGGCACAGCAGGGAACTGCCAAAGGTGCTAAGGCGAATGCGACGAAAGATAATTCATTGAGTTGGATTTGGGATAATATTGTGAACTATACTTGGAAGAAGTCCGTTCATTCTATTACTGCGACCGGAGTGTTCTCCGCTCAAAAGTATCAGTACGACAGATTGTATGGTGCAAGCAAGGACTTGTCTTTTAATTCACTTTGGTATAACCTGAATGGGGGAGCTATCGAGAGCTTGAGCTCCAATTTCAGCCAGTGGACGATGATGTCTTATGTAGGTAGAATCAACTATGGGCTGATGGATAGATACTTGCTTACAGCCAGCTTGCGTTACGATGGTTCTTCACGTTTGTCTGAAGGAAATAAATGGGCGCTTTTCCCTTCCGCAGCTATTGCGTGGAGAATCACTGAAGAAGACTTTGCCAAGAATCTGGATTGGTTGTCCAACCTGAAACTGCGTTTCAGTTATGGTCAGGCGGGGAATACCAACTCTGTGTCTCCTTATGCATCCGAAGGTACCATTTCGGGGTCTGTATATTATCCGTTCGGAACGTCTACTTCCGTAGGAAATCTTCCCGCCAACATTGCCAATCCGATGCTGACTTGGGAGCGTACTTCAGAATATAACGTAGGTCTTGATTTCGGTTTCTTAAACCAACGGATTGCAGGTAACATTGAGTACTACAATCGTACTACCAATGACCTGTTGATGAAACGCAATATTCCTGTTCATTTGGGTTATTCATCGGTTACTTCGAATGTAGGTTCCGTAAGAAACAGCGGATTTGAGTTGCAGTTGAATACCGCGAATATCATGACCAAGAACTTTGCCTGGAATACGACCATCAACCTGGCTTACAACAAAAACGAAATCGTAAGTCTGGCTGACGAAGAAGATCTTAGCAATTATTCCATTCATCTGCAAGGCATGAGAGGACGCTATTCTGACAAGCGTTTTATTGGTAAGCCGGTAGATACGAACTGGACTCAAAATACAATTGGCGTATGGCAGTTGGGAGAAGAAGAAGAGGCTGCAAAATATGGTTGTGTACCGGGTAACTTCAAGATTAAAGACTATAACAATGACGGCAAGCTGACGGACGATGACTATATCATCGACGGCAAGAGAACACCGGACTGGACAGGAGGTATGACAAATATGTTCAAAATCTATGATTTCGACTTTTCGTTCCACATGTATTTCCAGGCGGGAGCCACACAGTACGACCGTTTCTTTGAGAACTTCGCATTGGAATGGAACAGCCAGAACTTCAACAATCTGCGGACTAATTATTGGACGCCGGAGAATCCTTCGAACACCATGGGACGCCCTTCACAGATGGGCTCCAGAGGTAATATCGCTTATGAAAGAACAGACTTCCTGAAAGTTTCCTATATCACGTTGGGATATACTTTAAATAAGAGACTGATGTCAAAATGGGGACTGGATAACGCCCGTATTTATGTGACTGTGCAGAATCCTTTCATTCTTACGAAGTTCAGAGGTCTTGATCCCGAACAGCCCGATCTTACCAACATCGGAGATACGGACGGTATGACTATGAATGCTTTACTTGGTGTTAATATTTCATTTTAAAAAAAACAGATCTATGATAAACAAAAGATATTTGAAGTATACGCTTCTGTTATTCACTTTTGGAATGACTGCTTGTTCTGATTTTCTGGACGAAGTGAACCATTCCAGCCAGTCAGCGGACAAATACTATCAGACAAAGGGTGGATATGAGAGTCTGATTGTAGGTTGCTACTCAAACTTGAAAAATATCTATAATACTACTACTTATCAGATATTTACACAACAAGGTACGGATGTTTTCACACAGAATTATCCGACGGAAGTAGCGGCAATGAATCAGTATACCACTACTTATCAGTCAAATAATGGTACGATTTATGCGATGTGGAGTTCTTATTTCAATGCATTGAATAATGTAAATGCTGCTATCGATCGTTCGAAGAGTGTCATTTTGAAGACAGACGACCCTGATGGAATAGAACCCAGTGCGTTGACGCAGCTTGTGGCTGAAGCCAAAGCGTTGAGAGCCTGGTATTTGTTTGAGATTGTGAGGAACTGGGGACAGGGACCGTTGAAAATCAACGAGTCTAAAGAGCCGAGCTATACTGTCGAGTATTCGAATGGTGCCGCTTTCTACCAGCAGATTTTTACAGATTTGGAAGAAGCCATTCGTGTTCTTCCCTGGCGTCAAACGGGTTCCAACTACGGACGCATGTCCAAAGCTGCTGCGAAGCATATCCGTGCGTTGGCTTATCTGACACGTGGTTATGAAGAGTATGCCGATCCGAAGGATTTTGAAAACGCATTCAAGGATGCGGAAGATGTGTATCTTAATTCCGGACATAAGCTGTTGGACGACTATGCGATGGTTCATCGTCAGTCGAATGAGATAAACGATGAAATTATTTTCCCTATCGGTTTTGCTGACGGAGCTAACTACAACACCAATATCTGGAATCAGTGGTATATGATGCCTTATGCTATTGGCGGATGGCTGGGATTGGGCAAAGACAGTTATTATGGTAATGCGAGTATGCATGTGGAGGCGATTCCTACTAAATTTGCTTATATGATGTATGACTGGCAGAAAGACAGACGTCCTTCTGTGACCTTTATGAGTCCTTTGAATGGTAATGCGAGTACTTCCACAGACGGAAAGGATGCAGGCAAGAACTGGTTCCAGTGTACTACTCCTGTAGATGGAGTGTTCGCCAAAGGCGATAAGATTATCTATTTCCCGGTACCTACCGATCCTGAATATAAGTATTGGGCTGAAACGGATAAGAATGGAGTAAGATACAAAGTATTCAACTACCCGATGGGGGATGACACAAATTGGGCGAATGATGATTACTACAAACGCGCTTATCAGACAACGAACTCAACTTCTCGTACCTGTCTTCCTATCTGGAAATTCAAAGATGGAAACGCGGAGTATAGGGAAGACGAATCCGGTTCGGGAACGCGTGATATCTATCTCTTCCGTTTGGCGGAAACTTGTCTGATTGCGGCGGAAGCGGCAGTGATGAATAACAACGATCAGGCTAATGCCGAAAAATATATTAACTACGTTGTTTCCCGTGCTGAAAAACATTCTCCGCAGGGTGGGCTTTCTCGTTATTCCAATGTCACGATAGACAATATTTTGGACGAAAGAGCCAAAGAACTCCTTGGTGAAGGATCACGCTGGAACGACTTGCAACGCACCGGCAAACTGGCTGAACGTGTATTGAAGTACAACTGGGATGTATCCAACATCTATGGTGGGACAATCAAGACTACCTTGACGCAAGAGTCGTTTGAGAATAAGTTTAAATTGCGTCCGATTCCTTTGCAGTGGCTGAACTCTTTGTCCAACGGTCACGAATTGGGTAATAATCCGGGTTGGTAATCGAATGTTGAACCTTTAAAATGATATTCATATGAAAATGAAATATATACTACCGATATTATGCTTGTTGTTTACGTTTGTTTCGTGTCAGGAAGATAATACGCCTCCGCCGCCCAATCCGAACCCCAACTATACGGAAGTGGGACCTTCTATGGAGTTTGTTCATCCCGGTATTTTACACACGACAGCTTCCATTACCCGAATGCAGAACTTTGTGAATGGGAATGTTTCTCCAGCGGTGGACTGTTACAGACTGTTGCAGCAGAATTCTTTGGCCTCTGCTTCATATATAATTCAAGGTCCTTTCACAACTATTGCTCGTTTTAATCCAGATATGACTCCTCATCCTACCAAAACTAAGAGCGAGGAGGATCACAAAGCTGCCTATCTGAATGCTCTTATGTGGAATATCACCAAAAATGAAGCGCATGCTCAAAAGTCGATTGAGATATTGAATGCTTATGCCGGCACATTGCGTGAGATCGACATGAGTGATAATGACGCTCCCTTGTGCGCTGCTTTGCAGGGATTTCTTCTTGCCAATGCCGCTGAACTGATGAGACATACTTATCCTTCGGTATCAGATACGGATGTCAAATCTTGGGAGAATATGTTCCGTAACGTATTTATTCCGGTATTGAGAAACTTCTTTGCCAAATCTCCTTATGCAAACGGCAACTGGGGAACCGCTGCTATCAAGGCCTTTATGGCGTTCGGTATCTTTTTGGATGACGAAAGTTTCTATAACGAAGCGGTGACGTTTTTCTATGAGGGGCACGACAACGGAAGTTTGACGAACTATATTATGGAGAGCGGACAGTGTCAGGAAAGCGGACGTGACCAGAACCACACGATGCTGGGGATAGGACATCTGGCAGAAGCCTGCGAAATTGCTTATAATCAGGGCAACGAGACACTTTGGAGCGCATCGGAAAACAGACTTATGAAAGGGTATGAGTATACAGCTAAGTATAATCTCGGATACGATGTGCCTTTTGAACCTTTCACGGATGTGACAGGAGTGAGATGGAATAATATCTCTGATGACGATAGAGGAAAATTCCGACCGGTATTTGAGATTGCTTACAATCATTATGTAACTCGCAAAGGTCTGGAAATGCCGCATACGCAACAGGTTATCTCAAGAATCTCTCCGGAAGAGGACGCAATGTGGTGTGACCATCCGGGATATGGGACACTACTGTTCCGTACGGAATCGGGTATGCCGCCGAGCGAAGGAGCTATTGATGCGAAAGGAACCGAATGGAAGGTCGCTACGGCCAATGCAACGACTGCAGCAGACGGAGATAATTTGGTGGTGACACCTGCTTTGCAAAGCAATGGAAAATATAGAGGTGATATAGAGAGAAAGTCAACCTTCCACGTAGGTAATTATCCTATTGTAGCGGTAGTTATAGAAGGTCTTCCAGCGAAGAAAGCGATAACATTTGACTCTCCCGAATATGGATCTTTAATAAATGATAAAGGTAACCAGCACGGACATGGCACTTATTCTACCGTTGAGAAGGAGTATGGTACTGTTTATTACTGGGATTTGGTGACGGGAGCAAGTTACACGTTAGGTAAGCCGATACCTACGGATCAATCATTCAATATGTCTCTCAAGTTGAAGATTGCTGATCTTGAATATCCGGACGGCGTATCGCCTTATACCGTTAAATGGATGAAATCCTTTAGAAACGAAGCGGAACTGATTAAATATTTGGAAGAAAACTAATCACCTTCCAATTGTTAAGGTAAAAAAATAGGTAAAAAGAGGATAAAGGGAGGGTGTGTCTTGAGTTACTGTAGACTTTCGATACACCCTCTTGTTATTATATACACCATTAAAATATAGGTAAATGATAAAGAAAAGAATACTCTCTTTGTGGATAAGTTTATGCGTTATCTGTATAGCCGGTGCCCAAGAAAAAGAACTGGCTTACTGTAATCGGCAAATACATAAAACATTGAAAGCAATAGGAACTTCTTCGAAACTTCCGAGAGCTATTGAAGCCGGCAAGTCATCGTGGGATATGGTGAGTCCCCACGACTGGACAAGCGGATTTTTTCCGGGAGTCCTGTGGTATGATTACGAATACAGCCATGAACCGGAGATAAAGGAAAAAGCTGTTCATTTTACAAAATTGCTGGAGTCTCTGTCGAGTAAAGTAACCAGTCACGATATGGGATTCCAAATGTTTTGTAGCTACGGTCATGCTTATCGCCTAACGAAAGAGAACTACTACAAAGATATCCTGCTGAAAAGTGCGGACGAACTGGCAAAACTTTACAATCCCCGTGTAGGCACCCTCTTATCGTGGCCTTGGAAAGTGAAAGAAAGCAATTGGCCTCATAACACGATTATCGACAACATGATGAATCTGGAACTTCTTTTCTGGGCTGCCAAGCATGGAGGAGGGAAGAGGCTCTATGATATCGCTTTGTCTCATGCTCGTGTGACGAAAGCTAACCATTTTCGTACAGACGGTTCTTGCTATCATGTAGCTGTCTACGATACTATTACAGGAAAACTCATCAAAGGAATCACTCATCAAGGATATAACGACGCCTCGATGTGGGCGCGCGGACAGGCGTGGGCTGTCTACGGATATACGATGGTCTATCGTGAAACACGTGACAAAGAATATCTTCGCTTTGCCGAAAAAGTGGCAGACCTCTACATCCGTCGTCTGCCTGCCGACTTGATTCCTTATTGGGACTTCGATGCTCCCGATATCCCAACCGCTCCCAGAGATGCTTCGGCAGCAGCGGTTGTCGCTTCAGCTTTGTTGGAACTGTCGACGCTGGAAGACGATAAGGAGCGGGCAGATAAATATTATAAATTGGCGGAGAAGATGCTCCGCAACTTTTCTACGAAGAAGTATCAAAGCCGTGATAAGAATCCTGCTCTTCTGCTGCACTCTACCGGACACTATCCAGCCGACGATGAGATAGATGCCTCTATTATCTATGCTGATTATTATTACATCGAAGCGCTCATGAGATGGAAGAAGATACGTGCCGGACAATCTTTGTCCGAAGCGAACAAGTTCATGCATCCGGGTATTCTCCATACGAAAGAGAGCCTGGAGAGGATGAAATATTACATAGATCATCGGATAGAGCCGGCTTACAGTTCTTACCGATTGCTCGAAGCTGATTCTTGTGCTTCGTCCACTTATCAGATGCAAGGCCCTTTTGAAGTGATAGCTCGTTTGGGAGTGAACAAACATACCAAACGCCCTAGCGAAGACGATCATAAGGCGGCTTATCTCAACGCCTTGATGTGGACCCTCACCGGAGATGAAGCCCATGCCCGCAAGTCGATAGAGATATTGAATGCTTACAGCGCCATGCTGAAATTAATAGGTCCGAACGACAATGACGACCCACTGTGCGCCTCTCTACAAGGCAGTATGTTGGCGAACGCGGCAGAACTAATTAAACATACCTATTCCAAAGTCACTCCGGCGGAGATTGCCGGCTGGGAGAAGATGTTGCGAACGGTATTCATTCCTGTATTGGACACCTTCTTCAAGGCGAAACCATATACAAACGGCAACTGGGGGGCTGCTGCTACCAAAGCATATATGGCCTTTGGTATTTTTCTGGAAGATGAGGCTCTCTACAATCAGGCAGTTCACTTCTATTACAACGGGCACGACAACGGAACGATTAAGAATTATATCGGCGAGAACGGACAGTGTCAAGAGAGCGGTCGCGACCAAGACCACGTAATGTTCGGCTTGGGTAATTTGGCAGAAGCCTGCGAAACCGCTTACAACCAGGGGAATGCGAAGATGTACGCCGCTCTTGACAACCGTCTGTTGACCGGTTACGAATATACAGCGAAATATAACTTGGGAGAATCCGTTCCCTTTACTACGTGGACTGATATTTCGGGCCGATATTGCAACTGGCAAACAATTTCGGACAAATTACGGGGAGTGTTTCGACCTATCTATGAGATCGTATACAATCATTACGTCACCCGCAAGGGATTGGATATGCCGTATACTCGCCGGGTTCTCTCCAAAATGTCAGTAGAGGGTGCTTCCAAATGGTGTGATGGCCCCGGCTATGGAACATTGTTCTTCCGGACCGACATGGATGATGATTATATTCGATATGCTGATCCATTCGTTGGTACTTCCGACAACGGACATACCTTTCCCGGAGCCTGCGTACCTTTCGGTTTCATTCAAGCAAGCCCCGAAACGGGCAATGACGAATGGAAGTATTGTAGCGGATATAACTTTGCGGATGATTCCCTTATCGGTTTCGCCCAAACGCATTTGAGTGGGACAGGGTGTCCCGATCTGGGAGACGTTCTTCTATTGCCTTTCAGTGGGGAAGTGAAAGACAGAGTCTATAGAAGCAAGTTTGATAAAAAATCCGAAAAGGCGTCTCCCGGATACTATGCCGTCCGACTGACGGATGCTGCTGTGGATGTGGAATTGACCTCCACGCAGCGTACCTCTTTTCATCGTTACGTTTATCATTCCACTGCTCCTGCCCACTTACTGGTAGACCTCCAGAACGGGATCGTTTGGGATAAAGAACGGCTGAAAACACATGTCTTGTCTGCTGAAATGGATATGCCCGACAATCATACCATCACAGGTCATCAAGTGGTAGAAAATTGGGTAAAGCGACAATACTATTATGTGATCTCTTTTGACAAGCCGTATGTTGTACGTGAAGTGCTTTCATCGGCAGGAGGGGAGAAGGCGAAACGACTTATTCTTGATTTCGACCTTGCTGAAGGTGATACGCTGCAAGTGAAAATAGCGCTCTCTTCCGTTTGCCTGGAAGGCGCGAAAGCGGCGTTAGCGAAAGAGAATCCGGGATGGGACTTCGATAAGATTCGTATGGAGGCCCGCCGACAATGGAACAATTTGTTTGATCGGGTAAAGGTGACGGGTAGCGACGAACAGAAAAAGAATTTCTATACTTCGCTCTATCACCTGTTTATCCAGCCCAACGACATGGCGGACACGGACGGACGTTATCGGGGTGCTGACGATAAAGTGTATACCTCGAAGACGGGCTCTTATTATTCCACGCTTTCTCTTTGGGACACCTATCGTGCAACTCATCCCTTGTACACCATTCTCTCCCCGGAGCGGGTGGACGGAATGATACAGAGTATGCTCGAACACTATCGCACGATGGGGTATCTTCCTATCTGGGCATTGTGGGGAAAAGAGGCACATTGCATGATAGGCAATCATGCTATCCCTGTCATCGTGGACGCCTATCTGAAAGGATTCCGAGGATTTGACGTGGAAGAGGCGTATGCCGCTATTCGTGGAAGTTCTACCGTAAGCCATCAACATTCGGACTGGGAGGTTTATGATCGTTATGGATATTATCCTTTCGACATCATCCCCAAAGAGTCGGTTTCCCGTACATTAGAGTCCGCCTATGATGATTATTGTGTAGCTCGCATGGCGAAATCTTTAGGAAAAGAGAAAGATTATGTTTATTTCTCCCGCCGGGCTTCCTACTACAAGAATCTGTTGGATCCCTCTACGACTATGATGCGGGGAAAGGATTCGAAAGGAAAATGGCGTACACCTTTTAATACATTCTTATTGTCTCATGCTGCTACTTCCGGCGGAGATTATACAGAAGGAAATGCCTGGCAATATACTTGGCACGTGCAACATGACGTGGATGGATTAATCGATTTACTCGGAGGCAAAGAGAAGTTCGTTAACAAACTGGATTCTTTATTCTTTTTAGAATCATCCGCAGAAAATACAGGGTTCACGCAAGACGTAACCGGACTTATCGGACAATATGCACATGGCAATGAACCTAGTCATCATGTAGCTTATTTGTATAACTATGCCGGACAACCTTATAAAACCCAACAACTCATTCGTGAAATTTTTGACCGTTTTTACCTCCCCAAACCGGATGGATTATGCGGAAATGATGATTGCGGACAAATGTCAGCATGGTATATATTCTCTGCAATGGGATTCTATCCGGTAAATCCGATTGGGGGAGAATATATATTGGGAGCACCACAGGTGGAAGAAGTTACTATTTCATTACCGAATGATAAAACGTTCACGATGCAAGCAAAAGGATTGTCGCATGAGAATAAGTATGTGAAGTCGGTAACGTGGAATGGCAAACCCGTTGAGAATTTCAGGATACATCATTCGGAAATTATGAAGGGAGGGGAGTTGGTATTTGTAATGACCGATAAATATTGAGTGTTTTCGATTAGCTCTCATGCACACATATCGGCTGTCTGTATTATGGGGGAGTATTTGATTTTAATCAATAGTCCCCTTTTCTATTTCCTGTTTTAAAAAACTGTAGACATATATGGCTCCTTGATAATATAAGCCGGAACGTTCGTCTTCTAATTTTGCGAAAGTTTCAGAAGAATACAGTACATCCATAGATTTTTGCAAATTCCATCCGTAGTCGCTCATAAGCATTTCTATCAGTTCTTTTCCTAAAGATTCAACTAAAAATTGTTTTTCCTTATTCATAACTTTTTAGTAAATTAATTGCAGCGGGAGTTCCAAAGAAATATTGTATAGTAGGGCGGATATATGATAATTCATTCACTAATTGTGATATGTTTATATATCCCTGAATAAATCGTCTTAATTGGAGACCTACAGTATCATCAGCAATGGGACCTATTACAATATCATAATCATGGGCTTGAATATTGGTATTATTGTTTCTATTTAATAGAATAAATTCAGCCCATTCTATGGTATATCCGCCAAACTGTTTGATTTTAATATCACTTTTACCATTTAGAATAGATTCATCAAACATAAACTTAGAAACAACAGGAACCCCTTTTCCTTGTCTGAATGTCGTTAAACTTGCCATCTTTTCGGCTTGTTTAATATCTTCACTCAGATAAAACCCTTTTCCGAAGTCTTTGCCTTTTCTTCCTTTATCAATATCTATTTGGGATATTTCTATATTTGAACCGTGGTAAAGAATCATGCTAAAGCTCCTCCATTTCGTTGACAGATTTTCGTTAAATCATCCACAGCTTCATCTATGGAGAATGTATGTTCGATATCATAGAATTCTTCTAAGAAATCCAAGCCAGCAAAACGCTTCAGGTATTTGTATGCCTGACTGTTACTTAAGGAATATTTTTCAGCGAAAGCTCCTATACATCCCACAAAATATTCAATTCTGTTAGATAGTTCTCTGTTACTCATAATTCTTTCATTATAGGTGATGAATAAATTTGTTAGCCTTATATGAGGCTTTATTCAATCTTTAAAGACAAAGAAACAAATTAATGGGAGAACTTGCAAGTGAAGTAGATAAATTTTAACTATAACACTAAAAATAATCACTTGCAAGTTGTTCAATAGATTAGGTGGGGGGCTTTTCAACTACCCTCACACAAATAAAAGGATAATGAGCCGTTAAGAAACAGATTTCTTTTGTTACATTTGCGATTGGAAATTAAAAAAAACACTCAATGTTATGACTAAGAGCGATGCGGAACAAGTAGAACCCAATGAAGCTTATATTCAATTATAACAATGTATTTTACAGCTTCTATTACGATGACCTTGGCGGTTGTATACACCGTTCTCGTGAATATGCTATCAACTATGTGTATTCAGGTGAGATGATTCTCGATAATGGAAAAGAACAAATTCATGTGAGAAAAGGCGAATGTGTCTTTATCCCCCGCGATCATCATATAACAATGTATAAGAGAACGTATAACGGTGAGCGGTATTGTGGTATTTTCCTGATGTTTACACGTCGTTTTTTACGTGAGATGTATAGCAAATTGGGGCAGCGGAGAGTACCCGTCAATACTCCAAAACTTAATTCGGATGTGATAAAACTGCCCCAAACGGTGGAACTCGCAAGCCTTTTCGCTTCCATGACACCTTATTTCAATCCTGAAGTAAAACCGAAAGATGATTTTATGAATCTGAAGATACAGGAAGGTCTGCTCGCTTTGTTGGATATAGATGAACGGTTTGCCCCGACGCTTTTCGATTTCAACGAGCCGTGGAAAATAGATATTCTGGAATTTATGAGCGAGAACTACATGTATGAGTTCACAATGGAGGAAATGGCTCATTATACCGGGCGCAGCCTTGCCACGTTCAAGCGGGACTTCAAGAAGATAAGTGACCTGACACCTGAAAAGTGGCTTATCCGCAAGCGTCTTGAGGTGGCTTACAACAAGATGAAGGAAGGCGGTAAAAAGGTTGTGGACGTCTACGCAGAAGTTGGGTTTAAGAATCCTTCCCATTTTTCAACCGCATTCAAGAAACAATATGGTATATCACCGACAGCCATAATTGCATAAGATTCTTATTTGTGTAAATCGGGATAGTTTTATATTGAGCTTTTGAGCAATACTATTTGAGCCTCACAGCAATGCCGCTGTGGGGCTTTTGCTTTACCTTTGCGCTGTAAAATAAGAAAGAATAATTCAACAACTATTTAAGTAATAGCAGAATGAAAACAGCGAATCTTACATCCGTGGCAATCGCAGCCTTGTTAGGAATCATCATGCTTGCGGGCGCAGGCTGCACAAATAGTAAAACAAATCAAGAAACAAGTGATAATATGGAAACATTGAATCTTACTCAAGAATGGGACAAGAAATTCCCGCAAAGTGACAAGGTAAACCACCGCAAGGTGACGTTTAAGAACCGTTACGGCATCATACTTGCTGCCGACCTCTACGAACCCAAGAATGTTGAAGGCAAACTCGCTGCCATAGCTGTGAGCGGTCCTTTCGGAGCTGTAAAGGAACAGGCATCCGGTCTTTATGCACAGACAATGGCGGAACGTGGGTTCCTTACTCTTGCATTTGACCCCTCATATACCGGTGAGAGTGGCGGTGAACCTCGTAATGTAGCTTCACCGGACATCAATACCGAAGATTTCAGCGCAGCAGTCGATTTTCTCACAGCATTGCCTAATGTGGATGCAGAGCGTATCGGGATTATTGGTATCTGTGGTTTCGGTGGGATGGGACTAAATGCTGCTGCTATGGATACACGTATCAAGGCTACAGTGGCTTCGACGATGTATGATATGAGCCGTGTGAATGCCAATGGTTATTTCGATGCAGAGGATAGTGCCGACGACCGCAACAAAAAAAGGGAGATGATGAATGTTATCCGTACCCGTGACGCGCAGAGTGGTACAATCACTCCCGGTGTCCATGGGTTGCCTGACAGCATCACCGGTGAAGAGCCACAATTCGTCAAGGATTATTTCGATTATTACAAGACTAACCGTGGTTTCCACGTTCGCTCTATCAATTCCAATGGTGCATGGAGTCCTACGATGACGCTGTCTTTTATCAATATGCCACTATTATCTTATATTCATGAGATTTCTCGCCCTGTACTTCTTATTCATGGTGAAAATGCCCATTCGCGTTATTTCAGTGAGGATGCTTTTAAAAAGTTGACAGGTGATAATAAAGAACTGATGATTATCCCCGGAGCGAACCATACTGATCTCTACGACCGTACGATTCCTTTCGACAAATTGGAGGACTTCTTCAGAAAGAACCTGAAATAATAAATTATGAGTAGGCAGTAGTAATAGCTATATACAATTAAAACAATTAAATGATGAACGATATTTTTGCAAAAGACTTGAGCGGTGAGATGGTCTCACCTGATGAACCGGGTTATGATGAACTGATTACGGACATTTTCGCTACCATAAAGACTGCGACCGAGATGAACACGGGTTATCGTACGCATGAAGAGGTGCATGAATATATGGAACGTATTCTTGACAAAGAACTGGATGCAACCACCACCGTTCTGCCGCCACTCTACATTGATTATGGTAAACCCGTCAATATTGGTAAGCGATGTTTCATCCAGCAATGCTGCACGTTTTTCGGACGAGGTGGTATTACGATTGGTAATGATGTATTTATCGGGCCGAAAGTCAACTTGATAACTATCAATCATGACCCGGATCCGGATAACCGCAGTGCCACATACGGACGTCCGATTGTGATTGAGGACAAGGTGTGGATTGGCATAAATTCGACCATACTTCCAGGTGTAAGGATTGGCTATGGAGCGATAGTGGGAGCCGGTAGCGTGGTAACAAAAGATGTTCCGGCGATGACAATCGTAGCCGGCAATCCGGCACGAATCATCAAAAAGATAGAAACAAGCGAATAATATAATGGCTGTTTCCTGATGAGATAGGAATTATACCCGAAGAAACTGTAATTAATAAAGGTGCGTTCTAACTCTAATGAAGGTAAGGTGGTTGAAATAAATATCTTATCTTTTTCTCTTCAAATTCCTCTCACCTCTTCAACATCTTCTGCATCGCTTTGTTCATCGGTGATAGCGGGTGAAGGCCTAAGCTTCACCTGCCTTTTCATCAGGGTTTCTTTTGTTTTCAACTAGTTCCATTTTTTTGTTTCATACCTTGAAACGAATGGTTTCCCGTAGTGAAACAGTTTGTTTCTCGGTGAGAAACGAATCGTTTCACCGTATGAAACTTTTAGTTTCTAGCGCTTGAAACAAAAAGTTTCAGCAGGCTGGAAACTAGTTAGAACGCAGCTTTACCAATTATACTCATCCGTGTAACTGTCAAAGACCGGTTCTTCGGTGATACCTTTCCGGTGAAAAAGTTGGCGGATATAGTTTTGATCTGCGGGGCTTAGGAAGCGTTCTTCGCGATAAAAGCGATAGTAAAGAGTTTTTCCGAAATGCCCGATCAGTTGTTGCTTGATGTTTGTTCCGTCCTTATAAGGTACGTTGTCCAGCAGGTGGCTGATACCCCATGCCACATGTATCTTTTCTGCGTTTTGGAAGTGAGGACAGTCAATGCCGGTGGCCGGAATACACATTGGGTTTACGATGCTGATGTAGGACGTGTCAGCGGTAGTGAGAAGTGCAGCCACCCGACGCAGGCAGTTACAAGCTTTCGGACATTGCTCGTTGTAGCAGCGGGCGTAGTTGAAAGGGACTGTTTTGTTTTTTAATTTATTGTCGTTCATTTTATATTGTATATTACATACATAATTGACAAAGGTAGTGCTTTTATTGTGGAAAGGTACAATTTGAAAAAGAAAAGTAAGCGTCTCCGCGATTCTATCTTGTCGCCCTTTTTTCATTCTTATATTTTTGC